>OJAR01000001.1_pt1 | contig 696575 bp, 685 predicted proteins | sample 1589431 | NCBI WGS metagenome assembly OJAR01 (sample SAMN03283242) | human gut metagenome | biome: human-associated habitat; material: feces | host: Homo sapiens | place: Peru | collected 2012 | reverse complement strand
CCACCGTTTTTTTTCGGCGCGTTTTTTTTGGTATTTTTGCCCGGATTCCTGCGGGGTTCAGACCCTTTTATTCGGCACGATTTTTTGTGGATTTTTTTGGCGGCAACGATGTCCCTGCGGGGCAATAGATACCGGCCAGGCACCACCCACGAAATTTATCAATTTCGCGGGGCCCGGACGCCGGTATGACGACTTAAAAAGCCAAGAATTGTCATTGCGAGCGAAGCAATCCATAGGAAACCGATACCCCGGCACTACATACCCCCCCCTGGCCAGAGGGGAACTTAGTCCGCGTCCCAGACATAAACGATGTTCGTAAAATACGGTCCCCAACCACACCCCACCGTCACCCCGACGAAGGTCGGGGTCCATTGCCCCGCAGGGACAAAAGACCACCCCGGCACTTCGTGCCACCCCTCTGGCCAGAGGGGAACTAAAAAAACAAGTGCGCTTCGCGCAAGTCTATTTACCTGGATTCTGGGGACGCCACCCACAAAATCGCAAGATTTCGCGGGGCCCGGACGCCGGTATGACGGTGGTGTGTGGTTTGGGTGCTAATTTTTACGTATATTGTGCAACAATGAGCAAAAGTAATTTCTTAGTCCCTATTCCTGCCTGCGCAGGAATGACAATAAGGAGTGTCCGCCATCGGCGGACACAATCATTGCACTCGACTCTCTAATAAAAAATGCCCCGGTGGGGCATTTTTTATTCTGCAACTGTTTCATCGGTTACAACTTCTTCGACAACCGGTGCGTCCGCTGTTGCGGTATGTTTGTATGCATCGAATTCTTGGTGTGTAATACAACCGTCACCATTGATGTCCATCATTGGCAATTCAGCCTGTAATTTTGGGCATTTTACCGATGTAATATCCATGCAACCATCAACAAAACGCGGCATTGGTTTCTTGCAGCAGCCTAACATTTTTGCCGCCGCAAATCCCAGCGCGAATACAATCAGAACGATTACCAGTTTCTTGAAGAAACGACCCGCGCGACACCCGCATTTGCAATCTTTACCGCATGTACATTCATGTGTTACTTCCTGGGCAACAATGACTGGTTTCATTTCTGGTTTTGCCACTTTCTTGGGTGAAACCTTTTTCGCAACCACTTTCTTTGCTGGTGTCTTGGTCGCAACGGTCTTTTTTACACTTGCTGTTTTTTTTGCCGCTGCAACTTTCTTGGCAGGGGCTTTTTTAACTGATTTTTGTGCCATTTTTCCTTCCTTTGTTGTTGACATGACTATTTTAAGAAATATTGAAAAATATGTAAAGTGTTTTTTATCACATAGTAAAAACGCCCCAAGGGGGGCGTTTTTGTTATTCAGCCAATGTCCCAACAGACATTGTAATACGACGAATGCCACTGCTGATAGATTTTTCCTTGTTAACGCGGGCCCGCAATATTTCGCCTGTATGATATACGTGTGTGCCACCGCACAATTCGCACGATACGTCGCCTGCCGTAATAACCTTGACTGTGTCGCCATATTTTTCGTTAAACAGCGCAGTTGCCCCACGAGCCTGGGCCGCGGTCAACGACATTTCTTCGTGGCTAACCGGCATGTCCGCTGCAATCCATTTGTTCACCAAATCTTCGACCGCTTTCTTTTCATCGTCGGTCATTGCACGCCCAAACGAAAAGTCAAATCGCACAGAATCTGGCGAAACCTTGGACCCGCGCTGATGCACATCTTGGTTCAAGACGTGCTGCAAAGCAGCTTGCAACAGGTGTGTCGCCGTATGCGCACGCGTGGTCTGGGTGCGCACCGCAGAATTGATAACGGTTTTTACCACATCGCCAACTGACAAATCCGCCGCCAGCGTTCCTTTGTGAATAACGACGTTGTCTGCACGTGCAGCCTCGGTCACGGTCATAACAATTGCACCATTGCACGTGATTTCACCACTATCGCCAACCTGGCCGCCCTGGGTGCCATAGAAATTAGTTTTGTCCAATGCCACTTCTACTGCATCGCCGGCGTTTGCCGATTTTACAAATTCGCCGTTACGCAAAATCCCCAGCACCGTTGATTCCATTTCTGGATTTGGTGCATATTTCGAACTGTCATCGGTCGCAGGCAAATTCTGGGATTCCCACAGGGTGCGTGTTCCCTTGGTATCTGCACGACTGCGTTCTTTTTGTTCGGTCATTGCACGTTCAAACCCCGCGACATCAACATCAATATTTCTGTCACGCAGAATCATTTGCGTCAAATCCAATGGAAAACCGTATGTGTCAAACAGTTTGAATGCAACGTCGCCCGGTAACACATTACTATTTATTTTGGGTAATTCGTTTTCCAACAACTTCATACCATTTTGCAACATATCTGCGAACGCATTTTCTTCGTTGCGGATAATTTCAACCACACGTGCCTGTTCGCGGCCCAGTTCAGGGTATGCAGCACCCATTTCACGCACCAGTGCTGGATACAGTTCTGACAGCAGTGCACCACGATGCCCCAACAACTGGCCATGTCGCATCGCACGACGCAGAATACGACGAATCACATAACCACGGTCGGTATTAGATGGAATCACACCATCTGCAACCGCAAAACCAACCGCACGCAGGTGGTCGGTAATAACCTTGAAACTGGAAACATTTTCTGGGGTTTCAGCAACATGCGTTACATCGCTGACCGCGCGTTTCAGATTTACAAACAAATCCGTATCATAATTATCTGTCTTGCCCTGCATCATTGCGGCCCAGCGTTCCAGACCACCCCCCGTGTCAACATTTTGTTTCGGCAGTGGTGTCAAATTACCGTTTGCATCACGGTCAAATTGCATAAACACGTCGTTCCAAATTTCAACCCAACGATCGTCTTCGTTTGCAATATCATCGCCAAAATCATAAAAGATTTCTGTGCACGGCCCACACGGCCCAGTGTCCCCCGCTGACCACCAGTTATCATGGTCGCCCAAACGAATGGCCTCTTTGCCGGCGATTTTGCGCCACAGTTCGGTTGCCTCTTCGTCAGACGTGTGCGTGGTCACGCGCAACTTTGCCGGGTCTAGTTTCAACACATTGGTCAACAAATCCCACGACATTTCAATCGCGCCGGCCTTGAAATAATCACCGAAAGACCAATTCCCAACCATTTCAAAGAACGTATGATGACGACCGTCAAAACCTACTTCGTCCAAATCGTTGTGTTTGCCCCCGGCCCGAATACATTTCTGGACATCGGCTACACGTGGGGCGAATGCAGGTTCTGTGCCCTGTAATATACCTTTCCATGGGACCATACCGGCGACCGTGAACAGCAATGTTGGGTCGTTCGGAATCAGCGACGCTGATGGCACAATTTTATGCCCGTGCGATTCAAAATAGTCTAAAAAAGTTTTACGAATTTCGTTGTATTTCATTGTGTTTGTCCTATTTTATTTTCGGTGCAATTTTATAAATATTATTGCACGCTTGCAATACATATTTATTTGAAACAGTGTGAAAAATTAAATATTTTGCCCCATGGGGGCGGCCAAAACTGCACGCAGAGCGGCATCAAAACGCGCAACCGCACGTGCATAGTGTTCTGATGTGGCGCGTGCGGGTAACGCACTGCGCCCATATTTTGTATTTGCCGTATCAACCATGATGGATATGTGACCCGCCCTGTCCATATATATTGGCACAGCATCTGGATTCACTGAACGCGCATACGTGTTTAACATCGCCCATAATATGGCGTCATATGGCGGCCAATATTCCAAATCTTCGTCCAAGACGCGAATTTTATCCGAAATTGTTCCTATCACATTGCACAGACCAGTAATTGTATCAATGCGCACCAAACTGCCAAAAAATCCCATATGCGGACGCGACAAGGTCGTATTTTCATCATCAATGATATAGTCTGTGGGACAATGAATTACACGCAACACATCAGCAATGCGATGACGAATTACCACCATATTTTGAATCACGGCAAATGTGTCACTGGACACATGTGGCACAGCAACGTCCAGCAATATATCAGTGTCCCGGATACAGACCAACCAACGCGCATTGCGCACCACTGTCCGCGCCAACGTAACAATGGCGGAAATACCACCAAACACATCTATCCCGCCAGCGTCATTTACAATATGGACACGCCCACGATATCCCATTTTACGCACGTCCGTCCGACGCAGTCGAACCGCCGGGTTACCGTTATATATAATCAGTGTAAACCTGGAACGCAGTCGACCGAGTCCACCCACCGCAATGCGCAGCGTGTCACAGTCAAACGTGACCAAACCAACAACAAGATTTTCCTTTCGTCCGAACATATAACAAATAGTAATTCAATGTTTCTGGAATTGCAATGTTATTTGTGATATAATCGTGATAACGAGAACGAAAATATGAAACCAACAATGTTATTTGCGATTGTAATGCTGGCGGCGATTGTGCTGATTTCGTCGTTCGGACTGCAATTTGCGGCAACAACACCTGTTAGTGTGCCCGAAAATATGGCGGGCTCGGTTTTGTATGTCTGTCCGATGGCCAGTTCTACGTGGGATTCTGTGGCGAAATCACTAGAACCGTTTGTGCGACCAATAACAATCGGATTTTTTTTCGCGGCAATGCTGTTGATGTTTAGTTGGGGCTGGGCATTGTATCAAAATCTGTTAAAGGATTCGTTCAAACGTGAAAGTTTCAAAAACCCGTGGGCTTTTACAAAAATGTGGTTCTGGGCTGGTATAATTATCCTGCTGGCGGTGGCGACACCGAATCATTTTCGTGCTGTGCATATTACTGGCGTGTCAGACCGATATGTCCTGTGTGACAACGACACACCAGGTGCACGGGCTGTGCGCGCCAAAGCGGTTCATAATTAAAGTCCCGGATTTTCGGGATTTTCTTTTTCATAGAAATTTATAAAAATTTCAAAAAATCAAATATGCTCTTGACTTAAAGGCCTGAATTCTCTACGATTCGGACAAGCAGGACAGGCAATGTCCTTGGAATACAAGTGTTACGGGTGTCGCACAAATGTAAATAGGCGCATATCCGCATGGTCTGGTTCCAACGACATTGCCTTGGCACTGCGGGACACCTTAAATAAATTATGAAAGGAGAAACACATGAACAAAATGCAATTGATTGAAGCAATCGCAAATGATGTCGAAGTTACAAAAGCAACTGCTGCTGCATGCTTGGATTCATTTATCAACACTGTTACAAAAGTTCTGAAAAAGAAAGGCGAAGTTCGCTTGGTTGGTTTCGGCACATTCGCAACCGCCAAACGCAAAGCGACAACAGGCCGCAACCCTCAGACTGGTGCTGCTATCAAAATCCCAGCATCTACACAGCCTAAGTTCAAACCGGGCAAGGCATTGAAAGATGCATTGAACTAAATCGTTTGATTTTGTTTCGTAAAAACATCGTCCGATTGGACGATGTTTTTTATACACAAAATATTATTAACACGATTGGCTATTAATCGGCATGATGTAAGCGTATCTAAAAATGTCGACGGGGGGGGGACGCGTGCAAGGTCAAGGTTGATTATATTGTGAAAAATGTGCACCTGGGTATTATGGCAATCCAACGTCGTCGCACGATGGGTGTAAAATATGCCCAACAAATTCGAACTGTGACACACCGGGCATCACAGCGTTTACACGTAAAGATGGATATTACAAGACCGCGACGGATTCAGCAAAATGCACAAGATGCCCAAAGCCGTCGCTATGGCTCGGGAATAAATACACAACAGTCAGTGACAGCACCAAAATCGGTCCAACAGCATGTTCACTGGCCGTGGGCAGCACAGTTAAAGACGATATTGGATTTTATGAAATCGTAAATACCCAGTGCCAATACCAGCAAGGCACGCAACAATGTTTTTACTTGCATTTGTCACGGAAAATACTACAATATTGTCTCGTAAGGAGAGAATTTTGTTCGGGACGCAAATCCCAACAGTTTATCCTGTGCGTAATCCGGTCAGATTGATTTCGCACACAAAGCCTGCCCTGCCACAGATTCACTACAAATAAAGAATTTTCTTTATTGGCAATGGATTGTGTGGCGGTGCAATAAATGTATAACCATAACAAAAGGATTATTTATATGGTAAAAGTTAGAGAGAAAAAAGCCCCTGTGGCACCAGCCCAGGACGCAACGCAGCCCACGGAAACAACACGTGGCGCACGCAAAGGCCCGGCACCAAAAAAGCCGGCAAAAATTTCTGGCGTGAACAAACACGAAACCGCTAAAAACGACGATAAAATCTATTTTATGGCGTTGGGTGGTTTGGAACACATCGGCCAGAATATGTATATCTATAAATACAAGGGTAAATACCTGGTTGTTGATTGCGGTATGGGATTCCTGGAAGAAGAAATCGGTGCCGGCGACGTGCAATACTGTGATACAACCTGGCTGGAAAAACGCAAGAAAGACGTTGTAGGATTCGTTATCACACACGGCCACGAAGACCATATCGGCGCACTGAAATTCATTTGGCCGAAATTCAGAAAGCCGATTTACTGCACGCGCTTCCCGGCGGAAATCTTGCGTGCGACGTTCCGTGGCATTGAACTGGATTTCAACCCAGAAAAAGACATTGTTGTATTTGACCATCACGGCGCAACACTGAATTTGGACCCGTTCACGGTTGAAACGTTCCACGTGTCCCACTCGGTTCCCGAAGCGCAAATGTTGATTATCAAAACCCCGGCAGGAAAAATTTTGCACACGGGCGACTGGACATTCAACGACGACAACCCGATTGAAGAACCAACAGATTTTGCACGTCTGCGCGAAATTGGATCTGACCCGAAATTGTTGGCGTGTATGTCCGATTCAACGTCTGCATCGCGCCAGGAAAAACAGACAACCGAAACCCAGGTTCGTGATACTTTTGTTGAACTGATGAAAAAGGCCCCGGGCCGTGTCATCGTGACAGGATATTCACGTTCTATTGCGCGTATGAAAATGTTTGCCGAGGCCGCACACGCTGCCGGACGCGTCGCTGCAATCAAAGAACGCAGTAATCCAAATCCGGTGCCATACGTTGGACTGCCTGAATTCCGCGAAATGGGTATGGAATTCGGTTATTTGAACAAAGACGACGTGTATCTGCACAGCGAAATCAAAGATTTGCCGGCCGAAAAACAGGCAATATTCTTGACCGGGTCCCAGGGCGAACAATACGCAATGTTGACGCGTCTGTGCCGTGGCCACGTAAAGGAAATGAAACTGATGCCGACCGATACCGTGTTGTTCAGTTCTATTATTATTCCGGGCCGCGAACAAGATGTTTCGTATCTGTATAACAAATTGGCACGTATGGGTATCAAGACGCACACGATATTTGATACCGACCACCTGCACGCGTCTGGCCACGCAGGACGTCCGGAATTTGAACGATTCTATGATATGGTTCACCCCCAGGTTTCGGTGCCAATGCACGGCGATTATATCAATGAAATGCTGAACGGCAAAATGGCGATGGAACGCGGTGGCGCAAAACATATGATGGTTGTGCATAACGGCGAAATGATTGCATTGGCCGACGGCGCAGAACCGTATGTTTGCGAAACAATTGAAACAGGCTTTGTCGTTATGGAAGGCGAAACGGAACGCAGTGCCGACGACCAGGTATATAAAAACCGTCGTAAAATCGCGACAAACGGCGCAGTGTTTGTGACGTTGCCGGTGGACAAACGCGGTTTCCTGAAAGGCGTGCCAGAGGTTTCCAGTGCCGGTATCTTTGAAACCGATGATACTGGATTTATGAAACGCCAGATTCAGATTGAAATCACCAAGGCGATTGACGCCCTGACCAAGACCGAACGCAAAGACCGCGACAATTTGATTCGCGCGGTCCAGGTTGCGTCAAACAAGGTCGTGCGTGCGTCATTGGGCGCGGACAAAAAACCGCAATACAGTGTGCACTTTGTGCTGAAATAAAAAACGGGGCCCCGCCCCGTTTTTTATTAGAGAGCAATGACGTGCGCCGATGGCGCACAATATCTATTATCTGTGCTCTATTTATCCGCCAATGGGTGGGCGTGGTTATAAATATTGGTGATTTCGGCCATATTTACCTTGGTATATAATTGCGTTGTGGATAATGACGCGTGCCCCAATAATTCTTGCAAACTGCGCAAATCTGCGCCACCGGCCAACAACGCCGTCGCAAATGTATGGCGCAACGCGTGCGGTGTCACATAGTCTGGCAACTGTAAATATTTGCGGACGTGTTCTATAACCTTTTCTGCCATACGTGACGACATCGGCAGACCACGCACACTGCGGAACAGTGGGTCGTCGGGCGAATTGCCAAATGGACGCACCGCGACATATTTATCAATCGCGTCCCAGACCGCCGGCAGAACGGGAACAATGCGTTCCTTGGCCCCCTTGCCCATTATACGTAAAACGTCTGGGTGCGTGCGCACGTCGTTGTTGGTCAGGGATAAAGCCTCGGATATACGCAGGCCACAGCCGAATATCAACACCACCAACGCCCAATCACGCGCCGCAATCCAGGGTTCAGTGCTGTCAATACTGCGAATTGCGTCGTGCATATTTTCAACATCGGTGACTTCTATGGCCTTGGATAATTTACGCGGAACCTTGGGCGAAGAAATCAATCCAATCGCATTGTTTTTTATCCCGTGTTTTTTTGCCAGGTATTTATAAAACCCACGCAGCGACGACAATGCACGCGCCGTGGACTTGTGCGCCAGGTTGCGACGCGCCCTGTCCGCCAGCCACGCGCGAAAACATAATGTGTCGGCACGTGCCATATCAGAAATGTTCGCCACGCCACCGGCATAGTTGTCCCAGAATTTTATAAAATCGTAAATGTCCGTTTCGTATGCCGTGGCCGTATGCGACGAATAGTTTTTCGTATTCGTTAAATATTCTATAAATTCAGCAACGATTTCGTTCATGTTTGATTTGTGTCCGCAAATGCGGACACGTTTTTATATTTATCTGATTTCAAATGTTGCGGATACAGTGACCGAAACCTCGGTATCCTTGGCAACCAGGCCACCACCAACGTATGCGCCGGCGTCCGCCGTTTCTTTGACACTGGCACGCAGGAAATTAGACGCCAATGGCTGATATGACGAACGCGTATTTACATCGTATGACACTGCCAGCATTTTGCCCGCGTGACGTCCGTCCCCAGCAGTCAGTGCATCTGCACGTGTGCGTGCATTTTCCACCGCTGTCCCCAGGCACTTTTCCATAATCGGTTTCATTGTTTCACTGCTGGTGAACATACGCAGATTTTCAGAATACACATTTGGCTGGCCGGCAAAATGGGTCAGTATTTTTTCAATCGTATCAATGCTGGCGGCCGAAACCTCTATTGCAATAGATGTTTCAATTCCCAACGTTTCTGATTTCTGCAATTCGCGATTCCATTCAGATTTTTCATACGAATTAAAATCCGTAGTCTGCATTTGGACATCTTGCTTTTTCAGATATTCTGTGATTTCTGTGGCCTTGGCCGTGGCCTGCTTCATTGATACGGCGGCCGACGTATCCAGCGTCGTCACGCGCAACGTGATTGCCGTTCTGTCCTTGGGCGCAGTGGTCAGGCATTCCCCAGATACGGATACAGTCCGAACTTCGCGCGGGCGTTCCAGCCAGCCGAACACCAACGCCAACACAGCCCCAGTGCCAATCACACTGCCAATCCAGATAAATGATTTTTTCATATTTGCCCCCTGGTTTTATATTTTAATCAAAATAGTTTAACTTCATCGCCGCCTTGACGCGTTTGACGGTTTCAGCCGCCGCGGCACGCGCGTCCAGCGTTCCACGACGCAAGATTTCCATTACCGACGCAGGGTCGCGTGCCAATGCCTCGCGACGTTCGCGAATTGGGCGCAATGTTTCCTGCATTACGTTGTTCAAGAATTTTTTAACCTTTACATCGCCCAGGCCGCCATGTTCATAGTGCGCCGCCAATTCATCATAGTTCGCGTATTCTGGCAAAAACGCCGCAAAATGTTCTGGGCGTGCAAACACCGACAGATATATAAACACCGGATTATCTGTTGTGTTTCCTGGGTCTTCTATGCGAATATGATTTGGGTCGGTGAACATTGTTTTAACCTTGGCCGCGATTTCGTCCGCAGAATCTTTCAGATAAATACCGTTGTTCAAAGACTTGCTCATCTTTGCATTGCCGTCCGTTCCCGGCAGACGCGCCGCCGATTTAGATTGCGGGACAACCGCGCGTGGCATCGTCAATGTTTCGCCATAAATGCTGTTGAATTTATGCACAATTTCCGCCGCCTGTTCCAGCATAGGTAACTGGTCGTCGCCCACGGGCACAATATTCGCGTCAAACGCAGTGATATCCGCTGCCTGAGAAATTGGATATGTAAAGAATCCAACCGGCACGCCACCGTTAAACTTTTCTTTTTGTGCAATTTCATTTTTAACCGTTGGATTACGTTGCAACCGCGCGACCGTCACCAGATTCATATAATAAAACGTCAGTTCGGTCAGTTCTGATACCTCGGACTGGATAAACATAGTTGTTTTTGTCGGGTCATAGCCAGCCGCCAACATATCCAGCGTTATTTCCATGACATTTTCGCGCACCTTGGCCGGATTATCAAAATTATCTGTCAACCCTTGGGCGTCGGCAATCATCGCATACATTTTCGCATAGCCGCCGGCGTTTTGCATTGCAACATTTGGTATCAACGCACCAACCATATGCCCGATGTGCAGTGGGCCTGTTGGACGGATACCCGTTAAAATAATATCTTTGGACATGATAATACTCTTACTGTTTTTCTTGTGTTTAATGATACGATATTTGTATGTAAAAATCAAAACAAAAAACGCGCCATTTCAGCGCGTTTTTCATAATTGTCTCGATTCCTATCATCTTTACCGAGAATAGAATTCAACGACCAATTCTGGGAACATCTGAACCGGATATGGAACGTCCTGGAACGCCGGAATCCGTGCAAATGTTGCAGTGAAATTCGCGCTGTCAACGTTGATATAGTCTGGCCAGTTGCGTTCCGCAGATTCCAACGCCAAAACAACCAACGGCATCTGTTTCGCTTTTTCGCTGACAGTGATGACATCGCCTGGTTTTACCTGGTATGATGCAATTTTAACGCGTTTGCCATTGACATAGATGTGACCGTGACTAATCAACTGGCGTGACGAGAAAACAGTCGGTGCCAATTTCGCACGATATACAACTGCGTCCAAACGACGTTCCAGCAAACCAATCAAGTTATCTGGGGTATCGCCCTTCATATTATCGGCTTCCAGGTAATATGCACGGAACTTTTTTTCACCAACGTTACCATAATAACCCTTTAATGTCTGTTTTGCACGCATCTGTTTTGCGTAATCAGACGAGTTGCCACCACGTGATGTTGGCCCATGCTGGCCCGGTTTATATTTACGTTTGTTAAATGGGGATTTTGCCTGGCCCCACAGATTCACGCCCAAACTGCGGGCGATTTTTAATTTACGAGTGCTGCGTTTCGCGCCTGCTCTTGCCATAATGTTATCCTTTGTTTTTGGTTTTTAGGTGCCAGGCTTGTCACAGATTCCTTATCGCGTGCGGGACCAAAAAATCACCGTCGCCGTAATCAGTTCTGATTACCCAGCGCACCCAGTCTATAGTGTTTTTGTCAGAAAATCAAGTGTTTTCTGACCATCTGGGCATTTTATGCGAAATTCCGCATTAAAATTTCACCGACGGTGCTTCGCGCTGAGTGGCATCGTCAATTTCAAACAGTTTTTCGTGCGTTATGCCAAACATACGCGCGACAACGTTTGACGGAAACTGGTCAATCTGGGTATTCAATGCCATGACAACACTGTTATAGAATTGACGTGTGGCCTGGATTTTAGTTTCTGTATCCGTAATTTCGCGCTGTAATTCCAAAAAGTTTTCATTTGCACGCAATGTCGGATAATTTTCTGACAATGCAAAAATACTTTTCAATGTCGCCGACAGTTGATTTTCTGCCGCGGCACGTGCATCACCAGTGGCGTTCATTGCGCTGCTACGCGCGGCGACAACCGCGTCCAGAGTTTCACGTTCATGCTTTGCTGCGCCACGCACCGTTTCAACTAAATTCGGTATTAAATCATATCGGCGCTTTAACTGTGTATCAATCGTGGCGAAAGCCTCGCGTGCCTGGTTTTTGCGTGCAACCAGACCGTTATACACGGCGATAACATATAAAATTAAAACTGCTGCGATTGCGATTGCTGTCCACATAATAAAATCCTTTGGTTAGTTGTTTTAAATATATTGTAGTGTAAATGATGAAAAATACAAGAAAATAAGAACAAGCGTCGCCACCACAGCCAGTCAACCGTTGCGCTTTACGCGCAAAAAAAGAACGGGGCCGTCGCCCCGTTTTTATGATTTTTTCCAAAACGCAAATCCACGTCTGGTTGATTTTTCCTCGCGCTGTTTTCTGTCTTCGATTGCACGACGGTGTTCGGCACGACGTTCGTGAAAACGACGCGCAGATTCTTCGTCCCGCTGAATCAATTTTAATTCAGTTACCGACAATTTGCCGTTACGAACTTCTTCGTCAAACTCGACAATGTCGTTTTCATTTAAAAATCTGATACCTGCTGCCTTTAATGCGCTGGAATGAACAAAAACATCATCGGTGTTACCATCAGCATTCGGTGTATCTGGTGTAATAAAACCAAAACATTTTTTACCGTTATACCATTTTACTTTGCCTTGACGCATAATCCTATCCTTTCTTATGCTTGTTATGGTTCTGTGCTGTTCCCCCAAGAACCTGTGGTAATTTTGTATGAAATGATTACGTAATGCAAGAAAATAACTTTCCTATGGATTTATGCAAAAATATGATATAATGCGCCCCAGCAAAAAATTAAACGTGGGACGCGCCCACGTTTTTATTATGCAGTTGACTTTTTATAGTAACGCTGAACCTCGGTCATGACAAAGTTAAACAGACGCCCCGACAGGCTGTCCAGTGGCACTGACCAGCCACGATGACCATATGGCATTGCCGCAACCAGGATAAAGTTCGTCATGAAACGGAAAATCTCTATCTCTTGGGCCTGGGTCAATGGGGCTGGCGCGTCAGTGATGTGAAAAACCTCGTTCTCGATGGCATCTTCCAGTTTGCCCATGATTAAATCCACAACCCGCTGGGGATAATACATCGTGCACTTTTTCGGAAAACCTTCAAATAACGAAACATTATTGCCCTGGCCATACAAGATATTCCAGCCAACGCGGTCAAATAGTTCTTCCAGACAGTTGCATATCAAAAGGTTGTATTCTTTTGCCCCACCTTCCATGAAATCAGACAGACGACGTTCAAGATTCTTGCTCTGTGCAGATGTCTTTTTACGTGATATTTCATAGTGCCCGTGCGTCTTACGCTCGTATTCAAAGAACGTGCGAACCTGGCATATAATTTCCATTGGCACAACCAGACCATTTTTACCAATATCGATTATTAGTTTCGCATCACGATAATTACGTGGGTTTTCCATATCATAGAAGCCGTCCTTGACCGACAAAATACGTTCTGGCATCATCTGACGCACGCGTTCAATAAATGTCCGCGCCTGGGGTATCAGGTCAAACAGGCATTTTACGCGCCATACATCTTGCAGGCGCAGACGGGGCGGTCGGATTTTATCCAGCGCACGCACCAAATCAACCGCAATCTGTTCATGGCCAGAGCCAATGATTGACAGGACAGTTTCCGATGGGGTTGAAATATACTTTTCTGATAATTTCTTGCGAATTTTGTCGGCAATCGCCGTCGCTGATGCCGGACGTTCATGCGCTGAAATAACGCCATAGACGGTATTGGCAACCTCGTCCACGTATGACGCATAATATTTTCCAACAACCTTTTCCAATGAACGGTGAATATTTTTTTGGGTCCCAACAATAACCGTAACAATTGATGATACCGACAGGTCAATATTATGCCCAGCCACCGCAGTAAAGAACTGATTACGCATGGGGTCGGCATCTAGACGATGATGCACAATATATGGTGACAGCGGGTTTATATCTGCGATACGTAATGGTTCATCAATCGCGCTATCTGTATCATAGTCATATCGCGCAACAGGGGCCTTGGGCGCACCAAAGCATTTGCCCAAGAAATAGAACATTTCGCGATACCAAATCAAACTGTCTGAATACAGTGCACTTAGATATCTGGCCGCCTGGTCATTTATACGGCCAGACGCACGCGCATCTTCTATGATAGCCAGATTTTTCCGTTCATTATCCGCAACCATATCAACGATACAGCTGTTGTGATACGGTTCTGTCATGACACATATACTCCATATTTACTTCATTATCGGAAACAGAATGACATCGCGCAGGGTTGGCTGGTCGAATATAATACTAGCCAATCTGTCAACACCCACCCCAACGCCAGAAATCGGTGGGAAACCGTGTTCCATTGCACGCACATAATCATTATCAGGGTTAAATGCCTCTTCATCACCACCAGCGATATTTTTCGCCTGTTGTTCAAATGCCTCTAATTGCTGAATTGGGTTCACCAGTTCAGAATACCCCTTGCATAATTCTGCGCCACATACCAGCAACTGGAACATGTCCAAACAACGATCGTCTGCATCACTGTGACGCGCCAGTGGCACCATATATGTCGGATAGTTATACAGGAACGTCGGTTGAATAATGCTGTCGCGAATCTTGCGCTTGTATACATAGTCGACCAATGTCGGCACAGATTTTAAATCGTCCAGTTCGCCTGCGGGGAACATGCCCTGGTCGACCAGTTGTTTGCGCAATGCATCAACATCATCAAAGTCCAAAATATTACACCCAAACAATTCGTTCATCTTCGCAGTGTAATCCATCATTTCGTATTTAGAAAAATCCAGTTCGGTGCCTTGGTATGAAATCTGTAATGTGCCACGGCAACGCTGAATCAGATTCTGAATCAGTTCCCATGTGAATTTCAAATTGCGTTTCCAATCCCAATACGCCGCATACCATTCCACCATTGTGAATTCTTGCAGGTGCATGGCGTCCATACCCTCGTTACGAAAATCCTTGGCCACCTCGTACACGCGGTCAAACCCGGCACAGTTTGCCAATTTCAAGAACAATTCCGGCGAAATGCGCAACTGGAAATCCGCGTTCAGTGCATTGTGATGGGTCAAGAACGGACGTGCCGCCGCCCCAGACGCAACATTTTGCATAACCGGCGTTTCAATTTCCAAAAATCCGTTGTTGTTCATAAATTCACGCCAATACTGTGTCATCTGGAAACGCCCCAATAATGTTTTGCGGGTTTCTGGGTTTGAAATAATATCCAAATACCGCTGACGATAGCGGGTTTCCGTGTCGGTCAGACCATGGAATTTTTCCGGCAATGGACGCAGTGCCTTGGACAAAATGGTGTATTTTGCAACGCGCACCGTCAATTCGCCTGCGGTCGTGTGATACAATTCACCATCAATACCAATGAAATCACCCAGGTCAACGTTCGCCTTCATAAACTTGTACTGTTCTTCACCCAATTCTTCGCGGGACATAGAGAACTGAATTTCGCCAGCAATATCATAAATGCGACCAAACATCAATTTGCCCAACCAACGCAAGGCCGTTACGCGCCCAGCCAGTTTAACCGATGTTCCGTCCGCCAATTCGCGGGCATCTGAAATTGTGTGTGTGCGATCAAATTTATCTTTCCACACAACGCCGTCGCGGGCGCGAATATTTTCCGCCTTTTGCAGGCGCGCCTGTAATTCATTAGATGAAATGGTTGTGTTTTCTGACATTTTATTTTTTCCTTTGATGCACTGTTATAAAAAACGGACGCAGAGAAAGTGCGTCCGTCGTTAAAACTGATGGTCGCACGCCCGATTACAATTTTTTTTTCAAATTCATCGCTTTCATTTTGTGTTTGACCTGTTCTACGCCAGGGATTATCCCAAGCCCCCAGATTATTACGGAAAAATTTGCAAATGTAAAGCATAAATTGCACCACGCTGCACCAATAACAATTGGTGCAAGAAAAAAAAATTATTAAAAAAAATAATAATTCTACTTGTATTAAATCACATAAAATGTTATTTTCGTCGCAACAATGGATTGTGAATTCATACCCGGGGCACGTCACCGCGTAAATTTGCAATAATCAAGTTACACAAAAACACAAGGGGGGGCTTTTCTGATGAAGGCAAAACAGAAAAAAATGATACGCGCATGTGGCATCGCGGCCGCGGTGATTATTGCAGCATTTTTGGTTGTAAAGTTCGTAATTTCGCATAAACCATATTCATATGCTGGGACACTGGAAACGACCAAGGTTATTGTATCTGCACGTGTTTCGTCTGATATTTCTGAATTCAATGTCGCCGAAGGGGACACGGTGTCCGCGGGGCAAACATTGCTGACCATGTCGTGCGATGCATATAAAATATTAGCACAACAAATTGATAATGATTATGCACGTGCAGACGCCCTGGTCGCCAAGGGTCATATGTCCCAGGCCGAATATGACGTTGTTGCCCGTAACAAGCATGACAATGACCTGAAACTGTCGTGGTGCAATGTTACGTCCCCGATTGACGGTATGGTTATTACCAAATTCCGCGAGGTTGGCGAAATCGTCGCCCCAGGGACAACGCTGGTGTCATTGGCCAATCCATACGACATTTGGGCATATTTCTATGTTCCATATGATATGTTACACAAACTAAACGTAGGCGATAATGTTGTTGGAACCCTGCCCGAGGCAAACGGAAAAAAATTCGTCGGTAAAATTATCAAAATCAATGAACAGGCCGAATTCACACCGAAAAACGTCCAGACCCGCGAAGAACGCACCCGTCTGGTATATGGTGTCAAAGTCAAATTTGAAAATCCAGATTTAACACTGAAATCTGGCATGACAATTGAAAGCACTTTGTTACATGAATAAGCAAATTGGTATTGATATTTCGGGCGTAACCAAGCGTTTTGGGTCAATTATCGCATTGGACGATGTGTTCATGCAATTTAACCCGGGGACGCTGTATGGTGTAATTGGCCCGGCCGGCGCAGGCAAAACGACACTGTTTCGGTTGATGCTGCATTTGATGAAGCAAAACAGTGGCACAATCACATACACGGCCGGCGGCACACCAATTGACTTTAACGACGCCCGTGCATCAATCGCATATATGCCACAAAGCCAGAGTTTATACGCCGACCTGTCGGTGGACGAACATTTGGATTTTTTTCGACGTCTGTATGGAATCCAAGATGATGAATATAAAAAGAAGCGAGCCGAATTGTTACATATGGCACGTCTGGATAAATTTCTGGACCGAACGGCTGGAAATTTGTCGGGGGGAATGTATAAAAAACTGGGGCTGATTTGTGCATTGTTGCGCAGTCCACGCGTAATGCTGTTGGACGAGCCAACGAACGGTGTTGACCCAATCAGTCGCCGTGAATTTTGGGATTTATTACATAACGCGCAACAACAAGGTATTCTGGTTATCATGACCACCGCATACATGGACGAAGCCGAACGTTGCAGTTCGGTTGTCCTGATGGAACGCGGCCGCGTTCTTGGCACAGGCGAGCCACGCGAATTATTGCGCACTTCGCGGTCTGCGAATTTTGATGAATATTTCTTGAAACGCGGGGGCGCAAAATGACGAAATGCATTGTTGATGTGTCAAATCTGTATGTTCGTTTTGGCGATTTTTGTGCCGTGCGCGATGTATCGTTCCAGGTTGCCCGCGGGGAAATATTTGGGTTCTTGGGCGCGAACGGTGCCGGGAAAACAACAACTATACGCGTGCTGTGCGGATTGTTGCCGGCATCTGATGGCGGCGTTATTATTGATGGGCATACTTTCACCAACGGCAACGCAAACATTATCAAACAATGTGTCGGATATATGTCTCAGCATTTTACGTTATATGACGGTCTGTCAATAAAAGAAAATTTTGATTTTGCAGCCGCCCTGCGTGATTTACCGAAATCTGTGTATCTGCGTCGGCGGCGTACGCTGTTAAAATTTATTGGATTTGACGAAAAGCTGTCAACGGTTGTGCGCGATTTACCCGGCGGCATCAAGCAAGAAATCGCACTGTGCGTTGCCCTGTTGCACGATCCCAAGATTATATTTTTGGACGAGCCGACCGCCGGTGTTGCCCCAATGTCACGCGTGCGTTTTTGGTCACTGATAAAAAAATTGGCTGCCGATGGCAAGACCATCTTTGTCACCACACATTATATGGACGAGGCGGAAAACTGTGACCGTATCGCATTGATGCGTGCAGGCGAATTGATTGCGATTGATTCACCGGCGGATTTAAAAAAACAGACATTTGGGGACAGTCTGTATAACTTTACCCCACGCGTGGACAATCCGGTATTTCCGCCGAACAAAGTTTTGGATATTTGCGAACCGTATGGACGACACTGGCACATCAGATTTCGTGATGGCGTGGACGTCGCCGCCCAGGTTGCTAAATACAAAAAATATTTTGACATAAAAAAGATTTCACCATCACTAGAAGACGTATTCATCAGATTGGTAGAGGGGCAAAACCGATGAGATTTTTTTCCCGCGAACGTGCAGCGGCAATTTTTTCCAAAGAATGCAAGCATATTTTGCGCGACCCGTTCACGCTGATTATTGCGCTGTTGTTGCCGTTGGCAATCGTTTTGATATTGGGGAATTCTATCGAGTTTAATATTCGTTCAATCAAGATGGCGTATTACGACGCCGACCGCACCGAAAGTTCGCGCGAACTGATTGACACGTTTGGCAGTTCAGATTATTTCAAAACATACCCAATTGATAATCCTGATGATGGATTTAATGAAATATTGGCCGAACGCGCACGCGCCGTTTTGGTTGTGCCACCAAACTTTGAACGCGAGATTTTTGCCGGTCGCACCGGCAACGTCCAGGTCATGGTTGATGGTGCAGACAATTCGTCTATTATCGCGATTACAAATTATATGACGACGATAAACACAAATGCCGCCGCCAAGATTTTAAAGGTTGATGCATCTGCATCGCCACTGTCGTTCAAATCACGATACCTGTTTAACCCAGAACTGAATTCGCGGTGGTTTTCGGTGCCAGGCCTGTCGGCGGCAATTATTGCACTGGTTGCAATTATGCTGACCACGCTGACGATATGTCGCGAATGGGAAAAGGGTTCAATGGAAATGTTGTTGTCTACCCCTGCAACAACCCTGGAAATCATTGTGGGCAAGGTTTTACCCTATGCGATTTTATCATTTATCGGATTTATCCTGGTATTTATTGTGGCACGCACGGTATTTGGCGTTCCATTTGTCGGCAGTTATTTAACAATGACGCTGGCAACACTGATATTTATCCTGGGGTATTTATCAATGGGATTGCTAATATCTGTATCCACACATAAACAAGAGGTTGCAATTCAATTCGCATTGATTATCGGGCTGTTGCCGACGGTGGTATTATCGGGCTTTGTATTTCCGGTTGAATATATGGGCGGCATATACCAGGCCGTATCTGACGTATTTCCGGCACGTTTTTATATTGAAATCACACGCGACCAATTCTTAAAGGGCAGTCCGATTACCGCCCTGTGGCGTCAGTTTGCCGCAATCAGTGCGATTGCAGTTGTGCTGTTGGTGGCGTGTCTGACACGTTTTAAAAGGACGCTGGAATGAAAAAGAAACGTCTGCTTGGATTTTTCAAAAAAGAACTTATCGCGCTGTTGCGTGACCCCGTGTTGTTGGTCGCGGTTATGGTTATGCCAGCGGTCCAGTTGATTATTTACAGTGGCGCAATCACACTGGAAGCCAAGAATCTGCGTCTGGCGGTTGATATGACGCCTGGCGACGTTGTTATGGAAAAGGTTTATAATCACGCGATTGGTTCTGGGTGGTTTGTTCGCGCCGACGATTCCACGCGCGACGCGGTATCTGTGGTTCAATCTGGGGCGGCCGACGTGGCGATTGTCGCGCCCAGTGGTGGCCTGACGCGTGCATTGATGCGCGGCGAAGGCGAAATTCAAATTCTGATTGATTCAATGAATATATTAAAGGCCCAAAGCATAGAAGGCTATCTGGCCGGTGTTGTGATGTCAACAGTGCGCGAAATGAATTATGCCCTGCCCGCGTCGCCAATTCGGTTTGATATGCGTATTCTGTTTAACCCAGAACTTAGCACCCCGTGGTTTATGGTGCCGTCGTTGATTGCGGTGCTGGTGTTTTTGGCGTTGTTGATTTTGATTACGATTTCTATTACCAAGGAAAAAGAAAGTGGCACAATTGAAACACTGGTGTCTGCGCCAATATCAAAATATGAAATCATCTTGGGCAAGGTTTTGCCGTATATCTTGGTGTCGTTTTTGATTATGCTATCAATCCTGTTTATTGGTCGCACGGTGTTTGGTATTCCGTTTGTTGGGTCAAACTTTATGTTTATTTTGGGGTTCTTGGTTTTTTGCGTGCCGGCGTCGGGCATTGCGGTTTTATTGTCCAACTATACCAATACCCAGCAACAGGCATTACTGGGCGTCGTGATTGTCGCATTTATGTCGCTGATGTTATCGGGCGCGATTATCCCAACCGAAAATATGCCGACGTTATTACAGTATGTCAGTTCAATAAACCCGTTGTCGCATTACGCGTATATGGTTCGCAACATTATTCTAAAAGGGTCAGATGTTGAATACTTTGTGCGCCAGTGTGCATATATGCTGGGGGTGGGTATAATAATATGGATTTTTGCAATTAAAAAATTTAAAACAACATTATAAGGGGAAAAGATATGAAAAACTGTTATGGATTTATCGGGATACTGGGTGCGTTGGTAACGCTGGCAGCAAATGCTGATATGTATTCTGAATTGCAATCTGTGTATGAATCCAGCCCGGTTATCAACAGTGGGCGTGCGGCTGTTCGTGCGGCGGACGCAGATGTATCGGTGGCGTCATCTGGGGCGAAACCGTATCTGGGACTGTCGGCGAATGCCGGTGCGGCACGAACCAAGGTCGGCGATTACACATTTGATTATAACCCAACGCAAGTTGGCGTTGAATTTCAACAAAATATATTCCAGGGATTTTCCACCGTTGCCCAGATAAAGGGCGCACGTGCCGTTCGTGACGCAGAAACATCTGCGCTGTATGCGACGGAATCAGATGTATTTTTGAACACAATCAACGCCTATATCGCCGTCCTGCGTGCGGACGAGGTTTTGAAACTGAACCAAAACAACCAGCGCGTTTTACAAGAATACTATAATTATTGCGCCGATAACGCGCGTGTTGGCCGATTGACCAAGACCGATGTCGCCCAGGCATCTGCGCGTGTTGAAATGGCAAAATATGGTCTGGCCGACGCCCAGGCGAAATATGACAACGCGGTTGAAACATTCCGTCGCATTGCCGGAAATACGCCTGATAAATTCACAGAAATTGATTTGTCGCGCGTTGAAAAACTGTTCCCAGAATCGGTGGATGCCGCCAATGAATACGCGATGTCCAACCACCCTGCACTGCGTGCGCTGGAATCCAAGGAAAAGGCCGCACGTGAACAAATCGTCGTCGCACGCAAGACTATATTGCCGTCGGTTGACGTCCGCGGTGCGGTTATGCAGATTGATGATATTCCATACATTGACCGCGCACGCGACAGTCGTATTGGTGTCTATCTGAAAATGCCCCTGTATGACAAGGGCAACGCGTTCGCCAACGTGGACAAGGTTCGTTCCACCGTTGACGGTATCCAAGAAGATACCATAAACACACGTCGTATGATTTCGGAATCCCTGCACCAGGCGTGGAATATGTACACGGCCCAAGAATCAGCGATTGCCGCCGCCCAGGCCGGGGTCAAGGCGAACCAGATGGCACTGAACGGCACGCGTGACGAGCAAAAGCGTGGCCGTCGCACAGTGTTGGACGTGCTGAACGCGGAACAAGAATTGCTGAACACCCAGGTGTCCCTGGCCCAGGCAAAGTTCGGACGTATGTCGGCGTTCTTTGCGGTGCTGGCGGCGTCTGGCAAATTGACCCCAGAAAATCTGGGCCTGGAACAGAAATAAAAAAACGTCCGCTGGGGCGGACTCAATCTTTGTTATTCCCGTTGTTTCCCAAAAAACACCCCACTGGGGTGTTTTCTGTGTCCCAACCCATACGGCCCAAGAAACGATTCACGGTTATCGGCTGGACGCACATAATTTGCGAAATTTTATATCGCGACACGCCGGCGTCCAGCAATTGTCGGATTTTATTTGCATTGCGCGTCAATTTCAGTTTTTTTGACTGGGCCGACAATGGCCGCCCCAGTTTCTTGCCCGTTGCACGAATATTGTTCAGCGACGCCCGTGTGCGCTGTGATATCAGATTGCGTTCAATTTCCGCAGCCAGTCCAAACGCAAACGCCATAACCTTGCTTTGAATATCGTCGCCCAGGCGATAATTTTCCTTTATCGTCCAAACCTTGACCCCTTTGTTCATACACGTTTCCAGGATTCGCATTACTTCCAACAGCGACCGTCCCAATCGCGATATTTCACACGATATTAAAATATCGTCGCGTTTCAGTTTCTTTAACAGTTCGCCCAGTTGCCGTTTATCCAACGGCTGGCGTGACGATATTGTTTCCTGGACCCAGTGGCTGATTTCCATTTTGTTTGCGGTTGCAAACTGGCTGATTTCAAAGCGTTGATGTTCAAGGGTTTGTTTATTTGAACTGACACGAATGTATCCAATTATTGACATTTTTATCTCCTATTTTCTGTCATTTTAAAGGAACGTTTGTGTAAGTGCCAGTGGTCTGTATTCTTATAAAATCGGCAAAAAGCCAGGAATACGGTAGAAATCTGGTGTTTTTTACGTTTTGAAAAATTTTTTTTAATATCAAAAAAACAGTTGATTTAAACGTTCGTTTGTGTAACAGTAAATGCGTGGCGCATCCTGCGTCACAGTTTAAATTAATTTAAATAAAAGGACTAAACATGAAAAAACCTTTGGTTTTGACTGCGTTTTCACTGGCGGGCATTTTGGCCTTTGCTGGCGCACACGCGGCAACTGATGTGACGTTTGCTGGCAAATATGAAACATCAAAAGGCACAGCTAGTGTTGAGACACTACTGAATGCAGCAGATTATAAATACACCTATGTTGATTACAATGGTTCCACCGTCACCAAGAACTATGCAGATGACCCAGACGCAGGCGACTTTAAATACAAAGACGCCGCTGGCAACTGGCAGGCATACGACCCAGAAAACACAGGCAGTCTGCCACAACAGTCCGACTATACCGGGGCAACAGCTGCGTCTGGCGACATTACCACGACCCAGGAAATCGTCGCAGGCGCAACAATGGACCGCAATAATTACACATACAAAAACGGTGCCGGCGAAAACGTGACATTGGGCGAATCTGCACAGGATTTCACACAAGACGTCACACTGAACAACACATACGTATCAGGCGATGACGCAACCATCACTGTGAAAAATGGCAACGCCCCAACATTTGACGGCACACGCTATAAATACACAGACGAAAGTGGCAATACGTATCATCTGAACGCCGATGGAACATCATTGGTTGATGAACGCAATGTGGTGGTTACGCCAGACGCAGGTTCAACATTGGAAACTGAGTTCAATGGTATGCAAGCGGCGTTCACAACCGATACAACAAATGTTGATACCGCAAAAACGTCAACTGGTGCAAGCTATACCGCAGAAGCACCGTTATTCAACGCAGCCAACACAGTGTTTGAAAACGACACAAACACGGTCAACGAATTGAACAACCGCTATGCAACAATCGCGACCGCTGGCGAAAATTGGGACGCCGCATTGGCGAACAAAGAAACCACAACCAACGGCTGGACCGCGGACAATGAACGCCAGGCCGCTGCAAGTGAAATCTTTAACGCGCCAATTACCGCTACGATTGACGGCCGTGCAAACGACGCGATTGCTGCATCGGTTACCGATGGTGGCGTAATCAATGAAGCACTGACCACTGGGGACGACGCAGTTCGTAGTGAATTTGCGGCAGCTGATACCCAGATCCGTTCTGATATGACCGCTGGGGACGACGCAGTTCGTAGTGAATTTGCGGCAGCTGATACCCAGATCCGTTCTGATATGGCCGCTGGGGACCAGGCAACATTGGCGTCTGCAAAAACATACACAGATGAAAAAGACGCTGCAGTTCGCGATGCGTTCACTTTGGCAGATAACGCCATCCGCGCAGATTTTGCGGCGGCGGACGTTGAAACCCTGAACAGTGCCAAAGGATATGCAGATGCCCAGGACGCATTGACACTGAACAACGCAAAGGCATACGCAAATGAACGCGCAGCATTATCGCTGGCGGCGGCAAATGCGTACACCGACAAAAAGATTGACAAACTGGACAAAGACCTGTCCGCAGGTATTGCCAGCTCGGTCGCATTGTCGTCGGTCGCTGTGTCGGGCGTTCAACGTGGCGAAGTGTCCGTTGGCGCCGGTTATGGTAACTATAACAGCCAATCTGCGGTTGCATTTGGTGCCGCGATGGGTCTGACCAATAACTGGTCTGTCAATGTTGGTGCAGGCGTATCTGACGCAGACGTTGCGTTCCGTGCCGGCACGAACTACAAATTCAAATTGTTTTAATTAACAGTTTGTTTTTTATCCTTTCAAAACGCGCCACTGGCGCGTTTTTTAGTTTTTTTCCCCCTGGCCAGAGGGGGTGGCACAACGTGCCGGGGTGTCGGCATCGTCGGTCCCTGCGGGGCAATGGCGACCACCCTGCGCCGGTATGACGGTGTAAAAAAAACGCCCCCCGTCCGCTGTGCGGACACCCCGACTTCCCAGAGGGGGAACCTGGTCCACGACGAAAAAACAAGTGCGCCACCGGTGTGCCAAACTCTATCACTAAATCACTTTATCACTTGCCCACTTTCATTGCTCTCTGTTCAGAACCGTTGCATCATTGTGAATTCAATGGCGGTTTTCTTGAACTCGCGCTGCCACAGGTTGGAATCGCGCTGGGTATAACTGACCGTCAGGGTCGGAACAAATCCCCACACGTCCAATTTGTTATTTGAAACAGACAACGAATAACGATGCGTGAAATCGTGCGCCGTAATCTTGGTCCACGCCCCATTGTGCGCCGTGTACAGCCCATCATCGTATCGCGTCCAATAAACACTGGGTTCGCCATATACACTGAATCCCCACGGCAATTCTGCGCCAATGCCGATTGCAACATTGGGTTGCCAATATGCATAGGCGTCATTTACTGCCGTATTACGCGCAACGCCCCCACGCACAGTCATATACAGACGCGCATTAAACGAATACGTCAGACGCGCCGTTCCTGAATACGTTTGCCCGTCCAGAATATCGCCATAGTCATCGTATTTATTATCCAAGAATTGCAAATACAAACCGCCCGATAATTTGCGCGTAAAATCGTAATTCGTGTTCAGTTTCGCCCCGGCCGCCCAATTATATCTGTCCCAACCATACCAGCGACGTGCCGCCACCCCGGCCAGCCACACGTCCCCGCGCGACCACAGATACCGTGGCCCCGTACTGGCGGTTAAATACAGGTCGTCATAGTCGTGCTTGTCATAAATATTTGTGTAAATGCTGGCGTCTGATTTCCATCGCCATTGGTCAGACAATTTGAATTCGTAATCGCCCCCCAGTTGAAAATTCGCCCCAATCGCCGATTCTGGTTCGTTTAATTTTCGGCAAAACGGGCCGAATATAGTCATCAGACATTCGTCACCCCCGGTGGCATTATTGACATTATTATCAGGCGCGGCACCAAAATTAAAATACACGTTCCAATTTTTATTCTGGCGCACGACATAGCGATAATAGTTCATCATACGTTTTGCATCGTCAGGTAAATCGTCCCCTGCCATTGCCAGGCGCAGATGATAATCTGCACGTGACCAACGGCCCTGGTGCATATAGCACAGTGCCAATTCAAACCGCACGCGTGCCGCATCTGGACGCGCGTCCAGTATTTTTTGATAAATGCGAATTGCGCCATCAATGTCGCCACGACGTGATGCAATCTGGGCCAGCAAAAACCACCGTTCGGTTTCCAGTTCCCCGTTTCCTGTATCTGGCATCATCGTCAGCATTTGATAGGCGTGTTCATAATCGCCATTATTGACCAACTGGCCCGCCAACTGCATGGCCTGGGTTGTGGTCATAGTAATTTCTGTGGATTTTTTATCGTCGTTATCTGCGTGCGCCATTGGCACAACCAGAACAGACAACAAAATCGCAAACACAATTCGTTTCATACGAATAATATTATGTATCTATAAATCAATTTGATAATTAAAATGTTTTCTGGGCGAAAAATATCACCCAGAAAACACATTTGCGCATTTATGCGATGTGCAATTTATTTATTGTGCAAATTTGCCACCGAACGAGAACTGCGCATTTATTTTATTCCCATCGGTCGCACCAGCCATACCCATCGCCGCACCTGTGGCAACCATTTCGGTTGGGGCAACCCCTTCGCCAAAGGCCTGCGTCACCAGATACTGTTTATCGTGCGTTGGTGTGGACGACGTCTCGGACGTTTTGACGCGGAATTGTTCAGGAACATTCGCGCCATTATCATATATCTGTAAATCGTCATTTGACAATTTGACATCATGCCACGGGTTGGCGGCGTGTGTAAAATTCGCCGTTAACGTGGTCTTTCCCGCAGTGTCAACATGGACGTTTGCGTCCCTGGTCGCGGTCTCCATCATATCGCCCTGTGAATTTTTGATAACGGCGATTGCAACACCCTTGAAATCCCCCTCACTTGGCAAATCGCGTTTCATTGTCTGGTATCCACCAGCAAATGTCAAGTTGTCGGCTTCAATAATGCCAGCCAGCGAATGTTTGGCCTGACCGTGGGTTAAATATCCGAAATCAGAATATTGTAATCCGACAACATTACCAAATGTCGCCACGTGCCCAGAATCCGTTGCCCTTGGGAACACTCTGGCAGTTGGACTTAGATTAAATGAATACTGAGAAATATAGGGCACCTGACCATCCTCTGCAACATCATACTCTCTGATTGTGGGGCTACTTGTACCAAGTTCCGAAACAATCTTGATATTGGTTAATTTGCCGTTGTCAGCAAACTTTAACGTTGCATTACCCAAGTTTGTAGCATCACTTTTCAACGATGATATGAAATCCTTTCCAAAATCGTCCGCTAATGTTTCACCGTTGGCATTACGCGCAACCGTCGTTGTGCTGTTGCCCTGTTCAATCAGTGTTGGTGGTAATGGTGGCAATTGGGCACCGCCGCCGCCACCGCCGCCGCCGCATGCGGCCAGTGCCAATACAGATGTTAAAATCGCGATTTTTTTCATTGTTTCCCCTTTTGGTATATGTTTTGGTGAAGCAAGCAAATGTGCTATGATTAGTTGTATTTCTATACAGATATACGTCCCATATAATATGCAAGATTTTATTCCCACGCAAGTGGAAATTATTTCAATGACCCAAACAACGAAAAATACAAAAACAAAAAACCACCCAAACGGGTGGTTTTAAATATCTGGTGCGAGCAAAGGGGCTCGAACCCTCGACCTCAACCTTGGCAAGGTTGCGCTCTAGCCAACTGAGCTACGCTCGCACTGCGTGGCATATTCTGACATAAACTTTATACGATTGCAAGTATTATTTTCAAAAAAACGCCCCAGATGGGGCGTTGGGTTATATTACAACCATTTCCACGGTTGCAGGGCCTTTAACAACCCGTATGCCGTGCGCTTGTCCGCAAACGTATGACCACAACGTGGGCATACAATGAACGGCGAAATCATTGCCTTGACCTTTTTAAATAACATCAGCCATACAAACGCGCCCACTGCCCACGCTGCAATCACCAGGCCCCACGCGACATAGCCGAAATATTTATCAACTGTTCGGGTGATGATTTGAATCACTGCGACATCAGATTTTGATAAATCGTTGTAAATCTTGGTCGCAACTGGCCACGTTGACGGACGCCACGGATACACGTGTTTGATACCGTAATTGGTCAACAGCGTTGTGCCAAGTCCACCTGAATTTTTATCCAGTTGTTGTTTTACCGCCTGGTCAATCATTTGGTCAATTTGAACCTGTAAAACCTTGTTCAGATTCTGTTCCACCTGGTCCAGTTTTTTATTTACCAATGCCGCCGTCTGGTCAACCTGGGCGATGCCTTTGTTCGCGCCCTGGATACCCTGGTCGGCCGATGCGATTGCGCGGTCAATGCCGTCGGTTTTAACACCAAACCGTCCCATCAGGCCACTGACCTTTTTAGCGTCGCCGGTCGCACGTGATGCCTGGCCTGTGGTCTTTTTCGCCGCGGCGGTGGCGTCTGTCACCTTGCCTACGGCCTTTTCTGCAACCTTGACCTGGTCAATGGCCATTGATACAGGCTTTTCTAAATCAATAGACTTTTTAATACCGTCCAGCAATTTTTCATACTGTTCCACAATGTTGCGTTGCAGGTCAAAGAACATTGACACAACAATTGATTTCTTTATCGGGGCCGCATACGTGTTTTTAACGTGCAATGGTGCCCAGAACGCAAACGTCAGCCACAAAACAGACACAATCGCAAATACGCGCTTGGTCCACGTGATATAAGACGTCTTTTTCGCAACGGTTTTTGCACCGTGCATATCAATGACTTCTATTTCTTTCTTTTTCATGGTCACAGCCCCTTTTGTTCGTTGAATTTGGTTTTGATTATTTCTTCTATGGCGTTTGGTGATTTAAACGCAGGTGCAATTGCTGTGATGATACGAATACGTTCGTTCAATTCCAGAACAGCATTGTTGAACGCAGCAGTTTTTTCCATTTACAAATTCCTTGCATTGGTCACAAACATTCTATCTGATACGTTCGTTAAATGTCAACTTGTATGATTCTAAAATTTTATGCAATTCGGCAACGCCACGCGCACGCGACTGGTATGCCATCATTTCACGGACCGCGCGATAGTATGTATTTGCCGCAGACGCGTCGGTAAATGTCGCAATTTCTGTATGCGGAATCATTTCATATTTGCGATTGCCAGCCGATGCACACACCAGCGTAAAGACATGTGACAATTTCGCAGACGACTTTAATGCCACCGCCAGATACAATTTATCAACATCGTTGATAACAACGTTTGGTGCGGGAACGGATTTTTCTGTCATTTTATTTGCCTCCTGTATATGTTTCAATAAAATCTGCCTTGAACTGGGCGAAACGTCCCTGTTCTATGGACTCGCGAATATCGCGCATTAAATCCTGATAAAACCACAAGTTATGCTGGGTCAATAATGTTGCCCCCAGAATTTCATTGCACTTTACCAGATGATGAATATATGCCCGCGATAATTTGCACGCCGGACAGCCACATTTATCGTCCAGTGGTGCAGCATCATCGCGGAAACGCGCGTTCTTCATATTCATTGTGCCGTGGCGCGTAAATGCCTGGGCCGTGCGGCCAGCGCGTGTTGGCATAACACAGTCAAACATATCAATTCCACGTTCAACCGCCCCCAAAATATCCAGTGGCGTGCCCACCCCCATCAGATAACGTGGCTTGTCCGACGGCAACAACGGCGTCGTCGTAGCAATCATATTAAACATGACATCCTGGGGTTCGCCCACCGCCAGACCGCCCACCGCATAGCCGTCAAAGCCAATGTCTGTCAGTTGCTTAGCCGATTTTTTACGCAAATCTTGGAAATCTGCGCCCTGGACAATGCCGAAAATACCATATCCTGGGCGGTCAATAAATGCGTCGCGACTGCGCCGCGCCCAGCGCGTCACCATTTCAACATTTTTTTCAACGCGTTCACGTGGTGCCGGCAAATGCAAACATTCGTCCAATGCCATCGTAATATTAGAATCCAACTGGTGCTGGATATGAACAGAATCCTCGGGCCGTAAAAAGTGTTTAATACCACCATCAATGTGCGATGTGAACTGGACGCCTTCTTCGGTCATTTTAACCAGATTGGACAACGACATAACCTGGAACCCGCCACTGTCGGTTAAAATCGGCCCATGCCAACCGCCGAATTTATGCAGACCACCCATTTTTTCAACCAAATCACCACCCGGGCGCATCATCAGGTGATATGTGTTACCCAAAATAACCTGGGTGCCTGTGGCGGCAACCTGGTCCATTGTCAGTGCCTTGACCGTGGCCGCCGTTCCCACCGCCATAAATGCCGGCGTCTGAAATGTCCCGTGCGCAGTTTCAACTGAACCACGACGCGCCATGCCATCTGTTGCAATTAAATTGAATTTTAATGACATTTATTCCCCATCCTTTTTGAATAATAAACAACAATCACCGTATGAAAAAAATCTGTATTTTTCGGCAACGGCGTGCGCGTATGCAGACTTCATTTTGTCCAGCCCTGCGAACGCAGAAACCAACATAAACAATGTTGATTTTGGCAAATGAAAATTCGTCAGCAATATGTCAACCGCGCCGAATTTATATCCCGGCGTAATGAATATATCTGTCGTATCACAAAACGGCACAACACGTCGGTTGCGTTGCGACACTGGCAATTTACGATTACGCATTGCCGCACTTTCCAATGTCCGCATTGACGTCGTTCCAACCGCAATGACACGATTTGCGTTGTTTATAATATCTGCCTGAGTGGGTGTGATTTGGCACCACTCGCTGTGCATTTTATGTTGGGATAAATCTTCGGTTTTAACCGGCATCCATGTGCCGGCCCCAACGTGCAAAGTGACCTTGACAATCGTTGCGCCACGGCGCGTGATTTCGTCCATCAATTCAGGTGTAAAATGTAATCCTGCGGTCGGTGCGGCCATTGACCCGATTGGGTCGGCATATACCGTTTGATAGCGTTCACGATCAGAATCTTCTTGGTCGCGGTGCATATATGGCGGCAATGGCATTTTGCCGATTTTATTCAGAACAGCAAAAACATCATCGCATAAAAATTCCAGCTTCAGACCACTGTCGGCGTCTGAATCCACAACGCGGATTTGCGTGCCGTTGGTCATCGTCAGCGTGTCGCCCACCGCAATACGTGTAAATTTCTTGCACAGGCCCCACCACATATTTCCGCCCGCCGCGGTATGTAACGTGATTTCATATGTGTGTCCAGCCGCGTCGGTCGCGTCAAATCGCGCCGGAATAACACGCGAATTATTAAACACCACCACGTCGCCTGGACGAATATAATCCAAAAAATCCCGAATATGACGATCAGATAGCTCAACACAAGTTCCCCTCCGTTGGAGGGGTGCCTGCAAGGCGGGGTGGTTAGAGAGCCACAGATAAACCGCATGTGCATCTTTCAACACATCCGCCGCCGGGATTCGTATAACAGTGAGATTCAGGCCACGCATATACTCGTCGCGCGCCGCATCGGATTCTGCTTTTAAAGTATGCGTCGCTTTGTCGTCTATTTCCAGAACGACGAATCTGGACGCACAGAAAAAGTCCACGATATAATCGCCTATGACTTTCTGTCTGTCAAAATCCAACCCATTCAATTGATGATTTTTGATTTCTTTCCATAACAGTGCTTCTGGCAAACTGCCGGCGCGACGCAAAGCGCGTGCTTTTTCTTTTAATTTACTGTTAAATGGCAATGTTCTGTAATTTACGGAATCTCTGACCACCCCGTCGCATTCGCGACACCCCTCCAACGGAGGGGAACTTTTCACCACCAGCATACGCGAGGCGTCGCGACGCGCCAACGGATGCGACGCAATCAATTCAGACGGCAACTCAAAATCAAAATCAGATGTGTGCAACATATTATTTCTTGAAATCTAATCCCTGGTCAGCATAGTTTTCTGCTTTGTCTTCCCAGTCTGGTTCAACACGCACAAACAAATGCAGACGCGCGTTCACGCCCCACTGGTCCTGGATATCGTGACGCGCCGCGGTTCCAATCTGTTTTAACTGGGCGCCACCACGGCCAATTACAATCTTTTTGTGCGCATCATTTCGCACGGCAATCTTTTGATATATATCCAGAACCCCATCTGGGTCAACATCAACGCGTTCAGTCAAAACATTGATATGATACGGCAGTTCTTGGTGAATATATTTGTAAATCTTTTCCCGGGTCAATTCTGATAAATACAGGTTATCAGGCACGTCAACTGCATCAGATGCATCAAACAAATACGGAGACGCTGGCATTACCATCGCCAACGATTCCAACATTCCATCAATCCCGTCGTTTTTCAGCGCAGAAATCATAAATATTTCGCGCCAGGGGGCCATTTTGGACAATTCATCAACAATCGGCAACAGGTCTTGCTTGCGCACAGAATCAACCTTGTTCAATGCGACAAACAGATTTTTATGTTCACTGATTTTCTGAACCAGGCCACGAATTGTTGCTGTCACACCCTTTTGTGCGTCCATAATCAACAACACCGCATCCGCGTCTGAAATTGCTGACATAGCCGCACCAACCATCGCCCGGTCCAGGCGACGCTTCGGCACAAACACGCCCGGCGTATCCACCAGTATCACCTGGCGATTGCCGACCATTTTCACCGCCCGCAAATTAGTGCGCGTGGTTTGCACCTTGTGCGAAACGATGGACACCTTGCGCCCCATAATGCGATTTAATAATGTGCTTTTCCCGGCATTTGTTGGCCCAACAATGGCAACAAAGCCCGAATATGTTTTTTCATTTTTCGTATTCATACCGCGCAGAATACCACAGCAAAACTAAAAGTGAATAAAAATCTTGCAAATCAATATACAGATTGTAAAATTCATCACCAGAGAGAGGGTGCAACAAAAAAGGCAACACATCATGCAACTGACTGGCCCCGAAATTCTGCGCCGTATGCAAATAAAAAATCCAAATAACCCTGACGCGCGTCCCGACATTGTAATTGAACCGTTTAACAGCACATGCCTGGGCAGTAACAGTTATGACCTGCACCTGGGGAATTTGTTACGCGTATATACCCAGACAATTCCAGCAGGTATGCGGCCTGCGATTAAATACGACCATATGCGCCACGATTGGTCAATGCGTGATTGGTTCTATGACGCGCCAAAATACCAAGATTATTTAGCACACCCTGAAAAATATGATTTTCGCAATCCAGTATATTTGTTAAACCCATGTGATGAAAAATCGCACCGAACAACCGATATTGAAATTCCGAATTCGGGTCTGATTTTATCACCAAGTATTGGTTACCTGGGCGCGACGGTTGAATACACCGAAACGCGCAACCTGTTTCCGTATATTGATGGCAAATCATCGGTGGGGCGCAACTTTATATTAAACCACCACACGGCAGGGCGCGGTGACGACGGTTTTTGTGGCCAATGGACATTAGAAATCCGTGTTCTGTATCCAACGGTTGTATTCCCGAATATGCGCATAGGCCAGATTTATTACGAAGAATTCAGCGGTGCACGTAATCCATACGATAAAAACCCTGCCAGCCATTATAATAGCCAGCGCGGTCCGACCGCTGCGGCGATTATCCCGATTGATAATATCAAAACACGCTGATAAAAACCGCCAACTGGCGGTTTTTATTTTACTTTAACTTTTTCGTCCATTCGTTATCTGGGAAATTAGTCCGCAACATTTCAGCATAACCTGCGGCCTGGGACGGCAAACCGATTGCGGTATAACATTCCGTCAGACGAAATAATGCCTCGGGCGTCATGGCGGTTTCCTGGGCACCATCAATCACAGATTGCAGATTTGAAATCGCACTGGTCCAATTTTGTTGCACCATATCATGACGCGCAGAATACATAACCTTGCCAGCCAGATAATTCTTTAATATTAAAATCTTGTTTTCTGCATTTTTCGCATATGGCGAATTCGGGAAACGCGCAACCAGTTGTTGGAATTGTTGCATGGCATATGCTGACATACCGGGCTCGCGACGAACGTCACTGACCTGGCGATAATAGCACATACCACGCAAATACATCATATATGGCACATCGGCATGTCCCGGATGAAAACGCATAAAACGGTCAATCGCCAAAATCGCCCCCGCAAAGTCATCGTCCAGATAATGCGAATACGCCGCCATTACCAGTGCATCTGCGGCCCATGGACTGGACGGGTATTGTGATTCTGCCTTTAAGAATTCGGTTGCAGCGGCGTCATAATTCTTGTCATTAAATTCATCATATGCCGTTGCATATATTTGTGTCAGTGGCTGTTGTGGCTCAATCTTTTCGCCGCCCCCGCACGATGCCAGCACAAAAATCGCACCACATAACGCAATTATTTTTTTCATTTATTTCCTGCCTTGATTTTACATTACAAAGGTGAGTATAATCTAAACTATGAATCTAGGCAAACATATTTTCGGGGTTGGTGCCATGACCGGCATCAGCCGCATATTTGGTTTTGTGCGCGACATGCTGATTGCGCGTGTATTGGGCGCAGGACGCCTGTCTGACGTGTTTCTGGCAGCGTTCAAGTTGCCGAATTTATTCCGCGACCTGTTGGGCGAAGGGGCCCTGTCGGCGATATTTATCCCAATGTATACCGATTCAAAAAAAGATGATGCGTTCGCCAAAAACGTATTTTCGTGGCTGATGGTCGTATTGCTGGGAATAACGATACTGTTTGAAATATTTATGCCATTTGTTGTGTGGGGACTGGCCCCTGGCTTTGCCGGCGTTCCGGGCAAGATGGAATTGACCATCGTCATTTCGCGCATTATGTTCTTTTATGTGATATTTGTGTGCGCGTCGGCATTTTTGTCGGCGATATTGAACGCGTGCTCGCGCTTCTTGCTGGCGGCATTTATGCCAGTGTTGTTAAACATTATGCTGATTTGCGCGTTGTTGGCGGCTGCATACTTTAATATCACCGATGGCGTGCTGTATCTGATGGCGGGCACGGTTGTCGCGTCTGGCGTGATTCAGTTTGGAATCCTGTGGCATCGCATACGACGCAAGCATTTTGGACTGCGACTGGTGCGGCCAAAATGGACACCGGGCATAAAGCATATGTTCAGTCGCCTGGGTATTAGTATTATCGGCAATGGTTTTTACCAGATTACGATTATCGTCGGCACATTGGTCGCCAGTTTCCAGTCTGGTGCGGTGTCATGGCTGTATTATTCTGACCGAATTGTCCAGTTGCCTTTTGCAATGATTGGATTAGCGGTGGGAACAGTGCTGATGTCATCAATATCAAACGCGCTGGCAAACCAGAATATGCGCAGCGTATATATCCAACAGAATTCGTCGCTGCGCCGGTCAATGATGTTGATTATGCCGTGCGTGGCAGGACTGTTTGTGTTGGCACACCCGATTATCAGATACTTGTTCCAGTATGGCGCGTGGACGGCAGAATCAACACACGCGGTTGCATTGGCGATTATGATTCAGGTCTTCGCCCTGCCCGCGATGATGGCCAGCCAGATTTACAGCAAGACCCTGTATGCGTCCCAAGATGTCAAGACGCCTGTTCGCACCAGTATGATTTCATTGGGGGTGGCGGCGGTAATCTATTTGGCACTGTTCCCGATAGCGGGATATTTGGCAATACCAATCGGAATTGTGACCAGTGGATACTTGAAAAACTATCTGTTGGGACGGGCGTGTCGTCAACGTGAATTGGTGCACCATGATGGCCGCACAATACGCGCAATCGCTGTTTTCGGAATTTTATCCGCGGTGCTGGGCGTGGGACTGTGGTTCGTGCCGATTACCAGTATTTGGATGTTATTCGCGGCAATCGCGGGATATGGTGCAATCTATCTGCCATTGGCATACGTAATTGACCGAAAAATATAGCCCAAATAATAAAGTTGAAACTGGGACTTTTATATGATAGAATTGAAGTCATAAGAGAATGTAAGGAGTCCCAACTATGAAAAAAATCGTTTCATTGGCAGCTTTGACTGCTATCTTGGCGGGTTGCGCGGGCAACAACGCAACTAATGCACCGGCGGGCTATGGTTCTGATGGCTTTGGCGAAGAAACCCTGGTTACCACCAGCAACGACAAAAGCCTGAATGCCGCATATCTGATGGCACCGGCACCTAAATACTATGTCGGCAGCGCATACAAGGTCGAAGACGTTCAGTATATCCCAGCCGAAGATTTAAACTATAACCAAACTGGTATTGCGGGTATTATCCCAACCGAACTGAACGGCACAAAAACCAGCAACGGCGAAACATTTGATGCGAACCAGATGGTCGCAACCAGCAAGACGTTACCACTGCCTACAATTGCACGTGTAACCAACTTGGACAACGGTCAATCGGTCGTCGTTCGCGTGAACAACCGCGGCCCATTTGTGAACACACGTATTATGGACTTGTCGCCGGCCGCTGCCGCACGTATCGGTATGAATGGCCAGTCCAAGGTCCAGGTTCAGGTTATGGCCCAAGAATCCACCGCGGTTAAAAATGCAACGATTGGCGCGAATACACCAGCACAGCCAGCAATTGTTGAAACAACGACTGTGACTGAAACGGTTGTCCAGCCGGCGCAAACTGCAACATCCGGTGAATACAGCGTCCAAGTTGCGGCGTTCTATGCCGAAGACAGTGCAGAAAACCTGGCGGCACGTATGCGCACATACGGTGATGCCACCGTTGTCAAAGAAGGCGACATGTACAAGGTTCGTATTGTGAATCTGGATGCGCCAAAGGCACGTGCGGTTATTGACGCCCTGCGTAATAACGAAGGAATGGCCCCAGGCCTGTTAAAAAATGGTCGTTGGATAAACGCCGACAGCATTTAGAAAACGCCCCGTCGGGGCGTTTTTTATTATAGAGCAATGCTGTGCGCCGATGGCGCACTTTTTTTATTCACCTGGATTCTGGGGTCATATAAATGTTGCGAACGAACGCGAGCACAATCATTGCTCTCTTTATTGCGACAGAGCGTAGCGGAGACGGATGCTTTCTATAAAAAAACACCCTGCCGGATGTATCGCTGGTATGTGATACAGAAAGGAACGGTGGGGTATTTTATTCTGCGCACAATAACGCCCATTGTGATATTTTTCACCAGATTTTTTATTTTTACCAGGCCTGCCGAAACGCTACCGAGAAATCACATACTCGTTTGTAATAACAATTCGCTTTTAATTGTGCGGCAATGGGGTATAATTGGAACATGAAGAAACTGAGTGATGATGACATCTTGAAAATGGCGGACGGTAATTTTGTCCCAGATGCACGCGCCGTCAATAAATCTGTGCGTGCAAAATTACGACTGGGGACGCTGATTCCCAATGCGCCAATGGCCGCACCAAAATATGCGCATCTGGACCTGCACCAGATGACCGAAGACCAGGCGTGGAACGCGATAATGAACCTGGCCACGTCGGGCGTGCGGCGTGCACAAATCATCACTGGGGCATCTGGTATTTTACACCAGAAATTTCCACAATGGGCACGTGAAAGTATTCTGAGCCCATATATAATGGAATTTTCCCCGATAAATAATGGCAGTTTTGACGTCCGTTTCTGTCGCAAGGCGCACGACGCGTAATCTGTTACCGATTATTTATATCCGCAATGTTGTATCATCGTTGTCGGGTCAATCGCAACCCGGTTACCCTGGGCTGCATTTGGCGTAATGGCATAATGCAGATGAGGCCCCGTGCTGACACCTGTGCTGCCCACCCGACCAATACGACAGCCCGCAGAAACACGTTCGCCCTGCTTTACTAATGCCTGGCTGAGATGACAATACGTGCTGACATAATTATTATCGTGCGTGATTTTAATATAGATTCCGCAGGCGTCAGCGTTGGGGTTGGTCACAACAGTCGTTACAACACCATCAGCGGTGGCAAATACATCAGTCCCCGTGGTCGCCGAAATATCAATGCCATAATGCATACGCCACGTTTTACGCACAGGATGCATTCGCCGCCCAAATTGTGACGTTATAATCAACGGGTCTGACATCAGCGGACACCCCGTGGGCAGGCGATTTCCCACCGGCGTTTTTTCAACAACTGGACGACATGTTCGCGCACTGGTAATCGGCATTGCGGTAACAGGCGACGACGTCGGCGCGGGCGTTGGAATAATTGGATTATCTGGCATTGGTGCGGGCGCAACGGGTTGTGGTTGCAGTGTGGTCGGCGGCGGGGCTGTAACCGGCGTCGGAACAGCAGGTGGCATTGATGCCGTTGGCGCAGCCGGCGGCGGCGTATATCCCGCCGTGGCCAGATCGGCCATTGCCGCCCGGGTCAGACGATTGATTTCGGCCTGTTCTTCTTCCATTGTAATGCCAGCGTATGGACACCCAGAAATGCAATGGCCATTTTCATCATATTCTGACTCAAATGGTGTATATCCGTCGGTCAGAACCGCCATCCGCTGGCTAAATGGGATATCTTTAAATGTTTTTGGAAATGATTGCGATTGTAACAGACTGGCCGCCGTTGCCGTCGATGCTGCCAGTATCAGACCACCCCAAATAAATATATTCCGCATGTTCATTGTCCCAGGTATTATAACACATTTTTTTACTGACGTGGTGGCTTTTTTGTGTATAATCCCAGCCAAAGGCATAATAAATGACAGTATATGATCATATCCGCCGTAATAATATCAAGACCGCTGTTCTGGTCGCGGCGTTTCCACTGGTTTTTATCGCATTAGTATTTTTGTTTGTATGGTGCGTGGCACCGATTGAAACAGCCATGCGCACCACTACCAATGTGGCAATTCCCACATTTATTGCGTGCGGTATATGGATGATGATATCGTGGGCATTTGGCGATTCGATGATGCTGAACGCGGCGCACGCCACCGAAATTCACGATGACGATAAACAGAACCGTGAAATTTTCCGTGCGGTTGAAAATGTCGCACTGGCGGCCGGGCTGCCCCGTCCCCGTGTATATATAATTGATGACGATTCTATGAACGCGTTTGCCACCGGACGCAGTCCGCGCGACGCGTCGGTCGCATTGACACGCGGAATTGTAAAGCGGTTGAACCGCCTGGAACTGGAAGGTGTAATTGCCCACGAAATGGCGCACATTGGCAACCGCGATATTCGGTTGGATATGTTGCTGATTACAGGCGTTGGTGTCACCGTATTTGCCGCCGATGTTATCGGCCGCATAATTATGTATGGCGGCGCACGCAGTAACGATGATAATAAAAACGGCGGTGCTGCCGTGCTGCTGATGGTGTGGCTGGCGTTTATGGTATTTAATTTGATTATCACGCCACTGTTGCGAATGGCAGTATCACGCAATCGCGAATATACTGCTGACGCCACCGGGGCCCAAATAACCCGCAATCCACGCGCACTGGCGTCGGCACTGCGCAAAATTACAACCGACGCACGCGTTGAATGTCTGGACAAGACAGCATCAATGGCGGCCGTGTGTATCGCCAACCCGCAAGGACTGCGTGAATTCGCGTCCAGCCTGATGTCAACACACCCGCCAGTGGAAAAACGTATTGAAAGACTGGAATCAATGGCATAATAATAGGAGTATATGATGGCAAACCTGCACTTTCATTATGGAACAATGGGGAGTTCTAAATCGGCACAACTGATTATCAATGCGTATAACCAGAATAAAAACGGCAACCAAACCGAAGTTGTTAAACCTAAGACAGACAATCGTTTCAGTGCAAATCGCGTTGATTCGCGCATTGGAATATCAGTTGACGCGATTGTTCGGGAAAACCTGGCAGACTATGCGCCAGACGCGAATACGAAAATGGTTCTGGTGGACGAAGTTCAATTTTTTGCCCCTGCCGATATTGACCGCCTGGTCAAAATCGCAGACAGCAGACCAATTATCATCATGTGTTATGGCCTGATGGTGGACAGCAATGAACACTTGTTCCCGGCGTCACAACGATTGATAGAGGTTGGTGCAAAACTGCACCGTATGGAATCTACATGCCAGATTCCGGGTTGCATGCGCCTGGCGACACATCAGTTGCGATTTGATGCAAATGGCAACATCGTGCGGGCGGGCGAGCAAATCGCGGTTGGGGACAGCAATCATAAATCCGTCTGTCGCCAGCATTTTAACGCGCTGTATCACGCTGCTGGCGCGGACTAGCGCGGAACCAGATAAAAAAAGATTATTTTTCTTGCAATCCGAATAAAAATGTATAAAATATAACAACGTTGCGCCCATGGCTCAATTGGATAGAGCATCTGACTACGGATCAGAAGGTTGAGGGTTCGAATCCTTCTGGGCGCGCCAGTTTAATAAATAACACCGCCTTGCGCGGTGTTTTTTTTTAAAGTGTTGCACGCCCCAGGATTTGAACCCGATCAGAGGGTTCGACAATGAGTAGGCGAGCCAAGTGATAACGCAGACGAGCCGTCACGAATGCCACGCAGGTATTGCGCGTATGCGCGATACCGAGTGTATCTTCTGGGCGCGCCAGTTTAATAAATAACACCGCCTTGCGCGGTGTTTTTTTTTAAAGTGTTGCACGCCCCAGGATTTGAACCCGATCAGAGGGTTCGACAATGAGTAGGCGAGCCAAGTGATAACGCAGACGAGCCGTCACGAATGCCACGCAGGTATTGCGCGTATGCGCGATACCGAGTGTATCTTCTGGGCGCGCCAGTTTAATAAATAACACCGCCTTGCGCGGTGTTTTTTTGTTTGACACGATTGGGCGAAATAAGATAGCATATCTGTCAAGAGATCACAAAAAGCAGTATCGTAATAACGGAGAGATTTATGTGTACCCCAAAAATAATTTCCATTGTTTTTATTATGTCTGTAATTATGTGTCCGGCCCACGATGCGATGGCGGATTTTTACGCCGGATATAACGACGAATGCTGGGTTGACGATGCCGGAAACGACGAATATTGGTTCTGCGGCCAGCAAGGGGCGTCTTGCCGTGGCAATGGGGCTGCAAAAAGAAATACTAAACACTGGCTGTATCACGGACACACGTTCACACACTGGGGTCGAAAGTATTACTGTTGCAACGGCAGTGGCAGTCGCGAAGGCAAGTTTGTCCGAAGCGACAACTGGATAAAAACAGAAATCGTGACAGTTCAATTGAATGATGGAACATGCAAATATGAAAGAAAATTAAACGCGTGTGGCAATGTGATATCTGATGTGCCTTGCACCGTGCCAGATTCTTGCACAGGGACCCGTTTTCTGCGTAATAACGAATGTACAGAATCATGTGAACCAGATTATGGCTTTGCCAGTGCGACATCAAACAAGTGCGTCGCGTGCCCTGCTGACGCTGTCCAGGGAATTGATGCAAACGGTGTATGTATACGATGCAATGGCGCACAATTATGGGATAACACCACTGCCCGTTGCATCGGAAAATCAGAAATGCACGGATACTCATCTGATATTTTACGCCGGTGTTTTATGTGCCCAAATGATGACCTGTTCCGGCAATGCGTCAGTATACTGGGTGGCACCACAACGGGTGTAACTAATGTCATGATATCAAGCGCGTCAAAAATCCCATCTAAGACCATTGACACGTCCAAACTGGGAACACTGAACGCAGGAAAAATCAAAGAGGTCTTTGCGTCCAAACCCCAAGAGGTGCTACGCAAGTGCAATGTAAAACAGTAAACATACCGCCGACAAGTGTCGGCGTTTTTTGTTTCTGATATGGCGCATAATGCGACGCCGGACATTCGGTATCGCAAAACATTCAGAAATTATATGTTGTATTCGTGCGACAAACCCATATTTCTAATTTACAATAATGTTGTGATTCCGGACGCATTGCCTGTGCTTGTTGCACCCCAAGAAAAATCCCCACCGTTAAAACGCCAGAGATAATCCGACGCGTGGCGTTATGCTGGTTGCGTGTGGTCGCGCGACGTAATTGTAATCAGCACCCAACGTGAACGACACGTGCGAAATGCGAAACGCAATACCGGCCGACATCCCCCCGATAAAACCATAACCTGTTTCAGATTCAGACGGACGTCCATCGTTATAGTCCAGCAAAAAATCATAATAGTTCGCACCCGCGCTGACACCAACATACGTTGTGAACCAACCCGCCTGAATCAGATCATAATAAACACTGGCCATCAGTGATTGCTGGTCCAATGATGCGTTCGTCTGACTAATCCAAGACGAGAATATTTCGCTGACAGTGTCGCGCTTTTGATACGTCAACTGAATTCTGGTGCGATTATTACGCACCCCTGCCCCAACGTTAAAGACGCCAGTAAAGCCACTTAAATCATATCCGTGAATACGGATATCTGAATATGTCATACCAAAATCAGACGTCAGATATGGCGTCCATGTGCCCGTGGTATAAATTCCTGCATGCACCGTAACTGGCACGATAGTGATGATTGCGGCAATAAATAAAAATCGTTTCATAATGTCTAGTCCCAGTGTTTATATCCCCACAATAGCACGCCGTCGCCATCAATGGCAAGGGCCAAGTTGCACGAATAATGTCTGCTTGTGTTTTCGGTAAAACTGTTATATAATTTCAAACGCGGTGGCGCGTTGCCATTGTGGGTTTCATAGCCCTAAATAGAGCGTCCGAGATGACGATACATCTCCAACCGTTTTGGTTGGAGGGCGTGAATATATTGAATAAGCGCACTATACTCTATTATAGCTATGAAACTCCAACCACCTGATTTTCTGGTGGTTTTATTTTTGGGGGCGCATATGAAAATCGGTGTTCAAATTGAGCAAATTCGGCAAGAAATGGGATTATCTGTTGTATTTATGTGCAACGCCATGGATTTGACGCCCGGCGAATACGAACGCCTGGCCATCGGGCGGTATTCTTTAAATACATTTCAATTGATTAGTTTTATCGCCGCCACACACCACAGCCTGGCACTTTAAAAGTGAGTAAGTGATAAAGTGATATAGTTTTCTGTTCTTAAACTATATCACTTTATCACTCTGTCACTTACTCACTTTATCATTGCACTCTGCTCTCTAAAAAAAACGCCCCGGATGGGGCGTTTTTTTTACATCATGCCTGGCATGCCACCACCCATTGCGGGGGCCGCTGGCTTTTCTTCGGGTATCTCTGACATTACGCATCCCGTAGTCAGAATTGCACCCGCGGTTGACGCTGCGGCCTGGATTGCAGTTTTTACAACCTTGGCCGGGTCAATAATGCCTGCTGACATCATGTCAACGTATTCACCGGTTTGGGCGTTATAGCCAAAATTATAGTCGGACGATTCCGAAACCTTGCCTACAACGATTTCACCAGACACGCCGGCGTTTTCGGCAATCTGGGCACATGGGGCAACGATTGCACGGCGAACGATATCAATACCGACGTTCTGGTCGGTGTTCGCGCCATGAACTTTTTCCAATGCCGTCGCCGCACGAACCAGCGCAATACCACCGCCGGCCACGATACCATCGGCAACCGCCGCACGTGTCGCCGCCAACGCGTCATCAACACGGTCTTTCTTTTCTTTAACCTCGACCTCGGTCATGCCGCCAACCTTGATAACGGCAACGCCACCGACCAATTTCGCCAGACGTTCGGACAATTTTTCGCGGTCATATTCTGATGTTGTCGTGGACAACAGTTTGCGGATTTCGTCCGCACGCGCGTCAATGGCCGATTTGTCGCCCGCGCCCTGGGCAATCAGGGTTGAATCCTTGCTGACGACGACCTTTTTCGCACTGCCCAGCACTGCCGGGGTAATATTTTCAAATGTCATACCCATATCATCGGAAATAACCGTTGCACCTGTCACTGCGGCAATGTCTTTCAACATTTCTTTGCGGCGATCGCCAAAGCCTGGGGCTTTGACCGCGCAAACTTTCAGACCACCGCGCAGACGGTTCAACACCAATGTCGCCAACGCTTCGGATTCAACATCCTCGGCGATAATCAACAACGGGCGTCCCGATTGTGCGATTGGTTCCAGTATCGGCAACAGTGCCTGTAATCCCGTGATTTTCTTTTCAGAAACCAAGATTTGTGCGCCGTCCAATTCTGCCAACATTTTTTCGCTGTTGGTAACAAAGTATGGCGACATAAATCCCTGGTCAAACTGCATACCTTCTACGACATCGATTTCTGTTTCCAAGCCTTTGGCTTCTTCCACCGTGATTACACCTTCACGCCCGACCTTTTCCATTGCACCAGCGATTTTCTCGCCAATATCACGGTCAGAATTCGCAGAAATTGTCGCGACCTGTGCGATTTCTGCACTGTCTTTGACCGGGCGGGCATGTGCGTCAATATCGGCAACGACCGCCGATACAGCAATATCAATACCGCGCTTTACATCCATTGGGTTCATACCAGCGGCGATAACACGGCGACCCTCGCGTATAATCTTTTGTGCCAGAACAGTCGCAGTTGTTGTGCCATCACCGGCGTCATCACCGGCCTTTTTCGCCACCTCTTGAACCATGCGGGCACCAATGTTTTCCGCAGGATCCTTCAATGATACGGCCTTGGCCACGGTAACACCGTCCTTGGTCGCAACGGGTGCACCATATGATTTTTCAATAATTACCGTGCGCCCCTTGGGCCCCATGGTGATTTTAACGGCATCAGCCAATTTATCGACGCCCGCCGCCAGTTTATCTGTATCGAAAACAATATTTTTTGCCATAATTTTGTCCTTTGGTTATTCCAAAATTCCTAAAATGTCAGATTCTTTGATTAACACATAGTCAGTGCCGTCAATTTTAACCTCGTTCGCGGACGACGCCCATTTTGCAAACAGGACGGTATCGCCAACTTTAACGGTCATCGGCACACGCGCACCGTGTTCGTATACACCATCACCCACAGCAACAACGCAACCGCGTGATGGTTTTTCCTTGGCATTATCAGGGATAATTATTCCGCCAGCGGTTTTAGATTCTTCGTTCAACCGCGTCAGTAAAACATAATTATGTAAAGGTTTCATCATTGTTAAATTCTCCTTGTTCCACGTATATATAATGCGACGCCGATGGATTTCAATACTTGATTTTGCGTTTTGTGTATAATATCCTGGGCGGGTGAAATCCCAGGGGGTAAATATGTATAATTCTGACAATATTTTTGCAAAAATCATCGCGGGGCAAATCCCGTGTAAACAGGTTTACAGTGACGAATACGCACTGGCGTTTTTTGACGTGAATCCACGTGCCAAAACGCACGTCCTGGTTGTGCCACGTGGCGAATATACCGATATTTATGATTTTACTGCAAATGCGCCGGCGGAATTACAGCGTGGATTCTGGGCGGCGGTGCGCAAGACCGTTGATACATTGGGATTAAATAAGAATTTCCGCGCAGTCGCCAACACGGGCGCAGGTGCTGGCCAATCGGTATTTCATTTTCATTTGCATATCATGAGTGATGAACGATTCAAAACAGATTTTTAATGTTCGCGTTATGCCACGGGCACGACAAAACAGTGTTGATGTTGCGCCTGATGGCACAATTCGCGTGCATACGACCGCTGCGCCCACCGATGGCGCAGCAAATGCCGCCGTAATAAAAATGCTGGCTCGACATTTTAACGTGCCGAAAACCAGCATTAAAATCATCCGTGGAGAAACCGCCAGGAACAAAATTATCCAGATTTAGAAACTCTTGATTTCACGTTCCAAATCCGCTGGCGTTGCCGCAATGCGTATATCGTAATCCTTGATATCTTCGATAAAACCACAATTATGCATATGAACAAACAGACGCGCGAACGGTGCCCAAAAATTGTCAGTATTCAGAAAAAACAGTGGCTTTTTCGTTTCACCAATTTGCTGCATCGTCATAATATCGGTCAATTCGTTCAGCGTGCCAATTCCGCCCGGTAAAATGATAAACGCATCAGACAATTCATACATCCGTTGCTTGCGTTCATTGACACCATCAACCACCTGGACATGCACACCAGCGTGCACGGGCTCTTGTTTAGCAACAACATTGTGGGTAGAAACACCAACAACTTCGCCGCCGGCGTTCAATGCCCCATTTGCAACCGTCCCCATCAGGCCAACATCGCCACCACCGAATACCATACGAATACCATTACGCGCCAACATTTCCCCGACCAGTGCCGCGTCGCGTGCGAACGCAGTTTCTGAACCAAACTCATGTCCGCAATATACCGCCATAGATTTTAATTTTACCATTTCTCTTTTCCTTTCTTTTTCACTTTATTTTTGCGAATTATAGCATAAAATAACTCGAAATGAATCAGAAATTTATTAAATTTATGAATGAATTTATTGGACGTCGCTTGGCTGTTGCGGTCAGTGGTGGCGTTGATTCGGTGTGTCTGTTGTGCTGGCTAGATGAAATTAGGGCACACCCCATCGCATTGCATGTAAATCATAAATTACGCACCTGTGCGGATACCGAGGCCGCATATGTCCGCAACCTGTGCGCCGCGCGCGGGATTGAGTGTCATATTTTCCAATGGACTGGCGAAAAGCCCACCACAGGACTGGAGGCTGCTGCACGCACTGCACGGTATAAATTTATGACCGACTGGTGTCGCGAGAATAACATTGACGCGTTACTGGTTGCGCACCAGGCCGATGACCAAATTGAAACATTTTTAATGAACCTGGGACGTGGCAGTGGGCTGTCCGGACTGGCGGCGATGCGCGATATATCAATGCGCGATGGGGTAAAAATTGTCCGTCCTCTGTTGGGTGTATGGCGACACGAATTAAAACAGTATTGTGATGAACACGGCATTAAATATTTTACAGATGAAATGAATAATGACGAAAAATACACCCGTGTTCGTATTCGCAAAAATCGCCATCTGGTGGCAGATAAACTAGGTATTTCAGACGAACGTATCTTGTTAGCGATACAAAACCTGGGCCGCGTCCGCGACGCAATTGAAGCAGATGTCGCGGATTTAGTGGCTTCTGTGTCTGATGGACGACGCGCAATGTTCACAGATTCTTTTCTATTTGACCAGGACGACAATATTAGGTTAAAGTTTATCGGGACGTTGATTCAGCAAATTGGGGGGGATAATTATCAGCCACGCTTGAATTCGTTACGCCGTGCACTAAGTAATTTGCAGTCTGATTGTAAATTCACATTGGGGCATTGCACTGTGCGTCGGTTGAATGGTCGGATTTTAATCGTTCCCGAGGGGGCAAAAACAAGTTTTAGGACAAGACATGGAAAAGCAAACGTTAAAAAACAGTAAAAAATCAACACGCCGCGACAGTTCAATGATATTTGTCGCAGTGTTCGCGGTATTGTTTGTCGCATTGGGGTTGCGCGGTTTTATGTCAGGTGGCATGCCGGGCGGCATCATGGCAAATTCGGGCACTGCGACAACAAAGCCCATAGAATTATCATTTTCAGACGTCCTGCGTCGCGAGGGCGAAATCAAAACCATGAAAATCCGCGGGTCAGACGCTACTGGGACACTGCGCGACGGAACGCCTTTTAACGCGACGATTACATATGACCCGGAATTACTGGCCAAAATATCGGCGAATGGCGCATCTATATCCATTGATTCATCAAAAAGCACAATGGAATACCTGGGGATGTGGTTCCCGATTATACTAGGGTTGTTCTTTATGTGGTGGATTTTCCGTGGCGTGCGCGGCGGCGCTGGTGGCATTACACGTGGCCTGGCGCAGCAGAATCCGACAAAAATCACAACTGGCAAGCCCAAAACAACATTTGCAGATGTCGCCGGTATTGATTCTGAAAAGCAAGAACTGATGGAGGTCGTAGATTTCCTGAAAGATAAAGACAAATTTACCGCCGTTGGTGCTCGTGTGCCACGTGGCGTATTGCTGGCTGGGGAACCTGGAACTGGTAAAACATTGCTGGCACGCGCCATCGCAGGCGAGGCAAACGTCCCATTCTTTGCCGCATCGGGCAGCGATTTTTCTGGCATCATTGTTGGACTGGGCGTTGCGAAAATCAAAGAAATCTTTGAAATGGCAAAACGGAACGCACCGTGCATTTTGTTCATCGATGAAATCGACGCCATTGGCCAAAGACGCAGCACGGGGTCATTTAACGACCAAGATCGCGAACAGACGTTAAACCAGTTGCTGATTGAAATGGACGGCTTTGCAAATGACACTGGCATTATCGTAATCGGCGCAACAAATCGACCAGATATGCTGGACGCGGCGTTGTTGCGTCCGGGGCGCTTTGACCGCCAGGTGTATATTGAATTACCCGATATGTCGGGACGTCGTGCGATACTGGATTTGTACGCAAAAAAGATAAAAGTTGGCACAGATGTCAATCTGCAAGATGTGGCACGTGGAACGACTGGATTTTCGGGGGCCGATTTGGAAAATCTGTTAAATGAATCCGCCCTGCACGCGGTTCGCAACGGACGTAAAGAAATCAGCCCAATCGACCTGGACGAAGCACGCGACAAAATATTGATGGGCCCACGCAAGGCACGCAAAATCCGCCCCGAAGATATAAAACTGACCGCCTATCACGAGGCTGGGCACGCATTTGTCAGTCAGATGTATGCCGACATTACTGACCCAATTCACAAGGCAACGATTATCCCGCGCGGTCGTGCGCTGGGAATGGTGCAACACCTGCCGATTGATGACAAGGTTTCTATGACCATTGCCGAGGTTCGCGCCAACCTGGCCATTGCCCTGGCGGGGCGCAGTGCCGAAGAAGTGTTCTTTGGTCCTGACAAAATTACGACTGGCGCGGAAAGTGATATTGCCATGGCAACACGCCTGGCCCGGTATTCTATCACGACAGCAGGCCTGTCGCCACGCGTCGGTCTGGCCGCAATCAGCCAGGTAACAAACTTTGGCAATCGCACTGCGTTGGAAAACGCGTCTGAAAAGACCGCCGAATTGGTTGACAATGAAATCAAGGCCTGGCTGGACGCAGCACACACAGATGCGAAAAAATTATTGACTAAAAACCGAGCAACGGTTGAACGTCTGGCTAATGAATTGCTGAAACGCGAAACATTGACCGGTGCCGAAATCAAAGAAATCATTTCTGGAGCAACTACCAAGAAAACCGCCCCAAAAACACGCGCAAAGAAAAATGCAAAATAATAACGACGTCCAATTTGAAATTATCCACATGCCACCAGAAAACACGAATTCTGTCCTGGTGACGCGTGGCACGGACGCCGTGATTTTTGACCCATGGGGGTGCGCGGATGATTGGATAAAATTGCTAGATGGACGCAGATTGCATTTGCAGGCAATTTACGCAACGCATGGGCACAGTGACCACATTTCCGCCGCGCCCGGGTTGGCGGCGCACTATGACACGCCATGGTATATGAATCACCACGATTTGGAATTGATTACGTGGGGTAATATGTTACTAGAATATTTCAATATGCCCAAAATTCCGTCTGATTTTCGCCGCCCTGAAAATTTAACCGCCGGCCCACGCGAAATTTTACCCGGCGTGCATATGGACGTAATTGCCACCCCTGGGCATTCGGCGGGCGGTATGATGTTCTATTTTCCTGAATATGGGATTTTGCTATCTGGCGACACACTGTTTCGCGATGGTGTCGGACGAACCGACCTGCCCACGGGCGACATCGACAATTTACGGCTGTCTGTTGCCGCGTTGTACAATATGAATTTACCTGATGAAACATATGTTGTTCATGGACACGGGGTTGATTCAACCATTAAAATGCTGAAACAGCACAATCCATTTTTTGGTGGTTGCCACCATTGTCATCATTGTGATTGTGGTTGCAATTGCAAATAATTATTGAGTCACTTGGAATACCAAAACTCGTTCAATTCCAGCCAAGTCACGTTCAGAACGTAAAAATTGCCACCCCGCGCGCGTAAAAATGTCACGCACCGCCACAGATTGTCCAGCACCGATTTCCAAATATATCTTGCCGCCCGGTCGCACCCAACGCCACGCGTTTGGCGCAATTGATTCGTATGCCGCCAAACCATTATTTTCCGCATACAGTGCCATTTTTGGGTCGTGCATCGCACCCGCATCAACACGCGTGTCATCACGCGCAATGTATGGAGGATTGGATACGATTATATCAAACGCCTGGGGCTGGGCCGTGCGTGGGTTATCAAACCGATTGCGAATTACGCGCACGCGACCAGCCAGTCCCAGGTCACGCATATTTGCACGCGCCGTCCGTACCGCACCATACGACCAATCAACCGCCACACCTGTGGCATCGTGAATATTTTTTACCAGCGCACCAATTATGCACCCTGTTCCTGTCCCCAAGTCCAGAATATGCGGCGCATTATTTGCCCCACAATCAGCAATTACCGCCGCAACCAGTGTTTCTGTATCTGGGCGCGGGTCTAATGTATGTCGATTTGTCCGAAATTTCAGGCCATAAAACCATTTCTGACCGATAATTTTTGCTACCGGCACACCGCGACGCAACTGGTGCGCCATGCGCCATACATTAAAATATGATAACTTTTTAGTATTTTCAGTAATAATCCGTGCTGCCCGAATTCCACCAGCACGATTTAGAATTGTGAACGCTTGATTTATTTCCATAAGTCCATTATAATCGGACACATGAAAAAAGCAAAAGATATTATAAACCCAAACAATCTGTCAAAAATTGTCATTGCACTGGCGGCGGTTGCGGTCGTGTTGGCGGTTCTTGTCGTCGTATTATTTCATACACCCGGGACGATTTCTGGCCTGGGGAATCGCAATGAATGTAAAAACGTCGTGATGGTTACATCGGGCGACACGTTGTCAAAACTGTTGATTGAACAGGGTTTGACCCACAATGACGTTGATGCGATTGCACGTGTTCTGAAATCAGATGCGTCAATAACAACATTGCGCGCAAACAACGATAGAATTGAATTTGTTCGCGATGACAATGATGCTCCTGTGTCCAAGATTGTTATTATCCCGTCCCCCTGGCGTCAGGTGGAATTGACATGCGGTGATGGTGGCAACTGGGAAAGCAAAACAGTTGATATTGAACGTGATGTTCGCGTAGTATATAAATCGGGCGAAATCCTGGACGGGGACAGTTTTTACTTGGCTGGCATGCGTGCAGGAATTCCGGCAGGCATTTTAGCCGACGTATATGATTTGCTGGCATTTGAAATGGACTTTGAACGTGATGTTCGCGCGGGCCAAAAATTCTCGGTTTTATATGAAGAAAATTTTTCCAGCGGTCAGAAAATTGATAACGGTCGTGTCCTGGCAGTCCAATTCCAGGCACTGCGCGGCGATGTCAAAATGTATCGCTTTCGCAAATCTGACGGCACGTCAGGCTATTATGACGAAGACGGTAATGGTGCAATAAAATCACTGAAACGCACGCCAATAAACAATGCTAAAATCACCAGCAGTTTTTCTGGTCGACGCAAACACCCAGTGCTGGGTTTTACCCGTGCACACAAGGGCGTAGATTTCCGCGCATCGACTGGGACGCCAATTCCTGCTGCGGGTGCCGGTCGCGTTGTTGCACGTGGATACAACCGGGGGCACGGAAACTTTATAAAACTGCGTCACAATGGTTCGTATGAAACATTATATGCACACATGTCACGCTTTGCCAAGGGTGTTGTTGTTGGAACCGCTGTGCGCCAGGGGCAAACCGTTGGCTATGTTGGGTCAACCGGATTGTCTACGGGGCCACACTTGCATTATGAAATTATTAAAAATGGCAAACACGTCAACCCGATGACGGTTAAATTGCCCGCTATCAGCAATCTGGATTCGGCAAACAAAAAGAAATTCTTGGAATATCGCAAAACATTGGATGCGGCGATGGAACGTCTGGGAAATAATCCGAATTTATATATTCAGTTGTAAAAACGGGGCGTCGCCCCGTTTTTGTTTTATCAACTATTTTGTTTTCTGGGGCATCATAGCCAGGCGTGCAAATTCCCGTTCCAGGCGTCCCTTTATATACGGAACGCAACTTTGTGGTGCAACGTGAATATCAGGTAACGCGTCTGCGGTCTGAAGCCCGTATCCGATGATTTCTGATTTATCGTTGACATAGACCAGTCCGCGCACATGTCCACGATTAATTAATTTAGACTTAAACGTCACATGATTCGCCGTCGCAATTTTGTCACATTCGGAACGAATCATTGGCGACGCATAAAATATCGGCAATACTGTGCACTTTGGTAAACTGGGCGTACGCTTGAACATTTCGTTTGATGCATCCAGCCCGTTTCGATATACCGGACGGTATCCCATTTTTCGATAAAAATTGACGGCATATGTCAATGAAATCAAATCTATTGTAATCGTTTCAAATCCACTGATATTTTCAACCTGAGTCAATAATTTACGACCAATTCCGGTACCTTGGTATTCCGGCAAAATATACAGGCTGTGCACAGTGGTGGTATGATACCAGCAATTGCCACGCGTAAACCCAACCATATTATCAGCATCATATGCCCCAAAGGCAAAATTAAACTCTCTCGTGCGCCAATAACATTCCAAGTCTTGTCTGACCTGGTTATTTTCATCCTTTGTCACCGGGAAATTGTATTTCTGTTCCAATGCCGCAGCACGGATACGAATAAAGTCGTCCCAAATTTTGGGTGCGTCTTGATTAAATATCGGAAAAATTTTTATTTCACTCATACCAGCGACGATAATACACAATTATTATTTTGTCAATATTTGATTTCAAGATTTTTAAAATCATCGTGCGTGGCACCCGGAACAACGACAATATCCGAACCACGCACAATATGGGTCGTCAACTGCATTGGAACAATGCGGTCGTGTGTGCCGACATAGTGCACCTGGGGCACATCGGGCAACGTATCCATATCCAGTGAACGCGTCAGTGGTGTATCACCAAAGTGCGCAGTCCACGTGCTGTGATTCAAAACCCCAGCAATCGTAATCCATCGCGTGACATTTATTTCTGGGTGTCGCGTTATAATCAGACCCGACACCATCGCACCGCCCGAATATCCAATCAACACAACAGGACGCGCACCGGCCACAGATTTTATTGCCGCTGCCACAGAATCAATAACATCAGCCGAAAAACGCCCGTCGGTCCAATCATGACGAGAACACGTATCCGACATAATAAATTGACACGGACGCGCGATATACACGACGTTTGCCGCCCTGTCTTGCGCCACCAAATCGCGCACAAATGTGCTGTGCGGTGTCGGATCTGACGTTGGGCGTCCACTGGAATTAAACGCGTGACCGTCCCCCTCTATATAAACATGTATTGGTGCCTGAGGGGCTGTAATTTTTTGCCATGTGGCAATTTGGTATTTACCTGCATCAACTGTTATCGGCGCGAATCCCAACAATTCGCCACGGGGCACATACGCACAACCGCACAAGATACATATACATAAAAAATACAGACGACCTATCATTATTAATATATCATAGCCTGAAACACGCCCCCACGTCAAACCATATGCACAACCAGAAATTTGACAAAAACAATTGACAAAATACTTGACAAATTGTATTTTTTGACTATTATTTCAATAAATAAAACGAACCAATAAAGGTGAATCCATGTTCAACAAATTAAAAATGAAAATCGCCGCCCGGCGCGTAGAACGCAAAAAGGCCCGTCCGTCTGCAAAACGCAACACCGCACGCAAATCACAAAAGAAAACGTTCTGGGGACGCAGTCGCGAAATCGCATGCGCACCATTTAAATTTATCATGCGTCTTGTTCGTCGCATATGGGCATGGATTTGCAGTATTGATTTAATTGGATTGGTAAATTTGACATTATTAGTGGCGATTATTGTTCTGTTTACGATGCTGATTTTAGACATTATGCGTGCTCGTCGCACCCCAAGCGTCGTTATGATTGAACAGCCTGTTGCTGCCACAGTTGTAAAACCAACGCCGCGTCATTCAGTGCAGACCGTCACAAACCCAACATTACCGATTAAACGCACCGCAAACCGCGAATACGTCGCCACCCCGGTCAGCGTTACAAACACAAAACCGTGCCAGGCCACCATCCGTCAGACTGCGCGTATGGGGCGTGACCTGTATGGCGACATCATTATCGACCATCGCGACAGTGCGACAATTTTGCGCAACGGCGACACCATCCGCGGCAACCTGTATCTGCAAAATATGCGCAAATACACACTGCCCTGCGGTGTCCGCATCCAAGGTAACCTGTTCTTGCGCAATGTGAATATGGTGCAATTCTGTGGCGCATTCACTGTTACGGGTAATATTTATGTCAGTCCGAAATCATCATTTGGCCCATTGCCACGCACGGCACGTTTGGGCGGCCAGGTGATTTTGTAATCAGAAATTGTTCATATCTCCCTTGAACAGAACCGCGAGACATCTCGCGGTTTTTATCACAGATATTTTTGAAATCGCATTTTTTTTGTGATATAATGACTGTGTCCAAACGAAAGGAATTATATCATGAAAACAGCAGAAAAAGTTTTAAATGTATTAGCCAAGAATTTGGGTTATACGGTTGTATTGGTTGCGGCGATTATATTGTTTGCAATCTTTTCCGATGGCCTGATTGATGGCGTCATAACGGCCCTGTCCGCGGTTATCGGATACACATGCGTCGTTATGTTATACAAAGAGTTCGCAAAAGAATCGGCAAAAAAGCCTGTGAAAACCACAGCGCAAAAGAAACCGGTTTCGAAAAAGCGAAAGTAAGGAACCCAAAACCTGAATGAAAAAATCGCCCAAATCTGGGCGATTTTTTCGTTGTGAGTTTTTTTATTATTTTTCTGGGGCTGCGTCTGGCAATTCCGCCGGGGTCACTGGCGCACCATCTTGCTGTAAAATTTCTTGGCGTAATTCGGACTGACGTGACGCAACATCAGATTTTGATGCGACTAACGCCAATGCTGCGCACAAAATAAAGAAAATCGTTGCCAACCACGCCGTCAATTTGGTCAAAAAATTACCAGCCGCCGCACCTGTCAACGCACCACCAAACATTGATGCGGCCGCCGAACCGGACATACCGCTGCCCTCGGACTTCTGTAACAAAATGACGCCAATCATAAATACTGCGACAATTATCAACAACACCAACAAAATAGAAAACATTATTTATCCCCTGGGTTATATTTAATTTTACTTGATTCTAGACACCAGATATCTAAATTGCAAGGATTTTCAGCAATGCATCTGCGGCATTTATACTGGCCGCCTTTTTAGATGAACCGGTGGCGTCCGCGGCATGACCCAACGCAGTTACCCGCACGCGAAAAATCGGGCTGTGTGATGCACCGGTCTGTTCCAAGAATTCATATACCGGTAATGCACCATCGTCCCGTTTTTGAACCAATTCCTGTAATGCGGTTTTCGCATCCTTGGGCGCGGTGGCATCAGCCGACGCCAATTCGCGCCAGAACGATGTTATTACCGCGCACGCCGCATCAAAACCGCCATCTATAAAGATTGCACCAAAAATCGCCTCCATCGCGTTGGCCATGATATGACGAATGCGACCGCCAGTCATATGTCCGTGTCGGATGTGCGATGCCAATTTCAATTTATCTGCAACTGACGCCAGGGTTTCTGTTGATACCAGCATTGCATGACGACGAGCCAGTTCGCCTTCGGTTTCGTCTGGGTACATCTCATACAGCAACGCTGCCACCGTCAATCCCAGCACACGGTCCCCGATGAATTCCAGTCGTTCATTATTATGCGCCCCATCGGCCCCCGACTGGGTCAATGCCAATTCCAATAATTCCGGATTCTTAAATGTGTAATTCAGTTTTTCCAATTTAGTTTACCCCCATACCAAATCTGTCCCAGCGCATTTTGCTGTTCCAATTCCATACCGCAATCATTGGTGAATAGTAGTTGTGCGAATACCATATAAACCACGCCGGTCCCAGCACGTTGTCACGTGGAACAAAACCAACATCAGCACGACTGTCCAAACTGTTATCGCGATTATCGCCCATAAAGAAATAGTGGTTTTCCGGCACAGTGAACAACGGCGTATTATCCAGTGGTGCATCATCAGACGCCTCGATAATACTGTGCTGGACACCATTTGGCAATGTTTCAGTATATTCGGTCATATGGAATACGCCACACGCCCCGTCATACATACGGCACAGACGGTCATCCTTGTATTCAATTGTATAATTAAAAGGCGCAGGCGCATTGTCAATCCAAATCTTGTTGCCTTTTATTGACATATTATCCTGGTAATAACCGACGCTGCGCAATGATTTTGGCAAATTAGCAACTATATATTCGCCTTTTTTCTCGCGCGGGACAATTGTGCCGTTTATGTAAAGTCGCCCATCAATCATTTGCACCGTATCGCCCGGCACGGCAATCAGACGTTTAATATAATCCTGGGATTCGTTGACGGGATTGCGAAATACCACCACGTCGCCGACAGACGGATTATGTCCCCAAAACCGACCGTTCCAAATTTTCCACGAACCAAACGGGAACGAATAGCGGGAATAACCATATGACCATTTTTGCACAAAGATATGATCCCCCACATGCAATGTCGGTATCATCGAGCCTGACGGAATATTAAATGGTTCCAGCAGCAAACTGCGGAAAGCAATCGCAATCAACGCACCATAAAATATCGTATTAAACCATTCACGTGCAACATTAGTATTTTTCAGTGGCATTTCTGTATTCCCCTTTGTAACACGGAGTATTTTATAACTTGAATTGATTTAGCGCAAGTTTTAATATGCACATATGATTTCACTGAATTCAATTATATTTAATGGAATGGACGCGACGCGCATTGATGTCCAGGTTCAATTGGCATCTGGCCTGTCCAGTCCGGAATTTAACATCATTGGCCTGGCCGACCGCGCGGTCAAGGAATCAGCAGAACGTATAAAAAGCGTATTGGGGGCACTGAACATAACAATGCCACCGAAAAGATTGACTGTAAACCTGTCGCCAGCAGACGTGGAAAAGACTGGCGCACATTTTGACCTGCCGATACTGTGTGGCATATTGTGTGCACTAGGTATTTTGCCCGAAGATAAACTGTCCCATTATCTAATATTGGGCGAAGTTGGCCTGAACGGCACAATCGTTCGCACCGATGGCGTTTTACCCGCCAGCGTGTGGGCACGACGAAATGACTTGGGGGTAATTTGTCCTGCCCACCAAGGCTCGGAAGCACGCCTGTCCGGGCATGCCGATATTTTGGCACCGGGGCACGTGTTGGAATTGATAAATCACTTTAATGGGACAAATGTCCTGTCTGTGCCCGACGCCGCACCCAATTATGCGCACACCACCACATATGGCGACATGTCCGAGGTACACGGCCAAGCCGCCGCAAAACGCGCACTGGAAATCGCCGCGGCTGGTGGTCACGCAATGCTGATGGTTGGGCCACCGGGGTCGGGAAAAACAATGCTGGCGTCACGATTGCCAGGAATTATGCCAGAAATGACCGCCGATGAAATTCTGGAAACATCAATAATATATTCTATTGCTGGACTGTTGGGGACGCGCGGACTGATTACTACGCGCCCATTTCGCAGCGTCCACCACACTGCGTCCCAGGTTGCACTGGCAGGTGGCGGCGCAAACGCACGTCCTGGCGAAATATCACTGGCGCATAATGGCGTGCTGTTTTTGGACGAATTGCCAGAATTTAATCGCGCGACGCTAGAAATCCTGCGACAGCCGATGGAGTCTGGGAAAATTATGATTTCGCGTGCGAAAAATACCGCAACATATCCAGCACGATTCCAGCTGATTGCAGCGATGAATCCGTGTCCATGCGGACATCTGGGCAATGCTGCCCTGTCTTGCTCGCGTGCGCCCCGCTGCGCAGAAGCGTATCAGAATAAAATATCAGGGCCACTGTTGGACAGAATTGACCTGCATGTTGATGTTGACCCAGTAAATCCCTGGGAAATGAATAATACTGACAACACACCACGCGAAACCAGTGCGCAAATCCGCACCCGTGTTGTCGCCGCATATAAACGCCAAATTGCACGCCAGGGTTGCCAGAATGCGCATCTGGACGGCACGGCATTGGACGCGGCGGCGACGCTGGCACCAGAACTGCAAAACTTTTTAAACACTGCCGCAGAAAAGATGGGAATGTCGGCACGCGGATATAACCGCGTTCGTCGCATTGCACGCACAATTGCCGATTTGGCCGGACGCAACGAAATTGAAATGGGTGACATTGCCGAGGCGTTATCATACCGCCCCATCAATCGCGGAAAATACGGCGCAAACATCAAGTGAGTAGTGATAGAGTGACAAAGTGATAGAGTGATAAAGTGAAAGAAAGCGTTGTGAAAATTAAATCCGAATTGTTTGCAGACAGAATTGTCAGGTTATTCAAATATCTGCAAACAACGCATTCCGAATTTGTGTTATCAAAACAAATTTTACGTTCTGGGACCAGCATAGGCGCCAATGTATCAGAGGCTGCTTTTGCCGCATCAAAAAAAGATTTTTTAGCAAAAATGATTATTGCAACCAAAGAATACAACGAAACTATTTTCTGGCTGCAAAGGTTAAAAAATGCACATTATTTGTCAGACGAACAATTTACATCAATACATAATGATTGTCTAGAACTGGGACGTTTGCTGATGGCCACAACGCGCACGACCAAGGCATCAATATTATCAGACAAATAACTTTATCACTAAATCACTGTATCACTGTATCACTAAAAAATGGGGCGATGCCCCATTTTTTAAAATTCGAATCGCAGCCCCAGCATTACGTTGGTATATATCAAATTCTTGGCACTGAACCAATCACGATGCTTGGTATCATCAGAATTTGTCAGTTGCCATTCCACCTTGGGGATATACATGGCACGAACACCAAAATCCAAGAATGTATTTTCTGCCAATCCATATGACATGCCAACCGCAGCCAATGCCGCAACCGTAGAATTGCTTTTTTCAGCACGATAGAACTGGAACAATCCATTTTCATCAGGAGCACTGAATTCTTTTAATGCATAGACCCCTGACAAGTCACCATACGGATCCGACAAATTCAAAATCGTCTGAACATCTGCATAACCAATACCAAAACCAACATATGGAATTACTGTTTGCAACGGTTTCTGCAACCCGTCAAAGAAATCATAGAACGCCATCGCACTGATGACATCGGTTGTCATGTCCGACTGAACCGCACCACTTGGGACAATAACGGCATCAGTATACGCACCATCAAACAGTGTTGTTTTTCCTTCTAGTAACGGAGATTGATTATATTCACTTTTATTGATGTGGTCCCAACCCACTTCTAGTCGCCACTGTGGACGATTTGGCAACGTCCAACCAACCGATGCCCCGGCTGCAAATGCAAACGCGTCCAATTTATCGTCACGAACAGGCAACTCGCCCAGATTTACATACCCCGCAAAGGTATAACCACTGCACCCGCCGGCGCGAACACATATAAATTCAGGAAATGGCACACCGCCCGATTCCATATAGTATGCCGGTGTCAAATCATCTACGTCATTTTGAATTTTTGCCGTGCCAAACGACATGCCGCCACGCACTGAAATAACAAAGCGCGAGCCATCATCACTGAACCAGCCATCGCCGATATATTCGCCATCATATTGCCAATTTGCATGGGCCGCACTTCCAAATAATGCGACGAAAACAGGTAACAAAAATAAAAATCTTTTTCTCATGTCAAATATTATATCACAAAACGCATATGATAAAAACAGATTTTATTATTTAGAAATAAATCCGCCCGACTGCATTTTTTCACATACAGCAGGCACGCCATTACGTTACAACAGGCCAGCGTGCACAAAATCAAATTATTTTACAATATCGTGAAATATTTCTGCTGGAATTGTGCCACCTGTAACCTTGGACGACATAGGGGTAAAATCATCATTTCCAACCCAAACGCCTATTACCCAATCAGATGTTGCGCCCACAAACCACGCATCACGATTGTCATTACTGGTCCCAGTTTTGCCCCCCAAGACGTTATCTGCATTTGCACGTCGCCCCGTGCCGCGCACAACGACATCGGACAACAATTCTGTCATATATTCAACTGTCTGTGGCTGCAAAACCTGTAATGCGTCGGACGGGTTACGTTCATACAGCGCATTGCCATGTGGGTCTGTTATTTTTGTAATAGAATATGGGCGCACCGACAAACCATCATTCCAAATAACCGCGTAAATCGTGGTTAAATCTATCAACGACATCTCAGATGCCCCCAATACAGTCGAATATTCGCGACGTAATTTAGTTCCCACCCCCAGCCGTGACGCCATGTCTAATACAGAATCAATTCCGTATGTTTCTGTCAATTTAAGTGGCACAGAATTCACACTCTTGGCAAATGCGGTTGCCAATGTTATGTCACCATAATAACGCGCATTGTAATTTTTCGGGTTATAATCGCCGATTGCAAACGGCGAATCATTAACGTATGTTTCTGGTGTCATATCGTGTTCCAGCGCAACCAGATACACAACGGGCTTGAACGCACTGCCGGGTTGGCGCATTGTTGTCACGCGGTTAAATTGACTTGTCTGATAATCAGCACCACCAACCATCGCACGCAACGCACCAGACGCCGCCATTGCAACAACAGCCCCCTGGTATACATCAACATGTGATGGTAAAATTGCGGCAATACGTTCCTGCAAATTCCTATCCAATGTCGTATGCACAATCAAATCAGAATCCGTAATACCAATACGCGAGTGCACTTCGTCCAGAACATAATCTGTCCAATAACGATATATATTTGTATCGGGCGCTGATATCGCTGGTCCCATTTCACGCGCCGCAGCCCGTGCATCATCTAGCGTGATATATCCCTGGCGCACCATTTCCTGTAACACAACGCGGGCGCGTTTTATATTACGCTCTGGATTCTTTAATGGACTATATGATGTCGGTGCCTTTAACATCGCGGCAATCTGCGCAGACTGCGCCAACGTCATTTTATCTGCCGGCGTTTGGAACATAACACGCGCTGCCGCATCAATACCACGCATACCACCAACCAAAGACACACGGTTCATATACAAATCCAAGACCTGATTTTTATCAAAGCGATTTTCCAGCCAGTATGACAGTATTAATTCTTGCACCTTGCGTGAGATTTTCTTTTCACGGGACAAGAATATGTTTTTTGCGGTCTGCTGTGTAATAGACGACCCGCCCGCCGCCAATCGGCCATGAATTGCATTTGAAAACATCGCACGCGTAATTCCACGAACATCAATTGGCCCATGCTCGAAGAAACGTTTATCTTCAATAGCGACGATTGCCTGCCATACATGTGGTGGCAATGTGTCAACTGAAACAGGCGTGCCCATAATGCGACCAGCACTGCGTATCTCGTTGCCATTTTTATCCAAGAATATGACTGCCGCTGGACGCGTTTCGTGCAGGATTGCATCTAACGACGGCATCTGCAAAAAAATGACTGCAACATACGTCGCAACCGCCACCATGCACAACAACCCTAGATTTATCAGCCAAACAAAAAAACGCCAACGCCAACTGGGACGGGGCTTTTCCAGCGTTAAATCTGTATTTTTTGCACGTGGCAATGGTAATCCTTATGTCCTTATGATGGAATTATATCACAAACAACTTGCGTTATGCTAGATTTTAAAACTATAATTTAGCACGAATGCAACCCCAGAGGAAAAAGAAATATGAAAAAGCTATCTGTTTTGTTTTTAACTGCAATGTGCGCTGTGCCCGCGATGGCCGAGCCAATGTATGGTATATCCAACGAATACGATTATATGGACGAAGAAATCGCGCCTGTGAATATCGATACACCCAACCCAACATATAACACAACAATATCACCATCACGTGGCACGCGTGATAATTATATCGGATTGCGGGTGCATAAAAATGCACACTTGGCTATGAAATATGATGTAAATCACGGGTACACCACACACAAAACAAAAAAGAATGCAGGACTGAGTCTGAATATTGGCAACCGCCTGACTGAATACGTCAAAATCGAGTTTGAAACAGGATACACTGGCGCAAAATTTACCAAACGCGACGCACATCACGATTATGATTTGTGGTCTAATATGCTGAATGTGTACATATATAAAAACTTTGGTGGCGCAGTAGAACCGTATGCAGGATTAGGCGTCGGTCTGACTGGTATCTGGGGCGAAATATCCAGGGCAACACCACACATTACCGCATCAACATTGGATTTATCGGTTCAGGGATTGTTTGGCGTGAACTTTGCACTAAATGACCGGATTGATTTGAACCTGGGGGCAAAGTATATTCGATATGGCCGCATTGAATTTGAACATAACAACGGCGAATACGCAAACACACGAATTGATGCAACAGAATTCTTTATCGGTGTGGCGTATAAGTTTGATGTAAAATAAAAATGCCCGTTTGGGCATTTTTTATTGCGCCGAATTTATCAGATTAGCCAAATCAGCCTCACTCCAAATGGTGATACCCAATTCATTTGCACGCGTCAATTTAGACCCAGCGTCCGCCCCAGCTAGAACGATATCCGTTTTGGCGGACACACTGCCTTGGACCCGCGCCCCCATGCGTTCCAAAATTTCGCGCGCCGTGTCACGCGTATAATTCGCCAACGTCCCCGTCAGAACAATTTTCTTGCCAGCGACAGGGCTGTCCACTGGTGCGGTATCTACGACAACCGCTTCGCGCACACGAACATGCGTCAGTAATTCGTTTAACACACGTGCGTTATGGGAATCTGCAAAAAATGATGCGATTTCATCCGCCATCACGTCGCCAATGCCATCAATCTGTTTTAATTTCCACGCCGGTGCATTACGAATTGCGTCTAGATTACCAAAGGCACGCGCTAGGATTTTAGATGTGACCTCGCCTACATCAGGCACGCCGATGGCGAACAGAAAGCGGTGCAAATCAATGTCACGCGCCCGTTCAATCGCCGCCGACAAATTCGCAACCGATTTATCGCCGAACCCGTCCAGATTCTTTATCGCGTCGCCGTGTCGCGAAACCAGCGTAAATATGTCCGCTGGCGTTGTAATCCAACCACGCGAAATAAACAATTCCAACTGGCGCGTCCCCAAACCGTCAATATCAAACCCTTTGCGCGAAACAAAGTGTTCCAGTTCGCCAATGCGCTGCGCCGGACACCCCAGCGTATTTACACAGCGACGCGCAACCTGGCCCGACTCTTGAACCACCGCCGCGCCACAGACAGGACACACCGCAGGAAATTCAAACTCGCGCGATGCGGGGAATGTTTCCGCAACACCAACGATTTGCGGTATAACATCGCCAGCACGTTGGACGATAATCTTGTCCCCAATTTTCACGCCCAGTCGCGCGATTTCATCTGCATTATGCAATGTTGCCCGCGACACCAGAACGCCACCGATATTGATAGGCTCCAATTCTGCCACCGGGGTCAAGACGCCCGTTCGCCCCACCTGAACCGTGATGTCGCGCAGCGTCGTTATCGCACGCGCGGCAGGGAATTTATAGGCTACTTCCCACCGCGGACTGTTGGCACGGGCGCCCATTTTTTCTTGCAACGCGATGTCATTTACCTTTATTACCAGGCCATCAATATCAAATGGAATTTCATCGCGTATCAACATGGTTCGGTTATACACATCTTGGATTTCGTCCAGCGTGTGTGCATGATGCGCCCACGGTCGCGTGGTTTTAAATCCCCACGATTCCAATTTATCAAAATATTCACTCTGGGTTTGCCATGTACGGCCCGACAGATCGCCATACGTGTATCCAAACGCCGACAGACGACGCGACGCCGTCACCGCAGGATTCAGTTGACGCAATGATCCCGCCGCCGCATTGCGCGGGTTGGCAAAAACCTTGTCCCCATTTTCCGCGGCCGCCGCGTTCAGCGCGATAAAATCTGCGCGACGCATATAAACCTCGCCCCGAACCTCGATAACATCGGGGAAATCACCCGTCAGGTTTTGCGGGATATCCGCAATCGTGCGCAGGTTTTCTGTAATATCTTCGCCCAGCACCCCACTGCCCCGCGTCAAACCACGAACCAATCGGCCATTTTCATACCGTGCTGCAAACGACACACCATCAACCTTTAATTCAATAAACAGGTGTTTATCCGCCAATTTGTCGAACCAATCGGCAACATCGCCCGCATTAAATACATCAGAAATCGACAACATCGGCACCACATGCGGAAACGATTTAAACTTTGACGACACGACCGCCCCAACATGCGTGGACGCCCCGTTTTTCGCCAATTCTGGGTATTCAGACTCAATCGCCAGCGCACGCGATTTTGCCGCATCGTATGTGGCATCATCTACCACCGGCGCATCATTTTGGTGATACGCGATGTCCCACTCGTTCAGTTTTTGTAATAAATCGGCATGCTCGGCCAATGTAAACAAATCAGGTATCTTACTCATACTCTGATTATAGAAAAATCGTCAATTTCGTGCAACGGAAATTTAAACCTTTAACGCAAAATCCGCCATAGTCTGTGGCGGATTATTTCGTTTTTTGCGGAAAGAATTTTGCAAAATCAGTCCAATCTGTGTGCGTTGCATTCAATATTTTTACCAGTGTCCCAACAGACATCCAATATTGTCGACCATTTGGACCGGTGCGCTTGCTCTTGTTCAGTGCGGTTATATCTATCCCGCTGATACGCGCCATGTGTGAACACGAAATACGACGCGATGCCGCCAAATTATCAATTGCCGACCAGAACATTGCATTGTCTATCATATTCTCTCCATTACAACTAATTTGTTATACGCGTTGCTTTTATTATTACGTATTCTAATTATGATTGAATTCAAGATAAAAATCAATTATTTTTTTACAAAATTATAAAAAAGAAAAACGCCCACAAAATTGTGGGCGCAACCAGACAAATAAAAACTATTTATCGTCCAGTCCTTTTAACAAAATATCTTTCAATTCGTTCGGCATCATACCTGTTGTAGAATATCCGCAGTCAACATGATGCACCTCGCCCGTGACAGCTGATGACAGGTTGCTGAACAAATACACCGCCGCACCAGACACATCGTCCAGCGTCATGTTGCGACGCAATGGTGTCTGTTCCGCATTCAAGCGCAACATCGCCTTGAAACCACCAACGCCCGACGACGCCAGCGTCATAATCGGTCCTGCCGAAATTGCATTAACACGAATATTGTCACGCCCAAGGTCGGACGCCAGATAACGAACACTGCTGTCCAAGGCAGACTTTGCCACGCCCATAACATTATAATTCGGCACGGATTTTTCCCCACCAAAATACGTCAGGGCAACAATGCTGCCCCCATCGGTCATCAATTTTGACGCACGACGAGTTAAGTCAACCAACGAATACACAGAAATATCCATTGTATTCTTGAAGTTCGCGCGAGTTGTATCGACATAGCGACCAGTCAATTCATTTTTGTCAGAAAACGCAATCGCGTGCAACATGCCGTCCAAATGCCCCCACTCGCGTTCAATGTTCGCAAACAACGAATCCATCTGTTCATCATTTTGGACATTACATTCCTGGACAAATTTAGCCCCAATCGATTCGGCCAACGGACGCACGCGACGTTCCAGTGCCGGCATCGCGTAAGGCATCGCGATTTCCGCGCCCATTTCATGCGCACGCCGTGCAATTGCCCACGCCATAGACCAATCGTTTGCAACGCCAGTAATCAGAATCTTTTTTCCTTTTAATAACATAATCTTCCCTTTTGTTATTGATATTGGACACGACCAATATAGCACCCCTGTTTTAATAATTCTAGTATGAAATTAAATTTGTATTTCATAATCTATTTTTATATTTTTCACAAACATTTCATCGTGTGACACCAGTAATATGGCACCACGATATTGATTCAGGGCATCTTCCAGAATCGCAATACTCTTGATTTCCAGGTTGTTTGTCGGCTCGTCCAGAATCAGTAAATCGGGTTGATTTTCCCCACCCAATATGGCCGCCAATGTCGCCTTTAACAATTCGCCGCCGGATAATATTCCCACCTGTTTCTTTGAACTGTCACCACGGAAACCAAAATTCGCCGCGATTACGTGTGCATCGTGTGAACGGACGCCGGCAATATCCACTATGTTATCAACAACACTTTTGTTTTTGTCCAACAACGACAAATCCTGGTCCAGGTATGCAATTTTGCCAAATGTTTTGACCCTGCCCGCGCGTGGTATTAAATTTCCACAGATTATTTTCAGCAATGTGGACTTTCCCGCCCCATTTCGGCCCGTAATGCGAATGCGCTGTCCGCCATACATGACCAGGTTAAAATTATTCAGCACCGTCGCCGCATCATACCCAAATACCAAGCCAGATATATGCACCAACTCCTTGCTGTAAAACGGTTTGCTGGGCAAGGGAATTTTGATTTTGTCTTCTTGCATTTGTGTGGACAATGCCTGGCGTAATTCCATTTGGGTATTTAATTTTTGTTGAATAATCGCACGCCGCTTGGCCTCGGTTTCCTGACTCTTGCCTTTTAAGGCGTTTGCCGCAATGCGACTGCGCCGTGTGTTGACAATTTCTTTGCGCTGCTTGACCTCGTGATGTTGACGGGTATTTTGCGCAATATTCATTGTCGCGCCCAGGCGACTAATTTCCTTTTGGGTGGCGGTGTATTTGGCAAAAATATTTTCCTGTTCGGCGCGCCGCCCGGCAACCCAGAAATCATAATTTCCGCCCCACACACGTATTCTGCCCTGTCTGATTTCGATAATTCTATCCACCTGGCGCAACAATTCACGGTCGTGCGAAACAATTACCGCCCCGAACGGATACGATGCTAAATTATTAAAAAATCTGCGTCGCGCTTCCGCGTCCAGATTGTTTGTCGGCTCGTCCAACAGCAATATTGCCGCGCGGCTGTCAAACGCACGCGCCAGTTCGGCACTCTGCCGTTCGCCACCACTTTTGGGGTCTGATGCGTTTATTTGACGCGTCATATACACACTGACCCCGCAGGAAACGTGGCCATGGTCTGGCACGATATCCCCGGCCAATAATTTCAGCACGGTTGTTTTGCCGGCGCCATTATCACCAACAATGGCGACACGTTCAGAATCAGTGAACACGACTGATACATCGTCCAAAATAATATTGGACGCATCATATGAAAAAGACACATTTGATAACGAAATTGTGGACATGATAAAAACCCTTGAATATTGTAAAGCCACCGCCCGCGCGAACATAATGACACACGGTTTGTTTTATAAAGAATTACAATATTACATACGCATTGGTTTTTATCCTTTTGATTTATGGTGATTCTAGCACACGCCCCCAAAATGTCAATTTTTATTTGGTTGCGCCACCATCAGTTCAATTCCAACGACACCGTACCTGGACTCTTGGGCCGGGGTATAGAACTTTGATACCGCAGCGCTAAACTGTTCCAGGCTATCAAAGCCTGTGCGCCGAACATTTATTTGTGTGGCCAGGTTCGCAAAACTCTGGGCAATGTGCATATGCACAATTTCGCGCCGGATATAATCAGATGGATTTTCCGCATCATAGATTAAAACAATATCACCAGCGCACATCTGGCGACGCTTTTCATCATACAGACGCAGTTCTATGTCTTTCTGGCCAGACTTTACCATTTCATAGTACGTATGACGCAGGTTCATTGAAAACCTACACACCAGGTTTGGCAACACATGCGTTGCATAAAAATCGCGCATATCATCGAATGGTGTGATTTTGGGGTTTAATAAATCGTTGTGGTCAACCCATGCAACCGATATTTCTTCGGGGCGATTTTCACAGAAATTCAATTCCATATCATCTGGGACATGAACGATGAAAAAGTGATGTTCTTCGGCCCATGCACCACGTTTTTGTGCACGTTCGGGGGTTGGGTGACGAAATGCATATGGCACCGGAATTTCAACCGCACTATCTGCCAGCGCAGATGTAGATTCGCCCAATTCTTCGGTCAGTTCACGCCTTAGCGCAGTCTTAAAATTTCGCCCGCGTCCAGGCGGCCACCGATTGGTCCGTATCCATTTTCACCATATTTCAACACCGCAATGCGCCCGGCGCGCACCGGAATAATATATGCAGAATAACTGATATCTTTTATCATGCTGCCCCCGGCGTTTCTGAATCCTTGTGACATTAATGCTATACACCTGCCCGCCAAATATCAACAACTTTATCAGGACAAACGCCCGATATTGCCCCGCCCACCATAATAATTCCACCAAATTGGGAACGAGACTTGAAATAGATAAAAAAAGATTATAAGATATGCGGGCTATTCGGGCATATATAAAAGTGAGGTAGTCATGTATGATTCAATGGAACATTATAAAGTTCGCGGTCCTGTCACAGAATTTGGTGACGCCATAGAGACACCATCTGTTATAAAAAATGTTGGATGGACACTTGGTAATTATTGCCCACATAAATGCAAACATTGTTATTCTATGTCTGCACGCAAACCAGGTGCAAACATGACAACCAAAATTGTGGACAGAATTATAGACCAATTAGCAAAAAACAATGTTGAAACAATAAATCTGGGCGGTAACGAACCGATATTCACAAATGGTCCCGACGCATCTAAATCTTTGTTGCCTTATATTATTGAACGATTGAGTTATCATGGACTTTCTGCAGGCATAACAACCAGTGGGGACACATTATTGTATTTATACGAACAACGACCAGATATCTTTGAAAAAATAAATGATTTTGATATCAGTTTAGATTCCCCTTTCAAAGACGAGCACAATGCAAATCGCGGTGATGATTTGTATGATGATGCAATAAAATGTTTGGATATTTGTAAAAAAACAGACAAACCACATAGCATAATTATGACTGGCATGAATTGGAACTTTACAGAAAAACACTTATCTGCATTGATAGATTTGTGTAAAAAATATGATGCATTTGTTCGTATAAACACCATGAAACCATTAAATTCTTATCAAATGAAATATGTCATGTCGATTGAACAGTTTTATAATGGCTTTCAATATTTAATGGAACGTTGTGACAGTATAGAAAATGGCGAAAGCGTGCTTAGAACAACAGCCGGGATAAACAACACAAAACGGTGTCCGTGTGGCATTTCTAGTTTCAGGATTCATTCTATTACCCCAGACAACAAAATATATGTATCGCCATGTGTTTATATGCACGACTATAAATCATCACAAGATTTATTAACTTGTGAATTGGCAGACATCATAAATTCCAATGAATTCAAAGTGTTCAGGCAAAGACATGCAAATCCTGAAATGTTACACGGATGCGCGGGTTGTGATAAAGCAAACATTTGTGGTGGTGGTTGTGCAGCGCGTTCTTATTTATTTCATGCGGTTCAAACCGGAGAAAAATCGTTTTTATGTAAAGACCCATATTGCCCGAAAGATTATAAACACAATTTTATTTCGAGCCAAAATAATGTAAAAACAAAACGACTGGTTCATATGGACTATTTATGCACATGGATAGGCAAAGTAAAATGAAAGATGTTCATTTGCATTTCACAGGCAGTTTATCACCAGATTATGTGTATAACCTGTTAAGATTTCGAAATCCTGATTTTATAAACGGGTATTCTGTTCAATCTGCCAAAGATTTATCGGCAACTTTGCGTGGCATGTTCACAAATGATTATAAATTTAATCAAAAAATTTTTAATGATATATATATTCACTGATACAATCTGCGACGAAACCCGCCAATTATGAAGAAACATACAATACTTATAAAATCGCTTCCTATCAATTATCATTGAATTTATTAAAATTTGGTAGAATTCTAAATCACCTCAAACTCATTTAATTCCAACATATCCGGTTCGGCGAAATCTGGTTTTATATTGCAGAAAAATTCTTTATGAACACGTTGCCAATATTGCAGTGATAAATCACCCTCGCCTTCTGTTTTTGCCCATTTATCATCAACGTCACAAAAAACGACATTTTCGCACATTTGTTATCCGTATTTTAATTTGTTCGTTTTTAGAATTGTAAAATATATTTATATCACCGACATATGAAATATTTGCACCTGTATCATACAAACAACACATGCCGTGCTTTTTACCACACACAACTAAATCAAATAACTCATCATTATCAAAAGTCCAACAACTATCCATAATATTACCGAATAATTGTATGTTTAAACCATTGTTCTTGGAATGCAGTTTTTTGTTCTATGTATTCATTTGTTAGATTCTGACCGTCTGGAACAACAACCAATTTATCATCGTTATCATTCGTGCGATGAATAATTGCGATACATCTGCCAGTAAATGTTGCCAATGGTGCAGCCACACCCAAGATATACGCATCTAATTCTTCGCCATCGCCCGAGACAGTATTTGGAATAAAACCATAATTCACTTCGTATGTAAAACCATGTTTTGGGTGCTTGCTGCCCTGGGGTCTATCCATTTGAACACGCACCAGTTTACCCAGAAAATCCTGAGCATTAACAGGTTGCACATTCGTCATTTTTTGATAATTTAACACCATATTAAAAGATGGGATAATCGATGGTATAAACTCTTTGGTATTCTGCATATGCTGAATTTCTGCCAGTGTTGCCCATTTTACGTTTTGAACTTCAGTCTGCTGCAATTTTAAATCATCAATATTTGCATCTGTATGCACCAGCCAAACATCCACAAAATCTTTTGGGCGTTTAAATGTTCCGACCCATACAGATTTTTTTATATCAGGTTTTAATCCCAATTCTTCAACAGATTCGCGAACACAAGTATCCCAACTAGATTCACCAGATTGTGCACCGCCGCCGGTCTGTCCCCACATATTTGGGAACTTTTGGGCAGTTGCGACACGTTGTTGTAATAAAAATTCGTTATTAGTATTTATAAACCATACATGCACAGATATTTTGTTTAGGTTATCTGGAATTTCAGTTCCACGTTCAACAGAACAAACAAATCGTCTGGCATTATCATATAAATCTATTATTTCGGGCATGACTGTTTCTCTTTCTCATTTATTTCGTCTTAGTTTTTTCGCTAACATGCTGTATTTTACCTTGTTGCCTATGTATTTTATAATAATCAAGCTTTTGCTTTTTTCAACCCAAAAACGCCCAAATCAAGCGTCCATCCGCCCAGTATTGAATAACTGTTGATTCTGCGATATCCAAATATTTGGCTAGTTCTCTTGTTGTTAATAATTTGTTTTGAATCATGGTTGCACCTTTGTTCATATCGCAGTTAAACAAAGATTATGATAAAGTCAGGCGAAAAATTTAACGGTGGTCTTAATATATATTCTGATAGCCCAATACACCCTAACAAAGCAGTATTTGGGAAGGGGATTGTTGTTACAAAGACATTAGTTATTGATTTTGCCCGTAGAAATGGCAATGTAGAAATTGGTGATAAGTGTTTGTTTTCCTGGGGCGATGAAATTTGTACAGGCGATCATCATGTAATATACAAAAAAGGGACAAAAAAAGTATTAAAACCCAATCAAAACGTTAAGCTTAGTAGCCATGTTTGGGTTGGATCGAATGCGTTGATTCTAAAAGGTTGTAATATCGCTGATAATGTGATAATTGGCGCAAATTCGGTTATCACAAAATCTTTTTTGGAACCAAACATAGTCATTGCAGGCAGCCCCGCAAGAATTGTAAGAACGGGTGTAGATTGGGGCTATGATGCGCCGTAACCCATATTCGCTTATTTTTCTTTACTTATAATCGATTTTACACAATGGTTGTTTGAGTTTGCTTTCGTTTTCAATTTCTCCAAAAACTGGTAATCCAGCATTTCCTCTGTTGGTTTATCTTGTTCTTTACGCCATTCTTTTCTGTTTACCTGGTTTTGTGAATATATTTTGCCGGTCGCCCCCAAACAATATTTACAAGCAGATAGAGGACTCTTACATGTAATGTATTTCTCTAACGCAGCTTTTAAGTCTGGTGTCTTTAAAACATCTATACCATCTGCGGACAAGGTTTTTATCGCCTTTAAAGTGTGTGCTTGGGGACATTTATAAAAGTATCCATCTTCCAAATTGTAGCATTTCCACACATTAGCAATCAAGCAAGTTTTATATATCTGATCCGTTAAAGCAGAATTCGTAGTCCCTTGTTCAGAATAAGGTTCTCTGAATGCCTCAAAATCTAATACTACTAGCTTACAAGCACCCTTTGTTAATTCGTGAATATATTCTATATTTATGCCTATTTGATGATCCGAGACCTCTAAAACATTAACTGAACACAGGATGTCTTTGTGCTTGTCATTGATTAAAGTTCCATTAGATACAATTGTTATACTGTCGCAAATTTTGCTTTCCCTGACGATATTTATAATTTCCTGTAAGTTTGGTGACAAAAACGGTTCCCCACCCAGTAAGCGCACTGTTTCACAATGAAAAACATCACTCAGTCTATTTAAGGACAAACGCAATTTTTCTGTATCAAAATTGTGTTGTATGCAAATTGGTGACAAGTGGCTACACCCCTTGCATGACAGATTACATCTGTTCGTTACATTTATTTCCAATTTTTCTGAAATAATCTTGCTTTTTTCCATATTTGTTATAAAATCCTTGTTAAATGATTGAAAAGATTTCAAAAAAAATTATAAATCATAATAATGATTATGGCAAGTTAGAAAGCCAATTTTTTTCTTGCGGATATGGTCAACTAGTAAAAGCCCCCTACGCTTCCCTTAAGATCCCTTATTCTGGACAACCTGTAACGATTTCTATTTTGATTCCGTGTCATAATTCTGTGAAGACGATCAGGCATTGCATTCAACACATTTCGACAAATTCATACGTTATAAAATATCCATCTGCAGTTGAGGTTATTGTTGTAGATGACGGTTCAAACGATAAAACATTTGATGTGTTAACCGAGCTTTCCTGTCCTATGAAGGTGTTAGTCATAAAACAAGACCAACGCTATCGTAGCGGTGCATTAAACACAGCTCTTTATCATGCATCTAATGATTTTATTTTGACCTGTGACTCTGATATGTGTTTGGACACTTTCTGTATTGAAGAAGCTGCTAAACGACTACAAGTTCTTGGCAAGAAAGCATTATTTGTCGGTTTCAGAGAAGATATTTCATTAGATAAACTGTCGAAACAAAAAGTACGTAGTCCACATTTTTGGAAAGATAATCGTTTTTGTTTTGATTTTAGTCTGATTGACCCTGAAAATATGTTTGCTTTAACAGATGCCTATAAAAGCTTAGGAAAAAACAAGAAAATCTACATCAACAGCAAAAATGGTATAAATAGAGATGTCTGGACGTTGCCACGTATGGCTTACGGCTGTCTATTTGCTTGTGATCGACAATTTTTTCTGGATATAGGTGGATACAATGAAACATTTCGTGGCTGGGGATATGAGGATACTTTGATTGGAGCACTGGCTATATCCATGGGAAAATACATAGTTCCTGTGCCTAGTATGTGTGGATTTCATATATCACATCATGTAGATATGAATACAGTGAGGAACACACCAAACAAACATCTTTATCAAGAACTCGTTACTGCCCCACAATACATAGTTTTTGACTATATTCAACAAAGTAGGAAATTTGTGAAGGATTCTATTGTTTTGTCGCAAAGAGAGTCTGCACCGTTAAAAAAAATATCCCAGCGCAAATCGGATAATTATCATTTTTATCTGGGAGAATATAGACTTATAAAATCGGGGAAACGTTATCCAAAAAGTTTATTCTACTCTGGGGCACATAAACTATTGTTAGAGTTGTTTCCAAACTGCATCTATTCTTGTTTTGTGCATATTGCTATGAATAACTTTGAAAAGGCCACGTCTTGTTTTGCAAACAATTCCGGCAAAGAAAAAGCTTATCTAGATAGCATAGATATTGAAAAGCTATTGACGACAGCCAATTTATGGTATTCCCAGGGTAGTGTTTTACTTGCTTTTCAGTATTTTTCCTTGTATGGTTTATACAAAGGTTTTGATGCAAAATTAAAACGAATAATTAAACGTTGCATTCAAAAGCTTACAAAAAAAGGTAATAATGAAATTTCATGGTGCACCGGAACGTTTTGAAGCAGTTGCTGATCTGGTAGGTGGACATTTTGATACGAATAAAATCAAGTACGTAGCAGACGTTGCTGGGGGGCAAGGAATGCTCAGCAGAATTCTGCGTAAAAGATATAACTGTGAATGCGATGTTATAGATCCTAGAGAATACGGCATTGTAGGGGTAAACAGACGTGTTGAATGTTATGTTCCAGACATGGCCACTTTTTATGATTTGATTATAGGTTTACACCCTGATCAGGCTTTGCGCCCAGTAGTAGAATCTTCATTATATAGACCAACCATAGTTGTCCCTTGTTGTAATTACTGGTCTGCAGAAAAGATGGGTGCAAAGTTGATGCGCCAAAGTATTGAAGAATGGTACAAAGCACACAATATCAGATATGTTGTAGAAGAATTAAAAATTGATACACCACATAGGTTCGCCTTAATAACTTTTGGTCCAAAAATAAAAGGATAAAGATATGGAAAAAACGATCTTAATATTTAGAATCAAAACATCCAGATTGAAAGCTCGTAGTTTGGCTCTTGAGGAAGTTAAATCTTTCTTATCAGATGTTGAAAATGTAGAAGTGGTCATTGGTGGGCCTTTATCCACAGAAAAAGGGATTATTGCCGCATATCTGCCAAAAAATTTTGATACCGATGTTCTTGCGCCTGACTTTTCTAGACTTGGATACATTCAACAAGTTGACCAAATGGTTCAAGAACAAAGAGAATCGAAAAATACAATTAAATGGAAGGGTGCTTTTTATTCTTTGGAAACTATTTATGAAGAAGACAAAGAAGAAGTAAGAAATCAGGCACCAGATAAAAGGCGTTTTTTATTACCAGATCCCACGGGTACTTTACGTTATGTTAACGGTTATCGTGGCGATGGAACAGAAACGGGGAAACGTGCCTTGCCTGTTGAAGACTGCAAGTTTATGCTTAATTTATCTAAGATCAAACGTGGCCAAAAAGTCTTGGATCCGTTTGCTGGTGCTGGTGGTATAGTCTTTGCAGCAGTCCAGGCCGGGTTGGATGTATATAGTTCCGACATAGATCCAAAGATGCAGTATGGCTTAAGAGATTTTAGATCTAAACACCATGTAGCAGATATTCAAAAACTACCATTTGACAATAATTTCTTTGATTCTGTAGTTACCGAAGCACCATTTGATACAAATGTTACTGGAAATGTCGCAGAGGGGCTGGCCGAAATGCAACGTGTTATTAAGCCATCTGGTTATATCATATTGATGGTGGCTGATCATCAGGTAGAGCAAATCCGCAAGAAGGCTGCTACTTTAGGATTAGAAACATATGTTGATCAACCCCTGGATCGTAAAGGAACAGCAGTTCATATTTTCGGCCTAAAAAAAAAGCAACTGAATCAAAATGAGTTTATGAGAGCTTTCGCAGATACTTACGGGAGATAAGTTCATGAAAAACATTCTTGTATACCTATATTACCCATTTGTTTCACAACATTTATCTGGTGGTGTACAAATAATAATGCGCAAGGTTTTAGAAGAATTGTCTGGGCACGGGTTCTGTTTTCGTGTTTTATGTCCAAAAATTAAAAATTCTGCTGACGTATTAAACATTAGAGGTGTGGAGGTATTTCCTGTTCTTAACGACTTTCAAAACAATCGAAATTACGCAGAATTGTCTGAAAACTTTTCTATAATTAACAAACATATTGGTTGGGCAGACGTTGTCTGGACAATAGATAGAAATGTACCGATAAAAACGGATAAACCAATAATTCTGTCCTTGAATGCACATTGGTATGCTACGAATCAAAATGCACTATTTTCCATGAACTGGGACAAGGTTATTGCACTGAGTGATTATTCTAAGGACATATTAGAAAAAACTATTAAACCTGCCTGCTGGCACGGAAGCTCTGTACCAACAATTGAAGGAATATCGCCAGTTCTTAGCGAAATATTGTATAAACGACAAGATTGTTCTTGTTTGAGTAAGTATTTTGACTACAACCCCGAAAAAAAATATATCCTGTTTCCGCACAGACCAGATAAGGGAAAAGGACACAAAAGAGCGATAGACGTTCTTAAATCTTTATGCGCAAAAGACTCTAACTATGTGTTGTTAATTCCTGGGATTGCCACTCTCTCAGAAAAGCTAAAAAGTATTGAAGCGACCATTATTGAAGATGCCTTAACTTATGCACAAGATATAGGTGTACGTGACAACGTAATTTTGCACGATTGGATTCAATATGACGATTTGCCTTATTTCTATTCTGCAGGGACAGCTACTCTTATTGCCTCTGATCTAGAAGAAACATTTGGCATGACTCTGACAGATTCTATATTGTGCGGTTGTCCAGTTATTAGCACCGGTTCTGGGGCCTTAAGGTTCACTGTTCCTAACGGTTTAGGACACAAGATAGTAGATTATAATAAACCAGACGATGTAGCGAACACTATAATATCTGGCATTCCTGGCATTGCTGATGGAATCATATACATAAAATCTACATACAATACTGATAAAATTATAAGCCAATATAAAAATTTGTTTGAAACGGCACAAAAAACGGATGGAGTTTATTATGAATAAAAAACCGAAAGTTAATATCATTACAATTACATTGAATCGCCCATCTTTAGTTCAAGCCTGTAAAAGTGTCGATGAACAAACATACAAAAATTGGCATCATTTTGTTCTTGGGGATGGTGTATTACCGGACGAACTACGTCATCCAAATCGCAGTGTTTTTGGCTTTTCTCATGCATATGGGAAAGAAGAGCCTGGCTTAAACATGCCTGACGGGACTCCCAACCCTTTGCAACGCTGGGCCTTAAACAACCTGAAATTGGATGAATACTTTTGTTTTTTAGACGACGACAATATATACGATAAAAATTTCCTAAAAAAAATGGTCGCTACCATTGAAAGTAATCCGGATATTGGTTGTGTATTGTGTGGCGTAAAAGATCAAAGACATTTCCAAAATATCACAGGAGAACCTATTCTGGGAAGAAGTGATAACAGCGGTGTTATCTTTCGCACAAAATTGGCAACGAAAATTGAATTTCCACACGCATCGTTGGACAAGAACGTTGTTCAGGATGTTGAATTCATTCAAAAGGTTTCAAAGAAATTTGGTTGGAGGCAATTAAATGAAACCTTGGTGACATTTGGGTATGCTCCAAATGTGCCTACCGTGCGTGGAGGAATAAAATTGTTGTCTTCGTGGGAATTACCACTGTTCGCATTTAAAAAATTAAAAGAGGGAAAAATATCAGATGCCATTCAAGACTTGCTAACTTCTCTTCAAATAGACCCATTGGACGGTTATGCCCTTTGGAGATTAGCAGAAGCATATGCTGTTTCTGGCAACATAAAAAAATCAAAAGAGTGTTTACGGAAGTGGATTCATCTTGCGGAAGAATCACATTGTTTCTCGCATCATTTTATTACTTTTTGTTGCGGCCTATCCTACAAGGCTTTGAATCTTCCAACAAAAAATCTGTTTAAAAAGGCTATTGAGACAATTGATACTTCTACCATATCAGAACAACTTAGTTGTGAGTGGTATAGGATTGTTTCCAATGAAAAAAGAGATATTAAATTTTATTCTCAGATATTGCAACAAATAGAATCCGACTCTACAAAAATTCAGAACGCACTATGGAAAGCTCGTGTTGCTGCAAAACTGTTCCCACGGCAACAAAACATACAGGCTGCTTATGAATTGCTGCACAATTATTATTACAACAAGGAAATCACCGTCTTAACAATTACTCGTGGTCGCCCTAAATTATTAGCTCGTGCAATTGATTCTGTTAAAGCCCAAGAAAATGCAAGAAATGTTAACCATTTGATAATTATTGACGATTGCAAAGAAACACTTAATTTCCTGGAAACAAATTATCATACTGATGATAGCATTCAGTGGGAATTTGTAAAACGAACTTCCAGAGAAGTCAACGGTCCGGCACGAATTGCCCGGTTACGTAACAAAGGCATCAATACTGTTCACACCAAATATTTGGCAATGTTGGACGATGATAATGAATATACCCCAGATCATCTTAAGACACTGTTAAACCTGGCAAAGACTGAAAATTTGCTAGCTGTTCATTCTTGGAGACGCTTGTTCACATTTGATGGGAAACCTTTTACCGATAACTTTTGGCCATGGGAAACGGATAAACCATCCCAAAAAGCCAAATATAAAGATTATGTGAAACGTGGTATTGTAGATCAAGATTCCAATATTCTTCGTGATGGTTTTGATAATAATACGGTAGATACCAGTGCATGGTTGCTAGAAACCAAAACTATGCAAAGCTTACTATTTCCAGAAAAATACTCCGCTGATGACATAGCAAAGAATATTGTCGAGGACAAAAAGTTTTATCAGATAATATCTTCTAGACCAAATATTAAAATCGGCACAACAAAAAAGTGTACCTTAAAATACTACCTTGGTGGCTATTCAACTGATTTTAACAAGTCATTAAAACGCACAAAATAGAATTAAATAACGGTTTTAAAGTAATCTATTGTGCTTTTTAACCCCTCAGACAAACTCGTTGTGGGGTTCCATTTTAGTTTTGCCTTAGCAATTGTGATATCCGGTTTTTTTCTGTTTGGATCATCCGCATCACGTAATGAGTGCTTAGATACTATCTTTGAGGCGGTTTTCGTCATACGAACAACCTTTTCAGCCAATTTCTTTATAGTAAGTTCTTCTGGGTTCCCTATGTTTATCGGTCCTGTTACACTCTTTGAAGAATTCATCAGTTTTATAAGTCCACTTATCAAATCATCAACATAGCAAAAACTACGAGTCTGCTCGCCAGAACCATATATAACAATATCTTTATTGGTAAGTGCCTGCACAATAAAGTTTGAAATGACTCTGCCATCATTTTTATTCATCTTTGGACCATAAGCATTAAAAATTCGTGCAATTTTTATTTTGGCATTTTTGTGTCTGTAATAATCAAACATCAATGTTTCTGCGCATCTTTTTCCCTCATCATAACACGCTCTGTCACCGATGGGATTAACATTACCCCAATATGTTTCCTTTTGGGGATGCTGTAACGGATCGCCGTATATTTCGGAAGTAGAAGCTTGTAGGATGGTTGCATCGTTTTTTATTGCCAACTCTAATACATTTATCATACCGATCGTACATGTCTTTGTAGTCAGAATACTATGCGAACCCTTATAAGCAGCAGGGCTTGCGGGACATGCGAGATTATAAATTTGATCAATATGAGCTAAAATCTTGATTGGTTCAATTATGTCGTGTAAAACAAACCTAAAATTAGGGTGTCGCTTTAATTCTTTTATGTTTTCTACACTACCGGTATAGTTATTGTCCAAACAGATAACCCTATTACCTTATCGTAATAATCTTTCACACAGATTACTGCCTATAAATCCCGTACCACCAGTAACTAAAATTGTTTTCATAAAGCCCCCATCATATATTTATTAAAGTTCTTAAGTTGATTAAACTTTCTTCTTCTTGTTTTTGTTTCTTCTTCAATAATCCCTTACAAATTCGTTTGTAATTTCTTCGACTTAGTTTTATGGCACTTATAACAGCATTTTCTAATTCATCGTTTTTATATAATACTGCATTTTCTTCGGAAAAACCATGTTTAGCCGCAAAAAAATCGTTCACTATTACGGGTTTAACAAAGCCCACGGATAGTCCAAAGGAACCACTCGTCTTGTTCGTTGTATAATCAGATATGTGTTGTTTATTTTTCTCTGACAGCAAGGCTAGAATAAAATCAGATTTTTTTACAATCTCATATAATTGAGCATTCGTCACATCACCCCAAATAGAGACGTTATTTGAATATTTTACAAATTCTGGTGACAATTCTTCTTGTCCAACACGCCCGACAATATTCAGATGAAAATCTGCTACACCGGATTTGTTTAGTTTTTCTAATATGCGCAATAGAAGACTCATGTCCCTACATTTAGCATCAAATCTGCCAGCGACAAGAAAATGTGTTTGTTTGTTCTTCTTTGATATTTTCGTGTTTGAGTACAAAGTCGGTGATATATAAGGTACGGAAATGTTTTTACTATAAGGAAATTTGTGTAATGCTACAGCGTGTGATAGAAATCCTTTTCTTTCTTTTGGTAATGTTAAAGTCTTGAAACGTTCCCATTGATGCTCAATGAAAAAGATATTATTTTTTGTGAACTTGGAACAAAAGTTGTCTTTGAACAGCTTTGGATAATACACACCTGTAAAATCGTCTGTTGATGTCAAGAAAATATATTTATAACGCCGCATATTGCATCTAAATAGCTCATCGCTTAACGCTGCCGGCAAAAACAGATGAAAAATTCTAACCCTATGTTCATTTAACAATACGTTTTTCAATAAATCATTTGTGTAATTCTTATCACTAACAACAACATCAACATGGAAACCCATTTTTAAGAAATAATTTACAACAGGAGGAATAACCTCGCCATGCCAGTTGGTTGGTTCTATAACCAAAACAGATTTATCAGGTACATCTGATTCAATCATTGGCATTATACCAGGATATCGTAAAAGTTTATCTCTTATAGTCAACAAATCTGTCATTTGGCTGTCTTTTGTTTAATGTTTGAACTAGATTTTGAGACCATCCTTATAACAGACGGTTCTTCAGATAGTCTAAAATCCAAAATCCCTTTTTGACTTATATTCTTCTTTATAAAAGGTCTTATGTCTTTTAATGTTGTTCCGTCAGCGGTCATTATAAATGTAACATTCATAGCACTTCCTTTAATGTAACAGATGCAAAATCTTTTACATTCATCTGAAACCGATTGTATTTTGTTGGGACTTTTAATTTATTTTTTGAGAATATAGCTATCGGTTTAAATGGATTCCTTTCCAATAAAACATCTAATTCTTGTGCGGAACGAATTGTATGCATCTGAATACCAAGAGCAGATCGTTCCACCAACGCAGCTTTCCTATCATCATATTTTTTATTCTTGTTGATATATAAGACAATTGTTGGCTTATCATTCCCATATCCAGGTGCCATGTCTATAAATACATTATCTGGCAATTTTGTACCAGGTGTCAACATTAACAATGGTATGCCGGATTTGAATGATGCAAAATTTACAATGTGCTGAGCAATTTGTGACGAATGATTATCTAGCTTTCTTTTTACTCTTGCTGTTTTAATTATTTGTTTAAGAATATTATACAATGTGTCATCATTATAATCTGTTGGTAAAGAATGCACATTGGTATATCTATTTTGCAATTGCTTTATCCATTCTTCTTGTTGTTCCAAATATGAAACGCTTGGGAGCAACAACAAATCCGCATTCCCCGATAAAGATTCAAATACAGCATTATACCCAGGCCTTAGAACACATACCTTGGATATGGCAAACAAAGCAGGTAAATTTGGTTCAAATTCTACGATCCTAACATTTTTTATATTGCTCGGCACAACAATCTCATCTTTATAGTTGCTCCCTTTGACTATAACTATCATACATTGCTTTAACTTAGGTGCAATAGAGATGGCAGCAGAAAACAATTTTTTACAAAACCCCTCTCCAAAATGTTCTCCGCCAGCACCTGCATTAAAGACGATCAGGTTATCATTATGCGGATATCGGTTTGCAACGTCCCTAATTTCCTGTTTGGTTGGCTTATAGAATACGGGCCCCATAAATTTGACTTTTTCTTCATACTCCAACCACAAACGCAATTTTGGGTTAGCAACGTCATTAAATAATTCTTGCTTAGATTGCAGAAAAATTACCTTATCAAAGCGATCAAACTTTTTATTGTCTAGCATCGACACCAATGCATTTTCTTCTATTCTGCGCATAATAAGAACTTTGTACCGATACTTAAGGGACGGCACTTGTTCATACACAGGATCTGTGTCTGTGTCCTCTATAACAATATCTGGACTAACCTCTGTTACTATTGTATCTATCAGTTGTTTTAGAAATATTTCTGATAAATTGGATGGTAATCTGTGCATAAACGGTATATTAAAAACCACAAATCCCTTGTTTTCAAACAAATCTGTAGATTTGGCTTGGGTTATAAAAAAAACATGGTGTCCCATTTTACGCAAATCTTCCGCAATAACCAACGCCCTACGAAAATGCCCAAACCCTATGCCGTTTTTTAATAAAAATAATATTTTGTGTTGCATATTCAATATCTTGTTGTATATATATAGTATGACTCAATGGACTAATTTTCAAGCCAAATTATCAGAATATTTTCATTCTGGACAACAGATTTCTTTCTGGTGGCGGGAGGATGACGTTTCTTATGATTGTGCTAATCTGCGCACAGTGCTTGATGTCCTTTCAAAATATAACGTCCCTGTGTTATGTGGTGCTATCCCAAAATTATTAACACCAGACATGATTCTGACACTTAAGCAACATACGAACGTTTCTGTATGTCAGCATGGTTTATTTCATCAGAATAACTACACACAAGGCCATAAGTGCGAATTCGATACAAATGAGTCATTGGGGCAATTGCTTATAGGGCGAGATTTCCTACGAACTACATTTGCATCTCAGTTTATAAATGTGTATATTCCCCCTTGGAACAATATCAGCAAATCTTTTAAGGATTTTTTACTAGCAAACGGATATTGTGCTGTATCTGCCTGGAATTATTCACCAGATAGAAAAAGACCTTATAATTTTGACGTAGATCTGATAGATTGGTCAAAGTCTGAATCTTTTGAAGATGAAAGTTTCGTAATTAGACAGATATTGCAATGCTTTGAACGTAATGACTTCCATATCGGTATAGTTAATCACCACAGGACTATTAGTAAAAAGGGTGTAAAATTCATAGAAAAGTTACTTGCGGAATTTTCCAAATATCCAAACATTTCTTGGTTCTTACCGTTTTAGTCATTTCGTGTCACAACACCTATAGTCCCATGGATATAAAATTTATATCTTGTGTTTCTCTCTACAAACATTTGTGCACCCTTTTGAACTTCTTTTCCCCATTTACCACATACATCATGCAAAACCACACTACCGTTAGAATTTAACATTTCTGTTGTTAGTTTTAGGTTTGCCTCTACTGATTCCGCATAATGATCCGCATCAATAAATATTAAATCAAATTTTCTTTTTTGTTCTAATACAGTGGATATTACAGGAATTTTTAGCATATCTGGATTATTGGGCAAATGGTAGGCTATGGTATTATCATCGGGTATTTTTGAAAAAAACGCTTTTATTTTTGTGATCCTATCACACAGACTAAAATTCTTGCTTAAGGCTTGAAAATAGTAATCTGTACTTTCGTTTAATTCTACTCCATATGTTTTGGCATCACTCTTTATAGAAAGACATGGATCTACACAATAAATTTTCGATTTTTGAAATAATGTTAATAAAACTATTGCACTAACACCAACAAAACTACCTATCTCTAATACAGATGAAATATCCTTATCCTTGGCAATATCATAAATAGACTTTATATCATCTGGGATTAAACACACACTATATAACAGCTCTTTAGGAATCCCCATCTGCCGCAGTATTTTAAATGAGGCCTCTCTGATTTCTAACGCTTTTGTTAAATACATATAAAATCCGTTTTTAATAAAACGTAATATATTTTTTTGTATTGTCAAGAAGTTAGTAGCACTAGACTGTTTTTCTTCGAAACTTTTTATTTAGTTTGACTACTTTTTTCAATAAATATCCTAAGGATTCTCGCTTGTTTTGAACATAAAATGCATGAACATCTTTTGGAAAACATTTGCCCCCATAGCCAAATGAGCCGTCTGGTCCTGGCACCATAGTATGAACTGGACTTATATATTTGCTTAGCACAACTCCTTTTCTAACTTTTTGAAAATCGACATTAAATTTTGAACAACATTCATATACTGCATTAAAGTACGTTACTTTTAATGCCCCAAAAACATTATGTGCATACTTTGCAATTTCTGCTTCTGTACTGGACATTTGTATAAATGGTTTATTTGGAAATATTGTTTTTAATAAATTTTTTCGTCCTGTAAATACCATATGCTGTTGATTAAAATCTTTGCGAGCCGTCCTTTCTGTTAAAAATTCTGGCATAAAATAAATATCTTTGTGAAACTTTGCCCTCAGTTTGTTGTTCCCGGCAAAAGTGTCGTTCTAATAAAAATAGGTTTATTTGGCAGCTCAACAATTATTTTTTCTAAATTTTTTAGATTTTGTTTGCCGTTTCTTTCTGTAGGGATGTGTATTTGTATAAAATAAACATCGCAATCATCAATATTGTCCAAATAGCCTTTTGCTGGATCTTGAATTTTTACAATATGTCTAGTATTAGCTCGTAGCTAGTCTTTCAGCACAGTCCCGATTACACCACAGCCAATAATTCCGATTTTCTTACTCATAGTAATCTGTGTCCCGTTTTGTTTTATTGTGCCATGAAAGTTTTTAGTTCGCAATATTTATTCTGTGTTTGGCTATTTCAGCATTTCTTCTTCAAAGTCCAGCGAGAGAGTTAGGCCTTTGTCGCTTGTTTTTATTGTTGCTTTACTTTCCACGTTTCGGCAGTAAAAACTTACAGTCAGGTCTTTTAGGTCTTTGCTTATGTCCTGGTATTTGAACCCATAGCCAGCGCACTTATCTTTCAAGTGTTTCAGCTTGGTTCTCTTGTCCATTGTTGAGTTAACGATCTCTTTCATGATTATACCCAGCAACTGGACTGCCTCTAATACAAACGCAGGGCTGTTGAAATTTATCATGGGGCCTCCTTACCAGTATATCTGATATTGCTCGTCTGATCCGGTGATGGATGAGCCTATCTTGTAGCCCAGCAATCGCAGTGTCAGTATGATTTCTTTCTCTGTATGTTTTTTGTGCAGCCATTCCCATACGCCTTGGCTGCCGGTCTTCATGATTGCTAGCATTGCATCTATGCCCTCCATGGTTCGCATTTCTTGCCGCATGGCTGACACATATACGCTTTTGGTTTCTTGCGGTTCTTCTGGTCTTTGTGGTTGTGTTTGTCTTGGCATGTCTTAATCCTCCAATCCTGTGAATACGATACCGAACCATTTGCTCATGACTGTTAATTTTTCTTTGTAAACCTCGGCGGCATTTAGTTCGGTTTCATATTCTTCCCTTTCCTGGGGAGACAGCCCCAATTCTCTGATTATGTGGTTGCACATGCCTATCAAGGCATATATGTTTCCCTGTGGGCCTGATAGGTCCACTATCAAGCCTGTTGGGTATTTTGCATCAGCCGATTGTTTTTCGACCGCACGCAATTTCTGTTGAAGTGTTCTTAGTGTGTCCATTATTTCTTACCTTTGGTTTGTAATTTCTGCTGAATGTATTGCCACATCATTTCCAATTCTCTGGTTGGCACGTTTTCTGCATTTATCCATGTTTCCGGTTCTGGCCATGCTGAATTCTCGTTACAGCCGATTTCTTCTATCATCAGTTTTCGGATCGATTTCTTTTTCATTTCGTTCTTTATGGCAGACACGTACAGCATTCTTTTATCGATTTTCGGCAGCACCAGCGCAAGTTCGTCGTAATGCATCAACCACTTTTTCACGCTTAGTTTGTTCCACATTGCTATTCGCATCAGTATTAGTGCCAGCACCTTGATAGCATGGAAGAATCTTTCACGATACAGGCTGTCTTTTGGTCCACGTTCCAAAGTTTCGAAGAATTTCTTGTAGGTATCCCTATCCAGGACTTTAATCTCTATCTTCTTATTCTTGCCTTTCTTCACATACTGACATGGGTTATGCCCCTTTGGAAGATAGTCGCAGCTTTGGCACCACTGCCAGAAACTGAACAACAGGTATAGTGCTTTGTTGGCTGTCGAGAATGATGTTTTAGATGCCCAGTCTGAGTATGCTGCCACAACATCTTTATCCATAACCTCTGTTATCATTTTCTTTCCAAAGTGTGGTTCCAGGTATAATCTATACTGCGCCTTGTTTGAAAGGTATGTGCTTGGTTTTTTATACAGCTTTGTGTATTTATTCATATAGTCATTGAATGCGGTTTCAAACGGTATTCGCTTTGCGTGTTCCTCTTCCAACTTTATGCGTTCTTGTTCTATAATGTAGATTGGGTTTAATCCCTTGGTCATTTGGCAACGCATTTCTCTGGCCTTATCCTTGGCTTGCTGCACAGTGATTTCGCCATATTTTCCAATCAGGATATTTCTGTGTTTGAACTCTATCCTGCATCCCAGGTAGAACCGGATGTAGTTTGTCCCTGGTGAATATCTCAGATACAAACCTGGAATGGTTCCATCACTTATTTGCATATGTTCTTTTGATCTCAGTCCCTGAACCCAGGATTCTCTGAACTGTCGCTTTTCACGTAACCATTTTGTCATTTTTTTGCCTCTTGCTTTTTACACAACAATGCCGATAAAAAAATGAATATCCAGTAGAAAGAATCAAGAAATTACAACGGCTTTATTAGCCACCCAGTTGTCCACATCAGCCTTTCTATAGCGAACCAGATGGCCAGTCTTTACATATACCGGCCCAATGCCTTTCAAGCGGTAATCAACAATGGTTGAAACAGCGATTCCAAGGTATTCTGCCAGCTCGTTTGTGTTCATCAGTTTTTCCATATTTTACTCCTTTGGTATGCTTGAAGCATAGGCTGGCCGTGGCAGAAAGTCATTTCTGAAAGGTCACATAATTTGGAACTTTTGGAAAAACAGTGTAGTAAATTTCTGAAAAAGTGTGATTTAGATAAAAAAACACTTGAAATAAAAATTAAATAGGTATAAGATATGCGGGCTATTCGGGCATAGTTCAGTCGGTAGAACAACGGACTGTTAATCCGTATGTCACTGGTTCGAGTCCAGTTGCCCGAGCCACGAATTCTAAGGGTTTCAAACGAAACCCTTTTTCTTTTGTTTTTCCGTATGCTACCTATTTGCTACCCAAAACAGCTATTTTGACCCCCAAATTTTATTGACGCACCACCATAAAACTTATTAAAATTACATAAAAATTACGGTCATCTGTTTATAAAATGAATAATACATGTATATTTTGTGGTAAACCAATTAGCAAGGCGGATAAAACATACGAACACATTATACCGCAATGGTTAATCAAACAGACGGGCGACCCGAACAGAAAGGTGATGATTTTACCATTTATAACAGACAGCGAACCAGAGCACATTAATTTCATTGATTTGTGCTTCCCTGCCCACAGAAGTTGTAATAACGAACACGCGAAACTGGAAAACAAAGCAAAATCTACCATCAACAAAATTCTGAAATCGGCTTCCGTAAACGCCAACGAAATAAATTCGCTATTAAAGTGGTTTGATAAAGTAAGAATTGGTTTGTGGCTTGGATATAATTCAATGCTTCACCCCGACAAACAAATTAAACCTCATTTTCACATTAATCAAAGAGCCAATAAAGCAGATAGAATATTAATAATAGAAAAAATGCACCATTTGGGTGACAGGGTAAATTTTTGCGGTGCAGAAGCACCCATATTTAAATATATGCCCTCTGCATTTTTATTGTGTATAAACGATTATATATTTACAAACGCCTCTACGCATGGATTGTGTTCTCACAATTTAGGATTTCCCTCATTTGATTATCTTGCAACTGGTGCGAATGGACAACTGGAATCCAGCAAAATAGTTCTCCCCATGAATAAAATAAAAGAACCTGTTATTAAATATATAAAAACCAATAAGGATTCCATTATAATATATCAGGTCATATTTAAAGAAATATTACAATATTGTCACGAATGTGGCTCTGCATATGTGCAAGAACACAACTTGGATTACAAAAATGGTATAGGGGGTATTTTTGTGCAAAAAGGTATATCTATACCGACCTATTTGGCTGTTAACGATGTTTGTAATATAACCCCGCAAACAGTATGTACAACTTTACCAGAATCCGTTATACGGGTTTGTGAGTTGCAAAACGACATCGTCCTTGACACCAAAAGACATAATCTGATGACCAAAGACCAGAAAGATAAAACCCATAAATGGATAGCGACAAACAATGAGTACATAAAATATCTACAAAGTAAAATGTTTCCGTTATGATTTACTTCTCTGATTTTTGTCTTTTTATATTGATACCAACTATATTGTATGCAATTATTCATATGTGGGTACTTATGTAATAATCGGAGACACAAAATGAAAATAGCCTTATGCATTTTCTGTTGCTTTGCCATAATCATCGGCGTGATTGGGATATTGGACGCCAGATATATAAACGATGCAATAACTGGTGGGATTTTATACATTCCTGCCCTGTTTTCGTTAGTATATTTAACCACACACAAATAAACGGATAACCCCCTACCATGGAAGGCTTGGTCTTTATCGTTGTTTTTGGGTTTACGGCGTTTATCAGCTATTACCAACGCAAATTGCGCAGGGACTATTACCGTAAAGATTATTTACAATCGGAAGCATGGCAACGCAAACGATATCTGGTCTTAAAACGGGATAATTGGCGTTGTGTTTATTGCGGAGCACGTGCAACACAGGTTCATCACCTAAAGTATGCGAAAAACATTGGGCGTGAGCCTATTGACTGGCTGGTTTCTATTTGTGACGAATGTCATAAAGCAAGGCACAAATAATTACTTATAAAATTTTTATATCAGAAACTGTCATTTGATTATTATTGCAAACCATTTTTAGAAATATGTCTATATGTTTTGTTGAGTAATACTGATAGTGATAATAAATACCATCTACTAACACTATATGTACAAGAGAGAAGTTGTTTTGTTCTTTACCATCAAGAAAATTTTTGCACAACACCGATATTGTTTTGCTTCCCTTATCAACAAAAATAATCCAAGGGAAACCTGCAAACGCTCGTTTATTGCCTTCCTTCCCTATCTCCCCGGCAAAAAACACAGTATTTTTGGAAATATTTTTATAATAATCATTTAATGTTTGGCCTTTTTGGGGACAACAAGGGAAAATTCTAACATTACAGTTTTTTATATCTTCGTCGTCCACACATAAATATGCGTTATCGGTACATTCAATCCAATCGTTACTGTTATATCTTTTGTATTGCGGGTTGTATATATCTTCTAAAAACAGAAGTTTTAACCCATTTGTGAATTTTAATTTTGCTATCAATGTATCCGAACTATCATAGAATGGATATACAAATTGTTTTTGCTGCTTTATCGCATCAAAGACACCTTTTAAACGAGCAACTTTTGGTCTCGCATTTTGACGCGTAATTATTCTTTTTCTTTGTTCCGCTTCTCTCTGTTTTTGTAGTATTTCCTTCCTTTTTCGTTCTCTGATATCTATAGCTTCCTGTTTTTGTTGACTCTTTCTATCGATGCTACCCTGTATATCGTGCACCATTTTTTGCAGTTTATCTTCTCTCGCTATTTTAATAAAATTTTGCCTTTTTATCGGCACAACATAAAAGCCGACAAAGCTTCTATAAGGAAAACAAACAAAAAGATATTCGCACCACTTAGATGTTTTTTCTGCAGATTGTGCGTCATAAAAATCATAAACTATTGGCACCGTTGCATTTGCCCATATAAGAGAAAAGTTCGTTTCATAGTCATATTGGTCTATATGAAATTTTTCTGGCTCTTTTTCGGGCATATTCTTAAATTTATTTTCAAAGAAAGACTCTATTTTCTTCCACTTTGTCCCATCTACAACCCAAACCATATTTTTATAAAAATTCTCTCTGGCCGTTTTTTCTTCATCTTTTATGTGTGAGTGTTGAAATTCAAGAACAAAGCCTGTCGGCGTTTGTATATCTGCGATGTTTTTCTCGTTTGTTGCTGAATCAACCAAAAGAACCTCTTGCCAATCATCTGGAAATTCATTTTGCCAATCTATGTGCCATTCGCCCTTGTTTTCTTTATACGGACACTGTGAATATGAAGAATGCGCCCAATGATGCATTCTTATATTTCCGCATCTGGCTACCAATGTTTCGCCACAAAAGGGACATACTCCTTTTATGCCTTTAGCAGGTTTTTGGTGTTTATTGTTTCCAACTATTGCAAATTTCATCGTTTATTCTGTGCCGTTATGTGGTTAAAAGCTGTTTGTCCCTTTGTAACAAAAAATAGCAAAAAACGAAACAAAAACAACATGTTTGAACAAACAACTGGACTTTCGGCAATAAATACGGACAAATACGACAACCTTAAAAGGATTGCCTATGAAATATAAGCATTTTGACGATATTTTGCCCAACCATCGCACAGATTTTGTGATGCTATACTTTGCAGTTTATCGTTCCCTGCGTGAACTGAAAGTATCGGCCCACAGAATCAATAATGGCAAGCTAACCCGCGAACACCTATCCCCTTTCGCCACATATTGCTTTTGCTCTTTTAGCGTTTTTATTCTTTCTTCTGCTTCTCGCTTTTTAGCTATCTCAGCAACTTCTAATGCACTAGTTGGCATACGATTCCACATTATGTTTTTTTCTTTTGTCACATCTTGATGTAGGTAGAAAATCACAAATTTCAAGTAACTATACCAAAAGTATTTTTTGATATTTTCTTGTGATTACAAAAAAACAATGTAGAATAATAAAGATGTATCAAAATGTGTAATAACGCATAACAGAGGTTATCATGTCAAAATCTATTGAACTTGCAAAAGAATTGGAATATCAAACTTTAAAAGCGTTATCCGAAAACGGTGGCGAGCTAACACGAACTCAATTATTGGATATCCTCAGAAAAACTGCGAAACTTGATGATTGGGCAAAAGGCACATATGAAAAAACAGGATATGTACGTTGGGAATCTATATTGCAGTTTTACTCTATTGATTTGACCAAGGCTGGTTACATTGTAAAAAACACTAAAAACAGTACATGGGCCATTACGAAAGAAGGAGAAAATATTCTAACACAAGGAAAAGAGAAAATATTTGTTACCGCTCAAAAACTGTATAAAGAATGGAAACAAAAATCTTCTGAATGTGACATTTTGCCGACCAACACAGATGAAAAACAAATTGAACAATATTCACAAACCCCAAAATCTATTTTAGAAGATGCACAAAGCAAATCTTATGAAGCCTTTGAACATTTTATAACAACGAAATTTGATCCTTACTCATTTCAAGACCTTTGTGCTGCTCTTTGTCGCGGGATGGGTTATTACACACCATATGTTGCACCAAAAGGGAAAGACGGCGGCGTTGATATAATTGCCTATAGAGACCCGGTTGGTGCTTTTGCACCACATATCAAAATTCAGGTTAAATATCGTCAAGACACTAAAGCAAGCGCCCAAGAAATACAACAATTAAAAGGAACCCTCGTACAGGGTAATGACATAGGTATGTTTATTTCCTTGGCAGGCTTTACGCCAGATGCTAGAAATGTTGCAAAAAACTCAAATATTCATATAGAATTGATCGACATGGGCAGATTCATCGAATTATGGCACGAATTCTATAGTAAAATGTCAGATGAAGATAAGGCGATGATGCAAATTACCCCTGTATATTTTGTTGCTGAAGAATAATATAATTATTGTTTGCACATTCTTAAAACCCATGACGTGTAGTTATGGGTTTTGTTATATATACTTTTTTGAACAAATGACAGGACGAGCGCCGAAAGACTATGCAAAATACGACAACCTTAAAAGGATTGTCTATGAAATATACGCATTTTGACGATATTTTGCCCAACCATCGCACAGATTTTGTTATGCTATACTTTGTCACTTGCAGGTCTTTACGCGAACTGGAGGCTGCAATACGTCGCAACCAAGCTGGTAATTTGACCTGCCGGCAGGCATGGTTGCTCCGCCGCATTCAGTACAAGCTGATGCAAACGGTTGTATTGTGAAAACAAAAATTAACATTTTAATAATTTTTATAAAAAGGTTCTTGACTTATTGTATCCTTTTGGATACAATAACAATAAAGAGGGAAAGGAGAAAACATGTAATGGAGCGTAACGACCGGACGACATCGGTTCTTTATGGGAGTATAAAATGCAAGTATTACAGACGGAAGACTTTGATAAATGGCTGAATAAATTAAACGATAGCAAAGCAAAATTTAAAATAAACACTCGCATTAGGAGAATTGTTGCACAGAATCATTTTGGCGATAGCAAGCCTGTTGGTGGCGGAATTTTTGAGTTACGCATAGATTATGGCCCTGGATACAGAGTTTATTATGCCCAACGGGGAGAGGAAATTATCTTGTTGTTGATTGGTGGCGACAAATCAAGCCAGCAGTCCGACATAGAAAAAGCGAAAAATATTTTGGCAAAATATAAGTAGCAACCCTACTTATCCTACTCAAAGGAGTAAATCCATGAAAAAGGAGCGTAATAAGGTGACAGAATGGAACATTCTTGATCATCTTAAAACCGAAGAAGATATCGCTAACTATCTTGAAGCTGCGTGGGAAGAAAATGATATTGAATTTTTCTTAATAGCTCTTGGTGATGTTGCTAAAGCACGTAGCATAAATAAAATATCAAAAGAGATAGGTGTTGGTCGCGAATCTTTATATAAAAGTTTCTCTGGGGCACGTCGTCCTAATGTAGAAACTGTATTTAAAACAATAGATGCATTAGGTTTAAAAGTAAGTTTTACTCCAAAAGCATCTAACGACAATAAAAAAGCTAATATAGCAACAGCTATGTAAGCAATGTGTTTGAGAAAACACCGCCAAAAAGGCGGTGTTTTTTGTTTTAGTACATTATTCCATTGGTTTGATCATGGATTCGATGAAATCAATTTCTTTTTTGTCCAGACCGTACTTCTTGTATAATTGTTTATCTATTTCAGCAATAGATTTAGACCAATCTATGTCGGATTTATCCGTAAAATCTTGAATAGGGACAAAATGATACACTTTTTTTGAAGCGTGTTGTGTATTCTTTACCATTAATACCATAAATCTAAAAAATAAAGTTTTTATATATTTTATTACATGTTCGCTTTCTTTTTCAGAATCAAAAGGTCCTATCACAAGATATGTTTCTGTGCAGCAAGTTCCTCTATCTCCGATAAAAGGCTTGTTCAGTATCTGATGAGGGAAAGATTCTCCTGCACCGTAGGCTGCACTTATGTATACTTTGTACCTGTCCACCCAATCCAAATTTTGGGTTATATTTTGCTGTTCTACATAACTAATTTTATTATTTCCAAATAATTTTATAGAGCCTATAAATTTTTTATCTCTCCCAACAAAAAACGTTCTCATTCCAAAAGGTTTTTGAGTACTAACTAAATTCTCAAAAGATTTTGTATGTGTGTCTTGTACTTTACGCAAGACAGATATTGCCTCGTTATAACGAATAAATGTATCTGTTTGTGTTTCTCGTAATGGACGGACAAGGGTGGATTTATTTTTGCCACGGATAGTAGTTATTACACAATCTGATTTATGCTTTTTGTCCCACAAAAAGTAGCACACACCACCCTTTATCTCCACTCCTGGGAATAAATCATTGGAATAAGTATAATCAAAAATATTCCTTAACCTTTGATCATTCAACATAGATTCTCTAAATATGTCCAATCCCCTTCCACTAGAAAACCATCTTGAAGGAATTATCATTGATAAAAATTGTGGTTCCATAACACGTGCAACATCTACAAACTTATCATATAAAGGAGTTGCTCCTCCTCGAGCTCTAACATTATTTTGTGCATCCCCACCATCGCTTACTTGATACGGGGGATTCCCTACCACAGCATTAAATTTCATGTCCTTCTCCTTGCATTTTACATTGTATGTATCACAATAGGTTACTTTTTCTATAAATTTTTTGCTTTTCCCGTCTTTAATCATTGTAATCAAATTGTCAAAAGCGTGTGCATTTATTTTAACATCACGATAACCGCACAATGTTCTTTGTGTGATACTTTTTGCCATTTGGGTTTTACAGATGATATAAACATTATTTTGAACGACACTATCCCATATTTCTATGGCTTTAGCAAACTGTTCATCATCTTCGGATAACTTAGTTATATCAATATTGTTTTCAGCACATCTTTTACGCCAAATTGTATATGTCACATATAATGGATACAATCCAGATTTTGAATTTATTTCCAAAATTTTGGTATCTTTTGGTCCAAATACTTCTTCTGTAACATCTGGAATATCCATATATCTCACATCTTCTGTATCTGGAATTGGATTTTTATATTCTGGATCATAAAAATTGTATCCCCCTAAACAATCACCAATATGCATGTTTACCACACGCCACGGTGTTAAAACGGTTTCTTTGTCTGGGTTCTTGAACGTAGAAAACAAGGCCGTCATGAAACGAGTTCTGGTTGTTGGTTCCATACGATCCGCACGTTTTATGCGTTGACGTATTTCTTTACCAGCACCAATAAATGCATCACGATCAAAATATGGGATAAATTGTTTAAACACTTCTTTATCTATACCACGCGGCATAAATTCATCCCATGATATTGGATCGACCATGTCTACGAATTGTTCTAAATCAATATCTTGATTAACATCAATATCCGCGCCATAAATCAACATCGGTATACGGATAGCAACGCCTTTTAATGCCTTTAATGCTTTTTCGCGTTTAGATTTAGCCTCTTTACGTTCTCCCAACGCGGCACGCTCATCATCTGATAGTGGCGTTTGTGGTGGCTGTTGATCAGATTGTTTTGCGCCATCTGGATTCATGCCATTATTAGCCATGATGATTTGTTTTTCTTTATCTGTGCTAGAGTTTTTAGATGTCGAACTGCCAACCAATTTCTGTAAAGCATCAAACTTATCAACCGCGGATTTATCCAGCTGTAACAACATATCGCGATTGAACAAGTTTGGATCTTCAAACCCATGTGTAACAATACGATCAATGTACGCACGTTTTAATTGTTCAAGCATGCCATTGACATTATACGGGGTCATATGTGAACCAGTTACCGAAATAATCGGACAGAATTGCAATAAATCCGCCATTATCGCCCGATCGGTTGCACGTGTTTTACCGGCACGGGTTGAAACCTTAACAGATTCAGCAACACATTTCAAAGTACGATCTGGTGCAAAATCAAATACAAAGCAATTTTCTTTGATACGACCATTGATGTTAGCGGCAGATTGAACACGGAATATAGTTTGCATATATGTTGATGCGGCCGTTGAGTATGCGCCAGCCAACATAAATACAGCCGTCCATTCTGGTACAGTTACACCTGTTGTTAAACGACCACAGGAAATCGTTATAGAATAAGTATCTTGTGGATGATCTGTAATCGCCTTACGTACTAAATCCAGTGCATCCTTAAAATTAGTTTCTTCGTCACCATCACCGGCTACATTCGCTATATTGAACTGGCCGAACACAGGATGTTCTTTTAGCAACTTACTGAGTGCCTTGGCCTCTTTCACACCTGGAACCATCCACAAAGAATGTCTGAAATTATCACGATATTCTTGTTTAGAGAAAGGATAATTGCTGTCAGCTTTATCATTCACTAGTAAATTCAAGAAACCACGTATATCATCTTCATGAACAAAATCACCATTTGGTTTGGTCTTGAAAAACTCCGAAAAATTGAAATATTTATCTTCAGTATAAGATCCGTATTTACCACCATCTATTTGACTCATATCATAGGTAAATATATTCATCTTTGGCAAAGATGCGTACGGATTCGGTTCGCCAAGATGCTTTTTATGCCAATCAGCCTTGGCACGTTGTTCCATAATATAATCCCAAGTATAAACCTCATCTTCGTCTATATTGTCCAACAAATTAAATGGCGTACCAGATAACTGCAACAAGTATGTTCTATCTTTAACCAACAATTCTGCAATATTTTTACCAAGTTCTGTTTGGGTACCCTCATGAGCTTCATCAATTATGACCATGTCCCAATCGGTGTTGAATATCGCATTGTTTTTATCAAACTTTCCACCAGCGGCTTCTGCACCACGCAAATCTTGAATGGATGCAAAGTATAAATATTTGCATCTGTCATGTTGGGCATCGCGTTCTACATCTTCAAAATTTTCACCAACTGTACGTGAAGCAAATTTATAATCTGGTTTATCACAAAATAGTTTCTTGAAATCATCATACCAACCATCCTTTACCACTGGTCTATGCGTAATGATTATGGTACGTTTCAGTCCCAATTCACCAACCAAAGACATTGCAGTCAACGTCTTTCCAAATCGCATTTTTGCATACCATAACATGCGGTTATGTCCAGATTTGAAACGCTTGATTGTTTTCTTTACTGCTTCTTTTTGTTCATCACGCAAATTGATGGGCGTGCAAGATGAACTAATTTCGTTTGGATCCAATGATTTTCTATCTTCTTTAACGGCCTGTATCGCGTTTTTAACAACATCCAAACCAACCATATACCATTCTTTAGATCCATCAACTTCCTCAAATTGTTTTTTCTTTATATTTGAGCGATTTAACACTTTGTGAACATCATGGTCAGAAAAAGCCTTGCCAACATTGGTCTTAGCTAATTCGGTATACAACAAATCATATCTCAGACCAGCTGTTTGGGTATATTGTTTAATACGTTTGTTAGCCGCAGCATTTAATTCCTGGCAATTTGGGGTCAGAACATCTGGGTTGCAATCGATGTTTATTGTTGCTTCACCAATCTTTAATGCACCATCGTGATCTGCGTAAGGCATGCTAAAAACATAAATAAGTTTATACCCGCTGAACGCTGATTCAAAGTTGCTCATTTTTTACCCTTTAGTAATGAAATATATTTAACTCTTGTTGTTTTGCCTTTCGAGGTCATTTTATTCCAATCACCTATATAGCAATATTTTCCATTATGGCTGTGGATGTCGCCAGTTTTACACCCAAGACAACAATCCATTGTCTTTTCGCCAAATAAATCTATGTATTTTGAATTGCAACACGTGCATGGCAATACACCACGAATGCCGTCCATTTGCCATATATTCCAAGAAATAATCTCTGCAATTTCCTTTAATAGTTTTATATCCGGTTCTTTACTAAAACGTTCCTGATAATAATCGATAAATGTAAACAATAGATTTTCACGAGCCAACAGTAAATTATCGCCCTGCCATTCGTAGCCATATGTGCTTTTGAATGCCCATTTTGCCATCACAATCCATTCGCTATCACTAGCAGCGTTTTCGTTTACTATACGCATCTTGCGATCCAATAAACCAATTCTGTTCTGTAATTTGATTTTTTTACCTGTCGTGATATCATACCGACTGACCAAATACGGGGCTTCGCCACAAGCAACCTCTAACCGTAATTCGCGAACATAATCAAGCCAGTTTTTTCCTTCTGGAAATACGACGGGCTTCTTGGTGGTAGTCCATGTATTATCATCATTTTCTTTGTTAAAAACATCCCCGTATCCAAACCATTCATTATCAACCAAATTATTCTGTTTATTGCATATCCAAGCCGGCGTAAAAACCTCTGCTTTATCTTTAACACGATCTTGCTGAGCTTTTTTAGTTTTGGCTATACGCGGTTTAATCATATTGCCGTTTACCCCAGTTATCAATTCTGGTTTTATTTGAGAGCGGAAAGAATAGCGATTACCGTATTGTTTTTCATAAAGATCTGTGGCCCAAAAGATGTTTTTGTTGGTCGTATGATCAAAGAGAAGTATGTCCAGAAGCTCTGGCCATTTTTTCAAAATCATATTCTCTTTTACATCAATTTCGTATTCCACTAGATTTCAACCTTTCCTTTGTGAAAAAGGTAGCCCAAAACAAGGGATAAAGTCAAGTAGAACAAATAATAAAAGCTAAATCTTGTATTTTTAAGATTTGATTCTATATCAGTTGTATACCAAAGGAGAAAAATCATGACAAATACTATTTGGCACTCTAACACAGAACGACCTAGAAAAGGCTCAGAAATTTTATGTATCGGGCATAATGAAGATTGTGAATTTGTCATTAGTGGCACCGCCAGCCATTATGAAGATACTTTTTGTATTACTTATGGTATTGAAGCCGACTATACCGAAGACATCGATAAATGGTGTTATGTAAAGGATTTATTAAATCTACTGCAAAAAGTAGACAATTATAAATAATACGATGACACAACATAGGTTATTTTCTTTTAAAGGCGGCGGTATAAAAACCGTGCTCGTTGGTAACAAAAATGAAACAAAGAAAGCCAACGAGTCGCTTTTGCTAGATTGTTTTTTAGAAACAAAACTTGGGCAAAAGTGGTATACGAAAAATAAATTCACCGACAAGAGAGGTTCTGAAGAACCAGACTTTCTGTTTGAATCTGACAAAGGGGTGCATGGTCTGGAACTCGTCCAATTTGTTCGCCCAGGTGGCGATTGGCAGCAACTCAACAGAACTATGCAGCATATAACCGAACAAGTTCATACCTATTTTCTAAAACACGGTCATAATATAGGCATTGTTATAGATGCTGTAAACAAAGAATTTTTGCAGACCATCAGCCTGACATACAGATACCACGGCATTACAAAACTAGAAGAAACTCCAGCCGCCATAAAAAACAAAATTATAAAAGCCATTGAAGCAAACCTCAGTTCAAATAAAACATTCTTTAGAACCAGTTTGGATTTATGCTCTCACTGGTTAAGGATAAGTGTAAGCATAAATTCCGGTATAGAAACCACACCTACATTTAATTGCGACCGGATGTATTTTGACCTTGACCCAAGTGACATACAATACATTATCGATAAAAAGTCAGAACTTGTTCCGAATTATTTGAAAAATTGTGATGAGGTGTCATTGTTAGTTGTGATTGATAATGAGGATGTTTGCTTTGGTCCTGTAACCGTTACCACGAAAGCTCGTTTACATAGATATAAATCAAAATTTAAAAATGTATTTTTGTTGTGTGTAGAATCTGGCTCTTGTCATAGTTATAAATTGTAATTTTTTTTCATCAAAATCACATACATAACATACTAAAAAACATACCGGATTTTCAATATAAACAAATGCAAAAATTCGATTTACATATTGATTTAATTTCTTAAAAATGTATGTGCGCACACGGTATATCAAAAACGCCATATTCACTGGGTCGGGATATCGCGATTTTAGAGCGTTTTGGCACTATTTTTCATACATGTGAATGTATATTTATTTAATTTACCAAATGAGAATTCATTTAAGTTCTTGGGATTCACACGAAACTTGGCGTATGTAAGTTCATTCGCGTATGGTTAGAACCTGCTTTGCAAAACGTACCACTGACATACGTGTATTGCCCCCACAAACCCGCGAAAATCAGCCACTTTTTACACAATCGGGTACTAGCTGTTAATCCGTATGTCACTGGTTCGAGCACAGTTGCCCGAGCCAAGAAATTCCGCTGCAAACCCTTTGAGTTTGCGGCTTTTTCTTAATTTAACACTTCAGTATTTACACATATACCACGATACACCAAAACACGCCATAAAACACCTCTATGGCTACACAATAGCTACACAGAATCCGCAAACTATTTCCCGTTGATTGAATTGGTTATCCACAGCACACCCATATTTTTGTCTACATATTTGGAATACAAAAAACATATCGTTGGGACAACAAAATATATTATATCTATAATGGCCAATTATTTACAATTAAACCAGCTAACTCTTTTGCTCTGCTGTCGATGGTTTGAATATCCCATTCGTCTTGTTGTAAATACTTTTCTCCGAAAATGTGTATCCCTTTCACGTGCTCCTTATACCCATCGTATTTTTTATTGTTTTTGGTTTGGCCGTTTACTTTGATAGTCCAAGATTCATTCTTAATTTCTTTATTTAATGGACTTGTGAGCAAGGTCATATTACCAATATTTAAAACATGTTGACGAACAATATAAGGATCTATCCCCTTGTTTACTTCTCCCCAATGTTCTTCCCATTTTTTTGGCATTATATGTTCTAATTCATACCTTCCATATTCTCCCAGAGGCAATGTTGTTTTGTCGTTATTTAATAATGCTTCCAACAAGTATAGTATGATTTTAGGTTTATCATTCGTGCTAAACTCGGTTTCACATATTTTGTTCATTATTGCTTCATCTGATGGTATTCCGTTAGTTTCTTTTTTGTCTCTGACTTTGGCAATAAAACCTTGTACAGAATCGACTTTTTCTCTAACTAAAGAAGCAAAGAAATTGTTGTAATTTTTCGCTGTTGTTCCTGTCACAAACCTTCTTAACAAATAACCTTCTAGATACCTACATACTTCATCCAACTCTTTACTATTTTCGTTATAATTGGATAGCAAAAACACAAAATAAGGAATTACTGTTGTTAATTCGCCTGCAAATAACAATAAATTCAGTCTTTCTATGTTTGTTTTAGGCGCAATATTAGCAACATCGTAATTTATATATTTTTTATATACTTCCGACAAGGTGCAAATTTCTTGAATTACACGATGTTTAAATTGTATATCTTTATCTTTCAAAAAGATCTTATAACTGTTAAATAAATCGTCCAGTTTACTATAAACACCATTTGAAGAAGTGCTTTGCATAGACAAGAAAGAATGCAACAACAAATCGATATTACTTCTTTTTATTCGACCATGTGTTATATCTGCGTCCCAATACTCTTTTGTATCCTTATCTTTTTCAAAACAGGCTTTCCATCCATCGTGATGCTTACCGTTATCATCTATCCAACCTTCCTCAAATAATTTAACATCAGAAGTATCCTTGCTATTAAACAAATAGTTTTTCAATAATTCCGCCGTTGTTAACCGCACGCCCAAAGAATTTAAAGAATCAAATATTTTCTGTTCATCCTCATTGGCGTCTACAGTAACCAAAATGACTTGTATAGAATTTGTGGTATAACCATACAAAACCTTCAGCTCTTCTGAGCTTTTATCTTTTAATAAATCCACGTATAAATTAAACGCATCAAAAATTCTATTTGTGTTACTTTTATATTTTTCTGTGTTGTTTTTATTCATAACTTCATCAAATGCTTGTGCATCATAATGGTTATGTTTTACATTATATTGCGATGCTGTATAGAATTTGCTAAATTCTGGTTTACATTCCTCATTTAACAAAGATATTACCTTCAATAAGATAGATAATGTTGTAATTCTTTGCTGACCATCGATCAATTGCAAACGATCCTTATCCATTATCCAAGTTCTTTTTATTTCTTTTAAAACGATACAACCCAAAAATAACGCCTGCTCGTTTTTTATCGACTGTTCGATATCTTCTAAAAGCGTTCTACAATTTTCATCTTCCCAAACATAACTCCTTTGAAAGAATGGTATTTCCATGTTTTTTAACAATAAATCTACCAAATGCACTTCACCTGCATGCATGATAAAACCTCTTGCTGTATAATCACGCGCAATATGATATCAAAAACAGGAATATTTTCAACAAATATCCCCCAAACAGTCATATTTACCCCCCTTTTTAAACAAAGAACTGGACGAGCGCCGAAAGACTATGCAAAATACGACAACCTTAAAAGGATTGTCTATGAAATATACGCATTTTGACGATATTTTGCCCAACCATCGCACAGACTTTGTTATGTTGTATTTTGCCGCGTGTCGGTCTTTGCGCGAGTTACAGGCCGCAATTCGCCGTAACCAAGCCAGTAATTTAACCTGTCGCTAGGCATGTCTAATTCGCCGCATTCAATACAAGTTTGTGCAAATTGTTGCTTATCACAAAGCCCACTAGCGCAACAAAATACAACGCCCATATCACCCTTTTACGCAAATGGTTTAGAATTTAAAATATGGTCGCCATGTTGTTCCAACACCTGACAGATTCCAAGTAGCGCCATTAAAACCGTAACCAGCGTGACCCATTTTGTGTCTTCTGGCGTATCTCCTGCGAAAGATTGACTTGTTGCAAAATATTGTTATCTTGCGAATTTTGTATTTTAAATTTTATCCCCCCACACAGAAACCGGGGGCAGGAACTGGTAATAAACCTGTTGACAAAATATATTTTTTTAGTCTATGCTGACCACATGATTATAAAACAAATTTCACAATCTTAAACTTTGGAATCATCATGGAACGCACTGGAACACACAAAATCACGATTACGTTGAAATTTGAACTGTTGTTGGGGGGAGATGACATTTATTGCAGCATTTGTGGTCAACCAATTCTGAAAAATCAAAAAATGTCTATTGACCACTATATCCCACGCACGCGCGGTGGCACAGATTATCGTGACAACCTGTTTCCGGCACCCAGATATGCAATTCTATCAAAGGCGATATGATGCCAGACGAATTTGAAGAACGCAAACCAGAATTATTTCAACATGCACTAGATACGTGGAAACTTAAAAAAACAGAAAAAACAATTGTCGCAAATGCACTGATGCATATGAAAGAAAAATAATTATCTGGCCTGATAATACTTATACCATTTCATACAACAAAAACGCCCCAACGCGTTTTGCCAGGGGCGAGAATGACATGAAAACTGTTGCGCCACATCAGCGTTCGCTGGTCGCGGGCTGGTCAATAAAAATCCAAATCAACCAAATCAATGCTGCAATACCAACAAGACTGTATATGATACTGCTGGCAATGGTGGCCGGTCCGAAAATCCATGCAACCAAATCAAAACCGAATATACCAATCAGTCCCCAATTCAGGGCACCAATAAATGTCAACGGTTTCAACACATAGTTTGTCAGTCCTCTCATCTGTTTTTTCTCCTTTGAACAGGTTTAATATTGTCTGTATCCAGACACGACAATTATACCGAACTTTATTATGTATCGCAATCCGTTTATACGACTTAGGAAAACGTTCTTAGCCCTGCAATCTATGGCACACAATGCAACATACCAGGACACATTGCCGCATTATTCGTGCATATCAACTATGTGTCTGATTACATAATTTGCGCACATCAGTCCAAATGTACCTGTAATTGTTACCATTGAACCAAAAGTATGATTTGGTGCGACGTTAGGGTTTGCTGCCTCGGTCGAATAGACGACGGGATAATCAGGCATGTGTGCCGCGCGTATCAGTCGGCGAATCTTGGCTGCCAATGGACACACTGTTGTTTTTGACAGCCTTGTAATTTTGATTTGTGTAGGGTCAGTTTTACGCGCCGCGCCCATACTGGATATAAATGGAATATTACGCGCCTGACACCAGGCGGCCAACGCAATCTTGGACGGCACAGAATCAATCGCGTCAATCACAAAATCAGGTGCAACATCGGGCGCGTGCGCGTCATCAAAGAACATATCAAACGCATCAACCACCGCGTCTGGATTTATATCGCGCACACGGGCGGCGGCGACCGATACCTTTGGCGTGCCGACGGTTGACGTCAGTGCAAACAACTGGCGATTGATGTTTGATTCTTCTATTTTGTCAAAATCAACGACGACCAGGTGTCCGACGCCACTGCGTGCCAGGGCCTCTATTGCGAAAGAGCCGACCGCCCCACACCCAACAACCATAACGGTTGCGTTCTGTAATTTTTTAACATTTTCGTCGCCCAGTAATAATTTTATTCTGGCCAGTCTATCTGCCATTTTCAAGAATCCTTGTTGTGTTATCGTATATTATTTTACACGCGTCTGTGGGGGCCAGTCCATAAATTTCTGCGATTTGTTCTGTAATCTGGGGCAGAATTTCACACGCCACATTTGGCGCGTCTGCATCAGATTCAACCAAAACGCGTTCCACCGGCACGCCAGACGCCGCCCGTGGCGCAACCCGTGGCCCGAACGAAAAATAGGCGTCAGAGCGCCGCAACAGTGACGCAACAATTTCCGAGTTGCCGTTAAACCCGTGAAAAACAACCGGCTGGCGCATTTTTGCACCGGCAAAAACACGCAACATCTTGTCCCACGCACGCACACAGTGAATATGCGCCACACGCCCAAAACGGTTGGCCATTTCAATCTGGCGGACAAAGATCGGCATTTGTCCCATCACATCGCCCCGCGACGCGTCCAGGCCAATTTCACCAATCATTAAACCAGGGTTTTCACACAACAACCGTTCCATTTGCGCACCCCAATCTGGTGGCACATCCGCCACATACCACGGGTGAATTCCGATTGTGGCATACGCCCCCGGCCCGTGCGCAGCGATTGCCACCGCCCAATCAGACGCACGCGCAGAATTATATACAAAACCACACACCGCGCCAACTGGGGGCTGGGCAACATAATGACAATGCGCATCAATGTATTCAGTCATATTATATATGATACCGAGTGCAGACGTCTTTGCAACGTTTATTTATTACACGACACACAGTGCAATTTGTGGAGTGTGAGGAATACGCGTTAGCACCAGAAACAAATACAAAATATCATTTGTTATGTATGATATGCCACATGGGTTTGACAGTATGGATTGCACACCACAGCAACTCAGGTTTTTCGAGAATATGTATCGCCCTGGCCAATGGGAACGTTGTATACAGTTATCTGATGTATCCGGACAAAAACACGCCATTTCTGGACTGTGACGGGCGTGGCGGCACGTTTCTGGGGATGTCAATCGTGTTGCCCGGCATATATCTGCGCAACACGGACAAATTGGATAAATTCTTTCAAGAATTTTGTAAAAAATACATAGATAACCAGATTGTTTCCACGCGACCAAATGGTGTGCGCCAGTTTCGGCTGTCACGCCTGGGCACCCCCCAGATGGAAAAGTATATTACAAACGCGCTGAACGAATTTGTGCGCGAACGGCCCGATTTAAATTTCACAGAATCTGCCGCGCATATATTCAACGCCAATCCAATTCACGATAAAACCGCCCATTTCGGGCGGGGGTTACATGCATGAATACGAATATGATTCCGGCATATGCGTTTCCTTTTGCCGGATTATAACATAAAAAATGCCAAGATAAAAAACTTTAACAATATTGACAAAAGGTAGTTACAAATTGACTTACCTAGAAAAAGATGCTATACCACCACAAATGAACCAACGAAATAAAATAGATAAATGAAAAAGATATTCTTTCTTTTCTTAGGAATCGCATTAACTGGTTGTACCACAATGCCTTATAAATGTTTTCCGTTTCAAAATAAAGACAAGAACACGTCTGTTAATGCATTCTGTTTAGCTGATAGCGATTACCATATAATTCAGGACGAAAAATATTCTGAAACTTATTTAAAGGATTTCTTTGAGTACACGCTTAACAAGCGCGTATGCAGTGTTGAGAAGCATGACTATTTTCCAGAAATGCTAAAAATTTTTAAATATACTGACGGAAGAGAGGTTAGCCCACAGTACTATATAAGCGTATGCGAATCCGGTTCACTAGAAAAATATCATGCATATCAAATCGCTGAACAAGAGCGCAAACAAGAGGAGACAGATTTCCGAAACGAGCGTATTTCTGAAATCCGCAAAACAGAAAAATTATTGGGCATGAAGCTATGTTTTAATGATTATTCTTCATATTTTTCTGTTCCATCATTGTTGCATGAAATGGACACCGTACCGAAGGGTTGTGCACTTCGCGTTGGTTGGCATTTTGTGGTACTAGGGCAAAGTGAAGCAGGCACATTGATAACAGATATTTATGATAGCAGTATCAGGTATTTAATATCAAAAAATCATGACGATTCTGAATTACAGGAAGCGGAATCTGTACCAGACGGTTATTTTGAGAATATTGGAACCCATCAATATGTGAACCCATACGGTGCAAAAAGTACTATTGTGAAATTAAAGCGACTGTCTTACATGAAATAACACATAGGCACGAATTTTTCTTGTACGAATAGCACAAGTACCTATTGAAGAAGTAATAAAACCTTTGCCGTAACATTTGCTTCCGTTAGCAGAATGGTTTCCTGCGATAAAGAATAGAACAAGAAGCTACCAAGAATGTGTTAATTGGTTGTTTTTAATGTTTTGTCTTGATTTTTATGTTGTTTTGTGTTATAATTCTGGTGGCTTCTGGAAACGAGTGAGAGCAATTTTTTTATCCTTGATTATTGCAGGCGGTGTGCTATGTTATCTTTCGTAATGATACGATGACTATGGAGATGGTATAGATGTCTAGTGTTAAGGTTACAGTTCCTTTTGTGAACCCGAAGACGGGCGTTAAAGAAATGCGCGAGGGGGTTGATGTAGGTTTTAAACCAATGACTCCCGAGACGTTTTTTGAGTATGAACTTGATGATGGGACGGTTCTTAAATTACGTCAGACCCTGCAAAAAGTTGTACGAATTGAGGGGGAAATAAACCCGGAAACGAATGCACCTGTATACGTTATACAGGCACAGGGAAACATGTCTGTCGGGAAAAAGGCAAAATAAAGTGCTTTCTAACGCTAATGTTATTTCTTTGACGACTCTCGCAACAGTATTTGTTGTGTCTGTTTCTAGTGCAGGCCAGTTTGATGTTACTCCTGCACCTGCTGACCTTACTCAAAGCGTTTCTATAACAGGAAAAAACACTAAAATAACAATTGACAAACAATCCATTGATTATAACCCCGAAATAAACGAGAAAAAAGACATGATTCTGAAGGAACTCTATCTTGAAAGACAAGAGTACGCAGACGAAGTGTCTACAGCGTCTTTTGATAAGGCGGAAAACTACATAAAATCCTTACAAGTGCCTTTCTTGGTGTCGCCTAGTGCATTTATCAGGCCCACTGGTCATGTAGCTTTTTATTGGGGGCTTGGAGGAAGCAAACATATAATGTTATCTGTCATTGATGATGACCTGCTGTTAAGCATAATTTCTCCAGAGGAAGATATTAAGATTGTTAGATCTTCTAATATGATGAATTTTGATTCATTAGCGCGAATTGTAAATGACTATTTGGGATAAAATATTAACTATAAGGTTCAAATTTCATAAAGCGAGGGTTGTTTCTCGCTTTGTGAATAGTTTGCAGAAGAAATGCATAAACAGTGCGGAAAGGCGCTTGACACCAATCGTTTTCTACCGCAAGGGGAGAGATGAAAAAGAAATATCCGTACATTGTATTGATAAATTTATAGCCAATTTTCATCGTCAACATAAAAAAATTTGGCAGAAAGGTGACCACACATTTAAAAAAGCGTACAAAAAACGTGCCGTGGCCAGGGGAGATATGTTTGTAAAAGAAATAGAAAAAATTTGTTATGACAAAGAAAAGAGATATAAGTTATTTTTAGTCCCCGATTTATTGGGGTCTCATTGCAATATAAAACCAACTCTTGAAGATTTTCATGAAGATGATGTAAGAGTTGCAAAACTTGCAGACATTTCTCATGTAGTGTTCCGTGATTAGCATATTACAAAGCGCTCTACTTTTCTCAGTGTTTTGAAATAACACGACAGGACACAATTTGCCATCTTGTTTCTTTGTTTGAACACGCGAATGCGATCTTATAAAAACACCATATTTATATTTCAAAGTCCCTGCTGTTTGCGCAACATCAGTTCGGGCTTTCCCGCATTTAACTCTGGCGACACAGAGAACCCCAGCGAATCTATGAATGATTGTATTTGTGATTTGATATGCGCAACGTCCACATCATCTGCGGTGCAATATTCTACCTCTAAAAACAAGCCAAGATTCGTCACTGTTTCAAACTCAATCATATAATCGCCGGCCCGATATGTGCGTTTCAAATTGTCAATTTTTACCAATTCACGCAATCCCAATGCATTGATTATGCCGGTCAATATGGTCATATCGCCAACAGTTGTTTCCAATTCTTCCGAATACAACCAAGTATCACCATCAAAATGGTCTTTTTTATACGTAATGTAATTTATACCGTCTTTCTGGCGCGTACGAAAGCAAGCACACAAACGCCCGCCATGATCTGGACACAAATCTGTGCGCAATGGGTCATAATAATATGTATCAACAGTATGTTTATCACCGACAAATTCAAAAGATGATAATTTTTGCAACACTGTCTGCTCGTCTGCAAAAACCTGAACCAAGATTTCAATTTCCTTCATTTAAGCTCTCCATTTCTTATCGGCCTGGTCGATAAAAACTAAAACGCCCATTGCGGGCGGGGGTTACATGCATGAATATGAATAGGATTCTGGCATTCTGTATAAATTATTGGTCACCGCATCAATAAATACCGGTATTATTCCCAATAAGATTCCGGGGAACACGTCCAACACGACCGCGCCCGTATTCAGATTACGCGGCACGGTTGGTGACGGACAATCTGTATTCTTGCTGGTGATTGTCATTTCATTTACCGAATATATTTTCATACTTTGTTCTGGTTTGATTTTATAGATTCCACTGTCCGCGGACACCGTTATCATTTCATCAGAATTGTTATAAATATTGGTTTCATGATTACTGCCGACACCAATCGCACCACATGACGCCAACATGCCCACAGAACACAAAATTGCCAGTTTTCTCATTTCTTACATCCCCCTTGGGTATTATTTCCCAGTATGCGCGCCAACGCGTCCGCTGTCAACAAATTTACGGTCTGGAATTTACCGCCGTAAAATACCGCACAGGTGTTCGTCCGCGATATTTTCAGGCGTTAAATTTATAAACTCTGGCATATGCGTTTCCTTTTGCCGGATTATAACATAAAAAACAGCAAGATAAAAACCTTTATCCATCTTGACAAAACGAAACTTTGTATTACAATATTCGGTATGGAACACAGACAATATTGTATTTACTGTAACAAGGAAATCACCACCCGCAGCAGCGAGCACGTTATACAAAACGCGCTGGGGGGCCTGTTGGAATCCGAAGATATTTGTTGTCCTGAATGCAATAATTATATCAGCAAGTATATTGATGCGCCGTTCACCAAGACATTTAACCCGATTATCAGTCGCATAGACAATTTTTCCAAAACGAACAATACTAAATCCGCACCACCATGCACGGGCACTGTTTCATATAATGGCCGGGAATACAGCGCAAATATCAAAAATGGCCGGGTTGTATCATGCCCTGATTTAAGTCGCGAATTACGTTGTGACATATCAAAATTACCAACAGCACCGCAAATTGTATCGTATAATTTTGATTTGGAAAATACTGCATTTCAGACCGGCATGGCCAAGATTGCATTCAACTATGCAATGTCACAAAATGTGGATTTCAAATACCTGGCGTCTGGTTTGATGGTTGAACGCACAGGTAATTCCGTGAACAGTATACAGTATAATTACCCTGTTGTGCCGTTTTGCCCACTGAATCCGATTGACGCATTCATAGAAAGTGCGCCCAACACCACGCCTTTCCACAACATGATTTTATTTTCCCAGTGTAATGAACTGTGGTGCTATGTCGATTTATTCAATACGTTTCAGTACTATGTATTGTTATCAGACAATGTACCAAATGGCAAACAGGTATACGCGAATTACACCCAGACGTTGCAAAAACTGAACCGCAATGCGCCAGTATTGGACGATTTGCATGACCCGAAAACAGTTATGATTTATGCCCAACAATACGGGGTTGAACCAACCATGGACGCCGCAGAATTTACGCGGCGCGTGAATAATGCTGTGGCAATCAAATCGCAAAAGGTGGCGATGTCCAAAATAATTGGTCCGAAAATTGCGAGTATGCCGTTTATGTCAATGATGATGCAAATGCAGGGCGACGCGGCCAGCATGCGACTGATGTATGATTGTATGCACCTGTATTTTGATGATGATATTTTCCAAGAAAAAAATTTCAGAACCGTGACCCCGGCCCTGGCCGGCGATGGGTCTGTCGCATACCCGCATGAAATAATGCGCCTGGTGTCAGAAACCCCAGACATGCTGAGACAATATACAACAATGAAATTCAATAATTTGAATAACCAGTTGCGCACACAAAAGCAACGATAATATAAAATATGATCGCGGCTCCCTCGCCCACGCGCTGCATGGGACTGCGGGGCATTCGTGACAACGCGCCCGTCAAATTGACGTGCGCGTTTACTCATTGTCGAACCCCTTCTTCGGGTTCTTCGTCCCGTGTCCGGCAAAAATTAAAACGCCGACAAGCGGCGTTTGAATTTTTGGTGGGGACACAGGGACTCGAACCCTGGACCCAATGATTAAAAGTCATTTGCTCTACCAACTGAGCTATGTCCCCAAAAACGGAACCTGAATCCGGGGCGTGGTGCCCTCTGTTCAAGGTTCGGGGCAAATTTTGACATAATCTAAAATAAAAATCAAGTAAAAATCACATTTTTATTTATTTTTTGTTGCGCGGATTTGTGCCGACGCCAACAGGCGTTCAAAATCAATCGCACCACCTGCATCTGCATCCAGCCAATCGGTCACATGCGTCACAATGTTTTCTACATGGTGCGCAATCACCATTTTATTATTACGATATCTGGTTTCGTTAACCATATGTAGCAATTCGCGCCCCAGGCCCGCCAGCGTCTGAATTTGCGGGGCGGACAACAAATTTGACTGGGCGGCGGCATAGACCACCCCCTCCAATTCTATATGATATGAGCGCAAGACTTCTATGGTCGACGGTGTTAGATCTATCTTGCGTGCGATTGCCGTCGCAGATAATCCGTCCATCCGGTTCAGTGATTCCAATGTCGCACGCCCACGCAACCCAACGGATTTACGTAACTGCATTATAATATTCAACACCAGGACATTTATCTTGTCAGTCATATTAGCGGTCAATGTAGTGCTGAGGCGACTGGAAATCCGCGAATTTGAATAGTCATACAGCAAAAACACCAATGGTATCGACAACAATGACGCCGCAATATTCGTCACTAAATCAGCCAGTTCTTTGTCGGCAAGATTATCCTTGGTCACGATAAACAGCACCACCCCACCTGCAATTGACAACAGGTATGGGATACTTTTTAGCATAAAATCACGGAATCGCATGCCCATGTATCCAACATACCAGAAATTATCCAATAAATTCACAGGAACAAAATTCTAGGCTATTTCACCACCATACGGACGCACAGTGGTGTTTGGTGTGGGATTTGGCATCGTCGCACGACGCGCCGCACGACGACGAGCAAATATCATCGCCCATCCGCCCAGCGACACCAACAGCACCGCTAAAATCGCAATGCTGTTGCGCCAACTGCCCAGCATAGAACCCAGACCAATTACCAAACATATAATCATATATGACGTCTGGTCCGCAATGCTGTAAAACGATAAAACTTCCATCCGGTTTTGCGATGGGATTAAGTTCTGGAATCGTGCATATAACAAAATTTTTATCACCGCACAAATCACATACCCTGCCCCCAACGCCACCAGGCCCCAAACCGTGTAATCCAGCGCAAACAGTCCAAACAAGGCACCTGCGACAATTATCATCGTATACATTATCATTGGTGACATACCAACGAATTTATGAGCAAATGCCTGACCAATAACTTGGCACCCCATAATAAAGAAAGGCACCGCCCCAATGTATGACGCGGGCACCCCAATATCGTATCCTATCAGTGCCAGATAATCATTCAAATATGCAAAATTCGTCACCAACACACACAGCACCAACATAGTCACAATCATGGGCGTCGCACGCATTACTGACACAGCCCCACATATAGATTTTATAACCGAACATCCGTTATCGGCAATTCCGCGGTATTTCTGAATCAGATTCATCTGCGATATAAACAACATTGATAGCACCAGCGATACAATTGACAGTGCAGTTATCCATTCATACCCCCACGGCCACAACAGCGACCCCGACGACGACACCGCCGTACCGATGGCGGCAACATTCTTGCGCTGTCCCAAGATTCGTTCATATGCCAGTGCGTTTGTCCGCGCACGCAATTCATCATACAAAACATCTTCGGACACAACGTTATAAATCGCCCCGTGCATTCCCCACAACAACATTCCGATTGCAAAACCAGAAAATGTTGGCCACAAAATCCACAAGATGAACGCCGCCGCCTTTAATACCTGGCCGCTAAACAGCACATTTTTTGCCCCAAAACGTCGCGCCAGGTGCGCCACCGGGAATTGCGTCACCAGAACTCCGCCTGACCATAACATCAGCAGGACAGATATGCCAAAGTCACTGACCCCGCGGGACTGCATAAACACGGCATAGACCGGTGCCAACAGCATTGTTGCGTTAAAGAATGTGTATCCATATATGCACGTCAAAAAATTTCGAACCGAATATTTGTTCGCCATGTGGTGGGTGTATCCTTTCTCTTGCTGCGGGGGCATTATACACTATGTTTTACGGGCCTGTATATTGATTTTTTTTCAAAAAACACTATAATTATATATGTATTGGATACAAAGGATGTGCCTATGGCTGTAAAGATGAACGACTTTTTGTTACAGTATTATATGCAGATGCGGTTTAACCACATGCCGGCCGAGGTTCGCGCCAAATACGACGAATATGCCAAAAACGACGATTTTCGTGGCAATATGAAGGATTGGAAAAAGAATCTGATGGGCAACCCCATGCCTGACCCGACCGAGATTGGGGGCTTGTGGGAACTTGGCGACGACGAATGGAAAAAATTGTTCAATGCGTTTCAGAATGCATTTCGTGGTATGGCCGCCGACCAAAGTTCGTTCAAAGAAAACAAAGACGCGAACAATTTCCTGAATGAATATTTTGGTGATGCACTGACCCACCTGTTTTCAAACAGCACCGCCAGCCCAGATGCAGAAGCCCAGATTCAGGGTGCGTTCAAATCATTTTTGTTATCAAAACGCAACAGCCTGGAAATCTATTTCAAGCAATGGGGGCTGACGAACGACGATTTTTCGTATTCTGATTTAATTGACGGTATTGGTAAAAAAGAATACAACGCGTCACCAAAATTCCAGAATAAAATCAAGCAAATTGCCCAATATCTGACGTTCTATTCCAACCAGCCGGATTTTCAGACCGCGATTGGTATCAATGCGCCGTTGGATTTCAACGATATTGAAAAAGGATTTGACGACGCGGCAATTGACCCGCAAAAATTAGATTATTTCAAGCGTAATCATCGCGATTTGCTGGATACATTGAGTAGCAAGTCCAAGGTTCTAGATGTTTTCAAAAATTATGATGGCGGCAAGATTTCTAAGCATATCGCCACCGCCAAGACCAAGGTAAATTATGACGACAAGGAATCTGATGACTATGTTCCGCCTAAACGCCAAGACGAATTGACCCCGTGGCAACAATTGTCCAAAAATACCAGCGACACATGGGCTGATTATATGGACAAGTATGTCAAATTGCGTGGCGACCGTCTGTATATGTCTAGTCCTGCAAAACTGATTGTCAAGGCATTAGATGGCGCAAAAATCAAACCAACAGAAGGTCTGGGCAAGGTATTGGAAAACGCAGGTAAAATCAAAGAAAATCTGCGATACAAATCGCCAACCGCGACCAAGCATTTCGATTGGTTCGCCAAGGCAATAGGGCAATTAAAAGAAACAATGCCCAAGGCATTTGCAGGGGCACTAAAAAACGGCCGTCAGATGCGCGCGATTATATCTGAATTGATTATGATGGCGGTGCGCGATGGCAAGACGGACGAGGCAAAAACCGCGATGGAAGTATTGTCTGTCATCAAATACGGTTACACCACCAGCAAGATCATGGACGCATTGGGCAAGGAAAAATTATCTATATTTTCGGACAAGGGACTGTCGTGGAATAAAAACGAAGGTGTTCAATTCGTTACCACAGCAATGGATAAAAGTATCAAAGCGGCGTTTATGGGTATTGGATACGGAATCACAATCGCAGGAAATGCAATCAAATTAAACGGCAGCAAATTCGGTGGTCACGATACCAAGCGTATGCAGACAGCGCACCAAGACGCACTGACCAAGAACACGAACGACCTGAACGATACAGTCAATGAAACAAATATGCGCAACACTCAGGATAACCAGATAATCCAAGATGCACAAAACACAATCAATCAGACGGGCATAACTGCGGCGACCGTCGCCCAAAAACGGCAAGACTTGCAAAACGCCCAGGCTATCGAAGAACAAAAGAAAAACGCACTGGACGCGGCACGCACGCAATTAAACGATACGGACAAAAAACTGACCGAATATGCCGAAATCACAAACGATTTGAATACAGTCCAACAACAGTTACAACAGATTCAGGCGACCATACAACAAATGCAAAACGCGCTGAATAACCCTGATACGTTCAATGGCATGTCCCCACAAGAAGCGGACACACAACGCACCAGTTTGCAACAGCAGATTGCCGGAATGCAGATGACATCTGCAACATTGCAACAAACCGCTGTAAACTTGACTGCACGTCAACAACAAGCAATTCCTGACGTCCAAGTGGCAATTGCCAATCGCCCTGCATACGAAGCCGCATTTAACACGGCCGAGGCCGACTATAACGCCGCCAGCACAAACACTGCGCAACTGAGCGCACCAATCCAACAATTTGACGAAGCAACTCAAATCATTGACGAAATGAACACACGAATCCAAAAACGTGATGACGAAATCTCCAACTGGGACGATAATCATCAGGATAAGTATCGCGAATTGATGGCGTATTGGGACTTCTTGGAATCTGGGCGCGATTCACGCACCGGGCGTCTATATTCGTGGCGTCCTGGCAGTGCGTCAAAAAAACAAAAGAAATTTGACCAAAAATCTGGCGCATTATTCCAGCAATATTTGAACAGGTATCAGTATGTGCCATAACACACTTGCTTTTTGGGGTATTTTATGATATAATACGCCACATGACTACACCGCCAATTGGCGGTGTTTTTTGTTAAAAAACAATCTCTATTTAACCAAAGGATTTGATAATGGCACGAATTTTGCAAATTCGCCGAGGCACCACCGCACAAAATGACAATTTTACAGGACTGGCTGGAGAAATAACCATGGACACAGAAACCAAGACATTGCGCGTGCACGATGGCGAAACACTAGGCGGCGTTACACTGGCACGCGCCGACGCGATTGCGAACGCATCATTTGATATAACAACGGTTTCTGATGATTTTTGGAACGCGTTGTTTGACCGTATGGGCGTAACCGCACCAACACTGATTTCATCACGCGAAATGCCGATTCCAACAGGCGTCAGTTCAACATATACGTTTAACACGGCCCGCACACCGATTTTTTCGTGCGCTGTGCTGGTATGCCGCGCAGATGACGCCGGATACTGTGCAGGCGACACAGTTTCTGCATTTGGTATTGGCACACGTGCCAATCCCGCCCCGAATACCCGCCAGACCAATGATGGTATCACGGTGCAACTGATTATCGGGAACGACGCGTTTTGGGTGTCCAATCCCCAAGATGGCATGTCTACCCCTATTACCGCCAACGCATGGCGCATAAAATACCTAGTTTACTGTTGAAAACATAAAAATACTTTGCTATGCTGACCCACATAGAAAAGAGGAAACAAATGTACATACTTGCATTAAACTGTGGGTCTTCGTCGTTAAAATACCAGGTTTTTGACGCGAATTCCAAGACGGCCGTTGTTGGCGGCAATGTTGAAAAAATCGGTCTGCCGGATTCTTTTGTAACACAAAAATATCCGGACGGCACAAAACAACGTAAAGACACCTTTATGAAAAATCATGACGAGGCATTAAACGTTGTTCTGTTCATGCTGCGTGAAGCATCAATTGACCTGAACGAAATAAATGGCGTCGGTCACCGCGTTGTTATGGGGGGCGACAAATTCGCATCATCGGTTGAAATCAATGACGCTGTTATGAAAACTATTGATGAACTGTCATCTATTGCACCATTACACAATCCGCCTGCACTGATGGGCATTGTGACTGCCAAACAGTTGTTGCCAAACGCGAAACAGGTTGCCGTATTTGACACCGCGTTTCATCAGACTATGCCAGATTACGCATATCGTTATGCCGTGCCAACTGCGTGGTATAAAGAACTGGGCGTTCGCCGTTACGGCTTTCACGGGACATCACACATGTATGTATCAAAACGCGCAGCAGCGATGCTGGGCAAACCCGCAGACCAATGCAATCTGATTACATTACACATCGGCTCAGGCGCATCAGCAAGCGCAATCAAGAACGGTGTTTCTGTTGACACATCATTGGGCATGACACCATTGGCGGGTCTGACCATGGGAACACGTCCCGGTGATTTAGACCCAGGTGTTGTTCTGTATGTTATGAATACATTGAAATTGACCCCAGACCAAATGCAAAAGCATTTGAACAAAGACTCTGGTCTGATGGGATTGACTGAATGCTACGCCGACCGCCGCGACGTCGAACAGAACAAGGATTCTGATGATAAATGTCGCCTGGCCATAGATACAGAAGTACACAATGTAAAAAAATACATTGGTGCGTTTATGGCAGAATTAGGTCACACAGACGCGCTGGTATTCACCGCGGGCGTTGGCGAAAATGACGACTACCTGCGTGAAAAGTTCTGTGCCGGATTGGAAGAACTGGGTATCAAACTGGACAAAGAAAAGAACGCCGCGTCCCTGGCACGCAAGGGCGTTGACGAAGCTGTTATCAGCACACCTGACAGCCGTGTCAAAGTATTCATGATTGCAACCAACGAAGAATTGGTTATTGTTGAAGACACATTAGCAATCATGAACGGCACATATAATCCAAATCATCTGAAAATGGATTATTCATTTGCCAAACCACAAAAAACAAGGTAATAAAAAACGCGCCATTGGCGCGTTTTTTATTCTAATACTTGTTTTTGCAGTTCTATCAACTTCTGGCAACCAACTGCAGCCATATTCATCAGTTCGGTAATTTGCGCTGTGTCAAATGGGTGCTGTTCCCCGGTTGCTTGAATCTCTACAAACCGGCCGGATTCGGCAACAACAAAATTAGAATCCAATTCAGCCACACAATCTTCGTCATAATCCAAGTCCAGCACTAATTCCTCGTGGAACAATCCCGCCGATATTGCGGCAACATGTTCACGGATTGGATTCTGGGATATACGGCCCGCCTGCATCAGGTGCCGCACAGCCAAACATAACGCGACAAAACCACCCGTAATTGACGCACAACGCGTCCCGCCGTCGGCCTGAATCACATCACAGTCAATTGTAATCGTGTGCCGCCCCAACGTATCCATATCAACAACACTACGAAAAGCCCGCCCAATCAGACGCGAAATTTCCGCACTACGATGATCCTTGATAATGGCATCACGATTTTTACGTGTGCCACATGCACGTGGCAACATTGAATATTCCGCAGTTACCCAACCACCGGTTTTGTTTTGGACACGTTTCCATAACGGCTGATTCAAATCCACCGATGCTGTGCATAACACCTGGGTTCCGCCAATTTTTATCAGGCACGACCCCTCGGCCCATTTGTTGACGCCTGTTTCCATGGATACAGGACGCATCTGATTTGGCTTGCGCAACGATGGACGTATCATTTTTTGCCTTTTGTTATATAGTTATTGTGTAATCAGTATATATTACCCCGCCCAGATTGCAATATTTTTTACATTTGCATTTTCGCGCCTATGTTGTTATGCTGGGTGTTTGTTAAAGGAAGTTTTATGTCGGCACAAGCAAAACGCGTGATTAAAAAGGTTATCAGTTACTCGGGAATTTTCTTTTTTATCCTGGCCGCTGGGATGTTATGGTGGCAACTGCGCAATTACACATTTTATGATATTATTCGCGCTATTACGGCGATTCCGTTGATGAATCTGGTTGGGGCATGCTGCGCATGTCTGGCGGGATATTTCGCATTGTCATTATATGATTTCCTGGCCTTGAATTATGTCGGCGAAAGTAAAAAGGTCACATGGTGGAAATGGATGCTGGCCGGAATGCTGGGGTTCGCAATCAGCAACAACGCCGGTCACGCCGTAGTCAGCGGGGGTGCAATACGATATCGCCTGTATACCCGGTGGCGTATTCGAGGTGGTGACATTGTAAAAATGCTGACCATTTCTGGTTTTACATATTTCTTGGGGTGTGCAGCAATTGTGTTGATTGGGTATTTCCTGGTTCCACGCGATATATTCACTGCTTCGACCGGGGCGGCCGTTGGATTGAATGCGCTGTTTATATTCTGCGCAGCGGCGTTACTGGCGTATTTTGCAATGACATTACTGTTCCATGGTAAAAGCATTAAAATCGGCCAAATAAAGTTCCAGATTCCATCAATCAAGATGGCCTGGTTGCAAATGATGCTGGGTATTACAGACAGTGTTCTGGCTGGACTGGTGCTGTATTTTTGTTTAATTCCGTTCGTTGACATACCGTTTGGGACGTATATCGGTCTGTTCGTAATTGCCCAAACCACTGGCGTATTCAGCCAGGTTCCAGGTGGCATCGGCGTGTTTGAAACGGTCTTTATGCTGGCGTTGCCTGACACCGTAGATAAAGCCAATATTTTCGGTGCCCTGTTGGCATACCGCATTATTTATTATGTGTTACCACTGATTGGCGTTGGGGGACTGTTTTTCATATATGAACGCTGGTTGCGGGCGCGTATGAAACGCTGGGCCGACGAAGCGCGCGAAAAAATTTCCCAGATTCCTGCGAAAATCAAACATATTAAAACACGCAAAAAATAAATACCTTGCCATAACGGGGTTGGGCATGCTAGACTGGGACTTGTCGTATGACAATGGGGTATAGCAAGTGTTTGTATTATCACTATTTTATACATTTTGGATTTTGCCACTGGTTTATGTGGCTGTTTCCCTTGGCATGGGCTGGACCGCCCCACGGGGACGAAATGTATCCGTTGCATACGAACCCGCAACAAAAGGATTACTAAATGTCAAAGAAAATCTATGTGGACGCTGTCCACCCGGAAGAAACCCGTGTGGTGGTGGTGGATACAGCAACCAATCGTGTTTCTGATTTTGATGTTGAAACAACAACAAAACCTCAGATAAAAGGAAACATTTATCTGGCCAAGGTTATTCGTGTAGAACCGTCATTACAAGCGGCATTCGTAGACTATGGCACAGGTAAAAATGGTTTCTTGCCGTTTTCAGAAATTCATCCGGACTATTACCAGGTGTCACCCGAACAGAAAAAGAAACTGTTGGAATTAGCACATGCCAATATCGTTGACGACGATGACGACCCAGATGATGAAAACGATGAAATTGCAGAATACGACGACCACAGTGCCGGTGAAGATAACAAGGAATTTGCCAAACGTGCACGCGAATTCAAGATTCAAGATGTTATAAAGCCAAAACAAATTTTGTTGATTCAGGGCGTCAAGGAAGAACGTGGCCAAAAAGGTGCGTCAATGACGACGTATCTGTCATTGGCGGGACGTTTTGCAGTTCTGATGCCGAATTCGCGCAAACGCAACAGTTATGGCATTTCAAAAAAGATTTCCGATAAATCTGAACGCGCCCGTCTGCGCGACATCTTGCATGGCTTAAAGATTCCCAAGGGAATGACGGTCGTTCTGCGCACGGCGGCGATGGGGGCCGATGCCACATCAATCGCGGCTGATTACGATTATCTGGTAAATCTGTGGAATGAAATCCGCAAAACAACGCTGGAATCTGTTGCGCCGGTCACAATTCATACCGAAGATTCATTATTGCGTCGGGTCGTTCGCGATTTCTTGGCGGACAAAGATGACGTCTTGGTCGTCCAGGGCGAAGAAGCATACGATGCTGCGAAAATGTATTTCCAGCAAATGTACGGTCGCGCACCACGCAAACAGTTGGTTCAATACAAAGACGTTGCCGTCCCATTGATGGTCAAGGCTGGTGTTGAAAAACAACTGGAAGGATTGCATGGCCCATACGTTCAATTGCCATCGGGTGGGTCGCTGGTTATAAACCAGACCGAAGCGATGGTCACGATTGACGTCAATTCGTCACGTGCGATAAAAGAAAAAGATATTGAACAAACTGCCCTGAATACTAATTTAGAGGCAGCCGAAGAAATCGCATTGCAACTGCGCCTGCGCGATTTGGCTGGTATTGTCGCGATTGACTTTATTGATATGGAAGAAGAACGCAACAACCGCAAACTGGAAATGAAAATGCGCGAGGTTATGAAGCGTGACCGCGCCCGCACCCAGGTTGCAAAAATCAACGCATTTGGTGTGTTGATGTTGTCGCGTCAACGCCTGCGCAGCAGTTTTATTGAAACATCGTATGTCCAGTGTCCGCACTGTTTGGGTGCCGGCGTTGTGCCATCTATCCAGACGGCAGCGTTGATTATGTTCCGCCATCTGCAAGAAAAACTGCTGGCAAAAAGCGCACAGAAAATCATTATGACGGTTCCGACCGATGTGGCAATTTACCTGTTGAATAACAAACGCTCTGAATTGGCTGCGATGGAATCAGAATTCGAAACAGAAATAGTGATTGTTGGCGACGACAGCATGATGAGCATCGAACAATATTCAATCCAACGCGTCGCGCCCGAGGCTGCCAAGACCGAAGACCTGTTAGATGCGCACACGCCATCAACAGATGCAAAAAAGAAAAACGCCCAGCACACCGAGGCACGAAAAACAACAATGAATGCCCCACGTCGCAAGCGTAAAAAGCAACCCAAAAAACAATCTTTTTGGGAAAAATTGATTGGATAAAAAACCGCCCCACCTGGGGCGATTTTCTGTAATTTGTAATTGCCAAATGGGGCAAATTCGGATACCGTTTAATATATGAATGCGGAACTGTTGGATTTTTTGAAAACCGACCTGCAATTCGTCAAGGGCGTGGGCCCCGTTCTGGCCGCGCGTTTTGACGATGTATTGGGCGGACGGCGCGTGCTGGATTTTATGCTGCATATCCCGGCATACATTCGCGCACGCGGCGTTACTGAATGCGTGGCGGACGCAACGCCGGGCGAAACACTGACAATCCCGTTACAGGTCAAATCCCACCGTCGTGGTCGCACATTTCGCGGGCGGCGTATTCCGACCCAGATTATTTGCAATGACCGCACGGGTGGCACGGTCACGTTACAGTTTTTTAATACGCATTTCTTGGATTACTGGTTGGAAAAATTGCCGATTGGCGCGTGGCGCATGGTCAGCGGGAAACTGGAAAAATCCGCACGCCCCACAATCAATCATCCGGACTTTATCGAACCCATGGAAAATGCCGCACGCATTCCGTCAATCCAGGCGATTTACCCATCTGGCGAGGGGTTGACCCAGAAAACATTTGCCGCCGTTCGGGACCAGATTTTTACCGCCCTGCCCGATAAATTGGCGGGCGAGACGGACGAAAACGTGCGCGAATTCTTTGACGCGGTTGCGCATGTGCATTACCCAGAATCCAACGATGATTTAATGCCAAATGCCAAATATATTGTAAAGTTGGCGTATTGGGAATTACTGGCGCACCAGACCGCCATCGCAATCAGTCGCCGTAATCGTCGTGACCCGCACAATCGTCGCGTGGTGCGCCCAATAAAACATAATTTGATGGATAAATTCCGTGCGATATTACCATTTGCATTGACTGGCGCACAACAGCGCACAATTGATGAAATTTTTGCCGATATGGCGGCTCCAGTGCCAATGATGCGACTAGTTCAGGGTGATGTCGGCAGTGGAAAAACCATCGTTGCCATGGCGGCGGCGGTACGCATGGCAGAAATGGGCGGTCAGACGGCAATGCTGGCCCCGACAGATGCGTTGGCGTTGCAACACTATAATAAATTGAAACCTATGTGCGATAAAATCGGCATTGTGTGCGACATATTGACCGGTCGGGACAAAGGCGCGGTGCGGCGTGAAAAACTGATATCCCTGCGTTCGGGGCGCACGCGACTGGTTATCGGAACGCATGCACTGTTTTCAGACGATGTTGAATATCGCGATTTGGGATTGGTCATTGTGGACGAACAACACCGTTTTGGTGTCACCCAGCGCGAGGCCCTGCGTGCCAAAGGCACGAACCCAGATTTGGTGGCGTTGTCGGCGACACCAATTCCACGAACGTTGTCTATGACAATATATGGTGACATGGACGTATCTGTCATAAATGAAAAGCCTGCAGGCCGTCTGGCCATCAAGACAACAAAACTGCCGATTTCACGTATTGGCGACCTGGTTGCACGCATATCGGCACAAATTGCCACCGGGGCCAAGGTGTTTTGGGTTTGTCCCTTGGTCGAAGATAGCGAAGACGCACCCGCGGCCGCCGCTACCGCACGATATGAAGACTTAAAGAGATTTTTTCCAACTGCCGGCCTGGTTCATGGTCAAATGGATAAAAAGCAGCGTGACGCCACAATGGCAAAATTTGCCGATGATAATTCTGATATGTCATTGCTGGTTGCCACCACTGTCATAGAGGTTGGCATTGACGTCCCACGCGCAACAATTATGGTGATTGAAAACGCCGAACGTTTCGGATTGGCCGCCCTGCACCAGTTGCGCGGTCGTGTCGGACGCGGCAATACCCAATCGTATTGCGTGCTGTTATTTGGGAAAACAACGGAACACGGAATGCAACGCTTGGACGTATTGTGCGCAACCGACGACGGGTTTGCAATCGCAGAACAAGATTTAATGATGCGTGGCACAGGTGAATTGGTTGGAACACGTCAAAGCGGTTGGATAAACTATCACTTTGCTGATTGGCGCGAACATCGCGACCTGTTCCGCATGGCGGCAAATGCCGCCCGTGACCAGGCCACCACTGACACCTGGGCACGTGATCTAATGTTTATATTTGACCGGGGGGCACAAATCAGTGCGTAGACTATTTGCATTTTTATTATGCGCCTTATTGACAACGCCTGGGCACACAGCGTCACTAATAAACGACACAGAAATTGAACGATATCTGACTGAATTGGTCACACCGATTGCCACCGCCGCTGATATTCCGGCAAAACGCCTGCGTGTGCATATTGTGCGCGATGATGATTTTAATGCGTTTGTTATGGGCGGTGACGACGTATATATTTATACGGGTCTGTTGATGCAAATAAAAACCCCCGACGCATTGCAGGCTGTTGTTGCACACGAACTTGGACATACGATTGGTGGCCACATGGCCCAAATGTCATCACGTATGACCGCAGAAATGCGTCGCGCAATGCTGATTCAAGCGTTGGGTATCGGCCTGATGGTGGCGGGCGGAAACCCCAGTCTGGGTGCAGGCGTCGTAGCGGGTTCCAGTGGTATCGCCACGCAATCCATGCTGGCATTTTCCCGTGACGAAGAACGCATTGCCGATAACCTGGGACTGGATTTGATGGTGCGTGCCGAACAAAATCCAAACGGATTTATTACTGTATTTGAACAAATGCAGGAACAGACCGGTGTAATGGAATCACGTATAAACCCAACACGAGTCAATCACCCTTTGACAGCGGAACGATTAAAAAACGTCCGTGACCGCATTGCAAAAATGAACTATACGCCAAAAAAACAGAACACTACACGCGACGCAAAATTTGAACTGGTGCGGGCCAAATTGATTGGTTACCTGGACACGCCGACACGGGTCAAAGAATTGTATCCATCGCGCGACACACGTGACGCCGCAATATACGCACGCGCCATCGCCGCGATGCAGGCGGGCGACCTGGCCGCGGCCCAGCGCGGGACCCAAACACTGATTTCGCGCGACGCGAAAAATCCTTACTTTTATGAATTGTTGGGCGACATCCAATATCAATTTGGTCATTATGACGACAGCATCGTCGCATACGAACAATCGTTAAAACTGGCGGGCAACGCCCCCCAGATTCAAACTGCATTGGCACTGGTATTAACCGAACGACGCAACCCCAATGATACTACGCGTGCTATTGAACTGTGCAAACGCGCTATACTGACCGATGCTGCGCCGCTAACATACTGGGTGTTGGCGCGTGCATATGGCGACGATGACCCTGGGCGTGCGGCATGGGCAACCGCCGAATACCATAATATGATTGGCAACACCAAGAACGCAAAAAAATACGCAAAACTCGCCCAGAAAAAATTAAAATCAACCGACGCCGAATATATAAAGTCTGGCGATATTTTGTCCGGGAAATAATTTTTTGCCACGCTTACTCGTAAGCGAACCGTGGTTCGAATCCGGTGAGATACGACCGGTTTAATAAAAAACGCCAACCGTTTGGTTGACGTTTTTTATTAAATGGGGCGGATAACCTTATTGCTTCGCCACCTTGCAAAATCCACCTTCGTTAAAACTACGGTGGACCGGCGTGTTTCCGCCTTTTTGCTACGGTTCGAACGGCTTTATTCGCCGGTTTGAATCCGGACCCACCCAGATTATAAAAATACCGACCTTTCGGTCGGTATTTTTATAATGGGGCGGATAACCGGATTCGAACCGGCGACACCTGGTACCACAAACCAGTGCTCTAACCAACTGAGCTACATCCGCCATACTGGTGGAGCTGATCGGACTCGAACCGACGACCCCTTGCATGCCATGCAAGTGCTCTACCAACTGAGCTACAACCCCATGCGAAGCCTTATTTTATATTTCTTCTTGCCAAATGTCAAATCAATTTGCTAACCTTTTTACACAAGAAGGAGATTTAATATGGATTATCAAGCATTGAAATCAGAAGTGGAACAGAAAACCCAGCAAACACTGGACGTTTTGTCGGGCGAATATGCTGGTTTGCGCACGGGGCGTGCGTCTGTACACCTGTTGGACGGTGTGCGTGTACCAGTATATGGTTCTGATATGCCGTTGAACCAGGTCGCGACCGTCGCAACCCCAGACAACCAGACACTAAGCGTTACCGTGTGGGACATCAATAACGCGGGCGCGGTTGAAAAAGCAATTCGCGATTCGGGTTTGGGTCTGAATCCAAACACGGCAGGCGGCGTTATTCGCCTGAATCTGCCACCATTGACCGAAGAACGTCGTCGCGAACTGACCAAGGTTGCCGGTAAATACGCCGAAGAAGCCAAGATTTCTATGCGTAATATTCGCCAGGACGCGATGGGCAAAATCAAACGCGCCGTCACCGATAAAGAAATTTCCGAAGACGACCAACGCAAATACGAAGATGATTTGCAAAAAGTGTTTGATATGCGTGCCGGCCAAGTTGACGCGTTAGCAAAACAAAAAGAAGCAGATATTATGTCTGTCTAGGGCATAACGATGGGGGATCATTAGCACAACACAAAGACCAAAATTCATTACAACAATAAAATATCGGATAGAAAAATGTTTAAATTCCTGAAAAAGAAAACCGCACCAGTCACAGAAACCGTCAAAATTCCCCAGCATATCGCATTTATTTGCGATGGTAATCGCCGCTGGGCCGAGGCACGTGGATTGCCACCATTGATGGGTCACAAGGCTGGTATTTCTAACTTTGAAAACCTGGTGGACTGGTATATCGCACGTGGCGTATCAACTGTTACTTTTTTTCTGTTTTCCACCGAAAACTGGAACAGAACCAAAGAAGAAGTCGATTTCTTGATGGATTTGTTCTATACCGAATTGCACAAAAATATGAAACATGCGCTGGAAAAGAATCTGCGCTATCGCGTGATTGGATCGCGCGACCGCCTGCCAAAACGACTGGCAAATATGTGCGACAAACTGGAACAATCGTCAGCTGAAAACACTGGTGGCACGGTTGTGTTTGCACTGAATTATGGTGGCCAAGACGAAATCGTTGCCGCAGTCAATGCCGCAATTGAAAACGGCGAACCAGTTACACGCGAAACATTTGAAACATTCCTGGACACAGGCGAATTGTTGCCAATTGATTTGATGGTTCGCACCAGCAATGAATTCAGAATTTCTAATTTCTTGTTATGGAAATTGGCGTATGCCGAATTGATGTTTGTCCCAGAACATTGGCCTGATTTGGTCAAAAGCGAAAAAATGTGGCAACGCACATTGGACGAATACGCGCACCGTAACCGCAGATTTGGTGGCGGAAAAAAAGCAAACTATTCTGGTAAAAAGAAATAAAAAACGTAAAAAACTTAGGGATACCCGTCATGTCAAACACAACACAAAGAATCATTGTCGGTGGCGCGATAGCATTGGTTGCTGGTGCTGCCGCGATTGGCGAATATTTCGGATTCCATACCGTTCGGTATTTAACAATCTTGGTCGCACTGGGAATGATTGTTGAAATGATTTTGGCAACCATCCGCACACCACATGATCAACTGATGCAGAATAAAAATTGGCTGGTATGCGGTGGATTTTTGGTATGGTTATTCGTTGTGTTGGCAGCAGCCAGTTCGGTTGGCGCACGTCCATGGATTATGTTGTTACTGCTGTTAATTATCAGCGGTGCCGATATTGGCGCATGGTTCTTTGGCCGGTTATTCGGTGGTGACAAGATGTGGGAACGCTTGTCAGAACACAAAACCTGGGCCGGCCAGATTGCAGGCATTTTATGCGGGACATTTATGTCGATTATGTATGGTTTACTGGGAACAGATATGTTTATGCCACAACTGATGTGGATTGGTATCAGTGTTGCCCTGCTTAGCCAATATGGTGACCTGACCGCCAGTTGGGTAAAACGTCGCCTGGGGATAAAAGATTTTGGTCACGTCTTGCCGGGACATGGCGGAATTTTGGACCGCTTTGATGGATGGATTTATGCACTGGTTTTGGTTTGGCTGGTTACAATGTAAGGGTTACTGGGGGTTGTTGGCATGCATATTATTTTAGCCGTTATCGCATTGTTAGTTGTTCTGGGGGTTGTGGTTTTTATCCACGAATTGGGACACTTTTTCGCGGCGCGTTGGGCCGGTGTTCGTGTCGATAAATTTTCCATCGGATTTGGCCCAGCAATTGTCAAGTGGCATGACCGACACGGCACACAATGGCAAATAGCGTGTCTGCCCCTGGGCGGATACGTTTCCATATATGGCCAGGATATGATGTTCAATCGTGGCGAATATGCCAAACTGGATACCAAGAAAAAGCATGGACATTACCTGTCGGCACCTGCTTGGAAACAGTTTTTGATTGTTGCCGCTGGTGTAACAATGAATTTTTTCCTGGCGTGGGTAATTTATTCTGGGCTGTTTATGGCACGTCCGAAAACTGTTCAATTGCCCGTCGTTGGCCAGGTTATTCAAGAATCTGTCGCATTTAATGCTGGGGTTAAACCTGGCGACATAATTATGCGTATTGATAGTGAGAAAATCACAAACTGGGGCGAATTGATTATTGCCAAAGAATTGGCTTCAAATCGCACGGCCAAAGTTGTAATTCTGCGGGATACAAAATTAGTAAATGTTGAATTGACGCCCGCCGAACGTTGGGGACTAGTTGCCGATGGCAGCAAAACCGAATTGCGCAAAAAAGGCTTCTTTGGTGCAATGTTGGCTGGGGCACGCGAAACGTATTACCAATCAAAAACACTGCTGGTTGTGTTGAAACAGATTGTGACGGGCGAACGTTCATCAAAACAACTAGGCTCGTTTATCACAATAGCCCAAGTTTCTGGCCAAGCGCTAGAGGCAGGAATCTTTGCCCTGTTATCTATTATCGCCTTGCTGTCGGTGAATTTGGCTGTTATAAATCTGTTGCCGATGCCGGTGCTGGACGGGGGTTATCTGATGATTTTGATTATAGAGGGTATAACTCGCCGTAAACTGGGCGGTCGCGGAATGGAAATCGCAATCATTATTGGTTGGATTTTAATATTCGGTTTATTTGCGTTGACCATGTGGAATGATTTGGCACGCGTATTTGGGTTGAACTAGGCATGAGTACGAAAAAAATTTTTATTGCAACAGTATGCGCGATTACCGCTGGTGGCACTGACGCGGCAACTGTATCACGCATTGACGTCACAGGGGCACGGCGCATGGACAGCGAATCTATTCGCATTTTGTCCGATGTGAAAATCGGCGACAACGTGGGCGAGGCACGCACCAATGAAATCGCCAAAAAATTACAAGAAAGTGGGTATTTTTCACGCATCAATGTCCGTATGGCTGGCGATGTGCTGAAAATTGACGTGGCCGAAGCACCAACCGTCAACATGGTCACAGTTGAAGGAAACGACGAAATATCCACTGATGATTTAAAGAAAGAAATTCGCCTGAAAGAACGTGCCTCGTATGACGAGTCTGTTATTGGCGCAGATACCCAACGTATGCTGACCATATACCAGCGCAAGGGTTTTTTCGGCACAAAAATAGAACCCAAGAAAATTGAACTGGACGATAATCGCGTAAACGTCGTCTATGAAATTACCGAAGGTCACCCGACGTATATTACAAAAATTGAATTTGCCGGCAATAAACGTTTTCGTTCCAGTGTGTTGCGTGGTGCAATTCTGTCGCGCGAACACGCCTGGTGGCGTTTTATGACGCAATTTGACGTCTTTGACGAAGATCGCATTCAATACGACCAACAGTTGTTGCGTCAATATTATCTGCGCAATGGTTACGCCGATGTCCAGCTAACCGACACCACCGGCGTATTCACACCTGACCGGCAATACTATTCTGTCAAATTCACGATTGACGAAGGGGAAAAATATAAATTCGGCAAACTGAGTGTGGACAATCCATTCGATGATGTCCCAGACAGTGAACTGATGGACGCGATGAAAATGTCGCGTGGCGACACCTATAATATTGACGAAGTGGACGAAACAATTTCTGCCCTGCGTGGGGTTGTTGCCGATCACGGATATGCGTTTATCAATGTTGACCCAATTCCAACCAAGAACAATGAAAATCACACCATTGATATGGTATTCAAAATTCAAAAGACTAATCGGGTTTATTTGAATTCTATCAATATATTGGGCAACGTGCGCACATTTGATACCGTTATTCAACAGTTGATTCCGATGCGCCCTGGCGACCCATTTTCATTACAGACTATTGAACAAGGCCGCCAGAATTTGATGCGCACCCGTTATTTCAAAGATGTCCAGATGGTGCCAACTCGTGTTGCAGACGCCAATATGATGAATTTAGACATCAAGGTAGAAGAACAACCAACTGGCGAATTATCTGGGGGATTTGGCTGGTCAAACATAAACGGATTCATGGTTGATGCCGGAATTACTGAAAATAACTTTATGGGACGTGGCCAGACGGTGCAACTGCGCGGTTCTATTGCACAATACCAGAAACAGGCCCTGTTCAGTTTCACAGAACCATATTTGTTCGGTCGTGCGTTATCAGGCGGATTTGACGTATCATACACAATGTATAACTATTCATCATTGGGGGGATTTGGATACGACCGTGATTCATTGACACTGGCGACGCGTATGGGGTGGCGTTTAACCGACCATTGGACCCAGACGGTGCGTCTGTCTGCGTCATTTGACCAGAACTATGACCTGCAAACAGGCAGCAAGTGGCGCAATTCTGACCTGTACACGTTGGGGACATATTTGAAATATTATAATCTGGATACCAATTTTCAACAGAACACGCACACCGGCGTTGTGGCGAACCTGGGGTTAGCATATACTGGATTTGGTGGCACAGAAACATTTATGCGATACAGTGCAGACATAACTGGTATGGTAAAGTTCTTGGACGACCGGTGGCAATTACGTTCATCACTGGATTTCGGGTATATCCAGCCATTGGACGGCGATTACGTGTCCCGTGTTTATCGTTATTTCTTGGGCGGTGAATCACTGCGCGGGTTTGATATTGCCGGCGTCGGCAGTCGTAACTGGTATTACCAATCATACTCATTGGGGGGTATGTGGAAGGTTAACGGTTCAACCCAGTTGAATTTCCCAGTATTTATCCCCGACGAATACCAGATAAAGGGATTTGTATTTGCCGATTATGGCATTCTGGGCAAGCCACCACGTGATGAATACACGTATCTGGGGATTGACAACTTTATTGACAGCGACCTGCGCACATCGGTTGGTTTTGGTATTTATTGGAATACGCCGATGGGCCCGATGAATTTCAGTTGGGGCTGGCCATTGAAACTGAACAAGTATGACCAAGAACAGCGTTTCTTGTTATCATTTGAAACACAGTTCTGATAAAAAATGCCCCGTTGGGGCATTTTTATTTTTGCAATCAGACCTTAACAATAAAATATTCTTAGAACGCATATGGTTTGGCCTGGAAATAATCACGAGCCTGTTGAACATTTTTGGCCGAATCCGACGCGTTACGACCATTATCCACTAAATCCAGTGAACCATAATACGCCGTCATCATCGGGTCATACGCATTTGTTGTCGAAACCCATTTATCAGTCCCTGAATTAGGTGCACCATACTTATCCAAAACATTTTGCCAAAAAGCCAGAATTTTCTTTTGCCGCTGGTTTTCAAACTTGTCCGCCGCCCCTTCCAGTTCGTTCACATCATTATTATATACAACGCGCCATACAACGTTATCAGTTGCATTACTGGTAAAATACACCGTGATTGTTTCGCCAGTATTTTCCCGCACCAGATGCAATTCCGACGCATACATCAAACCACGATTACGTGCCAGACTGTTTATGCACTTGGTCAATTCGGCGGGAATGACCGTGCCATTTTGACGACATTCATAATCCAGATTGTATTTCCAATCTTGGGCAATGGAATAAATTATGCTGTGTTCTTTGCGCGGAGCATAAAGGCCACGTGTTTTGAAAAACAGCGTATGGACATCATCGAATGGCATGCCCAACATAATGCCTGCAATATCAAAATTTGAAACTGTGGCTGGTGTCGCGCCGGTATTCAGCGCAACAGATGATACATTGATGTCATCGCCCCCAGAATCAGTAATAATAAAATTTTCAAAATCCATTGAATCAGTATCATCCAACGCACCAGCAGCAAACGCTGGGGACGTCATGCACAAAATCATAAAAAATCCCAAAATTTGTTTCATCTGTCGCCTCAATATACGGTTATCTAACAACAACCTCTTGCACTTTGAATTTAAAAAATCCTGCTGGGTCGCCACCATTTTCCAAATACTGGTGCATGCCACGTTCAACAACACTTTCACGGATTCCAGGTTCATACAAAACTTTCAAGAAAATTGTTCCTGTGGTAACAACAGGCCCTGTTGCTAAATTGTTTGGGGTTTGCCATGTCCGCAATTCATAGTCGGCACGCCAATAATCCCCATTACCAGGGCGTGTAATGTCACCCACCACAGTTGCTGTGCGCATCATACCCTTGGCCGCCATATTTTGAATTTCGGGCGCAACGTTTGCTTGCCAATCACGAAACACAGACGCTGATGAAGTATTGGCCAACATGCCGTTTGACGAACCACGCCCATCGGCATAATTGACACCAGGTAAAATACCAAAATATTCGGCAACATATCGCGTAATCAGCATATCAATCAAACGCGTATCACCAATATCAGACAATGGTTCCAATTCGCCAGGTCGTTCAGTCGACAAATTGTTCGGACGAAAGAAATACGTATCCACAGTGCGTTTTTCGCCGGCATCATATATCGCACCCGTCAAGAATATTGCGCCAAACACCAGCACAAGTAACAGTAACCCAGCAAAAAACATCAATATCTTTTTCATCAATTCAATCTGTATGCGTTAAAGTCTGTAATGTAATACCCCAATGTGCGCGGATACGATTTTGTATCGCGTCCCACACGCATAAATGCGATAATTTGCATAGATGGTGTCACGTTACCAGAAATCGTTGCCCGCACGCGCCACATACCACCATTGTTTCCAACCGCGCCGACCGGCTCAATCTGTAAAGACGATGTATCCAAACTCAGTCGTCCCGACGCAGCAGCAATATCTTGCCATGTAGGCACGACGTCATATATAAATCTGTTAAACACGCTGTCATTTGTTGCGCAATATATCGCACAAACACCATCAGCGCGTGCCGGTGCATTTTCAGACATACAGACCTGGCCCCTATCGCACGTTTGCCACAGTGCCTGATTTTCCACATCGTCACCAACAGTGAACCAATCACGCGTGAAATTTGCGACAACTGATTCCTGCATCGTGCGTGATGCGCTGTATTGCATTGTGCCGTGCGAATGCCCGACCACGGACCACGTGCCAGTCACACTATCCACCGATATTATAAATGGGTCAACCGTCGCACTGCGCGATGTCCAAATCAACAAACAGCACAAGCATATAATTACAAAGAACAACGCCGAAACTAAAATGGATACAGTCCGGGAGACGGCAATGCGTTTTCCCGCTGGAAATGCCGGTGTATCAAAATTATTTGGATAATCCAACAAAATCCCCCCACATAAACTTACCGGTGGATTTTATGCCTGGAATACCATGATGCAGGCGCACGGACTCAGTTTCAATTCATTGTTGTCATAACCGACACCAACAGGTTCACGGTCATATACCTGACCACAGCCGGCCAATGCCAACGCAACAAAGAACGCCAGAAATACTTTCTTCATGATTTTTCCCCTCTTTGCTTTCAATTCTTGATTAAAGTATAAGAAAATTCACGCGCCCCGGTCAAGGATAAAAACACATATTTGCCGGCACTGGCAGCCACATTTTTATTTCATAGCCTTTATTTGACAATGGTGCTATCATTACTGGTATGAATTCATATAAATCCGGGTTATTTGCCGAATTTTTAGCACGCATGTATTTACGTTTACATGGGTATCGTATTCTGCATTCGCGATATGTTACCGGACGCAACACGGGACGCGCGGAAATTGATATTATTGCCCGCCATGGTAAAACCATCGTATTTATAGAGGTAAAACGTCGTCCAACCATCACTGCTGGCTGGGGTGCAATTACGCATAAACAAAGCATGCGTCTGCGTCGCAGTGCAGAAACATTTTTGACGCAAAAATTTCCCGGGGTTGACGCACGTTTTGACGTTATAATCGTGTGTGGCCTGCGCGTGCACCACGCACGCGGCGCAATATAAATACTTGCATTTAGGAATCACTTCTTGTATAATTTGCCCAGACTTTTGGACAAAAGGAGAAAACATGAAAAAAGTTATGTTGGCATTGTTTGCCGTTATGACATTGGCCGCCTGCACAGGTTCTTACAAATCTGGCAACTGCGAATACGATTTCTTGCTGCACAAAGATATTTCTATCTCTAAAATGATCGGTAGCTGTGGCAAATAATCAAGTATAAAAACGGGGCGTCTGCCCCGTTTTTTATTTTATCACGGCGGTTTTTATTAACGACACATCATCGCGAATTGTATCCAGTTTTATCTGTAATTGACCGATGCCAGTTTCCAATATCGTCGTCCGATTTTCCAGCGTGGTAATACGCGTGTCGGCGCGTTGAATGTCCGCCAATGACGAATCCTGGCGTGCAACCCAATAAATCAGGCCGCCGATAAACGCGATTAAAAACCAACTGTCGCGCAGGGTCGCGATAATACCGCCCAGGGCATTTGATTCCTGTTTCATTTTCGCCCCCGTGATATCATATTTTCAATCAAATGCACCAGCGCACGCTGGGATTCCAGGCTGCGCAATTCGGCGTCCGACGCATTTGGCCCCAAAACACGTTCAATCGTCATTTTTCGCAGATGTTGTAATACTGCCGCACCGGCGGCGGTTGAAAATGCGCGTGCGTAGTTTTGTTCTGTTTCGTTCATATTTTTCCCCGTTGTTAAATCAAGTTTTCAGACACAGCCATTTGTGCGATTGGCGCAATGTATTTCAATTCTGCGTCACTGTTCAGCGCGATTGGCGCAATAACCCCACGGCGCGATAAAATCTGTAATCCCCGGTCGGTCAATGGCCGAATAAATTCATGCAGCAATCGCCCGTATGTCGCCCCCAGAATTCTAACCATATCAGAATTACGTGCCATGATTTCGGTCGCGGTCATTTCTTTTTCAGACAGCAATCCCAATCGGTCGACCAACAACGCGTGGCGAATCCGTTCGCGCAGGTCTTTTAATATTATTTGCGACACATCAAAATCTGCACCCGACGACAGCGGCGTCAGCCCTGATGACCCAACGGCCTTGGGGATAATTGCCCCAGGGGTCAGGTTTATATTGTTCAGATTTATGACGCCATCATCGTCGGCCTGCCATATCCCAGACACGGCAATCGTTGCGTTTTTCAGCACCAGTTCAACAACCTTGTTCGCAGTTTTAATATCTGGCAATGCGCGCAAGACCGGCCCACGACCGTATTGTTCACCGCTTAAAACACTCCACCGGAAAATGATGTATGGGTTGGTTTCAAATGTGCCACGCGCAACGATATTGTTTTCCAGATTTCCCCCAACGTCCAACCACGCGGTGAATTCTGTGCCAACCAAACTTTGGACCAGGCGCAACGGCGTTGCTAGGTCGCGCTTGATTTGGTCGGCAACATCGGCTGGTGGCGTCCAAGTTGGATATTTTTCCAGCACTTCGTGCGCCGGCATTGTCGCTGTGTGAAATACTGCACCCGGCAAAATCGCAATATCACGCATAGGCACGGCGGTGAACGAAAACGCTGACGACGCACCGATTGGTGTTTCTGCCATAAATAGACACGCCGTTCCCAAAATCACCAAATCCAGATAGCATTGATGAATTGTGGTATAGAAATTTGAATCGTTCAGGTTCGCACGCAACGCCGCCGTCGCGGCGTCTGCATCGGGGGACGCGTTGCTTTCTGGGACCAGTGATATCCACAGCGATTCTGGTGGCGTCATCAGCGAATATATTGACGCCGCCAGGTTGTCTGCCGCGTCTGCCGCGGTTGCGTCAAACAGTGTTGCGGCGTCTGTGTCGTCGGTCGGCATAGTATATCGCATTGCCGCGTCCCAGCGATTTAACCACGGCGCACGCGCGTCCAGCGCACGCCGATACATTTTTTCTAAATCATTTTGCATATTTTCTCCTTTGTTTTGTTGTTATGCATTAAACCTTGAAATTCGTGTTTGCGGAATATGTGGGGGCGTGGTGTCCCGTGGGGCGGATTGGTGTTGGCGTGGCACATATTGCGCCCGCCACCGCGTCCAGTCCGTCGTCATGCCCCGCCCCGCCAATTGGCGACCAGCCCAACATTTCGGCAATAAATGGTGTCTGTGAACACGCGCGGTGCGCATACAATCGCCCGGCGGCCAGGGCCGGTTCAATTGCGTCCAGGATTCGGTCAACCTTTGGCCGGGTGTTTGTAATCCGCGTGATTGTGATTGGGGTGCCGGCACGTGTTGCCGCATCGCGCATTATTTCTGGCAACGCGTTTCCTATTCCATTTGTTTCAATCGTTATGCGACGCATATTGTGACGCGCCATAAATTCCAGCACCGCATCACACTGGTGCGCCAATGGGTGCGCGTCATCATCCGACGCCGTCATATATAAAATGTCGTGAATAAACACGCATCGCGTTGTGTCATCACGATACAGCATAACGCACACACTGCCGTCGCGACCGCGTCGTCCCGTTGATGGGTCCCAATATACCGATGCGCCCGTGATTTTGTGTTCACCAATTTTGGCACTGTGCGCATCAAACGCATTATCATATAAATGTAATGCCCCGGGGTCCAGGCGCATACGTTCGGGCGCAACCGGTTCCAACATCATTTGCGCCGCAAAATGTCGTGGACCAACCGCCGCCCGCAATTCGTCAATGCGATGCGGCGGGAATAATTCGGGCCAGACGGACAGGCCGGCATCATCAACCACCGGAATTTTCAGTGTTTTATATCCGTGCAAAAAAGGCGTTGAAAACATAAATTTTTTGGATACTATATTGGACATGGACTTTACTCCCAAAACTTTGCCAACTAATTTAGAGGCCGAACAGGCTGTCCTGGCCGCGGTGTTGATGAATAACCGCGCATTAGAACGCATTTCTGAATTTTTAAAACCGGAACATTTTTCGCATCCCGCGCACCAGGAAATTTATAAATTGGCCGAACGCCAATTTGCCGCGGGTATTCCGTTTGATATTATCACCGCGAAAAATTATCTGGACCAACAGGGAACGTTGGAATCTGTTGGTGGCGTTGATTACCTGACCCAGTTGGCGGGTGCTGGCGCAACGGTTGTAAACGTTGAACAATATGCGCGTATCGTTTATGAAAACGCCCTGCGGCGCCAGCTGATTGATTTAGGTCAATCGATTACCGACAACGCATTTGTCGAAGATTTAGATAACCCTGTTACCACCCAGATAGAGGTTGCCGAACAAAAATTATTCAACCTGGCGTCGGCGGGCGAAACCCGACGCGAGGTGACGCCAATCGCAACCGCATTACAGGGCGCATTGAAAGAGGCCGAAATTGCATACAAAGCCGACGGCAAATTATCAGGTCTGACCACGGGGCTGAACGCACTGGATAAATCAATCAGCGGTCTGCACCACAGTGATTTGATTATTATCGCGGGTCGTCCAGCGATGGGTAAAACAACGCTGGCAATGAATATTGCATTTAACGCCGCGAACGCAATTCTATCGGGGCGCGCCAATGACCAATACAAGGGCGCGGTCGTGTTTTTCAGTCTGGAAATGTCCCAGGAACAGTTGGCGACGCGTGTGCTGTCGTCCCAGTCCAAGATTCCTGCATCTGCAATGCGCGAAGGATCATTTTCTGATGAAGAATTTTTAAAAATGTCCCAGTATTCCCAGGCAATCAGTCGCGTGCCATTGTATATCGATGACACGCCCGGCATGTCAGTGCCAATGATGCGCACACGTGCCCGTCGTTTGGCGCGTAAATGCGGCGGGATTGCATTGATTGTAATCGACTATCTGCAACTGATGACGTCACCGGGCGGGCGCAAAAATGACAACCGTGTCCAGGAAATTTCTGAAATCACTCGTGGTCTGAAAATGCTGGCCAAGGAATTAGATGTCCCAGTTATCGCCCTGTCCCAGTTATCGCGCAGTGTGGAAAATCGCGACGATAAACGCCCCCAGTTGGCGGATTTGCGCGAATCAGGCTCTATTGAACAGGACGCAGACATTGTCATGTTCACATACCGCGAAGAATACTATCTGGACAACCGTGATCCGTCACAACGAATTTCAGGCAACACAAACGACAAGATTCAGGAATCATATCAAAAACGCCTGGAACGCGCCCGTGGCAAGGCGGACATCATCATCGGTAAAAACCGTCATGGTCGTCCAGAAACGGTTCGAACTGCGTTTTTTGGCGATTACAGTTTGTTTGACAATCTGGACGAAATAGACGCACGTGGCGAAAATGATTTTGCCCAAACGCCGACGGCTCAGCCAAAATCTGATTCTGATAATGTTGATGCATTTGAACAAATTGACGCATCGGCAATACCTGACGATATGGAATTATAATTATTTTACTTGCGGCGCGTGCAAAAATTGACTAATATTTTGTCAAGAAACACCCAAGTGCAGGAGTTTTGCTATGGCCCAAGAAGAAATCATTTTTCCAAACAATATTCGTAACATCCGCTTGGCCGCGGGGATGAAAATGACCGAACTGGCACGCCAGTCGCACTTGTCCCTGTCCGCCGTATCCAAGATTGAAAAGGGTGTTCGCCGTCTGAACCAGAAACAGTTACTGAACATCTGTAACATTTTGGGTTGCAAATTATCCGACATATTTATCAAGGAAGACGACGCCGTTGCCGACCAATGGCAGAGTGAAATTAAACGTCGCCTGACCGATAACGAGGACAGCGGTCTGAAAATATTTGGTTCGGGCCTGCGCAAGATTCGCCAGCAAACCGGTAAAACGATTGCCCAGGCGGCACACGACGCCGGCATGACGCTATCCGTCTATCACAAGATAGAGGTTGGCCAACGTGAAATTTACCAAAACGAAATTGAACCACTGGCCCGGTCATTCGCAATGAGTGCACAAAGCCTGTTCGATAAAATCGCCACACTTTATAAATCTGGCGAATTAAACAAACAAATCAGCAAGGTTAAAGAACGTGTAAAATCTGTTCTGATTCCGGACAATCCTGCATCTGGTATTGATATGCACGGGGGGCTGTATGGCGCAAAATTGTATGACAGTGCACGTAAAAAATTGGTCCCGGTATTTGGTGCGCCCGCTGGCAAATCAATCGCATTCAAAAAATCCGATGAAATGATGATTGTTGCCCCAATGCCGCTGGAAGGACGCAGCGGAATATACGCTGTTATTCCAAATTCAAAACGTATGGGTGGTTTTATCCCGGAACACTCGTATGTTTTCGCTGATGCAACACAGACACCCACCGTTGGTGACTTGGCCGTATGCATCGACACTGATTTTAGCGCATTGGCATCTGATACGGTTGCCACAGCCCAAATTGTCAGTGTGCGCCAAGATTCACGTGGCAAAATATACGGCCAGATTTCATCGCCTGACGAAAAAATAATCGGTCAGACCATGCACAAGGTTATTATGATTGTTATGGAATAACCCCAAGAAATAGAGAGAGAACCCATGAAAGCCAGAGCCAGCACAATCGCACAAAAATTGCTAAACCTGTATCGTCAGGAACACGTCATAATCGGCGGCTGGGCGGCGATAAATCCCGTCTTTGTGGCCGAGGCTGATGACGAAGTCATACGCGAGTTGCGCGTCTTGCCAACCGGAAAAATGTTAATCCAGCATATTGAAAACCTGCGCAGTGGCAAAACACGAATGGATACCATTGACCGTGAATTGTTACCATATGGCGGTCAAATGGCCGAAACGATTGTGACAATCCCCCTGAACGCAGACGAGTGGCGCGAACTGGAATCTGGCATAGCTGCATTTACCCCCGATGAAAAAGGCCTGAACCAGATTCAGCAATTGAATGTTATCCGCAAATTTGGCGATGAATGGCCAGTTGCAATTCATTCCGCCCTGGCCCAAAAACCGGAACTGTTATCAAAATGGACCGTCATTACCAAGACATATCGTGCGTATTTCTTGTGGCATGTCGCAACAGATATGCTGAACGAACCGCTGTCGGAACGTGCACGGGCGCAATTGCAGGCTGACATGCCCGAATATGAAACATATCTGCCGATGTTTGGTGATGCAGGCAACGAATTGTTGCGCAAACTGCGCACGTTTATCAGCACACGCGACCCAATTGATACCGACAACGCACCTGATGCACCAACATCAATTTAGTCGTCATCGTTGGTGCGATAAATCGTATCAACCGTATGTGGCGTGCCAATATAAATCATTGTGCCGCCCGGCGACAGAATAAAATCCAATTCCCGTAATCGTTCACGCAACTTTTCACGTTTGTCGGCGGTGTTGCTGGTATTTGGAACCTCGACATCATCGCATATTATTAAATCTGCACGTGCGCCCGTTATGTTACCGGCAACACCAGCGCAAATAACTGACGGCTCGCGTATGCCGATTGGGCGATTTACTGTTATTCGGTCACTGGCCCACGTTCGTCGTCCAGTTGGAATCATATCGCTGCACCGCGGATGATTTTCTAATATGTTACGAATATGTCCAACCATGCGCGACGAGAGTGTGGTTTCTGCGGATAAAATCAGAATACGTGATTCTGGTCGCATACATAACACGCATGCTGCAAAAATCCCCACAACGGTGGATTTACCCGAATGCCGAAATGCCATCAACAGCCCTCGATTTGGTGGCGACATCCAAACATCTACCAAGAAATTCATTATATGCCGATGATGTTCCGGCGTTGTCATTCCTAACAACGCGTTCCACTGGTCCATAAAATCACAGAACGCCATAGTCATCGCGGTTTTCATTTGGCGCGACATCAGTAATCATCCCATAATCATTGACCAATTTTGGCAACGCCCCATCCAGCACCGACAGCAGATTTTGATACAGTCCCAAAACCGCCCCGCCCGATAATTTGTCTTGAATCACCGCCAGGTTGTAATTCAAAAATTTCATTACATTATCGTGGGTATTTTTCCACTCGGCCAGGTCAATATTCACCCCGTCCAGGTCACTAAATGCTGCCAATAAAAAATTAAAGTCCGCGTTCAGTGATTCTGGGTCAACTTTCATCGTCGGCTGGTAATCAATCACACGGCTCAGTGCGACGCGCCGAAATATGTCAATCGTTGCGTCCGTGCGCACAGGGTTTTGAAATACGACACTGCCACCGGTAAAATCATCGTTTGGCACAACCGAATATATTCCCGCAGCCGCGTCTGTGGCCACGCCATCAATTGCGACATGCACATCAGCATTTTGAAAAAACGGGAATACAAATTGATATTCGGTCGTAACGCCATCAGCGACATATGATATTTTATACATATTCGCCCCCTTTAAGCGACCAAATCGTCAAATCGGTCCATTAATTTTTTCAACAAATTTGGTTTTGTTGCCTTGACTTGGCGCAGTTTTTCCAACGACGCGCGACGCTTTTCATCATATGGCGCGGCCGTTTCAGATTGCAGGCGTCGCAACACGGCATCTTCGGTCATGCCACGATTTGACATCCCCGACGCACCGTATTTTGCGCGCTGGGTTGCCAAGGCTTTTTTTACCAAATTTGTTTTTGTTTTTTCGTCAGCCGCCATATCTGCCAAGATTTTCTTGCGAGCGGTGCTGGCCTCACTCTTGTTTTTTTTATAGTCCAAAACTTCTTGGATATCGGAAACCAATTGTCCCATTTTTCACTCCCTTGGTTATTTTGTCTTAAACTGTGTAATATCCATACATTGTGACCGACAAGACAGTTATTTTTGCCGCATCCTGGGACGAAATTCGCCATGGCGACACGACACAGTCATTCATCCAGCCCAATGCACCAACTGACACATCACCGGTAAAGCCTGAATGTGATGCGACGTATATTTCATCTGGCAACACACATCGCATATCATTTATCAGTATTGATTTTGTATCACTGACCCGTGCAGCAATTTTACGAATACGCGCACGCGCAGCGTTATGACCACTGCCACGCAGAGGAACACCAGCAGCCGCGACTTTGAAGTTATATGCTGGCGCATCATACAGTGCGTCGTGCGAAAAATATTCCAGGAAATATTTTCCATCGCGCGCGACAACAACGAACGTTTTGTTCGCCGATACCGCAACTGATTTAAATTCGCCGCTTGTTTTATACTGGGCCCACGCAGAAATCCCCAACGCCGTATTCTGATTCAATACAGCCATGTCGCCTGACGCCATAACGACAAATAATTGCCGTTCGGCACTGTTATACGCAATGTCAACCGGGGACTGCATTAAATGCTTTGCATACGCGCACAGGTCGGTCGCATTATAATTTTCGCCCAATTCATCCAGTGCCAATTCTCGAATATCACGCCTGGACGCGGCAACAAAAACGGTTGCGCCCTCTATCTTTTGCGGTGGCATATAGCGTGACGACACACTGCCGACCGACGTGTGTTGCTTTATGTCAACCGATGACGGTGTCAGTGGTTTATTCGCAATTGCCCATTCGCCCACTGTCGTCAGAATTTGCAGGTTATCCGCGCTGACAACCGTGCAAATCTGTTGCCGCTGGGCTGACAGTAATGTGATAAATATTGCCTGGTCGTCCAAACCGGTGCCAACGTCAAAGTTATTGTGTCGGCCAACCTGGGACATCCATACACCTGCCGGATAGTCACGTGCGCCACCGAATACCAATCGGTCTTGGTGAAATGTTATGCTGACCGGCCAACCACGACGCGTGCTGAACGCGGCCTGACGCCAATCGGTAATGGCAGCAGCAGGCAATGTGAATGTTCCGTTTGTATGCGCTGTGGCAACAGTTGGGCCTGTAACTGACGTAATTGTCCACTGGCGACCAAGAACTATAAATCGACCGCCCACATCATCAGACGTCCAAAAATCGTGATTCGTCGTAAATGTAGCATAGTTATTACCTGCGCTGTTTGCTGTTACGGTTATTTCAATACCATCGGTATCGTCAAATCGCACAAATGGAATATTGACCGATAAATCAGAATCATTGCGCGAAAAGTCAAACAGTGACAATGAAAATCCATCGGCCGCGCTCTGGAACACGCGTGGCTGAAAATCTGGATGAACAAAAATCATAGTTCCAAAACGCTGGGCGTATTGCAGTGATTTTATCGCATCTGCCGGCCACGGCGCGGCGATGTCCTGGATTTGTTGTGTGCCCGAAAATACCAATATATGTCCATCGGTAATGGCCAGCATGTATTCCGCATCCGCCCCAACCGAAAACGGCACCAGACGCGCCACGTTTGGCAACTCGGCACCCGCGCACAATCCTGGACGGCGCGTTATTCCGCCGCCCGACATTACATCCATATTTAATAATTGTGCCAATCCGTTCAGATTATCGTGCGTATAAAATTCGCGAGAAATTTCCCCATCTGCAAAAGAATTCTGGGTATTTATAAAATTTGCCATTATATCCCCCGTAATTCGTTAAAATCGTGAATTTATCAGTGAAAAGTTTTCAATATTTGATGGCGATGATGTTGTGCCATCAATGAATTTTGCCGTCTGTAACTCTGATTCATACAGCGCGGCCAACATTCTGAATATCGTTTGATCCCCGGTCAGTGGGACGCAAAATTCCATTGCCAGTTTTGTTGCCGCCACCGACACAAAATATCCCGGAAATGTGTCCGGCGTCGCGCGTGCCAGGCCGATTACCGAAATTGTATCGGTCGGCGCAATGATTTTATTGCCCACAATATTACCGACGGATTTCACCACGCGCAGGCATTCGGCCGGCAACACAAAATCGCCATCGGCGTTCTTGGTCAAATCAAATCGGCGACATGCAAACCGCCACGGGTGCACTGCAATCAATGCGTCCATCACCGGATCAAATAATGTGCGGGCCAGTTGCGACGCCGGCGTGTCATCTAATAACGATTGTATCGGTTTTTCGCCCAGTTTCAGCAATGCCATTGAACATAAATCTATCTTGGTCAACATTTTAGTTTTTTCCCCATTGGTTGATACAGAAAATCGGGGGCGGCACGCGCCACCCCCAAAACAAAGAAATCAGTTATGATTATATTTTTATCCCAACGCCGCCGTTGTAACGGTCCCAGATGTAACAGTTATCGCCTTGATTGACGTTTTATCTGATGCGTTGATGATAACAATGTCGCCCGTATTCATCAGTGTGTTCACGGTGTTAAAATAACCACTGGCGGTGATTGTTGCCAATGTAACATTTTCTGCATAGTGCCACAGTGTGAACCCGTTTGCATATGCAATTACAGACAAATTTTTATTCTGAAAAGCCATCTATTTTTCCTTTGGTTATTTTTTATTGTGCGTCGTTATCTTTGCATTTGATACGAACGATACCGTCGCCATCAATCAAGACCGCGCCCTGGGACATGCTGTTGCTGATAAAGTGCGCAGCACGTTCGCCATGCCATGAAATATCTGTTTTAACTTCCTGGCCGCATGCGTGACCGATGCTGGCCGCGTGATAGATAAAGCAATCGCGTTTTGTCGCATCTGACAATGGCAACGCGTTATACAGCACCCATGTAATGCCCAACCATTTCTTGGATGCGCCCCCAGAAATCAATGGCAAATCATTATTGCCAACGTAATCTGCCGAAACAAATTCTGTGATTTTCAGCAATTCGTTCCACTGGTGCACACCAACAACGGCAAAGCGACGACCATCGTCTGGGATATCCTTGTTGTTCAGTGTTTCAACCGCTGACAAAATCAAATCTTTACTCAGTCCCGCTGAATAATCACCAACAGACGCGGTTGCACCCGACATGGCGTTCACAATCAGTTCATCGGTTTTGCGACCTAATGCATATGCGCCGGCACTGGCCACGACACGACGTTCATCGACATTCGTCTTTAATTCATCTAATGCGTCAACCCAATCGCCGGCATAGTAATCCTGTAACACGCATTCAACCGGTTCATGATTCAGGTTCATAACCGGCACAATGCCATGACGTGATTTTGTTGCGGCGGTGCCACGACCAACTTTTTGAAAAGTTGTTGACGCACCGACGACGCCCGATTTGCTGCGAACGGTTCCACGCAGTTTTGTGCCCATTTGCTGGTATGCTAAATGAACATCTGCCTCGAATTGTTTTACAAATACTTGGTCTATGGAAACAGACATATTTTTTCCTTTGGTTAAATTCTGTAAGTTGTAGCGCAATAATTTGCGCCGATAAAATTTCATCACATGGTTATGCACAAACGTGCGCCACGACGAAACAAACATATCGGGTTCCAAACACAGATTCAGAATTATCCGTAAAAAAAATTTCAGTCGCACTAATATGATGCGACTGATACTTTCTTCGAACAAAAACCCCACCGGACGGTGGGGAAAATATTATTTTTTCTTGGTTGCTGTTTTCTTTACAACTGGCTTCTTGGCCGGCGCTTTCTTTGCAACAACTTTTTTAGCAGGTGCTTTTTTTGCAACCGGCTTTTTAACAGCAACTTTTTTTGCTGCTGGCTTTGCAGCAACTTTTTTCGCCGCTGGTTTTGCCGCTACTTTCTTGGCAACTGGCTTTTTTGCCGGTGCTTTTTTCGCAACAACTTTCTTGGCTGCTGGTTTGGCTGCTGGCTTTTTAACAGCAACTTTTTTTGCCGCTGGTTTCGCAGCAACTTTCTTTGCAGCTGGTTTTGCTGCTACTTTCTTGGCAGCTGGTTTCGCAGCCGTTTTTTTAGCAGCAACTTTTTTCGCTGCTGGCTTCAAGAATGTGAATGCCATTCTTCTCTCCTTTCTATTTTTTTGGATAGAACAAATTTTTTTGTTCTTACTGTATATTTTATACGAAACATAAAACATAGTAAAGAAGAAAGTGTATTTTTTTATTATGAATATAACTTTTTAAATCCATTTTCAATTTTTCGAACGTATTCACTATCGTGATCACGCCAATATTTTGGGTCGCGCATCATGCGTCGCAAATCATTATCGGATAAATTTATATCATCACTATCGGCGGTTTGAACATGTGGTTCCATTGATTGCATCATTCTGTATATGCCTTGGATTCCCTGGGGTGTAGTGCACAACGCATCAAATGCGTCACGTGGTAAAAACTGTTCACCAAATGCATTTATTTGTTTGATTGCATCGTTCATTTTTTCATCACCACCAAAGAAATTTTTTAATTCGGAAATTGCAGCCGCCTGGGATTGTGTTGCAAACAAATCAGATATTACTGGTGATAAAAATTCTTGGGCAATGTTATAAATTTGTGAAACCTGTGATGACGTTAACCCAATTTCAAAAAATTTTGCTCGCAAATTTTCATCATCAAACAAATCATTTTTTGGATAATTATCTGGTGCGTCAGGAACACCAATTGCGCGTCTGAAACGGTTACGCATATCATCGTCAGCATCATCAGATGGCACTGATATCATCGTCCCGATTTTCTTTTCCAATGCCGCATATGATTTTATCAATGCGTCTGTGTTTAATGTTCCGTCTTGGTTTTTAAATTTTTCAGGAATCTTTTCCATTTTTAATTTCCTTTGTTTTGATTGTTTGATTTACGAATAAAATAAATTCCGCCCAATGTGAACAACGCCTGACATAAAACAAATATATCATTGTCACCCACCAAATACGCTGCCAGTGCCGACAGCACACCTACAATCGACATAACGTGCGTTCGGCTGTCAGCCAACCATCCGCCACGAATAATTTTCTGAATACGCATTTTTGTCCTTATTATACATAGAACAACATTCCATCTACATCGGCGATATATCCACGCGATGTTGACCATGTCGGCATTTCATCGACGCGATGAAAACGCGTTGCCCCAAAACATTCATCAGGTAAATTACCGTGCAACATTCGCCGCACTACACGCAGACACATTTGAAACGCACGCACGTCTGGTGCAACATTTAATAATTCGTGACGCGCATTATTTTCGTTCAGCGATAAAAACACATCATGGTCTGTTATAACAACATCTGGGTCAACGCCGCGACACCGGGCCAGATTTGAAATCATTGATGTAAATGCCTCGACCAATGATAATGAAGTTGCACCAGTTTCAGCATAAACCACGCGTGCAATTTTATATGCGGCACACTGTGACACATCTGGGTTTGTTATCAATTCAAGTTGCATGTGCGAACTCCCCTCTTTCCATCTTGTTTTTTTGGCAATAAAAAAGACCGCGTGATTTACGCGGTCAAAAAATAAAAAATCCGCACATTGCGCGGACAGAATCTTTACTGTTGATGCTTTGGATGGTATCACAAATGATATAAAAAGTCAAGTGTATATTTTTACATTGCCACACAGCCCCAGAAATCTGGCATTTATTTCATACTAATTTCGTCACCATATGCCAACAAATATTGCGTTCCGCGCCGCAAAACTAATGCGCCAGATTCATTTATTCCAATCAGTTCTACATTTTCACCACGATAACGCACCACCTTGTTCAATGCTGCCGCCAATTCCATCCAACGTGCACGCACATCAGCAAAATCAGCACGCATCCATTTGTCCAGATTACGCATCAGACGATTTAACAGTTCTGTGCGTTCCACATTAGCATAATTTTCCAGTTTGGTTGTTTTATATTCGGGCACTGTCGGATTTGATTTTATATTTATACCAATGCCGACAATCACAAACGCACCTGCGTATTCAATCAAGACACCGCACACCTTGGCACCGTCAATCAGAATATCATTTGGCCACTTTATTGTTGGACGAATGCCGAATGAAATCAATGTTTCAGCGATTGCAACCGCAACAACATACGACAAGCGCGAATCGCGATTTTCAGATGCAAAAATAAAACTGGCATACAAATTGCCATGATGCGAAACCCATGTCCGACGATACCGCCCACGCCCCGCAGATTGGGCCAACGCGACAACAACTGTGCGGTCGCGTGCCGCACCACGAGAAATCAAATCCAACGCATATGTTTGCGTACTGGGAATTTTATCAAAAGAAATCAGTTTATATCCGACCAATTGTATACACCCCATCAATATTTTTGATTAAATCGTGTCCATATACCTTGCGCAACTGATATATCGCCGTATCAACAGTATGTGTTGTCGCACGTGGCGAATACCCCAATGCCGTGCGCAATTGTGCCCCCGTCATACCACCACTTTTCTGTAACAAAACAATTATTTGCCGTTGTAATGGGGCCAGTGCGACATTTCGTCCAAATATTGACTGAATAATATTTGTATTGTCCATCGCCGCCAGAATCGCCGCCTTTAATTCCAATATTGTGCAATGCGCGGGGATATTTAATTCGTCAAAAATGACTGTCGCGATATCAGGCGCATCCACCACCACCGCATTCAAGTCGGCCAGCACCGAACGCCATACCGCGTCGCCAGAATAGATTCTGATTCCAGTCAGCATATAACCAGGATAAACGATGGGAATCCTTATGTCCAGGGAAAAAGACCGCGCATACGCGCGGTTTGGGCTGTGGTGATGTTCACAATATGGCGACTAGTCACGGGTTGGGTCACGTGGGTCAATAAACTTGGTAAAATCGCCAATATTTGCGCCTGTTGACGACAAAATTTTGGAAATACTGTTTGTTGACGGCCAGCGTGGTTGCCCTTCGCGCGACCAACGTTTGCTGCGGTTAAATGTGGTTGGGTCCAAACCACTGCATTTTGCCAATCCAGAACACGACATGCCGTGCTCGTCAGCGAATCGTTCAATTGCGCGCCATACATCTTCGTGTGTCATTATTATCTCCTCTGGTTATAATAGGTGTCATTCCTATACCGTGATTTTATTCCACGATGTGCGACCGAACAACAAGCACGATTTCCTAGGATTTTCAACAAGTTAGGCAATAAATCCCTCAGGTATAAAAGCCCCACGAAAATTGTCGTAATTTTTTTTTGACAAATATTCTTGACAAATAACAAATATTGTATTACATTTCGATTCGTCAAAGGGGGCGACCCCAGTGACACGGGGTTCAGGGATTCAGACTCCCTCCTACATTCTCTCTCCTCTGGACTCTGGGCCCCAACCCAATTTGACAGTTTAGAATGCCCATTTCTTTTTCTCCTTTCCTTCCTTTCAGGGCATTCGGAAACACCGCCGGGCAAAACCGGCGGCGTTTTTTTCTTTGCTTGTATTCATACAACGAACATTATATAATACGGTTGCAACGGCGGGTTGCCGTTGTGGGGTGTAAGAACCCCGGCAAGATTGTCCGCAGGGACATAAAAAACTCCAACCGATGGTTGGAGGGCTGTGAATATTGAATAAACAGCACTAACATCTTGCTTAGTTCTTAACCTCCAACCACCTGAATTCATATGGTGGTTTTATTTTTACACACGGGGGGAATATGACCGCAATTACCAAAAGTATGGTCGAAAATGAATTCAACCGCCAGGCAGGATTATTTTTGCGCCGGGTGCGCATGATGCAGGGATTGACCCAGAAAGAACTTGCCACACGCACCGGCATCACATTTCAACAGGTGCAAAAATATGAATCGGGCGAGAGTCGCGTTTCACTGTGGCGGATGTGCCAATTCGCAGACGCACTGGAAATATCGGTAACACCATTTTTTGAAAATGGATTTCCAGACGCAAAATGTCGCGTTCTGGATTACGGGAAAATACAGTGCATGATTGATACAATCGTGCGCGACCTGGGCGAATTGCGTCACGAATTATTGAAACGATAATTTATTTTTCAAATACAGAAAACAGTTCCCAGTGTGCACTGCCCACAAACTGGTCAACGGGAATCAATTGACGCATTTTATACCCGCCACGGGTCAATACCTGGGCATCACGGGCAAATGTCGCGGGATTGCACGATACATAGATTACGCGCACGACATCAGATTTTGCAATTTCCTGACACTGGGCCAATGCACCGGCACGCGGCGGATCCAGCACCACGCAATCATATGTGCGTAGCATTCCAACCGTTAATGGGTGCGTGAATAAATCGCGCTTTGCGCCCGTGCCGACAATATCAAATCCATCGGCATTTAATGCAAATGTAAAATTCCCCAGTCCGCAAAACAAATCAGCCGTGCGGTGTGCGCCCTGGGCTGCCGCCACAACCATATGACGCAGTGCATCCGCACTGGCCACCGTTGGCTGTAAAAACGCGCCTGTTGGATATTGGACCGCATGGCCATCAAAACTGACCATTGGGGTGTCGTGACACGCAATCACGCGGTCGTTCCACGTAATACGAATCACGGGCAGTTTTTCCGCTGCAGCACGAAAATCGGCCGAAAAATACGGAACATTTGACGTAATCGCAACATCCAGCCCATTGTTGCACAGGGTCACCAGACATGCGCCGGCACTATTCCACGGCAACGCTGCCAACAATGGCAAGACGTGGTTTATTTCTGGCACCAAATTCGGGCACGACCGCACGGGAACAATATCTTTGGCACGCGCAGCATAAAAACCAAATTGTCCACCTGCAAACGCAAAATCTGCGCGACGACGCATACCGGCAGGTATCCAAACTGGGGCACCTGTGGGTGCGACATTGCGCAACATTGCCAATTTTTTATTCTGATAATCGGGCGCAGTAAAATCAAACCGACACCCCCCACACACGCCAAAGAACGGACATGTTTTCATTGGTGTTCCCATATCTAGAAATTCAGGCGCACACCGGCACGAAACTGGTGCGCAATTGGTGCAAAATCAGGCACCGTATCAAATTCTGGTTTCAGCATATACATGTAACGATACCCCAGGTCAACTGTAAAGTATTCGCCCAGTTCAAACCCAACACCCGCCAGTGCCGCAAACACACCGCTGATTTTTTTATCCAGACGCACACCATCCGCTGAATTCCAGGACAACCCTGCACCTGCGCCAACATATGGCACAATACGCTGGGTATGGAACAGGCGATACATACTGTCAATACGGGCATCAAATATCGCATTTATCATGGCAGTGTCACCCGTCAATTTAAAAGCCCCCCATTTGGCATCGGTGCGGATATAGTTCGCCTCGACCCGGAATGTGTCCATTGGGCGAACGCCGACAACAGCCTCGAACGAAGATGTGTTTTTACCCGACACATGAACCATTTCATCTGATGTGTAATTGCCCCACATTGAAAAATCATACATACCACCGACATAGAAACGATGACGACTGGCAAAGGCCTGGTCATCATTACCAGAAACTTCATTGGCTGGAACAACGACCTGTTGCACACGATACGGAATCGCCGCATTTGCTGCGAACGGTAACATGCACATTACACTAAATAATAATTTTGACTTCATCTTTGCCACCCACATCAGAAATTCACACGAAATGACGCCATGATGTTGCTGACGCTGTTTGCGCCACCACGACGAACATCCCAACCAAACCCATTACCAATCATCAACTGGTATTGATACATAACATCAATTCCAATCAAGTCGGTCAACATCACGTTAAACCCAGCCGCCGCACGCGGGGCCGCAATCACCAACCCATCGGCACCACGCGGTCCATCAAACTGATAACGGCCCATGCCGGCCCCAACACCAATAAACGGCACAAATGTCCGACGACGAGTTACGTCACCTGTCTGGACATAGCGACGCGCCAAATCAAAATATAACATTGTCCCAACCGTGTGATACGTCGCCTGGACGTCACCCAAGTCAGAAAATTCAAACGTCGATTCCTGGAAATCAAATTCGCCACGCACGAACGACGACAAATTCCACCCCAATCCGATTTGTGTAGACCAACTGCCGCTGCTTTCGTACTTGTGGTCGCCGAAACGCGCCTGCTCGGTTGCAAAGCCCAAGTTTAATCCGCCCCCAAAACGCACATACATCGTCGTCGGGATAAACATGCGAATATCAGAATTATCCGCTGCACCAACCGTCTGGTATACATCTGCCCCCAGTTCACCCGGCGCGACATCTGGCACAACGTCTACATTTTTGCGTGCCCCGACCAGGTCCAGCCCCTCGGTCACCTCGGCCTGAAAGCCCCTGTCACTGTATCCAGCCAACGCCACCGATGGCAATATGACCGCCAGAATTCCAAAATATGATATTTTTTTCATCAACTTATACCCATTACTGTATCTTTTTAAAATTCTATCATAAATTGCAACTTGATTCCAGCCTCTTTTGCGCGTATGATTTAACGCATGAAGAAAAACACAGACAAAAAAATTGCCCTGGTGGCGGGGGCGTTGTCCCTGCCGTTTTTTACGCGTGACGCATTAAGACGCGCGGGCTGGGACGTATATATCGTCGGACTGAAAAATTTCGTTGACCCAAAGTTAAACCCAGACATTACTGTTCGCCTGGGCGGCGCATGGCCGGCAATTCGTGAATTTCGTCGACGCGGGATTCATAAATTAACGTTTGTTGGGGCATTGGGGCATCCAAATCTTGCTGATATTCGTCCAGACTGGTGGTCAATAGGTATGCTGATAAGCATTATGAAACATCAACGGGGATATGATTCTATGGGGGTTGCATTGAACAAGGCACTTGAAAAACGTGGATTTGAAATCATCGCTGCTCAGGACGCAGCACCAGAACTGGCGTTTGAAACCGCTGGGGTAAAGACCAAAACAAAGCCCAGCGCACGCGACACTCGTGACATTGAACGCGCGATTGATGTTTCGCATACTATTGGTGCGGCAGACATTGGTGCATCGGTTGTTGTTGATAAACAGGTCATCGCGGTCGAGGCCGCCGAAGGCACCGCCAAAATGCTGGAACGCGTGGTTGATATGCGCAAAAACAAACGTCGCACCAGCGGGGTATTTGCAAAAATGACCAAACCTGGTCAAGATTTGCGTATTGATATTCCGGCGATTGGCGTTGATACTGTTCGCGCAGTCGCAGCAGCCCACTTGCGTGGGATTATAGTGAACGCAAAAACATGCTTTGTCGTGGATAAAGAGGCGACAATTCGTGCTGCTAACGATGCAAAAATATTTATCGTTGCCGTGGAATAAAAAAACGCCCCACTGGGGCGTTTTTTCAGAGAGCAATGCGCAGAGAGCAGAGAGCAATGGATGTGTCCGCCGATGGCGGACACTCTTCATTGTCATTCCTGCGCAGGCAGGAATAGGGACTATGCAGTGCGAGCGTATGCGAGCCAAACACAGAATGTTGCGATGTTATTTGATAAAGGTTATCAGGCCGTTTTTGCTGAATATTGTATAACAGTGAACGGAAGTAATTTAGAGACCCTATTCCTGCCTGCGCAGGAATGACAAGTTTTTAAGTTTTCTATTCTAAAACTATATCACTTTATCATTGCTCTCTGCTCTCTATAAAAAAACGTCCCGGTGGGACGTTTTTTTATTTGATGATGTCTTGAACAGTGACCTTGAATACAACGGCCTGACCCGCCAATTCTGGGTAATAATTTTCTGGGAACGTGATGTTGATGTCACGCGTTTCGCCACGCGTCATTCCAACAACCTGATCTTCAAAACCTGGGACGAATTGACCACTGCCCAATGTCAGTTTATACCCAGTGGCCGTGCCACCATCGAACTGGACGCCATCTTTGAATCCGGCAAAGTCAATTACAACTGTGTCGCCATTTTTTGCAACATCATTTGCATTGCTGTCGCATGCGCCCAACAACATTGCGCCGGCCATTGCCGCCGCAGACATAATTTTTTTCATCGCTATTGTCCTTTGGCTGTTAGTTATTATACACACATCTGAAACCGTATTCGCGCATAGTGACGCCTTCGGCCTCTATTCTATAATCAAAGAACGGGGTCGGACGCATCACGTCAAACGATGGGCGATCATAAACCATGACAATACTGTCGGCATTACGACCGCATACGCGTTTCATTTCATAATCGGCAACATGCCCCAATATTGTGCGGGCATCACCATCAATATCCATACCGTCGGCATTTTGTACCAAACGCAAACGCATTTCACGCATATCAGTATTACCCAGCAAAATCTGGACACGCACCATTGCGCCCTTGTATTCCTGCCACCGGGTTTCCATACGAGATGTTTTCCACTTGTTATCAGATTGTTCTTTTTCGGCCGCTGTTTTCGGCTTGTATGAATCAATATTAGAATACTGGTTATCAGATTGCATGAACGTGCTGGTCCGTTCGTTATACAGTGGCGCGTCCGCACCGCCGTTTGCGAAATCTGTTTCATTATACGGTATATCTTTATCCGTGGCGCACCCACCCAGAATCAACGCACCGCAAATCATACACAGCAAGGATTTTTTCATACTCAATCTCTCTTGTTTTTTTTAATTTTATCAAATAATCCTTTTTGATTCAAGGGCGGATTTATGATAAAATACTATTATAATGTCAAACGTAGTTCTGGATTCTTTGCTGAAACCATTGTCGGAATTTTACCGACCATCTTTTGTTGAAGAAATCGCAATCAACCACGCGGGCCAGGTGTGGATGCGACTGCATGGTGCACGCGTGCCGTGGGTGGCGTATGATGCACCGGTGCTTAGCAAACAATATCTGGTTGATTTAATTCACACGGTGGCAAATATCTATGAACGGCCCTTTGACCCAATCCACGGGATTCCAGTCGTGTATGCAACATTACCTGGCAACCATCGATTTACTGCCATTGCGGGCCCAAACGTCCAGTATGACGAACGCGACGTTACCGGCGGGGTTGCACTGAATATCCGCGGTGGTGGTGTGACCGATACATCATTTGCGAATTATCACCTGGAACGCGGACGCGAATTGTTAAAGGTTAAACCACGTGAAAACGTGCGACCAGACGATCCATACGACCGACTGATGTCCGCCATCAATGACGGCAGTCCGATTTTAATCAGTGGCGCGACTGCAACCGGTAAAACCACGTTTTTGAACCACATGCTGACCCTGATTGACCAGAACAGCCGCGTAATCACGGTCGAAGACGCGCGGGAAATTCACGTTCCCCAGGCAAATCGTGTGCATTTTATCCTGTCCCGAACGGAACAGTCTAATAATTTTAACTATGCGCGATTGTTGGACTTGGTTGTGCGCATGACGCCGGACGTAATTATAGGCGGCGAAATTTCAACTGATAATGCGGCGGTGCTGTGGGAAATGCTGGGAACAGGACACGACCATTTCTATACCACTATTCATGCCGAGAGTGCCGAGGCCGCCTATGCCGCATTTGCCGACCGTATTTTGCATACGCAACCTGCATATGACCGCACTGACCTGATGGCGGAAATGAAGAAAAAAATCCGTGTTGTGCAATTATCGCGTGATGGGGCCTTGCGTGCCGTCACAGAAGTTGTATAATACGCATAAACAATAAAAAACATAAAGGAGATTAATAATGATACTGGATGATGAAATTGTAACATACCCAGATATGACAAAATCCGAAGAAGAAATAAAAAAACAACTGGACGAAAACCGCAAGGCGAAACTGCGTCACGCCGCCCGCAAGGAACGCGAGGCAATGGAAAAAGTAACCTGGTTCGACCACTTCTTGGACGGGATTGAACGCGTAAAACGTCGTTTTGGTGCCAAAGACAAAGCCAGTCAGATTAAAAAGGCAAACGACAAACAACGTTAAAAAACGCGCCATCGGCGCGTTTTTTATTTACATAAAGTTTTGTGGATTCACATCAACCTTGACCCGCATGTTTGCTGGTGCACGCACTGTGCGCAACCAGTGTGCGACCACCGGTTGCAATAATGTTGTCGGCCCACCAATAACCAGGAAACGCATACGATACCAATTCCTGATTTGATAAACCCCTGCCGCAATTGGCCCCATGATTTTTACACCCGGCGCATTCGGCACGGCGGCAGCCAATGCGGCACAGTATTTTTTTAACGCATCTTCGCGTTGACATTCAATAATCACTGCTATCAATTGCCCAAACGGCGGCATTTTGGCCGACCGACGTGATGCCATATCAGACGCCATAAAGGCATCGCGGTCGCACGCACATATCGCCCGCAAAACTGGGTGGTCAGGTTGATACGTTTGCAGTAATACACGCCCCGGAAATTCACCGCGACCGGCGCGACCTGCAACCTGAAACAATTGTTGGAACGTATGTTCAGCTGCGCGAAAATCAGTTCCAAACAGTCCCATATCGGCATCTACCACACCAACCAGTGTCAGTTTCGGGAAATGATGTCCCTTGGCCAGAATTTGGGTTCCGATAACGATATCTATTTCACCATTTTCCATTTTCGTGACCAGGCGTTCCAATGCCTGGCGCGATGAAATCGTATCACTGGACACCAATGCAACCCGCGCCGATGGAAAACGAGCAGAAACTTCTTCTGCTATCTTTTCCAATCCCGCGCCACGCATGGATACGTCACCACCACAGTCCGGACATTTGGTCGGCATTGGTGCTGTGCGTCCACACATGTGGCACAGCAATTTAGCCACAGCGCGGTGATATGTCATACCCACACTGCAATCAGGGCAACCGGCAACCCAACCACATTTTTTACACTGAACAATCGGGGCAAAACCACGCCGATTTATAAACAGCATTACTTGGCGATGCGATGCGATTGTATCTGAAATCGCATTGCACAATGGAATCGACAGAAATCCATTATGCAACACATCTGAAACCTGATATTGACCAGGACGATTTTCACGCAAATCAATCGTTTCAATCGTTGGCATCTGCGCACCACCAAATCGCGACACCAGGCGCAGCGATTTATATTTACCCGACATAACATTTTGTAACGTTTCGGCGGCAGGCGTCGCACTGGCCAACACAACCGGAAACCCCGCGATTTTTGCGCGCAGGACCGCCATATCACGCGCGTGATAGTTACCCATGTCTTCCTGTTTGTATGATGTGTCATGTTCTTCGTCTACAACAATCAGCCCCAGGTTTTGCCACGGCAAGAATAATGCGCTGCGCGTGCCGACCACCATACGAATTTCGCCACGCAACACCCCGCGCCAGATTTCACGCCGACGCGCGGCGGTTAAATTGCTGTGCCATACAACGGGGGCGGCACCAAATCGTTCAGCAAATCGGTGCATAAATTGCGCCGTCAGTGCGATTTCTGGCATCATCAGCAACACCGACGCCCCGCGCGAATACGCACGCCATGCGGCATCAAAATAAACCTGGGTTTTACCACTGCCTGTGATACCATCTAACAAGAACACAGAAAAACCACCCGCGTCAATCGTTGCACCTATCGTATCCGCCGCTAACTGTTGCTCGGCATTTAGTTTTATATTGCCACAATCATGATACATTGTGTCGTAACGGAGCGCAGCGGAGACGGATGCTCTCTGCTCTCTCGGTATCAATACCCCCTGACCAATCATTGTTCGGACGACGGACGCGCTGACATGTGCGATATTTTGAATATCCGCCGCCGACATCGGGTCGCCATCGTTTGATGCAAACGCATCCGCCACCGCCAAACGTGGTGCGGTCATACGCACGTTATCCGTGATATTCAAGCCATATAATTGTTCCATCTTTGGCGGCAAAAATGCGTCCGGCACATTTACAATCAAGCGCAACACTGCGCCAGGCGTCATCAACGTCCACCCAGACATCTTGGCAATCCATTGCAAATCTGCGACCGATAAACGCGCGTCATACACATCAGACACATTTTTGATTTTTTCCGCGGGCAATCCCGAATCCCCGATTCCCCACACGACACCAATATATGGTCGATTCATAACACGACACGCTACAAATTGCCCCAAATCCGCCGGCGCGGTCAGCCGGTAATCGTATCCGGCATTTACAACATTTGGTATTAAAACTTTGACAACGTCGCCCGCATTAAACATAATGACAAAATACTTGTTTTTTTTGTTTTTTTCAATACCATTTATTATAATTTTTAACAATGCGGGGAATACATGTGGAAACAGTTTTACAATATTTGTGATATTTTATGCAACCTGATACCAGATAAGCACATCCGCCGTCGCATTCGTAAAAAGAAACTGTTTGATTGGCGTGCGAAATACAACGCCCTGCGTGCAGCGTGCCCAGAATTAAAATTCCGACATGTAAAGATGATAAAGGGTGGCTGGAACATCGGTTTTATCGTTGACCACAAATACGTTTTTAAAACCCGCAAGTTTTTTAATGGAAACGTTCCAGCCGACCGTATTATGCGGGAAAAGCGAATTACCGATGCATTTGAAACAATTTCCCCCCTGCGCATACCAAAGATTGAAATTATCAACGCGGGCAAATACACGTTCTATAAATACAATTTTATCCCGGGGAAAAATCTTAATATGTGCTCTACCCGAACAATCCGTCGAAATGCATGGCGTTGGGGGGCCCAGTTGGCCGGATTTATAAACGCCGTGCACAATGCCCGACCGGCTGAAATCCGTGACATGCAACGTGGCGATGGCGATGGTTGGAACCATAACGACATATGTAACAACATTATCATAAATCCAAAAACTATGGATATTGTTGGACTGATTGATTGGGAATATGCAGGCTGGGGCCGACTGGACACAGAATTTAACAATTGCACCGCGTTTTCAAAAAAGATGCGTGCGTCTGATATTCTGATTGCGATACAGTCTGAATACCAATCAATGCAACCAGAAAAAAATTCCACTGACGACAAATAAAATATTGACAACAAATATTTTTGTCCTATATTACCCCTGTAATAAATAAAACCAAGGGGACGTGTCGCATGGAACACTTTAATAAAAAACAAACCGCCAGCCAGGCAAAATTTAGCGAATTCACACGTAAAATCTCGACCGAGGTTATTGAACGCTATTGCCCATCATATTCAACCCTGGACACTGTCCGTAATACATGGCGTGCAAATTTACCGTATACCCAGGAAATTGCCGACCTGTTGGTGTTAAAGGCACGCGTGTTTGTTCGTATGCTAGACGAAGATTCTTCTGACTCTAAAAACTTGGGGTTCCTGGATGCGTTGACCACACGGATGGCAGATTATCTATCAGCATATACAATGCGTGCGCCCGACGTACCAAAGCGCAAGGTTGCCAAGGAAATTCTGAAACGCCAGTTATTCACTGAATTTTCATATATTGTCAAATTAAAGGCAAAACAACAATTCGCACGCAACACAAAACACACCATCTTGCGCGAAGCAGTTAACAGCAAACCAGGACATCAACGGTAATCCGTAACAGGGCCATCTGAATTGTCCAAAATTATATCGGCAACGAACTGGGTGCGAAACCACGTTCGCTGCCGCTTTGCATATTGATTTGTTTTTGTAATCCAATTTTGAATACACGTATCCATATCAATTTCCCCACGCAGATACGCAACCATTTGTGCGGCACCAATTGCCCGTCGCGCATCCCACTTGGCGTCAATTACCGCACGCCCCTCGACCGCTGCGCCACCCGACAACATTTTTGGAATGCGCGCCGAAATGCGACCGCGCAATACATTTAATGGCGGATTTATCAGGATTTTAAACGCATCATGTGCAATTGCACCCGTGCGTGGTGCACTTTGAAATTCGGTGATATGGCGACCGGTTTGCAGAAACACTTCGACTGCGCGAGCAACACGCTGCGGGTCAGTTGCGGTAAATTCAGCGGGCAACATGCGACGCGCCGCGTCGATATCATTTACCACCAATTCACGTGCGCGACGACGCACCGCGTCATCAATATCTGGCATTGGCGAGATACCGTTTATAATCGCATTTATGTAATATCCGGTTCCCCCGACAAATATTGGTGTGCGCCCAGCAGCCAGTGCTGCGTTATATTCACATCGCGCCAGATTCAGGTAATCTGCCACACTAATTTGCTTATCCAATGATAATATAGAAAACAATTTATACGGAATACCATCAATCTCATCGGTAATTTCGCGACCTGCAAATGGACTGGCCGAAATGTTTTCAATACCGCGGTAAATTTGGACACTGTCGCAATTTATAATTGTGCCATCAACCACGTGCGCCAAACGATGGGCAAAATCAGATTTACCTGACGCAGTTGGACCAGTGATAATATATGCTGCATGTTTCATTTGGCTATAAGTATAAAATTCCATTGTAATTTTGTCAACAACGCGCTATGATACGCGCGTTAAAGTAACAGAAAACAAGAAAGGAATAAACATGTCAAAAATCAGAGTTGCTATAAACGGATTCGGCCGCATTGGTCGCCTGGTATTGCGTGCGGCCTTGGAGTCAAAGCGTGACGACATTGAATTTGTTGCTGTAAATGATTTGGCGCCGGCAGAACAGAACGCATACCTGTTGCAATATGATTCTGTTCATGGAAAATTGCCAATGGACGTTAAATTGGACGGCGAATATATTATCGTCGGCGACCAGAAAATCAAATGTCTGGCGGAAAAAGACCCAACAAAATTGCCATGGCGCGAATTGAATATCGATATTGTTATGGAATGCACTGGTATCTTTACCGCCGCAGACAAGGCGCGTGTCCACCTGGACGCGGGCACAAAACGCGTTTTGGTTTCCGCCCCATCGGTGGGGGCAGACGCCACAATTGTATATGGGGTAAACCAAGACACATTGAAACCAACCGACCTGATTGTTTCAAATGCGTCATGTACAACAAACTGTCTGGCCCCGGTGGCTAGCGTTTTGGACGATACATTCGGCATTATATCAGGCTGGATGACAACCGTGCATGCATACACTGGCGACCAGCAATTATTGGATAAAAATCACAAGGATTTCCGTCGCGCACGTGCGGCAAACCTGTCTATGATTCCGACCAGCACCGGTGCAGCCAAGGCAATTGGTCTGGTTCTGCCAAAACTGGCGGGCAAATTGGACGGCATGGCAATTCGCGTGCCGACCCCGGACGTATCAGTTGTTGAATTGGTTGTAAATCTGGAACGCACCGCAACTGTTGACGCGGTCAACGCCGCAATGCGCACAGCCGAATCAAAAATATTTGGATACAATGACAAACCATTGGTTTCCATTGACTTTACCCACGACGCACACAGTTCCATCTTTGACGCCAGCCAGACCAAGGTCCTGGGCGACAACCTGGTTCATGTGACCGCATGGTATGATAATGAATGGGGATTTTCAAATCGTATGTGCGATACCGCCGTTGCGATGGGGAAATTGATTAAATAAAAAACGGGGCCTTGCCCCGTTTTTTTTATTTGCACCACTTGCAAAAAATCAGTCACATCATTACATATGCAGTGTCCTGGAAGAATAATTCCATTCACCCAAGAAAAGGAGAGCCGTCATGCAGAAAAACAAAGTCCTGACCCCGGAAATAATCGCATCGATTGACAACACAATCCGTTTGATGAAAGAATTGCACCTGGATAACGACCAGGATAAACGCCACATTGACGGACGAATTGCCGCACTGGAATGGATAAAAACAGGCCAAGGTGGCAAGATTATCGTGAACGTCCCCAAGGATATGCCCGATGCGGAATAAAAAACAAACGCCCGCACGGGCGTTTTTTTATACACAAAAATCAAAAAAATACCGCCGAAACGGCGATAAATTCTGGCGGGACCACGGGGTTGTAAATTCCCACTGCTGGACGCGGCGGGCCCCTTTCGGCGCGTAAGGCGCGAACGGCGCACATGCATGCGTGCTTGTTCTTGCCAACTCTGCACACGAACCCTCTGCTCGGGTTCTCGCCCAGAATACTTCTGGGTTAAACAAAAAACACATCGTTTCCGATGTGTTTTTTATTTAACTGGCGGGATTGAAGGGGCTCGAACCCTCGACCTTCTGCGTGACAGGCAGACGCTCTAACCAGCTGAGCTACAACCCCAAAGCAAGGCTTATATTATACTGTATGCAACACAAACGCAAGTATTTTTTTCATAAAATGAAAAATTTATTTAAACTGTGGCAGATTGGATTATGTTGGGTCATATATGGGAATATAAACACCTTGTTCAACATTGCATTTATGTAAAATAATGCTATGGTAATAATCGTTTCAAAACAAACAAGGGAGAAAACATTATGACATTCAAGGTATTCACACTGGGCGCGACAATGCTGGCACTGGCTGCATGTGGCGACAATGGCCAAAATCCAGCGAACCTGCGCGGGACCAGCTTTGTTTCCGCGGGCGACGCGACAAACATCACACTGTCGTTTGACGAAAATGAAATGCGCTTTTATGGCCAGGTTGTGAATCTGTATAACGGTTCATACCGCGCCGCCGGCGACCGTATCAAATTCGACCAGGGCGCAACCACAATGATGATGGGCCCAGCCGACGCAATGGCCGCCGAACGCGACTATTTCCAGTTCTTGACCCAGGTTGAAAAGTATAACCTGAACGACGGCACATTAATATTGACCGCAAACGACGGCAAAACAATGACGTTCAAACAGGTTTATGCCGACGCTGTGCCAGACGACACGGTTGTCACAGAAGAAACCGAAACAGTTGTTGTTGACGCACCGGTGGCAACCAAATAAAAAACAACACAAAAATCCCCAGGACGCAATGATTGCGTCCTGGTTTTTATTTCCACTTGACAAAATGTTGTGCACCAGTTATAATCTGGCGGCAATAAAGTTTTGGCCCCATCGTCTAATGGTTAGGACACCGCCCTTTCAAGGCGAGAATCCCGGTTCGAATCCGAGTGGGGCTGCCAAATACTTAAATCCCGATTTTTTACGAACAAACTAAGCGATTTTTTCAAAGAAAACCGAGCTTTTTGACCATCGACATAGCAGTTCGTAAATATCAAGCGCAAAAACGCACTCCTAACCTCAATTTGCGAACTCTTTAAGAAAAATAAAGGGTCTTTAAAGATTTTTTCAACATTATCCACAGTTTCAAGAATATTGGTTCCTGTTTCAAGATACATATTATAGATGTTTTCTTGTTCTTGAATTTCTTTTTCTGTGCTTTTCTTGGCTTCTTCATAAGATTCTTTATCAATATCACCATCTGCCCACGCAGTTGTTAACCTTTGTTTTCGTGCTTTTAATTCAGTTATACGCTTTAAAATGTATTTTTCTGCGCCAATTTTGCATTGATTTTCTTTTTCAAGGCTATTTTGAACAAAATTTCTTATGCAATTAAGTGCTTTTTCAGACAATTTGCATTCTACGGTTAATTCATGTTCTAACTGTGATAATAAAACATCTTCGCGTATTGGTTTTTGACTGCAACCATTGTGCAAATGACTACATCTTAAATAACTATATTCTTTGCCATTTGGTTTACGATGTTTTTCTGGTGTCATGGTATGTCCGCAATGTGCACACTTAACAAGTCCACGAAATAAAAATTGCTTTTCCCCATATACACTTTTTGCGGGTAATCTACATCTGCCATGTAAAATATCTTGAACCCGTTCAAATAATATTTCATCTATTATTGGTGTATATATATGTTGAATTCTAATACCTTTTACAATCATATAACCGTAATAGAAGGGGTTTTGCAACATTGTATGAATTGTTGAATTTGGTATATCGCGTTCTGGTTTATTTGGTGTTTTTCGCATTGTTAAGCCATTATCGTGTGCCCATTTTGCAATAGTTTTTACAGAATATTGACCCGTAGCAAATTCTTCAAACATTTTTCTAACCAAAGGCGCACGAACTGTATCCTGTATAATCGTGTTATTGCCTTTTTCGTCTTCTACATTTAAGTATCCCAGTGGCGCAAAACTCTGCCAGATACCATTGGACCAATTTATTTGCATTGAACGATTTACATTGTCGCGCAAACAATCAACATAGGATTGTGCTGCCATTACACTCATATTCCAACGCAACTGTTCTTCAGATGTCGAATGGTCTGTAATGGTTAAGTTTTCTCGCAAAAAATGAATTTCCAAAACAGATTTTTCTGCCAATTCTTTTAATTCCACAGATTCTTTAAAACTGCGTTGAATACGGTCAACACAGTCCGCAATAATAAGTGTTTTTGTTTTTCTTGACTTCACAAATTCCAACATTTCTTTAAATCGTCTGCGTTCACCGCGGGTTGAAGATTCAGTAATATTAAATATCTTTATTACTTTTATGCTATTTAAATCGCAATATTTTTGGCAATTCATAACCTGTGCCGTTGTAGATTGTCCGCGAGATTGTTCCCTGGAACTAACTCTTGCAAATATAACAGCTTCTTTTGCTGTTGGACCGCTTGGTTGTGCAAACAAGTTGTTTGTAGTAAATAAATTTTCCATAGTTTTACTCCTTTGTATATTAAAAATTGTATCGTGTATTAAATTGAAAAGACGCAATTATTTTTCAATTTTGCTGGTTTTATATGCTTTTGCAGCCATTGTAAAAAAATCAACCAGTTCCCATGTCATTGACGACAGTTCTTTGTCTGATATATGTTCACCTGGGAATGCTTGTTTAATTTCTTGTTTTAATAAATCAAAATCGGTCATTGTATAACATCTTTTTGTTTCATACTGACATCACAACCGTGTCAGAGATGTTATATAGAATCTGGACCAAACAAAAATGCTTACGAACTAAACTTCCAATTCGGACAACAATTTTCCAATTCTGATAAAAATGTGGTTTGACCAATGGGGCAGAACATTTTTTATTTTATTCGTTTATATTGCAAATACCGTATTTTTATATTATATTCAAAGCGAAAAATATAAGGATACAGTATGAAATTGTGCAAAGTAAAATTGGTAAATTTTCGTGGATATAGAAATGCGACTTTTAATATCACAAATTTAAATGTAATTATTGGGAAAAATGATGTTGGTAAATCCACAATTATTGATGCTCTAGATATATATTTTAATGAAGCGCCAATAGATATAAATGATTTAAATGTTCACATTCCAAATCAAGATTCCAAGTGTATAGAAATTTCATGTTGCTTTGAAGTTGACCCGAGGGAACCTATAACATTAGATTCAAGTGAAAATACGGCAACTTGTTTGGAAAACGAGTATTTATTGAACAAAGATGGCTTGTTAGAAATATCAAAAATATATGATTGTTCTGGTGGAAAGGTTGGCAAAGCCAGTATAAAAATAATTGCTAAACACCCGAATAATTTTGAAACACCATTAATAGCTTTAAAAATAAATGATTTGAAAAGAATAGCAAGAGAGAACAATATAAATTCAACCAATGATAGTATAAAAAAAGAGATTCGTAAGGCTATTTTTGAACAAACAGCAAATTTAACTTTTAATGATGAATTTGCAATAGAAACATCAACCAGAGATACTGATATTATTGAACTCTTTAAAAAATTCAAAGATGATTTTCCTTCATATATGCCATTCAGAGCAGACAGAACAAACACCGATAAAGACAAAGAAGTAAATGACACAACAAAAGCCATTACAAAAACGGTTGTTGCTGGTATGGAAGCCGAATTTCAAGAGATGAAAAATAAAATAAACGAAAAGATACAAGAACTTGCAAGTAAAACTTTGGAAAAATTAAAGACATTTGATGAAAATATAGCAAATACATTAAAACCAGATATAGATTCAAAAGCACTTGATTCATTGTTTTCTTTTACTTTTTCTTGTGATGATGGAATTTCTTTTAATAAACGCGGTAGTGGGGTAAAGCGGTTGATGTTGTTAAGTTTCTTCCTTGCCGATGCTGAAAGGAAAAACACTAGTAATAAAGGTGTTATATATGCAATAGAAGAACCGGAAACTTCACAACACCCGGATTTTCAAATAATGTTGATGAATGCTCTGAAACAACTATCTACGGCAAACGACAGACAAATTCTTTTAACAACTCATACACCAGAAATCGTAAAAATGGTTGACAAAGAAAATTTGGTATTCGTTCAAAAATCTGATGATAAATCGGTAGTGGTGCAACAAAATGATGATATAGAATTAAAAAAAGTTGCGGATACTTTGGGAATATTACCTTTTGTTTCTTATAAAGGTGTTATTTTTGTTGAGGGAACAACAGATATAAACTTTTTAAAGAATTTAAACAATTTACCGACATTAAAATCCATTGTTGATTTAACCCAGTTCACTTTTATTCCATTGCATGGTTCTGGTAATGTTGATACTTGGATAAAGGAGGATTATTTAAAAGATTCCAATGTGAAGTGTTTATATTTTAAAGATAGAGACGACGATACTGCTCCGACAATTATTCAAGATAATAATGTAATTAAAACAAGCAAGCGGGAAATTGAAAATTATATACCGTTTACGGTTGTTGAAAACAGGTTTGATATGCAATTTACAGATGTTGAAAAACAAAATTGGGACAATATAGATGTGGCTTCTGTTGTAGTAAATGACCATGGGGTCCATTTGAAACCAGACAACAAACAATCAGAAAACATTATAAAAAATATCCTACAAAGTAAAGACGTTTGGGACAATATAACATTTCCTGAAACAGATGTATCTGAATTTCAAAATTGGTTTAATAAAATAAAAGTATTTTTTGGCGAATGATACAGATTCTATTACCACCCCATGCGATTTATGAAATTTGACACAGTTGCAGGGGATACTGACATCATTTTGGCTATGCGGTATTTGGTTAGGCCTGTATCTAACCACTGTTTTATCTTTTTTGTATTGCGTGATAATTTTAACTTCTTTGACTGTGCTGAAAATGGACGCCCCAATTTTTTACCTGTTGCACGAACACTTTCCAAAGATGCCTTTGTTCTTTGGCTGATAAGGTCGCGTTCTATTTGCGCTGATAAAGAGAAAGCAAATGCTAAAACTTGGCTTTGAATATCATTTCCTAATCTATAATGTTCTTTTAGTGTCCAAACCTGACAATTTTTATTCAAACAGCATTCCAAAATTCGCATTACTTCCATCAAAGACCGCCCCAATCTTGAAATCTCTGCCGCGATTAAAATATCGTTTGGTTGCAATTCGTTTAATAATGCTCCAAGTTTTCTTTTGTTTAAGGGTTTTCTTGATGATATTGTCTCTTCTATCCATTTATCTATTCTTATACCGTGTTCTTGTGCGTATTGTTTAATTTCGTAATGTTGATGATGCACAGTTTGTTTTTTTGAACTGACCCTAATATACCCGATAACCGCCATTTTTTATAATCCTTTGGTTGATAAATTGTTTCAATTTAATAGAACGATTAAATCAACCTATTTTTTCCTAAATTGAATTAGTTATTATGAAAAGTAAAATTATCAAAAAAGATTAGGAAACCAGTATATACAAGAGTTTTATACTGGTTTTATATTTAGATTAACCAATTTATTAAACAATCGTTGGTTTGTTTTATATTTGACATGACAATACAGAAGGAGAACTAAATGGCTTTTGGTGAAAAATTTAGAAGAACAAATTCAGGAAGATTAGATTATAGATGTAAACCAAATTCTCAAACTAGATCTGGTGCATTGTATAGAAAAAAATCCAAATAACATAAATAACAAAGGGTATTATAAATGGGGTGGCATGTTATTGATGAATATGGAAATCATTTTGCAGGACCATATAAACGACGCGATGAAGCAATTACCTGGGGACACGGTGATAACCCAGGATATTCTGTAGTGTGGCAAGCAGATGAAGAAAACGAGTCTACATCTAATTCAAGTAGCGGTTTTGACGGAAGCGGAATAGTTTTGCTCGTATTATGTGGTGCTTTTTTATGCCTTCGTTCTTGTTATTTAAATCGAGAACATGTTGAGAAAACATACTATAATAATGGAAATATAAAATCTGAACAAACATATAAAAACCGTAAATTGAATGGTGTTTCCAAATTTTATTTTAATGACTCAAATAAAAAAATTGAAAAAATTCAGATGTATAGAGATGGTAAATTAAACGGTGAATCTACAGATTATTATCAAACAGGTGGAATAAAAATAAAACAATCCTATAAGTCTGGAAAATTGGACGGAGTATCATCATACTATCGTGAAAACGGGACTATAGAACAAACAATATCGTATAAAAATGATAAGAAAAACGGTCTTTTTAAAAGTTTTTATCCAACAGGCATTGTTGAAAAAGCGGTTGTTTATAAAAACGATAAAAAAGATGGTTCGTCCAAGATTTATTTTCCAAATGGCAATTTGCACACGGAAGCAATAATGAAAAATGATAAATTAAATGGAATTTCAATATTGTATGATGAAAAAGGACATGTTGTAAGAAAAGATAATTTTTTAAATGGCAAATCAACAAATATAGTAGAATAAGGGGAAAAATATGAAACATGTTTTTTTAACATCATTAACTTTAACATTGTGCTGTTGTGCGCATATGCTCAATGGGGATATACAAACTATTTATATAAACACAAATGATTCAAAAAAGGTTAAAGCGATTGTTGAAAACGATAAAACAAAATCTACATATATCTTGCCAGCAACGATTAAAATACCAAAATCTAAAAGCAGCTTGACCATTACCACAATTAACACCGAATGTATAACTTCCACAAAGACAAGTGCCAAAAGCAGTATAGACCCAATAACTTACGCGAATATTTTTAATTTTGGATTAGGTTTTATTAAAGATTATGATGGCGCGATGTGGCATTATAAAGACGCTTATACCATAGATGTTAAACGAGATAATTCTTGCATACAAAAAGCTAAAAGCGCAAACGCAGAAATAGCCAATTTGCACGGAGCTTTTTGATACAAACAAAAAAACGAACAAAGACAAAGCAAGTATTTTTTCACATATCAATACCAATTATAACTATGATTATTGGCTTGTATAAGTAATAATATTGATACAAAAAATTTAATACACGGTTTTGAGACATGTTTACAAGATGTTCAGACTTATAAAGTAATAATGTCTATTCATGAATATAGTTGCGATTGCACTGATTATACAAAAAAACTACATGAAAGGCTACACAATGCGACAGATAAATAGAAAACATTACAATATAATCACTGTAAATCCAGATATTCATGGCAATCATTTGCGATTAATTTATGGTATTTCTGGTGAGGGTATATCTGCAATTTGCAATTTGATTTTGATAAATGGCGGGATAGATATAATTTTTCCATTAGAAATTCATGTTTTTCACGGCTTCGCAAAAAATATTTTTTATAAATCAAAAAAATTAAGAAACGGTCATAAATTAGAAATACAGTGTTATTTTAAAGACATTTTAAATACCGGCATTTCAATATGTCATAAGGTACCAGATTCTGATTTGGATGTGCGTTCTTATATTTCGATAAGCATGCTGGGTTTTACTGTTTATATCGCCGATAGTTATTATTTGCCAATTCCACACTAATAATTATATATTTTGGTTATACCATACAACATGCAACAATATTGATCAAAAGCAGATAAACAATATCTCGGCTTCATATGTGATACCTATAGTTTTTTTCGTTGTCCACGACTTGAATTTTGCTTGTTTATGTGTGTTTTATTGAACATCGCTACCTTAATGTGAATAAGTATCACCATTTATGGATAAAAACCGTTTAAATAATATAGTTTATGACGGTTTATCTTTAACTATTCAGTTTCAACAGTAAATACAACTATGTTTTTCTCCGGAAGACTAAAAATAGTCAAAACGTCCAGTTTTTAGCCGCTTTTTTTTGCGTTTTTTAGTTCGCGGGGTCAATTTTTCACGACATAATTTACTTAGGTTAAAGCAATAAAGCAAACCGTTAGCAAGAAAAAAGGATATAAAATGACAAAACAATCGAATCTCTTGAAACAATTTCAAGTATGGATGGAAACAAAGGGGTATTCTAAATTTACGCAATCAAATAAACCCAGCACGATTGCAGATTACAAATCATGCCTTTTAAGAATCTGTGCATGGGAATCTAAAACACTTGAACAAGTTGCAGAATCTATATCAACACTTTTACCGCAATATACAATCGGCGAACATTCTGTGCGAGGCCGTATGAAAAGCCGTGCGGTTCGCTGTAGTATTCGGGCTTTCAATAAATTCTTAGTTGAAACACAGGCGGCTTAATATGAATACGAATAAAATTGCCGAAATAAACGATAAATTGCGTCAGAATCTTTTTAACCCTGGTAAAGATAAAGTGATTTTGACGCAGGGTGTTTCAAATTTACCGTTTGATGAACAGTTGCGAATCTTGATAAAGGTTAAACTGTTCAATAATTTCAATGCTGGGAACGACCTGTATTCTCAGCATGACTTTGGAATGATAGACCACAATGAATTGAAATACTTCTTTAAAATTGACTATTACGACACATCAATGGAATACGCATCTGATGACCCTAGTAATCCAGATATCACAACCCGCGTTTTAACCATTATGCGTGCCGACGAATATTAAACAAAGGTGATTGATATGAATTGCACTTATTTCAAGATAGAAGTAAACGGCATATTGCTGCCGGAAATTTACTTTAATTACGATATCGCCAAACAAGCATTACGAAATTTAGAAAATAATAATGTTGCTTTAATCGGCAGAGTTATCCTGTATTAGCCTAATTAAACCCACCGCTTCATTTCAACGGGATGTTTTTTTACTATCATCACATAAACTCGCCAGGATTGCCCCCATTTCCTTTTGACTTATGTTTACCCATATTTTCTATTTCCAGCCATCCACGCTTGATTTATGTGATGATTTGAGATGTTTAACATAACATCGGAATATAATTTATATAATCAGGCGAAAAATCGGGTTGATAATTGGTAATTTGCAGGGAACCCGCTGTTAATCGACACCATAAACAACTAATAAACAGGTGTTTCAATACAAATTTTCTAATATGGTGAATAATTTTGAATTGTGGTTTGACCTGTTGGGCGCACCACCTTTGTTGTTTCTTTTCTGGTATATTAAATAATGTTGATGTTGTAGATATACGGTCTTTTATATCATGCTCTATCTTGATTTGTTTGACGCAATAAAAAAATAAATGCTCCGGTGTGAAAGTTATAGGTTCCAATTCAAATGTTTGGTGTGTAAGGCGCAAATCATATTCAGTTCTATCCAGCGCAACCTGTAATTGTTGTGTTGTATATCGGCAATCGTAAATCAGTATATGGAAATGATAGCCTGCCCATGTGTTTCTCTCGGCGATGCATATCATCGGTAATGGATTTTTGTTCCAGTGGTTGCGTCTAAGGCATTTTTGAAACCGTTTTACTATCTTTTTAAATTTTTGGGTGTATTTATGCACATTGCCATTACGCCAATTTAAAGGTAATTGCACCGTCAAAAAGTGGCTCGGGTGATATTGCGATATAGCATTTATTAACTTGATTTGGGTTGGTGTTGGTTCGCGTTTTTCTTCGTTTATCCATTGATTGACTTTATCTTGATACATTTTTTCAACCTTTATTTAATGTGTATAAAAAATTACATAGGGTAGCGCGAAACAGCTCCTATTGAATCTAAACAGCAAAGCGTTATGACGGACGCGATGCCCAATTTAATAGAACGCCAGTTTTCAAAAAATTTGTCGCAGAAAATTTCCAGAATACGAAAAAAATCTGGTTTGCCTGACGGGCCATATCACAAAAATCCCCCCGTTGAAGGGGGAATTCGTCAGAAATCTTTGTGTTGAATCTGATAAATCAGTTGTGCGAAGCAACGATTTACAACTGTCGGGCAAAAATGTTCTCCAAGCATTGTTCGAAATTCATCATCCGACACAACAATATCGCCAAGATTTATTGCGCCGGGGTCGGATTCAGAAATCGGACCATTTTTGCACCAGATGTTTCCGCTGCCGTCTCTGATTTTGATTTTTTCAGGCAATTCAAAATCTCTCGGCATACCAGATAAAACCAGAATTTCATAAGGCGTTCTGTATCGTGCGTCAGATTGTGTTCCGTCTGTTCTGATACGACCTGCTGGAAAATAATTTGCAGGAGCACCAAAATGTGCAGATTCGCCGGTAATTGTCGGTGCCGGCTTATTACACTTTGCCCGTGCAATTGTCATCAATGAAATCACACCGTCATCATCTTTGATTTCAATCGTTGTTTCTTGGCCAGCTTCTGTATCTTTCAATGCTTCGACTATTTCAGGTGCCAAATCAGGTGCAAAATGCAGACGATTAAAATCGATTCTTGATTGACCCGCTTCAAGAGATGGAATTCCAGCCAAACACTCCAACTCGGAAACTTCGATTTCATCTTTCTTGGGAAACTGCCAAACATTTTCAGCTGTTGGTTCTTTGCCAATGATTTTTTCAACGAATTTTTTCTTCAAACCAAGAAAAATAGCACGATTACGGTCTTCGGCAGTACCGAACCATTTAGCATTGAGATAATCAGCATTTGTGATGTATCCAAGTTTCTCAGACACATTTTTCATGTAAGAAAGAATATTGTCATATCCAGCTTCTCTTATCTTCACTGGACAACCATCGAAGAATTCAGGCACATTTTCGCACATAAATCCATCGTTGTTGTCATTGACAGCTTCAACGAACTCCATACCTCGCATAACCAAAATCGCATCATTACGATTTACTTTTTGTGAACCGGCTTTTGAATAGGGCTGGCATGGCGGCGACATTAACACAAAACGACAATCGTTTTTCTTGTGTGCATCGACGATCTGTTGGAAAATATTGTCTTCTGTTATACTACCGGTAATGACATTGCAGCTCGGGAATAGCGCTCTGTGAATATCAGAACGAACGGGGTCGAGCTCATTTGCCACAGCGACATTGCCGTTTATATTCTTTAACCGATAAGTTCCTATACCGATATTGGAAAAAATGCTGGTCATATTCATGAGTTCTAGAAATTTAAGACTCAATGGCAATACGACATCGGAAAATTTCCCATTGCATCCTTTATACACGCACAACCGTTTCTTTTTCGGTTTTAGTTTTTTCTTTATTGTTAATGCCATGTTGATGCTTGGAATGTCATCTCTTGATTTGGCAAAAATCTTTGCATTATCAACACAATTTGCATCCAATTCGCAGATATTACGCCACATTTTGTTTTTTGTGAACCCATATGCGGTCATAATTGCACTTTTTTTTGCTCGTGATGCATTAGTTGCAATTCCACTTCCTTTTGTGGAACCCGCTGCGCGAACTTCATCAGCAATTTTCATGCCTTCATCTAATACCATACCAGCAATTCTTTGACCAAATTCAAGAGCTTTGAAAAACAAACCAGAATTTGCAGGACAAGTCGCAATAATCTTTTTTGCAGTATCAATTGCAATTGAACCTGTTATCATAAAAGTTGCTACTTCTGCTGGGGTTGTTGGTAATGGCGGGAGTTTAAGAGTTGCCACTGTTGTTAAGGTTGTTGATTTTGATGTTGTCGCAACACCAGTTGTTCCTGATACATTTGTATCAATTTTTGTATTTGTTTGGGCCATTTCTGCCTCCTTTATAGTTATATCGGGTTAAAAAATGCAAAAAAAATACACAGTATTACGCGTGGGATTCCTGTGTTTCTTTTTTACGGTTTAATATTTTTGTGAAAATTTAAATTCCAAACGAAAAAAGCGAGTATAAATAACTCGTCGTTATGCCATAAAGCATAGTATTTATAAAAAATGTGGAATACTTTTTGCGGATAAGACGCCCAATATAACCACCATCTTTCTAGGTGGTCGCCTTACTATCTTATCTAGTAAGGTCCTTTTCTGCTCTCAGTATATATCAAAATTTTCAAATGTAAAGTCAGAAACAAAATTTTTTTATTTTACTAAAATTTACTGGATATTATATGACATGGCCCCTGCTTCGCGCATAAAGGCCTTTGAATTTTTTTCAATTTGTGTCTGTCCATTTCTTAACCGGATGGACGGTGGTATATGGGTGCAGCAGGTTAGTGGTGATGGTTCCCGCGAGACTGGGTGCCGATGCTGCCGGATTGCAGACCGTTTGATAAAGAAATGCTGTTTTTAATTATTAATATGGTGTTCAATAAATGTTGTGTTATAATAAGCATAATTCAATGTGATAAATATGAAAATCAAACAAAAAATAAAAGACATATTCAATATATCTTGGAAAGAACACTTCAGAAAAATATTTACAGGAGCGGTTGGTGCAATTCCATATGCGGGACCTGTGTTGGCAGAATATATACCAGCAGAAAATGAATTATCAAAAACAGATTTGATTGAATTAAAAAAGTTTATAAAAGACTCAAAAGGAAAAAAAGGATTAGAGATTTGGCAATCTTCCGACAAGCAAAATTATTTATACATAAATAATGGATTGTGCGAACAACAGGGGCGTGTCATTTGTAGAAATAACCATATTTATATTACATTATTATATCCCTTTGATGATAATAATTATTATTTTTCATTAGAACCTTCGTTATATCAGGTTGAAATAAAAGAAAAGACTGCAACATATGTTCATATTTATTCTTTGAACATTAAACCCGGTGATAAATTGAGATGGATGGCAAAGGGTCTTGTTTAAACGAAATAAAATGATTAATCAAAATCTTGGCAAATTATATTTGTTCAAAAATAGTTTGATTTCTTTGCCAAATTGCAATAAGTCGTGTATCTCATTAGTTCGTGAATTGCACAGTATGTCCTGCAAAAAATAGAAAGATTGCATAGAAGGCTTAGTTTGCTTCAGGTTGCTGAGAAAAAACAGAAAGCTAGAAATGCAATCTTTTTTATTTTCTCGTAATTTTGATACTACTTTGATGCCACTTTGTCGTAATTTGAGTCTTAGAAATGGCGTTTATTATTACCGTCAACAAATCAATGGTAAGCGTATTTTGAGATCTTTACATACATCAGACCCTTATACTGCAGTCTTTTTACTTAGGCAGATCTTAGCTAATAGTCTATCGTCCGAACCTTCTATACCTGTTATTATTCAGTCCCATGTACAAAACCAACATAATATAACCAATAACAAGCCTAGAAAAACAAAACACGATATAATAGAAGTCTGGGATAGTTTGCCGCACCAATGTATAACAGATCAAGCTTGGCGCAAAAATAGATCCTATATACTCAAAGATATTCAATTCTTGGGGTGTAAATATATAGAAGACCTGTCCGCAAATCCTGAGTTGATATACAATATGTTGGATAAATTTAGAAACAATCCAATCAAACAAGGCGGGCACAAAGGACAAACATTATCATTGAACAGTCTAAAAAGATATATAATGATGCTGCGCCAGGTTATAAATCATGCTTCGGATATGGATTGGATAGATAACAAGGATAAGCTGATCTCTAAGCTTCAATTACGTAAAATAAAGGGATTTGAAGCATCTGTGCGTAGAGAACCATTAGCTGAACCTGATTTTGAAAAGCTGTTTATGTGTATTTATGGTCTGTTACATAATGATACTTCTATGTTGGATCCCCCTTGTTGCGAATTATCATCAGAAGAACGGTCTAGGATAAAACATATAAAACAATACCCGAAGCAAATAGCCCATGTAATATTGTTGTGTCTGTGGACTGGTTGTCGGGCTTGCGCTTCTGAAACTATTACTCACAAGGATATTGATCTGGATAATAAGACCATAGCTATATGCAGGGATGAAACATTGATAAAAAACGGTGATAAACGTGAAAAATATAAGCAACTAAAGACTGTAGATTCTGAACGTAAAATACCAATCGCGGACGTACTGGATCAATTAGGCTTTTGTGATTATATCAGACAACATCAACGTATTTATGTAACCAGGCTTTTATATTTGAAGAATGTATCAAGAATAAAACAAACCGAGGCTATAGACCTAAAACAATGAGCTACTGTGTCAACACTCTGTTCAAAATAATAGGGATAAAACCACAAAACAATGATACCTATATGTTGGATATGCACAGTTTGAAAGAAAGCTTTTACAGCCACAATGAACAAAATGTATCATCAAGGGACATGTTAGAAGCCATTGCAGGTAATAAACCGTCCAGCAAAAGTATCTCATCGTGCATATATAACAAACAAAGCTTTACCAGGTTACCAATTAAAATGATAGAAGCAGTAAATAATTTATCGTACCCGCACATGGAAATTTTGTTTGGTAAATAAGCACAGAAGTAAGAGAACCCATCCTACTTCTGTGCGCTGGCCTTTAACAATGTGTTTTATAAACCATTAGCTCTGATACATTCCTTTAAGTCATCGTGTTCGCTGTTATACAATCTATATGTAATAGGATCCCAGTTTGGAACACTAATTGTCATAAGAGTATATTCAGGCTGCTTACTAAAAGTAACAGTTTTTGAATTTTTTTGAAACGTATAACAATTATCAAGGCAATACATAAAGTAGTGCAAATCTGATATTTCTACAATTATTTTATCAGCTTTTGATTTTCCATTAGAAAATGCAAATCTGTAATAATCGTTTTGTCCACGTTTTTCAATAGAGTATGTTACCATAATTTGTCCTTTTTGTTTACGTTATCTATAAGGTTTATTTCATCATCTAGCAGGCTGTTTATATCATCTTGCGCTAAATGTGTTGTTGGTGTGGCGCTTGTTGCAGCGTCAACAGTCCTTATACAGGATTTGCAATCCTGTAACTTTGCAATCTGACTTTCCTTTTGGGGTTCGTCATCTTGCAAAAAAGAAAAATCTAATTTTTCTTTCAATAACTTATAAGTTTCCTCATAAGAATAGCGATCTTTGTCATATTGAGGCATCAAAGCTGATAATATTTTGTCTTTATCACCTTTTACTATTTCAAAAGCATCTTTAGATTTCTCAACAATCAATCCCTTTGAAAGCAAATCTTGAATAATGGCTTCATATTCTTTTATGGAAAATTTATAATGCCTTTTAGAACAATATACCCTACAATTCGGAGTTTTTATCATTGCTGAATATTCGTCTTCTGTTTTGACGCTTTCTACATATTCCATAAATTTATCCTTGAAACCACCAGATGTTTTTTGGGTGGACGGTATGATAAATTGAAAGAAGTTGCTGATTTGGAATGGGATTTATTGGTTATTGATGAGGCACACGAAGGAGTTGATACATACAAAACAGATATGGCATTTGATCAGATAAGAAGAAAATATACATTACACCTGTCTGGAACCCCATTTAAAGCATTAGCGAATAACAAGTTTGATGAGCATGCTATATTCAACTGGACTTATGCTGATGAACAACGAAAAAAACGTGAATGGTATGAAAAACAAGAAAATCTAGAAATAGAAAACCCATACGAAAGTTTACCGCAATTGAACCTTTATACATATCAAATGTCTGAGATAATACGTGATAAACTAAAGGCCGGTGCAGATTTCAATTCAGATGGCGAAACAGAAGAATACGCATTTGACCTGAACGAATTCTTTATCACAAAATCAGATGGGACATTTAAATACGAAGAAGATGTTGATAAGTTTTTAGAAGCATTAGTAAGCAAACCTAAATTTCCGTTTTCTACCCCAGAATTACGTGATGAATTGAAACATACTTTTTGGCTGTTAAATCGTGTTGACAGTGCAAAAGCATTAGCTAAAAAACTGCGTGATCATGAGGTTTTTGGTGAATATGAAGTTGTCTTGGCGGCTGGCAATGGCAGAATAGATGACGATGATGAAAACCAGAAATCATTTGATAAGGTGAAAAAGGCGATAGCAGAACACGACAAAACCATAACTTTATCTGTGGGGCAACTGACAACAGGAATAACAATACCAGAATGGACGGCCGTTTTGATGCTTAGTAATGTTCAAAGTCCTGCTTTTTATATGCAGGCGGCGTTCAGAGCACAAAATCCATGTTTGTTCAAAGACGGCAAGAAATTCTATAGAAAAGAAAATGCCTATGTTTTTGACTTTGACCCGGCAAGAACTTTGACCATAGTAGAACAATTTGCAAATAACCTGAGCCCAGATACTTCTTCCGGCAAAGGTGATATTACAGTAAGAAAGAAACATGTATACGAATTATTGAACTTTTTCCCTATATATGGTGAAGACGAAGAAGGTGAAATGATAACGTTGGATGCGGAAAAAGTATTGTCCATCCCACGCAAGATTCATTCACAGGAAGTTGTTAGACGTGGTTTTATGAGTAATTTCTTGTTCCAAAACATCAGTAATATATTCAATGCACCAACAGATATCATAGATGTTATAAAACAACTGGAACCAACAAAAGAACAAGTATTGGTAAATCAAGAAACCAAAGAAAATCTATCAATTAACGATGAAGGTGAAGTGGAAGTTTCCCAAGATATTGTTATTGGTCAGGCACAGGAAGTCTTTGGTGACAAGATATACGGACTTGGTCAAGATTTGTTAGACACCGTGGACGAAATAAATCAACAAAAAGCGGGCGAACCAGACGAATTTGCCAAGTATAAAGCCGCATTCAATACTGTTACAACATCATTGATAGAAACAGCAAAGGATTCTTACGGCAGTGAAATGAGTAAAAGTGCCCAACAGGCGGTTCAAAGAGCAATTATATCAGATGCGAATACAACTTTGGTAAAGGCGTATTCTGCATATCAAATAGAAAATAACAAGAATGAATTAGAACGAAATAAAGAAATAGCAGAAGCAACAACAAAAACAGAAATAGCCAAGATAAACGCAAAATATGACTCTCAGAAAAACAAAATTCATAAAACATTTGTAGATACAGTAAAAGGTAGTGTGGATACGGTTGTCAAGAAGGCCGGTGAAACCATAGTAAAACCCGTTGAAACAGAAAAACGCAAGAAAGAAAAAGAAGGTATTGAAGAATCTGTCCGTGCCCATTTACGTGGATTTTCGAGAACTATACCATCTTTCCTGATGGCCTATGGGGACGAGAATACAACATTGGAAAACTTTGATCAGATTATTCCAGACACAGTATTCCAAGATGTTACCAGTATTACATTAGACCAATTCAGATTCTTGCGTGATGGTGGCGATTATACAGATTCAGAGACCGGTGGAACCAAACACTTTGAAGGGCATTTGTTTGATCCTGTTGTATTTAATGATTCTGTGAAAGAGTTTTTGAATCTGAAAGCTAAACTAGCGAACTATTTTGATGAATCTAGCAAGGAAGACATTTTTGACTATATCCCACCACAGAAAACAAACCAGATATTTACGCCCAAGAAAGTAGTAAAAGAAATGGTTGATTATTTAGAGCAAGAAAATCCTGGTTGCTTTGATGATCCAGAAAAAACATTCATAGATTTATACATGAAGTCGGGGTTGTATATAACAGAAATTGTGAAAAGATTATATCAAAGCAAGACAATGCGTAAGAAGTATCCGGATAACAAGGAAAGACTGAAACATATATTTGAAAAGCAGGTATACGGATTGGCACCGACAGAGATTATATATAAGATTGCAACGTCATATATTTTGGGATTTACAGTGACATAACAATCAAAAAACACAATTTCAGACAGTATGATGCTCTACCTGCTGCTCAAAACGGAACATTGGAAAAAGAATTAGATAAAGTATTTGGATAGAAATATTTTTATATTGATATGTAACTAGGAAAAAGAGCTGGCAAAATATTTGCATTTACTGTAATATCTGTTGGAAATTACAGAGGTTATTGTATGCAAAAATGTTCGGATTGGCAAAAAATAGATTTACATATACATACTGATGAAAGCAAAAAAACAAAAAATAACGATTATAGGGGTATTTTTTCTGTGGGTACCTTGAAAAGAAAATTAATAGAAAATGATGTATCTATATTTTCTTTGACCGATCATAATATTATAAATACCGCTGCATATACTGAATACATCCAAGGATTTCAACAAAACGACCCATTCCCGTTACTAGGAATAGAGCTAGACGTTGAACATACAAATGGAAGTATATACCATGCATTAGTGATATTTAAAGAGGACATAACTCAACACTCAGATTTTATAGAACAAATTAGCACAAAATTAGAAGATTTGTATCAAAATCAGGCGCTTCAACAAAGAAAAATTACATTTGAACAGATAATTGCCACATTTTACATGTATGAATTTATGTTTATACTACATGGCGAAGGTGATAGAAGCATTTGGGAAGCTATTAAGAATAAATCAAAAACAGATATAGGTGATGTTTCTAATTTTATCATTGTATGTGAAAATCTTGGTTTAGAGAAAGTGAAGGAAGAAACAATAAGAAAATGGAATTCTGGCTTTGATGAAATCATTTCCAACGGTCTTAGTTCCGATGACTATATACCTTATATGACTTTTTCTGATAACCATAATATTGAACAATACCCTTGCACACATATGGGCAATACATCACATTCTTTTACATATATAAAAGGATTACCAAATTATGAAAGTTTGCGGTTAGCATTTATTGATCCTGTGGTTCGTATAAAAAGGGAAGATGATGTAAAAAGAATCAAAAACAAAGTCTCTTTGAGGGGGTATATAGAAAAAATCGATATCAGAGATGTAAAATTGAAAGATAATTCCCAAACAAAAATAGAAAAAACTGAGTTGGCTTTTAGCCCATATTTCAATGCAATTATTGGAGGTCGATCAACAGGAAAAAGTTTGTTGATAGAAATTCTCAAACAAAAGATAGCGGGACTACAAAATGATCAAGGCACCAAAGAGAAGTACGTTTTTGAAACCAACAACACCAAAATAAAGACAGACAAAGATCAAGAATGGGCTGAAGTTGCTAATATCGGCTTAGGGGAGATAGCTTATTTGTCACAAGGAAAAATAGTAGAATATTTTCAAAGTGGTAATATGAAAGATTTTGCAGCACAAGTTGGTAAAAGTCAGGAATACAATGAAATTTTAGAGGCATTCAAAAACAAGAAGACTGAAATATTAGATTTAGAAATAGATTTGATCAAAAGATACAACGAAGTTAAAGCGGAAAAAACAAATATTTCTGCCTGTAAAATACAACAAACAGATATTGATTATGTAACTGGAGATTCATGGAGCTTTAAAAATTCAGACAAACCTATTTCTAGCGTCAGCAATGAGAAAACAAAAGAAAATATCGAGTTGTTAAGAGAAGAATTAGAAAAATTTAAATCATTTTGGAGTCTGGAACAGCGGGAACTAGACATATTTAATGCGTTTGCATCATTACTTGATAACAAATATAAGATTTTAGTAAATCGAGAAAAAACACTAGAGTTGAAACGATCTTTTATAAAAGAGGCTGACAGTATTATCAAAAATGCAAATGAACAAGCCTCATCAAGGGGACTTTCAAAAGATGCTAGCCAGAAAAAGTCAGCATCTGATAGAATTAAAAACATTCCAAATATAGCTTATGAAATTTTTACAAAATTTTTGAATCTGAATCAAATACTAGAACAAATTGGCAAAATTTCTTTATATTATGAAAAAAGCATAGATATAGATGATAATATTTGTATAGGTTTTAGTGCAAATGACAATAACGAAAGCAAACTAGATGATTTTATCAAAACAAATGTTTTTGTTGGTGTAGAGCCAGCGAAATCCTTGTATCAGGTTATCTGTCATAATCATTCTATTAATCAAACCGGAACAAGAGGCAACAACATAGATTTTGAGAATAAATTAAAAAATGTTGTCCATTTAGACAGTTTTGATAATCCGATAAGTTTTTTAGTTTATAAGAATTTAAACAACAGCAAGTCCACAAATAATAGCCCAGGATTGAATTGTGAGTATTATTTAAAAACCATATTTGCTAATCGTAATATAACAACAATAATTATAGATCAGCCAGAAGATAATTTAGGGACAACATTTATATCTGAAAAATGTGGTTTAGTTGATACTATTAGACAAGCAAAGTTGGACAAGCAAATATTTTTAGCGACACATAATGCTTCTATCGTTGTTTATGGAGATGCAGAAAATATCATATTAGCAGAAAATAAAAAAAACCATATTACATACACGCCTATACTTATGGAAAGTGGAGAAGAAGCTATGAAGACTATATGTGAGAATCTAGATGGCGGCAAGAAAGTGTTTGAAAACCGTAGCAGGAAATACAACATAAAGAAAATAAAAGAGGTTAAATAATGGCGGAAATTTCTTATGAATTCATTAGTGACGATTCACAAATAATATTCACGTTTTCTGGGGAAACAGAACAGTTGAATATATCTTACGCATCTGATGTTGTCCTGGGTGCATTTGTAAATAAATTGATTGACCTCATAGAAAAAGGGGAGACAATAAATATAGAATGTGATACAATTAACAAAGACGATAAAGAACAAATAATCAGCTCAACCATTGATGGTATTGTTGAAAAATTCAATCAAGTTATACAGAGTGGTAATGATAACAATCAAATACCAGATGGTAATCTAACAAGCCTTATTTAAATATCTGAAATCCTACGCCGGGGTATCGTTTTATAATATTTTTTATTCGCTTAGTGGTTATTTTGTCTATAGTCTTGAAGCCAGCTTTAGCTTCTGCGGATTTTGGATCGACTAGTTCTGGGGTTTGGCACAATATAAAACTACGTGCACCATTATCACAAGCGTTTTGAACCAAGATACTTTCTGCCGTAGCGCCACTACCAGCATAAGCATCAAAAACCAGCGCATCCTTCTTACCAATCCATTTTAGTAAATCACGTAAAAATAGACAGGTGGGTAGAAGAAACAATATCGTCCCGTAAACCACTGGATAAATGCAAACTTGGCCAATTATTGGAAGATTTAGAGCCAAAAGATACATTAATTGCTGCTGAAATATCAAGATTGGGTCGTTCTTTGTTGGAAGTAATGCATATTTTGGAATATTGTTTGAACAAAAACTGTCAGGTCTGGACAATCAAAGAGAATTACAGGTTAGGTGATAATATACAAAGCAAGGTTATGGCCTTTGCCTTTTCATTATCGGCTGAGATCGAAAAAAATTTGATAAGCCAAAGGACTAAGAGCTCACTGGATAATATCAGGGCAAAAGGGAAAAAATTAGGACGACCACTATCTGCACAATCTAAAAAGTTGAAATTATCAAAAAACGTTAAAAGGGTAAAACGAATGTTGGATCTTGGTGTTACCAGGTATCGAATAGCAAAAGAGATGAAAGTTCGTCAAACAACAGTAGATAGATTTATTCAGCGAATGGGTTGGATATGACGGTTGCATTTTATGGGGGTGTTGACAACCAAAATAAGAAAAACTGCATGTGATGAGCGATGATTTCAATATGCGCTGGTTATTGGTTTTTAAGGATGTTTTTTCCGTCTAGCAAAACTAATAAATTCTACGTTTTATATAACCACAATCCTATAATTTATATAATAAAAAATCTATATTTTATATAATTGTCTTGATTTTAGTGGTAAAACAGTATAAAATACGGCTATAAAAGGATTCAAAATGAAAGAATATAAAGCGCGTATAGCCGACAAAATTTTACAAGATAAATTGGCAAGTAAGGGTGCCGTGCTGATAGAAGGGGCAAAATGGTGCGGAAAAACATCTACGGCTGAACAAATTGCCAAAAGTACCCTGTATATGCAAGATCCAGCAAAAAAGCGTCAAAACTTGGAATTGGCAGATTTAGCCCCAGATCGTTTATTACAAGGTGCAACGCCCAGATTGATAGATGAATGGCAATTATCGCCTAAATTGTGGGATGCGGTTCGCTTTGAAGTTGATAAACGAGATGAATTTGGTCAGTTTATATTGACGGGGTCTGCGGTACCACCGAATACAGATGAAATATCACACACTGGGACAGGACGTATTTCAAGAATGTTGATGCGTCCGATGAGCCTTTATGAATCAAAAGAATCCAGCGGTAGTGTATCTTTATCTGCTTTATTTGATGGTGATACTAATATTTATGGTGAGAACAAATTAGATATAGACAATCTGGCGTTTTTAATTTGTCGTGGTGGTTGGCCGAAAGCATTGGATTATCCCGAAAAAATAGCCCTGCAACAAGCGATTGATTATTATGATGCGGTGGTAAATATGGATATAGGTCGCGTAGATAATGTTGATAGGAATCCTGAACGTGCCAAAAGGTTATTACGATCTTATGCGCGTGCTGTCGGTTCTCAAATGGCACTCTCATCAATCATAGAAGATATAGCAACCAATGAATCAGATACTATCTCGCCAATTACCGTAAATAGTTATATGGGCGCATTGAAACGGATATTTGTGCTGGAAGAGTCGCTGGCTTGGAATCCGAATTTGCGCTCTAAAACAGCAATAAGAACATCCGATACGCGTTATTTTACAGATCCTTCTATTGGTACTGCCGCTTTGGGATTGGGGCCGAATGATCTGGTAAATGATATAAGGACTATGGGATTGTTTTTCGAGAATATGTGTATCAGGGATTTGCGTTGTTATGCTGATGCTTTGGACGGAACAGTATATCATTACCGCGATAGTTATGGGTTGGAATGCGATGCTGTTATACACCTGAGAAATGGTAATTATGGTCTGGTGGAAATAAAGCTGGGTGGTGATGAAGCGATAAATGAAGCCGTTGAAACACTGAACAAATTTGAAAACAACCTGGATACGTCAAAAATGAAAGCGCCTAAATTCAAAATGGTTATAGTTGGAAATGGCGATATAGCATACAGACGCAAAGATGGTATTCTGATTGTTCCTATTAGCTGCCTAAAAGACTAACAACAAATATCATGACCTGCCTTTTTATGACTATCTGCGAGTTCTAATGATAGTATAAAAAAGCATAAAATATGATAGGTAATAACAAGCTAAACTACCGCAGAAATGGAAATAATGATATAGCCGTAACAAATTCTTATGGCAACAGGGTAGTAATACCAGGAGCTCAAAGTGCGCATAGGGATAAAAAAACCGGCAGAATCATAGTTACTACTAAATATGGACTAAAAAACCAAATAGATCAGTATTGTATACGTCACTGGTGGTAATCGTTTTTTGTTGCATTTTTAGCCCTTGTATAATATAATTCTCAGTGATACCAGTTTGATACCACTAACGTAAAGCTACCTGGATAACTAACCTGAGCAATCCTGAGCTTTCTAAGCATTCTAGCAACTCTTTTCTCAAATCCGAGTGGGGCTGCCACTATGAGTAGCAGAGCGATTTATCGCGATGCGTCAGGAATGCCGCGCAGGGCTGTGCCCGAGCGAAACTGTTATGACCCGAACGGGTCATTTTTTATTTTGCCCCAAGTCCCACGAAGGATCCGCCAGAAAAACGCCCCCATGGGGGCGTTTTGTGCTATGTGCCCTATTCGGTCTGCTCTATATCAATCCTTCTTGGTGCATCAATTCAGCGATATAGGTGTCGTGTACATGTTTCAGGCCAGCAGCGCTGAGCATTTTCATAAACCACGGCATTTCTATGTCCGCCAGTTTCTTTTTATCGTTCAGATAATACACACTGCGCATCAGAACGCGCACGTCAAAGCACGAACCGAATACTTCGGGCACGCCACGGTCAACATTTAACAGGGTATATACGGCCTCCATCGCGGTGCGGACCGAATATTCGGTTGTAAACACTGTGTCGCGTTCTGTTTCGGCATAGTTTCCGATAAATGCGAAATTGACCGCACCCTTGGGCACGACCAGTGGTCGGTCGCCCAATGCACGTGGCATAAAGTATGTCGAGATAAACGGCATATGGCACGGGACGGTATGCGACGCGTTTTGTGCAATATCGTCAATTTCGGCCATTGGGACACCAATGTGATACAGCCATTCGGCGCACAGTTCCGCGCCTGTGCAATCTGCGATTTTCTTTTTCACATAGTTACCTGGTTTATCCGACAGCAATCCATACGTCCACACCACGATTTCGTTTTTCTTTTGCGCGCGAAAATGCGGCTGGCGCGAGATAGAAAATCCATACAGCCAGTTTGAATCACGAATTGTGACTGGGCCACTGGATACGATAGACCCGCTGTATGGGTCTTTTTTACAAATGCGTTTGATATATGGCACAACGCGATCGTTGGTCAATGTAATCGTTGCCGACATAACCCAGTTTGCAGCCGGTATGTTTTCACAGAATTTTTCCGGTCGTCCAAATTCAACATTTTGTGCCGCAATATTTTTCCACAAATCCCAACTGGGGCCAACACCAGTGGGCTTTGGCGCAGGTGTATTGTTGTCACCATATGTGCTATTTTCGGTAATAGATCCGTTTGTGATAAATACCAAATCATCTGGCGACAGATTGATTGTTTTCTTGCGATTACCGTGCATCATTTCAATAGATTTAGCAACCTTGGTTGACGCGCCGGAATCAATCACAACATTTGTCACGCGCGTGTCATAGTGAAAACCAACACCACGCGCGGTCAGCCAGCGCACCAGCGGCGTTATCAATGATTCATATTGATTATATTTTGTAAATTTCAGTGCAGACATATCGGCCAAACTGCCCACATGGTGGATAAAGCGCAATATGTAACGACGCATTTCCATTGCACTGGACCAGCGTTCAAATGCAAACATCGTTGCCCAATACATCCAGAAATTTGACGCAAAGAATTCTGCACTGAAGACCTGGTCAATTTGGACGTCTTGCAATTTATCTTCGGGCGTCATAGCCAGGTCAACCAATTCACGAATTGCGCGCGGCGTCAGGGTCAATTTTCCATCGTCAGGAATTTGCTGACCGCGATTTTCAATTATACGCGTGTGCGAAAAACTGGGGTCATCTTTGTTCAGCCAATAAAATTCATCTAACACTGATACATCTTCATCTTCCAATGATGGAATTGAACGGAATAAATCCCACAGGGTTTCAAAATGCGCCTCCATTTCACGACCACCACGAATAATATAACCCAATTTTGGATTTTTTATACCGTCCATACTGCCGCCTGGGACGGACAGTTCTTCAAAAATTTGAATCTTTTTGCCAGACATTTTTGCATCTCGAATCATAAACACCGCGGCTGCCAACCCGGCCAGTCCACCACCGACAATATATGCCGATTTTTTATCTGCGCCGGCTGGTTTGTGCGCGTCGGCAAACGCCTCGTAATTACCATTGCTGTGATACATAGTATTTCTCCTTTGCTGTATGTGAGATTATTCTACGGCATATACTACACGCATAACACAGGACAGAATACCGCACCATGACAAATATTTGACTATTTGTTGTGCGCTGAGTATAATGTCAGTCATGAAAAAGATATTTATTGGATTTTTATTGATTGCCACAATGGTGGTCGCCGCGTGTGGCGTAAAATCAGACTTGGAAAAAACTGACTCGTCATACCCACGCAATTATCCAGTATATTAAAAATCAAAAAAATGCGGGCGTGGCGAAATTGGTAGACGCGCTGGATTTAGGTTCCTGTGGGGTAACCCGTAAGAGTTCAAATCTCTTCGCCCGCACCAAAAATAAATATGCCCGTGGCGACTACGACGCAACGCGTCGTGCGGTTGCGCGACAGCCGCAACCAAACTGGTAGACGCGCTGGATTTAGGGGCCTGTCTGGGCAACCCGTAAGAGTTCAAATCTCTTTACCCGCACCAAAAATAAAAAAGACTTGCTTTCTGGTAATTTTTGACATAAAATCGGCATCAGAATAATAAAAAGGTAATAAACATGGCATCTAAAAAAGGCAGCAAAGAAGTTGTAAAACTGGAAAACAAGGAAACCGGTTACTTCTATACAACGACCAAAAATACCAAGTCCGAAAATACGGCTGGCAAAATGAAATTCCGTAAATATGACCCAAAGTTGCGCAAGCACGTGGTCATGACCGAAGGCAAAATGCCCCACTAATTAAATCACCCCACTTGGGGTGATTTTTTTAGCGAGCAATGCGCAGAGAGTAATGAATAATGTGTCCGCCGTGGCGAACAACTCCAATAACTTGGATTATGGGGACACTACAAAATCTAACGATTTTTCGGGGTCCGGACAAGCCCCAAAATCCAGATAGATAAAAAAGTGCGCCAATGGCGCACCAAACTATATCACTAAATCACTATATCACTAAACCACTTTAAAAAATGCCCCGCAGGGCATTTTACTTTGTAAATTTACCGGTTCGTGGGAATCCCAACGGCACGGTGCGTCCCTGGGACGCACGACGCCCTGTCCATGGAGTCCAATCGTCCAGTTTTGTTGTCCCGCGCCCTGTTGTCCAGCCAAACCCGTCCGCCGCATTAAAGAACATAACGTCCAGTACATACGTTCGGTCGGCATTGTATTTCTGTAAAATTACACCCTTGCCCCGAGTCATTTCTGGGATTTCGTTAGTCCCGAATATCAACAGTTTGTCATTAGACCCAGACATAGCAATCGTATCACCTGTGACCGGAACACACATGATAGCAGGATTGGCCGTATCAGTATTCATAACCTGTTTACCGTTTTTCGTTTGGGCCAAACAATTTTCACCCGACACAATAAATCCTGTGCCATGACGCCCCACCACCAGGTATTTCGCCGCGATATTCAGCACGAACGCACGAACGATGTTTTCATCCGCCCCAATATCTGCCATTAAACGCACTGATTCCCCAAAACCACGGGCAGACGGCAGCTCATTCGCAGCCAGTGTGAACATTTTGCCCCCAGACGTGAACAAGTTGATTTTATCCGTGGACATCGCATGAAACGCGAATTGCAGTTCATCACCTTCTTTGAATTTCAGGTCCAGACCGTTCAAATCCAGTGTGCCCTTGGCCGCACGAATCCAGCCCATCGCAGACAAGATTATAGTTAACGGTTCTTTTTCAATAAATTCATCAGTATTTACAACAAGTTCTTCGGTTTGTTCCGCCCACGTTGTGCGACGACGCCCCAGCGCGGTCTTTTTGTCATAGCGTTTTTTAATGTCAACAAACCAGGCCTTTAACTGGTCACGCTGCATCTGGTCAGACGCCAGCAATTCCTGCAACTGTTTCTGTTCCGCCAACAACGCCGCATCTTCGCGACGGATTTCCATTTCTTCCAGTTTACGCAAACTGCGCAAGCGGGTGTTCAAAATCGCCTCTACCTGAACCTCGGTCAACTGGAATTCGGATATCAAAACAGATTTAGCATCATCTTCAGTTCTAATAATTTCAATGACACGGTCCAGATTCAGATACACAATCAGCAATCCGCCCAAGATTTCTAGACGACGTTCAATGTTCCCTAAACGCCAATTCGTCCGACGAACCAGGACATTTTTCTGATGCGCAACGAATTCACGCAACACGTCCCCAATACCCATCACACGCGGTGCACCATTTGAATCAATGACGTTGAAGTTCATATTAAACCGATATTCTAAATCGGTCATCGCGAACAAGTGCGCCATCATCTTGTCTAATGGGACATTACGACTTTTTGGTGTAATGACAATACGAACATCGGTTGTTGATTCATCAACAATATCGTCAACCAGTGGTAATTTGCGTGCATCAATCAGGCCGGCGATTTGTTCAACCAGTTTGGATTTCAGCAGACCATACGGGATTTCAGTGATAACCACCTGCTCGGCCCCACGGTCCAGTTTTTCAATTTCCCAACGCGCACGAATACGAAATGCGCCGCGACCTGTTTCATAGTTTTTAACAATTGTATCAAAACTGTCAATTAAAATGCCACCTGTCGGAAAATCCGGCCCAACCATTTTTTTCATAATCTGGGCCGTTGTCGCATCAGGCTTGTCCACCACCAGGTTCAAGGCATCACAAACCTCGGCCACATTGTGGGTCGGGATATTCGTTGCCATACCAACCGCGATACCCATACCACCATTGGCCAGCAAATTCGGAAATGCCCCCGGCATAACCACGGGCTCGGTCGTTGTGCCGTCAAAATTCGGCATCATATCAACACTGTTTTCGTCAATGCCGTCCATAATCAACATTGCCGCATCAGTCATCTTGGATTCAGTGTAACGATACGCTGCCTGGGGGTCACCGTCAATATTACCAAAATTCCCCTGGCCATCAATCAGCGGGTACCGAACCGAAAAATCCTGGGCCAAGCGCACCATTGCGTCATAAACAGAACTGTCCCCGTGGGGGTGATAGTGACCCAGCACGTCGCCGACCACCGTCGCGCATTTGCGAAATGCCGCCGCAGGCGATAATTTCTGACGCAACATAGAATATAAAATACGGCGATGCACCGGTTTTAACCCGTCGCGAACATCCGGCAGTGCACGCGATACAATCGTGCTGACTGCATACGACAAATACCGCTGTGACAATGCATCAGACAGCTGTTGTGATTCAATATTTTCAATAATTTCCTTGCTCATTTCCACGAAAATTTAGAACATTTGAAAAAAAATAACAACAGAAAAAATCCTTTATTTTCACACAGCGGAAAAAATTCATTAATTTTTTTAACATTTTATTAATTTTTTACTTGAAATTTGTTTCACACATAATTATTATATGTATATACAAACTTTGGTTCCCTTTTTGGGCGGGCTGTCGGTAACACAAAAATGGCAAGTCGGGGCGGTTTGGTTATACCAAATTGTCTGAATGTACATCGCGAACTGATTTTTTATCGCGGTGAACCAATCAAAAAAAACGTAACAATATTGACACACAACGACATATCACGGCCGTTAGTGTCTGTTTGATTGCAAAGAGGTAAAAAATGAAAATGAAAATTATTATTCCATATTTTCTGGCAATGTATGCAATTTCAATTCCATCGTCCTCGCGGGTACGTGGCAATATGATTCAACACAAGCGCGACTTTGTGCGACCACGCTTGGAAATTCCAACAGAATTGAAAAATCAAATTGCTATAAACAATAGCAAATTTACCCGGACTATTCCTGCATTGGACATGAAATATTACATGCAGTTTATGGACAATAAATATCTGGACAACAAGGCAGATGAACTGGTTGACGCGTATATGAACAATATGCTGGATGCACAACAGCGTTTAGCACCAATGTTGGGCAAACGTGGCTATCGTGCGGCAGTGTTGCGCGAATTGCCAGGTGCACCTGTCGGCAACCACTGTGTATTTGGTCAATATACACAGTTGGCCCGCGCATTACAGGAAATGGGCGATACACTGACCATTGTTCCACACGATGCCAGCCGCGCATGCACAACATTCAAGGCACTGATGAAGAAAAAATATTCGGGGCCGGAATTTGCAGGTGTCATTCGCCAGGGCCGCATGTATGAAAACGACGCAGCATACGACGCAGCGTTGAACCGTTACCTGGCATCACAAAAAATTACATCAAAAACAAATGCTTCGGTTCGCATCAAGGCAGAAAAAGCATTTGCACGTAACAATTTTTCGGCCGATGAATTATCACCAGGCTCAATGATGCTGGTTCGTAATGGCGGACATTTGATTATGTATTTGGGGCGTGGTCGCATTGTCAAAGGTAACTTTGTTGCGGATAAAAACGGTCGTCATATGTATGTTGGTCACAACCGCGAACGCATGGGTGATTTGGTTGAAACATGGGGAACTCGCAACATTTTCGCATCTGACACACGCAAAATTGCACGCGTCTTGTATTCCCAAGAATGGCGCAAGATTGAAAATCTGAGTGATTCAGATTTGTTGCAATATGTTGCACCAAAGCCAGACACACGTGGCCACTTGGCGGGCGCATCACGTGAAGAATTGTTAAAATTGGCACGCGAACGCTATTTTCACCAGGCAATGCCTGTCCAGCAGCCTAACCACGTCCGTGGCATACTGGCCATGAACAAAGTCCCCCAGGATAACACGATAACTATCCTGCAAAAGTCCCAGCGAACGATATAAAAAATGCGCCAATGGCGCGTTTTTTATTTTTATCACTGTGCAATTTTATGTTTTATTTCACGAATCCGGGCTAAAATTTCACGCAAGTCCGCATCTGTTGCAACGGGCGCGGGGCGATTATGCACCTCGTCCGCCAGGACAATACACAGCGTTGCCAGCAATGCACTTTCAGGCAATGGCCCGATTTTATCCAAAATTTCGCGGGCACGGGCATCAACCATTTTGCCCAGCTCAACCAGGCGTGCCTCTTGCCCATCTTCACATCCCATCGGATAGTTCTTATTTACAATTGGTATGGAAACAACACTCATTTTAACTTCTTTAATATTGAAATGGATTTATCAATCAATTCAGTTGCGCGGACGTTTTTATCGCGCAGAGTGCGCACCTGTTCGGTTAAAATCGCCACTTCTAAATCTGTTTGTTTACCTGCCGCAACCGCGGTTCCGCGCAGGCGGGCTGCGGCCTCTTCCAACGCGTTTAATTCTGAAAAAATCTGCTGTTTTATATCTGCCATAACCTCAGTTTAAGATATTTTTTATATACGTTCAACACCAAAATGTGATATAATGTTCCTGTTAAATTCATGGGGCATGCGTATGAAAACAAAAATTATCTATATCTCGGGCAGTGAAGTTTTTGAAATGGCGGATATCCGCGCCGCTTTTGACGAGGTGCGAGCCGCACTGGAACTGGGGACGGACACAGTATTGTTTGGTGTTCCTGTGGATAATGATGACGCTTTGGCCCACGCACCAGTGGCGGTTGAAGATACCGTTGCGGTCACGACCGCAATTGTAAAAGACGCACCAGTTCCGACACCGGCCCCAGTAAATTCCGATACGTCGGCCATTGCGCCCGTAACTACGGACGAAATTCCAGACATCGCAACCGCGCCAAAGAAAAAATCACGCGGTCGCCCAACCAAAACAGCAAAAATTTCCCCAGATGCAAATACTGACGACAAGACAACAATCGCCACAGTGGATACCCTGGACGGGGCCCAGGACGCCACCGTTGTACCGGTTGCATCAATATTGTCCGTTCTGAAATCCAAATCGGACGACAAGGCATCGGTCGCGGACGCCCCAATCCCAGATACAGCAGTCACCACGACATTAGATGACGCCCCCGTTACGAACATAGTTTCCGAAACGATTGCCGTCACAGATGACGCACATGCGTTGAATGACACACCGATTGCTGATGTGACCGATGAAACAATCACCGACATGATTACCGATGACGCGCCAGACGCACCAATTGAAAAAACACTGGAACAATTATTAGAAAGCATGACCCCCCTGTGCGAGGATCATAACGAAATTGCCACCGATTCCACACCTGTTGAACCTGATGATGAAATCGTAATGCCCGATGATATTTCCCCAGTGATTACTGATGGTAATACGGACGCGACGTTGGAACAATTAGCAACAGAATTTGCTGAAAATCAGGATAAAATACACACATCGCCAAAGAATGAAGGTCGTGGAAAAATCGGCAAACTGAAAAACATTTTGCCATTTAAAAAGACACGCCGCGATGACCCGGGATTGATGGGTGATTTGTTTGGCTGGGCGGGCATTGCCGCAAACGATGACGATTTTTCAATGCCAGGATTCTTTACCGGCGTTGCGTCAAAAAAATAAAATGATATGTACGTATGGAAATTGAAACAATTTTTAGACTGTTGAAAAATTCTGGATTTAACGTTTTGGGAACCGATGGTGCAAACGTTTATCTGGAAGACCCATCGTGCATTCTGCGCAGTTTCCAGACATTTGTTGAATACGCATGGACAATTATTTTCATCTTGACGGCATTGCTGTTGTTTGGTTGGGCAATATCCATGATTCGTGGTTCAAAACACGATATATTCACTAAACTGCGTAATTTAATACTGATTTTTGGTGTATTATCGGCGGCAGGCCCAATAATCAATCTGATTTATGGTGATGATTTATTTGTGCGCGGTTGTCGCACTATCACAGTCAGCACGGCCGAATTAAACCGCCTGTTAGACGCACGCAAGGCAACATTACAATCAGACCAAACCGATTTATACGAAAATATCCAGATTTCTGATACTGGGGCAATCCAGGCAGAAACACCGTATGCCGACGCCCCACTGCCATCATCAGGCGATGCCAAAGAAGTCATCGTCACCGTGTCCGAAGACACAAATGTCACAATCAATCCGCGACTATCTAATGCCAGCGGCAGCAGCAGTGGCACAGCCAGTGTCCTCACGCCGGCGCCACAGTCCGTCACAAGTTCCGCCAATTCATCGGCGTCCTTGCCTGTCCGCGCCAGTGCCCCCCAGAATTCACGCGACGTTATATACGAAAACGCCGATGGTTCGCGCACGCGTCGCACCGGCGGGACACGCGCATGGCGCAACTTGAACCCGGGCAATATCCGATATTCTGACTTTGCACGACGCGTTGGCGCAATTGGCCGCGCAGGCGGATTTGCGGTTTTCCCAGACGAAAAAACAGGAATGCGCGCTATTGAGTCATTGTTGCGCAGCAATTCATATAATCACCTGACCATTGCAGGCGCAATCAGCCGATATGCACCACCATCTGAAAACAATACAGCGGGATATCACAGACGCATTGAACAACTGACCGGTATGTCCATCAACCGCAGAATGAGTGACCTGAGTGAAACCGAAATATCACGTGTTGCCACCGCCATACGTGAAATAGAGGGCTGGCAACCTGGTCGAATTATAAGGGAGTAGACATGAATAAATTACAACGTGGTGGCATTACATTCTATGCTGCGATGACAATTTTGTTAGTGACAATTGGCATATTGACATATATGCTGGTAATGCGTCGTGATACGCTAGAAACCACCACCGTCACAGATGTTATATCTCCCATTATGTCCGATACCACGTCCGTCACAAATGATTATGACGAATTTAATGACGGCTTAGGGCGACCAAACAGCGTCACCCAAGGCACCCTAGATGAGTTTGGTGCCGGCATTGCTGAAACCAGCGTGTTTAACCGCGACATAAACAACGATGGTCGCCCAGACCGTATCACACGCACCCGTATTGAAAATGGCACACCGCATTTCTATTATGAATACCGTATTGAATTAAACACCCCAGACGGGTATATTGATATTACCCCGGACGGTTTTCGCACAACCGAAGGTGCGACTTGCGCACTGCAAAAATTGCGTTTTTATTTCAAGCCCGATTTTCACGTTGAAAAAATTTCACGTCCATGGCAAGAAACCTGGTCAACCCCTACAATGGCCAGTCAGATAAACTATACAATCAAGAAAAACGCATTTTATGCCGGCGCATCAACGCAATTGCGCACTGTATGCGATGTTTCTGATTTATTTCAACAGTAACAAATCACGTGCCGAATAAACAATCGTCCCAGATACGACCAAATGGTCATATAATTCAACGCCGACTGTATTCAGTAATTCTTGGACACGGGTCGTGATTTCAATATCATCTTGGGAAAAAGAATGTCCCGCGGTTGGATGATTGTGCACCATGACGACACTGCGCGCATTCAGGACCAGCGCACGTTTTAAAATTTCGCGCGGATATATTGATGCTTCATCGCGCGTGCCACGAGTGTGCACCTCGTCCGACAACAATCGATAATCCACGTCCAGATACAGGGCGTGCACCTCTTCTATGGTTTTGCCCGACAATTGCGCCTTGCAATAATTCGCCAATGTGCGGCGGTCGTGAAATATAGATTGAATTTTCATATCATCGTGATAGCCGATTATCATCAGTTGATTTATTGACTTGATAAATACCGCAGTGTTTTGCCCCATACCTGAAACCTCGGTCAATTTATCAATTGGCGCGGTCAACACTGCCCCAACGCCACCAAACTTTGCAACCAACGTATGTGCCAGTGGCCGCACATCACGACGCGGAATCGCATAACCTAATAATAATTCCAGTAATTCATAATCCGCTAATCGCCCGTCCAAAAATTTTTGACGCAGGCGTTCGCGATGTCCAATATGAAAAGAAGTATCCGCCCCAGCCATGTTTTTATTAAATCATGCGTTCTGTGAATATAGTAACCCCATCTTCGGTAATTCCCAGGGTGTGTTCCCACTGGGCCGACAGTCCACCATCAACCGTGCGTGCAGTCCAGCCATCGGCATCAATTTTGCATTCGGCACGACCTGTGTTTATCATAGGCTCAATTGTAAACACCAGCCCCGGAACCATTTTTACCTTGTCCCAGATGGGGTCATAAAAGTGATATATTTGTGGCTCATCGTGCATAACCTTGCCAATGCCGTGACCAACGAAATCACGCGAAATTGAAAATCCATGTGGTTTGACAACAGCCTCTATCGTTTTGCCAATTTCTGATAATGGCACACCGGGCGCACAAACCGCAATTGCCGAATTCAGTGCGTCCTGACATGTCTGGACCAATTCACGCGCACGTGGCGCAACGTTACCAATCATAAACATACGTGACATATCGCCATGAAACCCCTTGTACTCGGCCGTTAGATCAATATTCACAATATCACCATCTTTTAATATGCAATCATCACTAGGTATGCCATGAACAATAACATCATTGACCGATGTGCATATGCTTTTTGGATATCCTTCGTATCCCAGGTCTGATGAACGTGCACCATTTGCATGCAACCACGACGCGACCATACGGTCAATTTCACCAGTTGAAATTCCCGCCTGGATATACGGTGTAATGTAATCAAAACAACGTGCAACCAAATCGCCCGACGCACGCAAACGTTTAAAATCCTTTGGGGCATATACAGACGCCAGCATTTTATTTAACTCCTCCGCTTATTTATAGACAACTTGAATGCCCGCATTGATAATTTTAGTGCAAAATCACGCAACAAAACCTCGCCCGGCATACCGGTTGTTCTTAATTGCTTTTCCAATTCGTTCAGTCGAATTAAAACCGCAGTAATTTCAGATTCTGACCATATCTTGATTGCCTGGTTGAATTTTTCAGCCACTTTCCAGAACAGACGGGGCAACTGGCCATCAACAACAGCAGTTTGTAATTTCTTGAAATGTGAATCCAAAACGCGCACCAGCATATTTGGCTCTGTGCCGACATACAATAATCGGTCCAGTGCCTGCATCGTTTGGGCAATATACCCAGCAGTCAGCGAATACACAAAATCATCCATATCGGCTGCCGCCGTATCAGGCAAACATTTTTCAACATCGTCCAGTTCTACAATTTTCTTGTCATCAACATATAATGCAATCTTTGCCAAAAAACCGCGCGTAATTCCACGGTCCCCCCCCATGTGCGATGTCATATACGCCATGGCATCAGGGGTAATCTGTTGAATACCAGCATCGGCGGATAATTCGCGCCGTATCAATGCCGCGAGAGCCCGCGCATCATCAGTATAGCATGGTAATGCTGCGATGTTGTCTGTGCCCTCGAATAAACTGCGCAGGCCGCCACCCGCACGCAAATCACCTGCACAAACAATAATCGTTGCACACAACCCGGGACACAGAACCAATTCAGAAATTGATTTTGCCATACTGTCGGTTGCCCCAGAAATTATTACCAATTTGCGACCACCAAACATAGATGGGCTGCAACTCTCGGCAAACAGGGCGTCCTGTTTTTCGCGCAATTCATCTGCATCCAGCGCGAACAAATTATCCTTGTCTATTTCCAGTTTTTCAGTTGCGCGGTCACAGTATTCATCAACCTGGCCTGCATCAGGGCCATATATCAACACGGCACGAATTGTGCCAATGCCACTGTTAAAATCAGATTCCTTCCATTTCATTATTTTACATCAGACGTTTCATCACGGGCGGTTTCGGCAATTGCACGTGTTCCGATTTTTTCTGCCAATACCGTAATTGTGTTCTTTACCGCATTATTGTATGACGCGTTTGCCGCAACCAGATAGCGCACAAACGTGTATGATTCCGACGCACTTTCCGTGCCATGCGCAATTTCAACATCGCCACGCGTCAGCGTGTAATCTGCGCGGACGATAATTTCTTGCCAGGTGGCGTCACCTGTTTGCTCTAACGCCTTGTATTTTGTGTATGGTTCACCCAATGTGACTGTCAATGTATATTTTGCATTGCTATCGTGCATGCCACCAAATTTTGCATTCAACGCATTGCGTAATTCAATACCGTTTATCCCACTGATGGGTGCAACGTGAATATCAGTGTCCGCCCCCGAGAACATTGGACGAAATCCGCACCCTACACATGACACCACACATGCAACTGCCAGAATTTTTTTCATAATTTTCGCGCCTTTTTTTTGAATACCAGATGCGATTTCCTATTGCATTTTATCCTTATATTACCTAGACTTTTAATAAATCGCAAGAGGGAATGATGAATATTTTTATAATGATTCTGGTGGCAATATTTATGCTGGGCTATTATATCATAGACAGCCCCAGCCAGCGCATTCCTGAAACAGAAACCGAATACGCGGTTGCGCGTGCTGATTTGCACACAATTGCCCAATGCGCTGCCGCCGCACATAACGCACAGATTCGGGGCACAAAATTTAATGACATATGCGTCAGTCAAAATAAAATTACCAGTCAACTGTATTGCCTGAACAATGACGGACGCGAAACAAAATGCGAGATTATTCATAATAAAAAACCCGCATACAGTTACATGATTACAACAACTGCACCGTTACCGTCATCTGATTTTAACGAAATGATGAACGTTCTGGAAGAATATTATGCCGACGCCGGAACATTTGGAATTTTACAAAACGGAAAAATCACGTCTGGGGGCACAGGGACAAAGCGCGCTGTCCCCAAAACCATATTGTCTGAACTAAAATTATCCGATGGACAATTGGTATATATGACCCAGTATGAAATGCCGGACGCAACAAATGCAATCACAACCGCGGACACAGTCGACATATTATGCCCGACCGGCTCGGTCAAGACGTATCGTTTTGGTCGCTGGCAATGTATCGGATATAATACAAAATCAAACTGTGCGGGTGATATGATTTGGGATTCGGTTTTATATGAATGCGTCCCAGATGAATCACGCAAGCCACTGTGTGCATCGCAACAGACCGCCGTTATCGTAGACAATGTATGGGAATGTATTGACCCTTTTACTGCCAAGACATGCCCAGATAAAATGGTTGCACGCCTGAATTACAATACACTGGAATGGGAATGTGTTGAAGATCCGAATAACACCACTACGAAATCAAAGTGCGATAAATTCGTCAGTCATGATGTCCAGGGCACGATTGGTGCCACCCTGCGCACAACGCGAACATCGTGTACAGATTGCGAGAAAATGATTATTGACGAAGATTCATGCACATCATATTGTGTCCCTGACACGACCAAATTAAACGATACGGCGTGCTATGCGGGCGACCCGCGTGAGTGCACAGGTCCCAGTCGCGCGTTCTATTTCGGTTTTCCAAATTATTCATATGCGGCAAACGTTGACGCGGTCGCAGAATATGTAATCCAGACGGGTGGGAATCGACGTTTTAACTGTCGCGATTGTGGCGACGGGGTAATTGATACCGAAAAATCCGCACCACCATACATCGCTGTATGCAAATAAAAAAGGACGCCTGCAACTGGCGTCCATATTTTTATTTCTGGCGTATATTATTTTGCCCTAAAATATCTATCAAGTCTTGCACTGCCTGGTTATACAAATCCGTACTGACATTATCACGATTATCAATTGTTATTTGCAGACTGTCCAACTGGTCATCTATGCGTTCTTGGGCAATCAAATCCGAAATGTCATTCGACTGTTCTGGGGCATGTGACGTTTTTTTCACAGGCGCAACCGGCGATTTTGAAAATAAATCCCCATTGTATGGCACGGCGGCATCTAACGGTTCCGTCGCATCAGAACGCAATCCATGCGGATGGCGCACAGCGATAACAGCCATAATTGCTGGCCGATGTGAACCGTAATACTTTGAAAAGTCCGTTATGTTTTGACGCGTTACAAACTTAATACTGTTACGCAAGTGCGCCAGGATTTTATACATATTATCCGAGTGCCCGTTTTCCATCGCAATTGCGACGTTTCCGCGCTTATCAGCCTGGACCACATCACACCACTGACCATTAGGCATGGCATTCAATTGCATATATCTTACCAATTCGTAACGAACACGCTCCAACACCTCGCGCCCTGCAACCGGCGACCATGTTGGCGCACCATGGTTGCAAAAATGAAATATGTTATTTTTGCCGTTATACATAAATGGCGACACGGTTCCAAATCGCACAGGGTTATACGACATTTCATACCACAACGCATTACAAATCACATTACCATCAATCAATCCAACCGGAACATCTGCCTTTTTCAGTGGGACGTCCCTTTTTTCGCTGGTCTTTAACCTGGCATATGCCGTGGCCAAATTATCCGCCGTCAACGTGCCAAAATACGGACGCATGGTGTTGTATTCCAGTATCATCTTGATGGTCTTGTCACCCAAATTATGCATTTGCAACCCCTTTTGTTACACATGTAATATATAGCGCAAAATCAAATTTTGTCAAGTTTTGTATAATAAAACGCCGCCCAAATGGGCGGCATTATGCGCCACTTTATTCTGCGCGGATAAACGCACCATTATCCAACATCTCACGCACGGCAAAATGTTTTATCTTTTTCGCAGACGTTTGGGGTAATTCTTCTTCGGTAATTGCAAAGTGTTTAACCCACTTATACGGTGCAATTTTCAGGTTTGACGCCTTTAATAACATCGCGGTACGCGCAACAGATGTCCCAGGCTTTACCTGGAACACGGCGAACGGAACGACTTTCCCGTTCAGAACGTATTCAAACACCGCCGCCGCCAAGATTTCATCATTTTGCAGATATAAATCTTCCAGTTCATCGGGATAGACGTTTTTACCACTGTCCAAAACGATGACCTGTTTCTGGCGTCCCTTGACAACCAGACGACCATATTTATCTAATTTCCCCAAGTCGCCTGTTTTAAACCAACCATTTTCAAATGCGGCAGCATTTGCCTCGTCATTATCCAAGTATCCCGGCATGACCATATTGCCACGCATCCATATTTCACCGACGCCGTCACGGTCTGGGTTATGAATCTGAATTTCATTGCCTGGCAGCGGGCCAGCGTAATACATTGAACCGTCGGCGCGACGAAACGCAAAGTTAAAGTTTGCGGGCCCCGTCGTTTCGGTCAGTCCATAACAATCGCCAACAACAAAATCTAAATCTTCAAAGAATTTACGTATTGTCGGTTTTAATGTTGCGCCAGCCGATACCAACACCTTGGTGTTACCGCCGAAGATTTCGTGTATCGGTTTTGTCACCTTGTTCACCAAGAATCCTAATCCGATTGCACGTAATACACGACGGGACGACATAACCATACGCATTACCAGATACATATGCTTTTCACGGGCAGTATCTACAATCTTTTTATAAAAACCTTCCCAGACACGAGGAACTGCTGGAATAACCTCTGGACGATATTGTTTAAAATCTTTCAAAAATTCGCGCGGATTTAACACCGGTTGCAACAATAATTTGCCCCGCAATATAATCGGCGCGATAATGTTTATAACCACACCATATATATGATACAGCGGCAAGAACCCATAAAACGTATATCCTGGATGAATCACAGGCGTGTAAAACAGTGCACCATCCGCTAATGACAACAAGTTATCATGTGTCAGTCCAACAACTTTTGGGTTGCCAGTTGAACCCGACGTAAATGACAACATTGCAATATCATTACGATCAACATCAGCGGCGACGAATTCGTTTTCATCGGTATCATCAATTGATTCGATATCAAACATTTCTGGTCCGCCATCAACAAAGTGTGATTTTTGTGCCAACGCCAATTTACAATTTGTGCGTTGCATCATGTTCAGGTGTTCGGACGCCGACAGACCGGTGTCTAACATCAATGCACGTGCGCCCTGGGACAGAATCGCAAAATACGATTTGATAAATTCTGGGGTATTGCCCGACAGAATCGCAACCGTATCGCCCTTTTTAATGCCAAAGCGTTTGGCCAGCAGCACCGCACGCTGCTTTACCTTTTTTAACAAATCTGCGTATGTTTCGTTTTGTCTGACAAAGAAAATACTGTCTTTGTTCTGAGAACACACATCACGCAGCATTTCATAAACATTTTTCATCATGATAATTATGCTCTTTATGTTTTTTGTTAAAAGCCTGGACAACCATTACCCAGGCCTGAGACCAGTATACTGTTTTTATTCCAGGAAACACAACCTATTTTAATAAAACGCAACAAAATGTGTTTCTGTCTAAAAAAACTTTGTTTTTGTCAAGATATAGATGCCTTTTAACAAAAACATATCTATATTTTGTATTTTTGATAAAAAACGAATCAGTCATTTATACATAATCTGGATTTTTACGATACAAAAACGCGTTTAGTATGACGATTCGTCCCGAACAAAAACGACGCAACGCCCAGAAAAGTTACTTTTTTAAAAGTAAAGCAAAAAATGAAAAAAATTTTACTTTTTCTGTATTGATAGAAAGCCTAAGAATCTATATATTGTTATCAAACAAGAAAAACAACCACTATATATTGTGTTTTTTAATAATAGGGGCAACACGATGTCTGGGACACAGAACGAAATAAAAATAGAGATTATTCCAACACTTACATCCAACCTGGCTGCGGTCCAAAAGCGCAGTGGCGAAACTGTTCCGTTTGATGCCAAGAAGATATATGATGCGATTAAAAAGGCGGTTGCTGTCACGCACGAGGTATTAGACGATGAAATTATCCGTATTACCCAGGCGGCCCTGGATACGTTGGGTGAAAAATTTGCATCTAAAACACCCAAGGTTGAAGAAATCCAGGAAATCGTTATTCAGACATTGATGAACGCCCGTGCCTATAAAACAGCCGAGGCGTATATTATTTATCGCCAGAAGCGCAGTGAAATCCGCGATTCATACGTTGACGCAGTCGAGGTTATCGAGGGTTATGTTGGTGGTTCCAACTGGCGTATCAAGGAAAATGCAAACGTTGGCTATTCAATTGGCGGGTTGATTCTGCGCACCAGTGAACGCGTTACGGCGGAATACTGGCTGAATTTGTATCCACGCGAAATTGCCGAGGCGCACAAGACCGCCGCAATCCATATTCATGACCTGGGGTGGCTGACAGGGTATTGTGCAGGCTGGTCATTGCGCGAGTTGTTATACGAGGGATTTAACGGTGTTCCGGGTTACCTGCAATGCGAACCGGCGCGTCATATGGCAACCGCAATTTCACATATGGTAAACTTTTTAGGCACGTTACAGAACGAATTTGCTGGTGCTCAGGCGTTCTCGTCTGTGGATACGTATTTGGCACCATATGTCCGTGTTGATAACCTGTCATATGCCGACGTGAAAAATGCAATGCAGACATTGATTTTTAACTGTGCTGTGCCGTGCCGTTGGGGCACCCAGACACCGTTTATCAATTTTACATTTGACTGGACCTGCCCAAAGGATTTGCGTAACCAGCGTCCGTTTATCGGCAAAAAACAGGTTGATTTTACCTATGGCGATCTGCAGGCGGAAATGGATATCATCAACAAGGCATTCTTAGAGGTTATGACCGAAGGTGACGCGTTGGGCCGTCCATTTACATTCCCAATTCCGACATATAATATCACAGATGATTTCCCCTGGAATCACCCAAATGTAAAACCATTATTTGATTTGGCGGCGAAATACGGTATCCCAAATTTCCAGAATTTTTTGAATTCTGATTTGAATCCGACCGACGTCCGTTCTATGTGTTGCCGCCTGCGTTTAGATGTGCGCGAATTGTTAAAGCGCGGTGGCGGCCTGTTTGGATCAGCAGAAAAGACAGGTTCTATTGGTGTTGTGACAATCAACCTGGCGCGACTGGGCTATGTTCACCGTGGTGACCGTGACGGGCTGTTTGCAGAATTAAAGCGTCTGTTGGATTTGGGACGTGATTCCCTGGAAATCAAGCGCAAGATTATTACCAAGAATATGGAACGTGGGTTGTATCCGTTTACCCGTCGCTACTTGGGCGATTGGTCACACCACTTTTCGACAATTGGTGTCAATGGTGCAAATGAAATGGTTCGCAACTTTACCGGCGACCGTGAAAATATTGCCACACCAATGGGCAAGAAATTGGTTCTGGACGTAATGGACTTTATCCGTGAAAACTTGGCGAATTTCCAGGAACAAACCGGAAACCTGTATAATCTAGAAGCGACACCTGCCGAGGGTTGTTCATATCGATTTGCCAAAACCGATGTGAAAAATTACCCGGATATTATCACGGCAGGCACACATGACGCACCATATTATACCAATTCAACCCAGTTGCCAGTGAACTTTACTGATGATCCGTTCGTCGCACTGGAACACCAGGAAGAATTACAGCGTAAATATACCGGTGGCACAATGTTACACCTGTATATGGGCGAACCAGTATCCAGTGGCGAAGCCGCCCAGAAAATCGTGCGGACAATATTTGAAAACTACAAGATACCGTATATGACGCTGACCCCGACATTTTCAATCTGTCCAAAACATGGATATTTGCCGGGACGCCATGAATTCTGTCCGAAATGCGACGCGGAAATCGCCGCAAATCAGAATTGTGAACAATAAACAAAAAACAAAAAACGCTAACCACGCATTGCACAAAAATAAGGGAGGAAAACTATGCAGGCAGCAAACACTCAGAGAACACAATGTGAAGTTTTTTCGCGTTCTATGGGATTCATCAGACCAGTTTCGAACTTTAATGTTGGCAAGTATTCTGAATTCTGTGAAAGAAAAACATTTACAGAAGCAAATAGTCTGACAACTGGTGCACGTCACAGCGAACTGTTAAAAAAAGCGGCATAACAAAATGCGTGAAATTCAGATTGGTGGGTTGGTTTCATTCACAACGATTGACTATCCGGGCAAATTGGCGGCTGTGCTGTTTTTGCGTGGCTGTCCGTTGCGGTGTGCGTATTGTTCCAACCCACATCTGTTAAATGTCGGCGACGGCGAATACGACCCGGCCAAGGTTTTGGATTGGTTGCACGACCGCGTCGGCAAGTTAGAAGCGGTCGTTTTTTCCGGTGGCGAGGCCTTGATGCAAGGTGATGTCGCCATTGACTATATGCGTCGTGTACGCGATTTGGGTTTTAAAATCGGATTACATACCAATGGTTTTTATCCTGAAAATCTGAAACGTGCTGCAGATGTGGTTGATTGGATTGGTCTGGACTATAAAACAACGCGCAACAAGTATGGCAGCCTGGTCGGTCAAAACATTGCTCACGACCATATGATTCACAGTCTGGACGTATGGCAGGCAACCGGCAAAGATTACGAGGTGCGCATTACATGCGACCCGCGATTTGTCACAAAACTGGATTTAATGGAAATTACGCGCGATTTGCACAACCGTGGCGTGACACACATTGCAATACAAAAGTATATTCCACATTTCGAAGATAACGAGCATGGCACCACACCTGATGCACGTAATCAATTCTTTACCGATGCGAATTTGCGCCGAACAATTGATGAAATGTTCACGTCTGTTATTTGGCGTGAATAAATCTCTGCTCTATCCCTTGTAATTTGTCTTTGACCCGCATTCCAACAATGGAATCATCTGCACTCATAACCGTCAAATCATCAACAGACTATAAATTGTTCACCATTTAACAAACTCGTTCAATTGGGATATCATGTCGCCGACAAAAATCGTCCAAGAATCTTATAAACGCCCTGACCTTTGGCGACGCAATCAGTTTCGGACTGCACGCGGCAATCATCTGGTGTTCATATTCAAAATCTATGTTTGGCACCCGCACCAATTTTGGTGGCTGTTGCGCGGTCCACGCCGGCAATAATCCAATGCCATCGCCGTCGCGTATCAGACGGAATATCAGTCCGACCGAATCCGTGGTCGTGTTTAATTTTCGCGACCGCTTTGCAATAAAAGAACACTCGGGCAAATTCAGATACGACTGATACATACACAGGTCAAAGTTTTCCAGCATATCGTCCATATTCTGGGGCACGCCGTGCGTGTCCAAATATTCTTGGCTTGTGAAAAAATGCGCTTTGGCACGCAGACGAAATAATGTCCGCCCCGGTATTTGATAATTCGATTTGGTGTCAACAATCGCAACTTCAACACTTGACAGGTTTTGCTGGCGATTGGTCAATAAATCCAGGCGGATTTTCGGATACATCGCATAGAACCGCGACAGGTCGTGTAAAATATAACTGCCTACCAGCCCTTCGGCCACCAGCACTGAAATGTAACCTGTCAAATCGTCTTCTGGCGCCGCATTATCAATTATACTATCCAACGCATTACATATCGTTTCAATATTAGAATAAATTTCTGGTGTCGCATTTGTTGGCAAACTGCCCGTTGGGGTGCGCTGTAACAGCGTCGCGTTCAAACGCATTTCTAAATCAGAAATTAATTTGGACATATTGGAATGTTTTATGCCGTTTTTATTTGCAGCAACCTGAATCTGCCCCGTGTCAATTACTTCCTTTAAGGCCAACAGTTCTTTTAACAAGGTCACTCTGGTTTTTATCGTAGCCATATCTATGCTCTTTGATTAAAAATCAACCTACAACAAAAATACGTGAATATAATTGTTTATTCTTATTATACATGATTTAAAACTTGAAAAACAGCATAAAAGATAGATTTTTCGATTTTTGATAAAAAATAATACCGTGATACTTTGACCACGGTATCATGCTATATTAAATTTCTTTTTGCTTAAAATATTTGGTGAAATCACTAACTGTTTCACCTGTCGCCGCCAGAATTTTTGCAATACTGCCTGTGGACGGCCACCGTGGCTGACCATATTTGGACCACCGTTTGCTTTTGTTAAATATCGTTGGGTCCAAGCCGCTGCGTCGCGCCAGGCCAGAACACGACATTTTGTGTGCGCTGGCAAAGCAATCGATGGCATACCAAACATCGCTATGAGTCATTATTTTTTTCACCTTTGTTTCGTTGTTTTGTCTGTAATAACAATATAATTCATATGGGGATATTTCCGCTTATCCCCTTTTTATATGCAACCGTGTATAATTTGGGGCACCCAGCAGAACCCGCTGAAATCCAGGAAAAATTGATTTTTTAGGACATAAAAAGCGAATATTTTCTTAGAAAAAAATTTTTTCATAGGACATACATCAAACAAAAACTAGGATTTTTGTCATACTTTTTTCATCTGACCGATTCGTTTTTTCTAAAAATAACTATATGGCTCGACTATACATATCCCACTCGTATTGTCTGCGTTTAATTAAACCGTTTGAAATTTTCCCCCGCAGACGATTCCACGCCTTCCACGCAGATTCTAAATCAGGGTATGTTGGACTGCGAAATTTTGGGTCGTTGATGTATTTTACAACTGTTGAATTCGCAAAATTTTTTGTGCCAATGTTATACGCTAAACACACCAGCGCATCAAACTGATTCTGTGACAGCGATACTTTTATATTATCTTGCACGGCGCGTTCTGCTACTGCAATATCAGAACGCAATAATTCGGTGGCGACACTTTCTGTGATACCATTTCTAAAATCTTCGCCTGATTTTATCAGATGCCCATAACCAATCGTCGCGCCGATTGGCAACGGGTCATTTGTGTTCACCGAACGCCCTGTCTTGTCATCATAAATAATATGATTGTCGCCACGTTTAACACAGCCCTCAACACGTTTTAACATATTTATACCATTGTTGCTTATTTTCATATTGCCAACCCTTTTCTGTGCCAAATTCCCCCCCCCTCGCCCCAGTAATTATTTGGTTGCGACAGATTGCATAAAAATTTGGTAAATTTATAAAATTCCATCCATCGGCCCGCATAAAAATTGTAAATCTTTGTGGATACACCCGTGGGACAAAATAAAAACGGCCGGCAAAAACACCGCCCGTTTAATGGAATTTAACAGACTAAATTGTATCATAATTTACCTAAAAAATCAATCAAAACCACCCCATCGCTAAAACAGGTATAAAAACAATACACGGTGTTGATGTAATAAACTGTTTTGGTGCACTGCCAGGCCGAAAAAGGCCAAAGTATAGAAAGTCATGTTTAATTGCAGATTTTTGGAAAATACCACTATACCGTGGGTGAGTTGCATCAAAAAAGCCCCGGTTTATCGGGGCCCTGCGAACGATATGTCTATATTACAAAAACATATCAGATTCCTGGCGGGCTAGTGTTCTGTTGCAAATTTCCCATACTTAAATGTGCAAGTGCTGAATAATTCTTTGTAATACAAAACCGTATTTGATGATGGGGGTTTCGTCAGGTGCAACCAGAAAATCGTTTTTTACAATATCTGTTTCAATCATCTTGTCTGCTGTGATTTTTGTTGCGTGCACAGATGTTTTTTTATCCATTAATAAATCCAGACAATTTTTTGCATTTACGCGCACGACCCCACTAACTTCTTCGGGCTGCAAATGAAAATTAGTAAACCCAATCGGCAGTTTGTTCGCATAAACATGAGCAAAAGCCCGGTCATGCCATTGTTTTTCTGGCTTGTCTTGTCGCCAAAATACAATTTCGATTGGAACAGCATTTGTCACATCTGTATCGACTCCAATTTCTTCTTTGATTTCGCGTTGAAAAGCATCGCGTACACTCTCACCAGCCAAAATATGTCCAGACGCAGTTGTATATAATTTCCCAGAATCAGCCCTGATTTGAAAATATACATTTCCATCATCATCATACATCCAACAATGCACAGTTTTATGCCATATGCCATTTTTATGAACTGTTTCGCGACTTTCAGTCCCTGTTTTATTCATATATTCATCATAAATATCCAGGTATTCCATAGTTTATCCTTTTTTATTTATGTTAATAAAATGCCCTGGTCAAAGTAAAGATAAAATGAAAAAATCTCCTAAAACCGTAGGGGAACATGCTGGCGGTTCGAAAGGGATTCGAGCACCGAGAGGTGTTGGGCGTACGCACGATGTTTTGATTTTTATTGCAACTGTTGCATTTTATTTTTGGCCACACAAAAGCCAGATTTCCGCCTGTTTGTCGCCCATAGATACCCAATAAAACAGAAAAAGAAAACCGCTGGCCCGGCAGCGGTTTTATATTAAAAATTTAAGTAATTTCATAAATTATTCCTGGCGGAGTTGTAAGTTTCTACGGCAAACGCCATACAACAAAATACAGGGATTAATAGGGAATTTTGGGTGTTTCGGCACCGCCAGTTTTCGCCATCGCGCCGTATTTCCGCTACTTTTACAAAATCCCCCTCAAAAATAACAGGGAATTTTATTTTGCAAAACAGGGATTTTACATCGCCCTATCAGGCAATATCGCAACAAGAAATAAGTGACCCCAAAACACAAAAAACAACAAAATTGTTAAACACACTTTACAAAAGTGTTGTTTTTAACAGTTTTGTAAAATGAGAAAAAAAAACTACCATTGCGGAGAAAAAGCATCCTAATCTCCGCAATTTTTGCGGAGATTGTCTTGACTTGCGGAGATTTTGTTGTATAATTTCAGCAAAACATGCGGAGATTACCATGACAAAGTATATTTATCAATACTCGGCCTACCCCCATTTTACGTGGGATAATGCCAAAATTATGAACGCACTGACTCGTGTTGCAACCAAGCAAGGACAAATTCTGGGACGCATGCAACAATTTGGCTTTGGCGACCAGCGTGTTGCCATGCTTAACGCATTGACCGAAGAAATTACGAAATCTAGCGAAATTGAGGGAGAAACGCTGAATAGCGAGCAAGTTCGTTCTTCGTTGGCCAAACGGCTGAACATCCATCTGGATCACCCTGCAAAGGAATCACACCATATTGAAGGCATTGTCCAAACCATGATGGACGCGGTTAGCAATTATCAACAGCCTCTGACATGTGAGCGCTTGTTTGGGTGGCACGCAGCACTATTCCCGACCGGTTTTAGTGGTATGGACAAGATTCTCGTTGGCCAGTATCGCACCGGAGAGATGCAAGTCGTTTCCACGCGTTCGTATGAACCAATGGTTTATTATGACGCTCCAATGCCAGACCAAGTTCCACAACAAATGACCACTTTTTTGAACTGGCTCAACAACACCGAGACTACAAATCCAATCATCAAGGCTGCGATTGCCCACCTGTGGTTCGTTATAATTCATCCATTTGACGATGGCAATGGGCGCCTGGCCCGCATCATTACAGAAATGCTCTTGGCGCGCGCCGAGCAAACCGATTTACGTTTCTATTCTATGTCCGCCCAAATCCAATCAGAAAAGCGCGATTATTACAGAATATTGGAAATCACAACGACCGGTGATACGGACATCACCATGTGGATAGAATGGTTCCTGAATTGTTTATATCGTGCCATGAGCGCAAGCGATACAATGATTGAAAGCGTATTGAAAAAATCGTTATTCTGGAAAAAGCACGCCGCCGATATAACCAATCCGAAACAGCAGGAGATTATTAATCGCCTGCTGGACGGATTTGTTGGCAATATGACTTCCGGCAAAGCCGCACAGTTCTTGCATGTATCCCAAGATACAGCAACACGCACACTGCTTGACTTAACAAATATGGGAATTTTGGAACAGCACGGTGCCGGCCGTAGCACACATTATGTGCTAAAGGGATAGAATACATAGGTCCAACCAACTTACCTCACAATTTATATGCAAACATAACTAAACAACAAGGAGAAATGCAATGAAAGAAAGACCCATGTTCAAAGGTGTTGTAAATATAGTCATCAAACAGGACGACAAGATTTTGTTGTTTTTCAGAAACGATGGATTCTTTAGCTATGGTGGTGGCTGGTGGGTAATCCCGGCCGGTCATATAGAACATGGCGAAACCGCCAAAGAGGCAGCTATTCGCGAGGCAAAAGAAGAATTGGACATTGACATTAATCCAGACGATATTGAATTTGCACATGTTATGAGCAACCTGGCCAGCAAGACCGAGGGGATTGATTTCTTCTTTGTTGTAAATAAATTCTCTGGCACATTGCGTAATTGCGAGGGCGACAAATGTGTAGAAATGCGTTTTATGTCCCCAGAAGAAATTAAAAATACCAAGAATATTGTAACCACCACAAATATCGCCCTGAATGCGCTATTAGATGGCAAGACGTATTCTGAATGCCGCGCTTATACCACCGACTAAGCCAGACGCCGCAAAGAGAACCAACCTGGCACACGATTCAACCGCAGGTTGTATCGCCTCGCCGAATTCCGCAATTTTACACAAAACAAGGCAATATAAACAACAGAGAATTATATTACAAATTTGGATTTAATTTATATTTGCGTCCCTTGGTCCGACCGGTTGCAATCAATACTTTATTTGCCACCAATGTCGCCAATAATTTTTTGGTCATTTCTGGTGATTTACCGCAACTGATTCAATACCTGCAATCACAACGCGACCGATGTGGCCGGGCGTTCCACATAATACCAATAAAACCCAATGGGGACAAGGTTTCACGCTTGACTGGGTGCAGTGCACTGATAGAAAACGGCACATTGCAATTTCCGCAGGATGCAAAGCCATGGTGGAACGATTTCAAGAAAGAACTGCTGGGCTTTCCCGGCACGAAATACAAAGACCAGGTTGACGCCCTGACCCAGTGCATAAATTATGCGCAAGCACTGATATAACAAAGGGGCAATTGCCCCTTTGTTATTTTTCTTCTGTGCCGGCAGTCAATTTAGCTTCACATTCAGAGCGCCAATCTGATTTACGAATAAAATGCCCACAATAAGTTTTGGCTATGTTATTTCTGTCTATATAGCAATAATCTGTAAATTTAATAAATCTTCCATCCTTTAGAAATTGGCTACGGACAACTTTATCAAACATAAAATCCGCATTATTAAACTTCTTTATACTACCAACCTGCCACTTATCTTTGGTACCAATACCACGAATTATTAAACTTTGTTGCTCTGAACACTCTTTTAATGTATTGCCAGACGGACATTCCAATAAACTGGTGTAATAAACTTGGCCATACTCTTGTTTATTGCCAAATGGTTGGTCCGTTGATTTTTCGCTGTCAAGAACAATGTATCTGGCAACATCGTCTGAAGTGTAAGTAAAACTTTCAGCAGAATACCCCATACACTCTCTATACTCCTCCAGAGGTGTTTTAGAAACATTACTTACATTATGATCCTGCGCAGCAACGCACCCACACAATAGAACACTCACAATAATAGTTTTTTTCATCTCATTCTCCTTTAGAGAGATTTATCAATTTTTATTTTGGCAACATATATTTTTTGTCGTTTTTTATATAAATCTCACGTACAACCCACAGAATGCCATTTACGACCTTTTTACTCTCTTCCGTAGAACCAATCCATGTCCACCCGCGCTTTGACACACCGCTTTTTTCGTTTGGCCTTTTAGCATCCATGCCGTCTATATAAGAATATGTGCTTTCTTGGATTAAAATATTGTCCGATATTTCAATTGTTGTATGTAATACACCTGCCGATTTCGCCATAACATTCCCCTTTGTAAAAAATTAAAGACCGCCAAACAGGATTTTGACAGCCGGGGAGTTGGTAATCACTTCATGATTGATTCCGTTGGTCTTTCGGTTTCCCGTGTTGTATACACCAACAGCTCACCGACCATGAATCAGGGATGATAACAGTGCAAAAAGCACCGAAAACATCAAGATTACGATACTCTCGCACCGCATGAAGTGGGCCACCACAGCCCCGAACCCAATTCCCATTGGATTCACTGTCAGTTTAACATAAAAAATCTTAAAATCCAATTCAAACTGAATAACTAGTTTTTACATACAAGTCCACTTGAAAATACTACAAAAACATAGTACTATCTCGCAATAAGAACTATGGAGAAATGCAATGTACAGAATTCCCGTAGACTCGTCAAATATAAAAAGTGTTGGGTTTGATTCAAATACATTAGAGGTAGAATTTCATAGTGGTGGAATATACCAATACTATGGCGTCCCCACTGATGTATACCACTATTTTATGAATGCCCCATCAAAAGGGAAATTTTTTCATCAATTTATTCGCGACAAATATCGTTGCGTTCGCCTGATGTAGCCAATTGAATAACTTGAGCGTACAGGTCTTTTAAATATTCATTTGACATGTCAAGGATAGGCTCGTACATAAAAGAATTTATATGAATATTCTCAGGCGTCATCAAGTTTACCTTACTTATAATAGATTTGGCTTTTGCTTTATTTGGAAACACTTGATTAAACCTAGCGGACAACTTTTGGGTTTGGTTACTGGTAATTGACTGAACAAATGCCACATCATTTATTTCGTCTATAATAAATTTCTCTATTCGTAGCCGAATTGCCATTGATAAAATTACTTTGTCTTCTAGTTCCATTTTGGTCTGTGTATTTTCCAAGATTACTTGTGCTAAATTATAGATTCTTGTCTCAACCTTTTCATCAGAGAAAAATATTCCACTCCCATTAGCTGGAATTTGTACATGACGATTAATAACACCCTGCAACTGGCGCATTGAAATACTTGAAGTATTTTGTTTTTGATGGAGCAGACTTGTTAATAATATATAATCGCCATCATTTTCATCTTTAGTAAACTCTATCAGATTTCTCACAAATGGAATTAATACAATAGCATCTTTTGCATGCTTACATTGTTTCCATGTTTGAAAAGGGGATCTTTTTTGGTATTTTTCCTGAGCCAATTCTATTACATCATCACTTTTTTCGGCCAACAATCGGTTAGTTCTTGGTATCCCCAACCGATTTGTAACACTTCTGTAAAAATCAAAATTGTGTGTAAGGATAATTATATTAAACTTATCTCTAAAATCTGCAAGATCTTTTAAGTATTCTATTATCGCATATTTGTTTTTATAATCAAAAGAGTCAGCAATATCATCAAACACTAATAATTTTGTTTCATCAGAAAGCTTTAACGTTTCTATATCAAATATTATATCTAATAGATATTTAGCTCGTTTCTCACCCTGACTCAGTATTCGTCTTAGCGTATCTTCATCCGTTTGTATTTTGGAGGTACCATCATTAAAGGTTATTTGACGATGTGGGGCACTAAGCCCTAAAACAGCATCTGTCTCATTAGTTATAGAAACACTAAACGGGACAAAAAAACCTATCATGAAATATACTTACTACATTTTCCCACTTTTGTGTTTCCGAATGCGCTGCTTGTATTATAGTTTTTAAACATTCTTGACTCTGATTATGAGTTTCTAAGAGTTCGTCACACGCTCTTTTATTTTTGGCCATATAGGCCAACCATAATTTCTTCTTGAATAATGCACAATCTGATAGTTCTGGCAAAATTTCATTATGCTCATTTATATATGTCCTGAACATTCTGGCCGTTTTTGTCGTAATTATATCATCTATCACTTTGAAAGAGTGCCTTAATTCATCATTATTAACAAACCTTTCCTTTTCTGCATTAATAATTGCTTCCAACTCTTCTTTTGAACCTATTTCAACAGAACTGCCGGCAATTTTGACCTTATGCCCCGCCAGGAACCAACCATCATTACCTAACGCCTTGGTAACAATATTAGCATTGTAATGATCAAAACCGGGCTTAAACAAATTGGATTGTTCGAGTAAGTTATTATAAATACCCATATACGAATCTAATGCTACTATAAAATCGCTTTCTCTAAGAATTTTTTCTGTATCTTGGTTAAAAATATTCGTATATGCTAAATTTACTAATGGCGATTCCAAATACTGTTCCAAACTTTGACTCAAATCGGCCAAAAGTTCTATAAATGTTCCGCCACCAGAAAAATCCGATAGTATTTGTCTTTCTACTATTTTGACATCTCTTTTTGTAAATCCTGCCAAACTTTTCAATTGTTCTAATAGATTGTTCTTTTTTGCTTCTACATCAGAATAGATATTATCGTACTCTTCTCGTAATTCCTTATTAACCAAAAGCTTTGATTCGTTTTTAATCGTATAACTTTCATCCAAAGATTTTACTGTAAAAATATTATCTTGTAAAATCGAAGTCCCATTCTCGTCTTTTATGCTACAAATGGCCTTTCTACCATATATTTCTTCTTTAGGATTTTCTATATCAGCTAACGTTTTTAAAAAAGATGTTTTCATGCCCCCATTTGGAGCATAAATAGCTATGACATTGCTGTTGGTGAATTCAAATTCTTTTTCTAGTTTTTTTATTCCATAACAATTTTCTAAACATACAGTAAGTTTACGCATGAACAAGCTCCACTTTATTTGCTAAATCTTCAAAAGCCTTTGTCATTGTGGGATTATTTCTGGTCAATTTTTTTATTGTCAAATCTTGCGCCTTATTATTAGCCAAACGTAAATTATTTTCAGAACTCAATAAAGCTTCTTTGGTCTTTTGCAAATGGTCAATTGTTTTATCTATTTCGTCTATAGCTTTTTTAAAACGTTCGCTTGCGCGGATATAATTTTGACCAAATTTTTCCTTAAAATCATTAATTTCAGATTCAAAATTAGAAATATCAATATTGGCCTGTTTATATTCTGCAATCTGGTGTTTGTATTGCACAGAATTTAATGCCGCATTACGTAATAATGTAATTATAGGGATAAAGCATTGTGGACGAACAACATACATCTTGGGATACTTGTGTGACACATCAACTATGCCAGCATTATACAACTCATTATCAGACTCCAAGAGAGAGACCAAAACGGCGTATTCGCATCCTTTTTCTTGGCGATCCTTGTCCAATTCTTTAAAAAAATCTTCATTTTTATGCTTTGTAGCTGTCTTATCCATCTCATTTTTCATTTCAAACATAATAGATATGAATTCTGTACCATCCGAGTAATCGCGGAATATAAAATCTCCTTTGCTTCCACTTTTGGCATCGTTATCCTTCTCAAAATACGCATTCGGAAACGCGGTGGCTCGCAACCGATTAAACTCTATATCACAGTGCTGTTCCAATGTCTCACCAACCATTTTTGTGGACATTCTGGTTTTCATATCCTTATAAAAAGCTATTTCGGCGTCCTTTGACTTTAATTGAGCAACATAATCATTTTTTAATGCTTGCTGTTTTAATTCGCTATCTTGAGTAGCAGATTTTATATCATTTTGCAAACTAACTATTTGTTTTTCTTTCTCAAACAAAGCATTTCTTGTTTTATTTACAGCTTCATTTACAGCAATTTGTTTATCTTTTTCTGCCGCATCTAAACGGGCTTTAAATGCATCTATCTGTTTATTTAACTCTGATATAGACTTGTCTTTCTCTGCTTTTGCTGTCGCTACTTGCAATTTGACTTCGTTGTCTTTATTTTGCTCCGCCGCGGCAACTTGCGCCTTTAGAGAAGCAACTTGTTCTTTTAACTGTGCCACAGACGCCTCTTTATCTTGTTGCGCCTTTACTTCAAGAAGCTTAATCTCACTATCTTTTTGTGTATCATGCTGCCTGACCATTTCGGCAACTGCCTTATTGAATTCGCCATCTCTAATTTGATTGACTATCGCTGCATATCCAGCTTCATCAATGGTAAACACCGTGTTACATTGTGGACATTTTATTTCGTGCATATTAAACCTCTTTTCCATTGTAATTTTATAGCAAAAATATATAAAATTTCAATGTATTATTAACCCTTAATGATATAACTTTATGGTTAGATTACCTTGTTGTTATCTCATATTCTCTCTTGACTTCCCAGCCTTTGTAAGCATTCATTGCACAGACAAAGGAGCAATGTAATGCCATATAAAAATCCACCAAAGCAAATGCGGTTTAGGCCCGGGGTGTAGGGCAATCCGTTGGGACGGCCGGCAAGTATTTCAGATGCCGATATTATCCATATATTGCGCGCGTTACAGATGATTTTGCAACGGGCTGGCGCGCAACTGCGGACCGAGGCGATAAAAAGGACCAAGAAATGAAATCTGCACCGGTGCATCTGCCCAGCACAATGGCCGAATTAGAAAAATTAGATTCCGACGCAAAAAGTGCGTTGTGGGCACGATACAGTGCCGCGCCATACAAACGCCAAATTCGCGCATTGTGGTATTATATTCAATGCGAACGATACAATGTAAGCATAGCGAAAAAGCACATTACAATGTTTCGCAAATACATGGATAATCCCGATGCATATTTTACACGAGTATACAAAAACAAATATCACCTGACGCCGGGCGCAAAGATAATCAAAACATTTCGTGGCGTAGAATTCGTAGTCACCGTTGGCGACTGCGGAGAATTCGTATATAACGGCAAGTCGTTCAAGAGTCTGTCCGCGGTGGCCAAAGAGATATGTGGCGCAAAAGTATCAGGTTATGATTTCTTTGGCCTGAATAACAAAAGGTTCAACAATGCCCAAAATTAAATGCGCGATTTATGTCCGAAAGTCCACCGAACACGGATTGGATATGGAGTTTAATTCTCTGCAGAATCAAGAAGAATCCTGTAAGGCTTATATCGCATCACAGGCATTTAATGGGTGGCGGTATTACAAAACCTATAGTGATGCAGCGATATCAGGCGGGACGATGGAACGGCCCGCGCTGAAACAAATGTTGGATGATATGGCGCGCGGATTGGTCAATACCGTTGTTGTGTACAAGGTTGATAGACTGTCGCGTTCCATTTTGGATTTTCACAATATGATGCGATATTTTGAAAAATACGGCGCGAATTTCGTGTCCATTACCCAGTCATTTGATACCAGTACATCCATGGGAAAACTGACGCTGAATATGTTGCTGTCGTTTGCCCAGTTTGAACGCGAAGTATCCGCTGAACGAGTGCGTGATAAAATTCGTGCTAGCAAAGCCAAAGGCCTCTGGATGGGAGGTAATCCGCCATTGGGTTATGACGTAGTAAACAAAAAGTTGATTCCGAATACGGTTGAAACCGCGAACGTCAAAACCTTATTTGAAAAATATCTAGAACTGCAATCTGTAAATGCACTGACCGAATATGCCACGGCGCACAACATATACGCGAAACAATGAACAACCGCCAAAGGCATCACAAAAGGCGGCCGACCGATTGCCAAAATGAGTATACACCGTATCCTGCGTGATCGAACTTATATTGGCCAGATTGTGAACAAAACCGATAACACCGTTGCCCCAGGCGAGCATCAGGCGATATTACCCACCGAACTGTTTGAACGTGTACAAACCGCCTTGCGGAATAATGCGAATAACAAATCCGAAACGCACGCTTCTCCCAACCTGTTGACCGGCAAACTGTTTAATCATAACGGTGTGCGATTTACCAATCAGCGGACATGTGGCAAAGGCAAAAAGACCGTGTATTATTATGCGACTAAGGGGTTCTATCTAACCGCTGGCCGTGTGGATGAAATTGTCATAAAAACGATAACAGATTTTCTGAACAGCGATATGTCAAATTTGTCTATAAACCTGGCCGCCGTATTAAAACGAATTGATACAACAAATATGAATTTTGCAGAAAAACGCAATTTGATTCAATCATTGGTTGAAAAAGTTGTATATTCGCAAGAACAACTGATTTATACACTGACTATAGATGCGCAAAAATTACAGCCGTTTATCAAGGAGCATTATGTAAATCAAAATGTTGAGCCCATGGAATATATAATTGGCGACAACAGCATAACAATCACGGAAAAAGTATTCTTACGCAAATACGTCAACACGGTATACGACCGTGGTAAAAACGGTGTATTAAATGTCACCGACAATAATCATTTAATTTTGAAAGCCTTTGCCACCGCATGGAAGTATCGTGAATTATATGAACAAGATGGCAATATAGACAATGTTATACATAATGCTCGTACTTCGCCAAGACTGTTCTACAAATATTTAGCATTAGCATATCTTAATCCGAATATTGTGAATATGTTATTAAAAGGTAAACTGGAAATTTCCGTCAGAGATATTCTAGATAAAGCATCACGGAATGACGATTTCAATATTCAAGAAAAGATATTTTGCTCATGAATTCATTGCACGTTCAAAGCTTTTTACAAAACCCTCAGGCGTTTCTTTGTCGAACAACTGTGCTTTAGTTAATACTTGATTTATAAACTGATTCCTATCTATACCACATACAACAGCATCATATTTTGCTCTACCAGGCATTAAACACCACAACGTGTTTTTAAGTTGTTCATCCATTGGATTATCAGTTGTTACTTGTGAGAAATCAAATATAACAGGAACAGTATTATCAACCCAATTTTTTGGAAATATTTCTTCAGGGAACAATGTTAAAAAGAACCCTTGTAATATAGTCCGTTTAAATTCATTCTTGAATCCTTTAAGAAAACGAGACCAATCATATTTTAATCTAGAACCATCAATAATCCACACCATGTTTTTGTAAAATCTTTCTCGTGATACTTGTTCTTCTTTCTTTATTGCAGAGTGTTGAAATTCAACAACAAAACCCAATGGGGATTTGACGTCAGCGATATGTTTCTCACCTGTATTTTCATCTGTCAAAAAGATTTCTTGCCATTCCCGTGGGAATTGATTTTTCCAATCGCGGTGCCATTGAGTTTCCGGTTCGAACCAAGTGTCGCATGATTTATTAGCCTTATGAGCCCAATGATTAACCTTTAATCTTCCACATTTTGCAATGACAGTTTGCATACAACCTGGGCAAAGACCGACCTTTCCCTTTTCTGCTTCAACTCTTTGATTGTCTACTAGTGCAAATTTCATGTTACTAAGTGTACATAACATTCTCTTAATGTCAATATTTCTCCAAAAAGTGCCTCGGCTAAATCGGGCAAGGTATATAATTGCGGTGAACTTGGGCGTATTGAGTACGGATGGCGATATACACTGGTAATGTCGTACTGAAAAATTGCGGAAAATTGGGTGAAAAAGAACATCCCGACGGTTTACCGTGGGATGCTCTATATTACTGGCGGATGGGGAGGGATTCGAACCCCCGGAAGAGTTGCCCCTTCAGCGGTTTTCAAGACCGTCGCATTCGACCGCTCTGCCACCCATCCGAAACTGTTTCATTTTATCCGCCGGTCTTTCAAACCTGCGGTTTTGTTTGTGGCACGAGTTTTGGCAACTGTGCGCGTATATTCTATATTTATTTTTTACGTATTGCAACTGTAAAAATCGTTGCGCCGGCGACAAACATTATTGCCGACAATAACTGCCCCATCGTCAGCCCCCAACTGGTCAAAAAGCCAATCTGGACATCAGGTGCGCGAAACTGTTCACAGAATATGCGCGCAACCGCGTATCCCATTCCCAACATTCCGCCCAAGGCCCCTGCATAACGACGCAACCCAGTAAAACGATACAGACAATACATAAACGCAAATAACAATATGCCTTCGGTGGCGGCCTCGTATAACGGGCTGGGGTGACGGGGAATCAATGATTCACCGGCGAACACAACCGCCCACGGGATATCAGTTGGACGCCCCATAACCTCCATATTAATAAAATTAGCGATGCGGCCGAAAAAGAACCCAATCGGCGTCACGATTGCCAGCAAATCCAGTATGCGAAACGCGATGTTATATGTTCCGCCACTGATGCCTGAATCTGGGGTATTATGCAATTTGTGCGCGAATAAAAACGTCGCGATAATCACCCCCAACAGACCACCATGAAAACTCATCCCGCCGTGCCACACCGCGAATATTTCCAACGGGTGCGCCAAAAAGAACGGCAGATTATAGAACAACACATATCCCAATCGCCCCCCCAGGATTACCCCCAGGATTACCGCTGTCAACAAATCGTCTAGTTGCTTTTTATCCAGTTTTATCTGGCTGTCGGCACGGCGCATCAGGCAACGGAACAAAAAATACCCAGCGATAAACGCCGCCACATAGGCCAGCGCATACCACCGGATATCAAGCCCGAACACCGAAAACGCCACCGGCGAAATTGGATTCAGAACGATTGCCATTTTTCTTATTTAACTTGCTGATTACGTCTTGACAATATTGCCTGATATACAGGCGAACAACCAAGAGTTTGTTCCAGATTCTTGATAATCTCTTGCATTTTGGCAATTCTTTTGACATCATCAGACGCAGTTTTCTGCCACACAGCCAACTGTTCTTTACAATCTACTAATTTTTGCTCTAACCCACACAATGTATTCAACACACGAATACGATTAGCAAAAAATGCAAAATTCTGTGACGCAATATATTCATCATCTGCGGCCCTGGAAGAACCGCCGTTACGTGGCAAACTGCCATCATAAATAACATCCATTATAACAACCTTTTGTTTGACATATAGATTATTTTACACGGGCATCCAGGGTCTGGTTCAGGTTATTGATAATTTCCTGTAGACGTTTAATACCCTTTTCGTCCCGCATTTTGATTCTCTCTTCCAGCTGTTTCTGTGCACGCTTTAAATCCGCGCTTAGATTATTGTAAATAGCCGATTTGTCGTTAGCGCATGTATCTAATTTTTTTGGTTTTAACATAACAAACCCCCATTATTGTTCTTGAATTTACGAATTCATTGTATTATATATTTACCAAATAACAAGGAGAAAGTTATGATAGCAAAAAAATCTGAAACTATGGTTCGTGCCAGTGGCATTGACCTGTATCTGAAACGCATATTTGCGTTGATGTTCGGCGCAGTTGGGGTGACAGCACTGGCGGCGTTTATTACAATGGCAACGCCATTGTGGGGTATGCTGTTTACGGCAAATGGCTTGTCACCGCTGTATTACATCTTGATGTTCGGCGGATTGGCATTGTCCATCTGGGCCCAGGTGCGCGTATTTTCAATGCAACCGGCCAAGGCCGCGGCATTGTTGTTCATCTATGCTGCGCTGGTTGGTATTGTGATGACACCACTGTTGATTGTTGCAATCACAAATAATCCACTGACCATATTGGCGGCATTCGTGCTGGCGGCGATTATGTTCGCGTGCATGGCGTTGTTCGGATATAAAACCGTCAAGAACCTGTCGTTCTTGGGCATATTCCTGATGATGGGTATGATTGGTTTAATCTTGGTCGGACTGGCGTCGTTTATATGGCCGGCAATCGTTGGTGGCACATTTGGCACAATTGTGTGTTTGATTGGTGTGTTGGTGTTCGCGTTGTTCACCGCGTATGATATGCAGAATTTGAAAAACGCATATGCAGCCGGTGGCGACGAGCATCAAAGAAATCAACTGGCTGTATTGGGGGCGTTGCATCTGTATATCTCGTTTATCGCAATGTTCCAGTATTTGCTGAGTTTGTTTAACCGCGACTAATTTAAACTAACAAAACACTAAGGACAGAAAAAATGGCTTATAAAATAGACCCTGCTAAATGTATTGGTTGTCACACGTGTATGGGCGCATGCCCAGTTTGCGCAATCAGCGCCGGCCCAGACGGCAAATGCGTAATTGACCCGTCAAAATGCATTTCGTGTGGGACATGTGCGGCAGTGTGCCCTGTTGCGGCAATTGCCCCCGATATACAGTAAAACATATAAATAATACAAACGGGGCAATGGCCCCGTTTCTTTTTGTTGCAAATATGCAAAAACCGTATAATAATTGTTGCGTTAAAAATAAAGGACAAAAATGCCAGCAAAGTCAGTAAATGATATTGTCGCACTGTGCAAGCGACGCGGTTTTATTTTCACAGGTTCTGAAATTTATGGTGGCCTTGGCGGTGCATACGATTACGGCCCATACGGTGTTGAATTGATGAAGAATATCAAGAACGCGTGGTGGAACGCGATGATTTATTCACGCAATGATATCGAAGGATTGGACGCGGCATTGATTTCAAATCGTCTGATGTGGAAATATTCTGGGCACGAAGGCAGTTTTTCTGACCCGTTGGTTGAATGTAAAAAATGCGGTGCCCGCATGCGCCAGGATAAAATGAAAGACCAAACAAAATGCGATAATTGTGGCAGCACGGATTTAACCGACCCACGCGCATACCAGCTGATGATGGGGCTGTCTATTGGGGCAACCGCTGACGGCGCAATCAACGCATACCTGCGCCCTGAAACGGCGACAACAACGTATGTGAATTTCAAAAATGTTCTGGACGCATGCCCACACAAATTGCCATTCGGCATCGCCCAAATCGGCAAGTCGTTTCGTAATGAAATTTCCCCACGTGGGTTCGTATTTCGTATGCGCGAATTTGAACAGGCAGAAATGCAGTATTTTGTAAATCCGGCCGATGACGAAAAATACTTTGAATACTGGAAAAAAACACGTATGGCGTGGTGGATAGACGCGCTGGGAATTCCGGCGGATAAATTACGCTTTACACCGCACGAAAAACTGGCTCACTATGCTAAGGCAGCCGGCGACATTGAATACGCGTTCCCAGATGGCTTTGACGAGGTAGAAGGTGTCCACAATCGCCAGGACTTTGACCTGGGGTCACATACCAAGGCGCAAAACGAATTCAAAATCGCGGCGCACGTTATGGAAAACCGCGACAGCACGGTGAAACTGGCGTATTCTGACCCACAAAGTGGCGAAAGTTTTATCCCATTTGTTATTGAAACTGCAATGGGCGTAAATCGCGCTATGCTGGCCGTAATGCTGGAAGCATACGCCGAAGAAACATTGCCAGACGGCAAAACACGCACAGTATTGAAACTGAAACCGAAATTGTCCCCGGTCAAGGCCGCGGTTATTCCACTGGCACGCAATGTACCAGAATTAGTTCAGACGGCAAGCGACATTGAAAATTCGTTGCGTGCGTTGCACATTGGCCGTATTGAACTGGAAAATTCTGGCAACATCGGCAAGAACTATCGTCGTCACGACGAAATTGGCACACCAGTTTGCATAACGGTTGACCACCAAACACTGGAAGATGGCACAGTAACCCTGCGTCATCGCGACGATATGCGCCAAGAACGCATTGCCATCGCCGACGTTCCGCGTCGTGTGACCGAAATCATCAACGGATAAAAAGCGCGCCCCAGGCGCGTTTTTTTTATTTATGACGACTTAAAAACAAAAAAATGTCCGCTTGGGCGGACATTTTTAATTACTGGTCTGACAAGGTTGGAATCACAACCTGGTCGTTATAATATCCCAAGAATCGCGAGCCCGTGACACAATACACCTTTTGCAAAGAATCCTTGTATTCGCGCATTGCGGCAACCCAACGACTTTCAACGTCATCCTGGGCCCCCTGATATCCCGAAAATGCGCCCAATGCGCCACCAGCACCGGCACCAATCAGTGTGCTTTTTAAACGCGCCTTGTTTCCCAGGTCAACGATGCCACCATCGCTGGCGTCTAACATAACCGGATAAAAATCATCGATTGAATACTGGGTCTGTTGGCCACCTTTTGTATTATCTTCTGGTAAATCATACGCCTCGCCCTTGGCAGTGCGACCATAAATCTTGGCAGTCTTATGTTCACTTTTCCATTTGCGCCAATCTGCTTTTTTCATACCAAATGTTTTGTCGTGCACATCTGGTATCATCGCCGCAATTCGACGACCCGGAATACCAGCACTGGCAATTTTCGCATAGATACCCCCAGACGCATCGCCGACATTTGCCATTTTGTTTGTCGCAGGATTATAGTAAAATGCCAAGCTGCTGTCATTTCTGATTTTTTCAAATTGCTGTTCAGTAATCTCTTCTATATCTTGGTCTTTATATGCGTCCAATCGGATAGATATCAACTCTTGGGTTTTGCAATTTGCATCTTTTTCGTCACAAATAATTGTTGTTTTGCCGTCACTGATATTAAAATATGCGTTTTGTTTGTTGTCTAATGACGAGCTGCTGACAATCATACCCCACAGACAGGAATTTGAAACGCCGTTTATTTTACAGTCTTCTATGCGCAACACAGAATCCCCCGTTGCCATAATGTTCCCAATCATACCGCCCGCAGCCGCGTTGATACCAGCGGATAACACTGTATCGCCGACAACCTTGCCCCCATATGTATTCGCCGTCATAATCGCTGCCCCGGTCAGACCACCGACAACAGTGCTCTGGGTCTTGTGCTTACCAGTCCCCAACAGTCCTTCTTGACCGACTTCGTTCTTGCCGGCCATATTACCAGCAACTGCCGCAACAATTGTTCCCGCCGCAATTTTCAAACCTGCGTTTTGTTTTTGTTCTTGGTTCATGACGCGCACAACGTCATCTTTGGTAGGCTCTGCATCTGCAGGAAACACAATCTGCCCCGCCGCGACTGTATATGAATTTTCAGGGAATTCAGAAATGTTGCACTTGAACGCGTCGCCCGCGGCCAGATTTGCCCGCGCAAACACGGCGTCAGTGCCATTTGCGCCCATATTTGCCCCGCGCAGTTCAATGACCGCGACACATGTCTGCCCCCCCCCTGCACCACGACCAACTGTCGGTGTATCCCACGCAAATTCGCCATTAGGATAAATCATCGCGCACGATTCCAGACGCGCAACATTTGTGCGATTGTCGATTTCACCGCGCGACAATTTTTGCGCCAAATCAGCATTTGCGACACGCACTGGCAGATTTGTGTCCGCATCTGCCGACGCCGTCGTTGCAATCGGTGTCTGGGACGCCATCGCCATTTGTTCACGCTGGGCATTTACCTGTTGATAGCCCGATGCATAACTGCGCGATGCGTTACCAACACGGACACCAGCATTGGCGGCACTGCCGCCAGATAATAGAGCATAGATAATAGATAACAGATAATAATGTGACTTCATTTCGTATTTGCCCGCTTTTTAGTCTTTATTGTTGCCGTCAATAGTTTCATTATCTCTTCACAGTCTGTGTTTATACTGTCATACCATTCCCCAGGAATCAGGCCAACGTTTTTTAATAAATCCAACCAATACAGCGTCTCGGAACATTCTTTGTATGCTATATACACTTTTGCCAAAAAATCATCTGTTGATATTGCACACTTGGCCTCTGCCAGATTAGCACCTATACTGGTTCCGGATTTCAACAATTGACGCGATAAAATTATTTCGTTTTTCTCTCCTGTTAAATATTTACACAAGTTATAGATACGGACGGCGAAATCTCTGCTTTTTTGTATTGTGATGCTGCCGTCTGCCACCATATCTATGCTCTATTATCTATGCTCTGTGCTCTAGAATTGCAGTCTTGCCCGGACGCCCAAATCAATCATACTCAGGCGGCCACTTTCATACCAGTTGGTATAATGAAACACACTGTCGTATGGGGCCTGGTATTCACCGCCGGCACCATCGCCCAACCATTCGGTTTGGGATACAACAATGCTGCCCGATGTTTTTACCTTGCCCAGATTGGCATAACGAACAAAGAAATCCAATTTAATACCGCCATCCATTTCTGTGGTCAGACCACCTTCCAGCATAAATGCGAACTGTTCCGATGTGCCACCGTTGTGATACGCATAAATATCAGAAATACCCGTCAAGTCACCCGCACCCGCCGCCGACGGTTCCATTTCAGAATAAAATGTTTTATCATAAACAATATAGTCTGCGATTGTATTCAATGAAATACCAACGCCGGCACCAATATACGGACGCAATGCCCCACCGGCCAAATAACCTGTGTATGAATCAATATTATAATACACGTTCAACATCGTTGTATTTGATGTAATTGCACCACCGCTGACCTGGGCATCGACATAATTACCTGTGCCATCAGCAGTCTGAACCATTTTGGCATACCCAAGACCCGAATAACGTAAATAAGAAAAATCAACACGCACATCATTATTGATTGCTGCGCCAACAGATAACTGTAACGGAATCACAGAATCAGAATCAAAATCCGCCCGTTTGAACGCGCCCGGGACAACAAATGCGTTTTCTTCGTTTGTATAATCAGCGTCCATTCCGCCGTCAATGCTGGCCGAATATCCGGCCGATATGCCAATATACAACCCACTGTCCGCCAAACGTTCATAGTCAGACGCCTGATAATATTGACGCCCGGCATTTGTCGCACTGGACCCCACACGTGGCAACTGGCCCGTGATACGCGTTGGCTGGGCCGCGTTGTTTCGGACAACGGCCTGTTGTTGCACAACATTTTGATTTGTATTTACAACACGACTGTTTGCCGATGGCAAGTACATAACCTGGCCCTGGGGGGTGGTTGCCTGGTATGATGGCACGACCACATTGGTCGGATACGCCGCCTGGTACACAGGATACGCCGCGTCCGCGCAAATTGGCAATACCGCCAGCACGCCCGTTAAAACGGCAAAAACACTAATTTTTTTCATATAATCGCCCATTTCTTTTTAGCATATTATATCATAAAAATCGTCCCCATAAAAGCATTTAGTATAAAACAAAATCCCGCACCAGGCGGGATTTAGTCCAATATATTTTGTTGTTTTTTATTATCCAAGACCCTAGAACGTAAAGTTCAAACGAACGCCCATTTCTGCCTTGACATCGGTCCCATTCTGAGATTTACGATGCGAGTCGTCAAATGTGTATTCGCCATACAGTGCCACCTGGGTATTGTCTGTCAACTGGTTTGCAACAGAAATACCGACAACATATTCGTCCCAGCCGTCTTCCATATCGGCCAACTGTTTTTCCAGTGCCACTTTCAAACTTTGCAACTGGGCTGGAATATCGCTGGTGATTTTTTCAACGCCCTTGTCCGAATGGCGATTGAATTTGAACCAGCCGCCCGTGCTCCACCGGTCAGAAAACTGATAGAATCCATTGATACCGGCACTGAAATCAGTATAGCCCTTAATCTTTGCAGAAATCTGACTTGGCGCACCAAACATTGCCAGTTGCGTCGCGGTTGACATTACACCCGTTCCCCCAGATGGCAGTGATATAAGCCCCAAAGGTTTCGTATCACCGACAACACGTATCATATTGTTGTCATCGGCAAATGTGCGTAAAACCTCGGCATAGACCTGTAATGTCAATTTATCCCAAACGTGACCGAACTTGGTTCCGGCGTGGAATCCCCACATACCGTCGGAATAGTTGTCATAGTCAAACACGCCATACACATTGCCTGTGGGATACAAACTACCCTTGACGTTGTATGTTCCGCGCATTTCACCGACGCCACCCAAATGGATGTCGCCATACACGTCCCATACAAACCCGTTATACAGGTTCAAAATGCGGTATGTTGTGCCCAGTCGTCCACCCGACAAACCGGTGCGGCCAATATCGTTGTCGTGGGTATATTGCAACATAAAATGCGTCGCCCAACGATCGGTAATGCCGTATCCCATTTCTTCTTGGACACGAACAATCGGAAATTCAAATCCACCGTCGTGATTTTTTTCGCGGTGTGCCCATGAATTATCGGCAACCTTTAACATAATACCGTTGGACAATTTGGAATAGAACATATTCTGTTCTGGCAAATACAACGGATTTTCCATATTGTGGACCGTTGAATACAACTGGCCCGGAACGTTCGCAGCCATCGCAGGCATAGTCAATACAGACGCCGCAACTGCAAACTTTACAGATTTTTTCATCAAATAACTCCTTCGTTGTGATGAAATGCCACAGCCCCCATTATTGGCAAGACTGGGGTTCATATCCACACCGCCCATTATTGGCAACAGTGCGCTTTTATGATACGAACGTTCACCAGGGTATACCCATTTTGGGAATAATGTCAAAGAAATCTTTTTCTTGCAAAATTTATTTATGCTGGTATGCCAAAACGTATGGAACAATTTTTTCCCACGATTCTGGGGAAATCCACGAACGCGGAATCACAATGCTGTTGTGCTGGCCGGCCGACATTTTGGGCAATGCATCACCATTTTTTGCATTTATGATTTGTGGCAACGAAATTGTCACGCCACTGATTTGCCCCGGCACAACAAATGTAATTTCTGTCCCAGCGTGAATTTCATTTCGTAATTCTAACGTGATTTTTTCTAAATCAGTTGCCGTCACCACCCCTGCGACGTGCCAGTCAGATGTTGACCGCGTTGTTTCATAATCGTGCGCGCCCGCCCCCAAATTCCCGTCAAAGAATGCCGTGGTATAACCGCGCGATTCCAGTTTATTTAGTTCCGCCATAAATGGTGCCGGGTCAAAATTATCAGGGTCCGCCGCATACGCGTCCATCGCGCACCGATACGCATTTGTCACCATACCGACATAGTATTCACTGCGATTGCGGCCCTCTATCTTTAACGAATCAGGATGCGCGGCAATAATCTCAGCCAGGCGCGGCATCAAACACAAATCGCGCGAATTCATAATATACGCGCCACGTTCATCTTCGGTTATCGGCATTTCAATCCCAGATTCTGTTTCGCGCAAAATAACATCGTATTTCCATCGGCACAGTTGTGCGCACGCCCCACGATTGGCCGGGCGACCGGTGATAAAGTTGGACAACAGGCAACGGCCAGAATAACTCATACACATTGCGCCGTGAACAAAAATTTCCAGTCCAACATCTGGGCAGGCGGCACGGATTTCACGAAATTCTGCGAACGGAACCTCGCGCGCCAGGACGCACAAACTGGCACCTGCGTTTTGCCAGAATTTGACCGACGCCGCAGAACAAATATTCGCCTGGGTTGACACGTGTATCGGCATATCAGGGTGATGTTCGCGCACCCACATCATAACGCCTGGGTCGGCAACAATCAACGCATCAGGGGCCAGATAGTTTATTATTTCACTGACGCGTTTCATATTTGCATACTCGCGTTCGTGCGCAAACAGGTTAAACGCCAAATAAACCTTTTTCCCGGCCACGTGCGCCAGTTCTATGCCCTGGCGGACTTCATCAGTGGTTATTTTTGCACGCGCACGCATTGAAAAGCCCGGCAACCCAGCATAAATTGCGTCTGCCCCATATAAAATAGCGGTTTTGAACGCGTCCAATGTGCCTGCTGGGGCCAATAATTCTGGTAATTTAATCATAATTTTGCCTTTGACATATATTTTTTACAGTTATTATATAAAATCAAGTGATTTATAAATTTTTATACTTGAAATTATTTTCTGAACCATGTATAGTAAAGCCCGTTGCCAGTTTAGCTCAGCTGGTAGAGCATCTGATTTGTAATCAGAGGGTCGTTGGTTCAAGTCCGACAACTGGCACCAGAATTACCGCGGTCACCCGCGGTTTTTTTATTTGATTATACAAAAAACGTCCCCGGGTGGGGACGGAATGAAAGGTTCAGAACACATATAAATCTTACTTTTTACGGGTGCGCGGGCGGGCGCGACGCGACTTGTCAGATGTGGTGGCGCGACTGCGTGGCGCGGGCGTGACATCATGCGCGTCATCTGTGTCATCTGCGGCGTATTCGTCGTCATCGTCCATATATTCAGACGCCATTACATCATCCATAAACCGGCGCACATTTGCATTTCGGGCGGCGTATTTCTTTATCCCGACAATCAACGCGGCAGCAATCATTTTTTCCAGGTCTTGCTGGGAAATATTGCGGGTAATGCGGTCACGGACGTTTGACGCAATACGCATCGCCGCGCCACGTGCACGATAGAACACCGAATGCCGCCGCCGACGCGCGATGACAATTTCATGCACCCACATTGCTATGACAAATACTAACATCGGCACCGCGGCACATACGACAAAGTATTTAAATACGACATCACTGCAAAATCCCAATCCAAACATCGGTGCACATGCACGCGACGCATGCAGCAATATCGTTGCCACGATTTCATAGATAAAAAATATCGTCAAACATATTTTTATTCTCAGCATTTTTGGTCCTTTGTTTCATACGCCTGTATTTTCGCATAATTACGCAAATATGTCATCGGGAACGAATTCACAATAAAAAACGCCGCCCGAAAAAAATGGGCGACGCCAATAACAAACATGCTGGCAATAAATGTTATTCTGCGACCGCGGCCCCTTCGGCACGGGCGGCAGATTCAATTTGTAATAACTGGTTTTCCAATGCTGTGCGTTCTGATGATTTATAGCCTGTTTCCGGTGCAGGCGCAGGTGCGGCGGCCGGTTTCTTGTCCGTGGTCGCAGTGGCACCCTTGGCCGGTTTTGCGTCCGCCGGGGCAGCTGCCGTGGTTCCCGCCGGCGTATCAGACGACACTGCTGGATTTATCAGGTTGTTGTATATTTCCATCGCCTCTTGCGTGCCGGCAACGTCACGGGCCAATAATTTGTTTTCCGCCCCCGGAACGAACCATTTATCCAATTTAACCGCAGTCAATTGCATTACCGGACGTGTGCGTGCATTGGCAATCCAATCAGGCATCTGGGGCGCGTCCGAGAAATACCACAATGCCCCCCAATAAACAACACCCATAACAAAGATACCACGGATAATACCAAAGATAACCCCCAGTGTATGATCTGTGACCTTCATCATGCTGGCCTGGACCCGGTCACGCAGTTTTTGGTTAAAGAATCCGATAATCAACAATATCGCAAAGAACACGATAAAGTATGACGCAACCAATGTCCCGACGGTTGAATCCGGCAAATCAAACCAATGCTGTAACAACCCGTCCAGCAATGGCGACACAAAACGTGCCGTCACCGCCGCCACAACCCACGACAGAGTCGCAATTGTTTCATACACACCACCGCGAATCGTTGCCCATATCGTAGATGCCAACACAACGCCAATGTATATGTAATCTAAAACAGTCAAATCAAACATAGATTATCCTTTGAGGATTTTCCGTTACCATTACTTCTTTTTGCGAACCAGAACAAATCCCAATGCCGCGACCAAAACAATCAGCAAACCATAAAAATAGATGCTGGAATTATTTTTTTTTTCAACTGTCGTATCGGCAGCAACCGTGTTTGGATTGTATTCAGAAACCGCTGATGCGCGATCCGGATGTGCAGACTTAAACGCCTCTGCATCAGATTCCATGGCCTTGCGATTTTCCGCCGCAGTTGCCTTGGCATCATTGGACATGTCTGCTTCGACCGCGTCACGCAATTCCTGTTGCATAAAATCCGCATATCCCTGGAAGCATTTATCGCCGACCACAATCACCGGCACACCACCAGATTCATATTCGCACTTTTTCAATGTTTCCTGGAACAGTGGCAACGATTCCTGAACCATAACATTGACCTCGCTGACCTTTAAATCAGGATATTCATAGACCAAATTATTGCTGATAAATTCACGTGCGTGATGGCAATGCGGGCATGTCGGCGAATAATAAACCGTGATATCCGCAGCAGACGCCGCACCAAAAATCGCCATGCCAAACACAGCAGACAAAACTGATAATTTTTTCATTTTTTCTCCTTTAATTCCTGAATTTGATTATAGGAATCTGGGCGCACCGGTGCAAGCCATTTTTACGCAATTATGCACATTTTTTGCATCAGCGACCGACGCGCTGCATTAAACGGACATCATCAAATTCAGAATATCGTTCAAACATCGCGCGGGCAAATGGGCACAGCGGGATAATCTTGCGTTGTTGGTGACGTGCCAAGTCGCACACGTGTCGCACTAAATTCAGACCGATTTCTGCATTTCTAAAATCTGGACTGACCGCCGTGTGGTCAATCACCAACCTGTTCAGCCCCACCCGCACAAACGTTATTTCGCCTATGTGGTGACCGTTATATTCCGCGTTAAACCCCAGTCCGTTTGTGTATAAAGTATATGTTATTTTTTCAGACATTTTATTGCGTCCCCCCTGGTTAAAATTATATCCGTAGGGCGCGTAAAATAAATATGATTGAATCCATAAAAAAAACGGGGGCAATGCCCCCGAATTGTTTCCGCGGATTACTTTCCAATAGAATCGTAATTTTTACGGATAATCTTGGCGCACTTGCGCAGGCCCGCTGATTCCGCCGTTGACATTTTCGGCATAATCGGGGCAGATGCACCATCAGCCCCAACCACACGCGGCAACGACATTGCAACCATATTTGCACCCGTCCCATTTACACAACTGACAGTCAAGATACGATGTTCGTTATTTATTATGCAACGCAGCAAATCCGCCGCCGCCGCACCAATGCCGTCCCAGGTTGCGCCGCGCCCCTGAATGATTTCATACGCAGCATTACGAACGCGGTGTTCAATTGTTGCACGCGTCGTCTTGGGCAGTGATATTTTCGTCTGGCGGCAAAAGTCATCCAGCGCAACCGCGCCAATTGTGACCGATGTCCAGTTGACGATACTGGAATCGCCATGTTCACCCAACACATATGAATTGATAGATTGGGTTGAAACCGACAGTTGGCGCGACAAAATCGTGCGCAGACGCGCCGAATCCAGCATAGTCCCCGTGCCAATCACGCGCGACGCCGGCAAGCGCGACAATTTCTGGGCCAGCATAACCATCACATCCAACGGATTCGTGACCATAATAATCTTGACCGTTTTTGCATCAACATTTGCCATAACACGTGGCACAATGTCCGAAATCACCGCAACATTTTTATTCAACAGGTCTGTGCGGCTTTCGCCCGGCTTTTGATTTGCGCCGGCAGCGATGATAACTATGTCAGACCCACGAATGCCGCGATAGTTGCTGACCGCGGAAATTTTAACGTCAAAACCAAAACTGGCGGCGTGTCCCAAATCTTCGGCGGCGGCGCGTGCGCGAATTGCGTCACGGTCAAACAAAACTATTTCATGTACGAACCCAGTATTTTTAACCGCGGTGGCAACCGCCGACCCGACCGTTCCAACACCAATAATTGCAATTTTCATGTGATTCCTCTCTCTGTTTTTTTGTCGGTCTGATTATATCAAATTTTTACCCCACCGTCCAGAATACCGCATAGGATTTATTATCAGATTGATTTTGTATGCGATTTGTGGTATAATATGCACACTTGCCGATGCAGACCGCGTCGGTCTTTTTTTATTCAAACAACCGACCGACGAACAATCAACAAAGGAATAACAATGTCCAGACAAATTCAGTTTCGTCGGGGAACCGCCGACGAACATAAAAACTTTACTGGGGCCGAGGGCGAAATAACCGTTGACCTGACAAACAAGACCCTGCGCGTGCACGACGGCGTGACCGCCGGCGGCACAATGCTGGCACGGGCAGATGCCTTAAACGGCGCAGATTATGTCATCGCATCATACCGTGCCCCAGATGGCAACGTTTGGTGGCGAAAATACAAATCTGGCAGTATTGACATTGGCGGATACTATACTGGGAACGCCCAAACCGTTACACTGCCGGTTGAACTGGCCGACAATAACTATACGGTTTGCCTGCATAAAAATTCCAGCCCCGCGTATTGGGCAACAACACATCTAGTAATTGAAAAACGAACAACAACCAGTTTCACTGTCAGTGTGTATGGTGACAAAGCATCTATGTGCATCGGATGGACAATTATCGGTGCAAAAAGCAAATAAAAAACAGGGCAGCCTATTCTGGCTGCCTTGTATCCTAGAATTTCATTTTTCGTAAATGCCACCAAAAACTATGGTGTTTTTTACTGTTAAATATTTTATCTATTTTTTTTAATTTATTGTACATAATACCATCTACAAACAACTCGTATATGGTGGTCCGCCGTGCATATTTCCACCAAATATCACTGCCACGCCAAGAATGGTCACCCAAATGTAGCCACGGTTTGGGGTCACGATACGATGTAAAATGTATCACCTTCATTTCCGCCGTAGGGATATCGGGATTGGCACCCGGAAACATATTATACCTTTTATCTATATACATTATTTTGTCGGGATTGTTCAAAGCAAAATAGTAATAAAGCAGAGCTTGATCGCAAAAAGATGTTTTTTGCAAATTTCTACCAAACTGCAAAATATCATCAAACGTGCCAAGTTCGCGCCATAATTTAAGATTCAAAACTAAAAATCCAGAGTTACTGGCATCAGGGCCTAATTCTTTTTCTGACAAATCATCACCACCGCTATGTTCTGCCATCGCAATCAATTTTCCCGTCATATCCATGTCGAAAACATCGCACAAATTTGCATTACAAATCATGTCGCCATCCATATAAATAACCCTATCTGACGTGTATAAAATATTTTGTGCCAAGAGATATATGTAATGTGTCAGCGAAACGTCCCCTCCCCACTGTCCCACATTCTGTCCATCAAACAGTTTTAATTTATCAGTAACATCATGATAGATAATTTCAGTTCCAGGAAAATCAAGCATTGTATTATTAAAAGCATCCTTGTACTTATGCCAATCCTGCTCTGGTATTTTATTGAATGCAGTTGTATACAATACGTGTATTCTCAACCGTCGCCCATTTAAATGCTCTGCAACAGAACGCGCCAAGACAATGTAAAATAGCAAATAATTTTGTGTGGTAGAAAACAGTAATTCTACGGGATTTTTATTTATCATCGTATTTCCTCTGGCTGGCCAACAGATACTGAATAAAGACATTTATACGAAAAACGTAATAAAAGGCTAAAATATCTGCGTTGTAATTTTGGCCATATTAAAATCCGTATCTGTCGTGGGCCCCGTGTCTTTATTTTTAATGGATACATCAGACACAACGCAAGTGTTTGCAGGGGGCTGCGCCATAATGTATTGCGCACAATGTGAATCGCACGTTTTGGATGTAAAATAACCATTGGCAATGGTATTTTTACAGAAAACAGTGGAATATAGGCACTGTGTGCACTGTCATATGCATGTTGAACGCAATTCATATTTTTGCGGTCTGCATTGGTCGGAAAATCGACCAAGCAATTGACATACGAAACTAATGTTTTTCCCTGCAAGAAAATGTCATTGCCACCAAACAAACTTTTTATATAATTTGCAAACTCAACCGCCCCATCAGAAACGTCGGGATAAATCTGTTTGCGAATTGTTTCGGCGGCGTTTACGCTTTTTGCATACACTGGCTTGCCATCAGGCGTAATATTCTTGATCGGATATTCTGGGGCCGTCATGACAAATTCCATAAAGTTCCAATTCTTGGTAAAAGCGTCAGTGGGTTCGCCCGTATTTGGGATATATTCACTGTATGTATACGCACCCTCGTACGGGCCACGGATTACAGACCAATACATCGCACTGACCGGAAATCCCAATGTGCTTTGGATAAGTTTCTGTGATGAAAACCGCGCCGTTATCGTATCAACAACCGCAATACGATTTGTTGATGGTGCATGTGACAACAAATATTTTTTATAATTATCACGTTCTTTATCCGCACATGCTATAAACAAATCAATATTTGATTGAATAAAGTTATGATAATCTGACCAATCTTTTAATGTTACATTATCCAGTAATTTTTTTATCTTGCTGTTTCTTTGTGCGAAATAGTCGATTATTGCCTTGGACTGTGTTTCATCCTTGTATGCATAATCCAGACGACAAATCAGATTTAGAAAACGTGGCGCATATACATACGAATTTTCAATATCTGTATTGAACGTGTTAAAAACACGTTGCAGTGTATATCCGTCACGCGCAACAAACATCAAATGTTCCAAACCCGACTTTTGTGCCTTGTATTCTATATGTCTGGTATAACCATATATAATCGGGCCTGCATATTCAAAGCCCAACTTATGCCAATATGACCCATGTGGTCGCTTGTTATATTGTTGTTGTGCGATAATCGCCGTCAGTATGCTTGCATCCAGTGATGTCTTGTTACTCTGTAAAAAGAAGTCCAAACGTGGGTTATGGCGCAACACGTTTTTTACAACCTGGGGATATAATATCGCGCGAATGCCGTATTTGCGCGGATTGATATAATCTGATTTTTTATTATCGCCAATATGTAATATTTTTGATGCGGTGATATTCAAATCACGAATAACATGTTCAAATAATGTGCCCGTCGCTTTTGTCTTTTTTATTTCACCAGAAATATACAATCTATCCCAGCCATCAAATCCATTCTTATGCAGAACGTCCGCAATAAAATCAGACGGCAGATACATATCCGATGTAACAATAATTTTTTTACCTGACTGTTTTGCATAATCCCAAATTGCCTTCATCTCTGGATTTTGTTGCAGAACCATTTTTTCCCATGCCAATTCTACGTCCTTCATATCTTGGAATTGGGCATCTACCTGGGCATAGATTTCATCAAGGGTAATATCCTCTTGCTTGCTTATTTGGCGCACTGTATATTCTGCGCTTGTTCTGACGTTGAAAAAAAATGGTCGTTTGTGCGCACGTTCAATATGTCTAAATAAATCTGTCGGATAAACATATGGCCGCAACAATAAAGTGTCAAAAATATCAAAAGATACAACTGATGCGTGATTTATTTTTCTTTTTATACTCATCTTAACGTTCCTATTTTTATAAATTCAAACAGATAGATTTTTCCGTCTTGAATGCGTAATAACGGAATTTTTTCAAACAGATAATATTTCGTCTTGGTAATTGAATATTGCTTGCAACGAACAATTGGTAAAAATCCAAACAACCAAAAATGCTGGTGCAATTCACGTGTCAGATTCAGTAGTTTTTTTACATCTTTGTCATTTGTTAAAACGGTTTCCAACAAATCGTGACGAACGCGTTCCGCGCTTTCCATCTGGGTTTTATGATGTAAAACCGACACATTTGTATCATGCCAACGATAATCCAACAACACCGTTTGCAAATTATGAATTTCGGACACGCGCACGATTGAAACCCAAAATCCATAATCCTCGGCATGGGGATATTTTGGGTCATAATATATTTTGTTATTCCGCAAAACCGATGTGCGTATCATTGCAGTTGGATGGGCAATATTTGCACCATAAATCAACATATCAAACAATTTAACTGTTCGCCTATATTGATACACGTCATCCAGCGCACCAAACAACCTGACCCACGCCCCAACAACACCAACATTTGGATGCGTGTCCATATAATCAACCTGTAATTTGAACCGTTCTGGGCGGGATATATCATCACTGTCCATGCGGGCGATATATTCACCGGTGCACAAATCCAACCCTTGGTTCAGGACGGCGATTAAACCCTGGTTTTGTTTGTTATCAATAAATTTTATGCGCGGGTCGCGGGTGGCATATTTGCGCACGATTTTTGCGGTATCGTCTGTCGAACCATCGTTTATAATGATAAATTCAAAATCCGTAAATGTCTGGCTCAAAATACTTTCAATGGCCTCTGCAATATACTTTTCCGAATTATATGCGGGCATCAATACCGAAACGCGTGGCATTATGTTTACCTTTTTCCTTGTGTGGGTGGAGTTCAAACAACCGACAGGTTTAGCCATCCGTTCCGGATTTCTTGCGAGAATCCGCATCCACCCATGTTCGTTGCTGAAAATTAAGGGAAAAAGAAAACCACCAAAATCATTGGTGGTCGGGAGGTTCAAAAATCATCATGTCGAAATGACCCCGCCGGCCTTTGGGTTACCCCTGTTGTATACGCCGGTGGCCCCCCGACCAAATGACGGGGTCAAACCACAATAAATGGCGCAAACGCGCCGCATATTGTGCGGATACGGTGCAACATTTTCTTGCACTGCGACATATATAGGATTTTTGACGATCCCGAACCTTATTCCCATAAGATTCATATCTCAGGGTATAGTTTCATATCCATTTTTGCAAGTTAAATTTTAGTCAAAAAAAAATCCCCTGGGGCACCCAGGGAATATTTCTTAATACGATTTCGCAACAAACACGTATGTCGGATCGTTATCGTCCAGGCATCGACGCGTAATCTTGTGCTTTTCCATCAGGGCGTCAAAACGCTCGTTCGTGGTTAAATCATATTTAATGCGGAAGAATCCGATTTCACCATTTGACAATGCCGCGTCCAGCGCATCTAAATCCGCAACATCGCGTATCATTTTCGCGTTGCGGGCGCGCGCCGCGGCCAGCATGTCACGCTGCATCTGGGCCAACATATCGTGGGCATCGGCAACCAATGCGGCGGCGTCGATTGTTTGCTTTGACTCGCGCCCCAAATCACGACGTGTGACCGTCACCTGGTCCGCCGCCATTTCACGGGCACCAATTTCAACACGTAATGGAACGCCACGTTTAATCCACTTCCACATCTTGTCCGGGGCACGCATATCAGACGTATCGACCAACACACGAATGCCCGCATCACGCAATTTATCGCCCAACGCGGTTGCATAATCGTTCAATGCCGCCGCCGTGTCATCACGCGTAATCGGAATAATCACGATTTGATATGGCGCAACCGCCGGTGGCAAAACCAATCCATCGTCATCAGAATGCGTCATAAACAAACCGCCCATCATTCGTGTTGATGTGCCCCACGATGTTGTCCACGCGTGCGACAATTTGCCATCCGAACCCAAATATTGAATACCAAACGATTTTGCAAAATGCTGGCCCAGGTCGTGTGATGTGCCGGCCTGTAATGCCTTGCCATCTTGCATAATCTGTTCAGTGGTGTATGTGTGGTCGGCACCGGCAAAACGTTCTTCGGGTGTCTTTTCGCCCATAATCACCGGGACCGCCAAAATCTGTTCCATAAAGTCCGCATAGACACGGTGCATTTTACGGGCGTCGGCGTTTGCCTCGGCATGGGTGGCAAAAACATTATGACCTTCTTGCCAATTAAATTCAGACGTGCGCAAGAACATACGCGGGCGCATTTCCCAGCGCATAACGTTCACCCACTGGTTCAATTTCATCGGCAAATCACGATAGGACTGAACCCAACGGGACATCGCCTCGCCAATAATGGTTTCAGATGTCGGACGAATTACATACGGTTCGGTCAGTTTTGAATCCGGGTCCGGTTGCAATGTGCCATCAATCATTTTTAACCGATAGTGCGTGACAACGGCCGCCTCTTTGGCGAAACCGGCAACATGTTCGGCCTCTTTGTTAAAAAATTCAATTGGTATCAACAGGGGAAAATTCGCGTTCTGGACACCGCACGCCTTGATACGTTTATCCATTTCATCACGCATCAGTTCCCAGATTGCCCAACCATATGGTTTCACCGTCATACAACCACGCACAGGTGAGTTTTCCGCCAGGTCTGCCGCAACAATCAGGTTTTGATACCACTCGCTGAAATTTTCAGCCCGCGTTGGGGTAATTGCTGTTTTCATTTTTTATCTCTCTTATTTATCTTGTGTCTTCTTGTCTTTTAATTCCATATACTTATCGGATACCATTTGATGCAGTGTTTCCGCAATCTGTTTTCTGTCCTGACCCGCCAGGGGTGGTGGTGGCATAACCGTAATTTCAACGCGGAATCCGCCCAAAATCATTACATGAAACACCTGCATAAATGCACTGCGTTCACGCGCGGCACGTGGGCCCATATCAATCTTTTTATTATCAAAATATGCATAATGATTTGCCAAGTCTGCGTCAGAAATCGGTGTGCCGTCACGGAAACGATAATGCACAGCCATCGGCTGCACCGCAACATCAGAATTTTCAACAAAATTGAACAGCGTGCTTTTAAACGGTTTTACATACGCGCCGTTTGTTGTCGTGCCCTCGGGGAACAAGAACATCGGATATTTCACCGTTTTTACACGTTCTTGGACAACCGTCAATGCCTCTAATGCGTGTGACGGACGGCGGTCAACAAAAACCACGCCAAACTTTTCTGAAATCCATCCGACCAGTGGCCAATTGCGAACATCGGCCTTGGCAACAAAACTGCCCCCGAACGCGACCGGGAAAGTCGCAATTTCAAACAGCGACATATGGTTACATACCACCAACAATGGACGATGTGACGACAATTTGCCGTGAACCGTCACGCGTATTCCCGCCAAGAACAACAGGATACGCATAAACACGCGCATAAACCAGACCGACGCACGTCCACGCGGCAATAAAAATATAATCGGCACCTGAATCACAACCCCAACCCAGAACGCGATGAATTTCAGCGTTCCAAACAGCACCTGGAAAATATTCGGCCGACGCACGCGACGCATATTACTAGTCGGCATTTTCATCGTCCCTTGAATCTTCGATATATTCGGCGTCAGCCGCATCTTCGCGCAACAAAAATTCGACAAACGCCCCCAGAACCTTGAATGGGCCTGTCACGGGTGACAGTATAATCTTGCCCAGGGTTTTCATGGCACCATCTTTGACCTTGAACCCAGCCAGGGCATCTTCGCGACCCAAGAAATGTTTCTGATAAACACGGTCAATATTGCGCGTTTCCAGCATTACGAAAACGTCATAAGAGTGGAACGGCTTGTCAATAAACACGCCACGACCAAACGTCGCCCCCAACCGCAAGTATCCCTTGACCAACGGTGTCATTTGCGCACGGGCATCAGCCTCGTCCACAAAGGCGCGTGGCAAAATGTTCATCTGGGCCAATTTCGGATTGACGCCATCGGCAAACTTTTCTGGCAACACTGTCGCGCGCAGGCGCAATGGCGACAAGTGGTTATAATACAAATACGAAATCGCCTGGGCCGATTGGGCTGGTTTATCGCCCGCCCATGACGCGACGCCAAACAAAACCAAAATCTTGCGACGCAGAATATATTCCGACAATCCCGCCCACAGCATACGCATAACCAGCGCATTTTCACGATATTCGCGGTCAACACACGCACGTGACATTTCAGCAATGTTTCCGTTTACCTTTTTAATTTTTGTAATATTAAATTCATTTTCGGTATAAAAACCGCCCATCTTTTCGGCCGCTGCGCGGTCAATAATACGATATGTTCCAACCACGCGCCCATTGTGAAATACACACATATAATCAGCAAAGCGATCATAAGAATCATATTCTTCGCGCAGGTTTTTTTGTTCTTCGGTCGCGGTTGCGCCTTCTTCTTCAACAAATGCGGCGTAACGCAACTGGCGCACTTGTTTTCTTTCTTCTTTGTTGCGCGCTAGGCGCACCTCGTAATCGCGCACTTTGATAGCCATAAATACATCCTTTTATATCAATCTATAACAGGAAGATTATCAAAGAATATATACTTTATCAATTATTTTTATTTAAGTTGCAATTTAGACGTTATATGGTATGCTGTGAATATTGTCACGGGTAACTGGCGGCAACTTTGTCTTCAAACGCAAAGGGAAATTTTATGGCTTTATGTATTTCGGGCAATTACACATTTGCCCATGTGCATTTTCATTGGTGCACGCTGCGCGTTTCCCTTGCAACCGCGGGGAAACAGAGATGTCGCGCATAAAAGTTGCATTTTGTATTTCTGATATGATTATTGGCGGGGTTGAAACCGTTTTTCTCCAGACCATGGCCGAAATTTTGGCGCATGACGATATTGAAATATCAGTCATTATGCGACAAAAATTACGTGAACAGTACTTTATTGATTGGTTTAAACAACACCCCCAGGTAAAATTATATACACTGCACCCGTTGGCCGATTGGTTTGAACATCTGCGTAAATATACACACGGATTTCCACTGGAAAACATTCGCCGAATTGCATATGGCATATACAAGAGATTTAAAAATCATCTGGCCATGCGGCGTGGAATTTTTGCCTGTCAGGACATATTAATAGACTATAAAAATTGCGAATTCGCGCGGCAATTACGCAATTGCTGTCAGCCAAAGATTGCTTGGATTCATGGATCGATAAACTATTTTGAATACGCACACCTGGCACAATATATGGACATATATGACCGCGTGGTGTGCCTGACCGACAATTTTGTTTCAGACTTTAAACAACAATACCCCCAGTATGCGGATAAAATTGTGCGGATTTATAATCCGGTGGATGTGGCGGGCATTCGCGCAATCGCCGCAAGCCGCCCTGCATATCCCGGAAAATACTTCTGCTGTGTATCGCGCCTGACACCGGACAAGGATATCCAGACGGTAATCAGCGCATTTGATAAATTTGTATCGCACAGCGGGGCAACAGACGTAAAACTGTTGATTATTGGAACCGGCAGCACAGAACAGAAATTACGCGCCCAGGTTGCAACAACCAAATGCATGGCCCAGATTGAATTCATGGGTGCAATTCCAACACCATTTGGATATATGGCACACGCCATGGCAAACATATTATCCAGCCATAACGAAGGCCTGGGGATGGTATTGTTGGAAAGTGCGGCATTGGGCGCGATATGTATTTCGTCTGACTGTAAAAATGGGCCAGCCGAAATTTTGATGCAGGGACGCGCGGGAATACTATTTGCCCCGGGTAATTCTGACCAATTGGCCGATGCAATGCGAACAGTATATCGTGGTGGCCCAGACATTGAAAAAATGCGCGAAAATGCAACCCGCGGTCTGGAACGATTTGCAACCGCAAAAATATCCGCAGAAATTGTAGAATTACTGAATGACGTTGTATCAAGCCGGGGGGAAAAATGCCAAAAATCTCGATAATTGTGCCGGTATATAATGTTGAAAAATATATTGCAAAATGCATTCACGCATTACAAGCCCAAACATTTCGTGACATTGAAATAATCTGTATTGATGACCGTGGCAATGACGCATCGATGGATATACTGCGCGAAATTGCCCGTGGGGATAAACGAATAAAAATTATCCAGAACACAAAAAACAGTGGCATTGCACAAACGCGTAATGCCGGTCTGGGCGCGGCAGGTTCCCCATACGTAATGTGGTGTGATTCCGATGATTGGTATGAACCCCAAATGTGCGAAATGATGTATAACGCAATCACATCCACTGGTGCCGACATTGCGGTATGTGGCGTGAACACGATATACGAGGCAGATGTCCACTGTCGCCAATCTGATGCCCAAGCGTTTTTTATTCCGCGTGCCGAAACGCGACTGGTATCACCCGAAATCGTAAATTCATCTAGTGTCAGTCTGTGGAACAAAATTTTTCGACGCGACATTATCACAGAAAACCAGATAACATTTCCGCCAAACCTGCATTACGAGGACGATTTCTTTTTCCGGGCATACATGTGCCACGCGAAAACGATAACGTATGTGCCGACGCGCCTGTATAATTATCGCCGTAACGCCGGTTCTATTATGAACAAGACCTTTAATCAAACTGGCGGATACAGCACAGATTGTCTGAAAATCGCGATGGCGTTTTATGAATATTTAGCCCAGCATAACATGTTAGATGGAAAATATGATGAATACTGGCAGACGGTATTTATCCCATATTTCAAACTGGCACTAGCACGCGCTCCGAATAAAAACGCAGCCGATATGGCGGCAATGATGGCGCGTAACTTTGCCCATGATAAATACACGCACCCCAGTGCTGATTTCTGGACCAATCGCGCAATCCGTCTAATCACTGAATCAAAAATGCGCATACCGCGAATAATGCAGCGTTCATTTATTCGTCACATTTGTGACGAACGTAAAACCGAATATGCAATCGGGCCGATTTCTGTATTCAAAATAAAATATACACCCACGCGCACGACATACCATCTGTTTGGAATTCCATTTATAATCAAAAGGCACCGTTCATGAAGAAAGCGAAAAAAATATTCACAAAATTTATATGCCTGTTTATATGGCAACCCCAGGCACGCCGAAATGTGCGCAGTTTTATTACGAACTTTGAATTCATATCGTATTTACGATTTATAGCGTCACGCGTTCGTCCAAACACGGTATTGCTGATAGAACCTAACAATACCCATGGCGAAGTTGCAGGTGGTATCCTGCCCCTGTTTCAGAAATTGGGTATGAACGTTGACATTTTGATGAACGAGTGTCCACTGTCAGAACGCCCATTTTGTCGCCAAGATATGCGCAACACGCGCGTTTTCAAGATTGGCATGCGGGGCTTGAATTTATTCTTTGATAATCCCAAATGCGACAAATATCGTGCAGTTTTCCTGATGACCAGCGCGTGTTACTGGGCACAAAAACCGGCCGGCGGATATACGTCCAGCCTGCAATTCTTTACACGACAATTACCACGAATGCATGTGATTGAACATGACCTGGGCGATTTGACAGAATTTGGCGAAGAAAATATGTTAAACTCAGGCCGTCTGATAACACTGGGGAAATTTGACCGCGGCATATTTATCAATCCACACATGTTTGGCCCCGTTAAAAAATTACCAAAACACAATCCAACCCACTTTATCGTTGTCGGTGGCATAGAACCCCAGCGCAAAAACTTTGCCATGTTGATTGATGCGATGCAACAACTGGTTCGCCAGCACCGCGATTTTATGGTTACGGTTATTGGGCGCGGCAAAATGTCCGACATACCGGCCGAATTGCACCCACATATCCAGATTATGGGCCGCTTGGATTTCCCGCGTATGTTTGACCAAATTGAAAATGCAGATTTCTTTTTGACACTGTTGGATCCAGAAAATCCCGCCCACGACCGGTATATCACAACGGGCGTTACTGGTTCGGCGCAATTGATCTATAGTTTTGCCAAGGTTCCAGTTGTCCATAAAAAGTTTGCCGAATTCTATCGGTTTGATGAAACAAATGCGATTGTTTATGACGGCACGCTGGGCGATGCAATGGCGCACGCAATTGATATTGCGCCCGACAAATATATCCAAATGCAAACTGCACTGACCAACACCGCCAACGCAATCACCACCGAAAGTATTGAAAATTTAAAAGGGATGTTAAACAAATGAAATTCATTATTCGCTTCATTTGCATGTTTATTCCTGTGAAATCATTACGCCAGCGCACACGGTCTGCCCTGAACAATCATTGGAAAAAACAGCGGGACAAGGCATCAAAATTTCTGCGCAGTGTTATGCCCGGACGTAAAAAATTTGATTTAATTGTCCCGATTGGCGACCGATGCCAGATATCATTTCAAATGCGACAAAACAATTTACAGTTTAAATCATATCCATTTGACTGGTTGTTAAATGGCAGTCTTGATGCATTGATAACCCTGCTGAATAATGACTTTGCACATTTTCTGGACAGACAGGACATGGAACCAGTTGAACGACGCCCTGTAAATCTGGTTGTAAAGAACAACCATACCGGCTATTGGCATTTGCATGATTTCGAATGTGATACAATCGATGAAGATTATCAATCTGTGTATGAAAAATATATACGTCGCTTTGCCAGATTTGACCGCCACGTCAACAACGCAAAAACAGTTCTGTTTGTATATCGTAACGATTCTGTCCGGCCAGATGATATCAGAAAATTGATAGCGGTATTAAAAAAACGCTATCCTTGCACAAAAATTACTTTATTATGGATTACAGCCGATACAGAAAAACAGACCATAACCCCAGTATTCCACGGTGATGGTATTATACACACAGAATTTGACTGTGATACATTTTATGGTGAATGGGAAACCAGTAAATGGGAAGGGAATTGGAATCTTTATAAAAAATTATTCAACAAATATGCCCTGACATTACGTGGCTATTTTGCCGAAAACACAAAGGAATAGCGTCAATGCCAAAAGTATCTGTTATTGTTCCAATTTATAACGTAGAAAAGTATTTGCCAGAATGCATTGAAAGCCTGCGTCGCCAAACGCTGAGTGATATAGAAATTATTTTGGTCAACGATGGTTCCCCAGATAAATGTGACAAAATTTGCCGCGAATACGCACGTACAGATAAGCGCATAAAATATATAGACCAACCAAATGCCGGTGTTTCGGTTGCCAGAAACAATGGTTTAAAAATTGCCAATGGCAGTTATATCTTTTTTATGGATTCCGATGACACCATAGACGAATTATTTTTACAGCACGCATATGAAACGGCCACAAAAAACAACAGCGACGTCGTTGTTCTGGGCGAATATTTTCGTTCACGTATGCCATTGCCACCGGCATTACCGATTATGGCACTGTTTTTCAACCATAATTTGACCAAGGCGCACACAGATATTTTATTCCCCGCCGGAATACAACCATGCGAAGATGGCCTGTTTTCAAATATGCTGTTGGCTGTTGCGGGAAAGATATCTTTTGATGGCCGCCCACACTATTATTACCGGCAACACGAAAACCAAAATCACACACAAAGCAAAAAACAAACTGACAAAATACTCGCCCAGATTCCGCAATGGTTAAATATTTTGGACGTGTTTTATACAAAAAATTCACTGTTTGATACACATGCGCTGCATCTGGGAAAATTTATAGAACATGAACCTTTTGAATTTAGATACTGCAAAATGCAATTTACCATGGAACAACGCCAACAACTGTTTACAGTGCTGCACAATTATTTCAGCGCAAACATTGAAAAACGATTGTCACATGATGACTATATGCAATTTACAAAACATTTTCGGCGATTTCTAGAATCACCAAACGCAATTTCATTTGAAAAATATCGCGCCCGCCAACGGCTGATTTGGGAAACCAAACTGTGCCTGGCACGCGCAATTCCATTACGCCGTTTGCGCCGTCGCACCCGGCGTAGAATCAAGGAAATACTCACAAACATTTAACCCGGGCGATGCGCAGGAATCCAAACAGGTCATAGCATTTGCGGTTGTGGCGTTTCTTGATACGCATCAGGGGCACCACACCGAACAACCGATACCGCACAATATTGTCGCGTTCCTGCCATGATATAAACGGCGTGCGACGCCCCAGACACAGCGCACCATGATGCCGATATGCAATCCGCGTGAACACGCGCAAGAACAGCAAATAATACGCCGTCACGCGACGATTATAATGATTTATTTGTGCCAGTAATGATTGGTTATATTCGGTATGCGACGCATTTGATGCGCACCATACATCGCCCAGCTTTTCTGTATCCAGTTTTGACATATTTGAACAAAATGCCGAAATATATTCATTTACATCACGTGGCGAAAATACGACTGGCACCGCAGTTACCGAATCCAAAATATCGCGCGAAAAATCAACAATCTGCGGAATCATTATTTCGGCCAGGCGGTTACGTGCAACCTCGCGCAAATGCGGATTTTTCTGGTAAACAGGTGCGCTATTGATTAAATCAATAACTGGCCCTTCGGGTGACATCAGGACAAATTCTATCAATGACGTAATACTGTCAATATCAGATGAAATCGGTGCCCAGGCAACGTAATCTATGTCATAGCGTTGGGCGTTTTTAATATTCCCCACACTATAGACCCCGAACACATTATCCCCCAGCGCGTGCCGCAACAGGCGTTGCGCCGAAAATGTTGCCGCCCCTGAATCAATAATCGCAATCGGCGATTTAGTATCCAAGTGAAAATTCGCCAAATACTGTTTATATTCTGATAAATTTTTATCCGCACATGGGCGCAGTATATCCAGGTGTGATTTGATAAACGCATCCTTGGCCGCGTATGAATCAAATGTGTCTGGGATTGGCGTGCCGGTACCGCGTAAAATATCCAATACAACATTTGCGTTATGTTCATCACCCCACGACAGCAAACATTTCGCATGTAACATACGCTGGGCATAAACATAATGCGCACGCGCGGCGGAATTGCCCGTCAACAGCATATTCGCAATTTTATGCATAACGAATCCATCGCGCGCGATAAACAGCAAATCGTGCGCACCACGCGCCAGTGCCGTATCCACAGAAAAACGGGTTAAACCATATGCAATTGGCCCACCAATGCAATACGCAAAATCAGCCCAATACAAATCACGATTGTTTAATAAATCATGTCGCGCACACATCTTGTGCGCCATACGCATTAAAATCATACTGATTGTCAGTGAATCTGGATTTGCACGATACAATTGGCAAAAGCGACGGTTTTGTGGTGCCGATAAAAATGTATCCGCCAAACTTGGCACATGCAACGCATCAATACCACACCGTTGCGCATTTTGAACATCAGACACCACGGAATCACCAATGTGCAAAACCGCACCTGGGCACAGTCCTGTGTCCGCTAAAAACGTTTTAAACAAATTACCCGTATACTTTGATCGGTTATGTTCGCCAGATATATACATCCAGTCCCACCCGTCATAACCGTTGTCGCGCAATATGCGCGCGAGATCCGATGACGACAAATACATATCAGATATTATCGCGATTTTCTTGCCCGATTGACGCGCGTAATTATACACATCAATCATACCAGGACGCGGACGCAAAATGCGTGATTCAAATTCAACCTCGACCCCACGCATGTCGCGAAATGACGCATCAATATTTGCGTATATTGCGTCCAACGTCGTATCTTCGCCACCACATGACCGGGCGCGATGTTCCGCCGCCATACGCGCGGTGGTAAAACCGGTGCGACCAGTATACTGTTCCATATGACGAACAAAGTGGTATGGATTCATATACGGACGCACCAACAATGTGTCAAATATGTCAAACGATATACAATCGTGACAATCAATCAAAGATTTTATTTTGTCATTTATCATGCTGATAATAATAACAAGGCGATAGCCAAAACACAACTAAATAGTGGCCGTTTTATATGGTATAAACATCACCATTTGGTATTCTGACGTTGCCCTATTTTTCAGGCACTGGCCCGCAAAGACAGGTGCCCACACCGTTGTATAATTACAGGACAAAACATATTCCGCCATGATAACAGTATTAAAATCAGATTCTACCCAATCCATGGCACGGGTATTACCGCGACAAAACAAAATCCCGTTTGACGGGATTGTTATCTGAGATGCAGATGTATAATCTGTGCGTGCGTCAAAGTCCAGTTGTGGCGTGACAGCACTGACATCGGACATGCGGGCCAGTGTTGTTCCGCCCGGGGTTTCACCGTCGTGCACACGCAGGGTTTTATTGGTTAAATCAACCGTTATCTCGCCCGGGGCACCGGTAAATACTTTATGTTGGTCGGCGGTGCCGCGTCTGAATTGAATTTGTCGTGACATTGTTATCCTTTTGTTTAGTTTGAAGTAAATTTGTAAAAAAAACACCGACGCGTAACGCGTCGGTGAATGCATGTATTATATCACAAATCCCGTAAGAAATCAATCGCGCAGTTGGTCGGACAATTCACTGATTGCGATTGCATACCAATTAGAATTATTCCACCGCTTTATCCGATAGAAATTTGGATACGTCAAATACGCCGTTATCATCGGCATTGGTGCGACATCAGTATCAACTGCATTTGGATCAGTTGGCGCGATTGCCGCGTTCATACGCGCATTTTGAACCGCCAGTGTGTCTGCAACCAATCCTGCGGTCATTGCCGACGACGGCAGTGCCGTGCCATCTGGGTTTGTCACGCCCATCGCCGCCCAGGCGTCCAGTGTTTTTTTCGTTTTACCGTCCAACAGCGACACATCAAAATCTGCCGGCAATACGACACGACGCGCAATGCGTTCGTTCGGATTCCAGCCCAATTTATTCAGATAATTTCCAGCCGACATCATTGCGTCACCAACACTGCCACTGATGTCTATTTTGCCGTCGCCATTGCCGTCAACGCCATATTGCGCCAGCGTTGTTGGTATAAACTGGAAATGTCCCATTGCGCCGGCCCAACTGCCCCCAAATTTAGAAACATCGTCGCCGTTTTTATCGGCAATTTTCATCAGTGCCAACAACTGGTTTGTAAAGAACGTTTGACGACGTCCCTCGTATATCAATGTGACAAATGCGTCACGCAACGGGTGGTCGGCCATACGCGCACCATAGTTTGATTCCATACCCCAAAACGCCAAAATAACGTGTGGCTGGACGCCATAGGTCTGTTCTACGCGGTGTAACAACGTCGGATAACGATGTGCCATTTTATGCCCCATTGCAACGCGCGATGGCGCAACGGTGCGTGCCAAGTATCCGTCCATCGTCAGTTTAAATTCAGACTGATTCTGGTCGCGCTTTACAATATTTGGAATAAATGCCGGATTTTTCAATGTTGCGTCAATCGTTGCGCGCGATATATTTTGTGCCGCCGCACGCGTGCGAATATCGTCCAGCACAGATTCCCAGCGCACCATATCAAATGCGCCACGGTCGGCAACCACAGGCGCCACGTCTGGCGCAATGGCAACAACATATTCGGTCGGTGCGGCCACCGCACGCGACATACACAACAGCCCCACGCACGCCACGCATGCGAAAAGTCTTGGTTGGGTCATATCTGTTTTCCCCCTGTATTAAAATGCGTATTTCAGCCCCAGATGCAGTCCAAATGATTGCCACGTGGCATGCTTTAACTGGACGTTGAATTTTTGAGTATGCGCCGGAACTGTTTCAATTATCGGATTGCCATTTTCGTCCAGGTCATATTGCCCATCTTTTAGTTTGAACTGGGAACTTTCGGCCCAATACAATTCGCCACCAATCTTGCCAACATAGAAATAATTCGTATCGGCACGTAAAACCAACTGCAAACGGTCAGACACGCGCATATTGTATTCCATTTCGGCCTGGTATGAATATGCACCGTTGGACCCTTCGTCCAGGAAACTGGGGTTCTGTTGCCAATCTGTGCGGTTTGGCCAAATTCCTTCGGACGAATATTTCGGCAATCCAAATTGAACATAAAAGCGCAATTTGTCCGACAGTGTCATTTGCTTTTCCACTTCCATTCCGATATAAAACCCAGACCAGGTTGTGTTGTATTCGTGGGTTTTGCCCTCTACTATAATCGGGCCATCGCCACCGATAACGACACATTCGCCACTGCCCACGCCCCATGGAACATTGCCCCAGGCGGGATCATAGCCAATCGTCGGCAATGATGTTCCCAATGAAAAAATTCCCCCATTAGACCCAGCCGGCACAACCTTTAAATCTTCGGGCGACATACATACCTGGTACCAGTCATCTGCAACCGGGGTCCCGATGGGCACAGAATAATAATTGCCGGCCTTATCACCATATACATACGCCCCCTTGTCCGTCATCAGTGGCAAATACACGCCCGGATTCGGGTAATAGTGATCGGACATTTCCAAATTATGTTTGAATATTTCATATCCAAACGATGGCGATAATTTCCAGCCACCAATATCCCACACGTGATGCGCCCCAACACCAAAACGGAAATGGTTTGTCCGCCCCGATTGGTCACCAACAGAAATGGTAAATATCCCCTCGGTCGGTTTGGATTCGTTAAATGGTTTCAGGTCATAATCCATAGACAGACCGCCCGACGCCATACGACCGTATGTATATTCAGCAAACGCAAACATATCAAAATTGCGCAGGCTGAAATTATGCTGGGCTGTGACGCCAACCTCGTTAAAAACCATATCGTCCCATTCCAAAATGGAATTGACCCCGGTTTCAAATTCAAAATCTGCAAAACGACGCGCGTATGTTGGCGTAATCGTCGTCTTGGCCGTGTCCGCCCCAGAAATTCCGTTTGCCGTCATTGTGCCAGAATACGTTGGCTGGGCCACCGTTTGACGCGGAACCTGGTATGAATAAGACCGACTGCCCACAACCTGTTTATTGCCAGATTGTCCGACATATTTCGTATAGCCCTGATTTTGATACTGGGAATAGCCAACTTGGTTCGCATTAGTTGACGATGTCTGATAATACGACGGCACGCCCTCGTTCGCAGCCAACGCCGCGACAGACGCAAAAACGCCGGTAAAAAAGGTTATTATTCCTGTCTTCATTTCTTTTTCTTGGGATTATTATATCATAAAAACAGTCCCTGCGAAAGTGATTTCATTTATCACTTGCGCCGATTTTATACCGCGATACAATGCGTCGTATGGAAATGCCACACAATATATATATTCACACACCATTTTGTATGTCCAAGTGCAAATATTGCGCATTTTTTTCGGCCGCATGCACTGCACCTGACTGGGACAGATTTGCCGACGGCATTGTGCGCGAAATCCAATTCTGGGGCGCGCGACTGGGGCGCGTTGCGGTGCCAACTGTATTTTTTGGTGGTGGCACACCGTCACTGATGCCAACGCGCGTGTTTGCACGAATTATGAACGCGTTGCACAACAATTTTAACATTGCCCCAAACCCAGAAATCACATTGGAATCAAATCCAAAAACACTGGACGCGACGCGGTTGCGTGAATTTATGGACGCTGGGGTAAATCGCCTGTCGGTGGGGGTGCAACGCCTGGATAACCCAGAACTGGAATTCTTGGGGCGACGGCACAATGTGCGCGACGCAATGCAATTATTGGACGTGGCGATGAAAATGGGCCTGCGCGTGAATGCAGATTTTATATATGGAATCCCGGGGGATAATGCGGACACCGTCGCACAAATGTGTCGGGATATAAATGCCTTGGGGCTGGGCCACGTGTCAATGTATGAATTGACCATTGAAAAAAACACACCATTTGGCCAAATGAATTTAGCAATGCCATCAAACGACGCGATGGCCGATATGTATTGCACAATCGCAGGGACGCTGGCCCTGCCCCGGTACGAGGTTTCAAATTATGCCACCCCCGGCAACGAATGCATTCACAACCAGAACGTGTGGGACGGCGACGCCTATGTTGGCATTGGTCGTGGTGCGGCTGGGCGACCATACATTGACGGCACCTGGTATGAACAGCGTGGTGGCGACGATATACAAATGCAACCACTGACGCCAGCGGCGCGCGCCACAGAAAAAATTATAACAGGTCTGCGCACCGTGCGTGGTGTGCGTAAATCCGATGACGTTATGCGCGTAATAAACACAGACTGGCTGCGCGCAAATCCAGAACTGGTTTGTGATAACGGCAACCGAATTTGCGTCACGGAAAAAGGTATGTTGATTTTAGATGATTTGTTGCTAGACTTGTGCAACTGGGACGGAAAATGAAAAACAAATTACTGAACATAATCGGAATAATCGCGGTTGTCACCGCGGTTGTGATTGCACACTATTTAACAAAACCAAAGGATGTAATTATGAACACTGGGATACGACCTGAAAATATGGATACAACTGTTCGTCCAGGCGACGATTTTTACGCGTATGCAACAAACGGTTGGCGGTCGGCGCACCCAATCCCAGACGACTATACACGATATGGTGTGTTTGATGTTTTGCACGATACCAACCTGGTACGTGTGCGTGAAATCGCCGAAACAGATACCGGAAAAATCGGAACACTGTATAAAATCGCGATGAATACAGAAAAATTAAACGCCGACGGCGTGCGCCCGGTCGCCGCCCAGATTGCAGAAATTGACGCGATAAAATCACGCGATGAATTACCAGAATTTATTGGTCGTATGCACCAGATGACATCGGCATTTTGGGGCGATGGCGTTGCACTGGACGAAACAGACAGCACGCATTACCTGTATAACATTGGCCAGGGCGGACTGGGGCTGGCACGTGATTACTATTTTGACACAGACAAAAAAACAATCCAGATTCGCGAAAAGTATCTGGAATTTATCGCGAAACAAATGAAAAACTTTGGCATTTCTGTGGACGCAAAAAAATTATACGATTTAGAATTACGTATGGCGCGGTCTTTTTATCCAAAGGAAAAATTGCGTGACCCACATGCAAACTATCACAAGATGACACTGGACGAAATTAAATCACGTTTTCCAGGATTTGATTGGGACGCATACTTGGCCGCGCGTGGCGCAACGCGTGCGACGCAAATCAACATCGCCCAGCCCGAGGCAATCGCAGAATCAATCGCGATTATGAACGATACTGATTTGGATTTGATAAAGACATATCTGAAATATCGCATTGTCAGTTCCGCAGACACATTACTGGACGACACAACATACGAAATATCATTTGATTTTTATAACCGCACAATGGCCGGCCAACCCACGCCAAAGCCACGCTGGAAACGCGCGGTCGCGATGCTGGACGGCACCCTGGGCGAAGAAATCGGCCACCTGTATGTGAAAAAATATTTTTCCGCAGACGCAAAAAAACGTATGCAAGAATTGGTGAAAAACCTGCAACGCGCATTGGGCGCGCGTATTGAAAATCTGGAATGGATGTCCGACGAAACTAAACGCCAGGCATTACAAAAACTGGACACGTTTCACGCAAAAATCGGATACCCGGACAAGTGGCGCGATTATTCTGAATTGCACATAGACCCGAACGCGTCACTGTGGGAAAATATGCTGATTGTATCAAAATTTGAAGATGATTTTTGGCTGAACAAAATCGGTCGCGAAAAAGACCCAACGCTGTGGTATATGAACGCACACGAAATCAACGCGTATTATGACCCATCTACGAACGAAATATGTTTTCCGGCCGGCATATTACAGTATCCGTTCTTTGATATGAACGCAGACGACGCATTTAACTATGGCGCAATCGGCAGTATTATTGGTCACGAAATGACACACGGCTTTGATGATTCTGGCCGTCATTTTGATGCCAACGGCAATATGACCGATTGGTGGACTGCGCGCGATGCCCAGGGATTTGAACAACGTGCCGACGCGTTGCGCGCACAGTTTGATAAAATCGTAATTGCGCCCGGCGTGCACGCAAACGGCAAATTTACACTGGGCGAAAACCTGGCGGACTATGGTGGGATAACTGTATCATTTACCGCATATAAAAACTTTGGTCACGCAACTGATGTTGCCGATGGATTCACCGCAGACCAACGTTTCTTTATCGCATACGCCGGCAGTTGGGCGCAAAACAGTCGCCCTGACGAAGACCTGCGCCTGACCAAGGTTGACGAACATTCCCTGGCGCGCAACCGCGTCAATGGTATATTGCCGAACATCGCAATGTGGTATGATGCATTTGGAATACAGCCCGGCGACGCGTTATATATCGCCCCAGAAAAACGAATAAAGTTATGGTAAAAAAACGTCCCGAAATGGGACGTTTTTTATTTATGTGATAAAATATGCAAAACAACACTGATTATAAATATCAGCGTAATAACCCCCAGGATTATTTTCTGGCGACGGTGTCCGGCACCATCATTACAATGCGCGCAATCACAATGACAATCGCGCACGACCAGCACCCACGACACCCCCAACATCAACGCTGAAAACACGAACAGCCACGGTTCAATCCACGTTGGCAACACAGATGTGTGCGCGAATTCTGGCGCAACCAGTGACACAACCGACAACACGATTGGCAACACACAGCAAAACAAATGTGGCACCAACGACGCGATTATTCCGATTTTAACAGCCTTGTTTTTCATTTATGCCCCCGTGAAAAAAACTGTTCAACACATAAGTCAAACAGCCTAACAATTTTTTTTAATTAAACAACATATTTTTTAATTAAACCACAAAAATGCGCGTCCAACTGGTGGCGTTGCCTCTGGCGATTGTGTTGCAATCGTATCAAAACGCGTATCGTCACCCGCCGCGACCGTATTCGCCGCTGTTCCCACAGGTAACCGTTCAACATTGACCGTTCCCGTGGTCAAATTTGCAGCATTTGTTGTATCAACGTTTTTGACATTTCCCAGACCAACCTGAGCCGCAGTTACATTATGCGGATTTTCTGTATTTTCTGTATGCTCGGTCATTTTTGCATTGATATTTGATTGCACATATGCCGTGCTAGGGATACCGGCCAGCGCAGGCGATATAGACACGACGGACGCCATTATCCCGAGCATAAAACGTACAAAAAACATTACTACCTCCACGACCCTCGTCGCGACAATAATACATTATTTTGAAAAATATTGCAAGTGATTGTGTAAGCCAACACCTAAATTGGCGTTCCCACCAGGACTGTAATTTCCACCGCTGCGCGGCGGGCCCCTTTCACTTCGTTACGAACCCGCGCAACTTCGTTGCTTGTCTGGTTCTTCGCCCTGGCGTAACCGTGCAATAAATTGGCGTTCCCACCAGGACTCGAACCCGGATTTAATTCTTAGGAGGAATTTGTTCTATCCCGTTGAACTATGGGAACACATGGTTTTATTTTATTCCTTGGATTTTAATATTGCAAGTTATAATAGTCACGAGTATAATAGGCCTGATAAAAACAGGAAAGGTAAAAAATGTCAACGGTAACAAGAAGTGATTTTGCCGCACGTTTGCGGGAAAAGTTCGGTCTGACTACAGCGGACGCATATAAATTAGTCGACATCGTATTTGACGAAATTCGCGACGCATTGGTCAACGGCGAAGAGGTTAAATTTGCTGGTTTTGGCAGTTTTAAAATTCTAACCAAGGCCCAGCGTATGGGACGCAATCCCAAGACTGGTGAAGCAGCAATTATATCGGCTCGACGCGTTGCGTCATTCCGCCCCAGCAACGAATTCAGACAACGCGTTGCAAAGCATCAATAATCCCCCACCGCCCAGATGGGCGGTGTTTTTGTAAAACAATACTAGTTACTGCTTTCTATAAAAAACCGCCCAAATGGGCGGTTCGGTTATTCGCACGCTTTTTCAGTGCAACTGGCGTTACCCCAGTCAGGACTGGTAAGATTATTATCGCCATAGTTCAAGTCCGTCCCACTTTCGGCTATCGTGTTGCCTATTGCATCTTTACATGCGGTCACGTTGCTAAACGTATTTGCCGTAACCTCTATGTAATTTGTATCAATTTTTTTCAGTTGCCACGGCGCCCTACTCCATAAATCTATAATCTTGTCCAGATTGGAAGGCTGCTCTGCGGTTGATTCTGGAATATTTTTCGCCACCCAAACACACCGCGCTGGATTCCATGTCCCGCCCGATGTTGTGCACATGGTTCCCGTCGTGATACCAGAATAATTAATCTTGTTAACACAGGCACTGCCGTTCCACGAGAAGTTTGCATTTTTGCACGTTGCACACGTCGAGAAGTTTGACGGTTGAACAGTTGTCGTACCTGAATCATTACCTGATGACGAACCTGATGACGAACCAGATGACGTCGTGCTCTTGTCAATAACCGCGCTAACCCAATCAACCATTGAATCTGGTGTTGGTGTAGCCTCTGCTTTGCCATTTACCGACATACATGTAACGATTGTCGCACGGCATGCATTGATTGCAATATTCTTGGCACTTGTGCTGGTCGTCGTTGTTGATGATGTGCTGTAACCATTTTGACCCAGACATGATGAAACATCGGATATACAACTTTCAGCATAACTGGCCAGCAATTCGTCCTGCTTCGCCTTTATCTGTGTCAAAGTGCGTTGCAAATATTCCGTAACCACGCTGTTTTTCGGATTATATTTCGCACTCTGGCCTGTGCCGGTATATGTAATATCCTGGCACTTGTTCAAAACAGACATGCACATGCCATAATTCTTGCCACCATCGTTGTAGCCGATTTTATACTGCAAGAAATTAGACATAACATCAGACGTTTTAGTCTGGGCTGTATTGGTGATTGTCTTGTCGATATATTCACTCAGGCTGCCACCATCGGCCCAGGCGTTTGTGCTGTTGTAATTCCATGTTGCATACAAATTATCTGTATAATACTTTGGTGCAGCAACGTTTGAATCAACCTTTTGTCCGGGTGTACTGCCAACGACGATTTTGCCGTCAACAATGTATTTGCCGGTTGGATCCAAACAGGATTCATAATCAGAACCACAAACAAAATCATCTTGCATACATGAATCCAGTGCGTTTATACACCCGCGCAAATCATATGTATTCTTTTGCTGAGCCACCAACAAACGCGCCTTTTGTAATACAGATTTTGCATTGCGAACGGTTGACGCCATCTTGTCATTAGAATCAGTCAGCGCACGTTCATATATGATACATTGTTTATCAATTTCCAAATCGTATGCGTTTGTAATAACAGAAATATCAACACCCTGGGCACTGCATGTGTTCAGAACTGATGCTTTGCAACGCGCACTGGCGGTTTTATATAACTGTTCGCCACGCTGATTGCTGATACTGGACGTATTAGTTGTGTTACCCAAGAACGAACTTAAATCAAAACCGGTGCTGCTAACAGTAAAGTCCAACAGACCTGACAAATCAAAACTCAACCCACTGTCAGTAGACGTTGCCGAAGCAGATTTCACATCGACAATCATGCTCTTGATTCTATCCAAATCATTCTTTAACTGCGAACTGTCACTAGAAGTCTGCATTTTTAATTCTGCCTCGGTCTGGGTGAACAAGGTTTCTACCTCATCCCTGCTCAGTCCTATATACTGAATCTTTTGCGCAACATCTTGCAAATCTTCGGTTGCCTGTTTCAGTGCAGTTTCAGTTTTTTCATAATTCTTTAAATTCTTGCTGCAACTGCAACGCCCCTGATTATCATCCAGAACGTTACAGAAATTATCCATACATGACTGATACTGCGCCTTGCAAAAATCGGTAACCTGGGCCAATTCGTCCATACTGGTTGTCGACGTTGTTGATGTATCAGACGATGTCGCTGATGTTGCCGCCGCCATACGAACCGTTGGAACACGTGTTGTCACAGATTGACTGCGCACACCAACACGACCGGTATACAGTGGTGTATTGACTGTATCTGTTTGCACGATTGATGCACGCGCGGCAGTCGTATTTGGCACCGCACGACGTGCTGAAACATTTTTATTCGCCGATGACGTTGCCGCTGCGCGTGACACGTTTGCTGCACGCGAAACATTTGCACGTGACGCCGTGGCTGATGCAGTGCGTGCCGTAACAGTGCGCGATGTTATTGCATTATTACGTGCCGTTGTTACACGCGTCGTTCCGGTTACACGCGGCGACACAGACGCCACACGCGACGATGCATTTGTCACACCACGTGATGCAACCGCAGGCGCAGACGCATTAGCCGTACCATTATTCTGATTTTGAATAACACTTTCCGCATCATCAACAACCAAATCATCTGCATCGGCGTCAACATCCGTATCCAAATATTCAACGGTGTCGTCATAGTAATATGCGGGCGCAACCTCTGCAAACGCTGGCAAAACCAGTAATCCACTCAATACAACAATCAGTCTTTTCATGGCGAAATATTCCTTCCTATTGTTCGGATTTTATCACATTTTCCATCGCCGCACAAATAAAAAGTACAAAACATTCTAAATTTCTTTGTTATGTCCGATACATTTTAAATATTTGCAGTGTTATTTTTAGCGGCAAAGATATTTGCTGGACACTGACAAGATTATTATCGGATATACATGAAAATTCTTGTAACATTTTTAATTTTTATACTATAATTCGCGTCAAAGGGTAGAGATTTGTCAAAATTAAAACGTAGTTTATTGTTCTTGCTGACACTGCCGATGCTGGGGTGCACGACTGTCCCGACCAGCACACAAGACAAGCGGTTGGACGGTCACACGCCAAAAATTACTGCATCTGATTTTGACTATGATCCGATGCAGACGCCGATTGCACAATGCTATGCCGACGAATTAAAACGTGGCGACAATATTTCGGGCGCAACACTGATTGATGATGGACTCTCTGCGTTTGTAATTCGCGCCGCGTTCGCACGTATGGCGACCAAGACCATTGATTTACAGACGTATATTTACAGTAACGATTTCTCGTCCAAGGTTTTGATTGGCGAATTAAAAAATGCCGCCGACCGCGGGGTGCGCGTGCGTATATTACTGGACGATTATGGAACGAATTCTGACATCGTTGACGTAATGTTATTAAACCAGCACCCGAATATAGAGGTCAAGGTTTTCAACACTGTCGCCAACCGGGCCAAACTTTTATATTATCCGCAGTTTATGTTAGATTTTAATCGACTGAATTCGCGCATGCACAATAAATTGTTTATCGTGGATAATGTTGCGTATATTACCGGCGGGCGAAACGTAGGCAGCAATTATTTCTATCCAGAAACTGCGTCGAATTTTTCTGATACCGACGTGCTGTTTCTGGGCGACATGACAAAATACGCCACCGCCAGTTTTGACGAATACTGGAATCACCACCTGGCAATACCAGCAGACGTTTTCCCAAAGGCTAAATCCAAGAAAGATATGCGAAAACTGGAAGAAAAATTCAAAGAAATCCAGGAACGCAGCGCCGAAGACACCAGAATGTATAACACTATTATCCAGGTGGCTATACGCAAATACAAACAAAAAAATTTTGATTTCAGTTGGGGGCACGGAAAATTTTTGGCAGACCCACCGGCCAAGGTTGAAATGACCATGGCGCAAAAACAAGAATATCGTGGCGACATTGTGCGTGCGCTGCAACACCTGTGGCGCGAAACCGACGATTCTGTATATATTTCAGCAGCATATTTCGTCCCCGGCCAAGGCGGATTGGAACACATGATGCACGAAGAAAAATCAGGCGTTCATATGACAATTGTCACAAATTCACTGGCATCAACAAACGCACCGACAGTTTATGCAAAATGGGAAAAATACCGCAAACGCCTAATTGAATCAGGGGCAGACGTGTATGAATTCATGCTGTCGGCGGAAAACTTGCGCGGTCAAGAACATGATCGCGAACGCAAACAATCCAGTTTTTCGGTCTTGCACAGTAAAACGATAGTTTTTGATGACAAAATTTCCTGGATTGGAAGTTTTAATCTAGACCCACGCAGCGCATACTTTAACACTGAAAATGTTGCAATATTTGAAAGTCGCGATTTCGCAAAAAAACTGCGTGATATGATTTTACGTGATGCGCAAACATCATGGCACGTGACACTGGACGAAAACAATAATCCAGTATGGACTGGCAAACGCCATGGTGACACAGCACCACGCAAATATCACCACAGTCCAGACACAACAATTTTCCGCCGCGGATGGAAAATTATGATGCGCCTAATTCCAGAAAAATTTGTATAAAACGCGCCACTGGCGTGTTTTTATTTAGACTTCAAAGTCTAACGTTCAGAATTCAGATAACGTGCGCCGATGCCGCACCAAATAATATCACACAAATCACTTATTTACTTTATAATCAATACAAATAACCACCGACGATACTCGACGGTGGCTACTCCCTTCCTTCTGGTATTCCCAGAAACTGTTATGACGCCATATGCCCACGCGGCACACGCGCGTTATGCGGCACGCGCAACAATACCCTTGTCGGCAATGTCGGCGGCATCCATTATTTTTTTCGCTTCGGTAAAGACCATTCCCTTGACACGCAACGCCAATGCTTTTGTATCCATACTTTCAGCAGCAACATCAAAATTATCTGTTCGGATTTGCAACGAAACATATGCACCAACCAATGATGAACGTGGTAAATCTTCGATACTGCGCGGTGCATTGCCAACACCAATTTTCAATTCATCGGCCAGGGATATAATCTGGCGATCTTCGTTCACCCAAACAGTCGTCGTTAAAACTTTGTTCAAGGCAATCATAATTTCTTTAATATTCTTTGGCATGCGTGGGTCCCTCCTTTGCTTGGGTTTTAAAGAAAAAATCGAGTCGATTAGTGTATTTACATACGTATTTACATTTTTATCAACCAAATCTTTTGTTGTTTTTTGTTTTTGCCAGATTTCCGGTTTTTGGCGGTTTTCTGGGACTTTGAAACCTTTTCTCCTTGTCTATACAAATATCTTAGAACAAAAACGAATCGCAGGTCAAGAGAAAATTTGATTTATTTTAATTTTATTTATAAAAAATTTATTTTTATTCTACAAACCATAAAATCCCATAAAATAACTATAATTTGTCATTGACAACCACAAACAGCCATGCTACATTCTGCATGAAGTCGGGAAGAGAATACTGGCGTCACGCTCTAAAAACAAGGACCATAAAGAATGTCATTGTTTCTCTCATCTTATGAAAATCGTTTGGATACCAAGGGGCGTATTTCTGTGCCGGCCTCTTTCCGTGCTTCGGTGTCCAATGAAAAATTTCCTGGCGTTGTTTTATATCGTTCGTTCACACACAATTGTATCGAGGGACTGTCCATGTCCCGTATGGAACAGATGGCTGCTGCAACCGACAAAATGGGGGTATTTGACGACGCATTGGACGACCTGTCGGCGATGTTATTTGCCGATGCGCGCCAGTTGGCGTTTGACGTTACGGGCCGCATTGTGATTCCGGCGGATTTATTGCAACACGCCGGCATTACCGACCGCGCCGTATTCGTTGGTCGCGGAAACAGTTTTCAAATCTGGAATCCGGACGCGTTCCGCGCCGTCCAGGAAAAATCACTAAAAAACCTACGCGCCACGCGCCCAAACCTAAAGATTGGGGAATAAAAAACGGGGCAATGCCCCGTTTTTTATTGTTCTGCTGTAATTTTAAACTCATCACGAATTTTTGTAACCGACGCAGCACGGGCGGCGATTGTATCGTTCAGGTTTGCCTCGGTCAAATCGGCGGCATACTTTAATGCATTTGCAAATGCCAATGCATCACTGTTCCCATGGGTTTTAACCGCAAAGCCTTGCAACCCCAAGAATACCGCCCCCGCATACGAACGCGGATCGATTTTATGTTTCAGACGTTTGAACACATGTACCAAGAAAAACGCCCCAATCATCGCCAAAATTGATTTCTTGAAATTATCAACCAACACACGTTTAATCAGTTTTGCCGTGCCTTCGACCGTTTTTAGAACGATGTTCCCTGTAAAACCGTCGGTCACGACAACCTGGACATTGCCACCACTGATGTCGTTTCCTTCGATAAATCCGATGTATTCATATGGTAATTCGTCACGATGTTCAGTCAATATGCGGTTCAAGTGCTGCAATGTTTCGTTGCCTTTGGTATCTTCGGCACCGATGTTCAATACCCCTAATTTCGGTCGCGGCATTTTCCCAATGACCTCGGCATAGACACTGCCCAATATAGAGAAATCAAACAAAACCGTTTCATCACACTGGACATTTGCACCCAAATCTAATACAACCACGCGTGAATCACCGCCACCCGATGGCAACATTGTTGTAATTGCCGGACGCGCAATTCCCGCAGTTGTTTTCAGCATCAGTTTCGACAGCGACATCAAAATGCCGGTATTACCCGCACTGACCACCGCTGATGCGTTTCCTTCGCGAACATCCTTTATCGCCATATACATTGACGTATCCTGGGCATGGCGAATAACATCGCGAACCTTGTCCGTACCACGAATTACGCCAGGCGCATGCACAACTGTGCAATTACGCGCAACACGCGGATATTTTGCCAACATGCGGTTCAGACGCGCGGCATCACCAAACAGACGGAAAACAACTTTGTCCTCGCCATTTTGATACAGAAACTGATTCAAGCCACCCAAAACGGCCTTGGGGCCCTTGTCCCCACCCATAGCGTCAACGGAAATTATTTTTTTTATATTCGTATCTGTCATGATATTTTTTCACATTAAAAAAGCAGAGTGGCACAAAACAGTGCGCCAAATCTGCCTTTTATATTTTTTGTGCCGCAATTATTTTGCACCACACGCTGGGCAAACGTGATGTGGACGTTTCTTTTCGCCACAGGCCTTGCATACTGTGCATGGCATAATTGACAATGCGTCATGAGAACGACGTTGTGCTGTGCGTGCTTTACTTGTTTTACTTTTTGGCGTTGCCATTTTACTATCCTTTTTAATTTACAGTTTGATATTCTATTAAAATCCATTGCAAATGCAAGGAAAACTTTAATCTGATATTACCTGGGCGACGAACATACCGTGATTATGCATCAGACCTATAACAGCGCTATGATCGTCCAACCCCATGTAGAATTTATATCCCTGTTGTTCCAGTGCCACGATTGTCGCCAATTTGAATTCTGCGGTTGTACCAGGATAATCGTGCGGTTTGCAGAAAACACGCTTCTTGATATTTGGCAGCAGATTGTCAATGTGACGCTGAACCTTGTCTTGGCCCATGGCCCAACGACCGGTGATAAACACAATTGTGAAATCCCGTCCCAATGTTTCCAGAATACGTATCATGTTTGTATTCGGTTCGCCGAAACGGTCATAGTTGGCGATGGCGAACTTCTGACTCACAACGCCGTCTATGTCACAAAAGATTGCCGGTATTTCTGTCATTGGCGCTTTACATACCCGGGGCATCTTTATGCCCCGGAATATTGACTAGATATCCAACAACTGTTGCTGGGTGTTTCCTTCGCGGGCCAAACGTTCTTCGCGTTCTTCGGCCTTGGCGATTTCACGAACACGGCGGACATACGCCCCTGTCCCGATTGGAATCAGACGACCAACAATCAGGTTTTCATTTATACCAACCAATTTATCGGTCGCACCACTGATTGCTGCATCAACCAATACCTTGGTTGTCTGTTGGAACGATGCGTTCGATATAAATGAACGTGATGTCAATGATGCGCGTGTCAAACCAACCAAAACCTGAGAAGCTTCGGCCACTTTGCCACCGTCATGTGCAACGCGTGCATTTTCTTCTTCGAAATCGACACGATCAACAACCTGGCCCATCAGGAATCCTGTGTCGCCTGGATTTGTGATTTCCACACGACGTGTCATTTCACGAATCAAGATTTCAATATGCTTGTCGTTGATAACCACGCCCTGCAAGCGATAAACCTGTTGAATCTGTTCAACCATAAACGTCGCCAATGCTTTCTGCCCCAAGATACGCAAAATATCTTGTGGAACAGGGTCGCCGTCGACCAGTTTATCGGCCTTGCGCACAACATCACCACTGCGCACCAACAGATTTGTTCCCTTTGGAACAGCATATTCAACCGGTGCTGTGCCGTCTTCGGGGTCAATGCGGATGATGATTTTTGACTTTGCATCTTCCAATTCGACTGTCCCGTCAATCTCTGCCAACAACGCAGGATTAGATGGACGGCGAACTTCCAGTAATTCTTCGACTCGTGGCAGACCACCAGTAATATCGCCTGTCTTTTTCGCCTGGACAGGAATACGCGCCAGAACATCGCCCGCCACAACGGTTGCACCGTTTGCAACGTTCAACACCGAATACATCGGCAACATATATTCTGCAATCTTTTTCCCGCCCAAGGAAATAACGTTACCGTTTGCGTCAACCAAGCGGATTGCTGGCTGTAACGCCTTTTTGGTGTTTGCTTTCCAGTTGATAACCTTGCGCGAAACGATACCAGTCATGGAATCAACTTCTTCCTGGTATGAAACGTTTTCAACCAGGTCGCCAAAGCTGACGATACCATCTTTTTCAGCAATGATTGTGTTTGAATACGGATCCCATTCTGCAACCTTGGCACCCTTTTCAACACTGTCGCCATCATTGACAATCAACATTGCCGCATATGGCAACCCGCACGAGAATAATGTTTCGCCCTTGTCATCAACAACAGCCAATTCACCGTTACGCGACAGAACAACAACGCGTCCAGATGTGTTTTTAATTGTGTTAACGCCTGTCAGTTTGATTTTACCCGCAACTGGAACCTCGATAAAGTGATTTTCCGTGCCACCAGCCGCAACACCACCGATGTGGAATGTTCGCAGTGTCAACTGTGTCCCAGGTTCACCAATAGACTGGCCCGCGATAACACCGACCGCTTCACCAACATGAACCAACGCATTACGCGACAAATCCATGCCATAACATTTTGCACACAGACCGTCACTGCAACATGTCAAAACACTACGTACATCAACGGACGGCAGACCAGATTCATTAATTTGCTTTGCTGCAGTTTTGGTAATCAGTTCACCGGCCGGGACGATAACTTCCTTGGTAATCGGGTGAATAATATCGTGTGCTGCCGTGCGTCCCAACACAACATCGCCCAGCGCAACCGACAGTGTTGAACCCTGATACACAGGTTTTGCCGTGATAAATTCACTCGTGCCGCAATCATGTTCGGTAATAACTGTATTCTGGGCCAATTCAACCAAACGACGTGTCAGATAACCCGCAGACGCAGTTTTCAACGCGGTATCCGACATACCCTTACGTGCACCGTGGGTGGACGTAAAGTATTCAGACATGGTCAGTCCCTCTTTAAAGTTCGAAATAATAGGAACTTCAATAATAGAACCGTCTGGCTTCTGCATCATACCACGCATACCTGCCAACTGCTGAATCTGACGTTTGGAACCACGCGCCCCAGACAGAGCCATCATCAGAACAGAATTCCAATTTTCGCCTGTTGTCTTGCCCAGCGCAGCATACGCCAAGTCACCCAATTTATCGGTTGTTTTCTGCCACAAGTCAATCAGTTTATTGTGACGTTCGCCACCAGACAGCAAACCGTTCTGATACTGTGTTTCAATTTCTTCGGCCGCCTTTTCAGCATCAGAAATCATGGTTTTCTTTTCATCTGGAATAACAATATCATCAAACCCGATGGAAATACCACTGCGTGCTGCTTGTTCAAAACCAGTATTTTTCAAATTATCGGCCAGCACAATCATTGCCTTGTCACCACAACGTTCATACGTTGTCGCCAACAGTGCCTTGATTTCTTTGACCGGCATAACCTTGTTCACCAAATCGAACGGCATTTTGTCAGATTTCGGCAACAGTTCGCCCAAAATCATACGACCGGCGGTTGTTTTGTAAATCTTGCCATTGATACGTGCAACGATTGGTGTGTGCAACGTGATAGAGTGATTTTCCAACGCCAGTTTAACTTCGTCCATGTTGGCAAAGCGTGGCGATTTGTCAGTATGTTCACCATCAATCAACGAAATGTAATAAACACCCAACACCATGTCTTGGGCCGGAACAATCATTGGTTCACCATTTGCCGGCGACAAAACGTTGTTCGACGACAGCATCAATGTGCGTGCTTCTAATTGCGCCTCTAATGAAATAGGAACGTGCACAGACATCTGGTCACCGTCAAAGTCCGCATTGAATCCCTTGCAGACCAATGGGTGCAGACGAATTGCCTTGCCTTCTATCAAGACCGGTTCAAACGCCAACAGTGACAAACGGTGCAATGATGGCGCACGGTTCAACAGAACAGGATGCTGGTAAATAACCTTTTCCAGGATTTCCCAAACGACATCTTCGCCGTTTTCAACCATTTTACGTGCGGTCTTTAATGTATTTGCATAATCACCCGCCAACAAACGCGCATAAACAAATGGTTTAAACAATTCCAGTGCCATTGTTTTTGGCAAGCCAACCTGGTGCAATTTCAGAGAAGGCCCCGACACAATCACCGAACGACCGGAATAATCCACACGCTTGCCCAACATGTTCATACGGAAACGTCCAGATTTACCGCGCAATGAATCAGACAGTGATTTCAGCGGACGACGGTTCTGAGAAACCATTGGACGTGCCTTGTGACCATTGTCGAACAATGAATCGACGGCTTCTTGCAGCATACGTTTTTCATTGCGGACGATGATATCCGGCGCGTGCATTTCAATAAATCTTTTCAAACGATTGTTACGGATGATAACACGACGATACAAATCGTTCAGGTCAGATGCCGCGACGTGGCCCGCATCCAATGTGACCAATGGACGCATATCTGGTGGGATAACCGGAATAATATCCGGCAACATCCACGCTGGGTCGGTCTTGGAATCCAAGAACGCTTCGACCAGTTTCAATTGTTTGATTAAACCCTTGCGTTTCGCTTCGGATTTTGTTTCCGCCAATTCTGCACGCAGGCGTGTGCGTTCGTCACCCATATCCAGGTTGGCGATAATGCTGCGCACGCCTTCGGCACCGATGCCAACGCGAAACGCGTCCGGTCCGAATTCTTCGACGGCGTTTTGATATTCATCTTCGCTGATGACATCATACTGTTTCAGATTGGTTAAACCTGGTTCAATAACGATGTATGCATCATACGAAATAACCTGTTCCAATTTTTTCTGGGGCAGATTGTTCAACAATGTGGCAATTTTACCCTCGCGCAGGAACCATGTGTGTGCCACAGGCATTGCCAATTTAATATGTCCCATACGTTCACGACGCACGGACGAAGACCCAACCTCGACCCCACAACGTTCGCAAACGACGCCACGGAATTTTATTCTTTTATATTTTCCGCACGCACATTCATAATCTTTGACTGGACCAAAAATCTGCTGGCAGAACAGGCCTTCTGCTTCTGGTTTCAAAGAGTGATAGTTGATAGTTTCGGGCTTCTTTACCTCGCCATGGGACCAGGACAGAATTTCTTCTGGTGACGCGATGGTGATGCGCAGTGCGTCAAACTGTTCCTTGGTTTCAATTTGTCCGAAAATCTTCTGCAACATATTGGTCATAAATTTTGCTCCTTTCAAGTCGCTGTTCAAAATGCTTTTGCCGTGACAGTGACTGCACCGTCACGGCTGGATTTTTTAGTCAATTTTCTTTGGTGTCATCGCCAGACCCAAACCACGCAATTCGCGAACGAACACGTTGAATGCTTCTGGTGTGCCGGTCTGGATATCATTGCTGCCGGATATGATGGCTTCATACATCTTGTTACGGCCGACGATATCGTCAGACTTGACAGTCAGCATTTCGCGCAGCAGGTGCGCCGCACCATGTGCTTCCAATGCCCACACTTCCATTTCACCCAAACGCTGGCCACCCATATGTGCCTTACCAGACAATGGCTGTTGTGTTACCAACGAATAGTTACCAATTGAACGTGCATGAATCTTTTCATCAACAAAGTGATGCAGTTTCATCATATACATAACACCAACGGTAACTGGACGTGCAAATTTTTCACCCGTCATACCATCATACATCGTGAACTGACCGGATTCAGGCAGTTTTGCCAATTTCAGCATGCTGCGGATGTCTTCTGGGGTCGCACCGTCAAATGTCGGTGTTGCCATTGGAACACCATCGCGCAACAGGGCCGCTTCGGCACGGACATCTGTGTCGGTCATTTTTTCCAACTTGTCCGCGGTTTCTTTGCCGTAAATCTTGCCCATGATGGTGCGCAAATCATCTGTCACGGCACGTTTCGCCTTGACTTCTTCCAATACTTCGCCAATCTGCTGGCCCAGGGCGCGTCCCGCCATACCAAGGTGGGTTTCCAAAATCTGGCCGATGTTCATACGTGACGGCACACCCAACGGATTCAGAACGATATCGACCGGGGTTCCATCTTCCATGTATGGCATGTCTTCGATTGGAACAACCTTGGATACAATACCCTTGTTTCCGTGACGACCCGCCATTTTATCACCAGGCTGCAATTTCATCTTGTGCGCGATATAGACCTTGACCTCTTTCAAGACGCCCGCGTTCAGCGAATTGCTTTCTGTTGCCTTGGAAACTTCGGCATCGGCTTTTTCGTTCAATGCCTTCAGTTTTGCAACATGCTGTTCACGCAGTTCGTCAATCTTGGCCTGGGCTTCTTTGTTGCGAACAACCATTTTTTTGATGTCGGCTGGCTTGATGCCTTCGAATACTTCGGCTGTCAATTTTTTGCCAACAAATGGTTTCAAGCTGCCTGTGCCAGCGTCAATTGTTTCGCCTTCGGCAATCTGGAACACCTGGTCTGCAAAGCCCTTTTCGATGATAGATGTTTCTTCATCGCGGTCTTTATTGATTTGTTCAATTTTTTGCAGTTCAATCATCTGGGTACGTTCGTCTTTCTTTACCCCATGACGGGTCAAGACGTTCACACCGATAACTGTTCCTTCTTCGTTTGGCCCCACGCGCAGCGATGTATCCTTGACGTTCAGTGCCTTTTCCCCAAAGATGTTGCGCAACAACGCCTCTTCCGGGGTCAGCAATGTTTCAGATTTTGGCGAAACACGACCGACCAAAATGTCGCCCTGTTTCACGCGTGCACCAACGTAAATGATACCGGATTCGTCCAGGTTTTTCAGTGCTTCTTCGCCGACGTTTGGAATGTCGCGAGTAAAGCTTTCTGGGCCCAACTGGGTATCACGAACTTTGAATTCTTTTTCAACGATTTTAACCGATGTGAACATATCTTCGCGGGAAATACGTTCGGAAATCACAATCGCGTCTTCATAGTTGTAACCACGCCATGGCACGAATGCGACCAACACGTTACGACCTAACGCCAATTCACCATAGTTCATCGATGAACCGTCGGCAATGATGTCGCCCGCAGAAATACGGTCGCCAACCTTGACCAATGGTTTTTGGTGAATCAATGTTTCACTGTTACTGCGTTCAAATTTTTCCAGATTGTAAATATCAACACCGGTCACGACATTGCGGCTGTTCATACATTTAACCACAATACGATTTGCATCCACAGATTCAACAACACCACTGTGTTTTGCAACCTTGCCGGTGCGAGAATCACGTGCAACCTCGCGTTCAATACCAGTTCCAACCAACGGGGCCTGGACACGCAATAATGGAACACCCTGGCGTTGCATATTTGAACCCATCAATGCACGGTTCGCGTCGTCGTTTTCAACGAACGGAATCAAACCAGTTGCGATTGACACCACCTGGCGTGGCGCAACGTCGATTAAATCAACTTCTTCTTTTGGAACCATTGTAAATTCGCCGTCAACACGTGCAGTCACGATATCTTCGGCCAATGCACCGTCCTTGGTTGTCGGTGTGTTACCCTGGGCAATTTTGTGGCCCAATTCTTCGTCCGCGGTCAGATATACCATCTTACCCGTGACACGACCATTTTCAACAACGTAGTATGGTGTTTCAATAAATCCGTATGGATTGACACGTGCATATGTCGCCATATGATTTATCAGACCAATGTTTGCACCTTCGGGTGTATGAATTGGGCACAGACGACCATAGTGTGTCGGGTGAACGTCGCGGACATCTATGCCAGCGCGGTCACGATTCAATCCGCCTGGCCCCAACGCAGAAATACGACGCTTGTGTTCCAATTCCGACAGCGGGTTATACGCATCCATAAACTGGGACAACTGGGACGTTCCCAAGAATTCAGCAACCAACGACATCAATGGCTTAACATTGATAACGTCCTGGGGTTGCATATTTGCAATGTTTGGCGACGACAGGCTTTCGCGAACCAGACGTTCAATACGAACCATACCAGTGCGGAAATTCTGTTCCAACAATTCACCAACCGCACGCACGCGACGATTTGACAAGTTATCAATGTCATCAACAGTGTCTTTGTGATCGATAATGTTTGTTAACGTCTTCAAAACCGCCAAGAAATCAGATTTTGTCAGCAAACGTTCATCTTCGGGTTTTTTACCAGAATCAATTTTCAAACGTTTATTCATCTTGAAACGACCGACCGCCGACAGGTCATAGAACGCCGCGTCAAATCCCTGGCGCAGGAACAAGTTAATTGCCGCTTCCAGTGTCGGACGTTCACCCGGACGAATGATGTTATAAACTTCTATCAATGCTTCTTCGCGATTGGTTGTTTTATCCGCAACCAACGTGTTACGCATGTGCGCGGTAACCGTTGTGTTATCAATCGCAATCAGAGAAATTTCCTTGACACCCATTTTGTCCAAATCAGCCAAAACTTCTTCGGTGATTTCGGTTCCGGATTGGAATACAACCTCGTCCCCGGACATAATCGGGTCAAACAGATATTCACCAATTAGCGATTCGGGCAAGACACCAAATTCTTTGGACGCAGATGTGATTTTTGCCATACGTTTTGCGTTCAGACGATCGCCCTTAGACGCCAAGACCTTTTTATCTTTTGGATTGATTAAATCATAATTCAAACGGTATTTATCCAGACCCGCAAATGCCGATGTTTCGCCCGCCCACATTTTGCCATCAAATTTCAGCGGAATGCGGTTATAGAACGCCGACAGAATTTCTGTATCACTCATTCCGCGAATTGTTGACTTACGTGGATCGGCTGCGAATTTCTTTTCATCTTCGGCGGCCGGCAAACAACGTAACAGCACAGTTGCTGGAACCTTGCGACGACGGTCGATACGAACATAGATAACGCCCTTGGATTCTTCGAAATCAATCCAGCTGCCGTGTTCCGGGATAATACGCGCGGTGTATGTAATCGGGTTACCGGCGATTTTCGCTTCTTTGGTGGTTGCAAAAACGACACCTTGGGCACGATGCATCTGGGAAACAATAACACGTTCAACACCCGATGCGATAAAGCTGCCGCGTTCTGTCATCAACGGCACTTCGCCCATAAATATTTCTTGTTCTTTGATATCGCGCAACGTTTTTTTGCCGTCTTCGGCGATATCCCATAAAATCAATCTCAGCTTCAATTTCAGCTTGCTGGAATATGTCATATTGCGCAGCATGCATTCTTTTACGTTATATACAGGTTTGTCCAACGTGTATTCCACAAATTCCAGGTCGGCAATGCCGGCATAGTCTTTGATTGGAAACATAGACGTGAATACATTTTGCAGACCGATGTTTTTGCGGTTCTGCGGATCTACATCAGCCTGTAAGAAATCTTTGTATGAATTATATTGAATTTCAACCAGATCAGGAAGCGGAGTTTGCAAAAAACTTTTTCCAAAAGATTTTCTAAATTTCTGGATAACTGCCATGGGTCTCAATCCTTTTTTTTGTGCGTTTTGCAAACGAAACTATTTAATACTGTTTTTACGCCTTTGCGCCCACCGGGGAAAAATCCCCTGGTGGGCTGGCGTTTGCGCGGCAATGCCGTGACTTTTTTATTGTGTCGGGCGTCGCCCGACGGGATGAATTATTTCAATTCAACCTTGGCACCTGCTGCTTCCAATGTAGCCTTCATTTTTTCGGCTTCATCTTTGGCAACAGCTTCTTTCACTGCCTTTGGTGCAGATTCGACCAAAGCTTTCGCTTCGCCCAGGCCTAAGCCTGTCATTTCTTTAACTGCTTTGATAACGGCCAGTTTGTTTGCACCGATTTCTGCCAAGACGACATCAAATTCTGTCTTTTCTTCGGCGGCTGCGGCGGCTGGGCCAGCGGCTACTGCAACAGCAGCGGCGGCGGAAACGCCCCATGTTTCTTCCAACGCTTTGGACAGTTCAACTGCTTCCAAAACGGTCAATTTTGACAATTCTTCAACTAATTTCTGAATGTCTGCCATTTTTTAGCTCCTATTAGTTTAGGTAAATCAAAATGTTGCCATTTTGATATTAATTTTTCTTTCCATACTCTGCAGAAACGCGGGCCAGGCGCGATGCTGGTTCGACCAAGATACGCGCGATAGTGCCACGGATTTCCAACAGGGATGGCAGTTTGGATAATTGCACAATGCCGTCTTTGTCCAAGACATCTGCGTCCATTTTACCACCAATGATGGTCAGGTTTGGGTGCGTTTCAGCGAACTTTGCCAAAACCTTGGTGACTGCCAGGCCATCTGTTGCAACTGCAACTGCGGTCGGACGTTTCATCATTTCGGACACAGGTTCGAAATCGGTGTCTTTCAACGCCAATTTCATCAAACGATTTTTAACGACTTTGAAAACTGAAACCAATGGGCGCAATTCGTTGCGCAGGCATTCCATTTCTTTCACGGTCAGACCGTGGTTTTCAACGACGAAAACACCGTTTGCATCTTTCAAGGACGACTGCAACGCTGAAATCAAATCTGATTTTTCTTCGCGTCTCATATTTTATCCTTTACTTCCAGATTTCAGAAAGTTTCCTTTCCTAAAATCCCTGCTTTGTTAAACTTTCCATCCGGTTTCCCGGGATGGGGCTGCGGTTCCTGCCCCAAAGAATTTTTTCTTTGTCTATGATGGAAATTAAGTTGTTGCCAACACCATCAGTCTTGGACAGAAATCTCTACTTGTCGCGGTGCAACATTTGTCACACCGTAACATAACTTATCTTACATCAACCTTCAAGCCAGGCCCCTGGGTTGTCGCAACAGACACACCCAAGATATACTGCCCTTTGGACGATGCAGGTTTCACCTTTTTCAACTGGTCAACCAATGCATTTGCATTTTCAACCAACTGTTCAGTTGTGAATGACATTTTACCAATACCAGCGTGAATGATACCTTTCTTTTCCGCGCGATATTCAATCTGGCCCGCCTTGGCAGCCTTGATGGCTTCGGCGACATTGTTTGTAACCGTTCCCAATTTCGGATTCGGCATCAGACCCTTGGGCCCCAAGATACGTGCGATTTTTGACATTTTCGGCATCATGTCTGGCGTTGCAATAACGCGATCGAAATTGATTTCGCCACCGGCAACTTTTTCAATCAGTTCTTCGCCGCCAACAACATCTGCGCCCGCCTTTTTGGCATCGTCAGCACTGTTGACAGTAAATACTGCGACGCGGACTGTTTTGCCTGTGCCGTTCGGCAAGGACAACATACCACGAATATTCTGATCCGCCTTGGTAACGTCAATACCCAGTTTGATTGCAATTTCCAAGCTTTCATCGAACTTTTTTGATGTGTAACCGCGCAGGGCTTCGATAGCATCAGCCAAAGAATACACTTTGTCTGTATCCAAATTCGCCCATGTTTTCTGTCTTTTTGTCAGTTTCATATCTTATTCCTCCACCTTTACGCCCATAGAACGGCACTGACCCGCAACGATGTTCATAGCGGATTCAATGGTAGAGCAATTCAAGTCCGGCATTTTGTTTTCTGCAATCTGTTTTAATTGGTCCTGGGAAATCGTTCCAACGAAATCACGACCCGGCTTCTTGGAACCAGATTTCAGTTTCAACGCCTTTTTAATATAATACGACACCGGCGGCAACTTCATAATAAATTCAAAGCTGCGGTCAGTATAAACAGTGATAATGCACGGAATCGGCATACCCGGTTCTTTGTCAGCTGTTTTGTCGTTAAATTGTTTGCAGAATTCTGCGATATTTACACCGTTGGCACCCAACACAGGCCCAATTGGTGGCGCAGGATTTGCCTGCTTTGCAGGGACGACTAATTTGACAATCCCTTTCAGTTCTTTCTTTGCCATTTGTTCACTCCATTTTTTTTGGTTGTGTGGCGGTTCGATGTGGCGCATCTGCCGCCAGGATTTTTAGCGAAACCTTTTCGCAAAAACCCGAAAACTTTTTCTTTCAAAATTCCTTAAACACGCTCAACCTCGGCAAAACTCAGTTCTACACTGGTTTCACGGCCAAACACCAAAATTGTCGCAGTCATTTTTTGTTTCAGATTATCAACCTCGGCCACGATACCATTGAAACCATTGAACGGGCCATCAATAACATGAACTTCTTGCCCAACCTCGTATTCAACATCTTCGACAGAAACCGCCCCTTCTTCTACCTGCTTTTGCAGACGACGCGCCTCTTCTTCGCTGACGGCGATTGGTTTATTTTTCGCGCCCAAGAACATAACAACCTGGGGCATCAATTTAACCAATGAAAACGTCTCATTGTTCAAAACCATCTGGACAACGATATAACCTGGAAAGAATTTCTTTTCAGACTTTACACGTTTGCCACCCTTGATTTCAGTCACTTCGCGTGTTGGGACCAAAATTTCGCCAAACAACGCATTCAAGCGACGCTTATCAATCTGTTCACGCAGGCCGCGGGCAACCTTGTCTTCACAGCCGGTATGAACATTTACAACAAACCATTGCATTTTATCTTCCATATGCGTATCCTTTGCCCGTTTTGTTTTAGAAAATCCAACCAACAATCGCGTTCAGCACACTGTCCACCGCAAAGAAAAACAATGCCGCTGCCGCAGAAAACACCAGAATCATAATAGTTGCACGAACGACAGCGTCGCGCGATGGCCATACGATTTTAAACCACTCGCCGCGCACAGATTTTATATAATCAATAACTTTTTTCATAAATTCGCCCACTATGTCCGACCACCACAAAACACCAAAAACAGTCGTTTTGTCAAAACCCAAATTCCCAAAAATATGGCAAAACCATATTTTAGAGAATTTGGCAGGGGCAAAAGGAATCGAACCCTTATCCGCGGTTTTGGAGACCGATATTCTACCGTTGAACTATGCCCCTGTTTTTGGTCACTTTTATGCCTGCACAATTACGCAACCATCCCGATAGTCTGCGCCAGGATAGCACACCCAAACGAAAAAGCAAGCAGAAAAAGCGCACATATTATATGATTTTAACGCACCGTGCGCAAGTAAAATCTGAAAAACCGGTTTGATTTTTTTGGATTTTTCGCACTTTTTACTTGCACGCACTGCCACTTTTTGTCTATGATTTGTTAAAAACAGAGAGAGGAAGTCATTGCAAGACCGCATAGAACCGCCAATTTTACTATCACGACTGATGACGTTTGTGCTGGCTGGCGCGATTGTCGTGCTGGGGGTATTGGGCTTTACACTGTATAAAATGTTCCCGCTAAACCGACCCCAGGTGTTCTTTTTGAATTCCGAATTGCGTGCCGACCGCGATGTTGTCGTTCATCAATTGCCAACGACCGACGAAAATGTCAAATGGTATAAGCGTGCGTTTATTCGCGAATATATCAAGGCCCGTAATGAAATCGTGCCCGATGGACGCGTAATGTTGCGTAAATGGAATAATGACGCAACAGGTATTGTTCACACATGGTCCACAGACGCGGTTTATGACGCATTTACCCAGACTAATATGTGGAACGCCATAATGAACAGCACGCCTGATTTTGAATTCAGTTGCAGTGTAGAATTTGAAAACGGCGCAGTTACCCCGCGTACGGCGGATACGTTCGCTGTAAAATTTAAGTATTTTTGTGAAGATAGTGGTGGACAGACCGCTAAAAAAGATTATACAATCGTATTGAGATTACAAATGGACAACGACACAAAATTAAAGTGGTCGGAACGTCTTGATAACCCACTGGGGGTGCGCGTATCAGAATACCGCATAGAATCTGGGAACGGTGACCCACTGGACACTGGATATTTGGACGACGGACAATAATCCGTTCCATTGTTGTGACATGAATTAAGGTAAGGAATTGGGCATGAGTTTTAAGACAGCAATCAAGTTAAACATATCTGTGTTTTGCCTGGCATCAATGTGCATAATTGCACCGGCGGCCGCGGTGAACTATGGTGTCCAGGATGCATGGGACAACCCAACCGCAAATATGGCCGCAGGCAGCACGAAACCTGGATATGCCCAATTATCATGGACCACGGGCAGCGTATTACCAATTAAACTGCGCAATGGTATGGTAACGATGGTATCCCTGCCAAATGGCGAACAAATTGCCGACGCGGTTATCGGCAATCAGGGTCTGTTCACGATAGAGGCAAACCAGGGCGATCGCACAATGATTATCAGTCCCACTGCCAGCAACCAGGGGTCAGACACGAACCTGATTGTGACAGGCAAATCTGGCAATAAATACATATTCTATCTGCGAAGCGAGCCGTCTAATTCCAGCGAAATTACCTATTCCCAGGTAGAAGTTGTTCTGGACGGCAACACAGCATTGCCTGGCGCAACAAGTGCGAACGACGCAACCAGTGGGGCATCATCTATATTTAAGAAAGCCGCCAAAACCACCAGCACAGTTGGGGCCGATGGCGAGGATTATGGTTGGATTAAATCAATGAAAATTGATCCGTCAGAATTCCGTTTTGATTTGGATATTTTTGTTCCAAACCCAGACGACTATGTTATTGCGCCAGAACGCGTATGGCGTGACCGTATATTCACATACATTGACTTTGGCGACAAAGTTATTGCCATGACCCAGCGCCCGGTGGTTTCGTTGTTGGTCGAAGGTGGCGAGTCCCCAGTTGGATTCCGCACAGATGGCGATGACGGTCGACTGCTGATAGTGGAAGCTGTTGGAGATATGGTTCTGCGCAGTGGTCAACGCATTGTGTGCATTAAAAAGCGTGAAAAACCGTTCTTGATTGCCGACACGGCGTCAGTCATGGCCTTGGCCGAGGCGAACGTTGCGCAATCTATGATGTCAGGGCAATCATTGAACAACATCGCGTATTCTATGGATCAAAACGCAATCAATACAGCAGGGGTAAATTACACTGGAACACCAACATACATATCAAATACAAACACCATTGCAGGCACAGGATATTACATGCCGGCGTCTGTTGCGACAACCGCTACAATGCCGGTTATGTCGTCAGGCACGACAGGCTTAAACATGATTCCTAATGAACGCGTGACAGCAGGCTCTTATCTGCCCCAGACAAATATTCCATTGATTACCAGCAACCAGAGTGGTGTCGCCATTGAATTAAAATCTGACACATCGGTCAAGGCACTGGATGATTATTGGACAGGATTGCTGGCGAAGTTCAGCGGTGATGATGGGGTCGGATTGTTAACCCCATACAAGGACAAGGTGTTCTTTGCCGTTGACGAACAGGGTGTTGGTGAATTGGGGGCGACATCACGTGCGGCACGTCTGTATCGTTTGCGTATTGGTCCAATGACTGATATTGACACGGCTCAGAAACTGTGCGACCAACTGTTGAAATTCAGTGGGACTAGTTGTAGCGTCGTGCGTATTCAATAACTGATATTCCAGGCGGGATTTAACATGAGTGGTATCAAACAGCAGATTACAAGTATTCGAAAAACAACCCCAAAGCATGTCCAGTGGATATTGCTGGCGGCAGCATTTGTTGTCGTGCTGATATTGCTAGTTTTGCTGTTTGGGGGTCATGGTAAATCTTCCACCGTCCAGGATACATCTGATGACAATCCAATCAATTTGGTTATCACTGCAAATCCAACCGATGACTGGAACGAAAATACACTGACGTGGACCGATATAAAAGTTGGCACAACAAAAAAAATTACATTACGCTTTAATGCAACTGCCCCGGCAAAAATTGAAGATGTTCGCTATCACGAAAGTATCCCAGGGTTGAGCATCAAGGACACATGCAAGAAAATGGCCGAAATAAACCAGGTTACTGGCTGCAGTATCACGCTGGAATTCGCCCCGACTGCAACAATGGAAAACAAAGTATTAGCATTGTTTGTTGACTGGCACGATGTAAAACATCCCGCCAAAATGTCTAATACCGAAAAGATTGTTTTGGTATTGTCGTCAATTACGCCAAATGTCATTACAGAATCAGCACCGATTAGCACCCCTGAAACTGCACCTGCACCAAAACCGGTTCAGAATGAAATCAAGCGCCAGGTTGAAACCCTGGCCCCCGCCGACCCTTTTGCCGACAGCCCCGCACCGACGGTACCAGTGGTCGACGACACGCCAGCGACAGCATGTTCTGAATTCGCATTTCCAGGATACAATTCAACCGGCACACAAATCGGATGGATTCGTCCAGAACGCGGTGCGTATTACTTTCACCCGTTTTCAGATAAAAAATGCAACAATCCAACAGGTGTTTATAATCCTGACAGTGGTATCATTACTGATATAAAAAACACAGGGAAAAAGATTGGAACTGATGCTGAACACATTGGATACACCGCCGCCAGTGCAGATGGAGCATTGCCACAATTATCCAATCCGGCAACACGCGTCAAGAATCGTGCATACCAATTGACAACCGATGAAATTGAAAAGATGTCTGTGTCTGATTCTGTGCCCGAAACAGCCGACCGTTTTCGCGGTGGCATCACAATGAAGGATAAGTCTAATGATATCATTGTTGGAACCAGCGGGGACGCGTTCTATTCATCTGATCCGTATGATCGCACATTTGTATTACGGCAATACAAACCTATTCCAGCCACCATTGTGTCCGAGGTTCGCGCAGATCCGTCATTGTATAAAGATGGTGCAAAATCATTACCCGTGCGTGCAACAGTTGACCGCAATGTATATTCTGACAATGGTCGCACGGTTGTGATTCCGGCCGGAACATTGTTATTAGGATATGTCACGGGCGATATCCCTGGCCCATACAAAACCGTTGGTCGCATGGATATTCGCTGGTATCAATTTGTTTTACCAAATGGTGTTGAATTTAACTTTACAGGCGCCCCAGATCAGGATCCTTTCTCTGGTGATTCACAGGGACGCGCGGGCGTTCCCGGATATGGCAGCACGGACTATATTGAACAAATGGTATTACCATTGCTGACCGCGGTGGTTCCTGCAGCGGTAAATATGATTGCACCAATTACTGACAAATTCGTGAATCAAATTGACCTGGATAACAATACGGTCGTTCAATCGGGCACCGTGCGTTCGTCTGAACTGGCGAAAAATGAAATTATTACCGCATGGAACCAAGTTGCCCAAAAGTTTGTTGTAGATATGTTGGACAATACCGTTCCACCATTTTCCATTGCGGCCGGCACACGTATAACGGTATTTTCACCCGCTGATTTGGTTATAACGTGCGGCAAAGAAGGCAGTGGTAAAATATGTTCTGTGGAAAAAGTGCAAGCAGGTTCACAGAAAAGCGACCGTAATATACGGCCTAATTGGCAACACGGTGGCAAGGTTGATTACACCGATGGTTCGTGGACTGGCCAGGTTCGTTCGTTTAATTTAACTGACAAGTATTGCAAACAAGATAAGGATAATCTGTGGACAATTGATGACACCAAGAAAGAAGAATTGTATGACGCAGGATATGATTACCGCACAGTGTTGACGTATTGTAAATCACTGAATTATCAAGCAATCAATAATGCACGTCAAGATGCGCTGTATAAGAATCAACAAGACGCAAGCAATTCTAGCAGTATTGCAAGCACAGGTGGTATTGGCAGCAAAACATACAATGAAAATGTTTTGGGACTGAAATACAACAATGATGGTTCAATTCAAAACCCGTTCCAGACTGCAAAAACCGAAGCGAATACCGCGCAATCCGTTATCACATGCGAAGACGGCACAATACCTGATGCCAACGGATGCTGCACAGGGGAAATATTTACCGATATGGGCGACCAAGGATTCAATTGTTGTCCAGATACTGGTGGTGACTGTTTCCCGCCGATACTGTAATCCAAATCCGCCACATGGCGGGTTTATTTTATACCAAAGGAGTCTGTCATTCATTAAACATTATCAACAAACACCTGACGCGCCACGGCGCGTTTTTTTATTTTATACGCGATTCGTTTATACAAATTAGAAACCGCGTAATGAATCGGTTTTCCGATTCTGATTTCAACCAACGGTTGTAACATTTTACACATATCAATTGTTGGTCTATATATCATGACACAGGAATAAATTTCTGTGCCCCATAAATTAAATACAACAGGAGGAGAAAAAAAATGACAGCACAACACATTAAACCAGAATACGTATCAGAAAAATTTCACAGCGCAGAACAAATGTGGTTTTGGTTTCTGTATTCTAAATCTGTTCGTAATGGTTTTATGCGACCACGCGACTGCGGCACGCGCCGCGTTGCAGAATTGGTCGATGTGGAAACGCTGATAACAAAACTATACCTGTGCGGAAAATTGTCTGATGAACAATTACGCGTAATGAAGCAATTCGGTGACCGCCGACGCGCACCACATCAATATATCTGGGCCGAAAACCGCGCAGCAGATTTATGGCGGCGTGCAATGCAAACAATCGGCGACGCAGCCATCGAACGCGGTTGGATTTCCCAAGAATAAATAAAGGATTATCGATATGGTTATAATTGCATTTTCTGTGAAAACATCAAAAATTTTACCACGAATACTATGTCGTAATTTTCGACATTGTGCCCCTGTAATCGCCGGTCCGTCCCCAATAAAATCGTTTGTTATGTATCAATTTGTAACCCGTCGCAATATTGCGAGGGTTACATTGAACTCACGCGATATGAACATACTACGTGCATATGGATGGTTTTTTATTTGCGCACCAAATATCATACCAGATACTGGCGTACGCGGTGGCATAACATGTGTTGAGTTTACAAAACGCGTTATTGGGCTGCGCTGTGCCCGAATTCAAACACCAGACGCACTGTTTAAATACTTGACCCACGGTTCTCTAACATAAGAAATGCCCCGATGGGGCGTTTCTTATTTCGATGTGCGTTTAATTATTTGCATCTGGGCAATACCAAACAGGTTTGACACCGTCCAATACAGCACCAATCCTGCTGGCATCCACGCAAACAAGAACGTGAATATAACCGGCATCCATTTCATCACACGTTGTGTCTGGGCAACAGCATCATTTCCAGATGCGGTCTTGGCAACGGTTTGCAGACGTGATTGCCACCACATTGTCGCCCCCATCAATATCGGCAATATAAAGTATGGATCCATTGCTGCCAAATCAGATATCCACAAGAATCCCGCGCTGCGCATTGGAACGGACACCAATAACGCCTTGTATAATGCAAAGAATATCGGAATCTGAATCAACATCGGCAAGCAGCCCGACATTGGCGATGTCTTGTGCGTTTGATACAGGCGAACCATTTCCATTTGCAAACGCATTTTATCATTTGCATATAATTTCTGGATACGCGCCATCTCTGGTTGCATTTTTTGCATGGCTATCATTGAAGTATATGATTTGCGCGTCAGTGGCCATATCGCCAAGCGCAACAACAATGTGAACAGGATAATCGCAATCCCGTAATTACCCACAATCGCAAACAGACCATTTAACGCCCATAGCATTGGCCGTGCCAAGAACCAGAACCAACCGTAATCCACAGTTTCATCAATTCCTGTAATTACGCCGGCAACACCAGACAAAATATTCTGGTCGCGTGGGCCAGCAAATATACGCGATGTAATTGTTTTATCACCACCCGCCGGAACAGAAACCGCCGCCGCGGCAACGTCTGTCTGATATGTGGTGCCAAATGACTTTTTACCACGAATGGTTTGATCCGGGCTGTCTAATTGAACAATCGTTTCCCAATACTGGTCGGCAAAACCTGCAAAACCATTTGTCGTTGAATACGCGTATGATTTCTTGTCCAGTTTATACCAATCGTTGTGTTCAATATCAGAATTCACATACGCAACCATACCGGTATAGACGCCACTGGACGATTTCTGACTGGCGTCACGCACAACGCGCGCATACGGCGTAACCGCGATATCATGCCTGGACTTGTTCTTGATGTCATCTTTGATTGTGACTATATACCCATCAACCGTCACCGTGCGACGATATTCAACACCATCAGAATTACGCCACATAAACACGTCACCGCTTTTATTCCAAACAGTTTCCGGTGTTGGTGCCGATGTTCCTGTGGCAATTACGCCAACTTCGGCAAAGTCGTGTGGCCCGTTTAGCAGCGTTACACGCGCTGTATCAGACACATTACCGTCACTGACATAATCTGCCAATGCGACATTTGATATGCGCAGACCACGAACCGTCGTTGTGATTTTATCGGACGTGGCGGTATGCGCCGGGACCGCCGATAAATCCAAAACAGGCTCTGGGTCTGTATCGGGCACAACGGGTTGTTTTGGTGACATAATCGCACCAATTGCCCACCATGCCGCAAAAAACAGCAAACACCACCACAAGAACGATTTGAACACAGACTTTTTAGTCGTGGCGTTCTTATTCGCATTCCACTGAGCAAAGCCCGAATTATTATCCAAATATTTTACCATTACTTTTTACCCTTTGGTTTAACAGACGCTATGCAACGACGACGCACAATTATCCAGTTCAATATATATAGTGCAACACCAATACAAATACAAATATCTGCGACATTAAATGCTGGCCAGTGTGCCCCACCAATATGAAAGTCCAAGAAGTCAACCACTGCACCAAAACGCATACGGTCAATCAGATTTCCCAACGCCCCACCAACAATCAACGCCAGTGGCACACGTTCATATTTTTCTGCACGTGCAAACAGGTAATACCCGATAAAACCGATTATAAACCCAGTTGCCAGGACGATAAGCAGGGGTGCCCCCTCGCCCACGGTGCGTAACATTGAAAACGATGCACCAGGGTTCCATGTGAATACAATGTTAAACCAATCAGTCACATGGGCCATCAAATATGGCACCGGCACAATGTCCCACGCCGCCCCTGCCATCGGCACATTACCCGTAATCAGATACAACAACGCCCCTTTGGTCACTGCATCCAATGCAACGACCGCCACAATAATTGCAATACACAATAATATATTCTTTTTCATTTTTCCGTCCTTATATGCCGAAATATACCAGTGCGCGTGCGCAAATGCAAATAAAATGTCCCGTTCCCGGGACATTGGTTTATCTGTCTTTATTTGTCCGACACTGGATTGTCAACGCGAGCGTAATTATCGTCACGCAAATCGTTCAATATTCGTGTAATTGCCCCCTGGGACACACCCATGTATTCCAAAACGCCATAACCCAAGAACAGCGAGCTTTCTATTGTTTCTGGTAGCGCGGTTTGCGCACCTTCTTTTAATAATAATTTTGATTCCGTCAGGTTACGCGCACGCGCAAACACACGCACACGCGGCGCAATTTCACGCGCCGTGATAACGGTATCACGCGCCGTTGATGCATTATCCAATGCAACGACAACCGCACGCGTCTTGCGCGGAGTCAAACCAACATCCGTCAAAACATTTGCATTTGTTGAATCGCCATAAACAACGTTATAACCGTGTTCGCGACCCAACATTACAATATTTACATCCATATCCAGCGCAACATATGATATTTTCTGAGCCTGCAACATTTGTGCAACCAACTGACCAACACGACCAAAACCACAAATTACAACTTTTGGTGCATCTGATAAGCGTGGACGTGACGGCATAATATTTGGACTGAATAACTTCCCTGTGCGTTGCAGGCGATCAAACACTGCCAATAACAGTGGCGTCGCCATTATTGACAGCATGATTATCGCCGTCAAGATTTCTTGGTGCGGGGCCGGAATAGCGTCAATGCCTGACGTGCGCATTGTCTGCAACATCAACAGCCCAAATTCGCCCGCTTGGGACAAAACCAGTGCTATCATTACCGCATCTGGCACCCCGACATGACGAACACGCGCAACCATAAATATCGCAACAAACTTTGCCGCAATCAAACCAATAACGCCCGCCAGGACGATATACCAATAATGCCCCAGGACAGATAAATTCAAACTCATTCCCAATGATATGAAAAAGAACGCCAAAAACAACATCGCATACGGACTGATTTCAGCATTTACTTGGTGATTATAAATCGTTTCAGACAGCAACATACCCGCCAAGAATGCACCTAGTCCAACAGGCATACCAATCCAATCAGCAATACCGGCCCACAATGCGATGTTCAATAAAATCGCCAGTAAAAATGCTTCTTTTGATTTCAAACGCGCAACCTGGCGCATTAATGGATTTAGAACAAATCGCCCAATAATCATTACCCCCAGCACCAAGACAACCGACCACACCAATACATCAATCGCCATTGCACCAAAGTTAAATGATTTCCCTGCCAGCACAGGCATCATCGCCAATAGTGGAATCGCCAGTAAATCTTGGAATAACAAAATAGAAAATGTTTGCCGACCCATTTCTGTGTTTATCTGGTTTCTATCCGCCAGCAATTGCATATCTTCGGATGTGCTGGACATAGACAACATCAACGCCACCATCACGCACCCCATAATTGACCAGCCGGTCAATCCAAACAGCAGTGGAAACAACATCGCCACAACCATTAAAACCTGGGCCGCACCAAAACCAAATATCGCGCGACGCAATCCCCACAAGCGACGCATGTTTATCCCCAGGCCCAACATGAACCACAAAAACATTATCCCTAAATTGCCCAGTGTGGACCAATTATCTGTTAATTGAAATAAATTCAATACATATGGCCCGACAATTATCCCCGCAAACAAAAACGCAACCAATGCGCCAATTCGCGCCAAGCGTAATGCAAAAACCAATGCAAAAATAACTGTGATAAACAGTAATATCGACAATGATGCCGTCATAATATGTGGCCCCCTCTCCCCTTGCTTTATGTCACAGACATTATATCAAATCATGTGACAATTGTAAAAATTTTTCAGGCGATAATTCTTCGGCGCGTTCAGTGCCAGTCAATCCATATTTTACCCAATCAACGTTTGGGATAATTCCGCGTATCATTTTGCGTCGCTGGCCAAATAATTTGGCGGTAATTTGTTCCAGTTTATGGACGTCACTGACATTGCGAATCTTGTCCGGATTTGGCACAATCTGCACAACCGCCGATTGGACCCGTGGTCGCGGGACAAATGCGGTATTGGGCACATCAAATAAAATCTTGGCATCGGCAATCAGTGACGCCAAGACCGCCAAACGGCCATACTGTTCATCGCCGACGTGTGCAGTGATACGTTGAGCCACCTCGCGCTGGAACATTAATGTCATAGATTTTATCCGCGCACCAGACGCCACCGCAACCAGCCATCGTGTAAATAATTCTGTCCCAACATTATACGGCAAATTTGCACATATTGCGTATTCGTTCAAACCCAATGCACGCGTATCAACACGCAATGCGTCACCATAAACGACCGTTAAACGGCCAGCAGCGGCCACAGCAATTTTATCCAAAATAGTTTTTGTTGTTGGATCTTTCTCAATCGCGACAACACGATGTGCACCCGCCATCAATAACGCACGTGTCAAACCGCCCGGCCCCGGGCCAATTTCCATGACGTCGACAGTTTCAATATCCGGCACACTGCGCGCGATACGCCCCGTCAAATTCAAATCAAACAAGAAATTTTGCCCGAATTGTTTCTTGGGCTCTAATCCCGACGCTCGCATCATTTCGGCAACCGGCGGCAAAGATTTTATTGCGTCTGTCATATTGTTTTGCGCCCCCCAAATGCCAACGACAACGTCCCATCGTCCAGGTAATCTAAATCGCCACCCAAAGGCACCCCTGATGCCAGCTCAGAAAATGTAACCTCTGCCGGATTGCCAATTACCGACATAACATAATGCTGGGTTGTTTTCCCCTCGACCGTGTTGGGTAATGCGAATATGATTTCATGCACGCCCTCGGCCATTATTCGCGCAGACAATGTGCCTATATTTAAATCATCAGGTGTTGTCCCAGTCGTTCCAGACAATAATCCCCCCAGGATATGATATCGCCCATGAAAAACGCCCGACTTTTCCAATGTCCAAACATCTGATAAATCACGCACAATGCACAATGCGCCATTTGCACGCGTAGCATTGCGACAAAATTCGCACCGCCCCGACGCACGGTCGGTCAGCACACCACAATTCGGGCACGGCACGATATTTTCAACCGCATCATGAATTGCCGCCGCCAATATTTCGGCACGACCGGTTTTATCCTGTAACAGCGCCAGCGCAATACGCTGCCCCCCGCGTGCACCAACACGTGGCAAACGCGCAAATTGTTTTATCAATTTTTCAATCACCGGATTCATTGCAAACGCACCTTATCAATGAAATATGTAACAGTCAATCCCCATTGCCGACGCGTGCGTGCGAATATCGGCAGCGGCAGCGTCCGACAATCCATTTGCACGAACCCTGTACATGCCGTTTGCAGTGGGCTCAATTGTGGTGTTAACCCCCAGTTTATTTTTTACATTTGCAACCTGGGTTGCGGCGGCATTATGAGATGAAAAAGCACCAAATTGCACGCCCGCGTTGCCTGACGTCACCGTTGGCACCGTGCGTGCAGACACGACGTTATATGTCGGGGCAACTGATGCAGCTGCCGCGCTGTATGCCGCTGACATTGTTTGCGGCTTGACCGCTGAAACAGTCGGAGAATTTTTTACAATTGGCGCGGCCCCAGATTTCAACATCGCAAACCCGCGATTTAATAACTGGGTCGCAGCAGATGCGCGAACGTCCTTATTTTCTGCCCCCAAAACCACAACTATCAGATGCGCACCATCACGCTTTGCTGTAGCGACCAGAGAATAACGCGACTTGTTCGTGAAACCTGTTTTCATACCGTCGCACCCTGGATATGACGCTAACAGGCGATTTCCGTTTGTGTATGTTTTTCCGTTATATGTCCATGTTCTGATGCCGAAATATTTCCAATATTGTGGAAAATGTTTATAAACCGCCATAGATAGCAAAGCAATATCGCGTGCCGTTGACAAATGGTCATCATTCGGCAGACCAGATGAATTTTCAAAATTAGTATTCGTCAGTCCAATTTCATTTGCAACACGCGTCATCATATCGGCAAAATTACCTTCTTTGCCGCCCTTTAAATTTTCTGCCAATACGCGTGCGACATCGTTCGCACTCAATACCGCGACGGCCTTTATAGCGTCTTCGACACTAATCTTGCTGCCTGCGGCAATGCCCAATTTTACTGGTGATGCGGCCGCGGCCGAATTTGATACAATCAAGTAATCGTCCAAATGCAACCGACCATGTTCCAATGCATCAAACGTTAAATACAACGTCATAATCTTGGTCAGTGACGCAGGATAATTTAACTGGTCAGAATTTTCCTTTATCAAAACGCGACCGTTGTCCATATTGGCAACCAAGGCCGCACGATACTGTGCCGCCATCGCGCCACTGGATAAAAACACACCAATAAAAAATGCGATAAAAACCCTTCTCATCTTTGATGATATAAATATTAGTAAAAAATGCGCACGTGGGTCAACAAATAAGTGCGCCCTGGGGCGCACTGAATTCAATCCATCGAACGTAGACTTATTTTCTCGTCATCTACAATCACCAATTGTCCGGACGCAATTCCAAACCGACGCGCGGAATTAAATCCGTCACGTTGACCAAATAATGCGTCGTCACAAATTGGGAACACACCACGTGACAGACACAACTGATTTGCAACAACCATGTCACGGCATACTGCAATGATTGGAATATCAGGCTTGCGACAAGAAATCTTTGTTGCGATATCTGTATCACGTGCAAACACAACAATCGCCGACGCATGATTCAGATACGCCATTGACGCAACCGAACGCGACCAGTCATTTTCAGGAACGTTTTCTGTGCGCAACCAATCACTGGGATGCGAAATAGTATCATAGTCGGCATATGTTAAAATCTTGGCCATGGTTTCAATCACATTTACCGGATTGACACCGATTGTTGTTTCTTCGGACGTCATGGTTGAATCTGTGCGTAAATATGCCGCGTTTGCAACATCACTGATTTCGGCGCGCGTTGGGAATTCGCTGGTCACCATGGTGCCCAACATCTGGGTTGCCATAATAACCGGGCGATTTAACATACGACACGTACGAATAATATGACGTGAAATTGCAGGAACTTGTTCAAAAGGAACCTCTACGGCCAAGTCACCACGCGCAACCATGATTCCATCAGCCGCGGCGGCAATATCTGAGATACGTTCAACAGCATTTGGACGTTCAATCTTTGCAATGATTTTTATCGGATGTGACGTTCGCGCAGTGATGAAATCGCGAACTTCGGCCACATCTTCGGGACGCTGGACAAATGAAATCGCAACCCAGTCTGGATTTTTTGTAATCGCGTATTCCAAATCAGCCCTGTCTTTTTGTGTCAAAACAGATGTTGCAATATCGGTATCTGGCAAATTAAACCCACGCCGTGACCAGATTTCGTCCCCGCGGACAACCGTTGCAACGATTTTATTATTTGCAACGCTGTCCACCGTCATTTCAATTTTACCATCGTTCAACAGGATTCTGTCGCCCGGATTTAACGATTTCATAACATCGGTATCTGGCAACTGGACACGTGTTGCATCACCAGGTGTTGGGTCATCGTCAAACGTAAATTTCTGACCGATGGTCAGTGGATATTTATCCTCGGTTGCAAAGTTTCCAATACGATGCTTCGGCCCCTGCAAATCAATCATAATTGCGACAGGGGTGTTTAAATCAGACGCCACACGGCGAATTAAATCAATCTTGGCCCCCTGGACATCGCCGGTATCGTGACTAAAATTCAATCGGCATACGTTCATTCCCGCACGCACCATCTGGGCCAGTGTATCATAATCCTCGCACTTTGGGCCGATAGATGCAGTAATTTTTGTAAATTTATTCATATTTTTTCTGCTTTGTTTTTTAGTTTCGTTTCTCTTGATTTTTACGAATTATGATATATCATAAAAACATCATTTTAACAAGGGGAAAAGGATATGAAAAACGCAAATCACGGCGCAATTGATAATCAGCAATTGCTTGGTGTAATTGAACGAATTGAAAAATTAAACGAAGATGCTGCAAACATCGCTGCCGACATCAAGGAAATTTATAGCGAGGCTAAATCTGCTGGATTTGACCCAAAATATATCCGCCAGATGATACGCCTGCGTAAACTGGACCCAGACGAATTGGACGAAGCTGATGAACTGACCCAAATGTATCGCAGCGCGTTGGGGTTATAATGAAACGCTTTACAAAAACGGTCGAAGATTTCACCTGCGCCCACTGTGGTGCACATGTTCGGGGCAATGGTTATACAAATCATTGCCCCATGTGTTTATGGTCACGTCATGTAGATATTACTCCTGGCGACCGCGCAGCGACTTGTGGCGGCATGATGCGCCCAATATCAGTTGAAACATCGGGCGGCCAATACACTATTACCCATAAATGCGAGATATGTGGTAAAACAATTCGACAACGTGCACTTGATACCGATAACATAAATGAAATCATTGCATTGGCAGCAAATAACAAATTTATATTTGGCTAAAAAAACGCCCATTTGGGCGTTTTTTATTTTCTATGCGCCAGTGCAGCGGCGACAAACGCATTAAACATCGGATGTCCAGTAAACGGACTGGATTCAAATTCTGGATGAAATTGCCCCGCGATAAAAAACGGATGCGATGGAATTTCAACTATTTCTGGCAAACGCCCATCGGGACTGCGTCCGGAAATAATCATACCGGCATCGGCAAATTGTTTTTCAAACGATATATCCATTTCATATCTATGGCGATGTCGTTCTAATATTTTATTTGTTGCATAAATGCGTGCCGCCAATGTCTCAGGCGTAATCATACATGGGTACAACCCCAATCGTAATGTTCCGCCCATATCTCCAGCATGGTCTGGCATGATGTTTATAATTGGCGCACAATCAGGCGAAAACTCGGTTGAACCTGCGTTTTTTATTCCCAATACATTGCGTGCGAATTCAATAACCGCTACCTGCATTCCCAAACATATTCCCATATATGGCGTACCTGTTGTTCGTGCATATTCAGCTGCGGCAATTTTACCCGACACACCGCGTGTACCGAAACCACCTGGCACTAATATGCCATCTGTATCCGCACAATCGGTTGGTGTGAAAGTTTCAGCATTTATAGGCTTTATTTTAATATGCACATTATTTTGAATACCGGCGTGGAATAAAGCGTCATTTAGCGATTTATATGCATCTGGCACATCAAAATATTTACCAACAACCCCTATGCAAACGGTTGGAATATCGTCTGCCATGTAATTAGAGATGCGTTCAAATTTTGCCATATCGCCCGGCACAGACGGCAATCCAAAATGTTCGGCAATTATGTCAAATACGTGTTGTGCATTGTATACCAACGGCATTTTATATATATTATCAACGTCAATGCCACTGATTACATTTTTGGCCGGCATATTACAGAACATTCCGATTTTTGCACGTTCATCGTCATCTAGCATACGTGGTGTACGCACAATCAACATATCGGCTTGAATTCCATTTTCCAACAGTCTGCGAACCGACATTTGTGTTGGCTTAGTTTTTAATTCGCCACTTTTTTCCAAATATGGCGCCAACGTTAAATGCACAAACATTACATTGCGACGACCTATGTCATTGGCAAATTGGCGAATTGATTCCAAAAAAATTTTACCCTCAATATCACCGACTGTGCCACCAATCTCACATACAACAAAATCGGTATCGGCTGGCGCGGCGATATAGTCTTTGATGCGATTGCTGACATGTGGAATCATTTGCACAGTTGCACCCAAATAATCACCACGGCGTTCGGCATTTAATACATCCCAATAAATACGCCCGCCAGACACAGAATCATTGCGCGACAATTTTATTCCCAAGAACCGTTCATAATATCCTAAATCTAAATCGGTTTCAAACCCATCACTGGTGACATACACCTCGCCATGCTGGAACGGCGACATCGTGCCAGGGTCAACATTTAAATATGGATCAAATTTACGTGCATGCACGGAATACCCGCGAGATTGAAGAAGGGCACCACAACTTGCCGCCGCGACGCCCTTGCCCAAACTGGAAACAACACCACCCGTAATGAAAATATATTTGGTCATCACAATCTCCTTTACGGGATTTTATCATAGGAAATTTAGACTTGCGACGCAATGAAATAAATTCCTATAATTTCATTATGCGACAGTTGTGGAATAACCAATTTGAAAATTTATTTTTATGGGTGCCGTTTTTAATGGCATTTGGTGCTGCGATGTATTTCACATGTAACGCGGAACCCAGAATAATTTTCCCGTGGATTTTCGTTATACTTTTGGGCGCGATTGCATTGTGGCGACGTGTGCCAATATTGTTGCGCGGAACTGCCGTATTTGCATTTGGCTTTATGTATGCTATGGCATTTACTCATACGTTTCAGACACCACAAATTGCGCACCCACTGCGCGACGCTACCGTTATCGGAACTGTCCAAAATATTGACTATACCGATAATCGGGCGCGTATATTTATCCGAACCGCACCAAATCAAATTACCGCACATAGTGCGGTAATTCGCGTATCAACACAATTAACAAAACCAACACCAAAAATCGGCGACACTGTTTCGGCCACAGTGAATCTGTATCGTCCCAGTCCCGCATATGCGCCAAACACATTTGATTATGCACGTTGGGCATATTTTAATCATTTAACCGCCACAGGATATATCAAAGATTTTAAAATCATAACGTCTGACGATGGTGCGCATATTGCGAAACTACGTAATTATCTGCATACAAAAACAAATTCGTTTCTGAGTGACAGTTTAGTCTTGGGCTATAAAAACGCCGTACCACGTGACGACGGGCCGGTGTGGACCGCGGTTGGAATCGGTCACGTTTGGTCAATCAGTGGTTTTCACGTAACCCTGGTATCAGGCTGGCTGTTTGCGATATTCTTTGGCATATTTCGGTTGATTGCGCCAATTACGCGCCGCGTGCCAGCACGCATACCAGCGACAATATGCGCCTGGATTGGATTGGGATTTTATTTATTTCTATCTGGCTGCGATGTTGCAACTATGCGTGCGTTTCTAATGGCATCATTTGTGTTCATTGCAATCATAATAGGACGCGACGCAATTTCATTGCGCAATGTGTGCGTGGCAATGTTGGTCATATTCTGTATCAATCCGCACTACGTAATGCAAGCAGGTTTCCAATTATCGTTTGCCGCGATTTTTGGTCTGGTATGGTTTTGGAGCGTCATACGACCACGCACCCCAGAAAACAAGATTCTAAAATTCCTGTATACCGCCACAATGACATCAATCGTTGCGACAATATTTACAGCACCGTTTGTTGTTGCACACTTTTATTCATTCCCATTGTATGGATTAATTGGAAACCTGGTGTTGCTGCCGATATTTTCGGTTGCGATTATGCCACTGGTAATTGTGGGAACGATTACCGCAACATTTGGACTGACGTTCCCATTACACTGGGCAGATAGTGTTTATAATGCAACATTGGTCATCGCGCACAAAATCGTCGAAATACCCGGCGCAACGGTCGGTATGCCACATATTCCAAATGCGGCACTGGTTATATTTATCCTGGCATTTATGGCGTTGGTGTTATTGAAATTTCGCGCGCGCAAAATAAACTGTGCACTGTTTGCCGCAATTGCCATGGTCGGTATTATTGTTACCATTGCCAATCCGCGTCCTGTATTTATGGCGACGTATGATCATGAACTGGTCGGATTTGTCCAGGACGACAAATTGGTATTTAACAAATCACGTGCGTCTAACCATTACTTTGCATTTGATACATGGAAACAATTGCGCGGTGATAAAACAGATACACCAAACATTCGTAAAAAGCACGACCATGGCGTCTATACCTTTACCACACCAAAATTCAAATTGGTTTATATCCAGAAATTTGTGCCACTGGCCAAAAATATTGTTCAACTGTGTCGTGACGACAGTGTGAAATACATCGTGTCATATTTTAATATTGACGCACCACATTGTAACCATAAAATACTGCGAAATGGGTTTGTGATATATCCATCAGGTCGCGTTAAATATGTGCCAATCAATCGCCCGTGGCATAGTCGGCCGCAATAAAATACAATCCCGACGCCGGCGCAGTGGGACCGGCCGCACTGCGCGCGCGCGCGGCAAATATTTCATCAATGTCGTATGGTTTTCCCAGTCCAATTTCAACCAATGTCCCAACCATATTTCGCACCTGGTGATGCAGAAATGAACGCGCCGAAAATTCAAAAATTATTTCATCGCCGTTTTTTGTAACGCTGCATGAATCCAGTGTTTTTATCGGGCTTTTGGCCTGGCACTGGGTGGCGCGAAAACTGGTAAAATCATGATGTCCCACCAGGCGCGTTGCAGCACCCCGCATTGCATCAAAATCCAGCGCACGGGGCACCCACCATACGCGATTTTTATTTAATACAGGCGCAGCACTGCGATTCAAAACAATATATTTATAGTGGCGTGATGTGCAATCAAATCGCGAATGAAAATCATCAGGCACAACATCGCACGATGTAATCACAACAGGCCGAGCCACCAGATAAAAATTCACTGCACGCATAACAGTATTTGCGTTATAATCGCCGGGCAAATCAAAATGTGCAACCATTGCAATCGCATGAACCCCCGCATCAGTGCGACCCGCCGCCACAACATCAGGACGCACGCCACAAAATGCATAAATAGCGTCACGCAAAACAGACTGCACCGATGGTCCCTGGCGATTTTCTTGCCACCCAATTAAATCCGTACCGTCATATTCAAGTGTTACGCGAAATCGTGTCATGGGTTATCTGTTCTTTTGTTTCGTGGTGTAACGTTTTGCCAATTTAAAATGTTCGCAGCAACCATCGTATGGCACCGATTGGGGCTGAAAAAATTTAAGACGAACCAACAGAGGACGATAGCAGACATACCAAACAGCATATTCACCAAAATGGCGACAATATTTACACCAACACGGCGGACATTCAGATGACTGCAATTGTGATTTTTTATTGTCCATAATTATTCTCCTATTTTTATCTGTCCGCCACGCAGGCCATTTTTAAAACTTTGCCAATCCATAGGACGCTTGCCCGCGGGTTGAATCTGTAATATTTCCAAATCGCCATTTGACGCAATACGAGTCTGTAAAATTTTTACATCAATACCATTGATTTTTGTGCGTCCCGCCCCCAGCGCACGAATCTGGTTATGAATATTGCGTGCGCCACGTGACCAATCTATTATTTCATTCGCGCCCGACCATTTATGCGTAAATATTGGCGTGCCAATTTGCGGTGCGGGCGCAAAATTCGCAGGTGCCGCCAAATATTCGGTTAACATTTCTGCACCAATTTTTGAAACCCGTGATTCAATATCATCATTTGTTTCATTTTCACCAATTTCAAAACCACGACGCATTAAAATATCCCCAGAATCTAATTCGGGCGCAATCTGCATCAAACACACAGCACTGTGCGTATCGCCGTTATATATCGCCGTTTTAATTGGCGATGGGCCACGATACTTTGGCAAATCACTTGGGTGAATATTGACGCACGGCGCAGACGACAAAACATTATCGTGCAATATCACGCCATACGACACAACGACAACCATATCAGGCGAAAAATTATATTCAGATGCACGGTTATATACCGGAATACCTTTGGATTCGGCCCACAGTTGCACCGGCGATTTAGTCAGCACCTGTTTGCGTCCAACCGGTTTTGGACCACGGGTAAATACCGCCATAATTTCGTGTCCGGCGTTATAAATCGCATTAAAGATTGGCACAACAAATTCCGGCGTGCCCATTAAAACCAATTTCATAATTTACGTTTCCTGACCTTGCGCATAACCATTTCGCGATGAACCGGGGATAAATAATCAATAAACAACTTGCCGTCCAGGTGGTCTGTTTCATGCTGGACAATTCTAGCCGGTAAACCAGACATCTCGGCCCCTTGTGCGTTGCCGTTTTCATCTGTCCATTCAACCACCACCAATGACGGGCGTGTGACGCGCGAATAAACCGGCAAATTATCAGGCCCCAGAACAGACAGACACCCTTCTTCCATTGTGCACGTTTCCGCGCTGTGCGAGATAATTTTTGGATTTATCATTTTGAACACCTGTTCGGTATCAGGATTCATCATAACCAAGAAACGTTGTAACATACCGACCTGGGGCGCGGCCAGGCCCACACCTGACTGGTCACGCATCATACCAATCATTTCGTCCATAGTATTCAGTATTTTGGGGGTAATTTCAGTAATTGGTGCACATTTTTCCCGCAAAACCAAATCCCCGCAAAGTTTCATTTGCAACATTTATAAATCCTCTTATAATTGATTCTAGCAAAGGAAAGGCAAATGACAACTTATATTTTTTTACTGCTGTTTATTATAATTGGATTATTGATGGCGATTTTAATGCGGCGACCCACGGTGGATATTTCTGCATTGCGCGAAGACAATGCCCGTCTGCGCGAACGGTTGGCAGAACGACTGGGTGCACTGTCGCAAAACGCGATAGAATTAAAAAATATCAGTGGCGATATTGCGAATTTCAAAAATATTTTAATGGGCAACAAACAGGCACGCGGAACATTCGGTGAACGTCAACTGGCCGATTTAGTTGCCGATATTATGCCACCTGAAACATACGCATTCCAGGTTGTAATGGATACTGGCGTGCGACCAGATTGTGTTATACGACTGCCGTATCCACCGGGCGACATGATTATTGATAGTAAATTTCCACTGGAATCATTTAACCGCATGCAGTCAGATGCCAATGATGGTGCAGCACAAAAACAGTTTGAACTGGACGTTCGCAAGCATATTGACGCCATTGCCGAAAAATATATTATCCCTGGCAAAACCGCAGATTCTGCCATGATGTTTATTGCGTCTGAATCTATATTTGAAACACTGCACCGCGACTTTCCGGGTGCAGTTGAATATGCTGCGCGTCGCAAAGTGTTTATTGTATCGCCATCAACACTGTGGGCGACGTTGAATACAATACGTGCGGTGCTGTCTGATATAAAAATTAAGCGCGTCGCAACCAAGATAAAAAAAGAACTGGATATGTTGCTGACTGATTTGGCGCGATTGTCCGACCGCGCAGCGCGTGTTTCACAACACTTTAATCAAACGACGACCGATATTGAACAGTTGCAAACGTCCATCGGCAAAATAACACCTCGTGCCGAAAAACTGCGCGATATGGATTTTGGTGAAGATTAAAAACGGGGCACAGCCCCGCTTTTTATAGAGAGCAGAGTGTAGAGAGCAATGATAAAGTAAGTAAGTGACAGAGTGATAAAGTGATACAGTTTTAGAATAGAGAACTATTCATGTGTCGCCTGCGGACTTACGTCCTTGCCGCATCCTGCGCTTCGCTTGGATTCATCCTGTGGTTTGACCACAGGATCCAGGTCATATAAATGTTGCGAGCGGACGCGAGCACATACATTGCTCTCTGCTCTCTACACTCTGCTCTCTGGAAACAACCGCCCCCCCCGGCGCGTTGCGCCACCCCTCTCGCCAGAGGGGGATTTAGGCCGCGACCAAGACATAAACTATGGTAGTAAAACAAACAAAAATACACCGTCCTTGTCATTCCTGCGCAGGCAGGAATAGGGACCGTGCAGTGCGAGCGAACGCGAGCCAAACACAGAATGTTGCGGTGTTATTTGATAAAGGTTATCAGGCCGTTTTTGCTGAGTATTATACAACAGTGAGTTGAAGTAATTTAAAGACCCTATTCCTGCCTGCGCAGGAATGACAAGTTTTTAAGTTCTCTATTCTAAAACTATATCACTCTGTCACTTACTCACTTTTCATTGCTATCTGAAAAAGACACCCCGCCCTGCGGGCACCCCGACCCAGGCCCCACGGAATTGATAAATTCCGTGGGTGGTTCCGCCAGAGGGAACTTTGTGACGCAACGGTAAAAACAAGCGCGCCGATGGCGCACTTCATTGCTCTCTGCTCTCTGCACTCTGCTCTCTTATTCCCTCTGCTCTCTATTTTTTGCGTTTGGGTTTGGGGTGGGTGGCCAGAATTTGTTTCTGTAATTCCAGAATTTCATTTTCGCGCGTCTTTATAGTTTCCAGCAATCGGTTATTTTCCAGCCGCAGTGTTTCCAGGTCTTGACGTCGCAACACAATTTCACTGGTCAGACGACGAGCCTTGCGACGCGACAAAACCAAACTTATCAGTGCCCCAACCAATGCGCACACAAGCCCCACACTAAAATCATATAACAAATCCGTTATAGCCATGCAATGATTATAACGGATTTATTTGCATTGTGCCCTAGGCATGTTTTCGCAGGCCAGTTTTTGCGTCAACCCAAACCTGTTCCGCCGCGATTTCCATCATCGGCATATCAGATGGACTGTCCGAATAACTGCGCACGACGCGCGGGATTATTTTATTTTTCGCCGCCCATGTATCCAGCGCAACAACCTTGTTCCGCCCCCAGCACAGAAATTTATATTTCCAAGGGAAACTCGTATCCATCTGAGATGTCAGCACTGCGTCAAATTTAATATCACGCACCAGTTGTGGCACCAGGTAATCCGCACTGGCCGAAACCAGGACAACACAACGACCCGCCGCACGTTCGGCGGCAACCTGCTCTTTGGCCCAGCCAAAGCGTTCCATTTTATGTTGCTTGATAAAATCAGGCGCAAATTTTTTCACCATATCTGCGGTTAGAAAACGACGCATGCTTTCGCGCCACCAAACGCCCGCAGGGTCAAACATACGCACAATCGCCGCAACGCCCATCAATGGTAAAAACAACCATGGGCGCACAGAATGGCGAAAGCAATAGCGGCCAAATTCCACATTAGAATCACGCGCCGACAGCGTTCCGTCAAAATCAAAAACAACAATATCTTGTTTCATTAACATATAGAAATCCTTTTGATATTTCGCGCGTATTATAACAATCTTTGCACGTAGGGCAATAAAAAAACGGGGCAAACGCCCCGTCGTGGTTATTTTTTACGCGATACACGTTGACGCGCACGTTCTATCAAGAAGAACAATGCCGGGGTCAGTGTAAATGTAAATATCAAACTGGCCAACATGCCACCAATCATAACAGCGGCCATCGCAACCTTCATACCGTCAACAGACCACAACTGGGGCACCATACCGGTCATAACCGCAATAGACGTCATCAAAATCATGTAACGTTTATCGTTGATTTCTGTCCACAGTGCATCACGCGCACTCTCACCATTATTGATACGTCCGATTGTCGGTTCCAGCAGCAGAATATTATTGTTTACCACCAATCCGACCAACATAACGAACGCCAACATCGCACCAACGTTCATCGTTGCGCCGGTCAAGAACATCACGACAAACACGCCTGCAAACGATGTCAAAATTGATGTTGCAATCGTGAACGGATGTGCCAACGAATTCATAATCGCGGCCAGCAACATGAACGTCAATATCGTCGCCAGCAAGAACGCCTGGCCGATTTCGCCGGTTGTTTCGTCCTGGATTTCAGACATACCCCCAAATTCCGCACTGTAACCCGTATCCCAGTTCATTGAATCTAACGCAGATTGAATCTTGGCCTGAACAGGACCCAATGTTGATTTACCAATATTGATGTCAATTTCGGTAATTCTGTTTTTATCCAAGCGACTGATATTCGGGGTTGCCGCCACGTTTTCTATCTTCCCTAACGCCGATAATGCGACCATACCCTTTTGCGAATTCACATAAACATTGTCGAACATTTCAGCTGTTTTGAACGGACGCGCGAATTCCAGAATAATCGGATATTCTTCGCCACGTTCTTTGTATTTATAATCATCGTTACCATACAACGCTGTTCGCAATGTTGAACCAGCATATGAATTTTTTACCCCCCAGAAATTCATTTTATTTTCATCTGGGACAAAGCGAATTTCGCGCCCTGGGGTTTGTTGAGCGCGAACAGCACTCTGCACTTCTGGAATCTGGTTTATCAATTCCAGGGCATGTGTCGCATATTCTTCGCGCTTTGCATCATCTTCACCTTTTATATTTAAAACAATATCCGCATTTGACGATGACGACATTGACGAACCTGCGTGAATTTGGATTTCAACATCTGGGATTGTTTCCAGATGTGGCAAAATACGACGTGCCAGTTTTTTATCGCTGATTCCACGATCAGCGCGTGCAACCAATTCGGCTTTTATCGCAATATTTTGCAGACCGCGTTCACCGATTTTCACAGAAGTTGCCTTGACTTCTGGGAACTGTTTCAATTCGTTTTCTATCTGTTCAGCAATACCGCGCGATTTTTCAAATGTCGCCCCCATCGGTGCGCGTGCCGTGATTGTAATTTCATCTACGTCGGTTGATGGCGCAAATTCATTACCAACAAATTTAGTCAACATAATAGAACCAATAAATATCGCCACCGCCAGTCCGATTACACGCCACGGATGTGAATACTGGAAATCAAACCATTTGCGCAATTTCACCATTGTGGTCGATGGTGCTGTTTCTTTGGATGCGGCAGATTTTTTCTTGGCATTCTGGGTGCCGGTCAAACGCAAAATCTTGGCAATCATCATTGGGGTCAGTGTAAAACTGAACAATAATGACAACAGCGTCAGATACACAACGGTCAAACCAAACTGAATCATGAACTGGCCAACGATACCACTCATAAACGCCAATGGCAAGAACACCACGACGTTTGTTCCAACACCCGCCAGAACAGATACACCAACCTTTTTAGTGCCATCAATCGCAGCGTTTTCAGGGTCTTTGCCGGCCCGCATTTCTTGCAATGCAGATTCAATTAAAATAATCGCATTCGATACCAATGTCCCCAGCGCAGATGAATACGCTAACAATGTCATTGCATTGATTGTAAAGCCACTGCCGTTCATAAAGAAGAATCCAGCAATCAACGACGCAGGAATCACGACACCTGCAATAATTGTTGAACGCCAGTTGCGTGTGAATGCCAACAATACCAAGACCGTGAATATGATACCCAAAACGATACCCCAAATTGTGCTGTTGGTTTCATCAGATACCGCGGTCGATGAATCAGAAATTATTTCCATCGTTGCATTCGGGAAACGCGTTTGCATATCAGCCTGTAATTCTGGCATTTTTTTGCGCAGTGCCTGAGAGATTTTAATTGCGTTACCATCAGAAGCCTTGACTACAGATGCGATAACAACTGGTTCGCCATTGTAACGCGCACCTGTTTCAACATCGCGCGCAGCATCTGTCACGGTTGCAACATCAGACAATTTGAAACGCGCCCCCTCGACCGTGGTCAAATGCAGGTTTGCAATTTCATCAACCGATTCAAATTCACCGACAAAACGAACATTAGACGCGTTTGCCGATGTTTCAATTTTACCACCCGGCACGTTCAAATTCCGCGCCCCCAATGCAGCAACAACATCCATCACAGTTGCACCACGCGCTGCCATCAATTCTGGATTCATTTCAACGCGAACCGCACGGTCTTCGCCCCCGAATACAGACACGCTGGCAACGCCCTTAATCGCAGTGATTTTGTTTGACAATGTGTTATCAACATATTCCTGCATATCACGAGATGAAGCACCACGTAAAACAATATCAACAACAGATTCCTGTAATGGGTTTAATTTTTCCACCACAGGCTGTTTCAATGCGTCCGGGAATTCAGACGACAGTGCATCAATTTTGGATTTAACCTCGCTGGATTTATCATTAACGTTTACACCCAGATTGAATTCTGCCATTACATATCCGCCGTTTTCATATGCCTGAGATGTAATCTTTTTTAATCCAGCAACCTCGGACATGGCGTCTTCAGCCTTTTTAATAACCTGGGATTCAATTTCCGCAGGCGACGCACCAGGATATATAAATGTTGCCGTGACCATTGGAAAATCCAATGACGGCGTGCGTTCAACGTTCATCTTTGGAAATGAAACCAAACCCAACGCAACCCATAACAAAACAAACATAACTGTTGTAACAGGTCTGCGAACGAAAAATTTTAACATGACTGAAATCTCCCCAATATTTTACTGTTTAATTTGAATCTTGTCACCATCAGACACACGTGTCAAAATGACAATATCGCCATCGCGCAAGCCCGATTCAACCAAAGCATTTTCGGCGTCCTGGCGACCAACACGAACATTGCGCGCCCGTGCAACATCACCATCGACGACCATAACGACACCATTGTTTATGGCATATACCGGCACAAAATATCCCGTTGCACGGTATTCGGCATATTGCAGGCCATCAGACACACCACGCGTCCGAATAATATGCATACCCGAATCCAAATCAATTCCCCCAGAAACAGATACGATTACGCCACTGCCAACATGCTGGCCGACACCAAACTTGTTTACACGCCCCGAAGAAACGTATGCACGATTATCCTTGACTGCGATAGGTTCGCGCAAATCGCCAGATGTGCGCGATAGTGTGATTGCAACAACAGGAACGCCGTTTTGTGCGGCATCGCGTGACGCATTAAACACAACACGCGCGTGTTCAATTCCAATCATTGTAAAACGGAACACACACCACAAAACGACAATCCCTAACATGCCAATTGATGCACACTTACGACCGCGTGGTGTTTTCATAAATGCAATCGCACTTTCGATTTTTGATATCAGTTTATTCACAGTATTTTTCATATTATTCACCCAACTTTTTCACCGATTCCGCAGACATAAGTATATTGTATTTCGCATTTAACAACGCCATATCTAACTGATACAGGCCGGCTGACACCTCGGCTAATTCAACGGCAGATGTTTGCCCAGCGGCGAAACGATCACTGGAAATACCGTATGCTTTGGCCGCCAGATTACGAGCATTTTCTAACGTTTTCAGATTCCCGCGCAGATGATTGTATTTATCAATTGCACGCGAATATTCTTCGCTGGTCATCTTTTTCGCCTTGTCCAGGTCTTGGCGAGCAGCCTCGGCATTCATGGCCTGGGCCGTGGCATTTGCACGATGTAAACCACCACTGAAAATTGGCACCTGTAACGCCAGTCCCCAATATGCAGACTGGGAATTCGTGCGATTAAACATGTTGTTAAAATCCTGGTCCATTGCCAGATAACTGTACGAACCAACCGCTGCCAATGTCGGGTATCCGCCTGCACGCTGGGCCCGAGCCTGTTTTTCATACATCATAACCTGCTCGTCCAGGACACGCCACTGGGGGGTTGATTTTAATTCGCCTGCGTTCAAATCAGAAAATGTTGCTGGGAAATCATCAGTCAAATTTAACGTTTCACTCATGTCGATTCCAGCCAAGATTTTTAGCATTCTGTGCGCAGTATCACGATTGAATTCTGCGTCAGATAAATTGATTTCTTTGGTGGCAATATCAGATTCAATTTTAACCAAATTGCTGCGATTTGCACGACCAGCCGACGTCAAACTCTTTTGTGCATTGCGCGCAGAATTCAAATCTTGTTGTGCAATTTTAACAATTTCATCAGTCATTTTCGCAGTCCAATAAATATCTGCCGCACTATATTTCACCGCACGCAGCGTCATTTCACGACTGGCATCGGCCATCTTTATCGCACTGCGTACACCATCAACAGCATTGCCTATTTTACCAAATGTATAAATTGGCTGAGTCACCTGGACACCTGCTGTAAAGATATTATCTGGAACCTCAATATGATTAATATCTGTGTCTAAAACACGCGCCAACACACCGCCCATTTCCGGTGTCAAATCTACGCCATATGATTCAAACGGCTTTTTAACATTTATCAGATTCATATATGATACCGTGCCATCAACCGTGAACCAACGATTGGCGTTTGCCGCATCCAAGGACGCCTGGGCCTTTTTAACATTTGCATCGGCCTTTTTTAAATCCTGGGATTCAGTAACAATCTTGTCTACCGCTGTGCTCAACGACAAGTCCATTGCATTTGCATTTGTCGTCCCCACAATCACGCCACAAAAAATCGCGGTCAAACGTCCAATTTTAAACATGCTTTATCTCCATCTTTGTCAGTATTTCATTCATTATTTTCAGTGCCCCCGTCAATGCAGTCTCGTCCGCTGGGGCGATATTCTCAAACAGACGCGATATTGCGCAACGAAACATCTCCATCGCCTTGTCTGCTAATTTTTCGCCAGCTGGCGTGCATTCATACCATGTGTTACGACGATCATTTTCATCAATCGTCCGCGCTACCAATCCGTCACGTTCCAGTTTGCGAAACGTCGCACATAAATTTGGTGCTGGAACCAATTCACGACGCGCAATTTCTTTCAGTCGCGCACGTCCACCCATATGCAGCCGCACCAAGACCGTCATCTGATTCTTGGGATACAATCCCGCATCCAACGGTTCCTTGCGCAACCGTTCAGCCAACCGGTCCAAAGTCAAAATATTTGATTCCAACAAACGAATAAATTCTTTACGTGCCATATCTCGCGCCCCTTTTGTGGCAAAATGTAACGGTAAGCGTTTAATAATTAAAAGACTTTTAATCATTAAAAAACTGAATAATTATATATTCTAAACAGTTTAATGCAAGGACAAAATAGTAAAAAAATCTGATTTTTTTAATTGCATATTCAAAATATTAAATTTTTATTATTGCAAAAATTCAAAAGATACTTATAATCATAATCACTTTTGGGGTGTCGTCTAATGGTAGGACAAGAGATTTTGGTTCTCTTTATCATGGTTCGAATCCGTGCGCCCCAACCAAAAATCAAACCGGCCTTGTGCCGGGTTTATTTTTGGTTCGCAGCCACGGTGCGATACCTGCAACGCAGTTGCCGGTTCGACAACAAGTAGATTTGATAAGCCGTGCGTAATCAAATCGTTACGGTTGCCCCGCAGGCACAAACGTGCAACGTGAATTGAATCAGCAATAACATAAATACATTGATTTATTTGCAAAACATAAAAAATCCTGATATGATTGTGCCGTTTGGTCCCATCGTCTAGCGGTCAGGACACCAGATTCTCATTCTGGGAACAGGGGTTCAATTCCCCTTGGGACTGCCAAAATAAAATCGCCGACGTGTTCGGCGAATTTTATTTTTTCTGTTTATTGTGTGCGTGCCAGATTTTTTCATACTCGTCCTTGACCGCGGCCATCAGTTCGCGCTGGGGCGAACGTCGGTCATTTACCAACTGGGGCAAAATATCGCCGAAATGTGCATCTTCCCAGTCAATAATCGCAATTACGTTCATTGTTTCCGTATCTATCATAAAATTGTCGCAAATATCCCCCTGGGACCAGCCGAACAAGAACCCAGGACGCACAGACACAGATGGTTTCAAATCACTAATCTCGGCCGGGTCTGATGTGCCAACAACATACAAGAAATTTGCAATCTGGCGCGCCAACTTTGTTTTATGTTTCAGTATTAAATCAGGCGATGTCTGGCGCAGAGTTTTGCCGCGCACAAATTCATATTTACGAACTAAACGTCCACGCAATTTTAAAATCTGGACCGGCGGAATATAAATCGGCGACAGTGGCGACAACGCGTTGATAATTCGCGCCTCGCGCTGGGCCAATTCGTCACTGTTATCGCGACGCAACGGAAACTTGAAAATCCATTTATCATTGACGCCGATAATCAGACTGCGTGCCTGATATCCAACAAATGTTTTCAGACGCCGAATTGGCTCATCAATATTGCGACGAATAAATTGCACCTGGATTGCCATAGGCGAATTCATCATCACACGCGCCTTTTTGCGACGCGCCTTGTCCGGAATCAGACCGCAAATAATATTACTAAGAAAATGTGGAACAGATGTGAACAGCATTTACACCGCCGTCAAAATCTGCTTTGCCGCGTCCAGCAATGTTATCGCCGCAGAAATATCATCGGCGTGTGCCGCATTGTGCGCCCCAGGCACCGCAGCCGACGTTGCACCAATAACCATATCACCAGGCGCATCTGGGAATGTGCCATCACGCAGCATTTTTTTTACACCTGCAATCGTCATACCGCGGTTATACAACAAATCCTTGATAACGACCAGGCGATTTACCGTCTCAACGCGATAATAGCGACGACCACCGGCACCCGTTGTCGGCTTTATCGCGACAGGGAATTGTTTTTCCCAATAACGCAGGGTGTGTGCCGGAATGTCCAAACGTTTGGATACATCATTTATTGATGAAAAGTATTCATTGTTTTCCATTTCGGCACCCCGTTTTTATTCTGCGATTGCAGCAGCGTCGGCTTCAACCTCGGCCGCTTCTTCTTCGTCACTGACTATTGAAATTGCCGACACAACGCGTTCATTTTCACCTGTGCGGAACAGTGTCACACCGGCCGTACTGCGCCCAGCAATACGAACGTCATCAACCGGTGTGCGGATAATTTTACCGCCATCGGTCACCATCATTACATCGTGTCCGTTTTCAACCGGGAACGAACCTGCGACCGCTGTGTTTTTACCACCCAGTTTAATATTGGTAAATCCATTACCGCCACGATGTGTTGTGCGATATTCGTATGCACTGGTGCGTTTACCAAATCCATTTTCAGATATGGTCAATATAAACTGTTCGTCGGCCGCCATACGCGCCATTTGTTCATCAGTCAGCGTCAGTGTTGTTGTTTCTTCGTCATCAGACGCTTCTTCGTCAACGCCAGTTGCCGCACGACGCAATGCACGCGACTGTTTAATATACGCCGCACGCACCGTCGCATCAGATTCGCCATGCGTCAACATTGCCATACCGATGATTTTATCATCTGCGCCCAGATTCATACCACGAACCCCGGTTGAATTGCGACCTGCAAAGACGCGAATTTCGTTGACTGGGAAACGTATGCAACGACCGCGATATGTTGCCAAGAACACATCTTGGTCTTCGTTGCACGGCAGAACAGAAATCAAACTGTCCCCGTCGTCCAATTTCATTGCAATTTTACCGTTTGCGCGGATTGAATCAAAATCAGACATACGATTGCGACGCACCGTACCAGACGCCGTTGCAAACATCAGGAAATGTTCCTGGCCCGATGCGCGAACGCGCGCAACTTCTTCTTCGGGCACCGGCAATATTGCGGTAATCGTTTCGCCATTTTCCAACGGCAACAAATTGACCAATGGCCGTCCCTTGGCGGCGGCGGCTGCTTCGGGTAATTTGTAGGTTTTTAGTTTATAGCACAATCCCTTGGAACTGAAGAACAACAACGGCGTATGCGTGTTTGCAACAAATACCTGGACTACATAGTCGTCGTCTTTGGTGGTCATTGCATTACGACCCTTGCCACCACGTTTTTGCGCACGATATGTATCCAGTGATACGCGCTTGATATAGCCAGTATTTGACACAGTGATAACCATATCTTCGCGAGCAATCAAATCTTCTATGTCAATATCTATTTCTGCATCAGATATTTCTGTGCGACGTGGCGATGCCCAGTTATCACGAACAGCCGTAGTTTCATCACGAATAATTTGAATAATACGTTCGTGACTGCCCAGAATATCCAACAGGTCTTTTATCAACGCGCCCAACGTTGTTAAATCATCGTGAATCTTGTCGCGTTCCAACCCCGTCAGACGATGCAATTGCAATTCCAGAATTGCACGTGCCTGATCTTCGGACATATAGAACATACCGTCTTTGTATTCTGTATTCGGATCATCAATCAGTTGAATATATGATTCAATGTCCGACGCACGCCAACCGCGTGAAATCAATGCATCGCGCGCGGCGTCTGGGTTCGGACTGGATTTAATCAGTTCAATAACATCGTCCAGATTTCCAACCGCCACCGACAGGCCCAACAATGTGTGCGCACGCGCACGCGCCTTGTTCAAATCGAAAATCGTGCGACGACGGATAACCTCGCACCGGAAATCAATGAACGCGTCCAGCACGCCACGAATATTGAACAACATCGGACGGCCACGATTTAACGCCATCATATTGACCGGGAAATTCGTCTGCATTTCCGTGTATTGGAACAGGTGATTTAACACCACATCAGAAATCGCATCGCGTTTCAATTCAATAACGATACGCAGACCTTCTTTGGACGATTCATCGCGAATTTCAGAAATACCTTCTATGCGTTTATCCTTTATCAATTCGGCGATTTTGATAATCATCTGGGCCTTGTTGACCTGGTAAGGGATTTCATCAACAACGATTGCATCATGGTCGTGAAATTTTTCCATGTGTGTTTTTGCACGAACGATAATAGAGCCACGCCCGGTCGTATGCGCCTTGTATGCGCCGGCACGCCCCATTATTATCGCCCCTGTTGGGAAATCAGGCCCAGGGATAATGCCGAACAATTCATCATCTGACAAATCCTTGTTGTCCAAGATTGCCAAAATACCATTACAAATTTCACCCAGGTTATATGTCGGAACATTTGTCGCCATACCAACCGCAATACCCGAACCACCATTTACCAAGAAATTTGGAAACTTGGTTGGCAAGACAACCGGCTCTTGCAATGTGCCGTCAAAGTTCGGCTGCCAATCAACGGTATCTTTGTCCATATCGTCCATCAGGGACGCGCCCAGTTTGGACAGGCGTGCCTCGGTATAACGCATAGCCGCAGGTTTATCCCCGTCGCGCGACCCAAAGTTACCTTGGCCCTGAACCAATGTTTCGCCCATAGAAAAATCCTGGGCCATACGGGCCATCGCGTCATAAATAGAACTGTCGCCATGGGGGTGATATTTACCCATAACCTCGCCCACGATACGCGCAGATTTAACCGTTGGCTTTGTTGCCGGCGCAACATCGTTCATAACGTATAAAATACGACGATGCACAGGCTTGCACCCATCACGAACATCAGGCAACGCACGGTCAACGATAACAGACATTGCGTAATCCAAGAAACTGGTCCGCATTTCGTGTTCAATCGACGACTGTGGAATTTTTACCGCCATATCATCGGCATTATTAGCAATTTCAGACATACTTCATTTTCCCCTATCTTTAATACTGCAACAATAGCAAATTTTTAGGCAAACGGTCAAGACATAACGACTAAAAAACATATTGACAAAAGACTTTTTCGTAATAACATAAATAGCACTATGACAGAACTAGAAAAAGCGCTTCACGCAGCACAAGACGAAGCGGCCAGAATGTTGGATGCATATGGAACTGATGATCGTATTATCCGCATGCAGTTGCGTGGGATTTGCACCAATATAAAATTCGCATTAAGCGTAATTCATGCCGCCGACCGTGCACGCAAGCGGTTATGCCAGGTGCGCCAACAATTCTGTGACAGATTTCAAAAAACAAAATAATCAACCTAACCAACGGACAAGACAATGTTTTTACCATTTTGGCGTTTATTTACCCTGCTGTTCAGTTACTATTTAATCCTAGAGGGGTTAAAAAAGCTGGGTTTAGTAAAATCTAAATAAAAAGGTTGCGTTTTATAAAAACCTGTGGTTAAATAGACGCGCAAAAGGATTTAGTTATGGCAACAAAAAGAACTTATCAACCGTCAAAAACACGTCGCGTGCGCACGCACGGCTTTCGTGAAAGAATGGCAACCAAGGGCGGTCGCGATGTATTGAATCGTCGTCGCGCGGCGGGGCGCAAACGCTTGGCCGTGACTGCCGCTAATTAAAAAATCCGCCGTTTGGCGGTTTTTTTATACTAGCAATCGACCCACATAGGGTATTTTTTTTTTGCAGTGTGTGCGGTTTTGTGATAAAATTACCGCAACAGAGAGAATATGAAATCTATATCAAAATTTTTAGTTTCGGCATTGGCGCTAGTGTCTGTGACACCAGCGATGGCCGCTGTTGCAACCACTGCGGGCAGCAATTTAACAGCATATAACGGTGCGGCGGGCGCAATTAATAACAACACATGGAACACAATGATGAATCCGCGCGGCCAGAATGTTGCGAATGCCCCGCGTGCAGATTTTGGTAATTGTAACGCGCTGATATTGCGCTGTGCCCAGCCAAAGTGCGCATCGGGCGGTTGCACCACTATGGAAATCGCAACCCCAATTGTGTCTGGCTGTGTGCAATCAAATGCCACTTGCAAGCAATACGGAAATGAACTGATTGAATATATTTCGGCGCAGTTGGTTGCAACATCAACTGCACGCGCAAATGCCCAGGCTGCAGCCGCGCAAACCGCCGCAGCCCAGGCCGCTGCACAACAAAGCAGCGAACAATTACAGACCATTCAGGCCCAGATGCAGGCATTACAGGCACAAAATGCCGAAACTGCCAGCGAATTGCGCAATGCACTGACCCAACAGCAAGAAGCAACTGCCGCCGCAATCGCGTCCGCTGTTGCGTCAGCAAATCCGACACCCGCGAACAGCGCGACGACCAGTATCACACAGTCGGACAATTCTACAATAACATCAGATAATAATTTGACAGTGGCACAAACGACAGCGGCAGAATCAGGCGTATCGGCCGATATATTGGCACGCGAACAAATCGCGGGACAAATTATGTCAAAAATTGAAAATGCCCAAAACAAATTAAAAACATTAAAATCTGCAATGGAACGCACGTTTGAATATGCCGGGTGCGACACATCGGGCAACAATTGTGCCGGCCCAAAACGGGTCAAGACATTTAAACAACGTGCAATGGAATTTTTTGACCCATATAACGCCGTGCTGGACGAATTATATGATGCATTGATAATGGCGCAATCGGTCGGCGTTGACATCACCGATATTTATATGATGTTGAATGGAACATGTAACGCATGGGCAAAATATCTGTGCGCCGACGGTCAGGTTATGCATTATACCAGCAAAAATTGCGTAAATGGCATTTCAATATCCGAAAACGGGGATAAAGCGACTGTTCTGGGCGGCGCAAAATGCAAGGTTGGCCAGGTTGTGCCCACATCCGACGGCGGCTGTCAATTGATTCAAATGCTGACCAGCAATGACGAAGTTCAGTATAATTGGTTATATCCAGACGAAGGTTTTGAAAATGCCCAGGTTCGCGTCGGCTGTGCGTCCGAGGCACTGGACACATCCGCCCTGTTCCGCAACCGCAAAAAACAGGCATCAATTGATATTGACACACTGCAACGCATTATTGAACAGGACGCCCCATCTGTGTATGGTTCAAGTAAACTGCGTGGCAACATGCAACCTAATCCAGACGGTGTAAAATATTGTGCAGTGAACGAAACGACATTGAGTGATTTACAAAAATATGCCAGTTTGAAAAAATTACCTTCGAAAATATGCACAACTGACACAGATTTGTTGACCAAATGGAAAAACAAAGGTGGCATCTCTGCCCAAGGCGTGAGGCATATTGACACAACGTCTAGCCTGTATAACTTTTCGTCACAAAACATGCAAATAATGTTTAATTGTGCCGGTAATAAAACATGCGCTCTGTGTAAAAGAACCGGCGGAACGTGGCTCTCTGCGGGTATTATGTCACAATGCAACTGCGGTTTTTTGAGATTTGACCCTGAAAATGGGTGCACTTGGAGTTTGTCAAATGCAAACAAACAAAAATAGTTTTGACAGGATAAAAAATTTTCTATGCGTGACAACCGTTATCGCCGCTTTTGTGGTGCCGGCGTTTGCTGCATCTGATGGTTGCGACGACGAAAAAAACGATCGCATTGTCGCGGAACTGGCATTGTGCAGCACGCACGTCTATAACATTGGCGACGTATCAAACCCAACAAATGAATCTGACAAACAGTTAATGCGCGATGTTGTCGCATTAAAAACGACGGTCATGACGCAACAGATGAAAAAACAGTATGACTATCTGGACGCAACACTTCGCCGTTTTAAAACCCAACTGGAAAAGGCCGTTTTGACCACAAAACTCCAAGCAGCAGGTGCCGATTCGTCCAATAGTGGCACATCATCTAGCGTGCGCGGCATGGGGAATATCAGTGGCGATAAAAACAATTACCTGGCAGGAACCCAAAATTGCAACAATATGAGCACCACATCCGAAGTATTTACATGCCTGCGCAGTAATTATAATCTGATTTACAACATGTCAAATGGCGGCACGAATATTTCGGCCGAATTACGCAAACAATTGGCAAACGATGTCCAGGTCGTGGTTGATAATGCAGCTGGGGCAACAATAAACAAAGGCGATTTGCAACAGGTCAAAATTGATGGCAAAACAGTTGACTGCACCCAGGTCAAGCAAATCAACAATCGCACGATATTTCAGCAATGCTTGAATAAATTGAACATATCAATACGAAACGCGACCAGTAATCTGACATCAAAACAGCAACAACCCCAAAAACAACAATAAAACCACCCCAACGGGGTGTTTTTTAGTGATGAAGTGATACAGTGATATAGTGATTTAGTGATTTAGTGATTTAGTTTTAGAATAAAAAATTTATCACTCTGTCACTTTGTCACTCTCTCACTTTATCACTCTCTCACTTTATCACTCTCTCACTTTGTCACTCTCTCACTTTGTCACTTTCTCACTCTGTCACTTTCTCACTCTGTCACTTTCTCACTTTGTCACTAAAAAAACCGCCCGGTGGGGCGGTTTTTTATTCTGACCAGGTGCATATGACCGATGCATGTTCTGTGTCACCTGTGCGAATACGATGACGCGAAACATCGCCGTCAATCGCAACGTCAATTTCAACCTGGGGCGTGTCAGGATTAATTTCTTTTTTAAAGCTCAACTCAATGCAACGTAATTTGTGCGCATTGCGAAATACATATCCAACACTTTCCGTTGCCCATACGGCATAGACCGCATTATTTATATGCTGGTTCACATCAATATCGTCAAACCGGCATTTGAATACGTGCGTTTTCTCTGCCACAAAATCCGGGAACTTACAAAATATCCTGTCCCAGGCACGTGCGCCACTTTGCACCAACGCCGGCACCGCGGCATCTAATCGCACCGGGCGACGCGTTGCCATATCAATCAAGACCCACTGGGACGTTGCACGCACCATCAGACGACCGTCTGCGCCACGAATTTCAAAATCACGCGTGGCACGCAATAATTCTTTCATCGAGGGCCATGTTGAAAATGTTAATTCTTCGCCTTCGCGTGGCAATTCCAGGATATCAACCAGGTAATGCGTCACCACCCACGCCATATTCTGTTCGGTCAAGAACGTGCGACCACAGCCCAACATTTCGGCATGCGTGTCGGCGCACCCCTGTAATTCGTTCATCAGAATCAACGGGCGCACGTAACCATATCGGTCGCATTGATATGCCTGTAAAACACGTTTCACAACCAGTTTATCAGACATCACAATTACCCTTGGATATTCTGGGCAACGACAAAATCAACGTTATCGCCCAACACGATTTGATTTGCACGTGCAGCAGACTTTATAACCCCATGTAACGCCACGGGCGTCGTCGCCGGAATCGTCAGTGTTTCCAGTTTTGCACCATTGCCAACCTTGCGCTCTGTGCGCAGACCACGAACCGTCCGCAATATATCCAGCGCAATTTGCATATCACGAACATCGGTATCGCGCGCATCGTCCACCGCTGGATACGCCGTCAGGTGCAGGGTTTCGCCCCCTTCGTAATCTTGATAGATTTTCTGCCACAATTCTTCGGTCAGGAACGGGATAAACGGCGCATACAATCCGATAATCGCACGCAAGACCTGGAACAATGTCCACTGGGCCGACAATTTAGAATTCGCGTCGTATTTTTCCGGCGACCAAAAACGATCCTTGATGAATTCCAAATACTGGTCACAGAACACATCGTAAAAGAACGTGTCAATCGCACTGCGTGAATTATAGTTGTCGTATTTATCCAAATTGCGACGAACATCTGCGATTGTTTTGTTCAATTCCGCCAAAACCCAGCGGTCTTCTATATAACGGTCTTTGACCGCCACCGGCGTCGCCGTTTTTGGGTCAAAATCTGTCAGATTCATCAATGTGTATTTTGACGCGTTCCACAACTTGGTCAGTAATTTAGAACCACGTTTAACCTCGTCATCGCTGTATCTGATATCTGTTCCAATAGGTGCCGTTGCAACCCAATAGCGCAACGCATCAACACCAAACTTTTCAACAGCCGCCAATGGGTCTGTGCCGTTGCCCTTGGTCTTGGACATTTTCTGTCCCTTGGCATCGCGAACCAGGCCGTGGAAATTCACCGTGCGGAACGGAACGTCGCCCATCACGTAAATCCCCATCATCAGCATACGCGCAACCCAAAAGAATATAATATCTGCGGCCGTGTATAACAAATCTGTTGGATAATATTTTTTCAGTTCTGGTGTCTGTTCTGGCCACCCCAGCGTAGAAAACGGCCACAGCCCAGACGAGAACCACGTATCCAAACACGACGTGTCTCGCGTCAATTCACGTCCACCTGATTGCGCGATGGCGTCTGCCTCGGTTTCGGCGACATAGATATTACCGTCTGCGTCATACCAGGCCGGAATCTGGTGTCCCCACCACAGTTGACGCGAAATAGACCACTCGTGAATATCGCGCATCCATGCCATAAACAGGTTATAACGATGTTCAGGCATGAATTTAACCTTGCCCTCTTCTACGGCGCGAATTGCCGGCGCGGCCAATTTCTTGGCATCAACAAACCACTCGTCACGAACCATGTATTCAATAACAACATTGCCACGTTCAGAATACGGCGTCGGAATAACCTTGTCGTCAATTTTTATCATCAATCCGGCGGCATCTAAATCTTTGATTATTTCGGCACGTGCGGCAAAGCGGTCCATACCACGATATTTTTCTGGCACAACATCAATATCTGCCATTTTGGCGTCATTGGTCAAAACACATACAACTGGCAAATTATGACGCATACCAACCGCCCAGTCATCTTTGTCGTGCGCAGGTGTGATTTTCACCGCACCGGTTCCCTTGTCTGGGTCGGCGTGCACATCGGCAATAACCGGGATTTCGATATTCGTCAGCGGAATAATTGCCGTTTTGCCAATCAAGTGTTTTAATTTTTCATTATCTGGGTGAATCGCAATCGCCTGGTCGCCGAACAGTGTTTCGGGACGCGTTGTCGCAATTTCAATAAAACCACCATCGCGCAACGGATATTTGAAATAATAGAATTTACCGTGTTCTTCGCGAACTTCTACCTCTAAATCAGAAATAGACGTCTGTTGCTTTGGACACCAGTTGACCAACCGACGCGCACGATAAATCAGCCCCTGGTTATACATTTGAACAAATAATTTATTCACCGCCGCAGACAGCCCAGCGTCCATTGTAAAGCGTTCACGCGCCCATACCGGCGTCACGCCCAATATGTGCAACTGGTTCATAATCTGACCGCCTTTGTCCGCCTTCCACGCCCAAGCAATATCCAGCAATTCTTGCTTGGTTTTTGTGCGTGGATTGATTCCGCGCTTGGACAAATCACGTTCCACCAGTAACTGGGTCGCGATTGACGCGTGATCGGTTCCCGGTTGCCATAAAACATCATAACCGCACATACGTTTATAACGACAAACAATATCAGTCAAAACGTTATCCAGCGCATGCCCCATATGCAAGCTGCCCGTCACGTTTGGCGGTGGCATCATAATGCAAAATGCCGGTTTGTCCGATTTTACATCATTGTTCCAAAACTGATTTTTATCCCAAAATTCCTGGATTTTTGTTTCAATTTCACGTGCGTTTATATTTTTGCCCAATTCTATGTTCATTTTATGTGCTTCTTGGTTGTTTTTAAACTATCTTGCAAATCGTATCAGAATAATTTGAAAATTCAAGCACGCATATCAAACACCAACGTAAAAACACTTGACAAATTTATTTTACGTATTATACAGTAGATGCGAAATAAAAAAGGATATGGCATGAACAAAATTCTGGAAAAAGAAATTATTAACACAATCAAATCTAACCGTGTTGTGCGCCGCGCAAATTGGGGGATTGACATCTATAGTGTATTGAACAATGCTGGCAAAGAAATCATTTCTGTGTCAGACGGCTGGGATTACGGTATGTATGATGTCAGTGTGAACGGTCAAAGTATCGCCAAAATTGAATGGTATGTAAATCCATTGGCCAAAAAGACCGATGAACAGGAGTCTGTATTCAATATCATTGACGCATGCGCGAACAAAATGCGTGACCAAGAAAAAGAAAAACAGATTCAAGAAAACGTCGCGCTGATGAATGAAAAAGATAAAGCAGCATTGATGTTCTTGAAGTCATTGCAAAACGTAAAATAAGTAACCCCGCCGTTGGCGGGATTTTTGTTATACAACTTTAATGCGCACGAACAACGCGACAAAACGTCACGCCATATACTGCAACCGCACCCGCCCGCACCAGGACACGTCGCAATTCTGAAAAAGTTGCACCAGATGTCATAACATCATCGACCAACAATATTCGCCGTCCACGAATTTTATCAGGACGGACAACGTGGAATGCACCGCGGATATTTTCAGCACGCTGGCGTGCATTTTTATGTCCCATATCTGGACGATACGCACGACGCACACTAGCCACGTCCAGATACGCATTGTATGCACGCGCAATCGGGCGTGCCAACAATGTTGCCTGGTTATACGTGCGATGAACCAAACGCCGATACGCCAGTGGCACCGGCATTACAATATCTGGGGCAATATCAGTATCACGTAACGCCCAAATACACGCGTGCGACATAAAACGCGCATATTTCGTGCGCCCACAATGCTTGAACGGCAACATAGCTGCACGCGACGCCTCGTCATAAACACACGCACTGCGTATCAAATCCAATTCACACGCACCCGACGCACATACCGGACACAACGCCCCGTCCGGCAAATCAAGATGCATCGGGAACGGATATCCACACTGGGCACAACGCAGGCCGTCAATCCAATTAAATGCCGTCCAACAATCTGCGCACAGCTGCCCATGATTAGACACCGCCGCCGAACATAACGGGCACGACGGCGGGAACAAAAAATCAATAAAACCTGAAAAATATTTTTTAATAATTCCAGAGATACGCATTTTATATTTGTTGGATTACCAACTCATACTTTTGTATGTTTTTTTACTGACCGTGTCACCAAAGATATCACGACGCTTCTGGGTCAGCGTTTCATACTGGTCATTTGAAATCATACGCAAAACAAAACCTTCGTCATTACGCTGGGACAGGACAGGCATAATACGCTGTTCAGACACACCACTGTCGCGCAAGACCTGTTCCACAATGGCCAAGCGACGCGCCGCCAATTTACGCGCATCTGCATTGTTTGCGACGTTTTGCGGAATACCAACCTGGACCGCACGCGTAGGGTTTGCCAAAACAATCCCTGCGTATTCAGACAACAGGTTATAATTATCACGTGACAAGGCCGAATCTTCGTCCCGGAACTTTATTTTAATTTCCAATGGGCGGATACCGCCAATCTCGGACAAATCACGACGTGCGGTGAACCCCTCGCTACTGGCTGTCATATCACTGGCCACATCAAATCTGTCATCAATTTGGTATGTTGATAAATGTTTATTTTCGGATAAAAATGTTTTACGAAACGCGCGACGCAATTCGGTCGGCGACATTTTTGTCATATCATCGCGCACCGCGATAATGCGTGGAGATTCAGATTTTTCAACCGCACGAACGACAACGTCATCTGCCATAGGCACAACCATACGCGATAATTTCACGGGTGCTGGCACGGTTACCGCCGCCGCATCGACGACAGGACGCATACTGCGCACCGTGATGTCAGCTGGCTTTGTGGCAGCAAAATCGCGTGAATTTACGCTGTTGTCAGCACGTTTTTGCAATTCGTTCAAACGTGCAATCTGGGCATCAAATTCGGACAATGGCATAACATCTGATTGCGTGCTGGCGTTGGCGACAACATTTCCGCGTGGCGATACGTCCAGACTTTCTTCGGGCAACGCGCTGTCATTGCGAAAAACCGCGAATTCAGACGCATCTGGCATACGCAGGGGCACATCTGTTGCACGTGCCCACAGATCACCACTGGGGCGACGTGGGGATAAAACATCAACGTTTTTTGCAATCTGGGCCCCAGCGGTAATATCCGCAGCAGCGCGTGGCGTAGCATTTTTTTTCGACGATGCGCGGGCGATAACCTTTTTCTCTATCGAGGGCGTGGCGACGGCAGAAACCGGCGCAGCAGGCGTCACATTCGTTATCGTGTCACCAAATGCACTACGCGCGGAAACACCACCCGCAGCAATATTGACCACCGGCAGACGCGCACTGGCCCACGCGGGCAAAACAACAAATATCGTAAATACAGAAACGGCGATTTGACGCATTTTCCTTTCCTTCCTGATTCAATCATAGAACAAATGACGAATCAGGCGCAAGCGGAAAATACATCTGATATCATTTTGTTACTGTGTCGGCAATCATTTTGACCGCATTATTTGGAACACAGGACTTTTTTGCCATTTTCGCCAGACGTGACGGGTTATCAAACAGTTCTGACAATGTTGCCGCCAACCATCGTGGTGTGAATTTTGATTGTTCTATGGCAAAACCACCACCCAAACGCGCAAAGTTTTCCGCATTGGCGGCCTGGTCTGGGTTGATATTCAGTGGCACCAATATTGCCGCACGTCCGATTGTTTCCAATTCTATAACGGTGCTGGCCCCACTGCGTCCGATAATCAAATCAGCATCAACAATCTGGGCCGCCATATCGTGAATAAATGATAACACGTTTGCGCGGATTTTATTATCGGCATAAAACTTTTGCAAGTGCGCAACATTTTCCGGGCGCGTTTGATGTGTGACGAAAATCTTTTTATTTTTCATCGCCGCAATCGCTGCGGGGACAACTTCGTCCAGAATCTGGGCCCCCAACGAACCACCCGTCACCAATAGTTTTGATTTACCAGTAATTGGTGCGCCGGCATGCGCCAAGAAATCCTTGCGCACCGGCAGGCCGGTATAAACAACATTTGTTGCCGTGCCAGATGGAATACCAGACACATTTGGGAAACTGGTCATCAGTGTTTTGACCCAGCGCATTGCAAATTTATTTGCGCGACCAATCGCACCGTTTTGTTCGTGCAAAAATGTTGGCACACGCCAAATGTGCGCTGCAAAAACCGCAGGCACCGATGCATATCCACCAAATGCCACAACGCGGTCGGGGCGTGCAACCATAAAACGCAATATCAATGCGCACGCCGACACACCAATTTTAAACAGTGCAATCATCTGGTGCAATTTGCTTTTCGCACCAACACCCGACGCCCAGATATGCGAAAAACACACACCACGTGGCGCATCATCACGCACCATTTTGCGAACGCGACCATCACATGAAATCGTAATGCGATGACCACGTGCGACCAATTCTTCGGCAACACTCAACGCCGGGAAAACATGTCCACCCGTTCCACCCGTTGCAATCCAAATTTTCATATTTATTTCCCCCTTGATTTATTTCCATTTATCTTCGCGCACCAACGCCAACACCATACCGAACAACAAACAGAACGCAACAAACGAACTGCCTCCGTATGAAATGAATGGCAACGTCATACCCTTGGGTGGCATCAGATGCAATGTCGACGCCAGGTTTATGCAAACCTGGATTCCAAACAATGCCGCCGCACCACCTGCTGCATAGAATACAAACGGACTGCGTGCACCAATCGCATCAGTCGTTAAACGCTTTAATACATATAGCAACAGGCACAATAACAAGCATGCCATAATTGCGCCCAAATCTTCGGCAACAGCGGCAAATATAAAATCAGTATGCGCGTCTGGCAACGATTGCTTTACAAACGCGTCATCGCCACTGCCCAACAGACCGCCATGCTGAATTGACTGAACAGACTGGCGCACCTGGTATGTATTACCAGTCCCCGTCACGAACGAAATGACGCGTCCGTGCACGTGCGACATTGTCAAAAACGCCGTGATAAACCCCAGCGCACCAACACCAATAAATCCGCCAACCAAAATACCCGGCAACCCCGCCATAAACATCATCATGGCCAGCACCCCACAATACAACGCCGATGTTCCAACGTCAGGGTGTCTGAATATAATAAACAACGCCGGCAAAAATACCGCCAGATATGTCCACCAACTAAGTTTTTTAAACTGCCACGCTGCCTTGTTGAAAAATATATCTGCGCCGTATTCAGATTTCATACGTGACAAAAACCACGCAGTCATTATGATAAATCCAGGTTTCATAATATCAGACGGCATAATGTTAAACGGGCCAATTGAAACGAATCGGGCCGACCCTTTTATCACGTGTGGCATTGCAAACGTTACCAACAGCAACAGCAAACCAACTGCCACATTAAACGCTGATATTCCCATAATCCACTTTCTATTCAGCATACTGACCCCAACCAGGGTTGTAATGCCAATAAAATAAAACGGCACCGCCTTTTTGAAAAAGAAATACCACGGTTGCCCAATGCGTTCAGCCGCCACACTGCCTGCGGAAATAACATACATAACGCCAATCGCAATCAGCAACAAAACCGCCGCCAGCAAACGTCGATCAATTTCAAAATGCCAATTAGTGAATTTACTATCTTCTGTTCTTGCAACCATGGTTTCATTATACCACGATTTTTATGAAAATATACTGATTAAAAAAATCCCCCGTCTTTGGGGAATTTTTAATCTATGCAAATTTCAACAGCACCAATGCCAGCCCAGAAAATAGCACTGATATTATAAAGAAGCGGTCAACGATTTTTGTTTCTGTCCAACCACGTTCTTCAAAATGATGATGCAACGGCGCACGCAAGAATATACGACGACCCGTGCCGGTAATTCGACGCGTGATTTTAAAACACATTGTTTGGGCAAATGACGACAACAATATGATAACCATCATACCCGCTGCAATGCCCATAATGATTTCTGATTTCAACAGCATTGCAACTGTGCCCATAAATCCGCCCAACGCCAGTGACCCAACGTCACCCATAAATATCGCCGCAGGTTTTGCATTATACCACAAGAATCCCAGCACTGCACCAAACGCCGCACCCAATGGCGCATACAACCCAGATGCCCCCGGCAGGAACATGACCGTATCCATAAAACCAATACGTGTAGCCCCATACAATGCCACGACCAGAACAACTAACACCGGCAGATATAATTTAGCGAGCATACCGTCCAGACCATCTGTGATATTTGTGGCATTCGCCGAACCACAAATCACAAAGTATGCAAACACATAATACAACAACCCCAACGGTAATATTATTCCCGCGCCCAGTGCCAGCGAATATTCTGGGATATATGGTGGCATTGTTTTGTTTATCAAATACGCCAACACGATAACACAAATTCCTTCGACAATCAGGCGTGTTTTCGGCGACAGACCATTTGATGCCTTTTTAGATTGCGATGTAACCTTTTTATAATCGTCAACAAATCCAATCAAACCAAACATAACCAACGACATCAGCGCAATCCACGCAGGTGCACTGTCACTGGGCATAAACAGCACCGACGGAATCAATATCGCCAAAACCAGCAACATTCCGCCCATTGTTGGTGTGCCCGCTTTTTGACGATGGGATTCGGGGACATTTTCACTGATTGGCTGCCCTTTTTTCTGCCACGCATGCATGGCGGCAATAAACGAACGCCCAAACACCAACATTATAAAAAAAGCGACACCAAACGCCATTGCGAATTGGGTCCAACCACTGGCAAAAAATGAATAACCACGCGCCAGAAAAAAATTAGTCAGCATAACAAACTCCTTCTTATGCTGACCATTTTATCACAAAGATACGGTAAAATAAATCTTATTTCGCCACACATTCAATTGCAACGGCGTTATCATCGTCACCCAAGAACATGGTCCATGCCTCGCCCTTGTTCCACAATGTAACCATTGTATCGTTCAATGTCCCAACGAATCGCGCACCAGATGCCGACACCGCATGTGTCAGTATTGTTTCGTCCCCGTTGATTACCGCTGTCAATGTATCTGCATTTTCAGACAGTTTGATTTCCACAGCATAATCACCACATGTTTGTGCGATAACATTTTCGTCTGTTTTTTTATCACATGCCGCTAATGCTAATGCCGCAACACCATAAAACATGATTTTTTTCATATCATTGCCCCTTTGTTGGTTTACACACGAGATTATACCATAACGTGCCAAATTGTAAAATTAAAAAACACCCCCAACAACCGCATTATTATCATTTTGTGCTGTCGTCTTGGGAACATTCGGTTTTTGTCCCGGCTTAAACGCCTCGGTAATAATGACCCCATCGGAATCAGCGGCGGCGGATACGCCATTGCGGCGGTTTACACGCATAAAAGTCAAACCATCTGGCACGGCAAATGGCTGGTTCTTTTGACCAGCTAATGCCGCTGTCATAAATTCAGAAAACACACGCGCAGCCATGTGACTGCCACTGCCCCGCCCCAAGGCACGTGGTGTATCATACCCTAAATAAACGCCCGCAATCAAATTCTTGGAAAATCCGACAAACCACACATCCTTGACATCATTAGTTGTGCCGGTTTTACCCGCAATTGTATGACCGGCAACGCGTGCCTGTTTTCCCGTCCCGCGTTCAACCGCGCCCTGTAATATGGATACTAACTGATACAAACTCTGGGGGTCTGACAAGGGCTCTGCGACGTCCACGCGTTCAGGTGGCAACATGTCATCGTCCCATTTAACAATCTGTATGGCGTTGCCATCAAGAACACGACCATATCTGTCTTCAATATAATCAACCAATTTCGGTTGAATCTTGCGTCCACCGTTTACAAATGCCGAATATCCCAGCACCAGATTTTCCAGTGTTGTTTCACCCGAACCCAACGCCAAGGATAAATTCACATTTCTTAGATTTTCAGGATACACACCGAAACGCTGGGCAACCTCTATGGCGGGGGTGACGCCGATTTTTTCAACCAAACGGACGGCCGGAACATTGCGCGACGTTTCCAATGCCAGACGCAACGGCACGTCGCCCAAGAATTTTTTGTCGTAATTTTCAGGTTTCCACAGCGTATTATCCTCGCGCCAACCGACGATTGGTGCGTCCAAAATCAATTCTTCGGGTGACATTCCACGTTCCAGTGCCGCCAGATATACAAATGGTTTAATCGTAGAACCAACCTGGCGCATTGCTTGGGTTGCGCGGTTAAAAGAACTGTCGATAAATGAACGACCACCCGCCATTGCGACGATGCGTCCCGTGTGCGGATTCATTGCAATAATCGCACCCTGTAACTTCGGTTCGTTTTCGCCACGCACAGAATTATATCTGTCTAATTCCTTGTTTAACGCTGCTGATGCCGCCTGCTGGTATTCTGGGACAATTGTTGTTTTGATATACAGACCGTCGTTATACAAACGTTCGCGCCCGATTGTGTTCAGCAATTGACGACGAACATCTTCGGCGAAATATTGAAAATCGGGTGCCATCTGTGCGGTAAACCCACTGTTGATATTTAGTGGCTCGTCTGCAGCGGCGGCCGCCTGTTCGCGCGTGATGTATTTTTCTTCGACCATACGGCGCAGAACGTAGTTACGACGTTCAACCGCGCGGTCACGATTATTTGGAGCCTTGGGCAAGGAAGCCAAAAATGCGCATTCTGACAACGTCAATTCTGACACAGGTTTGTTGAAATACATTAATGCTGCCGACCCAACGCCATATGCGCGCGCACCCAAAAATATCTGGTTCAAATACAAGGTCATGATATGTTGTTTGGAAAACGTACGTTCCAGTCGCAGGGCTAATATCGCTTCTTTAATCTTGCGCGAAATTGTGCGTTCAGATGTTAAAAAGAAATTCTTGGCAACCTGTTGCGTGATGGTTGATGCGCCAGAAAAATTGGTATGGAACCCCAATGCCCCCAGCGTATTGTTTGCCGTGGCGCGGATTATACCCTGGACATCAATACCAGGATGCGTCCAGAAATTCTGGTCTTCGGCGGCGACAAACGCATTTACCAACATTGGTGGCATATCGGCAAAATCAATAAAGACACGACGTTCTTCGGCATACTCAATTAACAACGACCCGTCCGACGCATACAGTCGTGTCGCAACCGGTGGCGCATATGTCGCTAATTTTTTATAGTCTGGCAAATCGTTACCATAAATCAAAACCAATGCCGCCAACGCCGCAATCGCCGCGGTAAAGCACCAGAACACAACATTTAACAAAATACGTAAGATTTTTTTGAATTTCATAGCACAAAGGTTAAGATATTTATTCAAACTTTGCAAGTGTCCATAATTCATAAAATTCGTATAAAAAACGCGCCGATGGCGCGTAATTTTTACAATTCAATCTTGCCGTTGGTGGCAATTAAATCCGCCCCCATGGATATTTGCCCGCCTGCCTCGCGCACTAACAGGTCGCCGGCTGCGATTTCTGCAAAATCCAACGGTTCAGATACAAATCCGTCAAATTTACCCGATGCAATCCAGGCCAAATCCAACGCTGGACATCCTGTGCGACGAATATCGGCCGATAATGTACGCGTATCGTTTGTGTTAAATGCAACCGTCGCCTGGGGCAAATCGGTAATATTAGAAACCCGAACGCGCGCAGAATGAAACGCCGAAAACGCATACGCGCCACGACCAGATTCTGCATAATACAGACGTTCATCAATTGGCGAATAAACTAACGCGATTTTTGTTTCGTCATTTGTCCGCAATGCCAGTGAAATAGCAAAATGCGGATTGGCACGGACAAAATTTGCTGCGCCCGACAGTGACAAAACAAATTCATCACGACCGTCGCCATCACGTGATACGTTTGGCGTCAGTAATCCCGCCGATGGGCGCACCAACAGCAAATCGGACAAAATGCTTTCTTCGATGCGGGCAGATGCCTTTTGCACAAAATCGTGCGCACCGTGCAACGACTGTTGCAGGTTTTCAACCTCTCCAAAGTCACGACGCAGACCGGACGCCGTCCGTTGCAACGCCATGAACATTTTGTTTAATTCGGTTGAACCCTTTATCAACAGTTCCATTGTGTCCCACCCCACAGGTTTGCGATATTTAGAATTTGAATCCAGCAAATTTGCCCTTGAATTTTTCGGCACGCTGACCCTTGTCACCGGCGTTAGAACGCTGGCCGGTCCAGGCACTGTGGTTCAAGTTATCTGTGGACAAAACCAAGTCTTTTTTAACAGAAGAATACATTTTCACCGTCTTGCCATCTGTGCGTGTGACGTTGATTTCGTGATATTCAGGATGAATTCCTTTTTTCATCTTATTACCCTTTTTATTTTAAATTTAGCGTGCAGATTATACAAGGATTTTTGCATATTGCAAGGATTATTAGTATCGACCAATGCAACCCAGATACGAATTTCCCGTCGATTCCAGGATATTTATAAACTGGGACTGATTTTTTCCAGAAAATAATGCCAATATCGTCCCCGCGTCCGTGGCCAGCATATCTGCGACTGTGGCAACGCTGGAATTCATCTTTTTAAAGAATCCGCTGGTCGGATAAATCTCTGCCGCCAGCAACTGGTTCTGACCAGTACGCCGCGGTGCAGGCGTCGAAGTAGCCGCGCGGATAACCATCAGTTGACATTCTGGGGATATAATCAGTTTGTCGGTTACAATAGCGTCCGACCCCAACAATTCGCCCCACCACCCGGTTGATTCACAGAAAACAGGATAAAACACCGTTGCATCTGGATTGTCGCGCAAAAACGCCACAACGTCAATGTCATCGGTTAAAACATCTGGCATTATGCCGACGGTTGTATTTATAACCTTGCGTGCCAGGCGGTAATCATTATCGCCGTTTGCCCGGGGTGGCCAATAAAGAATCGGAAACTGCTTCATTGCTATGAATTATATCAGATTCGGATTGCACAAAAAAGGGGGCTATGTTAAATAAAGGGCTTGATTTTTTATTTTTTTATTGCGGCATACCACTTTTTCAGGTTTCCCCACATAATATTTATGTTCTTTTTTGTTGTTTCATAGAAAGACGTAGGAATATTCACGTTTGCGAACAATGCCTTGACCAGGGCGGGAATCGACGTCATGAACATCGCGATAAAGATTCCCATCAGTATGATTGTTATCAAACTGTCGTTGCGCATCATCAATCCATCAATCAATAAAGTCGAATCGTTTTGCGCCAATGCCACAGCCAAACGTGACGCCCCAGTCCATTGGCCAAATACCGCATTTAAAAACATTACAGAAAATGTTACAAATACACCAACCATCGCGATTCCAGCGGTTGCCCGGACGACATCATCAATAATGGAACGAATGTTTCCGCCACCATTTGGGAATATTGGCCAACCCTTGAACAGCCACGCCAGTAACATCAGTGGCAACATTATCAAATCCATGGACAGTTTTATAAATACCTCTAAAAAATACATTGGCACGGGCAACAATGCACACAAGAATAAAACCAATACCAACAACCCTGCAAAGAAAATCGGGACATTTGGAAAAATTGGGATATCCCACATAATCTTGTGCATATATTTGGAATTAAACGCCATGTTCATCATTGTCCAGCCGACCGTCATTCCCAGCCCCGTCATTTGATGCACATTTGCCAATTCGCACGCCAGATTATGACGCAAACGCGGCGAATACGCCCCCGCAGACGCCGCCGCGGCATCAACCGACACAGGATCAGCCACCGCAGTGGCAACAACACATTCAGAAAAAGCATCGTTGCCCGACACCGCCCTATTCAGTGACAATCCGATGTTGAATATCGGCGTTATCGCAATTTCTGATATCATACGTGGCAGTGGCACCAACAGCAACGCACACAGCGTGACCAGCTTGACCAGGTGTGTGCCGAAATTGCCCGCGATGGCCCAGGGTTGTTCTATCTTGGCATTAAAAAATCCACCGAATAATTTCCACGCGAACCACACTGCTGACAGACCCGCCGCCACCGGAATTACAACCGTGCCAATTGCGCTGTATGCCCGCGGCAACAAATTAGACATTGCCGCCATAACATCTGAAAACATCTGGCACGACCAACACGACGAAAAGAAATTCATTGCGTCCGCCATATTGACCGGCGACGCTGTGCGAAATATTGAAAAACCGACGATTACCCCCAGACCCGCAATACCGCCTATCACCAGTGGCGCAACTGCCCCTGCCGTCAATGGCAGGAACGAAACAAAAAGAATCCAAAACTTTTTTAGTCTGTTCATCGTTTAAAGTATATCACATTTTGTCCCAAATGTGATATAATTGAACAGATAAATTATAATAAAATTAGAGTAATGTATTTGTCACTGCGCCAGTTTTTGTTTCGCGCGTTGCGCGCGATATGCCCAATGTTGGTTGGGTTGGCGTTGTTTGCATTGCCATTCCCAGCGCACGCCGAATACGGAATTGTAGATGCATTGGACCTGTCGCCGATGGTGCCGATGGTGCTGGACGCGATGATGCAAATTGCAACCGGCGGATATGATTTCTTTGTCGGTAACGGGACCGGCATTATATATGTTTTGGTCTGGGGATTTTTGGCGGTATCGATTGCACTGTATCTAATAAAATTATATTTGCCAAAAGTATGGGTTTCTTTTTTCGGATTTTCTGGTGGCGGTAATATGGCGTCAGGCGTCACCGGCGAAACAATTATAAAAAATGTTATGCAGCCCGGATTTCGCGCATTGATTGCCGCCGTAGTGCTGTTGCAAATCAGACCCGTGTATGTAACACAATGGTTGATAAACCCATTCCTGCAATTTGGGTCATTATACACACACGCGATAACCGAAACGATAAACGACAACACCGGTGGCGCAATCACAGAAAAGATTGAATGCCCCGAATCGATTGTCCAGAAAGAATGGATTAGTCGCGATTCGTGTGAATTCTTGGTTCAACCGGTTGCCGACCTGTCGCACGCAAATAATCAAATTATCAAACGCGGGTTCGATTTTATTATACAGGGCCTGCGCGGGCTGACTACACTGGTGCCCCACGGTGGCGAAGATTTTCTTAATTTGATTACAGGAATTTTATTGGTAACAACGTTTGTGTCCAGTAATATATTTATGGCACTGTTGATTATTCAGGGGATATTCAATTTCGGCATGGCGTTGATTCTGTATCCGTTCCAGGTATTGATTTGGGTCGCAAAGCCGAAAAATCCGGACAAGATATTTGACATATGGCCAGCATTTTCTGGGATAACGAAATCACTGCAACAGCTGATTATCACGATGATTGCATGTGCATTTATTCTGTGCATAAATCTGGCAATTATAAAATCTCTGTTCCAATGGTCTAGTTCTGTCTTTGTCGTTGCGGCGGGCGGCGCGACATCAACAAATATGCCCCAGATGGCACACAGCGCGATGGGATTTGGCAATCATTCTGTACTGTGGCTGTCATCAATTCTGACGTTCTATGTAATGTTGCGCATATTTGAATTGACGCGCAAGCAACTGGATAAATACGTAGGTTCTGGTATGGATAGCCTGTATAAACAGGTCAACAGTGACCGCAAAACACTGTGGAAGGGAACCAAGGATTGGGGCAAAAAGATATTTAACGCAGCAGGCTGGGCTAAAAAGAAATGAACGGCTGGATGAATTCTTTGGTGGATACATCAGTCCAATGTTGGGGCTGCGCGGTATTTGACCGCCTGTTTCAAGTTGTGTCATATGCGGCAGGTGCGGTATATAAACAATTTACCATTTTTTGCGTCATATTATTTTGTGTATTCTTTGCGTTCTTTATCATCAATGCCGTGTGGCAAAATATCCGTGGCGGAATGCGCGACCCATGGTATTCAAAGTCGGTGCGTCCTGTAATTATAAATTCATTGGTGGCGTTATCTCTGCTGAGCTTGGGCGTGATGGTGCCGCGCTTTATGACGCAAATCACGTTTGAACCAGCGACCGAAATTGCAATCGGGTATACCCAAACAATGTTGCAGACCAACGCCGAAACCGTGAACGAAAAGGTTACATACCAACCCATGAAAATGGACGACACGGGATTCTATCGCCCAGAAATGCGCGACAAAATCATATTGTTGATGAAGACGACAATTACACAGTTCCAAACATTTATCAAACTGGGCATTGCCGTGATGGACAGTGCGTTCACCTGGAAGGCGTTACTGGGTATCGGCGCATTGATAAAGCATATTATCATATTCTTTGTGGGTCTGTATTTGGCGTATGGATTTTTCAAATTATTTTGTCGTTTCTGTTTTTACTTTGCCGACATTATTATCGCGATGACGTTTTTTGCGTTCTTTTTCCCATTGTCCCTGATGCTGGTATCGTTCAAGGGCGCGTCCGACGTTCCATCATGGATGTCTAAAATTGGATCCAGTTTGGGTGTAGGACAATTTAAAAACCTGATGAATGCAATTATTGCATTGGCGTCGGCGGTGCTGACATACACTGTTATTATGGTGCTGATTGCGACATTTTTTGCCGCACACGGCACCACCAGCGCAGATTTAATGCAGGTAATATTATCGGGCGATGTTTTTAACGCAGAATTATCTGATGATAACTTGGCCGAATTAGGTATCGCCAGCAGTGTTGTATTGATTTACGTGCTGAATTTTATCCAGGCACAAATACCAAAAGTTACAGGAATGGTTCTGGACACATTTGGTGTTAGTGAAGACCACAAATTGGGCGACCAATTGGCAAACGATGCCGAAACACTGACACGGCGCGTTGTTGAAACCGCGGCCAAGACCGTAAAAACAATTGTCAAGGGTGGTAACGAAAAATGATGAAGGCAAAACTGATTTCTATCGCCATCCGTGTTGTTATGTGGGCAATTGCCTTGGGGCTGGGGATATGGTATTTGTCATCGTCAATTGGTGGCGCGGCATTGACGTATACCAGCATGGATAACTTTATGTCGGCAATCGGCGCGTCTGACGATATTGCGGCAGCAAATGGCTGTTTTATGTGCGGATACGTCGCCGAATTATTTACCGTAATCAGTGACGCTGCTGAAATGTTCTGGACGGCGATGCTGGACAATATTTGGATATTGCTGGCAATTGGGTTTGGGATTTTCTTGTTCGTATACACCGCGCAATACATTTTTGACGCAGCAAAACAAACGACCACGCTGGACAGCAAGGACAAAAAGTTGGAATTTTCTGCCTGGTTTGACAAGATATGGCACCAGGCCGCACGCGTGATGATGGTTGGCGCGGCACTGGGTGTTTTGGGACTGGGCGGAACAACCGCACTGCGCACGATAACAAACATAACAATTACCCCCGTAATGTATGTCGGCGCAGAATTATCAATGGCAGCAACTGGGGTTACTGACGCAACACAATGTGGCGCAATGGACGCAGCCGCGACGGGCGATATATTAAACCCAGTATTGCAACCGTTCATGTGCGTTATTGGAAATCTAAACAGCGTTATGCTGGCCGGGGCGGCGGGCGGTTTTGCAATGATGAATTACGCATGGCTGGGACTGGGCGGTGGCGCATTTACATGGGTTGCAGGATTGGCACTGGTCATAATGTTTTTGATAATCGGATTTGATTTGTTTTTCCAGGTACTGTCCGTGATATTTAAACTGGTATTTCTGATTATATTCTTGCCACTGTTGATTGCGGCATACGCGTTCGAGGGAACGTGGAAACTGGCTGGCAATGTCGTCGGGGGCGCAATAAATATGCTGGTAAAATCGGCGGTGCGAATTATTGCGATTTCACTGAAAGTTTTGATTATCTATGCAACGGTATCATTTGCCGCTGATGAATTTTTCCCAGGCCCCCACGATGGATACAGTGTGATTATGCCACCATTTATGGGCCAGACCGTCCAAAACCCAGACGCAAAAACACTGTCTGTGATGAATGTATTTTCAACATGTGAACAGGTTGGATTGGCGGACGGCGAAATGGACGCCGATAAATTCAAAGATTGCTTTACCGCACAGCGTGCAATGGTTGAACGTCAATATCCGGGCGCGTTTGATTTCTTGACTGATGGGTGGGATTTCTTGCTGATAATGTTCTTTATGTTCCTGTTATATTTCTATGTGGTGTCGCCACGAATTGACGCAATGCTGGGCAAGGATGGGCGCGAATTGTTCGACTTTGGCACATGGACCAAGGATTTGGGTAAAAAAATTTGGTCTGCCCCACAACAAATTTTTGACGCAATATCAAAGGCAATGGCAAAGAAAGACTGATGAAAAAATTGATGCGATTTTTTACAAAAATCATAATGTGTGGCGCACTGATGTTTGTCATGCCTGCATTTAGTGCAACAAATACTACAACAACTGGTGATATTGGTGATTACGGAACGTGGGCAACAGACCATAACAAAGATATACTGACAGGGCAACTGACCCGCGATTTAAACGGATTTCACAAGGTGCAATTAGTTGATAATTATGTCCCGGTTGAGGCTAAAGCCGGTCTGGCATTTATGAACGCACTGTCCATGGTGGGCGAAATACTGGATACATCACTGGTGCGTTTTATGATTATATTTATTGTTTTAGCATACATGTTCTGGATTATGTTCGAGGCATACCAGATGATGACCACCAAATCAAATGTGCGCGAATTGGCCGAAAAAATTGTCAAGAAAGGCGCACTGATTGCGATATGGATTATAGTATTGCGATTTGGCCCGGGTCAGATATTTATGTGGGTTATGGGGCCAATTGTAACCGTTGGCACGTATATGTCTGATTTGATATTAAACGCGGTGGCCGCCGCATCTGGTGCATCGTTGCCCGATACATGTGGCGCGATTCGTGAATACGCCACCGCACATACATCGGCGCGTATGACAATTGACGCAAATGCCGCAGCCGATATGCTGTGTGTGCCGACACGGTTGTCTGGATTTTTCTATACTGCGGTGGCGGCCGGTTTTAAATGGATGCTGGCCGGAATTGGACACAGTATGTTCACATTTGTCGTAGGCCTGACATTCGTTGTATTGTTTGTGTACTTGGGATTCAAGTTTGCATTTATGGCACTGGGGGTTATTGCCGATTTATTCTTGGCCGTGTTTATGTTGCCATTTACCGCAGTTGTCGAAACAGTCGGCAAAACTTCATACAAGGGAATTGCTGGCACAATATACAATGGGTTTCTGGGACTGTTCAAAGTTGAATCATTACAATCACAGATAATGCGTTTTATAAACGCAGCAATTTACTTTGTATCGCTATCCATCGTGATTGCAGTATGTGGCGCACTGCTGGCGGGCGCTGTGGACGCAGATTTGGCAACGCATGTGCCCAGCATAAACAACAGCAATTTCTTTGTCACGCTGTTGACGGCAATGTTGGTTGCATACCTGGCCAATCGAGCCGACGAAATTGCTAAAAAAATCGGGGGCAGTATTGACGCCAGCATGGGCGACAAGATTAAACAAGATGGCAAAAAATTACTGAATAACGTGACCGATACCGCCACCAAGTGGTATAAAATTATCCGCAAAGGCGGGGACAAAAAATAACAATTAATCTACGAATTTCAAATAGCCTGACGCGACCTTTTTTATACCAGTGCGACGAAATGCAACGGTTAAAATATCACCCGCATCTTCGATAACGACGCCGCGGCCCATTTCACTGTGTTCGACCAGACGACCAACCGCGCTTTTATTTTTAACTGCCATCGCGCGACGGGGCGCATATGTTTGTGTTGGTGCGGGCGCACTGCGCAATGTGCGCGGCCCACCACCCTGGAAATCCAAGAAACGATTATCCATTTCGGTAATAAAACGACTGGGCGAATTATATTGACGCGTGCCGAACACCATACGCGACATCGCATTTGAAATAATTGCACGACGACGCGCACGCGTAATCGCAACGTATGCCAGGCGGCGTTCTTCTTCTAATCCGCCATCGGTGACCGACATGTCGTTCGGGAATATCCCCTCTTCCCAGGCGGGCAAAAATACAGTATTAAATTCCAATCCCTTGGCTGCATGTATCGTCATAATTGACACCGCATTAGTAACAGTTGCATCTGCATCATTATCGTCCGCCGTCATCAGTGCCGCGTGTTCCAAAAATTCTGGCAACGTGTCATACTTTGCAATAACGTTAGTTATCAATTCACGAATATTATCCAGACGGTCGTTTTTATCGCTGTCCTTGGATTCGTGCCAAAAACGAATATAACCTGCGTTGTTTAACAGTTTCTGGGCCGCATCTGCTGGCCGCAAGGACGCCCAATCAAAATCAAATGCAGACAAGAATTCCCCACGAGATGCGTCCATTTTCCCAGTCAGACGCGCATTGCGCAAGCCTGCCATCAGGCTATCACCTGCGTCGCGTAATTTCTGTAATGCAGACGGCCCAAATCCACGTCGCGGCTTGCCAATTATGCGCATAAATGACATGTCATCAAATGGATAAACCAACAAACGCAAATATGCAATCGCGTCGCGGATTTCTGCACGGTCATAAAACTTGGTTGCACCAACCAATTTGTATGGAATACCGCGCGATGTAAATTCTTCTTCGAACAGGCGCGACAGGCTGCCTGCGCGAATTAATACCGCAAAGTCAGAATATGCGCCATCGGCACTGTTCATGATTGTGTCAGAAATAATGCGCACCTCGTCCCAATCGGATGGCAATGTTAAAACATAAACTGGTTCGCCCGATGTTGCGCCGGCGGCAGTGCGTAAATCCTTGCCCAGGCGGCCGCGATTATGGCGTATCAGTGAATTTGCCGCGCCCAATATGTTTGGCGTGCTGCGATAGTTTGTTTCCAGACGGATTATTTGGGCGTTTTTAAATTTTTGTTCAAACCCCAGAATATTTTTTATTTCTGCCCCGCGCCACGAGTATATTGATTGGTCATCATCGCCAACACAACAAATATTTGGGTTATCATTGTCACGCGTCAGCATTTCCAGAAATTGCATTTGGGCGCGATTGGTATCCTGGAACTCGTCTACCATAATGTATTTAAATTGCCGCGCATATCGCGCCAGAATATCTGGATTTTTATCAAACAGGTGTAATACGTGTAATATTATGTCACCAAAATCAACCGCCCCCAGGCGTGATAATTCCGCATTATATGCGTCCAATATTTTTTGTGCAACCGCACCAACCGTCATATCCCCAGGGCGAGACAAGCCCCTGTCCTTTATTGATGATATGCGTTCAATCCAATCGGCAGGCTTGTAATCCGCCGCGTCCAGTCCAAGTGTTACCAGCGCACTTTTAATCGCCGATTTCTGGTCATCTTCACCATATATTAAAAAATCACGACGCAACCCAACCGTCGCCGCATTTGCACGCAATATACGCAGACAAATTGAATGAAACGTCCCGCACCACAGGTCTGACGGAATCCACGTGGTATTGTTATCTGCAAACTCGGCAATACGCGTTTTCATTTCGTTTGCCGCACGATTTGTAAATGTCAGGGCCAATACCTGCCACGGCATAGCCAGCCCCGCGTTTAAAATATACGCCACACGCGTGGTCAACACACGCGTCTTGCCCGTGCCCGCGCCCGACAGCACCAACAACGGCCCATCAGTTGTGGTGACGGCCAATTTCTGTTCAGGATTAAGATTTTCTAGATTTGAATTCACGTATTCATTATAATACACCACCGAACACATATCAAAAATATATTTTAACCATGGGACGAAAATTATGGGGCGCGTTATTTGCTTTGACATTGAAACAACAGGTTTTGAATATTTGCGTGGCGATCGCTGTATTGAAATTGGCGCAGTTGAAATGATTGATGGGCAAATTACTGATAATACATTTCACGAATATATAAATCCAGAAGGTAAGATTATCCCGCCAGAAACATATATGGTGCACAAAATTTCTAATGCGTTTTTGGAAGATAAACCGAAAATGTCCGTCGTTGCACCAAAATTTTTGGAATTCATTGGCGATGCACCACTGGTCGCACATAATGGAATTGACTTTGACTTTCCATTTATAAATCATGAATTGGAAATGTTAAACCTGCCCCAGATTCCGCGCAGCCGACAACTGGACTCTATTGTCATCGCACGCAACCGCGTATTTGGCCCCAAAAGTTATTCACTGGACGCGTTGGCAAAATGGTATGGCATATCACTGACTGCACGTGCCGACGCACATGGTGCACTGATTGACGCTGAAATTTTGGCCAAGGTCTACAAGGAATTGGAAAACACCGCACCTGCACCCGATATAAATGACGTCATCGCAGAACAACACAACGCATTTTTAAAGCACCCGAAAATCGGCGCGGATTTTCCACGTCGCACATTCCCAGCACACGCTGATGAATTGGAAAATCATAATAAATTTATGGAAGAAATAACCAAATAAAAAAACGCCCAAACGGGCGTTTTTTATTTAACTGCCACTGGTTGAACCACTTGAACCACCCGATGTGCTTTCGCCTGTTGAACCACCTGATGCATTCTGGACACATACACCATTTACCTTGGAATAGCCAGAAATACATGCACATGTTCCGTATGAATTACGCGTTTCATTTGAACCGCACGCTGGCAAACACTGACCACTGTATGGTTCATAGCCAACATTACATTTGCATCTGCTGTTCACATAGCCGTTTGTGCCAACGCTTCCCTCGGTTGCTTGATATATTGAATTTGTCGGGCATAACAATGACTGATAGAACATTTCCGATATGCTGTTGATACACATTTCATCATTACCAGATGGACAACTGGTCGTATCTTTGGCGAATACAGCATATGCACACGTCAATGCAACGTTACGGCACGCACCACGCATGACGTTATACACACTGGCAACACTGGCCGTTGATGACCATGCATTCACCTGGGTTACCTGTTGGTTATAGCATGATGCGATGTCAACCATACATGATGACGCATAATCGGATATAATCTGTTGCTGGGCAGCCTTGACATTGACCATGGCACGTTGGACATAATTCACGACAACATCATTGTATGGCTTGTATTTGCCGTTGGAATCGTATGTATATGCCTGGCATTTATCCAAGACGGCACGACATAACCCCTCGTCTGTGACCTTTTGCTTTGTTCCGATTTTCTTTAATAAATACTTAACAATGCATGTTCCATCGGAATATTGCGATGACTTGCACGTATCCGTATTTATACTGACGCCGGATGCAGTTTCTAGAAATTCCGTATTTATATTTGCATTATTATAATTTTGCATAAACGCGGTTATATTAGTAATATTCTGCCCCAAGACAACCTTGCCATTTTCATCAATATATGTCTTGGTCGGATCTAGACATTTTGAATAATCCTCACCACACACCATATCATCGGTCATACATGTATCCAGTGCACTAATACAACCCTTGGCATCATATTGATTCTTATTTTGCAACACAGCCAGACGCGCCTTTTGCAACATACGATTTGCACTGCGCACATTGGACACCAATGTTTCATTCATCTTGGTCAAGCCCTGTTCATACGCGATACAATCCTTGTCAATTGCCAAGTCATAGTTACCCGTAATTTGTTGCGATGTTGCCCCAACTTCTTTACACTGAGTCAATATCGTGTTGCAACGTTTTTTTGCCGCACTGTATAATTCTGTTCCACGCAGATTTGAAAAACTGGACGTATTCATATTCAAGAAATCCAGATTAAATAAATCCGAACTATCAGACGTGAAATCCAAATCCATATCCAGACCAGTATATGTATCAGAATATGACGTCGTGCTCTTGGGGTCTTTAATCAACTTCTCGATTTCGTCCAACATGTTACGCGTTTCGGTTGTATCGGTGGTACCTGTCAGGGCATTTTCGGCTTCGGTCGCAGTCATAATCGCACGAATTTCATCTGCTGACAGGCCGACATAGCGGATACGCTGGGCAACCTCGTTCAACTGGGTATTCGCATCTTTGACCGCAGTTTCAACCTTGGTATATTTTGACAGGTTGGCACTGCAACTGCATCGCTTTTGATTAGAATCAATGACCGCGCAAAACTGGTCCATGCAATCGTTGTATTGTTCTTGGCACGACTTGTTCAAACTAGCAGTTTGCTCCAAGCGTTCTTGGGCCTCTTTAACCGTTTCTGCGGTTGCCGTCTTGGTCGTTGCAGCGCGTGACGAAACACCGCGCACACCGAATGCAAAGTTAGACCCAGTCTGAATATCTGTCCCTGCGATATGGGCACGACCACCAACCTCGGCCGTGGTGGGGCGCAAAACGACGCCGGCACGACGAATCGCCGGATTATTATTGATACTGGCCGCCTCGGTGCGGGCACTGCGACCAACAGTGTTTACCCTAGCTTCCAATCCCGTGCGGATATTTCCTGTGATATCCGAACCGGCCGACACACGTGACGCGGCACCACCGCGCGATGACACAACGCCTGTGCTACGTGCACTGGAACCCGATGATTGTGCGCTGTCCGAAATGTTTACCGTGCGCACACCACTGCGCACTGTGGTGGGGGCATTTGTCACTGTCCTGGTCGCGGAACGTGACACAACCGATGGAGATGCGCCCTCAGACATGGTCGCAGTTGCCGTGACGCCCCCCACCCCATCTACACCATTAGACATTGCCACAGGCGACGATGATTTTTCATTTGTTCCCGGAATTAAACGCGACGGCGTTACAGCACCGTCGGTGGCAAACGCCGCCGGCGAAAAGCACGCCAACGCAACAAAACATGTCAGAAACCTTTTCATTCTCTGCCTAATTATATCACAAGTCCCCGCCACATAAAAGGTCAAAGTTAAAATAAGAGAGCAGAGTGTAGAGAACAGAGAGCAATGTTTTTTATTTCGTCACCCCGGCGTAGGATGGGGTGGTCTTGAGAATTCGCAACGTTTTGTGGTTGGCTCGCGTTCGCTCGCAATGACAATTTTTTGTCTCTATCGTTGCGGTGTAAAAATCCCCTTCGCAGGCGAAGGGGTGTCCACATAGTGGACGGGGTAGTGGTATTATCAGTCCCTGCGGGGGCAATGGATACCGGCCTGCGCCGGTATGACGGAATAAAAAACATTGCTCTCTGCACTCTGAGAATCCGACACCCCGCACGCTGCCGCGTGCACTCCTCTCGCCAGAGAGGAACTTTGGTCCGCGATGATAAATAGACTTCACTTTATCACTAAATCACTCTCTCACTATATCACTAATAAAAAATGCCCCATGCGGGGCATTTTTTATTTTGCTTCAGGTTCAACGGAAACAGTCTTGCGGTCACCAAAACCTTTTTTGAACTTCACAATGCCCGCAATTTTTGCGAACAATGTGTGATCCTTGCCCATGCCAACATTCAAGCCCGGGTGCACAGATGTGCCACGCTGGCGAATGATGATATTACCTGGGATAACACGGCTGCCACCGGATTTTTTAACACCTAAACGGCGTCCGGCCGAGTCGCGTCCATTAGTGGTCGCCGAACCTGCTTTCTTGTGTGCCATAATTAAACTCCTTAGCCTTTAATCTCTGCGATTTTTACAACAGTGATATACTGACGATGGCCACGTGTGCGGCGATAGTTCTGGCGGCGTTTTTTCTTGAACACCAAAACCTTGTCAGCGCGTTTCTGTTCAACGACAGTGGCAATAACCTTGGCCCCGTCAACAAACGGTGTCCCAACCTTGTCACCAATCATCAAAACCTGGTCAAATTCGACCGAACCTTCGGCATCCAGTTTTTCAACCTTGATAATATCGCCCGCTTGGACACGATACTGTTTGCCACCGGTTTGAAAGATTGCGAAATTGTTCATATTTCTTTCTCTTGTATATTGTTCTTGTTCTACGTTTTGTATAAAACTTGCTACAAAAGTAACATTTTTTTACAAAAAGTCAAGCGTTTTGACGAAAAATCACAACAAGACGGCATTTATAGTGCAAAGTCACTTTTTCTATGCTTGTCATTCCTGCCTGCGCAGGAATGATAAGAAACTAACAGTGCGCCGATGACGCATACGAAAAAGCCCACGCCCCCAAAATCCAGGTCTATGACGTTGTGAGTGGCGCGAGCAAATACATAGCACTCTGCTCTCTAATAAAAAACGGGGCCGTGCCCCGTTTTTTATTACTCTGACTTTTTCCAAGTCTGTAAAACATTTTTATTTGTATTGGTGCCATCGGTTCCGATTGCGTCCAACAAACATTTCTGGCGCATCGCCGCAGAATCACACGTCTGGCCATCGCCAAATTTGCATTCAACAGCCTCGGTCGCACCTGTGCCATTCAAAATATCGTTCAATGTAACAACATTGCGGCACGTATTGGTTGTATAATCCACGGTATTCTTGCACTGGGCATTATCAGCCTTGTCTATAACGGCCTTGAATGGCGAATTCGACGGATTGCAAATCATTTCTTCATAGCAATGCGGAACATTCGCAATCTGGGCGCAATATGTTCTGATACGCGCAGTTGTCCATGATGCATTTGACTTTGCCTGGGTTTCATAACAGTCGTAAATTTCGCTGATACATTCGTTGAAATTCGTTCCTGCTGCAACCGCGGCATTCAACACCGATGTCTTTTCTTCGGTTACAAATTCTAAACGTTTTTGTTGCAAAGCCTGTTGCGCGGCAACCTTTTGATAGCCTATATTCTGGGCTGTTTTGCGCAACTGTTCGCCGTATGAATCACAATCTGCGTTTGCGTCCAGCGCATACTTTTGCATAATACTGCGACGCGCATCAGCCACAGGTCCACGCAACGTTGAATAAGGATCACCCGACGATGAAGTGTATCCAAAACAAGTCGCGCTGTTTGACGCAGTATATCCAGAATTTGCCGTAATAAAATTCAGTTCATACGTGCCGGTATTGGATACGCTGATATAACTGTTGTAATTATACGGACACTGGGACGCACCGTTACCACATTTACGACCAGACGACGGCGGAGTTCCGCATGCCTCGTATATGCCATTAAAGCAGGAATCCAATACGCGGTTACAAACATTGTTGTGCGCATATTCAAACAATTCATATCCCCATGTTTGGGCCAACGAATCTTTTAAACTGTTACTGTCACTCAATGCGCCGTCAATCCCAGCCAACCCAGAAACAACATTTGACAGATTGTCAAACGCACTGGTCAAACTGTCCGTATCATCGGTCAAAATTGTCAATGTATTTTCCTTGGCGTCTGCCCATGATTGCAGTGACGCCAAAATATCACTGGAAGAACCATCAATATTAGCAATATCGAAGCCAAAGTTATTACCCGATACAGTGCAATATGACGGCTTTGCACACGTGGACAATTTATTCCCATTTTCGCCATAAATAGAGTGGTTATTGCACCACGCAATAGCTTGTTCAGAATTAGTTCCGTATTTCTGGGTCACTTCCTGCCACGAAACACAGTTCATAACCTTTTCTGCATCGGTCAACTGGAACGCATCAGATACATCCTTGCCCTTGTTCGCAATCAGCAGTGCCAATTCACCAGACACTTTTATCAATTCTTCGTTTGCTGATTCCAATGCTGTTTCCGCTTCGGCAAAGGCCTTGACACGACCTGCACATGCACAACGACGCTGCGCCGTGTTACGCGCGGTGCAGATTTCATCCATACATGTGTAATAGGATTCCATACAGTTGTTGTATGCATCGGCTGAAATTAGACCAGTTGTTGAATCAATGATGTTTGAATAGTTGCCGGTATACAGTTTATTCGCCAGGTATGTGTATGTCGTGGGCGATGATTTCTTGCTGCCACGAATTGCACTGCCCTGCAAAGATATGCGTGCCTGGCTTGATGTTGCGGTGCGGGCACGAACGTTACGCGATGTTGTGGTTGTGCGCGACGTACCAGTTGCACGGGACACAACGCCACGAGATGTCGCGGCAGTGGTTGTGCGCGGACTGGTCACCATGGTACGCGACGAAACATTGCGCCCGACGTTTGCCGACGGTGTTGCGGTCGTGCCACGCGACACAACGTTCGATGTTGCGCGACGCGATGCGGCGATTGTGCGTGGCGATTGTGCCGTCACCGTTGCACCCGCAGTCGGCGCAATTGGGTCAGCAAATACCGCGCGTATTGATAACAATGTCGAACAAACAAAAAATGCGCCAGCCAACAAGAAAACTGTTCCGACAGCATTTTTGCAGCAATCTGCAATGTTACGGCTTTTCATAAATACTCTCCTGTTATCCGGGAAAACGCCCGGAAAACCCGTTATTTGACGGGGCAGACACCAAACAGGCTCCGCCTTTATTACCCATAATTATAACATTTTTGCCAAGTGCTGTAAATAAAGAAATGAGTGCAATTAAAAGCTGTAATTAAATGACAACCCAGTAAAATTAAATCCACGATTTGGATCTGTGAAATTACCGTTTGAAAAATGTTGGGTGAAATATTCAACCGTCATATTGTCGGCAATTTTATATCCGATGAAAAAGCGTTCCCCAAACACCAACCGCGAAGACACCCACCGGTCGCGTGAATCACGCATATACGGCCCAACCCCAACACCGGCATAGAAACCGCGCCACTGCAACAATGCAACGTCCCACGACACACCAGCAGCAAAGAACGACAGACCATGGCCACCATGATGGCCGATATTTTGCGTCAACTCAAAATTTATTCGCGCTGGCAGGCGAAAAATTTCTACTGGTTGAGCATATTGGAACATAAATAACGTCTGGGGCGAAAATTCCCACAGCCACGGTTCAACCAATTTGAACAAAGTGCCATCGCCGGTGGATTGCGCCACATACAGCCCCAGCGAATTTTGTGCGTCACGCCCAAACATTGGGTTTTCCGTAGCAACCGCCGCGATTGGCAACACGCATAACAACGATAAAATTGCAATTTTTTTCATACCGAAAATTATACACCCAGCCACCCCAGAATAAAAGTCCAAAGTTTAGAAAAAAAATAATGTTTCCTTGTTTTTCATGCACAAACATTGTATAATCGCAGTGCAATGGCGGGTTGCCATTGTGGGGAATTCATAACCTCTCAAACGCGCCGAGTGTTGACCGGCGAAAAGTACTCCAGCCCCTTGGTTGGAGGAGTGCGAATATATTGAATAAGCACACTATCTCGTTTGAATAGTTATGAACCTCCAACCACCTGATTTTCTGGTGGTTTTCTTTTTGGGGGCGCATATGAAAATCGGTGTTCAGATTGAGCAAATTCGGCAAGAAATGGGATTGTCCATTGTATTTATGTGCAATGCAATGGATTTAACACCCGGCGAATACGAACGCCTGGCCATCGGGCGATATTCTTTAAATACATTTCAATTGATTGGTTTTATCAGTGCAACACGCCACAGCCTGGCACTTTAAAAGTGAGTAAGTGATAAAGTGATAGAGTGATATAGTTTTAGAATGACAATTTTGAATGCGCCACCGGCGCACTTTTTTTCACCTGGATTCTGGGGTCAAGCCCCAGAATGACACCTAAGAAAAATTCCGCGACATAAATTTGAACAATGTCCGTAAAATAAAAAACATAATTCAGCCTTTGTCATTCTGGGGCTTGACCATAGGATCCAGACGTATGGTGCCGCGAGCGGACGCGCGAGCACAAACATTGCTCTCTGCTCTCTGTACTCTGCTCTCTGTTAAAAAATGCCCCAGATGGGGCATTTTTTATTTACGCGGGAATTTAACCGCTGCTTGTGCGGCCGCCAAACGTGCGATTGGCACGCGGAACGGACTGCACGATACTGAATTAAATCCAATTTTATGAAAGAATTCAATAGAATCTGGATCGCCACCGTGTTCGCCGCAAACGCCCAAGTGGATTTTATCGCCCTTGGTCGCACGCGCCTTGGCAACAGCGTCCTTTATCAACAGTCCAACGCCCAACTGGTCAACAGATGCGAATGGGTCTGCGACATACACGCCACGTGCACGATATTCGTCCAAAATTTTACCAGTATCATCACGGGACATGCCTAATGTTGTCTGGGTCAAATCGTTTGTTCCGAATTCAAAGAATTCGCAACTTTCGGCGATTTCGTCAGCCAATATTGTCGCACGCGGCAATTCAATCATTGAACCAACAGTGTATGCGATTGACTTGCCCGTTTCGGCAAACAATTCTTGGGCAGTTGCGTCAATAACGGCTTTGACGATATCTACTTCTTTTTTCGAACCAACCAATGGTACTTCGATTTCTGGACGAACAGAAACACCTGCCGCCTGACATTCCAATGCAGCCGACAAAATCGCACGTGTCTGCATTTCACAGATTTCTGGGTATGTAATCGCAAGTCTGCAACCACGATGCCCCAACATTGGATTAGTTTCGCGCAATGCTTCGCGACGTGATTTTACGAACTCAACAGTTTTACCAATATGCGCCGCCAATTCTGCGACTTCTGCATCGGTGTGTGGCAAGAATTCATGGAGTGGTGGATCAATCAGACGAACTGTGACCGGCAGACCGTCCATAATCTTGAACAATTCAATAAAGTCCGCTTTCTGGTATGGCAACAATTTTGCCAACGCTGCACGACGACCTGCCTCGTCATCGGCCAGAATCATTTCGCGCATATCTTGAATACGGGACGGGTCAAAGAACATATGTTCCGTCCGCGCCAGACCGATACCCTCGGCCCCAAAATCACGTGCCTGTTTAGCGTCTTTTGGTGTTTCGGCATTTGCCTTGACCGCTAATGTTTTGATTTCATCAACCCACTGCATCAATGTGCCAAAATTACCCGTCAATTCCACAGACACGGTCGGCACTGCGCCACGAATAATCTGTCCCTGGGCACCATCAATGGATACCCAATCGCCTTCGTGGATAACAACACCAGCGGTTGTGGTCAATGTTTTTGTTGTATAATCAATTTTTATGTCCGGTGACCCCGACACGCATGGTGTCCCCATACCACGTGCAACCACAGCCGCGTGCGATGTCATTCCACCACGTGCCGTGATAACCCCCTGGGCGGCGTTCATACCCGCGATATCTTCAGGCGACGTTTCAACGCGAATCAGCATAACCTTTTTACCTTCGGACGCCCACTTTTCAGCATCTTCGGCATTAAATACGGCCTGGCCAACAGCGGCCCCAGGGGACGCTGGCAACCCAATCGCAATTACATCACGTGTGGCTTTAGGGTCCAGCATCGGGTGTAACAAATGATTTAACTGGTCTGCACCAACGCGCAAAATTGCTTCTTCTTTGGTCAACAGACCTTCGTTCACCATTTCAACCGCCATACGAACTGCGGCCGCCGCAGTGCGTTTACCATTACGGCACTGCAACATCCACAGTTTGCCGTGTTCAATCGTGAATTCCATATCCTGCATATCTTTGTAATGCTGTTCCAGTTTTTCACGAACATCGCACAATTCTTTATAGACAGCCGGCATTGCTTCTTCCAATGACAGACGACCAGAATCATCTTTGCTCATCGGTTGTGGGGTGCGGATACCCGCGACAACGTCTTCACCCTGGGCATTAATTAAATATTCACCATAATATTTGTTTTCCCCGGTGGCTGGGTCACGGCTGAAACATACACCGGTTGCGCTGTCTTCGCCCGAATTACCGAACACCATCGCCTGGACGTTGACTGCGGTTCCCCAATCGCCCGGAATATTGTTCAGTTTGCGATATGTGATGGCCTTTTTGCTCATCCAACTGCCAAACACTGCACCGATACCCAGTTGCAACTGTTCCCATGGGTCTTGGGGAAAAACTTTGCCAATTTGAACACCGATTTGTTTGAACTGTTCAACCAATTCTTTCAAATCTTCCGCGGTCAGTTCGGTGTCAACCTTGTAACCTTTGGATTCCTTCATTTCTTCTAGTTTGTGTTCAAACAGATTGATATCGGCCCCCAACACAACATCAGAAAACATCATGATAAAACGGCGATATGAATCGTATGCAAAACGTTCGTTGCCCGAATGACGCGCCAATGCCTTGACTGTCTCATCGTTCAACCCCAGGTTCAAAACAGTATCCATCATACCAGGCATAGAAACGCGCGCACCAGATCGCACAGAAACCAGCAAAGGGTTATTCATATCTGCGAATTTTTTACCCATAATAGATTCAATATGTGCAATACCTGCGTGCACCTGGTCCATCAAATCGGTTGGATATGTTTCATTGTTGTTATAGTAATACGTGCAGACGTCGGTTGTCACAGTAAAACCCGCAGGAACCGGCAATCCGACCAAATTCATTTCGGCCAAATTTGCGCCCTTGCCACCCAACAGATTACGCATATCTGCGCGACCTTCAGCAGCACCATTGCCGAAAGTATATACCCATTTATTGCTCATGGTTTCTCCTTTTGAATTAAAAAACCTTGTGATTTTGAGCAAAAAAGCCCGCAATTGCAAGAAAAAATCTTTGTAAACTTTGTATTTTTTTACGGCTATATTATCAATTGATTCCTGGGGCAAAAATATTCTGTTTGGGCTAGTCTGATTTGCAAACAAAATGAGACACCAAAACAATGATTTTAATCCAATTGGCGCAACTGTTTTAGGCATGCATGATGCCCTGGTATCGCTGACCGGATTGATTGCCGGGATTGCATTTACAATTCCGCACCGGCGCGATATAATATTAACTGCAATCATCGCATCAATCACGGCGGCTCTGTCTATGGCAGCATCAAATTATCTGGCCGCACGCGCAGGAAATATTTCCTGTGCATTACGCACAGGCGCACTAACAGGTGCTGCGTATATGATAACATGCATATTTTTGATATTGCCATTTTGTGTGACCTCAAATCGAGGACTGGCACTGTGCGCAACTTTTGCAATTGCAATTATTATTATATTTGCATTTAATTTTATTGTCGGCAACATTCAACACAAATCATGGTGGCGTAACGCAATAGAAATGTTTTTGGTATGTGCCACAATATCTGGCGCTGCGTTTATAATTGGACGCGCGGCAGAATATTTTCTGGGGATTTAACGGCCGGCGTGTTTTGCCTGCTTGATAATATTAGATTTATCAAAAATTACGACGCGGAACTTTTTAAATCGGGCCGGCGTTTCACCCAGCAAATTCATCATCGACATCGTAAGGTAATTTATAACCTTCGGATATGACGTTAACGCATGTGATGTCAATATCTCGAACGCGACCATATCATCTGTGCGCATGGCATAAACCAGTTTCTTGACCAAGTCTATTTCGGTCCGCCCCAGAGGAATTTTACGTTGCCACATATTGCCACGGTCAATAATCTTGCCATTTCTCAGGTTATCTTCGGACACGTCTTCATAGACCAAGCCCTTGGTCAAATTTGCATAATACAGTCGCTCTCGCACTAAATCAAACGTGTCTTGACTAGATGCGGCTACATAATCCATCAATAACCACGAATACACTTTGCCTTCATATTCAAATGTAGAACCGATATAAATTTTATTTAATAAATTTCGCGCCTTTTTCTGGAAATGCATTGTTTCCAATTCACTGATGTCCGAATACGATGAACGGTTTATCTTGAACGCAAAACGTTGGTCTCCGATGCGCATTTCATATACGCTGCCACTTATACCACTGTCAATATAGCGCAATTTGACACATTGACCAAACAAGTCGGGGGCATTCAATTTTGTATTTCTAATGCTGGCAAACGCATCATCATGATTAACATTTTGATGAAACGTATCTGCCAATTTATTCATATACTCTACAAACTTTGTCGTCGTCTGAGATATTCTGGACATATCAATATATTTAAATAGTTGTGGCGGCAAACTGCCCCGTGCGCCACGAAAATTACCATCTATTTTTTTCATACAGATATTTTATCACGCGCCACCCAAATGACAAACAAAAAACCGCCACATGGGCGGTTAAAATTCGGTTTTTATATCTATTCCACTTCGCCAAGGCTATGTGGAACAAGACTGGATTTATTCTGGCGAAGATGCGCATCTTTATTTTTCTAAGAAATCTTTATAAAAATCATATTAAAAAGATTATAAAAAGATTTGTTGCGCTTTCCAACGATACCCGGTCATAACAACCTTGCCACTCGCTTGCATTTTTAGCAATACTCTATATGTTTGAGCAGGAGACAAACCTATATACTTTGCAATATCATTTCTACTTAATTTATCATGCTCTTTCAATAAATTTTGGATACTATTTTCATACTCAGAAATATTACTATCCCTTAAACGTATTTTATTCTTTGGTGCCATACCCTTTAAAAAAAACAAAGGATTACCTTCATCTACCACTTCTATCAAATTCTTTTCTAGCAACCTTCGAGTTATTCTACGAACCTCCATTTCTGATGACTGGACAAGAGACGCCAGTTGCGCCATTGTTGCACTACGCTGATAAAACAAGTAATTTAAAATTAACATATCAAACAAATGTATTTCGTCACTAATGCTAAAGACAAATTTACAAAAATCTAAATTTGCCTTTCCTCCACAGATATTGACAATAACATGGTTCTCAGTTGATGCGGAATAGTCTGGCGCGGGGCGTCCATACTTTGCTTGAAAGTAATATATTTTATCTATTCCCCTACCTGATGTTTCGACCAGCTTTAACGCTTTCATGGCATCTGCCAAACGGCGATTCCGTGGTATAGGAGGCGTACGTAACAAATTTTGTAAAGAAACCCCCTTCACAAAACCTCCTGCACTTGTAATGTTTAATTCATCGTTAAATACTTGTATCTGAATTCCTGAATACAAACTATAATCTCTGTGGACTATAGCATTTGCAAAGGCTTCTCTTATCGCATCAGGAGCATATTCAGGTACAACCAGACTTTGAGCATTTACTAAAAACTCATCTGTATTTTTCAATAACTCCGGCATTACCAATAACTTTGGCAACAACTTGATGATAGGTAACGAATATTTTTCATTTTTTAACACTTCTCCTTGCGATCCAAAGACCTGATATTGGACAAAATGATTTGGAAATTTTTCCTTCAAAGATTCCTCTTTTCCAAACAACAACACCGCGGCTATATTTGGTATATTGTCAGAATTCACCAATCCCAAAGTTTTTAAAACATTTATCGGTTCTTGTGAAAAAATAGCGATTTCTTCCTCTTTCAAATCTTTTTTCAAAACATCTCGTATGCTATTTTCTACTAATTCAATATCAATATCATCCATATGTAATCCTGACATGATATTTGCAGATAGATCAACAAAACCAATACTCGTAGTATTTCTAAAAATTTCATCTGGTGTCATTGGCTTGTTACTGGGTTCACCACTTGGCAGAATTTCTCGTTTTAAATATCTGCCATCTGTTGTTCCGATCACTGTAATGGCCTTAGGGACAACAACTCTCACGATTATTTTTCCGTCAGGTAAATTTAAAAACATGACATCAACATTTAAATTTGGCATCGTTCTAGAACGAATCAATCCTTCCAAAGCTCTTTCATTAGCATTATTTAACTGAGCTTTTTTACTTCCTATTATTTCTCCAGTACAATCTCTTATACCTATAAACAGCTGTCCCCCCTCTGCATTTGCCAATGCTACACATGAATTTACCAAGACAGAATCATTAAAGGTGTTGTTATCGTCTGACTTCCATTCAACAAACAACGTTTCTTTTGAACCAATCATTTCTCTCAAATATTCATAAGACACTTCCATACGCCAACCCTTTTTCATATCATAATCTTTACAAAATCATTTTGCAATGTTTTTTGTAAACTTTTGTTCATTTTGTAAAGTTTTTCTAAAAAAACAAAAAACCGCCACGTGGGCGGTTTAAATTTCGGTTTTTACATCTATGACTGGATTTATTCTGGCGACGACCTACTCTTCCGTGGCTGAAGCCAAAGTACCATCGGCGATACGGGGTTTCCCTGTCTGGTTCGGAATGGAACAGAGGGTGACTCCCGCTCAATAATCACCAGAATAAATCCAGCGCCTTGCCCGCCATAGCGATGCGAAGGCTGGGAACATCGTAATTCTGTATCAGAATCACTTCAACGTTCTCTTCAAGCATACGCTTGACTTGTTATCAAGTCAAGACAAAAAGATAAAAAGTCAATGGTTCGATTAGTACTGTTAAGCTAAACCCCTCACAGGGCTTACACCGACAGCCTATCAATGTCCTAGTCTAGAACTGAACTCATGGGGATATCTTATCTTGCGACCAGCTTCCCGCTTAGATGCTTTCAGCGGTTATCTGTTCCGAACATAGCTACCCTGCGGTGCCGCTGGCGCGACAACAGGTACACCAGAGGTTCGTTCGACCCGGTCCTCTCGTACTAAGGTCAAGTTCGCTCAAATATCCAACGCCCACAGTAGATAGGGACCTAACTGTCTCACGACGTTATTAACCCAACTCACGTACCGCTTTAAATGGCGAACAGCCATACCCTTGGGACCTGCTCCAGCCCCAGGATGCGATGAGTCGACATCGAGGTGCCAAACACTACCGTCGCTATGGACGCTTGGGTAGCATCAGCCTGTTATCCCTAGAGTAGCTTTTATCCGTGTGCGATGGCCCTTCCATGCGGAGCCACCGGGTCACTATGACCGACTTTCGTCTCTGCTCGGGGTGTCCCCCTTGCAGTCAGGCTTGCTTTTGCCATTGCACTCACCGGCTGATTTCCGACCAGCCTGAGCAAACCTTCGCGCGCCTCCGGTACGATTTGGGAGGCGACCACCCCAGTCAAACTGCCCATCACGCACTGTCCCCCGCCCTGCTTCAAGAACGCGGGTTAGACACTAAAACACATCAGGGTGGTATTTCACCAACCGCTCCAAGCAAGCCGAAACCTGCTTTTCAAAGCGTCCCACCTATCCTACGCAAATGAGTCCTAGTGCCAGTACGAAACTGCAGTAAAGCTTCATAGGGTCTTTCCGTCTAGCTGCGGGTACCCGGCATTTTCACCGAGAATTCAATTTCGCTGAGTCTATGTTGGAGACAGTGTGGAGATCGTTACGCCATTCATGCGGGTCGGAACTTACCCGACAAGGAATTTCGCTACCTTAGGACCGTTAGAGTTACGGCCGCCGTTTACTGGGGCTTCACATCAATGCTTGCACACCTCTGCTTAACCTTCCAGCACTGGGCAGGCGTCAGTCCCTATACGTCATCTTATACGATTTAGCAGAGACCTGGGTTTTAAGTAAACAGTCGCCCCCACCTGGTTTGTGTCACCTGATTAAAGTTGCCTTGAAACAGGTCATCCTTATCCCGAAGTTACGGATGCATTTTGCCTAGTTCCTTCAACATAGTTCTCTCAACCGCCTTAGTCTACTCGACTCGAGCACCTGTGTTGGTTCTGGGTACGATCTATACGCGTGGGCTATTTCCCGGAACTGCTTCACTGCCACACCAATCCAATAAGGCATAACAATTTACGCAATTCGTCACTCTCACGCAGGTCACGGAATATTAACCGTGTTCCCATCGACTACGCCTTTCGGCCTCGCCTTAGGGGTCGACTCACCCTACCCTGATTAACATTGGATAGGAACCCTTGCTCTTACGGCGTCAAGGTTTCTCACCTTGATTAGCTGCTACTCATGCCAACATTCGCGCTTCTGATACCTCCACCGTGGCTCGCGCCTTCGGCTTCACAGGCTTACAGAATGCTCCGCTACCGCGCCACTTACGTGACACCCGCAACTTCGGTAAATGATTTTAGCCCCGTTACATTTTCGTTGCCGAAACTCTAATAGACCAGTGAGCTATTACGCTTTCTTTAAACGATGGCTGCTTCCAAGCCAACATCCTGGTTGTTTTGGAATCTCGACTCACTTTCCCACTTAATCATTATTTGGGGACCTTAGTTGGCGGTCTGGGCTGTTGCCCTCTCGTCCACCGACCTTAGCACCGATGGACTGTTTCCCAGGCTATAATTTGTTGGTATTCAGAGTTTGATATGGGTTGGTAAGATTTTACTCCCCCTAGCCATTTCAGTGCTTTACCCCCAACAACGAACACCTGAGACACTACCTCTATAGTTTTCGCGGAGAACCAGCTATAACGGGGTTCGATTGGCTTTTCACCCCTAGACACAAGTCATCGCCCAATGTTGCCATATTGGTGCGTTCGGCCCTCCAGCGACTGTTACGCCGCCTTCAGCCTGCTCATACCTAGATCACCCCGCTTCGGGTCTATTACTGCATACTCAATTCGCCCTATTCAGACTCGGTTTCCCTTCGCTTACACCTAGCGGCTTAGGCTTGCATGCAATAATAACTCGTTGGCTCATTATACAAAAGGTACGCCATCACCGGAAAACCGGCTCTGACAGCTTGTAAGTATTCAGTTTCAGTGTCTATTTCACTCCCCCTTCGGGGTTCTTTTCACCTTTCCCTCACGGTACTTGTTCACTATCGGTCAATCAGGAGTATTTAGCCTTGGGGGAAGGTCCCCCCATATTCAAACCGAATTTCACGTGTACGGCTCTACTCTTGGACCAAGAAACTAGATTTCGCATACAGGGCTATCACCTATTATCGCTGTGTTTTCCACCACATTTTGCTATCTAAAATCTCGGCCACTGGGCTGGTCCCCGTTCGCTCGCCACTACTAAGGGAATCGCTGTTGCTTTCTTTTCCTGCGGGTACTGAGATGTTTCACTTCTCCGCGTTTGCCTCTTTGACCTATGTATTCAGCCAAAGATAATCCATAACGGATTGGGTTTCCCCATTCGGACATTCCGGGGTCAAAGCATATTGACGGCTCGCCCGGACTTATCGCAGTCTTTCACGTCCTTCATCGCCTCTGATTGCCAAGGCATCCACTAAACACCCTTTGTTACTTTTTATCTTATGCTTGAAGAGAAAGTCTTCATGCACAGTAAAATAACTTAATGAGTTTTTTAAGCATTTAAGTTGATTCTTGTTCTCTAATTGAATTATCACTTTCGTGATTACTCTTATAGAAAGATTTTTGAGATTATTACGATGTTCAACAAATCAAGAAATTCATATTTCTATAAACTTTATGATTTGCGACATAAAAACCGATTCACAATGTATTGCTAGTAAAAGCAGATTCCGACGATATTCATCTGGGAACATCTGGAATCAAAAATGACTGAATCATTTCTGATTCCAACCTCATCAAATTTAAGTGGTGGGTCAGGAAGAACTCGAATCTTCGACCTCCGCTGTATCAGAGCGGCATTCTAACCAACTGAACTACTGACCCAGCAAAAAGTATCCCACATCAAAAAGAGATATTCAGACAGTCGCGTTTGGATTTGACCGTTTTCGTGTAAACGGTATTCTCTATAAAGGAGGTGATCCAGCCGCACCTTCCGGTACTGCTACCTTGTTATGACTTAACCCCAATCACCAACCCCACCGTAGGCGGCGTTCTCTTGCGTTAAACTACCGACTTCGGGTGAAATCGACTCTCATGGTTTGACAGGCGGTGTGTACAAGACCCGGGAACGTATTCACCGCTGCATTCTGATCAGCGATTACTAGCGATTCCAACTTCATGTCCTCGAGTTGCAGAGGGCAATCTGAACTGAGGCGTCTTTTAAGGATTGGCTTTGCCTTGCGACATTGCGACCCATTGTTGACGCCATTGTAGTACGTTTGTAGCCCGACCCGTAAGAACCATGATGACTTGACGTCATCCACACCTTCCTCTCGCTTGACGCGAGCGGTCCCCTAAGAGTTCCCGGCATTACCCGCTGGCAACATAGGGCGTGGGTTGCGCTCGTTGCAGGACTTAACCTAACATCTCACGACACGAGCTGACGACAGCCATGCAGCATCTGTCTCCGCACCTACCGAATAGAAGACAACCATCTCTGGAAGTCGCGTGCGGGATGTCAAGGGTCGGTAAGGTTTCTCGCGTAGCATCGAATTAAACAACATACTCCACCGCTTGTGCGGGTCCCCGTCAATTCCTTTAAGTTTTAATCTTGCGATCGTACTCCCCAGGCGGTGTGCTTAACGCGTTAGCTACGTCACTGATACCCCGAAGGGAACCAACAACAAGCACACATCGTTTAGGGCGTGGACTACCAGAGTATCTAATTCTGTTTGCTACCCACGCTTTCGTCCCTCAGTGTCAGCAATGATCCAGAAGACTGCCTTCGCCATTGGTGTTCTATCTGATATCTACGGATTTCACCCCTACACCAGATGTTCCATCTTCCTCTATCACGCTCCAGCTTGCCAGTATCAAAGGCAGTTCCAGGGTTGGGCCCTGGGATTTCACCCCTGACTTAACAAACCACCTACGGACGCTTTACGCCCAGTAAATCCGAACAACGCTTGCACCCTTCGTATTACCGCGGCTGCTGGCACGAAGTTAGCCGGTGCTTTTTCTATCGCTACTGTCATCATCTTCACGATTAAAAGAACTTTACAACCCGAAGGCCTTCTTCATTCACGCGGCATGGCTGGGTCAGAGTTTCCTCCATTGCCCAATATTCTTAGCTGCTGCCTCCCGTAGGAGTCTGGACCGTGTCTCAGTTCCAGCGTGGCTGATCGTCCTCTCAGACCAGCTATGGATCATCGCCTTGGTAGGCCATTACCCCACCAACAAGCTAATCCAACGCGGGCACATCCATCACCGATAAATCTTTCCCGTTTCCGGCGTATGCGGTATTAGCGTTCGTTTCCAAACGTTATTCCCCAGTGATGGGCAGTTTCCCACGCGTTACTCACTCGTGCGCCACTAGCTCCACAGGGCAAGCCCTGCTTCACCCGTTCGACTTGCATGCCTAAGACCTGCCGCCAGCGTTCGTTCTGAGCCAGGATCAAACTCTCAAGTTCTAAAAAAACTTGGGTTTAAGCCCTGTGCATAAAACAACACTGACATAATATCAGTTCGTCTTTACATATATATAATTCGCAAGACAAGTTTTTTAACGAGGTTTAATATGTAAACCTACTACCTGTCTAGGATATGCACATTGACTTAGTCAAAGTTTGGATATTTCCAAATTCAACTGTCTGCATATCTCTTCTTGAACAGACTTTTGATTTGCATCAAAAATCTTTTGATGAGCTGCTTTTATTCACAATGTTTGCGAGTTTATCAGGAACCCTATTCATTCGGTCGTTCCGATAACCGCAGAATTTCAGGGGTTGAGAGTCTTTTTTGTTTTGTTCCCAACTTGAAAGCCCGCATAGTATGTGCCCTATTCCGAAAAAAGTCAAGCGATTTTTAGAAAATAATTTTACGAAAATTTATTTACCGACCGCAAAAAATCGTCAACATCCTGAAAATTCAGCATTTTTTTACTTGAATTTTTTTTTAGTTTTTTTGATTTTTTTATCAAACCGCACGCGCCACGATTCGTTTTTTATGAAAAACTTGATTCGGTGTTGTAAAAAAAACGCCCAAAAAGCGGGCGTTTTGTATTTTATTTAACGAATCGCATCATCAGAATCGGTACATAAAGCCCAATTTTACCATTGGATAAAACTTGTTATTGTTCAATTCGTGCTGGGCATCGGCCAACGCTTCACGCGTAACGGCGTCAACTTGGGCCTGTAAGGCGCCATCGTCGGCGACAGTATCCCAGCCAGTGCCGTTCCAATGTTGCAGTCCTTCAAACGGGACATCTAAATCCAGCTGAGCAGCCTTGTTAGTAAATACGACACCTGCGTCCATATAAATCTTGAAGCCAGCAAACAGACCTAAATCAAAACCTGTCCCAATATATGGCCCCGAATATTTCCAGTCTGCGTGAGCCGTCCCCTGGACAGAATTGCCAGTATAACGATACATTTCGTCCATCAATTTGAATTCATACGATTCGTTTGGCATACCGTCAATATGGCCTGCCAAATTCGCATCTATATCTGTCTTTCCCAGATAATAACCACCGGTCAGACGCAAGCCGCCCAAGAACCATGTATCACCAAATGGGTAAAAGTCCACCAATGCGGCTGCGTGATATGACTTTATTTCACCATCTTTTATCGTCAAATTGTCACCGATATCAATTCCATCGTCGCCCATAAACGAATCGATTCCAGAATCTATTGCTGATTTTATTGGACGTGTACTAGCAAAATCCAGACGAACACCAAAACGCTTGGCCCAGAAAGAATCAAAGTCTTTGTTCGCATAGCCAACAAAACCGTTTAATCCACTGGTTGCAGATACCCCCACACCAACCTGAACGCCGTGAGGAAATTTTGCCTTGGTATTTGTTGCAGGCGCGTCATCTGCAAATGCGCACGGCGACACCGCCATCATCGCAACCGCACCGAACATACTGATTGTGTATTTTTTCATTTTTTCTCCTGGGGTTGTATATTGACTATATTCATATACTAGCGGAACGACAATGCGACAACAAGTAAAAAACGTTTTTCCACAAAAACCTGTTCAAACGAAAGCGTTTTTGTGATATTATTCAAAGTATGAATACCAAGATTGCAATTTTATCGTCCCTGGTATGTTTATTCGGGGCAAATGTGGTGCGTGCGTCAGACTGCGTCGGCACGGGCTGTGATATTGAACCAATGGATACGCGCCAGGTTGCGGTATCTGAACCGCGCCAGTTGGGAATAATCCAGACGCCAATCGTTGAATACAGCCAGCCTGTGGAATACGTCTATGCCGAACAAATCCCTATGCGCCAGGTCAAGATGTTATCTGTAAAGCCGGTTGCGCCGGACAACCGCGCGCCGTTATGGGACGGCACACACGGAAAATACCAGCAACGCGGATACGATAAAACCGTGGATTGGCGCGATGGTGTGCCAATTTGGGACGATTCCATTGTTTCATACCGGGACAAGGATTTTTCAGACTGGTTCTTGGAACCATTACCAATGGTCTATGAACAAGATATCCAGGCAACGCCCGACATCGCGGTCCAGATGTATAATCAAAATATGGACGACGCAATCGCAACGCGCGCGCGCATAGAAGAATTATTAGCACCGCAAAAGCCCCAGGATAACCTGTGGACAAACAGCGCGGTTGCACCACGCGCCACATACACGGCCCAGGATATGACTGAAACAGTTCAAACTGTATTTGGGCGCAATGACGGTTGCCCGTTTGATACTGATGCCGAATGTGATATTTGGCGTCGCAAACCCATCATGCGCGAGGTTGTTGCCCCACGCAGTCGTAAAATACAAGATGTCCGTATGACGGAATTCGTTGACGCGGCGCGTTGCGACGCAAATATTGACGCATCAAATCCGGCGGCGGCACCGTTGCTGGCCCGGTATAAAATGTTGCTGAATTCGGCACGTGCGTGTTGCACTGATGGCATGGCGTATTCATTGCGTCGTGCAGGGGCGTCTGATGGATTGGTCTATAAATTTATGGCAGATGACGCAAACTTTTACGGATTTGGCACACGTTGCCTGATGATGACCGACAATGAATTGGATACGAAATATCCAAACACATCAACGGCGGCGGTGGCGGCCGACGTTCGCAATGGTTGTCTGTGCCGTGGACGCCAGTGGTTTAATGCAATGCTGGCACCGTTTAATGACGCATACGCGGCCGTCCCAGAATTCAAAGACGCCAAGTTTAATTATACATACACCGATGGCCTGGGGCGCGAGATTACGGTATCAGTAAACAACGACGTCCAAAATGTAATGTATCAATTGGCTCAATGTCCATAAAAACCGCCCTGGGCGGTTTTTTTTAGTGACAGAGTGAGAGAGTGAGAAAGTGATTTAGTGAGAAAGTGACAAAGTGATATAGTGATTTAGTTTAAGAACAGAAAACTTAAAAACTTGTCATTCCTGCGCAGGCAGGAATAGGGTCTTTAAAACCTTGTATTGCGGTGTGCGTTTTTATATACTGACCTTATGCCAGGACATAACTATTGGGTATATATACTGTTTGACAAACCAGCCGGCGCGACATACATTGGTGTGACCAATGACCTGAAACGTCGTGTCTTTGAACACAAGATGGAATTGATACCCGGTTTTACCCAAGATAAACATATCCATAACCTGGGCTACTTTGAAGAATACAAATACATAGACAAAGCGATTGCGCGTGAAAAGGCGTTAAAGAAATGGAAACGCGCCTGGAAGTATAAATTGATAGAAACGATGAATCCCGATTGGCGCGATTTGGCGTCTGATATAGACGAATATATCGCACGTATACAGCACGACTAAGGACACCGCGATTGTGCGGGTATGGCTCGCGTTCGCTCGCACCGCATAGACCCTATTCCTGCCTGCGCAGGAATGACAAGTTTTTAAGTTTTTTATTCTAAAACTATATCACTCTCTCACTAAATCACTATATCACTCTCTCACTTTCTCACTTTCTCACTTTCTCACTTAAAAAACGCCCTGGGGGGGCGTTTTTTATTCAATGCTGGTGGTAATTATGTCACCGTATTCACCGGCCTCGTCCCCGCCGACATAGCAGGAAATATGACGACCGACGTTATTCATCCATTCGTCGTATGCGGCCTTTTGTGCGGCATCCAGGCTGGATTTCTGGATATCGCCGACCATTTTATTGATCAAGATACCACCAGCAACGCTGCTCACAACTGTGCCAATGGATGTGCCCAACAATGTATTGTTTTTCTTTTCGTTATCATTGTTGTCGTCGCTGTCTTTTTTACTGCACGATAAAGACAGATTTCTCATGGCCGTGCTTAACTTGGAAGATTCATTACCGTACTCACTTGTTTTTTCACTAAGTGCGTCAACACAACTTGCTGCATCAGTGGTATCTAAATCCAATCTGCTGGCTGCGACTATTGCCTCGTTAGCCGCAGTAATTTGTGCATCTTTGCTGGTGCCTGGATTCATAGCAATTTTGGCTCTGTCTTCACAGATTTTGATAAATCTTTCTGTGTTTGTATCCTTGTTACTGTTCAATCCTGTCAGACTACCCAAGGCTTTACCACTTTGAATATTGCTGCCCAAGACTGCGCCACCAGCACCGAACCCAAGCACGCCCAACGCTGTCAACCAACCACGCGTTCTGGATTGAGATGCGGCCTTGTCTGCTGTTGCATTATCTGCGACCGCATTGGCAATCTTTTCCAATGCATCGCGGGGTATCCAACTGCCACAGGTAAAACTGTCACCGACGGCAAAGTATGCAACAGACCAATCTGTGCCTTTTCTAATTGTATCCTGGATACGTTTGTCATCAGATTGCAAGGTCACACGCACACGGCAGAACGAACCATACAAATCATTGCTGGCCGCGAACTGGCTGGGCTTTAATCCATTGACCGCATAGTTCTTTGGAACTTTGTTTGATTTCAGTTTTGCCCACATATATGTGCTGCCTGTATCACGATTACCCAATACGCCGCCAGCATTACTGGACATGCACATATTCTGTTCCTTGGTCAACTTGGCGTTATATTTCGCCTGGGCTTCTTTTTCAATGTCATAGATTAAATCTTTGAACAATGATGTTGCCGCCTGGGACTGCAGATATGTTGTGTAAGAAATCATAACCGGCGTATCAAACACGTTGCCATTATCGTCAACAGTGTTACATGTGCCCTGGTCGCCATTTTTGGCACTACACAACGCATTACCGTTTTCATCGTATGCCTGAACAGTTTCAGTATCCGCCGTTACCGCGGTTGCACCGCCGGCATCAATCCAACCACTGCGCACACTGGTGGCATCGCCCCACGCACCTGTATTTGATTTACCTGCGATTTTCAATTTATTTTGTTCAATTGCCAAATGCTGTTCGCATACAGATGCGTTTTTAACCGTATCCATACACAGTCCTAACACAATTGTGTAATCCAGAACACCACCAACCTTGTTCATTGATTTATCAAATGAACTGTCGCCCGTGCTGGTCAGATTGGAATAAATATCTGTTCTGTTGCGGTAACAATTTACATAATCGGTGCCGCACATGGATTTTACGCAACTGGTTGCGACAGCCTGACACTGTTTTTTCATCTGGGCGATAGCAGCATCACTGTAAGAATTCGCTAATGATGCGTTCAATGTCGCGATAACGCCGATTGGGTCGGCGGCACCAGCCTGGTATTCAGGGAACAATGTGTCAAATGCATCATTGTTTATATATGAATAAGAGTATGACCCTGTTGCATTCGGATTCATTGCCGAATATTTACAATACAAATCAGTATTCACAACCGCTGCGCATCCAGTCTTGATTTCCTGATAGCTGACCGCGTTGTTGATTGATTTGTCAGTTGCACCAAATACCTGGGAATAACATGCTGCGCCATTACCGCCACCGCAAACACGCATTGCGCATGTTTTGATTGTGTCGGTGCACTTTGCCTTGGCCTTGGTATCAAATTTATCGACCAGGTCGGCAATCTTGGCCTTCATCGCGCTGTTCATTCGGGACGAATATGCCTCGTCATAAACTTCTTCTTGGTTGTCTTCGTCCTTTAATTGGGACGCTGTTGGCATTGCGCCATTACCCAAGAATGTTGCATAGCAATACTTGTTGGAACCAATGGTATCCATACAAGAATTCTTGATATACGCCGCAATCGCAGATGTGCTGACACTGTCTGAAACAGTGATTGCCGCGCCCGCGGTTGAATCGGCGTTACCGGAATTGATGTCAGTTACCAACTGGGCAGTCTGGGTTGACGCGTTTTCATAGCATTTATATGGGTTTTCTGCACATGCATTCAATATACATTGGTCAACAACCTTATAGCAAGTGGATACGGCATTTATTGCCGCCAAGGACGCCCCTTCGGAAATCATTTCGCCAATACGGCTGGTCGCGCTGGGCGATACAGATGTGTTTGTTGAACCAAATAATTCAACCTTGCCATCTGATTGGCACCGCGCCAATGTAGAATCGCAATACACCATTTGTTTCCTGAATTCAGCATTCGTTGTGCACAATTCAAAATCCGCACCGCAAACGTTGTCCTTTTTTAAACAAGACGTGTAACGTTTTACACAAGTCGATGTGTCATATTTATTAGAGATTGCCGCACCGATAATCAACTGGCCCAAGACACTGCCATCGGTTGGGTATGTGTAATCTGTAACCTCGCCATATGTGTTCTTGGTTGCGATGTTGGACAATGCGGTCGTGCTGGACGTTCCGAACAAACTGTTTATCCCAGATGTGTTGCACTGGGCCAATGTGGACAGACATTGTGGCATTTTGCCGTGGAACAAAACGCGCGTTGTGCATTCTTCGAAATTCGGGCCACACGCATCTGCCCCTTTCAGGCACGAGGTGTATGCATCAATACATTCAGCATTTGCCAATAAATTGGATGTCGTTGTCGTCGTTGTGCCAGAAATCACACCCGCCGATGTCGTCATCGTCGGCATGCGACGCATTGCATTGCCAATCACACTGGGGCGTGCGGTAACCGCAAAAGCCGCAGATGTGCATGCCAAAACAGCAACAAAACTGATAGATTTATTCAGAAAACTCATCCTGTCCACTCCATTATTTATGGTTTATTATATCACAAAATATATGTTTGATAAAGAAAAAATCTGTGAAATCATGGGCAAAATAAAAGGGGGCCTGCGCCCCCAAAATTTATCCAATTTCGTCCAAAATACACCGCAATTCATTCATGTCATTTGGCAGGCGCGATTTAAAATGCATACGTATGCCTGTTACCGGATGGGCAAATTCCAGGTATTCTGCATGCAACATTTGACCATTATGGGCCTTTAAGAAATCCAGCAATTCGCCATCGCGCACCGACGCCAGGCGATTTGTCCCGCGACCATAGACCGGGTCACACAAAACTGGGAATCCATGCGACGACAGATGGACGCGTATCTGGTGCGTGCGCCCCGTCAGCAAATTGCAACGCAACGCCGCACAGCCTGCACGTGGCCAAACCGACATAACAGTCACCTGGGTATGGGCCGGTTTCCCCCCAGATTTCACCATGGTCATTTTCTGACGATTACGGGACGAACGGGCAATATTTCCCGTTATGTCTGCGCCGTCCCAATTCGGCACGCCCCACACAAACGCAACATAGCGACGAATTAAATCGTGACTGGAAAATATTTTTACCAACCCACGAAATGCCACGTCAGATTTGGCAAAGACCATAACGCCACTGGTATCCTTGTCCAGACGATGCACAACCCCCGGACGCGTCGCGCCACCCAACGGCGACAAATTGCAGTGCGCCAAAATATTCTGAACCAGTGTCTTTGTCTTGTTTCCAGCCGACGGATACATCACCACGCCACGCGGTTTATTGATAACAATAATATCATCATCTTCGTATAAAATATCCAAATCAAAATCAGACGATATGTTTTCGGCGGCGACATCTGTCTTGGGTGCAGGAATTTCAACTGTGATTTTGTCCCCAGAACGCAGACGTGTTGCCATACGCGCAGACGTCCCATTCAAGGTTATTGGGAAACGCTGAATCTCGCTGCGAGAAAAGTCGGACATATTATCCGCCAGAAATTTGTCCAGGCGCACGCCAGCGGCAGCATCATCTGTGATAAATTCGCGAATTTCGTTCATAAAAACACCTATTTATATTCTGGCCAATCGGGTCCAACGGTGCAACGCGACAAATCAATTGTCAGTTCACGCGTGCGACCGGCTACCGGACACGTCAATATTCCTGTGGTCGTTGCCTGGTCTGCGTCACGGGTGGCATTGCGATACGCAAAATGAATTTCGGTCGGTGCGGCAACACATGCGATTTGTAACGCGCCATCATTTTTACCGTTTGGCCCCAACCACACACGGACCCCATACGCCAGGCCATAACACGGAAATGCGTCCAAGTAATATAAAATCAATCCCTGACGACCAATCAATCTTGAATCAGGACGAAATGTCGCTGTGTATTGATTCAGGTCCAAACCTGTTACCGCCTGCCAATCTGTGCTGGTTGAAAAAATACTGACTCGTTTAACAACGGGTGCATCACCGGCAATGCACTGCGCCGACAAAAACATCGCAAATATTGCTGATATTATTTTTTTCATTTCGCAGCCCCCCCTGTGGCCAAACGCACCGACACGCGTCGCACACCCATTGGTGATATTGACATTGTATACGAAAATTGACTGTGTCCGCCCGCATCTAACAGCGTTGCTGTCGGCATAAATTTCTGTTGTGCGATAACATTGTCATGTGCGTCATATGCAACAACAATCAAATCTGGAACACCGTAAATTTCACCAGATACATTTTCAACAATACCATCAACTGTCAAACGAGTGTTACCTGCCTCGTCTAAAACAGTTCGCACAGCCGTCGCGCGTGCAACCAACGGTCCCGTTGACGCCGCATCAATCTGGTGACGTGCGACAACGGCAATAGTGAACACAATCGCCGACAAAAGTGCACACAACGACGCCAACAACACCATCAGCGGCCCACGACGGTTTGCCCGTGGCGGCACCCACGTATGTCCACAGACCGCGCACTTTACCGGCACGGCCGCGGGAAATTGCCCGGAATATTCTGTCTTGCAAAATTCGCATTTTATTTTCATGATTTTTTTATACCACAAATTATTACAAATTCAACTGGCTATATTTCGCAGTGACGCGCGTCTGGATTTCACGCAACACGTTAAGGTAATCCGAAACCGTTGCATTTTTGTTTGTCGCAATTGGTGCAAACAGTTGGTATGAAACCGTGCTGCCACGCGTATCACGCGCAGCATACCCTGCCATATCGTTCAAATTTTTCAGTATTGCGTCCATAAAATGCGCTGTGTTACCACTCGCATCCCAATAATAATCTGAATTTACCGAATCCTGGATGCGTTTGCTGACCACCAGGCGCGGCGTTATTGACCCGGCAAATCCAACCGTTACGTATATCGCATTAATACGCCCACCAGTCATATCAACGGAATCATTTACATGCAAGACGGCGGCTTTTCTGCTGCCACCGATAGACAGACCTGACAACGTCAAATTCGTCACCCACAGGTCGTTTACCGTAAACAAAGAAAACTTGCCAACATCAGATAATTTCAGCCCACCCGACACTTGCATTGACCGCGCATCAGATGACATCGTGCCCATGACCGTTGCGTTTTTGACATCGAACACCCCGTCAATTGTTGGTCGCGTTTGAAATACCAGATTAGTTGTAACCGCACGCCCGATTGTCAGCCCCGAATTCATTGTCGCATTTGTGGCATCAAAGAACGTCGTGTTTTTGACATCGTGCCCCCCCAGGTTTAATCCCGCCTGCATCGTTGCATCCCGCGCATCATTTGATGGCACGCGCCACAAATATAGTGCATTATCACGGTTAACTGGGGTCGTGGCAACAATACCACTTGATGCAGTAATCCCCAAATCAATATTATCCGTACGGAACGAATTAAATGCGCCATATGTGCGTGCGTTATCAACAAATCCAATTTTGCCCGCGCCAGTTGACACGATTTCCCGCGTGCGCATTGGTGTCATATCGGCGTCTGACATAACAATAACACCCTGTAACGTTGACTTACCACCACGTTGCGCGGTCTTTAAAATGCGCAATTGATATTGACGTTTTGTATCGGCTAAATTTGCATTCAATCCAAAATCATATAAATCAGACAATTCAACACGCGTTATATTCCTGCCCACAGGGCGCAACAAATCTTCGCGATTGGCAACGATATAACGTTCCAGTGCCGTTTGTATACTTTCCATTTCGTGCGCAATAACGATATTTTCTGCGCGTGCCGTCGCACGTGCCTGATATCGAAACAAAAACGGTATAATCATCGCAGCCAGCGCAACCGTCAGTAATAATTCCATCAACATGCCGCCACGCTGGGTATCAATCAAAAAAATACGTTTTGATTTAATCATGGTTGCACATCCTTTGCTGCAGTTGATTTCCACCCAGATTGCATCAATGCATCAAACGCGCCACGCACTGGTGCGGCAGGAATTGTCGCGCGTTCAAATGTCAATGAACTGAATTGGGGCGGAACAGCCGATGGGAATGTCCAATTTCCGATTTTCAGTGGTGCATTTGTTGACATCAACAATTCGCCTGACACAGTTAAACCAAAATTTTCAAAAAATGTCATTTCCGTAGCGGCCACATACGGAGTTCGCACCGTGTTTGCAGAAATCCCAGCAAATCCGCTGACTGTGAGGGCAGAATCTGATTTCAGAACAAAATTCCTCGCAACGTTGACCGACCCTGTGATAGATGCGCGATCAGTTACAATACGCCCACGCGTTGTATATGACGTGCCATTCATATTGTCGGCTGTGATATTACGAAATCCGGTAACGTCGCCCGTGACACGCATTGCACCAATATTTACATCAGCCGCGTCCATATTCGAGCCCATTGGAAAATATATTGTATTAGCAGATATTTCATGAGCATCGGCAAATATTGCCGCCACATTTTTTATCCGCGCAGACTTCGCAATCGCCGCCCCAATGTTAAACAGCCCATTTGTGCCCATATTCAAATCACGTTGCATAACATTCAGGTCTTCGTCATCTGATGATGTCCGGTGCAGATATTTTGACATATCAATTCCGGCGACATCACGCGTCACCCGATAAATCAATTGCCCAGAACGAAAATCCGGTGCAGAAACCGCCCACGACGCACCATACGCCACCCCATCATCAGACACAACAGCCGCATCCATGCCAATGTGGCGCGCGATACGCGTTGTGCGCAACATATCTAAATCTGTATCAAATGCCAAATAAACATCTGTAACCGTTGCGCCATTTACAGCATATTTATCAATAAATCCTGTCGCTGCTGATTCTGATATTTCTGCCAGTTCATCATCGGCCAGTTTGATTTGCGCAACATCTGGCCATTTGTCTTGGTTCGTGCGAACATAATTCAGCACGTTCCCACGTAACGCAATGATATCACGTGCCGTGGCCATATCACGAACATTGTCGGTAGCGTCGTTGATTTGTGTATACAGAAACGGCGTCACAATCGCAACAATCGCCATGGCCAATATAACCTCGGTCATGCTGGTGCCACGTGCGCTGTCGGAAAAAATCCTAGTTCCGTTCACAATTGCCCCCACCGTTTAATAAACATTGTTTGATATCAATACGCTGTTCCAGACGCTGCCAAAAATAATACTGGCATATTATATACTGTGCCAACGACTTCTGGTTATAAACGCCGTCTAGTCGGTCAATAATATTCTTGCACGCGACCATATCGCCGTCATCTGCACTGGGGTTACTGATAATGTCAATTGTGCCGTTATCAATTCCAGAAATTAAAACGTCGGGCAATATTGATGTCCCGGCCGGACGAATATCAAGCACCACGTCACCCGTTTCGCCACGCGATAAAGCGTCAGACGTCTGGTCACGCATTGTTATATTTGACGCCGAAATGGTTGCAACGCTGATGCCACTGTTTGCAGAATATTCTAATGAATCAGAATTGATATAAACGTCCTGGCCGCGGGACGCATTCAAGAACGAGTTTATTTCTAAACGTTCCACCGAAAAATTTATCTTGCTGGTAACAACATTGCCGCGAACGTTCCAATTTGCCGGCCCAATAAATCCCGTGCGCCCTGCCGTCATTGCAAAATCATATACTGCCCCAGACGTTGCTGTAAAATTGCCCGTATCACCAAATGCCGAAATTGTTTTTGCATCCAATGACGCCAGATTTAATTCGCCCTTGGTTACCGACAGGGCGGACGCGCCATCACTGCTCTGGAATATTGCGCGGTCGGCCGTAATTTCTTTGATTGTATTTTTTACCTTGCGCCCACTTTCCACGCCGAACAGGCTCAGCGATGTAAATTCACCCGTTTCAAATTCACCAGTTTGCATATGCACATCAGACGCATTATTCAAATTATGCCCCCCCATATCCAAGTCTGATAAAAATGCGCCCGAATCCAAATCTGTATCATTACGACGCACAACATCGGAATACGCATCGTCCAGTGCAATTCCAACCAGCAAAGCGCCATCAGCACTGCCTGCATAAAAGCCAATCCGACGAACCATTTCTGCCATTTGAACATCGGACAAATCGCCACCTGTCATACGCAGATACGCCGATACAGATTCTGTGTCACGATTTATAACCAAGGCAATATCCTGGCCTAACGCGGTGCGCGGAACAAACCCCAGCGGCAAACCATATGATTCCAATGTGTCGGCAAATTTGTCACCCGATATAACTGTTTCGTTATACGGTAATTGCATTGCATTTTCACGTATATAAATCCGGGCAGCCGTTGCAGCAGTATCAATTTGTCGCGTTGCAGAATACATCTGAGTTGACATGTCACGCGCCGCCATACGACGCACAAAAAACGGCATAAACGCGAACACACACGTCAACGCCAACAATGCCTGTAACAGAAAATTTCCACTTTGATTTCGTGGCACGATTTTCATGCCCCCTCCTACACATCGCCAGGATAGCAATTGAAAAAAAATATTGCAATCAGTTTTAAGATGCTTTAATATCAAAACGTTTGAGAAGTGGCAACAGTCACATGCGCACTGTTGTCTGAATTTATTTCCTAAAACACAAGTAATAGAAATGCAAAATAAAAAAAACCAGTCATCTGTTGGAATGATGATTCAACGTTGCCACAAGTGGCGTCAAAAAAGAAAACAATACCTGGACCAGGCACGCCAGACATCTGACGAAATTGAACGCGAACGTTTGTTACAAGCCGCCGAACATTATGGCCGTATTGTTGCCGCCGAACAGGGCAAGATTGATTCTACCCGCACACCGGCTGAAAAAGCCGCCGCGATTGACCCTGTGTCTGATGACGCCGCGTCCACCGATGACGAAGATATGGCATTGCCTGATTTTATCCAACAAATTTAGTGTTTTATTGTTGAAATTTACCCCTGTTTTGCTATCCTGCAAACAAAAGGAAGTTTGGCATGGACAGCAATTACACAGTATTGGCGCGTAAATACCGCAGCCAGGATTTTCAATCACTAATTGGCCAGGACGTATTAGTAAAAACATTGACGACGGCAATAAACACCGGACGTATCGCGCACGCGTATGTTTTTACTGGGATTCGCGGAACCGGAAAAACCAGCACCGCCCGCATTTTGGCCAAGGCACTGAATTGCCTGTCGTCTGACGGCCCGACTGCTACACCGTGCGGCGTGTGTGAAAACTGTCGCGCAATTGCCGCCGGACAACACATTGACGTTATGGAAATTGACGCCGCGTCGCATACCGGTGTTGATAACATACGTGACATTTTGGACGCCGCGCAGTATCGTCCAACCAATGGCCGATACAAGGTTTATATTATCGACGAAGTCCACATGTTATCACCTGCGGCGTTTAACGCATTGCTGAAAACACTGGAAGAACCGCCGGCACACGTAATCTTTATTCTGGCGACAACCGAAATCAGAAAAATTCCAGTCACCATTTTATCCCGCTGCCAACGTTTTGACCTGGTTCGCGTGCCAGTCGAAACACTGAAAAAACATTTTGCATGGATTGCGTCCCAGGAAAAGATTGAACTATCTGATGCGGCAAATGAATTACTGGCACGCGCGGCCGATGGTTCGGTGCGTGATGGTCTGTCCCTGATGGACCAGGCAATTGCCCAAACCGGCGGTCACGTGGACGAGGCGGCGGTCCTGGCCATGTTAAAACGCACAGATCGCGGCGCGGTTGTTGATTTTATGAACACATTGCTGTCGGGTGATACGGCGGCGGCACTGGACAAGGTTGACCAGATTTACACTAACGGTGCCGATTTATCAATGTTACTGACCGATATGATGGAATGGACGCATTGGGCAACGCGTATGCACCCTGCCTTGCACGCAGGCGATGTCATCACATCGCCATACACCGCGGACCAGCGCGAACAAATCCGAGAAATAAATAATCGGATTTCATTGAATACTCTGTCCCGCATATGGCAGGTTATGGTGGCAGCCGTCCCAGAAATGCAGGCAGCCGGCAATCCCAAGCAATGCTTTGACATGTTGGTTGTGCGTTTGATGCACATTGCTGATATGCCGCAAATATCTGAACTATTAAAACGACAATCCGTTACCGCACCAATAGCCGCCACACCAAAGCCAGTGGCAGAACAAAAGCCAAAATTTATCACGATTACATCGTCTGATGAATTGGCCAGCGCATTACAACAAACCAAAGAAATATTGCTGTATTCTTATTACAGTAGCAATATTGAAATTGTTGATTTCTCGGACGGCAATATAAAATATTTTGACCGCGGTAATGATACTGGTTTTGCTGGTCGACTGGCTGTATGGTTACAGGATAAAACTGGTCACGCATGGACATTGTCGCGTCAGGAACAATCCCAGCATAATCAGACCGCTGCCGAACAAAAACAGGCTGCACTGGAATCCGACCCACTGGTCGCCAGCGCGATGGATTTATTCGAAGGCGCAGAAATCGTCGGCACAAAATAAGGGGATTTACATGAAACACGAATCTGGACGTTCATTGATAGAGGTTATTGGTGTTCTGGCGATTGCCGGAATCATGACCGCGGCCGCACTGGGAACATACAAAATGGTGCGCAACAACCAGGCGCGACATATCGCAAATTCCACACTGGCAGATATTGCAAAAAACACAAAACTGTTATTAGAAATGCGTGGCGATTATACAGGTGTATCGGTTGACTATTTGGTCAAATCTGGGGCAATCAAAACACCTGCTGCGCCGATTGGTGGTGCAAATTGGTCGGTTACTGCGTCCGCTGATGGAAAATCATTTTCAATCAACCTGGTAGAATTGACACGTGGCGAATGTGAATATTTTGTAACGGCAACGCCGGTGTGGACAACATCTATGTTGGTCAACGGATATGAATCAGACCCAGACACACATTGTCTGTCGTCATCAGCAAACCAGATTTCGTTTATTGTTGAATAAATGCGATATGCGTTAAGAATTTTTGGCACAATATCAACAATCGCACTGTGTGCGTGCATGACGTATCATAGTCCTGACCGTAACACGTGGGGGGCATACCTGCGTGGCGCCAGTTTTTCTGACATGACCGAACCCGCACGCGTTGCAAAACGCCCCGTATATATGGGCGCGGGTGGCAAATTGATTTTATCTGAAAATGTGCCGGTCGCAATGGAATACGGCGACAAGAATGCCAGTGATAACGCAATTGTTTTGCAATATATGGCAAACTTGGAATTTGCAATGTATGACGCATTGCGTAAACCCGGCATTTCAGTCCAGCGTGCAGGCACCGATGTTGTTGTGATACTGGTGCGCGATGCAATTATGGAATTAAATGCCCCTGAAATTTCGGCAACCGGTGATGACACACTGCGCACCATTGCAAAAATACTTAACAAATATGACGCAACATTTATTGAAATCGCGGGTTATACTGATGCCATGAATGCAGGTCAGGCACGCGCCCTGTCTATGGATATGGCGGAACGCGTCGGCGTATATTTGGCACAACATAAAGTGAACACCGCACGTATGTTTATTGTTGCACGCGGCGCGTCACGACCAATCGCCGCCCAAGATGACGTTGGTCGCCTGACTAATCGTCGGATTGAAATTCGTATCGCACCGGCACGATAACTTTCCCTTTTAATTTAAAAAAATTATTGTTATACTGCATTCGAAAACAAAAAACAAAGGATGGAAAAATATGGCAAACACAACAAAAACACCTGTCAATCCAGCACAAAAGAAATATGTTCGCACTGGCATTATCGCGGCTGTGGTTATCGCAGTTGCGGCATTGGGTATTTGGGGAATCAGCGCGTTTCGCAGTGGTGTCAGCACTGAACAAGCATTAACCGCGGTTTCAACTGATGCCGCCAGTGGCGCAGATTTGCGCATTGCGGTTATCCGTATGGACGCAATTCAGACGAATGCCGATGCACTGAAATCATTACGCAAACAAAAAGAATCATATGAATCCAAACTGCGCGATGAATTGACCAAGGAACAAAAAACACTGGAAAAAGAAAAGGTCGAAATTGAAAAATCCCAGGACGTTCTGTCACGTGATGCACTGCAACGTCGTGTTGTTGACTATCAAAACCGCGTTACGAAATTACAACGTGACCTGTCTGAACGCGCACAGAGTATTGAAGAATCGTTCCAACACGCCCTGGCCGATATCCAGACAAAACATCTGGACCCGATTATCGAAGGCGTAATTGCAAAAAAGAATCTGTCATTGGTAATCGATGGCCGTTTTGCACGCACGGGCAACAATGTTGAAAATCTGGATATCACGGACGAGGTTGTCACCGCATTGAACAAAAAAGTATCCAGCGTCAAGATGGAAAAGCCCAAGGGTTTCTAAACGACACAAAAATCCAGACGGGGCATTGCCCCGTTTTTTTTATCTATATCGTGTGCACCCAGGAATAACTTCCTGGATTTTTACCATTTAAATATTGCACTTTGTTGTTTTTCGCGTATAATCGCGGTATGTTAAATCTTATAAGAACTTTGCTTGGGCCGGCAGCAAACCAAACAACAGCCGGCGCGTTGGCCGAAAAATTCGGTCTGGAATTACGTGGGGACGCAAATGCCCCTGTGCGTGGGGTTGCACCAATTGCGGACGCACGCCCGGGCCAGTTGGCGTTCTATTCAACCGAACGCAACAGCGCGGCGTTTAAAATTCTGCCGATAGAGGTTTTAAAGAACACGCGTGCAACCGTTATCCTGGTGCAACCAGAACAGGCCGAATTTGCCCCAGCGGGTGCAACCCTGCTAATTACACCTTCGCCACGTGGAAACATTGTCAAAATATTGGGCGAAATATATCGCGAGAAACCACGTTTTGGTATCAGTCGCGACGCCATTATTGAACGCGGTGTATTTTTTCGCAAACGACGCAGTGTCTATGTTGGCCAATTTGCAACAATTGAACGTGGCGCTGTGATAGAAGCAGACGTCAAAATTTATCCAAATGTATTCATTGGTCGCAATGTGACAATTGGTCGTGGCACGGTTATTCGCAGTGGTGCGCACATTGAAAACGCGACTATTGGTGCCGAATGTGTTATCAATCCGGGTGCCGTCATTGGCAAGGACGGATTTGGTTATACACGCCAAGATGGCCACAATATATTTATTCCGCACGTTGGGCGTGTCGTTCTGGGCGACCGCGTATCGGTTGGTGCGAATACATGCATTGACCGTGGTGCTATGACCGACACCGTTATTGGTGACGGGACAAAAATTGATAACCTGTGTCAGATTGCGCACGGTTGCGTCATTGGCAAAGAATGCTTTGTCGCGGGCCAGGTTGGCATGGCGGGGGGGTGCGTTATTGGTGACCGCGCCCTGTTGGCGGGCCAGGTTGGTTTAGCAAACGGCGTTCACGTCGGCAACGATGCCGAAGTTGGCGCACACAGTGGCGTATTTCGCCCAGTTGCTGACGGCAGCCGTGCCATGGGTTACCCCGCGGTTCCAGGAATGGAATTTTTCCGCCAATATGCATGGCTGAAAAAACAATCAAAACAATAAGAGAGCAGAGAGAATTATATCATGATTGATGTCCAGGGTATTGAAAAAGTAATTCCACATCGGGGCAATATGCGTCTGATTGATGAAATACGCGAATACGATGAAAATCACGGTGTTGGTATTCACTATGTTCGCGATGACGAATTCTGGTGTGCGGGGCATTTCCCAGGGAAACCAATTATGCCAGGTGTCTTGCAGGTGGAAGCATTGGCCCAAACCGCGTGTTTTATCGTTATGGCCCGCGAAGGACACAATGATGGCAAAACCATGGGATATTTCACAACCATGGAAAAAATCAAGTTCACACATATGGTGCGTCCAGGTGATGTATTGGAATTGCGTGTTGAATTATTGATGAAAAAAATGTCATTGCACAAATTCCACGGTGTTGCATACGTCGGCGGCGAAAAAGTGGCCGAGGCCACGTTTACTGCAATCCTGCAACGTGATGAATAATTGTAACAACACGACAAACAAAAAGCGGACGTGGTTTGAAGCACGTCCGTTTTCTGTATCAATACCCCCGTATCAATCAAATGGATTATCTTCTTTTTTATAGTCTATTACAACAGGTAAATGTTCCCATTTTAATTCTGTGGCAATTCCGCGACGCAGATAACGCGTATATGATTCCGGGATATCTGATGCACCGCCCACGTTGATTGTGATTTTCATTGGGTGACGACCTGTCTGACGCGCAAATTTTATCTTCATAGGACGTTTCAGACGTGACATTGGTGGTTGACGCGTCGCGACCAATTTTTCCACAATGCGATTTATCAGGCTGGTTGGAGCCTGGGCTATAGAAATATCCCATTGCTCATAAATACGGCGGAACATATTTTGCACGCCCGTACCTGTTTCTGCCGACACCGCTAAAATCATCGGCTTTATAATCTGATGAAATGAATTTGCAAATTGGTGTTTTAACTTTAACAACTTTTCATCACGAATTGTCGGGTCAACCAAATCCCATTTATTCAGTGCGACACATAAAATCTTGCCAGCATCATACACGCGTGCCGCAATCCCCAGTGCCTGATTTTCAATATTACGTGTTGCGTCCACCATCAGGATAACAACGTCTGCCTTGGCAATGGCGTCCAATGACTTCAACGCCGACAATGTTTCAACATCGTCGGTTACGCCCGCTTTGCGACGCAGACCAGCAGTATCCATAAGAACAATATCACGACCATAAAAACGTGTTGGGATTTTAACAGTGTCACGTGTAATTCCCGGCGCGTCACGCACAATCTGGCGTGTTTGCCCCAAAACGCGATTCACAAACGTTGATTTACCAACGTTTGGTTGACCCAAAATTGCAATCTTTATCCGACTGTCTGCGGGCACATCATTTTGCTCAATCGCTGCGCCGATTTGTTCCGCGGTTTTATCTAAAAATTCGTATATCGCATCGAACCCAGATTTATGTTCAGCCGAAATTGTTACTGGTGCACCAAAGCCCAATTTGTAAAAATCAGCCAAATCAGCCAAACGCCGCCCTGATTCCGCCTTGTTCGCCAACAGCAGCACCGGTGCACGCGTTTTGCGACGCACCAAGCGTGCCCAGTCTAAATCCTCGCCCGTCAGGCCAGTGCGTCCGTCGACTACAAATAATATAGCATCAGCGTCGGCAATCGCCCCCAGTGCCATATTTGTAGAATCGGCAGCAATACCCGTTTTAGCATTTTCCAGACCGGCGGTATCCATAATCTGATATGGCCTGTTGCGCATTACGCCCCCCAGATTATCACGTGTCACGCCCGGGCGATCATGCACCAATGCGTCCCGCGTTCCCGTCAGACCATTAAACAGTGTCGATTTACCCGTATTCGGGCGACCAGCAATTGTGACTTTCATCATTACTTTTTCCATTGATTTTTTACTATTATAAAGCAAAAATATAAATAAGCAAATTAGGGGCGAAAAAATGAAACAAAAAATAAAAAAAGCATTTGCACACCTGCGTGACTTAATCATAAAACCAAAACGCTATTTTACAAAAATCGTTGCCGACGGCAATATGGACGAAGCAATGTTCAAAGCATTTATATACGGGTTATTAGGTGGTCTGTTAGTATTGGGATTACGTCTGATTGGTGGTGCAACGGTAACATTTGGGGCGGTATTTACAGCGATTATCATTGTCCCGGTGCTGGCAGTGGCATTGTTATTCATACTGGGCGGATTGATGATGATGGTGTCAGAAATCACCGGTGGCGAACGCGACTGGGAAATCGCAATCAAGGGATTGGCATCAATATTCTTTATATACCCGGCAATATTGGTATTAAACGCGTTGGCATTTAATTGCACATCTATGTGGATTATCAGTCTTATTGTTGATACGTATATATTGTTCTTGTTCTATAATATTGCACTGTATTGTATGCACGGCAAACGGGCCAACGTTATCATCGTTATCGGCATATTTGCATTGTTCTTGGTAACCGTATATGCGACCGATTATCGCATTGGATGGTTTATGTTAAAGAACGCCAGCGCGACATTGGCGTGCCTGGTGTAATATCTGCATAAAAAATGCGCCGAATTGGCGCATTTTTTTATCTTATGATTTTCCCAGTTTCGGCGTCAATCTTTTGCTGGCCAATTGTTATAATCTTGTTGTCGTATGCTGGATTCGACTGTTTTTCAATTTTGGTTCGCCAATAAATTGCACCATCAGAATTACGCAGCGCATATAAATTGTTATCCGTGCCAACAACGAATATTGCCGGCGTGGTCATTACAAATGAATATGCCGTTCCAATATTTGCGCACCATTTTTTCGTCCCAGACGCAGCGTTTATCCGACAAAACGCGTCACCCAGACCACCTGCATAAACATCAGCCCCAGCCACAACAATCGGCGCGACAATATCAACAACCGACGCACCACCGGTCATATTACTGGGACGGAAAATATCGGCAACCCATGCGACCTGGCGCGTGGTGGTATCAATTTTAATCAATTCCCCCGTGGTCAGACCCGCATAGACATATTTGCCACTGCATACTGGGGTTTGCGTGCTGCGCACAGAATTGGTAACAGGAAAACCACTGAATATTTTTCGGTCGCCGCATTTAATTGTGTTTGTTGCGTCCTGGGTATATGGACAGACCGCAACCTCGTGCATGATTGGCGTATCTGGCAAACCAGAAATATTCTGGTCTAAAATTGTTGGGGCGTCGGTTGCAAAAACCGCACTGCGCACCCCGGGCAAAATTGGGTCGTGTTTTGAACACGCCACCAGTGCCACCAGTGATGTTAAAACCGCAACAAATTTCTGCATAATCGCCCCCAGTTTAATTTAACGCAATGATTGTGCCGTGGCCGATACAACCGCCGGTGCGTCTTTGTCATTAATGATAACGTTCAGCCATTTATCCGCCGCCGCTTTGTCCCCAGTGGCTAAATATTTCTGGGCGACAGTCAGGCGCGAAGTGTAATAAAACGGTGATTTTTTCGTATTCAGGTCAGACAAATATTTTTCGACGTCCGTCGCCGACATTTCATCGCCACGATTTGCAACAATGTGCATTTTCGCCAAATCGCGGAAATCACGGGTTGCGCCATGCGCGGCCAGTTGTTCCAGTTTCTTGATATCGTTGTCAATCATATACGATTGAAACATTGCCAAATCAGCCGTTGCGCCCGATGAATCCCCGGCAATCGCCGCCAGCGCATTTGCGTCCATATTCATCACAGCCGTTTCATAGTTTGTTGCGACCGCAATTTTTGCATTGCGATGTGCGCGAACGCCAATCTGGACCGCGGTCACGATTATCAGCAGCACCAGCGCACCAATAATCATATGGCGTGAATATTTTTTGATAAACGCCTGGGTTTTGTCATTGTTGACCTCTTCCCATACCTCGCGATACAGGGCGTCTTCGGCGTAATCTTCGCGTGTTTTCTTGGGTTCTTTGGCCTTTGCGACCTTGTTATTTCTTTCCAAAATGGATGCCATTGAAATTTCTCCTGTGTAAATGGTGCCCTTGATAAATCATATTTTATTGCTATACTATAAAAGTAATGAAAAAGCAAATCAAGAACGCTTTGCCAGCACAAAAAAATACCAGTTTGGTTGCCGCCCGTGGGGTCAGTGATGAATCGGGCCTGGCCCAGTATATCCAGACTATCCAGAAATTTCCAATTCTGACCGCCCAGGAAGAATACGAATGCGCCACAAACTGGGTAAAAAACCAAGATAAAGTTGCCGCTGAACGCCTGGTGGCCAGTCATTTGCGTCTGGTGGTGTCGGTTGCGTATGATTTTAAAAACTATGGTATTCCGGTGGGCGATTTGATTGCCAGTGGCAATATGGGATTGATGCAGGCTCTGCAAAAATTTGACCCAGACAAGGGATTTCGTTTCTCTACATATGCAATGTTTTGGATTCGCGCCGAAATATATGAAACAATTTTAAACAACTGGTCTATTGTTAAAATCGGAACATCTGCAAACCAGAAACGCGTGTTCTTTAACCTGGCACGGGCAAAGCGGGCACTGGGGATTATGGATAATAATCTGAGTGACGACCAAACAAAACAGATTGCCGAATACCTGGACGTACCCGAAAACGATGTTCGCCGTATGTCAACGCGTGTGACCGCACGCGATGTATCACTGAACGCACCAGCGCATTCGGACGATGACGCGCGCGACGTTTTGGCCAATATGCCAGATGAAAAAACAAATATCCAGGATTCAATTGAACAAATGGAATTTCGTCGCCGTGGATACGAATTATTGCGGCGGCACCTGGCCGAGTTGCCGGAACGCGACCGCGAAATACTGCATGCGCGGCGTTTAGCCGAGCCAGTCACAACATTGGAATCTCTATCTCAGAAATATGGAATTTCACGCGAACGCGTTCGCCAAATAGAAGAACGCGCATTTAACAAACTGCGTGATGCGATATTAAAAGAAACCCAAGGATAAAAAGTATGCGCATAACATCATGCCGCACACTGGCGGTGGCACTGTCAATCATCGGCGTCGCACAATCTGCACGCGCGGTACAATATAACACCGGGCGATTTGCATTTAAATTATCGGGATATGGTTCGGCTGGTATGTTACAGCCAGAATTTGAACAATCTGATTTTATTGGCGACTGGCGCGTACGTGCGCAAGTGAATTATGCGGTCGCGGCCGGTCAAACCGTTGGTGCAGTATATGCGTTAGATGATGCGGCATTGGATGAAAACAAGCCCCAGCGCGAGGCATTTGGATTTTTTGAAAACAAAAATTACGGCCGCGTTGAAATCGGTATGACTGATTCCATCGCGCGCAAATTAGGCGTTGGTCTGCCCGACGTTGGTGGACTGCGAGTCAATGATAAACCACTGTTTTATAAAAAAATTCACCCAGATGGCCCCGTTATATCCGACACAACAATAACCACTGGACGTAATGCGTTGCGTATGAATTTGGCAACGGTGCCGACGCGCGGCGTGCAATATGGTCTGTCTGTGGCGGGCGTCACAGACGATTATGACTATGCGGTTGACGCAGGATTAAAAATCCGCAACCCACATGGAAAAACCAAGACAGCATATTCATTTGGGGCATCATTTATGTCGCACCCAGAACACTATCGCACTGACGCGTATTCGCCGCGCGTTTATTCCGATTGGCGTGCCCAAGTATCAGGCGGTATGAATTTGCAATACAACAGTTGGGTTTGGGGCGTATCTGCACGACTGATTTACGACGAAAATCCGCTTGGTATCGCCAGTGATGGTCTGGCCGCAGGAACAGGCGTTAGTTACGACATTTTGAATTACACGTTATCACTGTCATATATATTTTCTGATACGGGTCTGTGGCAACATGATATTGACGATTATACAGACCACACCGTCGTTGGTTCATTCCGCTATAAATACAGTGAAAATGTTGATGGGTGGGCATCGTTGGGCATAACGACCAAGACCCCATTTTTGGCCGCAGGTATACGCCTGACATTTTAATAAGAAAAAACAAAAAACCGGCAATTGCCGGTTTTTTGTTTGCGTTACCAGTTTTATTCAACCGGCATTTCCGGTTGGACATCTGGTGTCGCCATTTCTGGCATAACCGTTTCATCTACAGAGATTGTTTCTGTTGGTTCTGCTGGCTGTTCAACCGCCGGTGTCGGCGTTTCAGTTGGCAGATTTTCCATCAATTCACCCAGACGTTGCGCACTGGCTGTATCATTTAATGCGCCCGCAATCGTGTATGCAGAGCTCAAATCACTGCGTGCGGAATCAACATTACCAACCTGCAAATTCAATGCCGCAGATTTTTCAAAATACGACATTGCACTGCTGGATAATGCTTCGCGTGCGTCGGCTGTAGTCGCGCCTTGAATCTGTTCAGAAATCACACGGATAGCCGATGCATAATCGTCAATTGCATCGTTGTAATTACCAACCGCCGTATACGCTTCGGCACGTTCGGCATATACAGATGGGCTGACCGCGCCAGATGTGTGTGACAAAGAATTTGTGTAATCAGCAATTGCGCCGTCCCAGTTTTTCAACCACAAATTCAATTGGCCGCGTTTTGCATACAGGTCGCGCAATTGCAGAATCTTGGACGGATTGGCTGTCTGGGCCGCCAACGCGTTGTTAATATCGTTTAACGCCATACTGTAATCTTCGGTGCGAGTATTTAACAGTGCGCGGTCATAATATGCAACCGCATTACCCGGTTCACGTTCAATAACTGCATTGAAATCATTCATCGCATTGCTGTAATCGCCAGATTGCAAATATGCCTCGCCACGCAACAGATAGGCATCAATATCAGCAACACCCGTATCAATCGCAGCCGTCAAATCAGAAATTGCTGCCGATGTATCACCCGCCAACAATTTTGTTTTGCCCTGTTCGTAATAATCACCCGCCTGCATCAATGCTTCTTCGGTAACTTCAACATTGCCAGCCTTGTGCGACAGCGTATCGTGACTGCGTCCCAGTATATAGAACGTTGACGCAATAAAGAACAAAATAATAAACCAATAAACATAAATCGACAGTGACCATGGATTAAAACAACGTTTATCACATACCACCGGTGTTATTTTCAAGGGCGTGGCGCTTGCAGTCTTTTTGACCTTGCGCGTTGTGTTCTTAGGTGTGTTTGTTTTTTTCATTATGAAATCTCCCTTCCTAGTTAGTTGAATATTAGAAAGATTTTAACAACGCGTCAATCGTTTTCTGTGGCACGGCACGAATTTTTCCAACAGGTAAATTTCCCAACGTTATATTTCCGAACGAAATTCGGTGTAAACGGCGCACAGGGGCACGACATGCACGCAAAACAATACGGATTTCATTTTTTTTCCCCTCTGTCACGGTGACACGCAAATCACCACCAGGCAATTCATCAATCTGCATCGGGCGATATGTTATTCCATCAACCGTCATTCCGCGGCGTGCTGCGCCCAGGCCAGACAAATCAACATCGCCCACTGTTGCAATATAGGTTCGTGCAATATTTGATGACGGCAATGTCAAACGACGCGCCAGCGCACCATCATTTGTCATCAGCAATAGTCCTGTTGTTTTGTAATCTAGCCGCCCGACATAACGCAACGAACGATACCGTTCAGGCAGGAAATCGTAAATCGTGCGACGACCACGTGGGTCGCGCGATGTTGTCATCGTATTCAATGGTTTGTTAAACACATATAACTCTGTCTGTGTTCGGGTATTAATTTGTTTGCCATCAATCGTAACAATATTTGTATCATCAACAAAGAATACTGGGGAATCAATAATAACACCATCGACCGCAACACGTCCAGATGTAATCAGGTTTTCGGCATCGCGGCGTGATGCCGTGCCTGTGTCTGCGATAAATTTTGCGATACGTTGTTTCATCCTGTTACCTTGGCCAATGCGACTGCCGCCGCCAGTTCCGCGCGCAACACCGTTTTTCCCAGCGAAATTCCGCGTGCACCGGCCGCGTCCAGACGTGCAAACTCTGCGTCTGAAAAACCACCCTCGGGCCCGATTAAAATTTTGTCTGACACGCACGCCACCGGCAAATCTGCGCCATAAGCCGCCCGTTCGTCTGCAAATACCATACCATGCAAATCAATGTCTGCAAGTTTTATTTCTGGGAAAAATTTCGGCACACTGTTACGGTTTGATTGCTCGGCTGCCTCGTGCGCGATTTTTTCCATACGCGCCCAATTTATATGATGTGCTATTGTCCGTTCTGTAATTACCGGCTGGAACGCCGCGACACCCATCTGTGTCGCCATATTTATTAAATCATCAGTCCGCTTTATCGGGGCAAAAAATAACGTTATATTTCCCGCCGGGTCGGCATGCGCGGTCGCCCCTCCGATTATCAAATGCCGTTTATCATCGGACAATTGCGCGACGTATTCCCGTCCAGCCCCGAACACCAGGCAATCACGTTGTCGCATAACGCGATCCAGATAATGTGCAACATCCGCCGAAACCGGAACAATTGTATTTTCTGTAACGTCGTTACCAACAAAAATTCGTGGAATATTTTTCATTTTCGCATAATTCCTGATTTATAATCGGTTAAAATTATGATACAATCATAACGCAATGGTTGAAAAGTTCAAGATTTTATCCGCTGGCGGCTCGTCCAAGGGCATGAATATATTCAAATCCAGTGCATACAAGGAACACCAGCGCACACCAATGGCACAAGTTTTTTGGTCATTGCGGTGGGCGGTTGGAATCTGGTTGGTGTGCGCACTGGCGTTTGGATTGTCTTTTATTGCCGAACACATATGGCGTTACGGCTGGTCACCTGCCACATGGGTTTGGACGCGCGTGTATTTGATAAACGCGTTGACCACGGGCGGCATGTCTGTCGTGGCCGAGATTCCAGGTTGGATTGCCCGTTCACTGATGCGCACAGACATTTCATGTATTGCGCCATTACTGCCTATAATTGCATACTATTTCATGGCAGATAACACATTGGTTGATGAATTTAACCCATATGGCAAGGATAAATTTGCAGAAAAATCCTCAAACAAGGCTACCAAGGAAGATATCGAAAAAATGGGGTTGTTTGGCGGGTTTATGATGGTATTGGGATATTTCAAGAAAAAACCGCTGATGATGAACGAATGCCTGTCCACATTGTGCGTCGCGCCCCCGGGAACCGGTAAAACCCAGGGTGTTGTGTTCCCAACAATTTTTGAATGCAACAATGTGTCAATGATTATCAATGACCCAAAGCCTGAATTGTATCAAAAATCATCGGGATACCGCGCATCTGTGGGCCCAGTATTTATCATGAACTGGGCGGGCCAAGATGACCCCGCCCGTGGCATATACTATCCATCGTGGAATCCACTGTCACCGGAACACGTGCCGTTTAACATTGCGCAACGTGACCTGTATGTCGATTCTATGTGCAAGGTGCTGATACCAGATAACGCATCATCATCGGCAGACCCACACTGGACAATTTCTGGACGTGCGGCACTGTCTGGACTGGTTCAATATATTATATCCAAGGTCGAACGTGCCAAAGCAGATGATTATTTCTATAATCGCATAACGTCGGGTCAATTTGATGCCGAAGATGCGGCTGTATTATCAGACTATTACCTGGCCATGATAAACGACACAAATGCGTATGCGGCAAATGCACTGTTGCAGCGTGGCGAATTAAACGCAACAAATTATGTTCATATTGGCACATGGGATAATATTCCGCCGGCATGGGTCGGACGCGAGGCTGCGTTTTCTATGATTCTGGACTGGCTGAACGCATCGCAAATCGCCATTGCCCAAGATTTAGAAGAACGTCGTCGCCAGGGCGACCAGATGGTTATGATGGCAGACCCCATGAAAGACCTGTTTCAAAATGCCGTAGACGAAGCACGCCGTTACGCATATGCGCACCGCAGTATTTTGGAACTGACCCAGTTGGCCAACACCCCAGACAAAGAACGCGGTTCTATTCTGTCCACCGTGATGGAAGGTCTTTCCATTTTCCGTAATGCCGCCGTGCGTAACCGCACCAGCCATTCTGATTTTCACTTTTCTGATTTGCGCGGAATGATTGATCCACGCGATGGCAAAATGAAACCTGTTTCAGTCTATTTGTCCATCAACATGGTTGACGCCCAGGCGTTAAATCCGATTACCGCGATATTTATTGAATTGATGACAAACTATCTGTTAGCAAACGCCCCCGAACAGATGAATGACGGCAAAAAACTGGGGCCATACCCAGTGCTGTTCGTGTTGGACGAAATGCCGAAAATGCAGAAACTGGACGCGGTTATTCAGGGGCCGGATCTTGGTCGTGGTCAGAAAATATCATATCTGATTATTGGTCAGGACTTGCACCAAATTCAGGAAAAATACGGGGCCGACGCCGCCGCAACAATCATATCTACCACCGCGGCCAAGGTTGTTCTGCGTCAAAACGACCCAGATACAGCAAAACGTTTTTCGGATATGATGGGATACAAGATGAAGGTCAAAACCGACAAAGATGGTAAAGATTCTACCAGCGAAGAATTACTTTATACCCCGATGGATATCATGCGCCTGGCCGACAATAAACAATTGGTCATATTCCAGGGTTGGTATCACCGCCCAATAGAGGCTGACAAGCAATTCGCATACAAGGATCCACGCCTGGCCGGGTATATGGCGATGGGCGCGTCCAGTCCGTTACCAGAATTCTTGGTGCCGTCGCACTATGCAGCATTGGGTTACAGTGGCTCGCCAAAATTCTTTGACCCACAAACCGGTGAAACAAAAACACTGTGATTGATTTTTGCGGTCCCCGGGGTATAATTTACACATGCGACAAATTGGTATATTTATATTTGTAATTATTCTTACCGGGTGCAGCGCTAATATGACATCGCGTCTTGATGATGTCCAGTCTGGATATGTCGCTGGCGAATATGCCGTAGCAGCGGATACGTTTGCCGGCGGGCGCGATATGGCCTCGCAAAACAATCTGGAAGTTTTAATCAGTGCCGATGCCGCATTTCACAAAAATGATTTTGCCACATCAGACGCCGCATACGAAGAATTCAATCATCGCAATATCGATTTAACTGGTGGTGACATTGGACGCGAAATTGGCGCACTACTTGGCGGGAATATGTCAAATGATTACCGGCCGTATATGATGGACGCGCTGTTTGTGTCGTATTACCAGTTGTGGAACGCCCTGGCGATGGGCAATACAAATGACGCGCGCGTAATCATAAATCAATCATATGCACGCCAACAGAAAATGTCGCGCGAATATGACGCATTGGTCCAGGAAACACAAAAATCTGCGAATGACAATCTAACATTGGCCAATAAAATAAACACCGAAAATTCCCAGTGGGCGGCATTTCGGGATATTATGAACCCGGCACTGATGTATCTGTCGGGGATATATTTCCTGAACATGGGTGATTTCAGTAATGCAAAAACATATCTGGCCCGCACCGATGGCATGACAGGTGGCGCACGCCCGGTGGCCGATGACCTGGGGGTAGCACGCGCGGGCCACACACCACAAAACACCGTATGGGTATTTATCGAAGATGGATTTGCGCCCAGACTGTATGAAAACAGAATTGATATGCCGTTTATGACCGACAATGGTATGACGGTTATATCACTGGCCCTGGCCGAACCGGTATTTTGGGACGGCGCAACACCTATTGATGGCGCGGTACAAATTGCCAATGTAGATGCACTGTTTATGACCGAATTTACACAATACAGTGTGAACGCCGCACTGCGTGCATTTGCGACCGCGACATCACGTGCAATGTTACAATCGGCAATGTATAATTCAAACAGTGATGCCGCCCCGCTGTTGGGTTTAATATCAACTATATATTCTGTTTCCACCACCGATGCCGAAGTTCGTTCATGGCCGACCCTGCCCCAGACTATATCGGTATTACGCACCAAAAATGACCACAGCGGGCACCTGGACATAACATCCCATGGCGACGTGGTTGCCACCGCCGAAATACCGAAAAATGGTAATTGCCTGGTCTATGTGCGAATTTTAGGTGGCACACCAGATGTCAAGGTGATACAAATAAAATAACAACAAAAACCAAAGGATGAAACGATGAAAAAAATGATGCCGATTGCACTGTGCGCCGTGTTGTGCGGGTGTGGTGAAACACGCGTTGTTGACCTGGACGATACGCGCGACGTGGCACAAATGCAAAATGTTATGGAATTAGAATATCGCGACTGGACCAACGCCGCTGAGAAAATGACAAAATCTATGATTGCCAGTGGCGCGTTCAAACGCACCGCCAAACCAGTTGTTGCAATCGCAAATATTGAAAACGACACTATGCAGCGTTTTGATACAGATATTCTGACAAAAAAGATTCGCACAACATTGGTAAATTCTGGCACGGCCCAGGTTACAACCGCGTTTCAAAACAGGCCAGCGACGGCAACCGCGTATGTTCCTGCCACGGTCAAGGCAACCAGTGCCAGCGTAAATGTGGCTGGCGCATCGGCAACGACTGTTGCAGCATCAGGCGTCGTTCCAGTTGATGTAACCGTTGCAACCAGCGAAGATGATACAACACACATTGTTCGTGCAAATCGTGACAACGATGAATATAACAGTGCAACAATCGCCAAGAAAGGCACCCTGGTTGCACCAAACCTGTCATTGTCGGGCAAGATGTTACAGCGTAACCTGAAACTAAAATCTGGGTGGTTTTCAAACGTTGATTCGCGCGTAGAATATTACTTGCAACTGACACTGACAGATGTAGAAACAGGCCTGTCAGTATGGGAAGATGAACAACCAATTGTCAAAGAAGGCGACCACGCCCCGACATGGTAAAAAACGCCCCGTCTGGGGCGGTTTTTTTTATAGAGAGCAGTAAGTGACAGAGCGACAGAGTGACAGAGTGACAGAGTGATGAAGTGATAAAGTGATATAGTTTAAGAATATAAAACTATTCATGGGTCGCCTGCGGACTGCGTCCTTGCCGCATCCTGTGCTTCGCTTGGATTCATTCTGGGGCTTTACCCCAGAATCCAGGTCATTGGACTTGTGCGCCGATGGCGCACTATATCTGAACTCTGCACTCTGAACGTTGCACTCTAATAAAAAACGGGGCGATGCCCCGTTTTTTATAACTGTGCGCGAATCTCTTGCACTTCGTAACACTCAACCCGGTCGCCTTCTTTCAAGTCATTATACTTGTCAAACGACATACCGAATTCAACGCCCGCGCCAGATACTTCTTTGACCTCGTTCTTTTCACGACGCAATTCGCCAATTTTACCGTCATAGATAACGACGTTATTGCGCAACAGACGAACAAACGCGTCTTTCTTTATCACACCTTCGGATATACGGCAACCACCGACACGCGTGCCCTTGCCCACGGTGAACAGTGCGATAATATCGGCGTATCCGATAAAGTTTTCCTTCTTTTCCGGTGCCAATTTACCCGACAGGATTTCTTTGATTTCGTCGGTTATGCGATACACAACACTGTGATAGCGGATATCAACATTTCCCGCACGCGCCATATCGCGAACGGCTGCGTCCGCACGAACATTAAACGCAATAATCACTGCACCTGATGCTGTGGCCAGGCGGATATCACCTTCGGTAATCTGGCCAACACCAGATGACAGAATTTCAACCGATACCTTGTCTGTATGGATATCGCGCAGCATGTCGGTAATTGCCTCGACACTGCCCTGGACGTCGGCACGCAGTATGATTGGTAATACTAATTTCTTGTTTTCATCGCGACGGGCAAACAATTCTTCCAGTGATGAACGTTTAACCGCATTTGCCTTGTCCTTGGCCGCCTGGCGACGGTATGCCGCAACCTCGCGCGTTTGGGCCTCTGTTTCCATAACGTGCAATTCGTCACCCGCGTTTGGCACACTGTCCAGCCCCAGAACAACCGCCGGCTGGCCCGGACGCACAGATTTCACACGCACGCCCGCCGAATTTATCAGACCACGCACACGACCAAACGTTTCACCAACAACGAATACATCGCCGATTTTCAGTGTCCCCTGGCGCACCAAAATTGTCGCTGTTGCGCCCAGGCCTTTTTCCATTTTCGCTTCGACGACATAGGCAACGGCGGGCATATCTGGGTCGGCCTTTAAATCCATCATGTCAGCCTGTAATAAAATTGCCTCTTCCAGTTTATCCAGCCCGATATGTTTCGTTGCAGAAATTTCAACACACTGGATATCGCCACCCATATCTTCTACCTGAACCTCTTGTTGTAACAAGTCAGTTTTTACACGGGTCGGATTTGCTTCGGGCAAATCGATTTTATTGATAGCCACGATAAATGGAACCTTGGCCGCACGAATGTGATTTATCGCTTCTATCGTCTGGGGCATGATTGAATCGTTTGCTGCAACAACCAGAACGACTATATCTGCCATCTGGGCACCACGTGCACGCATTGCAGTAAACGTTTCGTGGCCCGGTGTATCCAAGAACGTAATATCGGCACCTGATTTTGTTTTAACCTCGTATGCAGATACGTGCTGGGTAATACCGCCAGCCTCGCCCGCGGCAACGTGCGCGTTACGCATTGCGTCCAACAGTGATGTTTTCCCATGGTCAACGTGCCCTACAACGGTGACCACCGGCGCACGTGGTTGCAGGTGTGCCGGATCTGGCGCACGTTCCAATTGATCGGCATATGGTTTTACAACAACGCGTTTGACCGTCGCGCCAAATTCAGTGGCAACCAATTCCGCGGTATCCGCGTCAATAGATTGATTCTGGGACGCCATCATACCCATTTCCATCAATTTTTTTATAACGTTGCCAACCTTTTCTGCCATTGCTGCGGCAAGGTCTTTGACAGTAATCGTTTCACCCAGCGCGACAACATGTTCCACCTTTTGCGGTGCGGTAAATATTGCACGCGCCTTTTCACGGAAACGTTTCAGCGACGCTTCGGACCGACGACGGTTTGCACCCCGAATTCCGATTTCATCATCGTCATCGCCATCACCAATAACGATATCATGCAATGAAATCTTGCCAGATTTTTTAAAATCTTTCTTGGACGCGTTGTGACGATTGTTATATCCGCGCGACGTATCATCATCATCGCCACCACGACCGTTGTTATTACGGGACGTAAAGTGCTGATTTTGTGGTTGTGACTGTTGCGTAGCAGCATGCTTTTTTGACGTAGATTCGGGTAATGACTTTTCTTCGACCACTGTTTCTGTCGCAGCGACATTTTCACGCGCCGCCAGTTGTGATTTTACCTGTTCGTATTCGGCGGCCTCGCGCGCAATTTCGGCTTCGCGGGCAGCAGCAGCAGCGGCCTCTTCGGCTTCGCGGGCACGACGCTGTTCTTCGCGGGCACGCGCCGCCTCGAGAACGGCACGCAATTTTTCATCCGCGGCGTTTTTTGGCGCACTTGGCGCAACCGGCTCATCACGCAATTCACGTGTGCCCGGTGCCACAACACGGCGACGACGTTCAACATATACTGCGTCACCTTTTTTGCTGTGCACCGCATCAATTGTTACAGATTTTCCAAGTGTCAGTGTTGCCATATATTACTCCGTTTATCTGATGAATTTTACCCGCATACGTTTATTATTCCGCATCACCCTGGGTTATGCCATATGCCAATTCACGTGCCTTCATAATTACACGACCAGCCAGACGCGTTGACATTGTGTCTTCGCCCAAGATTTCAATCAGTTCGTCTGTTGCCAAATCTGCCAGGTCAGACAATGATTTAACACCATTTTCGCCCAGTTTCATAATAATCGGACGTTTGATAAAATCAAATTTCAACAAATCGTCAGACATGCCCAACGCATGACCATTGTCGATGTATTCTTGTTCAACCTTGGTCAAATATGCCTTGGCGCGGCTCTGTAATTCGGCGGTCAATTCCGGATTAAATCCTTCGATAGATTCTAATTCAGACGCGTCAACGAACGCAATTTCTTCAACGGTGCGGAACCCTTCGGTAATCAACAGATGTGCAATCATTTCATCGACATCTAACGCGCTGATAAACAATTCGGTCTTTTCCTTGAATTCCTTGGCACGACGTTCTTGCTCTTCGGTTTCGTTCATAACGTCAATGTTCCAGCCCGTCAACTGGGACGCCAGGCGGACATTCTGACCGCGACGACCAATCGCCAATGACTGTTGATCTTCGTTCACAACGACGGCCGCGCTGCGTGTGTCTTCGTCAACGATGATTTTGGCAACCTTGGCCGGCTGCATCGCATTGACGATGAACACCGCTGGGTCATCAGAATACAATATAACGTCAATCTTTTCACCGTGACATTCATTAATAACTGGTTGGATACGTGTTCCCTTGATACCAACAGTCATACCAACCGCGTCAATGGACGGGTCCTGGGTTTCCACAGCGATTTTCGCGTGCGAGCCTGGCGCACGTGACACTGATTTAATTTTAATAATACCTTCGTAAATTTCGGGAACTTCCTGGACAAACAGTTTTTCCATGAACATCGGATGTGTGCGGGTCAGAAAAATCTGGGGTCCCGAATTAGATCGCGCAACGTCCATAATCAATGCACGCACGCGATCACCAACCCCCAGGCGTTCACCAGGAATCAATTCAGTGCCCTTGATATAACCCTCGGCCTTGCCGTTGATATCAACAAAAACGTTGCCGAATTCAATACGTTTAACAACACCAGACACGATATCGCCAATATTGTCCTTAAACTCTTCATACTGGCGACCTTTTTCTGCATCACGCACGCGGGCGGTCATAATTTGTTTTGCAGTCTGGAACGCCATACGACCAAATTCTGGTTCTGGTAATTGGTCTTCGACCGTGTCACCAACAACTGGATTTGTGGCATATTTTTTCGCCTGGGCAACGGTCAGCATGGTATTTGGATCATATTCATCGCCCACAGCATCCGGGGATTCAATTACCGTGAACAGACGTTTGACATATATCGCCCCATTTTTGCGGTCAATGGTGGCCGTGATATTGAATTCTTCACCATATTTATGCTTGGCAATTTTGGCAATCGCCGCTTCCAATGATTCAATAACGATTTCGCGGTCAATCTGTTTGTCCTGGGCCAATGAATCAATGGCCAATAACAAATCTTGACGGGGCATAGAAACAAAAGACATTTGTTTTCTCCTTGTTTGTTATATGTCTTTACTTATAAGGGCGGGGTCTTGTCAACCCCGCCCCTAAAAAAACTTTTTTAAGAACATACCGATTATAGCAACGAATCGCCAGAAAGCAAGGAAAATTAACAAGATATTATTTGACGGGTTCGCTTTTGCGCTTTATACTGCGAAAGATGAAAATACTGGACAGATATTTTGCGCGCCAGTTGGTCGCGATTTTTATCATGCTGCTGCTGGTGCTGACCGGGCTGGCGTGGATGGTTCAGATTATGTCTATGTTAAAATTCCTGTTAAATTACGGAATAAACCTGACTAACTTTCTGGGACTGACCCTGTTGATGATACCTTTCATTATATCTATTATCATACCGTTTGTTACGTTTATTGCCGTGATTTTTGTGTATAACAAGATGATTTCTGATAATGAAATCACAGTTATGGCGTCGGTCGGCCTGTCCCCACGGCAACTGGCACGCCCAGCAATCAGTTTGGCAGTGTTGCTGACAATTGTGCATTTAATACTAAATTTATGGATTGTTCCCGTCAGCCAGGCCAAATTTTACAGTGTGCAATGGAATCTGCGTTATGGCCTGGCCCACATGAAATTGCAAGAGGCTGCATTTACCGAATTGGCCAATGGACTGGTCGTCTATGTTGACAAGGTATCGGGCTATGACTTGTCCCAGGTGATGTTATCTGACACTCGTGACGAACACGCGCCTATAACAATATTTGCCGAGAAAGGCAAACTGGTATCCACTGCGCGGGGACTGTCCATTGTTATGACAAACGGTTCATTACAGGCACGTGGCGACGCAATGACCACGGGAACTTTTGATACATTTGATATGGATTTAAATGTTGGCGACCGCGGGGGCGACGATAGTTTTCGTGTTCGCCGCATACCAACATTGCAACTGATAAAATCTGTATTGGACGCCCCATCAGAAAAGCAGCACCAGACCGTTTTATCCGAATTGGGCACACGTTTCTTGGGCCCGATTATGAATTTGATTTTGGCGACATTGTGTGCGTTGATGCTGTTACGTACATCACTGTTACGTCGTCGCACCAGTTTCGCACCAATGGCCGCTGTTGCAGCGATGGCACTCACAATGGCAGGATTTATGTCGGCGTCAAACATGTTATCCAGTCTGACTGATTTAGGTCTGTTGATTCTGGCCCAGGGATTGGTATTATTTGGTATAATGTTCGCACTGTATAGAAAATGAAACGATTGATTCCGATTTTTGCATCATGCCTGGTTGCGACACGTGCGGTCGCAATATCAATCGATCCAAATGCGCCAAAAACAATTACCGCAGATAAAATCGAATATGATGTAAAATCTGAAACAATAAAAACATCGGGCAATACCGAAATTATGAACGCATCGGGCCAGCGGCTAACACTGACTGATTCATATATTTCCAAAGACGGCAGTGACCTGGCCGGGGACGATATAAAAATCTGGCTGGGTCAACATGTATATATCGAATCTGATAACATCAGCCGCACCGGGACTGAAACAATTGCTAAAAATGCATTGTTTACTGCATGCGATGATTGCGACGCATTTGGCGACGCATGGCGGATTTCAACAACCGAAATCCGTCACAGCATGAATACACGTATGTTACAATTCTATAATCCGGTAATGTGGACGTATGGATTGCCAGTATTATGGTTGCCGTATTTTGAAATGCCAGACCCAGGCGTAAAACACAAGAGTGGTTTTTTAATGCCTGATTTTAAATCCACTAATAATATGGGAACCCAAATAAACATTCCGTTTTATATCGCACTGTCTGATACACACGATATGACGATAACGACATCATATTTGACCCAGGAAAATCCACTGTTCCAGTTGGAACACCGTTTGAATTTGGCCCATTCTCAATATCGCACACGTGGCGCATTTACCCATAACCGCGAAGGCAAGGATCGTTGGTATGTATTCAACAACGACGTTATTGAAATGGGCGAAAATGCACGTGCGATGGTGTATTTGGAACGTGCGTCTGATAAAACGTTTTTGCAAAAGTATGGATTCTATGGCGACCAGCCATACTTGGATTCTGGTGCGAAACTGGAATTGTTTGGCCAGAGCAGTTATGTTGTCGCCGACACACATGTGTTCCAGGAATTGCGTTCAACCCAGGGACATTGGGCGGCACCGTCTGGGGACATATTGCCCAACATCCGCGCCACGCATCAAACTGCGCCACTGTTTGACGAGACATATGCAACATTTGGAACTGATATTTTGGGAATTTCTGGGTCTGGAACCGCGTCTCAGCGTATTATTGGTGACGCACGTGTAACGTCGCCATGGACACTGTGGGGTGGTAATCGTGTTACACTCAGTCTGGACGCCAGATATGACATATACAATTTTGACCACACAGATATGACCAACGGCACAAATTATACAGGACTGAAAAATCGTTTCTTGCCCAGCGGATATGCTGAATGGGCTTTACCTTTATATCGCCCTGGCGCATCATGGACCCAGGTTATTGAACCACGTGCGCGTCTAACCATTATGCGTCGCACATCTGATGACAAGTTTGCCGCAAACAATGATTCGGCGGGGGCGTTGCTGTCGGACGCGACCCTGTTTTCAAATAAACGATTTGCCGGGCTGGATTTGTGGGAAAACGGAAATTATGCCGATTATGGGGTGCGATGGTCTGCATTTAACACCGATGGTCGTATGATAGAGGCATTTTTGGGCCAGACCCATGATTTCCAGGACCGCAAAGCAACCGATCCCAATAGCGGATTCAGAAACGGTGCATCTGACTATGTTGGCCGCATCGGGTTTAATAATATGAGTTGGTTGGATTTAACCAGTCGTTTTCGTCTGGCCCAAGAAAACCTGTCTTTGCGCCATATGGAAACATCTGCTATTATTGGTAACAGCGGAACATACTTGGATATCGGTCACATCTGGTCACAACAGTTTGATAACACATATACCGAAGAAGATACAATAAACGAATTAATGGGTGGCTTTGGCATTCAGTTATCTAATCGTTGGGCATTGCGATTTAATTCGGTCTATAATGCGACATTTGGCCGTTTCCATCGCCATACTGGTGGTATATTCTATAACCACCCGTGTTATTATATGTCACTGGAATATCGTCGTGATAACGCAATCAAAGATGACTATGTCGGAACAACCACGTTCCAATTCAGATTTGGTATGGCGATAAACGGTCAACGCTATTAAAAAAACAAAGGGGAAAAAGGATGAGGAAAAATATACTAGTTATGTTCGCAATATGTGCGTTGGTAATGCCCGCACGCGCCGCATCAGTTATCGCGTCGGTCAATGGCACCCCTGTCACAGACACGGATATTACTGCGCGTGTAAAATTGATGGCACGCCAGGGCAAAAACCCAACCGATAATCGTCGGGTTGCATTACAGGGTATAATTGACGACAACATTAAAATTGCATACGCAAAAAACTTTAACGCCGTTCCCGAAGACAAGGTTGTTGACGCAGAATTAAAGAAAATGAACCTGGGGGAACTGTCCGCATCAGAACGCGAAATGGCACGCAGTGCATTACGCGCAGAAATCGCGTGGCAAATCATTGTCGGACGAACGATTGTCCCAACGGTTGATGTTTCACGCGATGATATTGCGGTCGAACGCGCAAATATCGCACGTGAAAATGGTCTGCCGATTGAAATGACGATTGTGCGTCTGGTGGATATTCCGTCTGACGTCGCAACAAAATTGACCAAGCCAAAATCTTGTGACGACGCAGTGGCAATGGCACAAATACTGGGTGGCGCACCCCAGAAATTCACCGCGTTACAATATGAATTATCTGCGGATATTCGCGAACGCGTGGCAACATTGCCTAAAATGACCTGGTCACCGGTGGTGGACAAATCTGTGCTGTTGGTCTGTGATACTAAAAAGACCAAAGAATACGGCAAACTGGACGATATGATAAAGCAAAACGCCACATTTAAACAGGCAATGTTTATTGCGGACCAACAACTGAAACAACTGCGCCGCAAAGCGGTAATTGTTATAAACGACGACAAGTATAAATTATGAAACCGATATTATTTAGTTTTACTGACGGTGAACTGGAAAAACTCATAACCGATATGGGCCAGCCACGCTTTCGTGCAAAGCAAATTCGTGATTGGTTAAATCGTGGTGCGCCGGATTTCGCGTCTATGAAGAACCTGCCCGAAACATTGCGCCGGGATTTAGACGCCACCGCACAAACGTTGCCGGTGCGAATTGTCAAGAAACTGGAATCATCTGATGGCGAAACAACCAAGTTTTTGCTGGAATTGAACGATTGCGAACAAATAGAATGCGTTCTGATGCGCACCACATACGGAAACAGTGTTTGCGTCAGTTCCCAGGCTGGGTGCGCCATGGGTTGTAAATTCTGTGCCAGCACGCTGTTGGGACTGAAACGCAATTTAACCGCAGACGAAATATTTTCGCAAATCTTGGTTGCCCAGTGGGAACTGCGCCGTGACCATGACGCTGTGCGCGAACGCCCAATTCGCGCAAATGGTGACGCAAACAATGGGGACGTGTCGCACATCGTTGTTATGGGGACGGGCGAACCACTGCAAAACACACAGAATGTTATTGGATTTATTGAACGCGCAAATCGTGATATGGGTATCGGCTGGCGTCGAATTACCGTTTCTACGTGCGGAATTGTGCCGGGAATACACGAATTGATTGCGTGGGGACGACCAATCAACCTGGCAATATCACTGCACGCGCCAACTGACGAATTACGTGGGCAAATTATGCCGATAAACAACAAATATAAATTGGACGAGGTGTTGACCGCCGCAGACGAATTTACTGCACTGCACAATCGCCAACTGATGATAGAATACATTTTATTGGCGAAAAAGAACGCCAACGGCGACACAGAATTATTTAACTGCACACCTGAATACGCCGAATTGTTATCTGAACTGTTGCGTGGCAAGAACTGTATGGTGAATTTAATTCCGTGGAACGCGGTTGACGAACGTGATTTCGCGTCGCCATCGGGCAATGCTGTCCACCGTTTCCAGGATATATTGATTAAAAACGGAATTCATGCGCGTATTCGCCGTGAACGGGGCAGCGATATTGGTTCGGCCTGTGGTCAATTACGGTTAAATAACGCCGGCAAATAAAAAAACGGGGCCAACGCCCCGTCTTTTATTTATTAGGAATAATTTTGATTTCAACACGTCTGTTCTGTTGACGGCCCGCCGCATCGGCATTCGATGCGATTGGGTTGGACGGCCCCATACCCAAGATTTCAAAGCGCGATGCCTTGACGCCCTGGCCCTGCAAATACGCGGCAACCGCGTTTGCGCGATTACGCGACAGGGTCTGGTTGTATTCCGCACTGCCCGTGCTGTCGGTAAAGCCAGAAACCATAACGGTTGAATTGCTGTATTTATTCAAAACCTTGGCCACAGAATTCAATGTCGCATAGAACCCCGCATTGATGTCCGCAGAATCTGTCTTGAACGTGATGTTGCCCGGCATAATCAGACGAATGCTGTCGCCATTACGGACGACGCTGACGCCAGTTGACGCCAATTCTTGGCGCAATTCAGCCTCTTGCACGTCCAGATAATATCCAACGCCACCACCCACGGCCGCACCCGCCAGGCCGCCAACCAATGCGCCCTTGCCACGATTACCAGACACCAACGCGCCGGTCGCCGCACCCGTTGCCGCACCGATTGCAGTTCCCCATACGGCCTTGGATGTTTGGGCCTCGCCCGTGTAGGGGTTTACGGTTGTGCAACCCGCCAAAATCGCCGCCATGGCGGCAAAAACTGTAATTTTTTTCATTATGTATTCTCCTTTCATGTTCGGAGCGTATTGTAGCATAAAAAATCCCGCGTGCAAGGGGGATAAAAAGAGATAATAGAGCATAGATAATAGAGAATAGATAATAGATGCGGGGTTTGCGTCCGCAACACCAGGCCAAAAATTAAACCGCCATAAATGGCGGTTGAATTTTTGGTGGATGTTGAGGGATTCCCTCGGCATACGCCTGCGGGGCATTCGTTAGCGTTCAAACTGCGCATTGCTTGTTTTCACTTACTCATTGTCAAACCCCGGGGTTTTCGTCCCGAAATATACACACAGAAGATAAAACAAAAACCACCGCGTGGGTGGTTTTTATTTTATCTTGGTGGATGTTGAGGGACTCAAACCCCCGACCCTCTCGGTGTAAACGAGATGCTCTAATCAACTGAGCTAAACATCCAAAGCCGGCAAATCATAATTGATTTTTTGCCGTTTGTCCAGTTTTTATTTTTTACGGCATTGGGACACCGGCGGTTGCCGCGCCCATAACATCGTCAATCAATGCGTCTGCCTTGGTCTTGGCGTCGTTATATGCCGCCGAAACCAACGCCGCGACCGCGTCTGCGCCGCGCGCCAATACGTCTGGGCGAATTGTTATTTCAACCAAATCATATTTACCAGACATCGTGATTACGCACGCGCCATCATCTGCAATTCCAGACACGTGCATTGATGCCAACTTTTCCTGGGCCGCGGACACCTTGTTCTGTAATTCGGCGGCCTGGGCCATTAAACTTTCCATATCCATAAGAGATACCCCCATACAATAAAACATGCGCCCCATACGGGGCGCATACCCCATTTTTACTTAGTCTGCGATTTCGCGACCTGTTTTCTGGTCAATACCAACCATAGACATACGTGTTTTGCCACGTTTGTCGGCACCCAGATAACGGACGTAAACCTTGTCACCTTCGTGAATCTTGGTATCTTCAATCTTGGCAATGCGTTCGCCAGTGATTTCAGAAATATGAACCATTGATTCAAATCCGTTCAAGATTTTCACAAACAGACCAAAATCTTTGATTCCAGACACGACGCCCTGGTAAATCATACCGACTTCTGGTTCTGCGACAATATCCTTGATACGGGCGATTGCATTGTCTGCGTCGTCCTTGGACGTTGCCATAATTTTAATCGTTCCATCATCGGCCAAATCAATTTGAGTATTGGTTTCACGGGTCAACCCCTGGATAACGCAACCACCCTTGCCGATAACATCACGAACCTTGTCCGGATTGATTTTCATAGTGTATGCCTGGGGCGCATATTCAGACACGTGATTACGTGGTGCCTTGATTGCCTTTTCAATTTTGCCCAAGATATGCATACGACCATCTTTTGCCTGGGCCAATGCGCGTTCCATAATTTCAAATGTGATAGATGTGATTTTAATATCCATCTGCAACGCAGTGATACCCTGGTCAGTTCCAGTTACCTTGAAATCCATATCGCCCAAGTGGTCTTCGTCACCCAAAATATCGGTCAAGATTGCGTAATCATCGCCCTCTTTAATCAGACCCATGGCGATACCTGCGACCGGACGTGTCAATGGCACGCCACCGTCCATCATTGCCAATGTCGCACCACACGTTGTCGCCATTGACGATGAACCATTTGATTCCAAAATGTCTGACACAATGCGGATAACATAGTCAAATTTCTCACGGCTTGGCACCATCGGGTGCAATGCACGCCATGCCAAATTACCATGACCCAATTCACGACGACCCGGGGATTTCAGACCCTTGGCCTCGCCCACAGAATAGCCCGGGAAATTATAGTTCAGGATAAAATCGCGTTCTTCGGCACCGTCCAATGATTCCAATGGCAATGCGTCTTTGCCGCCCCCCAGTGTCAACGATACCAACGCCTGGGTTTCGCCACGTGTGAACAGGGCCGAACCGTGTGCGCGTGGCAACACACCCAATTCAATTTCAATCGGACGCACAGTTTTTGTATCACGACCGTCAATACGTGGTTTGCCGGCCAAGATATTACCGCGCATAATGCGTGCTGTAATATTTTCAACAATTTCATCGGCAAACGATTCCAGCGTAGATGTCGCAGTTGTTGTTTCTGGGAACAATTCTGGGATACGTGCCTTGGCCGTGGTGTGAATATTCGCCAATGTGTCCAAGCGAACTAATTTTTCCTTTATCTGCAATGCACTTTCAATGTCGCCGGCAAAGCGTTCAAAATCAGATTCCATCGCAATATATTCAGCCGATTTTTCTGGGGTTGCCCAACGCTGCTTGCCACATTTTTCGGTCAATTCGTTGATTGCCTGAATCACAACCTGTTGCGCATCAAAACCAAATTTAACCGCGCCCAGTGTTGTTTTTTCGTCCAGTTCGCCGATTTCAGATTCAACCATCAAAACGCCGTCTTTGGTTGCAGCAACGACCAAGTCCATTTCAGAATCTTCGGTCACTTTTTTTGACGGGTTCAAGATGTATTTGCCGTCCATATATCCAACACGTGCCGCACCAATCGGGCCTGCGAACGGAACGCCAGACAATGCCAACGCCGCAGACGACGCAATCATCGCCAAAATATCCGGCTGGTTCTTTTTATCGTATGAGAACGTCTGTGCGATAATCTGAACCTTGTTCTTGAATGTTTCTGGGAACAACGGACGAATTGGGCGGTCAATCAAGCGTGCGGTCAATGTTTCGGCGGTTGATGCCTTGCCTTCGCGGCGGTCACGCGACCCCGGGATACGACCAGCAGACGCAAACTTTTCCTGGTAATCAACGGTAAGCGGAAAGAAATCCTGGCCTTCGACCGCCGTCTTTTCTGCACAAACAGTTGCCAAGACCATTGTGCCACCCATTGTTGCCAATACTGCACCGTTGGCCTGTTTCGCCATACGTCCCGTTTCCAGACGCAATGTTTCATCACCGTATGGGACTTCGACCACAACAGGATTGTTCAAATGCGTTTTTTCACCTTTATCAAATAAACCAAACAACATTATTTTTTCTCCATTTTATGTTTCGTTAGATGCGAAGAAAAATTATTCGTTTTTGCACTCTGGCAAAAGCACAAAAAAGAACAATTTCCCCATTCGCACCGACTGATTATAAATGATATTTGCTTTGATGCAAATATTTTCATTTACCTTTTTTGACCTGCCCTGCTGCGTACAGGTGACCATATTCCAAAACTGCCCGCATCATAACGTCGCCAAATCCGCGCTTTGACATAAAGCGATACGCCGCCACTATGTCATTCGCCCAATCACAAAATCCGGCCGTTTCCCAGTCAATAAACGCGGCAATATCGCCCGTTTCTGGGTTCACAATAAAATTACCCCCAATATCCCCATGATACCAACCATACATAAAACTGGGCTTTGCCTCACGAGGGCGCAATGATTTTAATTCCGCCGGGTCAGACGTGCCAATCTGGTAAATAAATGCCGCCAACTGTGATGCAATTTTATCTGCGTGACGCCGAACATCGCGCGGGCGCATTGTTCCCAGTGTTTCGCCCGTGATGAATTCGTATTTCAGCACATCCATTCCGCGAAATTGCAACAATTCCATTTTTGGCAAACGCACCGGTGACACGTTCCGAAATGCATCTGCGAACATTTTTTCGCGACGCGGACTGTCTGCACGGGCGGCAACCAACGGGAATTTATACGCAACTGTATTATTCAAAACAACGATTATCTTTTTCATACCGTTGTGTCCCTGGTATGTGCGAACAGTTGGTCGCACCAGGCCAGCGTCACGCACCGCAAAATCAACATACGATTTGATATCAAAATGCGCACGCACACGAATACGATGTCGCACAGATTTACTTGGAATGAAACCGCACAAAAGATTTGTTGCAAAAGTTTTTATAAACATTGAACCCACCATATATTTTTGTTTTGGACATATTCCTATGAATACAACAAAAAAGCAATAAAAAACCGGGCAACGCCCGGATTTATTATTTACGCAGACCCAATTTTTTAATCAGTTCTTCGTATTCAGAAACACTGTTCTTTTTGATATACGCCAACAGTTTCTTGCGACGGTTCACCATCAACAACAGACCACGTTTTGAATGTTGATCTTTGTGATTAGCCTTCATATGTTCGGTCAAATTGCGAATACGTTCTGTCAAAACAGCAACCTGGGACGCAGCCGAACCACCGTTGTCTTTTTCTGTTGTTTTAAATGCGTTTATCAGTTCAGACTTTTTTTCTTTTGTAATGGACATTACATTTTCCTTTGTATTTTAAATTGTTCGCTTTGGGCGCAACACGCCGTCTGCAACCGCACCAATTCCAATGAACACATCACCAGAATACACACGACGCAGACCATCGTCCCCACCCGTTTGAATAAACCCACCATTGCGATACCGCGTGGCCGATTTATTGTCCAGATTTAGAACCGGAATGTCCCCCAGTCCAAAATCCACTGGATTCAGATATTTTCTGAAATCGCCACCATTATTGACCAGATTTTCCAGAAAATCAAGTTTTACCGCATTTTTTAATGTGAAAGCGCCTGAACGCGTGCGACGTATCATATCAACCGTGGCCACGGCCCCGGTCGCAGCCGCAATATCCCGTGCCAAGGCGCGGACGTATGTCCCACGACTGCACACTGTGCGAAATTGCCATGACGCATCGCGGCGCCCCATAAATTCCAGAGCAGAAATTTCAACCGTTCGCGCGGCAGGTGTAACATCGCGTCCCATACGTGCCAACTCGTATGCGCGACGCCCCGATACGTGCACCGCACTGAAAGCCGGGGGTATTTGAGAAATTTTTCCAATAAACCTGGGCAGTGCCGCCAGGACTGAATCTAATTCTGGGACAAAATCGTCTTGCCGAACAATACGCCCCGTAATATCCAATGTATCTGTTTGAAACCCGAATTGCATGGAAAACAGGTATTCTTTATCGCTGGGGCCAATCTCTTCAATAAACGGTATCATTTTTGTCGCCGTGCCCAGCGCAATTGGCAACACACCTGTTGCCATTGGGTCCAATGTCCCAATATGACCAACTGTTCGCACATCAAACATACGCGCCACACGCGCACCGGCGGTACGACTGAATAGACCGGACGACTTATCCAAAAATACCCACCCAGAATTATCCACGTGACGCAATCCGTAAATTTGATTTAAATCGTGCGAATTTGGTAAAAAAACGAACTAGTTCTGTCTTGGCGTTATCACGTCGCGGTGGCCACAGTTGTTGCATATTTTCACAATCCAGAATCGCGTCAAACGCATGTTGAGAAATCCTGGTATCCCCCCAAGTGCGACCAACAATATTACCATTTCGTTCTGCACAATCCGTCGGGGTCGTTGCAATCAAACGTTTGCCATCTGGGCGCACACGACACGCAACCAGGAATCGCGGCCCCCACGTAACCGCAGAATCTTTGTGCACACCACCAGCAATCGTTTCAGCACAAAAACCCAACTGAAATTCCGGCTGACCTACACGCAAATGTGTATTCTTGTGTGAACGCATAAAAAATGATTCCATCTGGCGCAGATAGTCGGTCAGTTCCAGCGAGTTATAAAATTCCATGCGTGACGGCATATAATATGGGGTTTTTAATACAATTTTTGCCTTTAATTTCATCTTATCGTCCTTTTGTGGATAGTTTGTGTGTGTGTTATCCACTCCCTGCTCTACTCTCCGAATAACGATAATTGTGACTGTGCGCGTGACGTATCCTCTGACACGCAGTTCCGAGGCCGTTTAGGTGTCGCGACATTTTGCATCGCTGGCATTACATTATCGGACATGCCGGCCGATACAGCAGGCGTTCCAGATTCTAATCCTGCCAGAACAGATTCCGCACGCGACACAACCGATGCCGGCATTCCAGCCATGCGTGCCACATGTATACCATATGAGCGATTCGCAACGCCAGCAATAATTTTGTGCATAAACACGATTTCATTGTTATGTTCACGCACATCAATGGTCAAACACCGCACGTTATGCAGTTTGCCGGGGGTCGTCCCTGCCAATGCAGTCAATTCGTGATAGTGCGTTGCAAACAATGTTCGTGGTGACAAATTATTCAGGTATTCCAACACCGCCTGGGCAATGGCCATACCGTCATATGTTGCAGTTCCCCGCCCTATTTCATCGAAAATAATAAATGAACGCGATGTGGCCCGACGCAGAATATTTGCTGTTTCACTCATTTCGACCATAAATGTTGATTGACCTGCTGCCAGGTTATCAGATGCGCCAACGCGACTGAACAACTGGTCGCATATCCCGATTGTGGCCGACGTCGCCGGCACAAACGACCCCAAATGCGACAGCACGACAATCAACGCGTTCTGGCGCAGGTATGTCGATTTACCCGCCATATTGGGCCCCGTCAACAGTGCAATTGGTTGTGCATCTAAATTACAATCGTTTTTAACAAAATTATCCCCGCGCGAACGCAGTGCCCACTCTATCACTGGATGACGACCGCCTACAACGTCAAATGCGTCATCATCGGTAACATTTGGGCGCACCCATGAATAATTATGCGCAACGGTCGCCAATGAATACCAAACGTCCAGGTCTGCCAATAAATCTGCGACCGATAACAAATCATCAGAAATCGAACGAATTGCGTCAATCATATGGGCGATAATGTCTGCCTCTATCCCCGCGGCCTTTTCTGCGGCACTGCGCACATCATTGTCCAAATCAATCAGTTGCGCAGTTGTAAATCGCATATTGCCCGCCAACGTTTGGCGATGAATAAACCCAGACTCTGGTGCCATCAGGCTGTCTGCGCGGGCGGATGGAACCTCTATAAAATATCCAAGAATGTTATTATATTTTATTTTCAGTGTATGAACACCGGTGCATGCGGCATATTCCGCCTGGAGGCCCGCAATCGTTTCCTTGGCACCATGGGACAGTCCCCGCATATGATCCAGCGACGCGTCAAAACCATCACGAATAACCCCGCCATCACGGAAAAAAGTCGGCAATTCGTCAGCCAAACTGCGCCGTAATTGCAACGCCAATTCATCATGCGTGTTTATCGCCGCAAAGCGCGACGCTAAATCTGCGTCCAGACGTGGTCCCATCATTTTGAAATTCGGCAATTCAACCAAGAAATCTGCAACATGACGCATATCACGTGGTGTGCCACGACCAGACAACAGACGCGTCAAACTGCGCCCAACATCGGGCACCGACGTTAATGCACCCGCGACTGTACCCATAACGTCGGAATTTAACAACATGTGCGCAATATGTTCCTGGCGACGACGAATTTCCGCCACATCGCCTGACAGTGCACGCATATATCCACGCAACTTGCGTGCGCCAGCGGCAGTCTTGGTATTGTCCAGAACATCAATCAAACACGCCCCGCCATCGGCGATTGGTGCGTCAATCTCTAAACTGCGCCAAGTTGCCGAATCAATCAATAATTGTGTCCCTGATTTATATACATACGGCGCACGAAATGTAACTGATGCATCACGCTGGGTGTTAAATAAATACCCTGCCAATATTTCTATGGCCGATGCAGCAACCGTGTCGCCCCCAATAACACCCCCAAACACACGTGATACAATCTGCTCAATATCGGCACGATGATATAACTTTTCATACACAGGTGTTGTTTTGAATACATCACGCAGATGTAAAATCGTCGGGTTTTCCGCAATGGATTCGGGGTAAATAACCTCGGCTGGACGGATACGCACCAAATCGTCCAGTATGTCCGCCGTGCTTCCGACAAAAAACTCACCCGTCGAAATGTCGCATCCGGCAATATCAAACGTATCTGACGCCATAGTCACCGCAACCAAAAAATTTGAATTTTTTGGGGTCAGTAAATTTTCATCAGTCAATGTTCCTGGGGTCAGCACACGAACTACACGTCGTTCAATATATTTATGACCACGGGCCTTGGCCTGTGCTGGTGTTTCCATCTGTTCGACCAGCGCAACCTTGAACCCGGCACGCACCAAACGTCCGAAATAATTATCTGCTGCATGCCACGGAATTCCACACATTGGGATGTTCTCGCCTGCCCCATCAGTGCCACGCGCCGTCAAAACTAACCCCAGATTCTGGCTGATTGTTTTTGCATCTTCGAAAAAAGATTCATAAAAATCCCCTAATCGAAACATCAACAATGCGTCAGGATTTTCAGATTTCATATCCACGTATTGCTGCATAACGGGGGTCAATTTTGATTTATCCGCCACAACTATATCCGTTTATCTACGCACCAACTTTTAACGTTTCGATTTTTAACTCTGCCTCTTTCAGCAGTTGTTCGCAATATGCTTTTAACTTGATACCCTGTTCATACGCAGCAACCGAATCCGCCAAAGGCAATTGGCCAGATTCCATTTTTTTTACCAATTCAGTCAATTGATTATACGCTTCTTCGAATGACAGTTTTTTTTCGTCCATTTTACATCCTGTGTTTTTATAAAACTCACAATACAAAAAAAATTTGTGGTTGTAAAGAATTAAGCAGACGCGTATGCGTAATGTTTTCTTGATTTTTTAGCCGGCCCCAGTATATAATACGCAGTGTGATGACCGTATGTCATCATTGGGAATAAGAGCCCGTATCTTGTCGCGTCCGCAGGGACGATAAATACTCCAACCACTGGGGTTGGAGGGCTGTGAATATATTGAATAAGCACACTATTTCGACGAGAATAGCTCTTATCCTCCAACCACCTGAAATATATTCGGTGGTTTTTTGCCAAAAATACACACAAGGGGGGGCAACATGCCAGAAGAACAAACCTTTAACTATGCCTTGGGCGATTTCTTGTGTCACGCACGCACACGCTCTAACCTGACCCAGGCCGAATTGGCTCGTCGTATCGGCGTTAGTCCACAACAAATACAAAAATACGAAAGCGGTAAAAATCGCATATCTGTTTATCGCATGTGGCAAATATTACATGCAACAAATATGTCTATTGCTGAATTCTTTGAAAATAAGTAAAAAACACCGGTATTTACCGGTGTTTTTTATCTTGTTTATCCAATCCCATCTTGGACCACATCGTGGTCAATGTAGGTGTATCCACCCCCAGATGCGACGCACGACGTATCAACCCCGCCAAAGCAAAAATCCCCTCGACAGTGCCAACCAATTCTTCGCCACGTGCAATTGACATTCCACCCGAAAAATTCCGACTGGTTTTTGACGTCGCCGACAGAAACAAATCCCCAATCCCACACAGGTCCAAAAACGTTTGCATTTGCGCCCCAGACGCCAGACCGATTTGCATAACTTCACCCCAAGCGCGGGTAAATATCATTGCACGTTCGTTTTCGCCAGACGCCGCAATCGAATTATATCCACAAATCAATGCAACAGCATTCTTGCCAATACCACACATTTCTGTCCCAATGACGTCACGACTTGGGGCAATGTATAACTGGTTTAAAATCGCCATGCCCGTTTCCAATGCCCGGTCTGTACGCGCCGCCAGTGTTGAACCTGTTGGAACGCCACGTGCAACCTCGGCCGCAAATTGCGGCCCAGACAAAACGGCATAATCTTTGCACGCAGGTATCATACCGGCGATAATTTCAGACATAAAATCACCGGTTGCAGGCTCTGCCCCCTTGGTGCAAACAATCACCGGTTGACCGCGATAAAACGCCGCAGCCCCACGCATAGTTTCACGGAAAAATGCCGCTGGCGTTACAACCAGCCATGCGTCCATATCACCCATGTCAGACATTTGGCGCGATACTATTAAATTTGCTGGCATTACGACACCGTCAAATTCTTTGACCGCGCCATCATATGACCATAAAATAACGTCTGCGCCACCACGTGCAGAAACTATTGCCAACGCCGTCCCCCACGCACCAGCGCCGATAACACCAACTTTCATTTTAACATCCTTAACTTTTTGTTTATTGCGGGGACACTGACCAATCCATCATATGATAAATCAATTGCACGCATATATGCGTCACGGGCCATATCGTATTCGCCTGTCTCCACATACATGTCCCCCAGATGCATAAATAACGCAGAACATTTTACCGACACCTCGCCCACGCGGGATAATATTTCAATGCCGGCAGGTGCACCTTCGCGCACAGCGACAACAACACCCAGCGTATCCCATGCAATTATATCAGTTGGATTTTTACGAACCAACGTCATTGCATATTCATATGCATTTTCAATTTCACGATTTTGGGCCGCCCAAATCTTGGCCTGTAACGCCAATATATCACCATCAATCGGCAATGCGCTTGACGCTGACTTTATATCATGCGCCGCCGCGTCTAAATCACCAAATACATAATAGATGTGCGCACGCGTCTTTAAAAAGAAAGCCCGTCCGCCTGACGTCAAGTTTGAATTATCCAACGCATTATTCACCACGCGCAGCGCGGCACGACGCTTGCCATTTTGAACATAATACGCAACCAGTTTGTCAGTTGCTGGCACGAACAACGGATTTTGCCGCACGGCCGTGCGCAATTCATGAACGTTGCCGCTGCGTTCGGCCCCACGCAGGACACCAAACAAATAAAACGGACTGGTTGGCTTTATCCGCGAAAAATATGCATTATAATCGCCAGAATTATTAAAGAAAAACTGGCCCAAATAATAATTCATTGCATCATTGTCTGAACCGAAATTTGGCCCAGTAATCTGGGCAAAGCGCAACAATAACAACGCCAGGTCAGAATACATCATTATCTGGGTATGCGAAACATTTTGAACCAAACTGAACGCCAATGCGTTTTTATAGCCGGCAAAAGTATCCCATGTCGGCAATGTATCATAATCAAGCATATACATTCCGCCCGGACGCGCGGTAAATTCACCCCGCAATTTTTCGGCCGCCGCGGTCATATTATTATGCTGATAAAATGCCATGATATACATATAATCGTTTATATTCATAAAATCGGGTCGCACTGACGCAAATTCAGTCGCCGCCGCGTCGACATCACCTGTTTCGGCATAAATTTGCCCGCGAACAAATGATTTCCATGAATCGTTTGTCGGTAATTTTTTGATAAATTTCAACGCGTCTGATTTGCGGCCGGTCGCAACCGATGACCATATGCGCAGTGGCGCGGCCAAGGCTGATTCGTCCTTGCGATGATTTTTATACACTGCGTCCCATTTATCATTTGTAATCAGATACGCGTCATATATTATACGCGCCGGGGCAGTTTTATCGCCTTTTAAATCTGCACTGTCCGCTGGCAATTTTCCACCCAAAAAATCAGACAGATAACGCACCGAACGTACGGTCGCAAAATCAACATCTTGTAACTGGTCAGAAAATATCGCGGCCGCGTCAAAATCGTTGGTATAAACCGCATGCTGAGCCGCCAAAAACGCACCATATTTGGTCATCGGAAAATGATAAACTGCCGCATTTTTGTCCCGTGACGAATGATTCCAAATTGCAACACCGGTGCCAACAACCGCCGCCAGCATTGCCCCCCCAATAAATAAACTTTCTATTTTTCTCATAACTGTGTTAGAATAACGCTTATGAACAATAATGTCAAATTTCAAGAGTATGCCACAACGCTGCGCGAATGGTCAAAAAAGATGAACTTGATTGCCCCCAGCACGCTGGCCGATATTGACGTGCGGCACTTTGCTGATTCGGCACAACTGGCCGACGTTTTGCCGCGCGACGTGCGAATCGCCGACATGGGCAGTGGGGCCGGTTTTCCGGGCGTTGTTTTGGCAATACTGGGGTGGAACGTAACATGCATTGAATCAATTGGTAAAAAGGCCGCCTTCTTGAACGAATTAAAAACACGGTTGGATTTACCAAATTTAACAATATTTCACGGCCGGGTCGAAGATTTTGTTAAAAAATTACCGGCAAACACCGGCAATTTAGTATTCACAGCACGCGCTTTTGCACCACTGGTTAAAATTTTGGGTTATGTTTCGCATAAAAAATGCCGGCTTTTTTTATTAAAAGGCCGGGACATTGAATCTGAAATCGCCGTCGCAAAACAAAAATATGACTTCGACTATACATTGACGCCATCAAAGACCGGCGACGGATTCATAATTACAATCGAAAAACACCGGTGATTTCATATGAAATAAAGCATAACACGCTGATACAAGTGTGTTTTTATATTTTGCACAAAAGCCAAATTTGACCGGCCGCGCAGCGACTCAAACAATTATATTGTTCATACCAGCCCCACAAAAAAAAGAGCACACCTTCACCCCATACCTTACAATCACAAACAAAAAAACACTTACAAACAATTACTATTTCATGTGAAACAAAACGTATTTCATTGATAACAGTAACTTTTTTGTTTTGCAAATATAAAAAACTTGACCGATTCGACTGTATTTTATAAGGTTAGGTTATAAACAATATGGACAAGGAAGAATGACAACAATAATTGCATTTGCAAATCAAAAGGGCGGTGTGGGCAAAACCACAACCGCGATAAACATTGGCGCATCGCTGGCAGCAATAGAAAAGCGCGTATTGCTGATTGACCTGGACCCCCAAGGAAATGCCGGCACAGGCCTGGGCTTTGTGCGCAGTGCACATCCAGAAAGTGTGTATGGCGTTATAATAGGAACAGCATTGGCTGCCGACAATATTTTGACAACAGCAGTGAAGAATTTGCATATTATGCCGTCCAGTATGGCGTTGGCCGGGGCAGAAATTGACTTGCTGGACGCGGACAATCGCGAATTCCGTCTGCGCGATGCATTGACCCCGATTGCCGACTATTATGATTATATATTGCTGGATTGTCCGCCAACGCTGGGCTATTTAACAATAAACGCGCTGACTGCGGCTGATTATGTTGTTGTCCCGATGCAGTGCGAATTTTATTCACTGGAAGGCGTTCAGCAATTGATGATGACGATTCGGGCAGTACATGATAAGTTGAACCCTAAACTGAATGTATTGGGATTTTTGCTGACTATGTACGACCGCCGCTATGGCGTGACACGCGCTGTTGACGACGATGTTCGCCGTGCGTTTGGCGACCAGGTATTCAAGACAGTTGTCCCACGTAATGTCCGCATGTCCGAGGCCCCAAGTTTCGGCAAGCCGGCATTATTCTATGACTTTAACTGTCCTGGCGCCCAGGCGTATCTGCGCGTTGCGACCGAGATAATTCAAAAACTGGAAGGGGAACAAAATGGCAACTAAATTCGGACTGGGACGCGGCTTGGCCGATTTGCAAAGTGAAATGGGAACAAATGTTCCAAACATATCGGTTTTGACCGGTGCCGACGGTCGCGTTATTGTAAAGCATATTCCACTGATTCAAATTGGCGCAAACCCAGACCAGCCTCGCAAAACATTTAACGAAACAGACCTGGCAGATTTGGCGGCATCTATAAAAGAAAAGGGCGTATTAAGTCCGATAATTCTGCGTGCGGTGACGGGACGACCATATATGTATGAAATCGTCGCAGGTGAACGTCGCTATCGCGCCAGCAAAATGGCTGGACTGGCCGAAATTCCGGCATTGATAAAGAAAATGACAGATAACGACGCGATGGAAACCGCCCTGATTGAAAATGTCCAACGCGAAAACTTGAATCCAATAGAAGAGGCTATCGCATACCAAAACCTGATGGACAAATGTGAATATTCATTGGACGATGTGGCGCGTCTGATTAGTAAATCAGCCAGTTATATACGCAACAGCCTGCGTTTGGGCAGTCTGCCTGAAAGTGTCAAGGCCAAGGTGCGTTCTGGCGCAATTTCTGCATCGCATGCGCGCACAATCGCGGTTTCTGACAATCCTGAAGAATTGGCAAACGAAATCGTTGCACACGGTTTATCGGTTGCTGAAACAGCCACACGCGTAAAGCAGGGCACACGGCGTAGCGGTGGACGCACATATGTCAACAAAACAATTGATGACGTGGCGCGGCGTGATATTGAATCACGCATCCATGTCGCCCTGGGCGTTCCGGTAAAATTGCAAGAACGCCGGGGTGGGGCAGGGCAAATTGTTTTATCTTTTGCCACACGAATCCAGATGAACGAATTGGTTGAAAAACTGACAAAATAAATCAAAAAAAGGCCGGCAAATACCGGCTTTTTTTAAATATTTTCTGGCTGTCAAAAAAGCGACAAAAAAACACCGGCATTTACCGGTGTTTTTTATATTTTTTACAACACTATTATTTAACAGTTGTTGTTGCGTTACGGTTGAATTTCCAAACCTTTTCGCCGGTTCCTTGAACCAATGGGCGTTCTTTACCATAAGAAATGGTCGAGATACGTTTAGAATCAATACCGTCTTTGACCAAAACAGCCTTGGCTGCGTTTGCACGACGTGCACCCAATGCCAAGTTGTATTCGGTAGAACCACGTTCGTCGCAGTTACCAGCAATCTGGACCTTGGTGTCTGCGTGATTCTTCATATACAATGACTGGCCCAACAGATTGTCGCGTGCTTCGTCAGAAATTTCCGAAGAATTGAACGCAAAGAATACGCGTTGATCATTCAAGTCAGCAGGTTCAACGATGCTGGAACCACCGCAGGCAGCCAACATACCAGCAACACCAGCCAACATAGCAAAGTTTTTAATTTTCATGAAAATACTCCCTTGAGTTTCTGTTGCTCGTGGTATAGTCTATAATGAAATGTTTGAAAAATCAAGGAAAATAAAAAAATGCATTGCAATGAATTGCAAGATCTCGCATTGGCAGGCGTCCGTTGGGAACTGACCGATATGCCGTTCGCCATGTCGCAACGTGCGGCGGTTGCCGCGGCCGCGCGCGCGGCGGGCGATAATGTATCAACAGACAGTGCATCAGTATGCAGAGCCCAAGAATCTATCTCTGCACTGCGCACACCAACGTCGGTGGTACCGCCAATTGCACCAACGACCGCTATATCAGCAGATACAGCACGTGCAATGGCGGCACGCCCTGGCGACATTGATGCGTTGTTACGTATGATTTCTGAATTTGGGCATCCGCTGCGTGCAGCAGCAACAAACGTTGTTTTGCCACACATTGCACCGAAACCAAACGGACTGGTCATAGTCACAGATATACCCAGTGCTGACGACGACGCATCGGGGCGAATTTTGTCGGGCGCAGCGGGCGAATTATTAGACAAAATGATTGGCGCAATTGGTATGACGCGTGACAATGTATCCATTGTGCCGATTTTATTTTGGCGCACACCAGGGGGACGCACACCAACTGGGGACGAACTGGCATTAGCACGACCATTTGTGGTGCGCGCGCTAGATTTTTTATCACCGCGCCTTGTTTTAACACTGGGGACACTGGTGGCGACCGATATAGCTGGTGCAACACTGCCACGTGACCATGGCACGATATGCGACGGCACATTGGGCATAAAATGCGTGCCAATATTCCACCCAAATTACCTGTTGTTAAAACCGACTGCTAAACGCGAAGCATGGGACGCATTACAAAAAATTCAAAATTTGTTGAAAAGTCCCGATAAATAGTAAATAATTTCCGCATAAGTATAAAAGGAGCCTACAATTAGACCAACATTTAACCGTGATAATCGCCGGGACACGGGCCCGCGCATGAATAATCGGATTTTTGCAAAAACCGTCCAAGTAATCAGTAATAATGGCCAGAATCTGGGGATTATGCCAACGTCTAATGCATTACAAATGGCAATAGACGAAGGACTGGATTTGGTTGAAATCAATGCCAATGGCGCGGTACCAATCGTCAAAATTATGGACTATGGTAAATTCAAGTATGAGCAAAAAAAGCGCGCATCCGAAGCAAAAAAGAATCAAAAAACAACCGAAATGAAGGAAGTTTGGGTCAAACCGTTTATTGAAGAAAATGACCTGAATATCAAAATGAAAAAGGTGTTTGAATTCTTGGGGCAGGGGAACAAGGTTAAAATCGCTGTTATGACACGCGGTTCTAAAAAGGTTTTGGCCCGTGGCAAAGACGCTGTCCCAGAATTGTTTGCACGTATTATGGAATTGATTGGTGACGCGGGTGTTCTGGAATCCAAGTCAAAACCAGATGAACGCACAAAATCAATCATTGTCGCCCCAGCCGGCAAGAAATAAAAATGCCCCGGGTGGGGCGTTTTTATTCATATCGCAGACTGTCAATCGGGTTCAGTTTTGCAGCCTTTAATGCTGGTACAACGCCAGACGCCAATCCAACAATTACAGCAACCGATACAGACAAAATAACAGGCCAGACCGAGAAGGGCACATTATATCCCAACCACAGACGTCCGACACCTTGGGACAACCCGACGCCCAACAACAGCCCGGCCATAGAGCCAATAAATGAAATCAGAATCGATTCAGACAAGAATTGAATTATAATCTGGCGTTCACGCGCACCAATTGCCTTGCGAATACCGATTTCACGTGTGCGCTCTGCAACAGACACTAACATCATATTCATAATTCCAATTGCCCCAACCAGTAACGATACCGCCGCAATTGCAATCAACAGCATTTTCATATAACCGGTGACCGTATTCATGGTTTCCATGACCTGTTTCATGTCCATAATCTGGAAATCGTCAACGTCAGAATCCTTTAATTTATGACGATTACGTAGCAATGACGTGATTTGTTCAATTACCAGTGAATTATCCGCATCTGAATACAGTTTCAGCGAAATCATTTGGACAGCATTGGGAAAGCGACTGCCCGACAAACGCTTTTTCAATGTTGTTATCGGAATCAAAACCATATCGTCTTGGCTGCCCATAGCAGAATCACCCTTGGCCTTGGTCACGCCTATAACAACAAAGGGGGTATTTTGGACGCGGATTACCGTTCCCACGGGATTGTCTGGCAATCCCAATTCTTCGGCCGTTGTGGGCCCAATAACGGCGTATGTTGACGCATTGCGCACAGCCGCATCGTCAAAGAACGCACCTTTTTCCATCTCTATATTCTGAACGGTGGTATAGCCAGGATACACACCCGTCATTGATGTGGACCAGTTTTTATTTCCATACACAACCTGGGCCCCGGACATTTGCACAGGACTGACTGCGGCAACATCGGGCAATTTTGCAATATATTCTGCATCGTCAATGGTCAGTGTCTGGCGATTGCCGCTGCGCACACCACCGGTTTGTGCTGCGCCAGCGCGGATGATAATCGTGCCTGTGCCCAACGATGAAAACTGATCTGTGATTTGCTTTTGCACGGTTTCGCCAACCGCGACCATAATCACCACCGCCATAACACCAATAACAATGCCTAAAACGGTCAAAAACGAACGAATTTTATTTCCACTGATTGACAGCCACGATTCTTTGAAAATATCATTAAATGTCATTTTTTACCCTCAATTTACAACTTGTCATCGTTTTTGGGCATTTTGCCATCGTAATTTATACGCCCGTCACGAATGTGAATCAGACGGTCAGCATATCGCGCTATATCAAATTCGTGCGTAATCATAACGATTGTTATGCCCAAATCTTGGTTTAATTCCTTGAAAAATTTCAAAATTTCGTTTCCCATTTTACTATCCAACGCACCTGTCGGCTCATCTGCCAGAATCAGTTTTGGATTTCCGGCCAACGCACGCGCTATTGCTACACGTTGTTTCATTCCACCCGATAATTGGTTCGGCAGGTATGTTTCAAAGTTTTCCAATCCGACACGCGCCAACATTTCACGGGCACGACGCACACGTTCTGACATTGGCTGTCCACGATACATTAGTGGCAACATTACATTATCTAGCACAGTGCGCTTTGACAGCAAATTAAATTGCTGGAATACAAATCCGATATATTCATTTCGCACAATCGCCAATTCATCGGCCGTCATATTTGTAATATCGCGACCATATAATTCATACACCCCCGACGTTGGCGTATCCAGCGCACCGATAATATTCATACATGTGGATTTCCCAGACCCAGACGGCCCCATAATCGCGACAAATTCGTGTGCGTGCACGTCAAAGTTTATATCAAATAAAACCTGTTGGACGCCGCCCAATTCCACTGGGAAACTTTTGCAAATATTCTGCATAGATATAATGATTTCTGATGTCTTTTTCATTCTGCTTCCTTGGGGTAATATTATACACTGATTTTTGCAGCAAACTAATAAAAAACGCACATTACTGTGCGTTTTTTATACCTACATTGGGCCACCGGGGCCACCGTGCATTCTGTTGGTGGACGTATTGGCTGTTTTTTGTCCGGTGCGACCGACAACAACGCGGTCACCCATTTGAATTTGGTCAGAAATAATTTCTGTTTCTGTTGCAGTAACCAGACCCTTGGTATATGGGACCAAAATTATTTTTCCGTCGCGCTGAATCGCCAGGTGGTCATTTGGTGTCGCGTCACCAGGGTTATCAACAATGCCGTCAAATTTACGTAATACCAATGCTGCATTTTGCACCGACCAAACGTCTTTCTTTTCAGACACGACAATCGTAACAAATGCGGTCATTCCCGGCATCAGACGCAGATCAGAATTATCAACATCAATCACAACGGTATAAACAACAACGTTTGATGTTGTCGTCGGCGACAGACGAATCTGGCGCACAACGCCGTCAAATGTTTGGTCTGGATACGCATCAACGGTAAATGTTACAGCCTGGCCTTCTTTGATGACACCAATGTCTGCCTCGGATACAGATGTTTCAATCTGCATTTGGGACAGGTCTTCGGCAATCTTGAACAAATCAGGTGTCTGGAATGATGCCGCAACGGTTTGACCAACGTCCACTTCGCGTGAGATGACAGTCCCGTCCACCGGCGATTTAATTGTCGCATACCCCAGATTTGTGACCGCACGGTCATATTGCGATTGCATACGATTGACGGACTGTTCAGCCTGTTCATATGTGGTCTGGGATTGTTCCATTTCTGCGCGAGAAATAAACCCCTCGTTATACAGGGTCTTGTTACGCTGGTATTCACTCTTTGCATAGTTGCGTTGTGATATCGCGCTGACCAAGGAGGCCTTCGCCTCGTCCACGGACGCCTGTAATACAGACGGTTCTATTTCCAACAGAACGTCACCCTTTTTTACCTTGGAATTATAATCAACGTATAATTTTTCAATCGTGCCAGACACCTGGGAACCAACACTGACAGTGTTGACCGGCATAATTTCACCAGTTGCCGTTACAACCTGACGCATATCACCACGATTGATGGGCAGGGTGGCCAGTGGTGCTTGCTTGGTCTTGGACCCGCCAAATATCAAAAACACACCGACTAAAATTATAACCAGGGTTAAAAACCACCATTTTTTCCGCCACAGCCAGCGCAACGCACGCCGCAGAAATGACGGTTGGGCTGGTGCGACAGTTGCATTTGCTTCCTTAGTCTTGTGTTTTTTCATTTGTTTCTATCCCTTGTTCCATTCCATCTTTGATTTCACCAATAGCCAGCGCAACCGCCGCACGTTTGATAAACAAATCGTATTTGGCGGCATTATTTTGCTTTTGCGCATCAACCAATTCAGATTGTGCTGTTTGCCAATCCAGCATTGTTGCACGACCGACACGATACATACCAGCCGTGACACGTTCACTCTCGGTCGCGGATGCTAACAACGTTTCGGTTTGTTTTAATACCGTCTGGGCTGTTTTGTAATTTTGATATGCCGTAAATATATCCAGCGTGGCCGAATCGTTTGCGGCGCGTTCTTGTTCAATTGCGGCGTCATAGTTTGCCTGGGCCTGGCGCACGCCATACATGTTTGCGAATCCCGCAAATATCGGCATAGACGCACGGACGCCGATACTGCCGCTGATTTTATCAGACCCGCTGTTGAAACTTTCCGATGGCGTATCATTCCACGAAACAGAACCAGATGCAGAAATACTGGGCAAATTTTTCAAGAACGACGCATTGCGACGATGCCAAGCAGCGTCTTTGTTCGCGGTTGCACGCAATAAGTCTGGTCGTGATTTCTGGGCACGCGAAATCAGTTCATCAATCGTATCCAGTTCACTAACGTTGCCGAAATCGATGGGCAAATCGGCAATATCAATATCCTGGTTTGCGGGAAAAGACAACTTGCTTAGCAGTGTTCCCTTGGCAATTTCACGATTGTTTTTCGCACGCTCCAAATCCAAATTGCGACTGGCCAATGTTGTATCGGCCTTTAATACATCAGCCTTGGCCACGGAACCCGCCTTGAATTTTTTTGTAGCCGTATCGTGCGCGGTTTGTGCAACAGTGCGCAAACTGTTCGCACTTTTCACATCTGCATCAGCGTTCAGTAAATTGTAATACGCGCCAATTATGCCGTATATGTAATTCTGGACATTTTCGTCATAGTCAAAACCGGCCGCACGCCACGTGGCGGTTGCGCTGTTCAAATCGGCCAAACGTTTACCGAAATCAAACAACAGGTATGACGCCGACAATGATGCCCCATACGACCAATCGCCCCATTCTTTGTTGCGATACGGCAATGACGCGGACGCAGACGCATTGACCGATGGCAAATAATTCGCGTACCCGGCATTTTTTGCAAACCGGGCCGATTGCACCGCAAAGTATGACGCCGTTGTCGTCGGATTGCGACACAGGCCCAGGTCAATAACCTGGCCCAAGTCCAGTTTTCCGGCCGGCACAGTTGTGCGTGTGGCGCAATTGTCATCTGCGCCGTATGCCAACGTGGGTAACAAACATAATAACAGTGATATTTTTTTCATTATAATCTCTCTGTTTCCCTAACGTTTATATATAATAAAAATTTTTATGTTGAATTACAATTTTTTTTTGCCTAATATGCTTTCACACCTTTTTGGCCTGGTGGCAGAGTGGTTATGCAGAGGACTGCAAATCCTTGTATGCCGGTTCGATTCCGACCCAGGCCTCCAAAATTAAAACGCCCTTGTGGCGTTTTTATTTTGGATAATTGGTGCTATCAACAGAATTTTTCTGTTTGAACTTTGGGGCGCAATGCCATACAATCGCTGTATGATTGAAACAATAACGCTGACTGATTTTCGTAATCATAAATCCGGGCGCATAACAACGCACGGTCGGCACAATATTATTATCACAGGGCCAAACGGTGCCGGCAAAACCGCTATATTGGAAGCAGTATCAATGCTGTCTGGCGATAGGGGACTGCGTGGGACAGGTTGGGGCGAAATCGCACGTTTTGATGGTCTGGGCGGCTTTTCCGTATTTGCACAGTTATCTGACGACACAGAATTGTCAGTATATTTTAACTCCGGCGATACAAATCGGCATGCACGCATTGATGGCGACACGGCAAATTTGGCTGAACTGGGGGCACGGCTTCGTATGGTATGGGTCACCCCACGCGAAGACAGACTATTTATTGACGGTAGCGCTGAACGACGTGCATTTTTTGACCGCCTGGTTGCCAGTTTTGACGCCGCCCATAATGGTCGCGTGGCACGTCATGCAAAATTATTATCTGAACGCGCGTTCGCATTAAAAAGTGGCCGCGACGCCCATTGGCTGGACGCGATTGATGCCCAGATTGCCGGCACAGCCGTTGCAATTGCAGACGCACGCATTAAATACGCTGGCGAATTAAATTATTTTCTGGCCGATTGCGCCATATCTGTGCGAGGACGCGTTGAAGAAATGATATTAAATGGTGCACCAGCTGGTGGGGCAGAACGGGAATACCTGAAATATCTGGGCGAAAACCGCGAATTGATTGGCGATAAAATGATATTAGATGGCGTGCACAAATCTGATTTTGGGGTTTTTAATCACGCGCTGAAATTACCTGTGCATTTAACTAGCACGGGACAACAAAAAACAGTATTGCTGAACATTATACTGGCACATGCAAAACTGTTGCGCACAAAAACAGGTTGCCGCCCACTGATTTTATTAGACGAGGCCGCCGCTCACCTGGACGACGCGGCGCGAACACGTTTATTTTACGAACTGGGGCAAACCGATGCCCAGGTTTGGGCAACTGGGCTGGACCCCAATGTTTTCCGCAATATTGCAGACGCTGCATTTGTCACTTGCACAAATGGCGAAATAAATAATATACTGGTGCCAGGGAAATAAAAGTTATGGCAAAAATTGATTATCAAGTTTTATTGGATAACGCACTGAAATCCGTGGTCAAGGACGCGTTGATTCACGCCCAGATAAATGGTCTGGGGGACGGAACACATTTCTTTATCACGTTCAAAACGCGGGCCCCAGGTGTTGTATTGCCGGACTTTTTGCGCATACGATATCCAGATATAATGACGATTGTTTTGCAATATTCATATAATAACCTGCACGTATCCGACAAAGAATTCGGTGTGCAACTGACATTTGATGGTCGGCCTTTTTTCATACGTGTGCCATTTTCTGCGCTGGTTGAATTCAAGGACCCATCTGTGGACTTTATGTTGACCTTTCACCCAAAGGGTGTGGCGGCGGCCGATAACGATATGGAATTACCATTAGAAGAGAAACCAGACACTGTCCCTGATCCCGGTAGGGTTGTTTCACTGGACGATTTCAGAAAAAACAGGAAATAAAAAAAATGGGGTCACACCCCATTTTTTAATACATTGTTTGCAGGATATGCTTGTTTTTATCCAGGCTGGACAACATTTTGCCCGAACCACACGCAACACAGGCCAGCGGATTATCAACCAAAAATGCCGGCAACCCAGTTGACGCGCGTATCGCCGCGTCCAAACCACGCAACAGCGAACCGCCACCAGTCATCGCAATACCCAAATCTGCAATGTCGGCTGACAATTCTGGGGGCGTCAATTCCAATGCCTGGCGCACAGTGTCAACAATCTTGGACACAGTTTGTGCCAATGCCGATGCAACCTGGGATTCGGTAATAACCGTTTCGCGTGGCGTCCCAGATAACAGGTCGCGCCCCTTTATCTTCATGGTCAATTCATTTGCCTTGTCTTTGGGCATAATGGCGGTGCCGATACGTTTTTTAATTTCTTCGGCCGTATTTTCACCAATCAACAGGTTTTTATTTTTGCGGACGAATTCAATTATATCCAAATCCATCTGGTCGCCTGCCGTGCGAACCGCATGTGAATAGACGATTCCGCCCAGGGACATAACCGCAACTTCGGTTGTGCCACCACCAATATCCAGAACCATTGAGCCAACCGGTTTTTCCACGGGCAGACCTGCGCCAATCGCAGCCGCGGTTGATTCTTCGACAATATACACCTTGCGTGCACCGGCGGCATCGGCCGCTTCTTGTATAGCACGGCGTTCCACCTGGGTCGCGCATGACGGCACACATATAATAATTAACGGCGCAGCCAATGGATTTTTACGATGAACCTTGCGAATAAAGTATTTAATCATTTCTTCGGCGACTTCAAAATCTGCAATAACGCCGTCGCGCAGTGGGCGCACTGCGGTAATTGTCCCGGGGGTGCGACCAAACATTTGCTTTGCTTCGGTTCCGACGGCTAAAATTTCCTTGCGTCCCATCAGACGATTTTCAGCAACAGCAACAACCGACGGTTCGTTCAAGACGATTCCGCGTCCCTTGACATAAATCAGTGTATTTGCCGTTCCCAAATCAATTGCCATATCGGCAGAGAAATATTTCATCAACCAGTTATACATTTTATAATCCTTGGGCTGTTTCACATTTTCTTGCACTATAAAACCTGTGCGAATAAAAATCAAGCGGGGTCCACATAAAAAATATGCTTTTTTATTTGATTATTACCAGATTCTGGTATTATAAGCGATATGAGAAATACGATTAAAAATCATAATGACTTTTTAATGATGGATGAAAATCTGACGGCGCGCAGTGCTTTTTTTATAATCCGCGCAAAACCAGCAAAATTTCCAGATGACCCGCGTTTTGGCCTGGTCGCAACGAAAAAAACATTTCGTTTTGCAGTCCAACGCAATCTGGCAAAGCGGAAATTACGTGACTGGATTCGCTTTAATGACGCGTTGCAATTGGCCGATTTGGATTATGTGTATATCGCACGGCGTTCTATTTTAACCGCCGAACGTGATGATGGTCGGGCGGCCATGGCGCGTGCATTGCGCTATTTGGCACATGAACATGCAAAAAATGGAAAAAAATAATCTATCTTGGTCAGGACGGGTGGCAATTTGGCTGGTTAAAATATACCAGACATGCATTTCACCATTTATCGGCGGACGCGCAACGTGCCGTTTTATCCCCAGTTGCAGCCAGTATACCACCGACGCCATTGCTAAATATGGCGCATGGCGTGGTGGACTGATGGCAATTCGCCGAATAATGCGGTGTCGACCAGGGGGCGGATACGGATATGACCCTGTCCCTTGACAAGTGGCGTGATTGTGCTAGAATTCCATAGCTAGACGAAAAATAATTACAAAGGGTTTATATTATGTCTTTTCGTGCAACTGTTGAATCCATGTCAAAAATTATGGACGAAATGGGTATTACAGAACTGGAACTGGAACGTCAGTTTTTGTTCGGTGTTTATCGTAAACACATTCATTTATCAAAGCAACAGGCGGCAACCGTCGCTATGCCTAGCCTGCCAATGGCCGATGCAAAATGCGCGTCCAGCGCACCGCAACAGACATCGGGCTATGCGTTGAAATCACCAATGGTTGGTGTCGCATACCTGGCCCCAGAACCGGGCGCAAAAACCTTCACGTCTGTGGGCGCACAAATCAAGGCTGGCGATACCGTCGCATTGATAGAGGCGATGAAAACATTTAATCCGATTAAATCTGATCGCGATGGCATCGTCAAAGAAATATTGGTATCTGATGGCGCGGCCGTTGAATTTGACCAACCAATTATCATTATTGAATAAGTTATGTCCCAAATAAAAAAAGTTTTAATTGCAAATCGTGGTGAAATCGCACTGCGTATTATTCGCGCATGTCGCGATATGGGAATTCGCACGGTTGCGGTTTATTCAACGGCCGATAAAACGGCAATGCACGTGCAACTGGCCGACGAATCTGTTTGTATTGGGCCGGCCGCGTCCAAGGATTCTTATTTGAACGAATCTGCGATTTTGACGGCGGCATTGCTGACAAATTCTGACGCGATTCATCCGGGATACGGATTTTTATCTGAACGTGCGGACTTTGCACAAAAGGTTGTCCAACACGGTATGATTTGGATTGGCCCAGATGCCGAAATGATTACCAAAATGGGGGACAAGGTTAATGCAAAGCGCACCGCAATTGAATGTGGTCTGCCGGTGGTGCCGGGGTCTGACGGTTCGGTTGACACGGTTGAAGATGCGTTAAAATGGGCTGAAAAAATCGGATACCCCGTTATGTTAAAGGCATCGGCCGGTGGCGGTGGCCGCGGTATGCGTGCGGTTCACAATGCCGAAGAAATGGCGGCGGCGTTCCAACTGACCAAGAACGAGGCACGCAGTGGTTTCGGCGACGACACATTATATATGGAAAAACTGTTGTTGCACCCACGCCACATTGAATTCCAGGTTCTGGGCGACAAACACGGCAACGTTGTTATTTTCGGCGAACGCGATTGTTCGCTGCAACGCAAAAATCAAAAGGTTATGGAAGAATGCCCGGCGGCGGCACTGACCCGGAAACAGCGCGATGATATGATAGAGGTTTGCAAATCTGCCGCGAAAAAGATGGGCTATACAAATGCCGGGACATTTGAATTTATGTTCCAGGACGGAAAATTCTATTTCTTGGAAATGAACACCAGATTACAGGTTGAACACCCGGTCACAGAAATGGTGTATGGGGTTGACCTGGTTCGCGAACAAATCCGTATTGCGGCCGGCGAAAAACTGGGATACACCCAGGCAAACGTCGTTCCACACGGTCACGCGATTGAATTTCGTATAAATGCCGAAAACCCAGAAACATTTATTCCAAACCCGGGCAAAATTACATTGTATGCGCCATCGGGCGGTCTGGGGGTGCGTGTGGACAGTGCGGTCTATACCGGATACGTAATTCCGCCGACATACGATTCAATGATTGCGAAACTGATTGTTCACGGCCAATCGCGCAGTGCATGCATTATGCGTGCGACACGTGCATTGGACGAATTTGTCATAGAAGGGGTAAAAACAACAATCCCATTACAACAAAAACTGTTAAAGAATCGCGATGTTCAAACATTAAAGTTTGATAATCATTGGTTGGAAAATTATCTGGCCGAAAAAAAGTAAAAAAACACCGGTAAACACCGGTGTTTTTTTACAGCGGGCAGGGCGTCATCATTATTCTCTATATTTTTACTGTTGCAATCAGTAAAAACTTTGTTATAATGCCCCGTGCATTGGGTGGTTAGCTCAGTTGGTTAGAGCGTTACGTTGACATCGTAAAGGTCGTTGGTTCGAGTCCAATACCACCCACCACAAATTTTCACCGCAGCGTCAGCAAGGGCTGAAAATTTGGTGTCACGGCGAAGTGTAGCGAAGCCGGACAAGGAATATAAAATTATTGGAATTGGAAATAATGCGAATGCAGAACTAATCTTGAATTAAAATTTCTGACGGGATTCTGTGCGGCGCCCCGTTGGGCGTCGCATTTTTATTTATCAAGGAAACGAATATGACAGACACAAATAATAAATATTTAATTACATCTGCGTTACCGTATGTGAACGGTGAGTTGCACCTGGGGCATTTGGTGGGTTGCTTGTTGCCATCGGATATTTATGCGCGTTTTTGTCGTGCGCGTGGACGCGATGTTCTGTATGTTTGTGGGGCCGACGAACACGGCACACCGGTTATTGTCGGTGCAAATGCGGCCGGTATGTCAATTCCAGATTACGCGAACACATGGTATGAAAAACACTTGCAGGCGGTGCGTGATTTCAATCTGTCATTTGATTTATATGGTCGCACGCATACGAAATTACAGGAAAAATTGATTCATGAATTGTTCGTCCGCCTGGATGCCCAGGGATTAATAGAAGAGCGTGAAACCCTGCAACCGTTTTCAATTACTGACAACATGTTTTTAACTGATCGCCAGGTGCTGGGGACGTGTCCAAAATGTGGATACGAAAATGCACGTGGTGACCAGTGCGACAAATGTGGTGCAACATACGAAGTGGACGAACTGAAAAATCCACGCAGTGCTGTTTCTGGGGCCGCTGACGTTGAAATGCGTCCAACAAAAAACCTGTTTTTCTTGGCAACGCGTATTCAGCCCCAGTGGCGCAAATGGCTGGAAACGCACGCGCCACGGTGGTCAAAAACCGCCAGTGCAATTGCAAATGGCTGGGCCAGCGAAGGTCTGCGCGACACGTCAATCACACGCGATTTGCCGTGGGGAATTTCGGTCAATAAACCTGGATATGAAAACAAGGTTTTTTATGTATGGTTTGACGCACCCTGGGGATACGTTTCGATTTCCCAGGCAGCACGCGAAAACTGGGCCGACTGGTGGAAAAATCCAGATGCACACTATGCGCAATTTATGGGCAAAGATAATGTCAAATTTCACGCGGTATATTTCCCAGAACAGCAACTGGCGATGAACGATAATTGGAAAACCGTAGATATGTTAAAGTCTATGAATTTCCTGAATTTTGAAGGTGGCAAATTCTCTAAATCTGAAAAACGCGGTGTATTTTTGGACGGCGCGTTGAAAATTGCACCGGCGGACGCATGGCGTTATGCGTTGATTGCGTCTGCGCCGGAAACAGATGATACAGATTTCACATTTACGCGATTTGCCGACATTGTGAACAAAGATTTGAACGGTATGCTGGGGAACTTTATTTCACGTGTTTGTAAATTGACCGCGAAAAATTTTGGCGGGGCTGTGCCGGCGGCCGGGGAATCTGACCCAGAACTGGACAGCCAAATAAACGAAAAACTAAACGAATTGACCGTCGCGCTGGACGCGTGCGAATTCCGTAATGCGGTTGTTGCGCTGCGCACATTATATGCGATTGGGAATGAGTATATGACACGACGCGAGCCATGGACGCTGGTCAAAAATGGCGACATGACAGGGGCGGCGGCGGTGCTGAACAAATGTTTCCAGTTGATTGATTTGTATGCACGCGTATCTGCACCGTTCATTCCAAATGCGGCTGAAAAAATGCAAAATGTTTTTGTTCTGGCGCGTGATTTAACATGGCCGACAGCGTTTGAATATCGCATAAAAGATGGCGATGAATTTGCAGTTCCTGAAAATTTATTTGCACGCATTGATGATGAAACTGTTCAAAAACTGACCGCAGAATACGCGCCACGCGATAAAAATGAAATTGTGCCTGTCGCTGCAAAAATTGTCGCAGTAAAAAATCATCAGACACGTGAAAATCTGCATATTTTGACAGTGGACGATGGCACAAGTAACGATTTGCAAATCGTATGCGGTGCGCCAAACGTGCGCGTTGGTATGATTGGCGTTCTGGCCCCCATTGGCGCAACATTGCCCGGTATGAAAAAACCAATATCCCAGCGCACTGTTGCCGGCACAGAATCGTTTGGTATGATGTGCAGTGGCGCAGAACTGGACATAAATGACAATGGCGATGAAATCATTGAGTTGTCCCCGGACACACCATTGGGCACAGCATATAAAAAATAAAATGGATAATATAAAACTGGTTTTAATGTCGTGTTGTGCGCCGTGCAGCGCCGGCGCAATTCGACAGTTGGTCAACGGCGACATCGCTGGTGTTTCTGATTTTATCGTCCTGTTTTTCAATCCGAATATTTTTCCTGAATCTGAATATACAAAACGCCTGGACGAACAGATTAAATACTGCAAAAAACTGGGGGTAAAATACGCCATTGGAAACTATGATCACGCGGCGTGGCGTGCGCACGTGGCTGGACTGGAAAACGAACCAGAACGTGGCGCACGTTGCAGTCGGTGTTTTGAATTTCGCTTTAAATATGCGGCAGAATTTGCACGCAAAAACGGATATAACGCGGTGGCATCTGTGTTCGGCGTATCCCGGCACAAGGACCAGGCCCAGGTTGACCGTGCAGGTCAAAACACATTGGATAAATGTTATATACCTGTTATTTGGGACGAGAAATTACGTCAAAAAATCGGGCGCGAGTCTGATTTTTACCGCCAAAATTATTGCGGTTGCGAATTCAGTATTCGCAAAGTATAATCCATATTGGATATAACAAAGGAATAACTATGTCACGCATATTTGTTTTCCCTGGCCAGGGTGCCCAGGCTGTTGGAATGGGGCGCGAACTGTATGAAAACAACGCGGCTGCGCACGCCGTATTTGACGAAGTAGATGATGCATTAAACCAAAAATTATCAGATATTATTTTTAATGGCCCGATGGACGAATTGACATTGACAGCAAATGTCCAGCCGGCAATTATGGCGACATCTATTGCTATGTTGCGTGCATCTGGCGAAAAATTACCAGAATATGTCGCGGGGCACAGTTTGGGTGAATATACCGCACTGTGTGCATCGGGCGCATTATCATTAGCAGATACGGCACGGTTGTTGCGCACACGCGGAAACGCGATGCAGTCGGCCGTCCCTGTTGGTGCAGGATTGACCGCGGTGATATTGGGACTGGATATTGATGTTATTCGTGATTTGTGCAAAGGCACTGACTGCGACGTTGCAAATGATAATTGTCCGAACCAAGTTGTTGTGTCTGGCGAACGCAACGCAGTTGAAAATGTGTTGCAGCGTGCCAAAGACGCCGGGGCGCGTCGCGCGATGCCGTTGGCATTATCGGCGCCTGTGCATTGCCGGATTCAGGCACCGGCCGCCGACGCAATGCGCACAGAACTGGCGAAAATCACGATTGCACAACCTCAGGCAATATTTATCGCAAATAAAACGGCCGAACCTATGACAGATGTCGACGAAATCAAAGAAGAATTGATTTATCAAATGACCCACGGTGTCCGTTGGCGCGAAAGTGTTATGACGATGCACCGCCTGGGTATAACCGAACAAATTGAAATTGGTCCGGGTAATGTTCTGACTGGATTGGCATCAAGAATTTGCCCAGAAATAACCGCAAAGAAATTGGAGATATAAAATGTTTGATTTAACAGGACGTGTTGTTTTAATTACCGGCGCAACCGGTGGAATTGGTGGCGCAATCGCACACAAAATGCGCGCGGCCGGGGCAACTGTTGTTGTGTCGGGACGTAATATTGCAAAACTGGAATCTGAATTTGGTGGCGACGGCTTTATCAAATTGCCGTGTGACCTGGCGGCCGAAGGTGGCGCAGTTGAACTGGTTATGAATACAATAGAGGTCGCCGGTAAAATTGACGTTTTAATCAACAACGCCGGTATTACCAAGGATACATTATTGATGCGTATGTCCGACGAACAGTTTGACGATGTTATCAACACGAACCTGCGCGCATGCTTTAAAATGTGCCGCGCAGCGATTATGCCGATGATGAAAAATCGTTTTGGTCGCATTATTAATATGGCGTCTATTATTGGTGTTATTGGTGGCCCGGGCCAGGCAAACTATGCCGCGTCCAAGGGTGGTATGATTGCAATGACAAAGTCCATCGCGGCCGAGGTTGCGTCCCGCGGTATCACGGCAAACTGTATTGCGCCTGGATTTATTCAAACGCCGATGACGGACGTTCTGCCTGATGAATTAAAGAAAACATATCTGGCACAAATCCCAGCCGGCCGTTTTGGTACACCAGACGACATTGCAAACGCGTGCGTATTCTTGGCGTCTGACGAGGCCTCATACATCAACGGCCAGACATTAAATGTCAATGGTGGTATGGGACGTTTTTAATAAATGACAAAATTTGATGTGATTGTTATTGGTGGCGGACACGCAGGCGTCGAAGCGGCGACTGCATCTGCACGTCGTGGTGCGCAAACACTGTTGCTGACCCAATCTGAACGTGATTTGGGCGCGTTGTCGTGCAACCCTAGTATTGGTGGCCCTGGCAAATCACAGATGGTTTCTGAAATTGACGCAATGGGTGGCGTTATGCCACGCGCAGCGGACGTCGCCGGGATACACTTTCGGACACTGAACGCGTCGCACGGCGCGGCAACACGTGCATTACGCGCCCAGATTGACCGCAAAATGTATCACAACGCAGCCGTGAAAATTTTGTCCGAACAACCAAATTTAACCATACAGTTTGACAAGGTTGTGTCGCTGGATTTACAAAATAAAATTGTAAACGGCACATATTCGGCCCGCGCAATCGTGTTGACCACAGGGACGTTCTTGGGGGGCCTCGTCACGCGCGGAAATGAAAAGATTGCATCTGGTCGCCTGCAAGATGACGGTACATACCAGGATAATGATACTGTTATTTCTGGGGTGTTGCGTGAAAACGGGTTCCAGATTTTGCGTCTGAAAACGGGAACGCCGGCGCGAATTTATCGTGACAGTATTGATTTTTCGGTCTGTGAATTGCAACCAGGCGACAACCCACACGATTGGTTTTCCCAGCCAAATACAGATAATAATTTTTCGTCGGTATGTTATATAACGCATACGACTGAAAAGACACATCAAATAATTCGCGACAATATCGCCAATGCGCCAATGTATAACGGCGATATTCACGGCACAGGCCCACGTTATTGCCCGAGCCTGGAAGACAAGGTTATGCGTTTCCCAGACCACACGTCCCACCACGTTTTTCTGGAACCCGAAGGATTGGACAGTGATTTAATTTACCCAAACGGCATTTCAACCAGTTTTGGCGCAGATGTCCAAGACGCGTGGATTCGCACAATACCAGGTTTGGAAAACGCACGCGTTGCGCGTTATGGATACGCCATTGAATACGATGCGATTGACGCACGCGCACTGAACGCGACACTGGAATCACGCGACAGGCCGGGCATATTCTTTGCTGGTCAAATCAACGGCACATCTGGATACGAAGAGGCCGCCGCCCAAGGCATTGTTGCGGGCGCAAATGCCGCCGCGCGTGCGTTGGATTTACAGTATCTGATGTTAAATCGCACAAACGCAATGATTGGCGTGCTGATTGATGATATTACAACGCTGGGGGTTGATGAACCGTATCGTATGTTTTCATCACGCGCGGAATATCGTTTGAACTTGCGCACAGATAACGCAATTGTCCGTCTGGGTGATATAGCGGTGGAACTGGGGCTAATTACGGCCGACGCGCGTGACGAAAAACTCGCGCTGCGTGCAACGGAAATTGCCAAAAACGATAAATTCTATGCCGGATATATCGCACGAAACGAACGCGAAATTGCGGCATACCGTCGTGATATGGAATTAAAAATACCAAAAAGTATTGATTACGCAAATATGCCGGGACTGACCAACGAATTAGTAGAAAAATTGACGGCAACGCGGCCAGAAAACATTGCGGCACTGTCGCGAATCCCGGGTATGACGCCGGCTGGCATAATGGTTGTAATGCGTAAAATTAAATGTGGAAATTAGTTTTCACATATATTATGATAGTGGTCGCGCCGGTGTAGCTTAGCTGGTAGAGCATCTCTTTCGTAAACTCATCTGGATTATTTTGCAATCCTTTGATTTTTGCAGAATTTTAAGTTGTTTTAAACAGTAAAAGGGACAATTTTACCATGGCATGTAATTCCTGAATCACACATTAAACGAAGTCATTGCCGAATATAAAACACATGCCAAAGGTTCTTGTAAATCCACAATTTGTATCAAGCTGCCTTGCGAATAGTATTAGAACAATTCATCGTGTGCGCACTTATTGAGTTCTGAACGTTCACTTTCATATATGTGAGATGGACAGTCTATCATAAGATTAACCATTGCGTTTACCCCCCTGTACACCAAAGAGACTCGAAGTATTCTTTATCTATCATTTTGATTTCTTTCTCAAAAGTCGCACGAATTTCTTTTGTCTACATCATACATATTATTCCACATATATGAATATTGAATGGCGATATTAAATTAAAATGGCCACTTTGGAAATGTCTGATAAAATTGTGATGATATACGTATACACTCCTTAGATATACCTACTTGCATCTCTTGTTCTGTTTTATACTTTCCAAGTATTTGTGGTGCCATTGTTGGGTCAAATTGAATCCACGCAATATATTCATCGCCTTCTTTTGTTATACTCCATGTTTATTTATTGATTAATACTTTTGTCTTTCTTGAAACCAGCAACAATAAATTTAACAATTTTGGCAACAAGAAAAGGCAATACAAATACAATTATCACTCTTAAAACATTAGGTTCGTCAAGCAGGTCACATGAACAGCGCGGACAACCACAAATAATATTTCGAAACAAAGTATCTCTTGGATACTCAATATCCAGACACGCAATACAGGCCAATAAAGCACCTATGACAAAACAAAGGCGATTGATTCCTGTGTTGCCTGATTTATTTTTTGCCTGTATGTCCGTTTGTTTCTCTTTTTCGTATTCTACATTATTACTATCATTGAATCCGATATATTGACCGTTTTCTTTCTCTGCCAGCTCACATTCATTATTTTCATAATTTTCATAATTTTTACGTGATGTTTTTATAGCAATCAGCCCCAGCACAACCCATAATGCCAAATAAATCAAAGAAATATATTGCGCATCAGGATCAATTGATCGTGGAACATAAATCAAATTTATTATTACTGCTAAAAACAACAATTTATTTCGTAATTTTCTATCCTTTTTCCACGTTATCAAAGCAGGTATTAAATAGAAAATAAAACCACCAATAAAGACTCCTAATAAATAGGCCATTTTTCTCCCTTTTGTCATGTATAATTAAAAAGACCGCCATAGGAATCAAGCGGTCGGGGAGTTTGCGAAATCATAACATATAAAAAGACTCCGTTGCTTTCTGGCAAGCCCTGTTATATAGCAAACGGCTCTCCGACATAAGTCGTGGGATAGTCAATACAAAGAATCCGTCCACATAGCACGGTAAAGCTTTGTAAGGTATATGTTACAGGCTCGCAAAAGCCCTGAACCCAATTCCCATTGGATTCACGAAAATTATATCAGGAAAATAGTCAAAAGTAAACCGAGTATACCGACAAGTATTTTTATATAAGTTAGTTATAAAAACTATTTATAAATTCGGCAGTTCTTTTATTTATAAAATCGTCCGGTAAAATACCCACAAGTGTTTTTATATTATTTTGTTCATTATTAGCCAGATTGTGCCTTGGCAAATTATTAAAACATTGTGACATTTCATTTTTTTTGTTATCTGGCAATTTTGCTACCATAGCAAATTCTTCTGGTTTCTTAGAATATTTTATAAATAAGTCATTAATATTTTCAAAAACAATTCTACGTATATCTATATATGAAACCTTGGATAAATAAGGGCTCTTTCTGTGTGGGGGAGTTGGAGCTATGTGCTCCCATTCGTTTGTCCCAACTGAAAAATACAAACCCTCTTTGCACCGTTCTTGTTTTGATGTTTGTTCAATAAAAACTAAAACTTCATTTAAATTTGGAATTTTACTTCCAATAAATAGTTTGTATTTTGATTTCTCCTCAGACCAAGCCTGCCTAGAATCATCAAAATACTTTGACCTTTCATCAATAAAGGAATAAAAAGGCGTTAAAGTATAATTTTTAAAAACAAACAATGAAGGCATAATATTAAGCAGCCAAATTTAAAACTTCACCTAAATGTTCATTTCCACCCAAAGTAGCACCTAAGGCTTTCATAGGGCTAGTTTGATAGGCGATATCTGTTAACATTCTTGCGCCATAACCCTGCAAAGAATCTAACATCTCCTTTATTAATTTTCTTTCGTCTTCTGACAACAAATCAAAATTTTGTTCATCCGTATTAATTTTGAATAATACATTTTCTCCATAATTTGTATAATGAGAAAAAGAAACAACTTTCCCTTCTTTTTGTAAATCATTAAGGTTCGTATATACCTTTTGGTCAAAAGGGCCATAATTGTATCTGATGTATTCAAATTCAGAAATTTTATGTTCAAGCTTTCTAAATGCGGCCAAATCAATCAAATATGATAACTTTATCAAACTGGTCACATCACGAGGCTCGTCTTGCAAAATAAAACAAAGCAATTGCTTGGTTTTTTGGCACATAATTTAATTCCTTATATGTTATATTATACCATAACATTAGCAATATTAAAAATGCTAACGCAACAGAAAGTTTATGGATATTAGTAAGTTTTTTGGATATTGCAAATAAAAATTAATGAGGCAAGCTCAAAAATCTCTCATTGGAATTATACCAAAAAGCACAAAAAAAATCAATACGATTAATAAAAACACCGCCCATATAAGCGGTTTATTTTGATGTTATCCCTCTTCGTTTTACCTTGCAACGAATCGGATTTTTTGCATATATTTAATTGATTATGAATAGTCCATTTTTATGTGCGACAAAGGAGAATTTTATGGACGGGACAATAGTTTCTTTTTTAAATAAGAAATTTGAAGAGGCTGCCTTTGAATATGAAGGTGTAGAGTGTTGGTCTGCCCGAGAACTGCAAATATTGCTGGGGTACGTACAATGGCGTAATTTTGAAGAAATCATAGAAAAAGCAAAGAGTTCGTGTCAAAATAGTGGTATTTCGGTTGAAAACCATTTTGCTGACGTCAGCAAAATGGTCAAACTGGGGTCTGGATCAGAGCGCGCAATTCAAGATGTTATTTTAACTAGATATGCGTGCTATTTAATTGCACAGAATGGAGATCCACGTAAAACAGAAATTGCATTTGCTCAAACATATTTTGCATTACAAACGCGCAAACAAGAAGTTTTAGAAGAGCGTCTTGCGTTGGCAGAGCGTATGGAAGCTAGAGCGAAACTTACAGCGTCAGAAACAGAACTTTCAAAGCTCATTTATGAGCGCGGTGTTGATGAGTCTGGATTTGCAAGAATTCGTTCTAAGGGTGATGCGGCGTTATTTGGCGGAACAACAACACAAGAGATGAAACGAAAATATGGTTCACCTGAATATCGCCCCCTTGCAGATTTTATGCCAACGGTTGTAATAGCTGCTAAAAATTTGGCAACTGAAATGACAAACCATAATGTTCGTGCAACCGGCCTGTATGGCGAGAAACCAATAACAGAAGAACATATTCAGAATAACACGGCTGTACGTGGTATGTTAGAAAATCGCGGTATAAAACCAGAATTATTGCCGCCTGCGGAAGATATAAAAAAGTTGGAACACAGAGTAAAAAGTGCCGACAAAAAATTAGCGAAAACGGCACCGTGTTTTAATAAAAAATAAAAACACCGCCCGAATGGGCGGTTTATTCTGGTGCCGGCCACAAGACTTGAACTTGCGACCCCTTCATTACGAATGAAGTGCTCTACCAGCTGAGCTAGGCCGGCACATGCGGGCAGTATATCCTAATAAAAAACGAATTTCAAGCCTATTTGCGTATTTTTTTATTCCACCTTTACCAGATTTAATTGTGCCAGTGTGCCACCTATACCCCCCGGCATAAAAAACATTTTGGCCCTGGCATGGACACGGTGTTTGATTGCGGTTCCGAATAAAAAAGAATGCTTTTTCAAAGGTTTTTTGGTCCAAAATAGGGCCAAAAAAATCACAAATTGTCCACACCATACAAAACTTTTCAAAAAAGCCCCTTTGCGCCTAATTTAAAAAAGCGGCGGATTTCTTGTTGCATTTTATTATAAAGTATTGCAAACTATTGAACAGTCGCCGGTGTTAGGCTGGTAGTGTATCCCTTCGTAATGAGGGGGTCGTAGGTTCAAGTCCTATCACCGGCACCAGAATTAAAAGAACATGAACCAGATTGCAATAATTATTATTAAATAAATCGGCACTGCGCCTTTGGCGGTGGCTGGGGCGCGTATCGTGCCCCTTTTTTAATAATAGTAAAACAAAGGTAAGACAAAATGGCATATCCAAAAACCGATGCGCGCACAGACTTTACAACGCTGGAACAAGAAATCCTGGCATTCTGGCGCAATGACGATACGTTCCATAAATCTTTGAACAAAACAAAACAAGGACACCCGTTTTCGTTCTATGACGGGCCACCGTTTGCAAACGGTTTGCCACACTGGGGACATCTGGGGGTGTCGGCGGTCAAGGATATGGTTGCACGTTATCAAACAATGCGCGGTCGTTATGTTGTGCGCGAATTAGGCTGGGACTGTCACGGATTGCCGGCTGAATCATCGGTTGAAAAAAAGCAACATCGCCAGGCCAAAGATATTGTCGCAACAGACGGAATTGCTGCGTTCTGTGATATGTGCCGCAGCGACGTTATGACATATTCAACCGAGTGGTTAAAATATTTTGAACGCATTGGTCGTTGGGTTGATGGTGGCGATAACTATGGCTATCGCACAATGGATAAAAACTATATGGAATCTGTTATCTGGGCGATAAAAGAATTACATAATCGTGGTCTGTTATACAAAGATTATCGCGTAAATCCATTTGATTGGAAATTGGGCACCGTTCTGTCTAATTCCGAGGCATCAAGTGAATACCAAGATGTAACAGACGACGCAATCACCGTGTGGTTTGAACTGGAAAATGGCGACCGCGCATTGGCGTGGACAACAACGCCGTGGACATTGCCTGCGAACAGTGCACTGGCCGTGAATCCAGATATGAAATATCTGCGTATGCGTGACGCCGATGGTGCGATTTACGTTATCGCAGAATCACGCCTGGCGGCGTATGAAAAGCAATTTGCAAACGCAACCCAGATTGGTGTGGTGTCTGGCCGCGATTTAGTTGGACTGAAATACAAACCATTGTTTGACTATTACGCCGATACGTCTGATTTATTGTATCAAATAATCCCAGCGGACTATGTTTCTGATGGCGACGGGACAGGTATTGTGCATATCGCACCAGCATACGGCGAAGATGACTTTTGGGCAGCAAAAAACATTGACCCGAAATTTCCTGTTTTGTTAAACGTTGATGATTACGGCAATTACACCCCTGACGTTCGCGATTGGGCCGGCGAAAATATTTTTGACGCAAACCCCAAGGTTATCGCACACCTGCGTGAAAATGGTCATTTGGTAAAAAAAGAACAACATCGTCATTCATATCCCTATGGCCCACGCAGCAAGGAAAAACTGATTTATCGCGCAACAGATTCGTGGTATATTGACGTGCCGAAAATCCGCAATCGCCTGGTTGAAATTACCAAGTCTCAAACAAAATGGACATCGGCAGGCGACCGGTTTTTAACCTGGATAGAAGGCGCACGTCCGTGGTCTATTTCGCGCAATCGTTTCTGGGGAACACCACTGCCGATATGGACACGCGACGGCAAATACAAAATATTTGGTTCTATTGCAGAAATAGAAGAATTCTTTGGTGTGAAAATAAACGACCTGCACCGGCCGACACTGGACGCGTTGGAAAAAGACGGTTGGAAACGTATTCCTGATGTTTTGGATTGTTGGGTTGAATCAGGCTCTATGCCGTTTGCGTCATTGCATTACCCGTTTGAAAACGCCGATAAATTTGCGGCAACATTCCCGGCCGATTATATTATAGAAGGCCAAGACCAAACCCGTGGTTGGTTTTATTCATTGATGGTTATGGCAACCGCATTGTTCGACGCACCGGCGTTCCGCACGGTATCCGCAAACGGTATGATTGTTGATGAACACAAAAAGAAACTGTCCAAGTCTGTTGGTAATTTTGTAAATCCCGAAGAACAGATTGAACAATCTGGCGCAGATGCCGTGCGCTTGTTCATACTGGGGTCTGGGTTTATGAAGGCCGAACCAGTATCTATTGATATGGCGGGCAAGGTGTTCAGTGACGCCACAAAAACAATCCTGACCCCGCTGTGGAACGCATATCACTTCTTTACACTGTATGCGAATGCCGGCAACATTGTTGCGACGAACAATTACAGCACAAACAACGTATTGGATAAATACATTGTTGCCGAATTAAACGAACTGATTCGCGTGGTGGGCGCAGCGTTGGACGAATACAAACCCGATGCGGCAATTAAAGAATTCGTGCGATTCTTGGACATTTTGAACAACTGGTATATCCGTCGGTCACGTGAACGTTTCTGGGGCGAAGATGTGGACGCGTTTAACACGTTGCACTATGTGCTGACCACTGTGTGCAAGTGCCTGGCACCGTTTGCACCCTTTATCAGTGAATATATTTACAAAAACCTGACGGGCGCAGAATCAGTGCACCTGCAATCGTTCCCAACGGCCACCGATACAGATGACACAATCGTTCGCGATATGCGTCGCGTGCAATCGGTTGTGTCGGTTGGAAAACAGTTGCGCGAACAATATAAATTGCGCAATCGTTTGCCGATTTCTAAAATCACAATCGCAGGCAATGATTTACACGCATACGTCGACATTATTGCTGACGAATTAAATGCCAAACATATAGATTTCACGCCGAATATTTCGGCAGTTGCGAACAGTTTTATTTACCTGATTACGCCAAAAATTGGTGCGCGTTTGGGTGGCGCATTGCGTGAAATTATCCCGGCGGTAAAGCAGGGTGCATATGAAATTTCTGGCGATAAATTGGTTGTTGGTGCGCACACATTGAACGCTGATGAATTTGAAAATCGTCTGACGGTGTTGCCAGGCATTACCGGTGCCGCATTGCCAGATAACACCGCGGTTATTGTTCTGGATACAGAAATGAACGCCGAACTGGTTGCCGAAGGATTGGCGAACGACGCGCTGCGCTTTATCCAAGATTCGCGCAAGGCCGCTGGTCTGGACGTTTCAGACCGAATCAAACTGACCTATAACGCAGACCCCGCGCTGGCCGCTGCAATAGAAGCGCATCGTGCGCGCATTATGTCGGACGCGCTGGTTGTTGAAATGACACGTGGCGATGGCGAATACGAAACCCAAATAGAAGGTTATGCAATCACCATCGGAATTCAAAAGGCATAAATGACACCAAAACAATATTTTGAAATTGTTCCGTCACGGCTGAATATGGATATTCGTTCTGAATTATATTTCATAAACGAATTCACGTTCGCCGTGGCTGTCATTTTGTCGGCCCAGGCAACTGATAAAAAAGTCAACGAAGTGACGCCGACTTTGTTTCAGATTGCGCCGACGCCGGCAAAAATGATTGCACTGGGGATTGATGCATTAAAACAACATATTCGCGTGATTTCGTTTTTTAATAACAAGGCGAAAAGTATCATCGGCCTGGCGACGCAATTGATGGAATACGCCGGCAACGATGATGTGAATTATAAATTTCCGGCAAAATTTCATAATCGCGATGAATTGATGAAATTACCTGGCATTGGGCAAAAAACTGCAAATGTTATTATGAATGTTTTGTGGGATGCGCCAAATATCGGTGTTGATACACACGTTTTTCGCAATGCACACCGTTATGGCTGGGTTGGGGCAGACGCCAACACACCAGAACGCGTTGAATCTGAACTGTTAAAAAAAATTCCAAAAAAATATCACGCAATTTGCAATCACGTGATGGTTTTGCACGGGCGATATATTTGTCGCGCACTGCGCCCAAAGTGTGCCGAATGTCCGGTTGCACATATTTGCACCGCCCGCGACAAAACGATATAAACATTTGTTATATTGAAATCAGTTGGTCTTGTTTGTCTGTTATACGGGCAATCTCGGAATTTATTGTCGCTAATTTTTCAGACGCCGCAGCGTCACCACCCAGGGCCGCAGCAGTCAATTCTTTTTGTTCATTGCGCAGACGTTCCAGATATTTTTGCAATTTTAATGAAACAATATATTTTTCCGCCGCCACCGCGTCCAGGTTTAATTCTGGCGCATCGCCGTCCAGCGATATATCCAATGTCGCCAAAAATTCAGCATAGCGTTCGGCAATTTCTGGATACTTGTTTGTAATAAACACCAATGTATTGCGCGTAATTGCGTCAATTTCAGGCACCGCAATTTCAGGCGCATTTGATTTGCGTGACCATTTATGCCACTGGTTAAATTTACGCGAATTATATTCGTTTTCATATTCCGCACGCAACGAAATATCGGTAATTTTATCCGTTTGGGATTTCAAGAATTTTTCCGCCTGGGCGCGACCACCCGGTGTTGATACGATATAATTTTTATTCGCGATATCCCATATAAAATCGGTCAGACCCGTTGCGTTGTTTATTATTGTGTCCATTGCGTCTTTGCCAGATTTTTTTAATATTTCATCTGGGTCTTTGCCACCCGTGACAAATGCAAATTTAATATCTGAGTTATCGCGAATAAACGGCAATATCAGATTCGCCGCACGCGTCGCAGCTTTTTGTCCGGCGACATCGCCATCAAAGCAAAATACAATATTTCTGTTTGCCTTGCACAGTATTGCCAGGTGGTCTTCGGTCAACGCAGTCCCCAATGGCGCGACCGTTTCTGGAAACCCGTGACACTGCATTTGAATTGCGTCAATTTGCCCTTCGACAATAATGGTGCGATTGTTGCGATGAATACTTTCACGGGCAAAGTTAAATCCAAAAATAGTTTTGCGTTTATGAAATATTTCCGTATCTGCAGTGTTGATGTATTTCGGCTCAGACCCGTCCAGACTGCGTCCAGAAAATGCAACAACCTGGCCCCGGGCAGAAAAAATAGGAAACATCAATTTATCACGAAAGAAATCATACATTCCATAATCGCCACGCCGACACAATCCTGTGCCAATCAGAACGTCTTGCTTGGTATTTACAAATTTATTTGCGATTAAATTATTTTTTGGTGCATACCCCAGACGATATTTCTTTATCATTTCGTCGGTAAAACCGCGCCCACGAATATATTCCAACGCAACCGCGCCTGCGGGGGTGAATAACTGTTTCTGGTATTCCGCCGCCGCACGCTCAGTAATATCAAAATAAGATTCTTCGCGTTGAACAATCGCTGGGTCACGCGGTTTGAATTCTGGTAACTTCAATCCGGCCATTTCTGCCAATTCTTTGATAGCATCAACAAAACCTATGTTTTCAGATTTCATTGTAAACGAAATGATATCGCCGTGTTCACCACAACCAAAACAGTGATAAAAACCCTTGTCTTCGTTCACGGAAAAACTGGGTGTTTTTTCATTGTGAAACGGACAACAGCCCCAGTAATTTTGCCCCTTTTTCGTCAATGGCACACGTTTTGACACCACATCCACGATTGACAATCGCGTGCGCAGTTCATCGGTAAAGTTTTTATCATAATTTGCCATTACTTTGTTTTTTTGCGAAACCGCGTGGACGGTTTCTTGTTATTTATCAATTCAATCGCGGTGGCTAAATCCGGCTGTTCTTTGACCGATACATTTACGCGATTTGATGAAATGTATGCGCCATAGCGTCCTGTTGGATAATAATAAATTATTTTATCCGTCGCCGGATTTTTTCCCAATTCAATCGGGTCTGCCTTTTTAGGGCCACCGGCCAATAATTCGCGTGCAGCGTCCAATGTGATTGTTTCCGCCGTATATTGTTTTGCCGCGGTGTTTTTCTTGCCATCGGTCACATACGGGCCAAAGCGTCCCACACGGAATGAAATACCATCGCCCAAATCAACGGATGTTGGGGTTGCTCGCGCTGGTGCATCACCGTCGGCGGTCACTGGTGCCATCGCCCCCAGACGCGCCGTATAATCACATGTCGGATAATTTTCACACCCAATAAATGCACCAAATTTAGATAATTTTATTCCCAGTTTTCCGCCACACTTTGGGCACTTATTGTTACCATCTGGGAACAAGTGATTATGCATAACATCGTTTATTTGGTCAATAATTTCGGTTGTTTTTACCCCACGCGCACCATCAATCATCGATTCTGTGGGAACCCAAAACGCACGCAGTGCAGCGATTTTATCACGTTTACCGTTTGATACATCGTCCAAAGTATCTTCGGTTTTTGCGGTGAAATTCACATCAACCAGCTCATCAAAATATTTTGCCAAATACGCCGCGATAACCCAACCACCAGATGTCGGATGAAAACGACGCTGTTTATCCTGTTCGACATAGCCACGGTCAACAATTGTTGACATAATCGTTGCATATGTTGATGGACGACCAATTCCTAATTCTTCCAGTTTTTTCACCAATGACGCTTCGGTATAACGTGCAGGCGGTTGTGTGAAATGCTGTTCGGGGGCCAGTTCGATTATAGTCACAGCATCGCCAACCGACAATGGTGGCAATTTTGATTCATTTGCGTCCACATCGTCATCGTGAGATTCGGTATAAACGCGCATAAACCCATCAAACGTGCGCGTTGTTCCAACCGTATGAAAAATCGCTGTATGTGCATCATTTTCTATATCCAGGGCAACACTGTCAAATTCTGCATTAGTCATTTGACACGCAATTGTGCGTTTCCATATCAGGTCATATAATTTGGCTTCGTCCCCAGTCAATTTCGGCGCAGTGCCATCAAAGTGCGTGGGACGAATTGCCTCGTGTGCTTCTTGGGCATTCTTGGATTTTGTGACATAAACATTTGGTGTTTTTGGAACAAATTTTTCACCGTATGTTTTACCTATATACGCACGAATATCACTGACCGCATCCGCTGAAAGATTTGTTGCATCAGTTCGCATATATGTAATCAAACCTTGTTCATATAATTTCTGGGCGGTCGACATCGTGCGCTTTGACGCAAAGTATAATTTACGCGCCGCTTCTTGTTGCAGGGTGCTGGTTGTAAATGGTGCGGCGGCACGACGCGATGTTTTTTTCTTGTCAATTGCAATGACTGTGCATGCAATTTCAGGCGTGCCAATTTGCGACAAAATGTTATCCATCTGGGATTTGTTTTCAATGGTCATCTTGTCAATTTTTTTATTCGCCACCGAAATCAAATTTGCATTAAATGTCGCATCGTTTGTACCACATGTCGCGCCCAGTGACCAGTATTCAACGGGTTTGAACGCTTCTATTTCACGCTCGCGATCAACGACCAGTTTCACCGCCACCGATTGCACACGGCCGGCCGATTTACCCAGATTGCGCCGCCACAGCAATGGCGAAATACCAAACCCAATCAGGTAATCTAATGCGCGACGCACCATATACGCATCAACCAGGTTCTGGTCAATTTCGCGCGGGTTTTCAATTGCGTTTTGCACGGCCTTTTTCGTAATTTCGTGGAACGCAACACGATAAACTTTTTTACCAGATAAAACCTTTTTCGCCTTTAATATATCCAAGATATGCCATGCAATGGCCTCGCCCTCGCGATCAGGGTCGGACGCCAGATATACTGCATCGGCCTTTTTTAATTCGTCGATAATCAGTTTAATCTGCTTTTCCTTGCCCGGCATAATTTGCCATTTCATATTGAAATCATGCGCAGTATCAACACTGCCATTTTCAGGCACCAAATCACGAACATGCCCAACAGATGCAATTACGCGCCAGTCTGCCCCCAGATATTTTTCAATCGTTTTAGCCTTGGATGGTGATTCCACAATCAGTAAATTCATAATCTTCTAACTCCCCTTGGCAGATAATTGTTGATCCTTGTGAATATGTGCATTTTGGGCCAGACCAAATCCAAACATCAATGATAACAAACTGCTGCCACCAAATGACATCAATGGCAGCGGCACACCGACCGTTGGCATCAGTCCCAGCACCATAGAAATATTTATAAAATAATAAATGAAAAAGTTCAACATAAAACCAAAACAGATAAGTTGCCCAAATCGATTCCGGCACGTTTTCGCACACCAAAACAGCACCAGAATTATCCACGTATATACCGCCAGCAATATAAACGCGCCAATAAAGCCCAATTCTTCGCCCAGCATTGTGAATATAAAATCGGTTTGCTTTTCAGGCAAAAAAGACTGTTGTGATTGCGAACCGTTCAGATATCCTTTTCCTGTAATACCGCCTGAGCCAAACGCGATTTTTGCCTGATTTATTTGGTATCCGGCACCACGTGCATCGTGGTCGGGGTCAATAAATGTGATTATACGGTCGCGCTGATAATCATGCAGCCCACCATACCAAACAACGGGGGCCGCCATCAGACCTAAAATTGCGGCGATAATAAACCACTTTTTCTGGGCACCGACGATATAGAAAACACCGACCGTAATCATACCCATTGACAATGCCGTTCCTAAATCTGGTTGTGCCACAATCAATCCAAACGGCACCAGCAACATTGCAATCGGCACCAGGTAATTTTTTATCTGGGACAATTCAACCGAATTCATCCATGCAAAATAACGTGCCAACGCCAGCACCAGCGCAATCTTTATCAATTCTGATGGTTGTATATGAATAAAACCTAAATTCAACCAACGCTGGGCCCCCATACCAGTATGCCCAACAAACGTCACCAGAATTATCATTATTAACGCGATTGCATAAATCAAATATGCTGATTTTATCCACGTCTTGATATTTGTAAATGCGGCAAAGAAAAATACAACAAACCCTAACAATATTTTCATCAATTGGGACAAGGCAAACGGTTGCCATGCGCCACCGCCCGCCGAATACAACACAACAATTGACGTCGCCAGCACCAAACACATTGGCGTAAACAATGCAACCGAAAAACGCGACAGTTTTTCAGAAAATGTCATCATACTTGCATTAGAAACGCGTGTCAGTCGTGCCATACTATTTACTACCTTTTAATAATTCTCGCATTACGGCGGCCGCAGTGCGTGCGGCAGAACCACTGCCACCACTATGTTCTGTAATAACACATACAGCATATTTTGGATTGTTCAAAGGTGCATACCCTACAAACAATCCATGATTACGCATGTGCCACTTTAATTGTTCATTGGTTAAAACACCGCTTTTACGTTCAGCCTTGGAAATACTGCGCACCTGAGATGTTCCCGTTTTTCCGCCCATCTTTGCACCAGCAACATTTATCGCACTGCCAGCGGCAGTCCCCCCGGGACGCGTTACCTGTTCCAGACCGTTCATCACATATTTTATATTTTTCGGTTGCAGCCCCAATGAATCAAATTCCGGTTTTTTATCCGTCATAATCAGACGCGGACGCACAACACGATTCGACACTGTGCGTGCAATCATTACACACAATTGCATACAATTTGCCAGAATAAAACCTTGGCCAATGCCGGAAATAATCGTGTCGCCATGCACCCAACGTGCGCCAACATTTTTTTCCTTCCAGTATCTGTCAGGAATAACACCGGGCATTTCGCGTGACAAAATATCGTCCATATATTTTTCCGTAAACCCCAGTTTTAATGCCATCTTGCGAATTGCATCAATACCGATACGCAATGCCATCTGGTAAAAATATATGTCGCAAGAATGTTTCAATGCGCCCGCCAGGTCAACCCAACCGTGACCTTTGGCCTCCCAGCAATGATACCGCCGGTCGCCATAGTCCCAGTGCCCTGGACAAAATACTTTTTCGGTCGGGGTAATTGCCCCTGATTCCAGCCCCGCCAAAGCCACAACAATTTTAAATGTAGAGCCAGGTGGATACAGTCCTTCGACCACCTTGTTCATAAATGGTTTAGCAACGTCACTGCGCAGCGATGCCATATATTCATCACCATCATCAGATGTAAAATTATTCGGGTCAAAACTGGGAGTCGACACCATCGCCAGAATATTACCTGTTTCAATTTCCAGTGCAACACCACATCCTGCCCGATGTGTGGTTAATGCGTCATATAATTTACGTTGGGCCGCGTCATTTATAGTTGTTTGCAGATTATTGCCCAATTGTGGTGCAACGTATTGTGATTTATCTTCGCCCGTGACACGGCCAACCGCGTTAGTTATCATTACTGTTTGACCGGGCGTCCCAGCCAACGTGTCATCAAAACGTTTTTCCAAACCAGTTACACCCTGGGTAAAAAACGGTGCATTTGGAATTGAATTTTTAGGTGCACCTACATAACCGAATACCTGGGCACCGGCAGGCCCCATTTCATACACGCGGGCAAACCCACTGGCCACGCGCAACCCCGGCAGGTTACGCGCCTGTAATTTTGCTAATTTTTCCCAGTTTGTATTTTCACTGACCAAGACCGGTTGAAAACGTGGTTGCTTTTTTATCTTGGCACGGATTTTTTCCACCCGCTTTGGCCGCAGGTTTAATTCCGCCGTCACCGTTTCAATCAGCGCGTCCAGGTCTGTTGCCTCTTCGGGAATAATGTAAATCCGATATATTGGCGCGTCACGCGATATTGGCGTGCCAGATGCAGACATAATTTTTCCGCGTTCAGGCATATTTATCTGGATACGGAAAGAGTTATTCTCGCTCTTGCGAGTATATTCACGATAATTAAACACCTGCATCTGTAACATGCGCAAAACCAACACAGACGTCAGCACCGCACCAGTTGTCAAAAATAATGCTGCACGCCGGTCAAATGTTTGGGCAACTTCTTTATCTATCATATTGCGCCCTTTCGATTAATGCGGTGATTGGGGTGTATAATGTGGTGCACCATACGAATATCCATATTCCGCGTCCCAGATTTGACCACCCAATATGTGAACATAATAATAACAACACACCAATGCCAAAGAATACAACAAATGGCACAAACGCACGGTCTGACGTACGTGTTAAATCAATATATCCCTGGAATCCATTTACCGCATATGCAAAACAATACAATGCTGTCCAAAATAATGTTGTGTTTGAATTATAATCAATTAAAAAACAAAATATTACCGAAATCAATGGAAACCACGGTGTTGGCCGAACAAAAGAACAATAAAAAATCGGTATCAACGCCAGCACGCCCGCCGGATTCCATATCGGCACAGCCAAACGCCACAACGCAATTACCAGTAAAAACGGTGTGGCGTGACGTAAAAATTTTAAGATATCTGTCTTCATTTATATTCGTGCGTTGTATCAAATTGTAAAACCATCACGCGTGACAGTTTTGAAACCGGCGTAACCTTTACATGATTATCGCGCGTCATTTCACCGACAATAATCCCTGCCGGCAAAATACCACTGATATTACTGGTCACCACCTTGATACCGGGGGTTGGTTCAAATTCGGGATCACTGAAAAATCCCATTATTGGATGCGTACCACCAGTGCCAGTCATGAAACCATACACCTCGGACCCGGCAATGCGCACCGCAATATTTGAATCAGAATCAGTCAATGCGCGAACACGCGTAAATCCAGATGCCGCATCAATCACAATTCCAACCAATGTTCCATCTGTGGATACAACAACCATACCTGGTGCAATACCGTCACGCGACCCCTTGTTTAACAAAAATGTATTATGGTGAAATGCCGATGTATCATGAATAATATCGGCCAAGACAGTCTTGTATGGCGAAGAGTGGACAATATCCAATTCACGCGCCAGTTTTTGATTTTCGGCAATTGCCACATCACACGTATTTTTATCCGCCAATGCCGCATCCAGACGAACACGCAATTCTTCGTTTTCTGTCCGCAAGTTTGCTAATTCATGAATATTTGAAATCAGATTTCCTGTTGCACGCACTGGCCACGTCACAATATCACCCACGGCACCAGCCACCGGCACAACGACATGCCCCATTGCGTTCATAATTTTATAATCAGGCTTTGCAATCATAATATAGATAAAAATGACCGGCAATGCCGCTGCCGCGACAGCCGATTTTATCAATGTTTGCACCCGCGAAGATAATTTATTCTGGTTCATCGGCCACCAGTTTAGACACTAAAAACCAGATATTCAATAAAAACTTGATTTTTCCTTTAATTATGTCACAATCAGACGGCAGTAAAACAAATCCGAAATGGCAGGCATTGCCATCAGGATACTAAAAAAAGGTGAAAAAATGCCAAAACTGAAAACAAAGTCGTACTTGAAAAAGCGCGCATCAATGACTGCGACCGGTAAAATCCGTGTTGCCCGTAATGCCCACAAGAAACTGTTGCGTCATAAATCTGCACGTGCAAACAACGCGGGTTCTAAACCACAGTATCTGAATGATAACATGACCGGTCAGGCGAAAATCTTGGCCCCATATGGTTTGAAATAAGTAAGGGGGTATTAAGATGGCAAGAGTAAAACGCGGAACAACCGTAAAACAAAAACATAACAAAATCTTGGCCCGTGCCAAAGGGTATCTGGGTCGCCACAGCACAACATACCGTGCCGCCCGTGAAAAAACGGAAAAAGCGGGTCAGTATGCATATCGCGATCGTCGCGTTAAAAAACGCGAATTCCGCGGGTTGTGGATTGTCCGTATCAATGCCGCTGTTCGCAGCAATGGCTTGACATACAGCCAGTTTATGAACGGCCTGAGAAAGGCTGGCGTTGCCCTGGATCGCAAGGTCTTGGCAGAAATGGCGTATGCTGGGGACGAAAACTTTGCCAAATTGGTCGAAGTTGCAAAACGATTTATTGTCGCCGAATCTAAATAACCCTTGGCGGCGGGTAGTTGTTTTGTCATAATAAAAGCCGTAGAGATACGGCTTTTATTTTTTAGAAGGTAGATAAATATGCTGGAACAAATAAAAAATATAAAAACACTTGATGAATTACAGGCGTTATATGCCGCAACATTTGGTAAAAATGGAACGATGACATTGCGGCTGCGCCAGATGAAGGACCTGGATAACAATGCACGTGCGGCATTAAATGATGAAAATACCGCATTGCGCACGGCATTTAAAACACGCCAGTCAGAGATAGAGCAGGCGGTTTTAATGGAAAAATTAGCGTCACAAAAACTGGACGCAACATTAAACCCAATGCCGGAATCCCGCGGTGGACTGCATCCACAGACGCGTGCGCTGGCTGATATATCGGCAATTCTGGAATCATTTGGGTATACAATGCAAACCGGACCCGAGGTTGAAGATGACTGGCATAACTTTACTGCACTGAATACACCAGAATATCACCCTGCGCGTGATATGCAAGATACGTTCTTTCTGGGCAATCATAATGTATTGCGCACTCAGACATCGGCTATTCAAATTCGCAGTATGGAAAAATTAGGCGTTCCAATTAAAATTTTTGGCGTTGGCGCAACATATCGCAAAGAAATGGACGCCACGCACGCGCCAATGTTCCACCAGATAGAAGGCCTGTATATTGATAAAAACGTAACAATGCGTGACCTGATTGGTGACGTCAAAGCGTTTTTACAGAAATTCTTTGAAATAGACGACGTTAAATTGCGTATTCGTCCGTCTTATTTCCCGTTCACCGAACCAAGTATTGAAATTGATATATTGTGGCAGGGTAAAAAGTGGTTGGAAATTATGGGTGCTGGTATGGTGCATCCGAATGTGTTGCGCAATTGCGGCATAAATCCAGATGAATATCAGGGGTTTGCATTTGGATTTGGCTGGGACAGATTGGCCATGTTGAAATATGGTCTGAATGATATTCGCCAGTTTTATGATGGCGATATTCGTTGGTTAGAAAATGCTGATATTTAATGTGGGGGTTTTGTTATGAAATGGACACTTGATTGGTTAAACGATTATTTAAAAACTGATGCGTCGGCCGCAGAAATATCAGATACACTGACGCGTATAGGACTGGAAGTAGAAGATTTAATAATCCCAGTTGCACCAATTGCTGCCAAAATTGTAAAATGTGATGCAATGGCTGACAGTGACCATCTGCATGTATTACAGGTAGACGATGGCACCGGCATATTACGCCAGGTTGTATGTGGCGCACCAAATGCACGCGTGGGATTGATTTCTGCACTGGCGTTGCCAGGTTGTGTTATCCAGGGTCATGAAATTTCAGCCGGAAAATTGCGCGGGGTCGTATCAAATGGCATGATGTGCAGTAGCGCAGAACTGGGTATAAATGATGATAACAGCGGTATTATTGAATTACCAAACAATACTGTGATTGGCACACCTGTGATGGACACACCAATTGTATTTGACGCGGGTATAACACCAAATCGTCCGGATTATCTGGCGGTGCGCGGGATTGCGCATGATTTGGCCGCAGCAGGTGTGGGCGAATATATCGCTCCAAATGATGACGTATTACCATTACAAAAAACATCGCGTAATGTGGTAATAAGAACAGACCGTTGTCCGGTGTATCAATTCTGTGAAATCAGTGGAATCAACGTTTGCCCATCTGATAAAAAAATTGCGTCACGTTTGGCGGCAATTGGTATCAATCCGAAAAATGCACCAATTGATGCAACAAATTATATCTGCTTTGACATGGCACAACCAATGCACTGTTTTGACGCCGATGAAATTCATGGTGATATTGTTGTGCGTATGGCGACGCCGGGCGAAAAATTTACCGACCTGTTCGGGACAGAACATGAATTAACCGACAGCGATATGGTTATAGCCGATAATATGGGGATTCTGGCACTGGCTGGTGTAATTGGTGGTGCGCGTGGTGCAACCACAGATAAAACGAAAAATATTATCCTGGAAAGTGCGTATTTTAACCCGGTGTCTGTGCGAAAATCAGCCAAACGTATTGGCGTGTCAACCGATGCGTCATACCGTTATGAACGCGGAATTAATCCAACAATTACCGGTATTGCACTGGCGTGGGCCGCTAAAATAATTACAGACGCATGTGGTGGTAAAATCACAGGTGTCGGTTGTAGTGGAAAAATACCATATGAAAAAACGGTTATAAAATATCGTCCGGAATTGTTCTTGGCCAAGACCGGTATTGATATGCCGGCCGACACGCAACGTGAAATATTTGAACGCCTGGAGTTTGTTGTTGATGTAAAAGGTAATGATTGGAACGTTACACCACGCGCCGCGCGTGTTGATATCACAATTCCAGAAAACCTGGTTGCAGAATTATTGCGCATATATGGATATGACAAACTGGCCGATGTTGCGACGCATACCGCAGACGACGCGGCACCGCATGATGATTTTTACATGAATACAAAATCAGAATTGGCAGCGCGTGGCCTATATGAATGTAAATCCTTCGGTTTTGGCAATTCAAAAACTGAACAAATGATTTCTGATAAGCCTGTTATCCCAGTAACAAACCCAATTGTTACGGATATGGACACGGCGCGAAATTCGCTGTTGGGTAACGTGTTACAATTTGTTGCTAATAATGAAAAACGCGGATTTCCAAACCTGGCTATGTTTGAATTGGGCACCGTATTTGATGGCGATATGCCTGGCGCACAACATACCCAGATTTGTATTGTTCGTACCGGTGTAAACGCACCACGTCATTGGTCGGGCCGTAATCGCGCATATGATATATATGATGTCAAGGCGGACCTGGTATCACTGATGCACGGCCAGAATTTCACCGTATCAACCGATAATCCGCCACGTTGGGCGCATCCGTTCCGCTATGGCGCGATTTACCAGGGCAAGAAAAAGATTGCTGAATTTGGTGAATTGTCCCCGATTGTTGCGCGTGCAATGAAAATCAAGACAAACGTCATGATTGCAATTGTGGACGATGTGAAAAATTTACCGGCACCACGCAAACCGCGCGAAGCAAAAATATCTGAATTCCAGCCGATAACGCGCGATTTTGCATTTATCGTTACCAGCGATATGCCGGCCGAAAAAATCATTGCGGCGGCACGTGGCGCGGATAAACGTATAACCGATGTGGTTGTGTTTGACGCGTTTGCAATGCCAAACGGTGACAAGTCAATCGCAATCACGGTTACAATTATCCCGACGGATAATATGTCTGATACAGATTTGATGGAATTACAAAACAATGTCATCAAAAATGTAGAGGTAAAATGTAACGCAAAAATACGTGATAAATAAGTAAAAAAATACCGGCTTTTGCCGGTGTTTTTTTATATTTTTAATTATTAAATAGAAAGTGACAAATATCGCCGTCTTGCATAATATATTCTTTGCCAACCAGGCGCATTTTACCGGCTTCTTTGACCGCAACCTCGCCACCATATTCAATATAATCGGCCGGTGAAATAATTTCGGCACGAATAAAACCACGTTCAAAATCAGTATGAATTTTACCGGCGGCCTGGGGTGCGGTCATGCCACGTGTAATAGTCCAGGCGTGTGCTTCCTTGGGACCAACGGTATAAAATGTTTGCAGACCTAGTGTTTCATATCCTGTTTTTATAATCTGGTCCAGGCCGGATTCAGATAATCCCAAATCGTCCAAGAACATCTTGCGTTCGTCTGGATCAACAATTTGCGAAATTTCCATTTCTATTTTTGATGAAATTACCAAAACGGGCGCAACTGCCCCATATTTTGCCCGGACGGCATCGGAATATTTATTACCGGTTGCGGCGGCCGATTCTTCAACATTGCAAACGTAAATCACCGGCTTTGCCGTCAGTAAATTAAACGGCGATGCGCTGACACCCGAATTACGCGCCGGCGTGCCAGCCGCCAAAGCGTCACGAATAATCTTTGCATCGGCCAATAATTTTATTGCATTTTTATCCTGACCATGCGCCTTTTTTTCCAGGTTTTTAATCTGTTTATCCATACTTTCCATATCGGCCAGCATCAGTTCTGTTTCAATTGTTTCAATATCGTCCAACGGGTCAATTCGGCCATTTACATGCACAATATCGTCATTTTCAAAACAGCGCACAACATGAATAATCGCATCTGTTGATAAAATATTACCCAGAAATTTATTTCCCAGCCCCTCGCCATTAGATGCGCCACGAACCAGACCGGCAATATCAACAATTTCTAGTTGTGTTGGTATAATTTTAGCACTGTTATCAACCGCAGCCAAATTTAACAATGTCTGGTCTGGGACAACAACACGACCAGTATTCGGTTCAATTGTACAAAACGGATAATTTTGTGCGTCGGCCGCCGCCGATTGTGTCAGTGCATTAAACAGTGTTGATTTACCAACATTTGGTAATCCAACAATTCCACAATTGAATCCCATAACTAAATCCTTTATAATGCGTTTAATATGTCATACATGTGGAATGAATTCAATATAAAAACCGTGCCAGCGGAAACAATTGTTTACCGCAATGGCATGTTTTGCCCGGAATTATCAACACTGGGTGGGACGGTTATTGATAAAAATTACGACGTTCCGGTTCATATAATATATGTTGGTGAAATTAGTGGTGAAAACCGGTTAAATATTGATATTTTGGTACCAAATCAGCCGGTCGTTTTATCGGTGCGTGTAAAAAATAATTTGCCGGCCTTTTTTAACATTTTTATCAAAAACACCGGGAAAAATTCTGAAATTCATGGCGGCGTCTTGTTGGAAAATAATAACGATTTAACGTATAATATAACTGCCCGTCATGCCACACCCGACACGACCATTTGTGTAAAGTCTAAACTGGTTGCGTCTAAAAATACAAAATCAAAATTGTCTGGCACTGCCATTATTGAAAAAAATGCCGGGAATGCGATTTCTGATATTGCATTTTCGGCCCTGGCGGATAAAACCGCACGAATCGAATTTATGCCGGCACAACGAATTTCATCGGTTCCAAAATCAGCCGATCACAGTGCATCGATATTTCACCCATCAGATTGCCAGATTGAATATCTACGCGGTGCAGGATTATCCGGGGCGGAAACAATTGCCGCCATGCGCGAAGCGTTCATGAACGATTTATAAAACCCATATTGAATATAAAAAACGCCCGGCAAACATATGCTTGTCGGACACAAAATAACCACCGCGTCATTGACGGGTCAGAACTTATTTTTTCTTAAAGCCCTGTTTGGCCTTTAATTTAGGATTGGTTGGGTCAATCAGGATAACCTGTTTACCACGACGAATTTGTTTTACGTTGCCGCGTTTCTTCCAAGCCTTTAATGAACTTAAAAATTTCATATCTAAATCCTTTATTGCGTGGTGATTATAAACGTTTTTTGTAAAAAATCAAATAATTATTATAATACTTATTTATTTTTGTTTGTTTTAAACAATTTGCTTAAAATCATTTCTTATTAATAATTTTGTTGTAGTAATAGGGCCTGTTGATATTGTTGATAAAAATATTCAACTTGTTTTTAACAAGTTTTCAACATAAAAATACCGGTTTTCTGGTGATTTTGTGATTAATGTTGAATATTTTATAAAACAATAAACATGTTGAAAAAGTTACAATTTTCCACAATTTCAACAATTTTGACGATATACTTTTTATACTTGTTGAAAACTGTTGAAATTGTTATAATTCAGGCAAGAGAGCAGAGAATAAGAATCTAAATGAAACAACAAGTTCTGAAAGCATTGGCAAATCCTGCGCGTATATTTTACGTGCCATATACACTGGCCGTGATAAATTTTGCCGTGCAATTCATTATTTTTATTGTTATTTTTGTGGTGTCTTTGATTGTGACAAATGGCGCAAATCCGGTTAGTCCGATGTGGTTTTTGATTTCTCTGTGTGCGGTGCATATGATTTTAGCGGCGTTTTCAAAGCGTGACCCACAGCTGGGGCAAATATTGGCCGCAAAAATACAATTGTTTAAAAAGAAAATACCAAACAAACTGGCGGCATAAAAAATGACAGATATTTTTAAGTATTTTGCAGGCAGCGGATTTCCAATAACAACCATGATTATGGTTATGGCGGTTATTTTAATATTTGTTGCGTTGATGATGTATATGCCGGCACTAGCACGTCGTATTTTCCCCCAGTTTGGGTATAAACGCTATTCACGGTATATCCCGTTCCAGACGGTATTCAGTGATGATTCATTGGAATTGACCGATGGAACGTTGCTGCGTGTTTATCGGGTGGCGGGTGTTCAGACCAGTATGCAAGATGGTGTAACACGTGAAAAATTCCTGGATTTACGGGCGCAATTATTCAATCAGATTCATGATCCAAATGTTGTAATGCGATTCTTTATGACGCGTGACGCGGTCGATGAAAATACTGATTATGATTTTGACCAGCCGGTATTACAAAAAATATATGACAAGTGGCAGGCCCAGGGACTGCGCATATTTTCGAATAATTATTATATTGTTTTGTCTGTATCGGGGGCAAATGCTCGTGATAAGTTAAATCAGTATTGTAATTATCTGGAATCAATATTGGCGGCTTATCGTCCGAAATTATTGCGTAATGGTGACCGTGATAATATGGCGCGATTCTTTGGCCGGATTTTATCGCCGATTACAAAGCCGGCACCGATTGTATGTGATGGCCGGATTGCTGATTTAACAACGGTTGACGATGTTGAATTTATGCGTGATGGTATGGTGCGATATATCAGTGGCGGAATACAATCTTTCGCGACAATGATATCATTTCGTGCATCGCCAGATTATCTGGACGAAGAATTTTTTGAAACAATATCAACAATCCAGACAGAAATGATTTGTATGAATGCATTCCGTATTATGGGTGCGGCGGATGTAGAGGTTGCAATGCGCCAACGTCAATCATCGGCCGAAGAAGATGATTCATCAACCACCGAACAGATTTCGGCGGCAAATCGTGCAATGGATGAAAATGTTTCTGGAAATCAGAGTCTGGTAAATTATTACCCGTTGTTTATATTGTTTGGTAAAACACCCGAAGAACTAAATCACTATATTGATGAATTCAAAAAAATTGCGGCATCATTTGGTGTGTCACCTATTGCAGAAACGTATGCAGCGCGTGTTTCATGGTTTGCACAAATTCCTGGTTTTGATGTATTTCCACGCACATTTAAAATGTTATCGCGCACGGCCGCAATCAGTATTCCAATGTCAACCCAGCCACGCGGTGTTGCAAATTCAGACTGGGGTCCCGGGCCATTGGTTGTATTTCCAACCGCCCAGGGAACGCCGTATCAGTTTCAATTTCATGTATCTGATAAACCGGCCGCAGTAGCACATACATTGACGATTGGGCCAACAGGTGGCGGTAAAACAACATTATTCAGTTTCTTGATTGCGCAATCATTGCGTCATCCGAAATTAAAGGCATTTTTCTTTGACCGCAACAAAGGTGCAGAAATATTTACACTGTCGGTTGGTGGTAAATATATCACCATGCAGGGCAAAGAAAAAAATGCCGCCGATAATTCATTTTTAACACACCTGAATCCATTAAAAATGCCGGATACGGCAGCAAATCGTGCATTCTTGCGTCGGTGGTTTTCAATTATAACTGGACAATCAGACGCTAGTTCAGCCGATGAAATTGCACGCGCAGTATCGGTGAATTTTGACTATCTGCCGGAAAAAGACAGGGTATTAAAGAATTTATGGGAAAGTTGTTTTTCATCGGCTGGTAATATGCGACCGGCGTTGAAAAAGTGGGTTGACCCATTGCAATATGGCGACATATTCAACGAAACGTCGGATACATTGGATTTGCAATCGCGATTGACCACGTTTGATTTTACCGAAATTTTACAAGACGAAACATTATCGCCTGCGGTTATTTCGTATATATTGCACCGAATAAATAATATCACGGTGTCGGGTGGAAATCCGTCACTGATTATGATTGACGAAACTGCGCCAATGCTGGAAAACAAAATGTTCCGCGATAATTTTATTACAGGCCTGCAAGAGGGACGTAAAAACCGCCAGGCATATATGGTCGCGTTCCAGCGTGCAAATGTTTTGGATAAACTGGGCATTGGGGACGTTGTCCGTGGCCAGGCACAGACGGTGCTGTTTTTCCGTAATCCGGCGGCCGATGCATCAGATTATGCGTATTGGAATTTAAATCCGCTGGAAATGGCATTTATCCAGGGCAAGGCATATCCAAATCTGAAACGTGCGTTGTTATTGTCACGTCCAGTGACGGGCGAATCTGTGATTTTAAACACAGAATTAGGCGGTCTAGGAAACCTGTTGCGTTTGTTTGAATCAGGACGTTCATCGGTATTATTGGCCGAAGAATTATATAAACAATATGGAAATAGTTTTGTATCAGAATACTTGAAAAAGCAGGGTGCTGGGGATTTATAATGATATGTATTTCCGCAATGTTGCAATTTTAATTTTATCTGTGATGGTAACGCCAGGGTGGGCCGACGATTGTTTGCCGTATAAATTAAATCCAGCGGTTTATATTGACAGTCTGTCCTGGGCTAAAGAGGTTGTTCAACCATTGGACCCGATGGATTTATTACACGGAAATGTGATTGCAACATTGTCAGATAATTATGACATTGTTGCAGATATCACATCAATAGAAGATGGCTTTTGTGTCGCAATAAAATCAGTAACTGCATCGGTTGGATATATTAATTTTCTGGTGCAGATAGATATGCGCCATGTGCCAGAATCGTGTTCATACAACGCGATTTTATCACACGAAGATGACCATATCCGTGCGTATTTGTCGGTGATTGATGATTTTAAGCCAGAATTACAGAAATCTATTTATAGCGCAGCAGATTCAATTACACCGATTTTTGTCAGAAATCAGTCTGATATATCAGCGGCTGTTGATGAACTAAATGCGGAATTACAGGCGCATCCAGATTTAATTTTAGTAAAGCAAAAGATGAAGGCAGCCGAAGAAATTCGTAACAAACGCGTTGACCAAAACGATACCGGCGAAACGTTGAAACGCTGTCTATTATAATAATTATTGTTTCTGGTTCACACTGTAATAGTATTCCAGTTTTTCGTGGTCATAATCTTCTATGCGCCCCGCGGGCAGGACCAGCATACGCGTAATCCCAATCTGTTCAACGAATTCTGGATTATGGCTGACCACGATAATTGTGCCGGTAAAATCATGAAAATTATCACCGATAATACGCTGGGTTTCTGGGTCCAGGTGATTTGTTGGTTCATCCAATATCAACATATTTGCACGACGCAATAATATCTTGCACAGTGCGACGCGGGCGCGTTCGCCCGGTGACAGAACAGATACAGATTTAAAAACGTCCATATCATAGAACAAGAAATTTCCCAATACGGCGCGCAGTTGTTGGTCGGTATAATCAGGATTGGCAACGTTTTCCAGCACGGTTTTTGACGGGTCCAGTCCTTCTAATTCTTGGGCATAGTATGCGATGTCGGTCTTTGGATTTATATCAATTGTGCCGCGTTCTGGGGTCAATATCCCCATAATCAATTTTAACAGTGTGGATTTACCGGTGCCATTTTCACCACAGATTAAAAATCGCTCGCCACCTGTGATTGTAAATGATATATTGCGATACAATAATCGCGCCCCAGGATACCGAAACCACAATTCATTTACCATAATTGGGTGACGCGCACCATCGCGCAATGGGGCCAGGTTCATCTTTAACTTTTTATATGTCACGTCACGTGTGGTGCGATTTTCTATCACGCGTGCCAATATTGTCGCACGAACATTACCCGCACGCTTCATCGCGTGATTTGTTGGACTGGCCGCGTTTGCGCGTGCAACGAATTCAGATAATTTTTGTATATGGCGTTCTTCGTTTTCTATTTTTTTATCACGCATACGCTTTATTTCGGCCAATTTTAATTTGTAATCATCATAATTACCGGAAAACACAGTGATGTTTTTATTCACCTTGTCCACGTATAAAATCTTGTTCACAATATTGTTCAAGAATTCGGCGTCGTGACTGATTATCAAAACCGTGCCGCGATATTTTTTCAGGTAATTTGTAACCCAATCCTTGGTCGTGGCGTCCAGGTGATTTGTCGGCTCGTCCAACAGCAATACGCCTGCCATGGAATAGAGCAGGCGCGCAAACGCAACCTTGGACTTTTGCCCGCCAGACAGGTCGCACAGCCGCATATTCAACATCGCGGCATCAATATGCATATTTTCAATGATTTCCAACAATGTATCTTCGGCGGTATAGCATTCGTAATAATCCATTTCTGATTGAATGCGGTCGATTTCAGACTGAACATTTTCATCGTCGGGCGTGGCGGCAATTTGTTCGTATAATCGGTGTAATTTGGATTCCAGTTCGGCAATTGGTCGTCCGGTTGTTAAAAAATCCCACACGGTTGTGTCGGGTGTGGATATTTCAATCGTCTGGGGCAGATATCCAATCCGTGCGCCATTTATATCAATATGACCGGCGTCGGGTGTAATCTGGCCCAGGATTATTTTAAACAATGTGGTCTTGCCCGCACCATTGACACCAACAACACCAACCTTGTCACGTGGGTTCAGGTTAAATTCTGCGTTATTATAAATAACATTTGTTCCAAATGATAATGACAATCCATATGCATGCATGATGCATATTATTCTATGTAATTTATATTTATTGGCAAGCAGATATTTGCGCCAATTCATCGGCGTATTTATCTGCCATCGCGGTGTATTTTTTCGCAATGTCTGGCGTGCTGCGATTGGCGCGTGCACGCATCAATTTAACCCCTGAATCAATGGCCAGGCGACCAATAGACGTGCATACCGATGGTTTTAATTTTTGACGCAATGCCGATTCAAAACAAATTAAAAAGTCGATAAATGTTCGATACACGGGATCTGAATCAACTAGGGACGCGTCGCCACTGGATTTTAAATCAGATATAATTTCATTTGCAATTTGACATATTCTGCATTTACCCGAAACACCATGCGTCATAATCCACTGTGCGTCTGATAATTTATGTGATGAATCCAGGTTTATATTAAATTCCGACATAATATTACCCCTTGTGATTACTTATTGGGGTCTTGTTTATGTATGTGGTGTAATAAAAAAACAAGGCCTCGGCAAAATCTGCCGCCATAAAAACTGGCGGTCGGGGAGTTTAGAAAATCAATACTTGAATGATCCTATCTGCCTTTGGATAAACCTGTTGTATAACAGACAGCACCCCGGCCGTGAAATAACACCGGCCTCCGGCAAATAACGGTGCAATGTCACACCATTACGTTGGATAACGATACAGACACTGCACCGCAAGTATCGAGCTTTCTAAAGGCCCCATTCCCACATCCCTGTGGAAACAATATTGATAATATCAGAAATATTTCTGCATAACAAACATTTATTATTATGATTTATTTCCTACTAATTTTCATACAGTGTTGGACAAATAGTAATAAATTATCCTTGGTTTCCTGCGAATTACGGGGTATTATGAAGTAGATAACTTACTGTTGTAATCGGAAAAGGGAATTTTATGACCAAGGATTTAAAAGAAAACAAAACAACCGCTTTGACGCCAGTCACTGGTGAGATGTTCTTGTATAAAAGCGATTATGGTACGGTTAAACTCAATGGCCTGATTTATCAGGAATCCCTTTGGTTGACCCAAGCGGCGATTGCTGAATTGTTCAATACAACCAAGCAAAATATTGGACAACATATTAAAAATATTTTTAATTCTTTGGAATTAGATGAAAATTCAGTTGTAAAGAAATTCTTTACAACTGCCTCTGATGGAAAGAATTATGAAACAGCGTATTATAATCTTGATTTGATTATTTCTGTTGGATATAGGGTTAATTCTATACAGGCGACACAATTTCGTATTTGGGCGACCAAGGTATTGCATGAATACGTCCAAAAGGGCTTTGTTCTGGATGATGAACGTTTAAAATTGGCTGGAAAACCATTTGGTCGGGATTATTTCCGTGAATTGTTGGAACGCGTTCGTTCAATTCGTGCCAGTGAACGCCGTGTTTATCAACAAATAACAGATATTTTTGCAGAATGCAGTGTCGATTATGATCCACAGTCAGAAACGGCCATGAATTTTTATGCAAATATTCAGAACAAGTTTCATTATGCTATACACGGGTCTACCGCGGCCGAGGTTATTAAAAAGCGCGCCAGCATAGATAAACCACATATGGGGTTGACCAGTTGGAAAAATTCACCGAATGGTCGTGTTTTGAAGATGGATGTTTCGGTTGCCAAGAATTATTTAAGCGAAAAAGAACTGAAAGATCTTGAGCGTGTTGTGACAATGTTTTTTGATTATATAGAACACCAGATTGAACAACAACAGGCGTTTAGTATGGCACAGTTTGCTGATGCGGTTGATCGATTGTTGGCGTTTAATAATTACAAAGTATTGCATGGATTTGGTTCGGTCAGTGCATCGGATGCCAAACAATATGCAGAAGCAATATATGATGAGTTTAACAAGACTCAGAATATAGAAAGCGATTTTGACCGCATTGTGAAATTGACCAGCGATAAATAATATGTTGAAATATTTAGATATATGATAGTCATATCTAGAGAAGGAGATGTAAAATGGAAGATAAACAAAAAGTACTCAGGTGGTTTGCAGAGATTTTGTTTAAAATAAAACTTATTGAGGCGGAAGTTAATGTTATGGAAATCCATGATATGGATGAGTGGGGAATAACAGAACTTAAAAATATCGCGAATAATTTTATAATAACGGGCACAAAGCTACAAGAAGAAATAAACCAGAAAATACAAGAGGTTTTATAATGTTAGAAACAGCTATGATGGAAGAAATACAGGAAGAAGCTCTTGAAAAAATACAAAACGTGGTACGTAATACAAAGGTTATAATAACAAACTATTTAAATGATTATATGAAAGGTAAATATGATATAATAACAACCTTGAATTCTACTGCTGATATATTAAAACTTGCTGGCGAAAAAATAAATCAACACGTAGAAACAATAAAAAATATTTAATATTAAAAGGATATTATAATGAACAAATTGATAGCAGCGTTGTTATTGATGTCTTTTGTAGGAATATCAAGTGTAGAAGCTGGATATTACAGAACAAAGAATTCATTTACAGGTACATATCAGTCTACCGGTCGTACTAACAATATGGGAATGCGGAGAGCACCTGCTGGATATCATACTACTTCTTTTGGAATTGTTCAGAAAAACAGCATTTTTAAATGAATTTTTTGCATATGTTCAAAGTTTGATATTTCAACATAAAGACCGTCCAAGTGGACGGTCCTGTAAATTTTTACTGCTGGGTCCACAATGCAGGTAAAATAAAAAACACACCGTTTCAGGTGTGATTTTTTATTTAACTGGTTGCGGAGTGTGGATTTGAACCACAGACCTTCAGGTTATGAGCCTGACGAGCTACCGGGCTGCTCTACTCCGCGATGAAACGTCTGGGATTATACAACAATATTGTTTACTGTCAATGAATTTTTTCAAATTTTGCGGATTTTTATGCGGTTTTTACCATATTTATCCGGCTGGGACTGGTATTTGGGCTTTATTCCTATTGCTGTCTTGAAATATGTTTTTTTTGTTGCTAGAATCTGGCCAGATTAAATAACAAGGCGAAAGATGAACGAAAAATTTAGAAAAGCGTGGAAAGGGTTCTGGGAACCAGTGTTGCATATGCCGATTATTCAGTGGATTGTCGCAATTTTGATGGCAGTATCAATTTGGTTTGTGTACTTTACATCACGGGTTAAAATTATAAACTATAAAACATTTAAAAAATACCGCAGAAAGCCGGCGATTTTTGTGTTCTGGCACGGGCGCAGTATGATGTTATCACCGATTATTTGTATGGGGGGAATGCGGGCATACGCGGTTGCGTCACGTCACAGTGATGGACGTATGATGGCAAAATTGCAGCGTCTGTTCGGATTAAAACCAATTTATGGCAGCACATCTGATGGCGGAATTTCTGTTCTGCGCCAAGGGGTGCGTATGTTGCGTATGGGGGATCACGGTTTATGTATTTCACCTGATGGGCCTGGTGGCCCATCGTTGCGTGTTCAAGATGGTGCATTATATTTTGCAAAGATGATCGGTGCGCCGATTATACCAGTATGCTTTTCTGCGTCGCGTTCGTGGTTCCAGGACCGCTGGGACAGGTATTTGGTCGCGTTACCTTTTTCACGGATTGTGTGTAAAGTAGGGGAACCTATATTCGTTGATTCCAAGATTTCACGCGATGATTTTGAAAATCTGCGTCATAGCCTGGAAAATATAATGGTAAGCCAGGTTCGGGAACTGGACAAGAAATTTAACCTGATGCAGGTTGAACAAGACTCAAAATCTAGTTCGTTTAAAAAAATGCGTCGCGCACAACGCGTAGAACGGAAAAATAAAAAACGGGGAAAATAAAATGAAAACACCATGGTGGTTTACGCATAAAACGCCGATTGCGTGTTTGTTAGTACCAGTATCGTGGGTATATTACGCTGCGTCACGTATAGTATATTTTATTCGCGGATTTCGGTCATATAAATCACGTCGGCCTGTGATATGTGTTGGAAACATCTTGGCGGGTGGTGTTGGTAAAACGCCGATTGTACGTGCAATTGCAAATTTGATTGGTGCACCGGTTGTTATGCGTGGATACAAGAAAAGTGCGCATACGGGTAATGCTGGGGACGAAGCAATAATGTTGACGCGGGCTGGATTACAAGTACACACGGGTAATCGTATGGCGGTTATAAAACTGTTAAATCGTCAGACAGATGAAGACAGTCCTATTGTTATGGACGACGGTTTTCAAAATCCACGTATAAAAAAAGATATTTCTATATTGGTATTTGACGCGAGCCTGGGATATGGAAACGGATTTTTATTACCAGCCGGTCCCCTGCGCGAACCACGTCGTGCCGCAGCCAAGGCTGATGCAATAATTGTCATAAAAAATCCGCGTGCAAAAAAGAATTTTAAATTACCTGATACTGTGCCAGTATTTTATGCGACAAACACAACAATGTCGCCATATGATGATGCCGAGCGTGTCTTTGCGTTTGCGGGTATTGGATATCCGAAAAAATTTTTCCGTGCACTGGGAAAATCGGTTGTTGGTCGACGCAGTTTCCCAGACCACTGGCAATACACAGATGAAGATATTGAAAAACTGTTTATGTTGGCAGAAAAGAAAAAAGCGGTATTGTTGACAACTGAAAAAGACTGGGTCAGATTGCCAGAATACGCGCGTAATAAAATCAAATATGCGCGGCTGAACACAACAATAGAAAACGGGTTCTTTGATTGGTTAAAGGAGAAAATAAAAGATGTCAACACTGGCAAAAAAAATTAAAATCACCGGTGTCGGAATTCATTCTGGATTGCCGGTAAATATGGTCGTAAAACCATCTAGAAAGCCGGGGATTTTTTTCCACAGAACGGATATCCCGGGGTCTGAATTGATTCCGGCGTTGGCAGAAAACGTCGGCGAAACGAAAATGCGTAATACCACAATTGGACGCACAGACGGCGCACACGTTCAGACAATAGAGCATTTAATGGCAGCATTATTTTTGGCCGGTATTGACAGTGCAATAATTGATATTGATGGCCCAGAAACACCAATCTTGGACGGCAGTGCGTATGAATTTTTGGCAAAATTTATCGGTAATACAGACGGTAAATCCCAGATGAAAAAAATCGTTGTACGTCGCCCGGTCACTGTTTATGCACGTGAAGTATTATGCACATTGCCGGCGATTATTAGGTTTAAATTATGGGTTATGAATAAAATCGCCGGACGCAAGACAGATGGTTTTGTTAAATTGTCACCAAACGATGGCAAATCGTTAAATGTTACGGCAACACTGGTGTATCCAGAACGTGTTATTGGTCGTCAGACTTTTTCGTATAATTTTGATGACACGAAAAAGTCTGTAAATGATTTTGTTAAAAATATTGCGCGGGCCCGCACGTTTGGAAAATATTCTGAATGGGAATACTTAAAGGCGCGTGGTATGGCGCGTGGTGCCAGCGAAAAAAACGTTATCGCATTAAATGACACGGGGGACGGAACACTGAATCCTGTGATTTGGCCAGATGAATTTGTTCGTCACAAGATTATTGATGCGATTGGCGATATGTTCACGTCTGGTGGGTTTGTGATTGGTGACCTGGAATCGTATAAGGGCAGCCATGCGCTGAACAACCTGGTGCTGAAAAAATTATTCAGTGACCCAGAAAATTATGATATAGTTCAAAGTAAATAAAAGGATTTCTGATATGAAAAAACTGTTTTCTGTATTTGCAATTTTGGCATTGGCCGCGTGCAGCAATTTAATAAAAAATGAAAATGGCAGTGAATTTTTAACCCAACTGGACGGAGAACCGATGGGTTGCACATATCTGTATAAAATAGAATCCGAGGCATCTGTTTATGATGCCGATGATGCACGCAGATACCTTGAAAATCGTATTGCAGACCAGGCGCGTGGTGGTAACGCATATTGGATTACCAGTCAGCGGACTCGTCCGAACGAATGGGTTATATTTGGTCCAGAACGTGCTTTTATTTTGACTGCGAATGTATATGATTGTCCACATCCGCGCATAACACGCACGGCAAACCAGATGACAACAACGGTCACAGTGCCGACAACTGTAAGTTGTGAGAACCTGTATGGAAATTGCCAGTAATAGTTACTGAAAATAGATAAAAAACGTATCCGCGCCCGTCAAATTTTTGGCGGGCGTTTTTAATTCTGTGTTTGCGTTATGTGCGCGTTTTGTGTTATAATTGCCATGATAGCAAACTAGAGAGAGAAATTGCCGAACCAAGTAATAAATATCAACCGCAAGAAATATGCTGTCGGTCTGTTTTGGCAACCCGTCAAGACAGGGACGGCCCCGCGTGCGTATGCACGCATGTTGGCACGTGGCGTGAATGGAAAATTAAATCTGTTTACAGAATATCGTGCGATTATTGGACTGGGGTCACGTCGCGTTGGTCATCACAGTGGTATGTCCGCGGCCGCTGCTGAAATTATGGACGCATTGACCGAATATAATTCATTTCTGGGCGTATTTCATACGGAAAATGGTTTTTATTTGGTTGCGGTGCGTAACGGTATAATTCTGCAAGATAAATTATTTGATTCCCAGGATACGGCACGTGCGGAATATTTTCGTCTATCAGAAATTCCCGATTGGGGTGCGCTGTTTGCGCCAGCCGCGTGGGGAATGCCACGTGCAATAGAACGAAATTTATCAGATTTGATATCCGGCGGTGCGCATGCGACGTTGCGTCCTATCAGTCGTTTCAGACGAATATCGGCGTCTGTGTTGATTTTTGCAACGTTTATAGTTCTGCTGCTGTCGTTTTTTCGTGAGCCAATCCGTCAAATGATGACACCGCCCCAGGTTGCAAAAATAAATCCAGAATTGGCGGCCGAATATAAACGCCAAATTGCGGAAAAGAATAAAGAACTGGACGCTGCATTTGATATAGAGAAAAAAACAGCACCGGCGCCGATTGTTATGCCATATGATAACTTGCCGGATGTGGAAAAGCGTGCACAGGTTTGTTACCAGGCGATTGGTTTTGTAATGCAGCCGATTCCTGGCTGGAATCAGGTGACGGCTGAATGCGGTGAAACACATGCATTGGCGCGATTTAGGCGCAGTTTTGGGACACTGGGGGATTTTTACAGCGTTGCGACGGAATTAATGCCGGCGTCATATGTCAACGAAGAATCTGCGGATGTTGTAACGGTGCGTGCCACGTTGCCGGCGGTGTCAACGGTTGCATCGGTAGATGAACGGGATGTTGATACAGTTTTGCGTGCGGTCCAGACCGCATTCCAGGGAATTTCAACAGATGTTGAAACAAACGTTGCAACTGATACGTTGAGCAATGGTGTTGATGTGGCAACGGTGAACTTGATAGAAGTTGCGGCAGATTCAAAAATGACGCCGATGCAGTTTATGAAAATCTTTGATGATTTTGGTGGGGTATACATGACACGTTGCACATGGGACGCGTCGCGCCGCATCTGGAACTATGAGGTGATAATCTATGTCAAATAAAATTAAATATGTTTTGTTGTTTGCGGCGTTTGCATTTCCGGTCGCCAGTGCCCAGGCTGAGGTTTTAGACCAAGATATTGAAATTACGGATACTATTTCGGTTGAAAAAAACGCGGATATGGATACTGATATGGAACAAGTATCGGCCGATGCCGTATCTGATTACCAAGTAAATGGTTCTTTGTTTCAACAAATTACCGACCTGGAACAAGAAAAGGTTTTAATGCAATTGGAAAAAGAACGTGCGCAATTGGATTTGGAATTAGACCGGTTGGCGGCTGAAAAAATCAAATTGCATATGGAAATTGATACTCTGTCGGGACGGGCTGAGCAACAGCAACAGGAATTGGATGCAGCCAAGGCAAAATTAGAAGCGGAAACCGCCAAACTGGAACGCGAAAAACAGGCGTTGGAAAATGAAAACTCTGCCCCGCGTGTCGCCAGCAAGAGTGCGTCTGCGTCTGATGATAGTTCCGATATAAAAATTGACGAGAAATACAAGTTGGTTAACGTATTTGGTGTTGGTAATCAATTACAGGCAACTGTTGCAGATTTAAAAACTGGACAAAACAAAAAGGTTTCGGTTGGTCGCAGTTTAGATGGTTTTACCGTGAAATCTATATCACTAGATGATGGAATTGTATTTGTTTCGCCGTCGGGGACAATCCAGGCATTAAATGTAACAAATGCAAAATAAAAACGGGTTTGGCGCATAATGAACGATACAGATAATAATATTTTAAATAATATTCCAACGACGGCACGTCCGTCGATTCCTGCAGGTTTGGAAAACGCCGAAATCAAGGATATTGTTGATTATCTGTTTTCGAATGGTAATCGTTTGTTGACGGCAACTGGTGGCGCCCAGGAATTACCCAAAGACACCCAGGGTTTAATAGCGTACTTTTCTGGCGGGGAAATTATTATTTCACGCACACATCGTTATGATGGGCGTGTGATGGCGTTCTTGGATTTATTGCGTGCACGCGCACGTCCAATGCGGACGCCGTTTTATTCTGATTTAGGTTTGGTGTCGGCGATATATAAATCATACGAGGCACGCCTGGGCGGGCCGTCACGCATCAGTCGCGATTTTGACAACCAAATGCAGAAAGATTTCGTGGATATTGTTGCACGTGCTGCTGCGCAAAAAGTGTCAGATATTCATATCGAGGTTGGTGATCAAACTACAATCTATTTTCGCATTGATGGCAGTATGCAGCCAGTTTTAGAATATAATTCGGGGTGGGGCGAATCATTTGTTCGTGCGGCGTTTGCGTCGTCTGATATGTCAAACGCGAACTATGCCCAAAATGAATATCAGTCGGCACAAAAAGACGGACGAACACCACTGCGTGGGACCAAGGATTTATACCTGCCGATGGGGATTCTTAGTATTCGTATGCAGTTTAATCCAATCGCATTTGGTTCGCGGTATGTCGTTATGCGATTGCTGTACGATAACCCGTCCGAGGGTATTAAAACCGAACAAGAATTTGGCGAATATGAACAGCGTTTATTGATGCGTTTGCGTGCGTTTCCAACTGGACTGGTAATTGTTGCGGGGCCAACCAGTTCTGGTAAATCTACGACCTTGGTGCGTAATATGTCGCTGATGTTAAAAGAACGTAATTACGAAATAAATATGATTACGGTGGAAAATCCGGTTGAACAAAAGATTTTTGGCGCACACCAGATGCCTGTGGTAAATACCACAAACGAAGAACAACGCGAAGACAGATATACCGAAGCACTGGCCGCGGCATTGCGCAGTGACCCGGATACATTGATGGTTGGGGAAATTCGCACGTTGGCGGCAGCACAATTGACGGTGCGTGGCGCATTATCTGGTCATAACGTTTGGACAACGTTGCATGCGAATTCGGCGATGTCGGCGTTGACGCGTTTATTAGACCTGGGGATAGAAGCGTTCAAGTTAAAAGAAGAAACGCTGATGCGTGGATTGATTTCTATGCGTCTGTTCAAAAAGGTTTGCCCGTATTGTCGTGAACGATTGATTGATCACCCAGAACATCCAGCCTATGGGCGCGTGATGACAGCGTTTGGGGAACTGGGGTTGCGCCAGGTTTATATCCGCGGTGCCGGTTGCAAGGAATGCAAGGGAACCGGGACCCTGGGGCGTATCAAGGCCGGTGAAATTATCATCACGAACAGTGAATTTTTACGTCTGGCGTTGGCAGGGAATACTAATGGGGCATTGCGCTATTGGCTGGAAGATATGAATGGTCGCACATTAAAAGAGGCGGCAATGTCACTGATGTTGCAGGGAATTATCGGTGTTGATGAACTGGAACGCTGGGTTGGATTGCTGGACAGACCGGGGGTGTATTAAGGTATGACAACCAGACTGGACAAATTGTATGCCAAGATTGTTTTCAGATTAAATACTGAAAAGCGTATGGCCACTGCGCGCAAGTTAGCGTCACTGTTGCGTAATGATTTTACGTTGATGGACGCGTTAGGGCGATTGGAAATGGTAGAATCCAAAAATGGCCGCAGCCCAAACGAACCGTTTGCAATCGTAATGCGTGAATTTCAGAAAAATCTGGAACGTGGTATGAGTTTTTCAGACGCAACCCGTGGTTGGGTTCCACTGGAAGAAACGCTGTTGGTGACGTCTGGGAATTTGTCTAATTTAGTTGTTGCACTGGAAAATGTCGCGCGTGTCGTTGATGGAACGCAACGAATAAAACGTGCAATGATGTCTGCAATTGCGTATCCGTTGTTTCTGTTGGTGCTGACGTTTTTGATTATTATTATGGTTGGTTTATATCTGGTGCCACCATTGGCCGAGGTTGCAGGCCCAACAATGGTATGGCAGTCTGCGGCGGCGTCACTGATATGGTTGTCTGAGTTTGCTGGACGGTATTGGTATGCGTTTGCAATTAGTTTTGCTGCGCTGGGTGGCATCATATGGGTCAGTTTGGCAAATTGGACGGGAAATCTGCGTAAATATTTTGATAAATTACCACCGTGGAACGTGTATAAAATTCAGTTGTCTGTTGACTGGCTGATGAGTTTGTCGTCCATGGTTGCCGCGGGTATCACAATCCCAGACGCAATGCGTATGTTGGCCGATGGTTCAAATCGGTACCTGCGGACGATATTGAACGACGCACTGCATTATATTGCCAATGGTGATAATTTAGGCGTGGCGTTGGCAAATACTGGGCGCGATTTCCCGAATTCTGAAATGATTGGCGATTTGGCAATCTATGCAGATATGAACGGTTTTGATGAAAATTTATCTCGTGTCGCAAATGATTATTTAGATGAATCCGTGCGCAAAATGGAATCAATATCAAATGTAATGAACAGTATTGGTATTTTGTTAGTATCTGCAGTTATTGCGTGGGTTGTTCTGGGGACGTTCCAGATGCAAGATCAAATCACCGCCGCACTATCATAAAGAAAGTTCAAAGTTCAGAGTTCAAAGTTCAAATGAGTAAAGCAGTGCGCCAGACGGCGCACTATCTATTATCTATGCTCTATTATCTATTCTCTAAAAAATGCCCCTGGTGGGGCATTTTTATACCATAAATGGCAGGTTTTCCAGGTTTCCTTCGGCAACACGGACGTTGACGTCCAACAGTATAAATACAGCGTCAGGGGTTTTTGGAATATCTTCGTTAAACAGGCCTGTGCCCAGCAAGTGGCTGGTGTTGACGGACAATTTCGTTATTAAATGGTCGTCGTCCAACAGTGTGTAAATCGGGCCAATATCGCGCGGTGTGTTTTCACCAACCTCGTGTTCATTCTGGGGACAGCGCAGGCCATCTAGCAATGTTTTAACGCGGTTATCAATATCACGACGCGGAACGCCCACAATTTCAGGGTGCATCATCTGAATATCGATTTCCGCCAGTAATTTCAAGTTTGGTGTGATAATCGGATTCCAATCAATACCGCCTACGTGACGTGTAGTAATCGGGCTTTTTGTTGCAGTTGGTAGCATATACTGGGTTAGATTATTCCACGGTTGGTGTTCTACCAGTTTTTTCAGTTGTGGATGAAATTGCATACGAATATCTGCGATATGATGAGAACGTTTTTTTGGATTTATTAAAATATCTCCAAAATACAATAACTTAAATTTCATGTTGTTTCCTTGGGTTTTATCCTTTTTTCTTGATAATTATACCAGAAATTGCTATTTTTTACATAGAAAAAAGAAAGGAATTTATATGTCTGTAAATAATGAATATACTGGTGATTCGATTAAAGTTTTAAAAGGGCTGGAAGCGGTAAAAAAACGTCCTGGAATGTATATTGGTGACGTGGGCGAGGGTGGTTCTGGTCTGCATCACATGATTTACGAAGTTGTCAATAACTCTATTGACGAGGCGATGGCCGGTTACGCTGATACGGTGTATGTTTCATTAAATGCAGATGGTAGCGCGACAATTCGTGATAATGGTCGTGGCATGCCGTTTGATATAAATCATGAAACTGGGCGCAGTGCGCTGGAACTGATTATGTGCGAGTTGCACGCCGGTGGTAAATTTGATAACGAAGGCAACGGTGCATACAAGGTATCGGGCGGTTTGCACGGCGTGGGCGTGTCGGTTGTAAATGCGTTGTCCACATGGCTAGAGGTGCGCGTATGGCGTGGCGACAAAGAGGCCATTATGACATTTGCCGATGGTGTGCCGACATCTGATTTAAAGATTATTGAAAACAAAACACATCACGAACACGGGACCGAGGTTACGTTCCTGCCGTCGCCGGACACATTTACAGGCACTGTGTTTAATTTTGATACAATGGAAACCTGGTTGCGCGAACAGTCGTATCTGAACGCAAACGTAAAAATTATTTTGGAAGATTTGCGTGGCCCAGAAAAAAAGACACGCGAATTTCATTCTGTTGATGGGTTAAAGGGTTTTGCAACATATCTGGATAAATCCAAAGAATTGCTGAACCGTGAACCAATTCATATTATCAAACAGATTGATGAAACGTATATTGAAATAGTTCTGCAATGGACAACGGCATATACAGAAACGTCTCTGTGCTTTACTAACAATATTCCAAACCGTGATGGGGGAACACACCTGGCCGGATTCCGCGCAGGTTTGACACGCGCAATCAATAAATACATTGGCGAAAAGGTTACCAAGAAAGACATCAGCCTGTCGGGCGAAGATTTCCGCGAAGGTTTAACCAGTATCGTCAGTGTGAAAATTCCAGACCCAAAATTTGGTTCCCAGACCAAAGATAAACTGGTATCCAGCGAGGTTCGTCCACTGGTTGAAAATACTGTGTCAGAATTACTGTATGAATTCTTGGACGAGAATCCGGCGATTGCAAAACTGATTATAGACAAGATTATCGAGGCCGCCACCGCGCGCGAGGCTGCACGCAAGGCGCGTGAATTATCGCGCAAGAAAACAGGGCCTGAATTGGGTGGTCTGCCCGGGAAATTGGCAAATTGCAGTGAACGTGACCCAGCAAAATGTGAATTATTCATAGTCGAGGGGGACTCGGCTGGTGGTACGGCAAAGCAGGGACGTGACCGCAAGACCCAGGCGATTTTGCCGTTGCGTGGTAAAATCTTGAACGTTGAACGTGTGCGTTTTGATAAAATGCTGGGGTCGGATACGATTGGCGCGCTGATTACGACAATGGGCGCGGGTATCGGCAAAGACGATTTTGATATTGAAAAAATGCGTTATCACAAGGTTATTATCATGACCGATGCTGATGTCGACGGACAGCATATTCAGACGTTGTTGATGACGTTCTTTTTCCGCTATATGCCCGAGGCAATTGAACGTGGATACATCTATGTTGCAAAACCACCGCTTTATGGCGTAACGCGCGGAAAACAGCAATTGTATCTGCAAAACGAACGCGAAATGGACGACTATCTGATGGACCAGTTGGCGACCGATGGCGTTATCGAAACGTTTTCTGGGACCCAGATTTCTGGCGCAGATTTAAAACGTTTGCTGACATTGATTTTGAATATGCAAAATACATTACAGGCATTGGGACATGTTGTGCCGTTGCGATTTATCGAGGCCTTGGCCCTGAACGGTGTATTTGATAATGAAACTGCCGATGCGTTTGCGGCAACACAAAAACTGTTGGATGCCCAAGAACTGGAATTTGAACGTGGTTGGCATGTGTCTGGTGATGCGTCGGGTATCACAATCACACGCACATTGCGCAGCGTCACAGAAACATACGTTTTGCCACGTGAAAAAATTAATTCGCTAGAAATTCGTGCGTGGTTGCGAATGGACGGTCGCAACGAACTGATGGAAATATTTATCCACCCGTGCACGTTGCGTGTCAAGGCAAAATCGCAAAAGATTTGGGGGGCGTTAAACCTGCTGAATACAGCATTTGAATACGCGAAAAACGGGTTAAAGATTCAACGATACAAAGGTTTGGGTGAAATGAACGCCGAACAGTTGTGGGAAACAACAATGGATCCAAATAACCGCAGTTTGTTCCAGGTTAAAATCAATGACGCGTCCCAAGCAGACGAGGTTATATCTATGCTGATGGGTGATGTTGTTGAACCGCGTCGTGACTTTATCGTAGATAACGCATTGTCGGCGAATTTGGACGTTTAATAATATGTGCATCGTCAATATTTTTACGGCTGAATGGTTTTTTATGCTGGATAAAAAATTACGCGCGATGGGCGCGGACAGCGATGCACAATCGTTTGATGAAATACGCGATAATCTGTCACAGCGACGTGTTTGCACGCCGGACGCGTTTGCTGAAAATTGCGCCTATGTTATCTTGGCCGGTGGGTTTTCGCAAAAGACAGCCAAGAATATTCACGAAAAAATAATGTCTGCACTGCGTGCGCGTGGTGCAGATTTTGATTATCTGTTTTCAATTTTTCATAATAAAAATAAAATCGCGGCGATTTGTAAAATTTGGAAAATGCGCGATGAGATATGTTCAGAATACTATAAATTATCTGACACAGATGCGCGGTTGAATTTTTTATCTGGGTTGCCACATATTGGAAAAATTACCGCAAATCATTTGGCGCGAAACCTGGGCGAAGATGTTGTAAAATACGACATCTGGATTCAACGACTGGGGGTGCGATACAGCGGAAACACAGCGTTGTGCGACAAGGTTGATAATAAAAAACTGGACCCAGATGTTCGTGCGGCCTGTGACGCGATGTTTTGCACATTGTGCAACGCAACAGGATTGCCACGTGGGTATGTTGATGTCGTTTTATGGAAGGCGGCCCAAACCGGATTGATAGGGGAACTGAAACATGGATGTAAAGATTGAACAGTCGTGGAAAGATGCGCTGGCGGGTGAATTTGACAAAGATTATTTCATCAAATTGACGGATTTTGTTCGGGCGCAATATCTGTCTGGACACCAAGTTTTCCCCGAGCCAAAAAATATATTTAATGCGTTTAATTTATGCCCTTTGCCAGATGTCAAGGTTGTGATTATCGGCCAAGACCCATATCACGAACCGGGCCAGGCACACGGGTTATGCTTTTCGGTTTTGCCACCGACACCTGTGCCACCCAGTCTGGTAAATATTTATCGTGAAATTGAATCTGACCTGGGGCGGCCCAGTGCGACACACGGTGATTTAACCGCATGGGCGCACCAGGGTGTATTGCTGTTAAATTCCACACTGACGGTGGCGGCACATCGTGCAGCATCGCACGCAGGCCACGGTTGGGAACAATTTACAGACGCGGTTATTCGTGCGGTTGCGCACCGGGATAATATTGTTTATATGTTGTGGGGCGCGTCCGCCCAGCGCAAGGCGGAATTTGTTGACCCGGCGCGTAATCTGATTTTGAAATCAGCGCACCCGTCACCACTGTCGGCGTATCGTGGATTTTTTGGCAATCATCATTTTTCGCGCGCGAACCAGTATTTAATTCAGCATGGCAAAACACCGATAGAGTGGTAAAAAACACCGGCATTTGCCGGTGTTTTTTTATCTGTGCTCTCAGAAATTATACGTAATGCCCAGACCGTAAAATGCGTATGAATAATTGGCCTTGGCGGTGTTGGCATTAGAAAAATGTTGCATAAATAATTCAATGTTTGTGCGGTCGCTTAATTTATATCCGCCAATCATTTTCCATTGAAATAATAACTTTGCCCCCAGACGTTCGTTCTGTTGCGCCTGCAGGCCGACGCCAATGCCATTGGAATAATACCATTTTTTACCACTGAATAACACAACGTCTTCGCTGATAAACACCATTGGAATTGTGTATTTTTCCCAATTCCAGCCGTATTTTTTACCAAACCCCAACGTCTGACCGATATTTAATGACTGGCGCGCAGGAATACGAAAGAAAGTCGTCGGTTGTGAATATTGGACGTGCAACATATAAAACGGCACCGGACGCGCAGGTGGCGGAACCAAGAAACCACTGTCTATGCCCTGGCCAAAATGAAATGCAATTTGATTTTCATATTTGCCGGTAAATGGGTTATCGGCGGCCATAGAACCGGTCGCAAACAGTAATCCAGACAAAAATAATGCGATTTTTTTCATGCGCATAATGATACACTATTTTCGGCCACTATTCAAATGAATTTATTAAAAAATATAATGATTTTACAAGGAGAACTATTTCCTGGTGTCTGTGCAGTATAATTTGTTTCTTGCAATCAGGAAAAAGTCTGTTATAATGCGTCGCATTGGCGGGATAGCTCAGCTGGTTAGAGCAGTGGAATCATAATCCACGTGTCGGGGGTTCAAGTCCCTCTCCCGCTACCAAAAATTCAACCCCGATTTATATCGGGGTTTAATTTTTGGTAATTGTGACACCAGGGACGCAGAACCCCCGGGGCAGGGGGTTCAATCAAGCAAATAGGCGGAGGGGACGCCGGTCGCCAACGGCGAATTTGCGCAGTTGCATTTCGCGTATACGCGAAATGAATTCCCTCTCCCGCTACCATCCGTCTTCGCTTCGCTCCGTCGCGATTGGTACAATCGGGCGGGGCGATGTGATTTTATCACGCGAAACGGATGCCACGACGTAGTGAGCCAATGCGAACGAAGACGGGCAAAATAATGTATTACGTGTACATATTGCAAAGTATAACCTTTCCAGATAAATTTTACATTGGCTATACCGATGATTTGAAAAGACGCCTGACCCAACATAATAATGAACACGTTGGGTATACAAACAAATATCACCCATGGAAAATCAAAAATTATTTCGCCTTGGACGATAAACAAAAGGCAAAAGATTTTGAAAAATACTTAAAATCGCAATGTGGTCGTGAATTTATAAAAAAACATTTCTGAATTTCCTCTCCCGCTACCACGGATTTTCTTAAAAAACACCGGTATTTACCGGTGTTTTTTAATTGTTTTGTTGATAGTTCCAAGCGTCTTTGCACATATCATCTAGACTAAATTCTGCATGCCAGCCCAGTATTCTTTCTGCTTTTGTTGGGGCTGCATAGCATGATGCGATGTCCCCGGGACGACGTGCCACTATTTCATATGGTATTTTAATATTGTTTACCCGTTCAAAGGTGCTAACAACGTCTAGCACAGAGTATCCATGTCCAGTGCCCAGGTTAAATATTTCGGCACCACAGTTATTGTTTATCGCAGTTAATGCTTTTACGTGTCCGCGTGCCAAGTCAACAACGTGGATATAATCACGTACCCCTGTGCCATCTGGTGTATCATAATCATTTCCGTATACGAACAATTTTTCACGTTTGCCACAGGCGACCTGGGTTATGTATGGCATAAGGTTGTTTGGTATGCCATTTGGGTTTTCGCCTATGATACCACTTGGGTGTGCGCCAATTGGGTTAAAATACCGCAAGATAACAATATTCCAGTCCGGATTTGCATTTTGTTTATCCAGCAATATTTGTTCTATCATTGATTTAGTCCAGCCGTATGGATTTGTGCATATACCCTTTGGACATTCTTCTGTGATAGGCACGAATGCTGGGGTGCCATATATTGTTGCACTTGATGAAAAAATAAGGTTGTGGCAGCCGACGTCTTGTAATACTTTCAATAACGAGATTGTTCCACCGATGTTGTTGTCATAGTATTCAATTGGTTTGGCCACGGACTCGCCAACGGCTTTTAACCCTGCAAAATGTATACAGCAATCAATATGTTTATCGGTCAATGTTGTTTTAAGTTTGTTGTAATCGCAAATATCAACCTTGTAAAAGTCTATTTTTTTCCCGGTTATTTGTGCTATTTTATCAACTGTATCAATTGATGAATTAGATAGATTATCTATACCAATTATATTATGTCCTTTTTGTTGTAATTCCACGATGGTATGTGATGCGATAAATCCTGTTGCACCGGTAATCAAGATATTCATAAAAACTCCTTTTCCATTATCATGGTATCTTATTTTGTTTTTTTATCAATACTCTTTAACAATTTGTTTCGTTATTGTCAGATGAACAAATGCCAATTGTTTGACAATATTCTATGTGTTATAGAAATATGCCGGTCGCTAACGGCGAATTTGCGCAGATGCGGCACAGTGTGCGGGATTTCTGCTTGGCAGTATGCGGGCATTTTTTATTCTTGATTTTTATGTGCAATACCGTATAATTGCCAGGCAATAGTAAATCGCCCTAATAGTCTAGTGGTAAAACACGTCCTTGGTAAGGACGAGTCGCAAGTCCGATTCTTGCTTAGGGCACCAGAAATGCACCATCTACTTTGCGTTTGTTTGTTTTTGTTCAGGTCGTGTATGTCTAATACACTCCCATCACAAAAAACTGCACAATACGCAGTATCTGATACATTTCACGAAATACACCATCTGCGTTTGTTTTTTGCAAGATGTATTTCACTGTTGCAGGAATTTATGGGCGCGATTGTGTTGATGTGACTGACAACCACGGAATAATCAAAACCCGGGCAAAGATATAAATTCAGGGTGGCACCGCGCGGATTCCGCGCCCCTGTGAAAATCATTTGGGTGCCGAATTCAATCAATCATTGTTTTGGCACCTGGGGAATCAAACAAAAAGGGACCAAAATGGTATCATTAAAATCTAAATACAGAACGCATACGTGTGGCGAATTAAATGCGTCCAATGTCGGGCAAACTGTTGTGCTGTCGGGCTGGGTTCATCGCAAGCGTGACCACGGGTCATTGCTGTTTATTGACCTGCGCGATAATTATGGGATTACCCAGTGTGTGTTTGACGGTGGGGACGAGGCACTGGAACGTGTGCGTCCAGAATCTGTGATTCAAATTACTGGCACGGTTGTTGCGCGTGACGCGTCTGCGGTAAATGATAAAATTCCAACCGGCGCCATTGAAATTCAGGCCACAAAATGGGACGTGTTGACCAGTGCAAATGTTTTGCCGTTCCAGGTGTTTGGCGATGATGATACTGTGGCCGAAGATTTGCGTTTAAAATACCGCTATATTGATTTGCGTCGTGAATCATTGCACCAAAATATTTTGTTCCGCAATCGTATGATTAAATTTATGCGCGACAAAATGTGGGAAATGGGATTTTCTGAATTCCAGACGCCGATTTTGACCGTATCCAGTCCAGAAGGTGCACGTGACTTTATCGTGCCGTCACGTAATCATCACGGTATGTTCTATGCATTGCCCCAGGCACCGCAACAGTTTAAACAGTTGATTCAGATTTCCGGATTTGACCGCTATTTCCAAATTGCGCCGTGTTTCCGTGACGAAGATTTGCGTGCAGACCGTTTGCTGGAATTTTACCAGTTGGATATGGAAATGTCGTTTGTTGATTTGCCGGATATTCAGGCGGTGGGTAATGAATTGATGCCGGCGATTATTCGCGAATTCGTCCCAGGTGCAAATGTATGTCCGGATATTCCGCATATCCCATTTGATGAAGCGATGTTGAAATATGGTTCGGATAAACCAGATTTGCGCAATCCGATTATCATATCTGATGTGACGGACATTTTCCGTGGCTCTGATTTTGGAATTTTTGCAAATGCGATTGAAGGCGGCGCAGTTGTACGCGCGATTCCGGCACCGAATTCGGCGGATAAATCACGTAGTTGGTTTGACAAACTAGGTGATTATGCGGTCAAGGAATTAGGCTTGGGCGGACTGGGTTATATCGTCTTTGCAGGCGAGGCCAAAGGTCCTGTTGCCAAGAAACTGGACGCAGATCGGATTGCAAAACTGCATGAAATCGCGGGCGACAACGCATCGTTGTTCTTTGTCTGTGACGTGGCAGATAATGCAGCCAAGGCGGCGGGCAAATTGCGCAATAAATTGGGCGAAGATTTAGGCTTGATTGACCCAAATGATTTCCGTCTGTGCTGGATAGAAGAGTTCCCGTTCTTTGAAGCAGATCCAGAATCACCGACAGGAATCGCGTTTACACATAATCCATTCTCGTTCCCGATGGCGACATTGGACGAATTGAATACACGCGACCCATTGTCAATCAAGGCAGCTCAGTTTGACATGGTATTAAATGGTGCCGAAATTTGCAGTGGTGGTTTGCGTAACTTTAATCCAGAGATTATGGTTAAATGTTTCGACATTACGGGATACGACGAAGAAACAGTTAAAGAAAAGTTCGGTGGAATGTATACCGCGTTCCAATACGGTGCGCCACCGCACGGTGGGTGTGCGTTCGGTATTGACCGATTGGTTCAGATTATGCGTCGCGAACCGAATTTGCGCGAGGTTGTGTTGTTCCCAACCAACCAGCGTGGCCAGGATTTAATGATGGGGTCGCCGTCGCCGGTCACAGAACAACAACTGCGCGAAGACCATATCCAGGTTCGCAAAAAAAACTAAATAATTGTTTGTGTTTATTCAGTCCGCTTTTGCGGGCTGATTTTTTGTATGAAATCAAACCTATTAAAATCTGTGGTTCAGACATGTATAATCCTTTCACAGGAACGGTGGGAAAAAATGCAGGCGGATATAGATAAACTGGTCGCAACATTGAATTTAACGGAATACCAGGCGCACGTCTTGCGTACGCGACGTCATCAATATGATATGACTGGATTGGTAAAACGGGGCGGGGTTTTGTATGTGCCACGCAGCGCGTCTGATGGGCCAGGTATTGTCCATTATGTTCGCCGCATATTATTCGGGCGACGTGCTGATTTGATTGGGCGCGATAAAATCTTGTTACAAGCGGTGCGCCGCATAAAATTTATGGCCGATGGATTGCACTGCGTTCGGGTTGGACAATATCAATACTGGGCTGATAAAAATGGACAATCGGTTTCTGCTGAATATGTTCGGCGTCATTTGACCCAGAAAAATCGACACTAAAATTTATCGTGTGTTTTTATAAATTGGCGCATAAAACTGGAATCGAAATTTGTCATAATTTCAGTCAATGAATAATTACGTGTGCCGTCTGGCGATATAGTCAGGCGAACGGGTGCTGGGGTTGGCGCCGTTCCCCGCATTGTCATATTTAACATGACAGTCATATGCGCGTTTTCAATATCAAAATCACCATACGCATCAACGTGGCGCATTTGCAACGTAAATGGTTGCGCAGTTATAAAATTACCATTGGTGTATTTACCAACAATACGCATTTTCTTTATTGCGGTTTCGCCACCGGTCAATGCGTCGGCTAATGCATATTCGGTATTAAAGGTGTTTATCTGGTCTGCAGACGCATAGAATTCATCAAAGCCCAGCCCGATAATATATCCGCCATCAAATGATAAATCCATATCCCCGGCCAGGTTATACCATATATCGTGTGCGATGTGACCATTGGTCTGTAATGAAATTTCAGCTGTAATCATTGTGTCACGGATATTCAGTGGCATTATGCGTGATAACAGATATCCATTGATTACAAATTTATTTAATTGAATATCGATGTCGTATTTTGATGCGTCCTTGCGCAATGTGGCCAACAGATTTCCACGTGCCGCGTCTGTGATAGAAAATGTCTGGGTATTAGATTTTAATGCATATACAAAATTCTTGTATTCGTTACCGTTATAAATAAGTGTGTCTGCTGTTAAAGAAATATCCACCGGTAATTCAAATGGCAATGTTATTGGTGCGGCTGTCAGAAATTCTAATTCATCATAATTATCAATATAATTCTGGTTCGCAAATGCGTCGGCGTTTAATAATGCAGTGCGCAGGGTAACGTTGCGGCCACTGAGGCTGCCACTAAATTTTTGGGTGCCGATTGTGACGTCCATATTTGATATGTTGCGGCCGCTGTATGTGCCGGATACTGTATATGGCGCGTTGTTCAATGATTGCAGGTCAACATTCGGTATTACGTCCTTGAAATTATCGCCAGAGAGCAGAAATGTTTTATCCGTCATAGATATTTTCCATTTCGCACCACGTGGTATAAACGCCATCGCACCGTCAGACCATTTCATGTCGCCTGTGGTATTCAGCATAAAATCAGGCAAGAATTTAAAGTCTGGCACCGCCCAACGCAATGTTTGATTACGCGCAAATGAATATGAAGCATTGACAGATTTTGGTGTTATGTTAAATACGCCGGCAATGTCATTGAATTGAAATTCCAGTTTTCCGTTTTTGCCCAGACGTCGCACCGCGCGGACTAATTTGTCAGCGTTTGGCATTTTGCCTGGTGCGCGAATTGATGCGTTAAATGTCCCGTTATCTACTGACAATGTTCCGGAAATATCGCCATATGAAAATTTTGAGCATTGCCATTTTTCCGGTGTGCCAGAAAATAAGCACATTGTCTGGATTCCGTCCACAGGCATTGTTACCAGAACATTATGTGCACCACTTGCATCAATTGTGCCACCTGTGACTGCAACATCATCAGCAATAATGTTTGATATTTGAACCAATTTTTTATCGCCAATTGCATTTATTTTCAGATGTTGGAATTCGTGCCCGGCAAGTTTTAATTTTCCGTGTAAGTCTAAATTAAATGTTGTGCGATAAAATATATTTGATGGATTGGTTAAAAATGTAAAATCATAATCCAGGTCATTGGCCGTCAAATTGATTTCACGTGCACCATCAGGCAAGATTTTTATATCACCAGAAAAGTGGTCTGATTTTATATCGGTAAATTCAAAACCGTATTCGCCGTCCCATGCGAAATTCATACTCAATTTTACAGGCACATCAATACGTGGGTATGAGAATTCAAACCACTTGTTTATGTTTGGTGTGTCTATGTCCAGATGGCCACGCGCCGTTCCGTCTGAAAATAACATACCCGTAATTTCCAGTTTGTTATTACGATTTTTTATTACAAATTCGTCGTCTAAAAATTCAAAATCATATTTGTGATCATTTGTGCGGACAGTTCCCGTCAGACCACCATTGGTCAAACGTGCACGCACAATATCATAATCCTTGTCATGAAACGTCACGACGGAATTATATATATCAACGGCGTTGTTAAAATCGGGGGCCACTAACGAATCAATATGCAGGCGTGCGTCATATATTCCAATACGCCCGTGCAGTGACGCGTTGTTTAAATCAAACATATCACTGATTGGCACAGAAAACATAACGGCGTCGATATGGCCCATCGGCACGGTGACATCATGTGCAACGATTGTTACACGCCCCAGCAGGCTGAAATGAATATTGCCGTCAATTTGGGCGTTTATGCCGGTCTGTTGATATATGGCCGCGGCAATCTTTGGACGCATGTTGTTTATCGTTATCATTGGCGGAACAATGACCAACGCCAATGCCCCAGCCGTTGTGATAAATACAGCTGTCCATAAAATTCTGCGTTTATATCTGGGTTTTAATGCCATTTCTCTCTGCCCTTGTAATTTGATTATAATGGATTAGAATAATAGTGTGAACAAAAAAAGTATATTTTCACTGGAAAGCAATTATGCCCCCATGGGGGACCAGCCCGCGGCCATATCTGAATTGGTGGCCGGTGTTCGTGATGGCCGTCGTTCCCAGGTATTGCTGGGGGTGACGGGTTCTGGCAAAACGTTCACGATGGCAAATGTTATCGCGGAATTGTCGCGGCCGGCGTTGATTATGGCGCCGAATAAAATCTTGGCGGCGCAATTGTATACAGAAATGAAATCATTTTTTCCGCACAATCACGTTGAATACTTTGTGTCGTATTATGATTATTACCAGCCAGAGGCATATATGCCAACCACCGATACATATATTGACAAAGATGCGTCTATCAATGAACAATTGGATCGTATGCGGCACAGTGCGACGCGTGCTATGCTGGAAGAACGCGATGTTATTGTTGTATCGTCTGTATCGTCAATTTATGGTATGGGGTCACCAGAACAGTATTCTGGTATGAAACTGGTCTTGCGCACAGGTGACAAGATAGGCCAATCGGACGTCATGCGTGCCTTGGTGGATATTCAATATAAACGTAATGACATGGCGTTTGAACGTGGTAATTTTCGCGTCCGTGGCGATACGTTGGACGTGTTTCCGTCGCATTCTCAAGACCGTGCATGGAAACTGTCGTTTTGGGGCGATGAAATCGAAGAGATTTGGGAATTTGATACACTGACAGGTGCAAAGTTGCATAAACTGGACAGAATTGCGATTTATCCAAATACGCATTATGCAACACCTATGCCCAGCGTGTTACAGGCAATCGGTCAAATCAGGACAGATTTAGAAGAACGTCTGAAATATTTTCATGAAAATATGAAGTATATAGAAGAACAGCGGCTGCGCGAAAGGGTGAATTTTGACATTGAAATGATGGAATCAACCGGGACGTGTCGTGGAATTGAAAACTATTCGCGTTACTTATCTGGGCGTGCGCCTGGTATGCCGCCACCAACACTGTTTGAATATCTGCCACGTGATGCCGTTTTATTTATTGACGAAAGTCACGTTACTGTGCCACAGATTTCGGCGATGTCACGTGGTGACCGCGCACGCAAAGAAACATTGTCACAGTATGGTTTCCGGCTGCCGGCATGTATTGATAACCGGCCGTTGACATTTGACGAGTGGGACGTGTTGCGGCCGCAAACGATATTTGTTTCGGCGACGCCAGCCGAATGGGAATTAAACCAATCTGGTGGCATCGTGGCCGAGCAGGTTATTCGTCCAACGGGACTGCTTGATCCAGTCTGTGATGTGCGCCCGACGGCAAACCAGGTTGATGATTTATTGGACCAGATAAGGAAAACATCGGGGCGTGTGTTGGTCACAACACTGACCAAGAAAATGGCCGAACAATTGACCGATTACCTGAATGAAAATGGCGTGCGGGCCAAATATCTGCACAGCGATATTGAGACACTGGAACGTATTGAATTGTTGCGTGATTTGCGATTGGGTAAATATGATGTCTTGGTTGGTATCAATTTGTTGCGCGAAGGGTTGGACGTGCCAGAATGTGAGTTGGTTGCGATTATGGATGCGGATAAAGAGGGTTTCTTGCGTTCAACGCGTTCACTGATTCAGACAATTGGTCGTGCGGCGCGTAATGCAAATGGTCGTGTGATTCTGTATGCTGATAAAATTACGGATTCAATGAATGCGGCGTTGACCGAAACGGCGCGTCGTCGGGAAAAGCAGATGGCATATAACACCGCACATGGCATTACACCAACTACTGTGTCCAAGGCTATATTTGCCCAGGTTGGCGACAAGACTGACAAAACAGACAAGGCGCGTCGGTTTGTATATGATAAATCAGGCGGCGTTATGGATGCAGACAGTATTCGCAAACAGATAAAAGATTTGAATAAGAAAATGCGCACGGCGGCAGAAAATCTGGAATTTGAAGATGCGGCTGAATTGCGTGATGCAATCCATAAACTGGAAGACGATTTGTTATTAGTGGAGTAAAAAATGATAAAAACAACAGACAAAATAAATCGCAAGGAAGTAATTCAAATAAACGGATTATATATTTCGCAATTGTGGCGTGATTGGTATGCCGCAGATTATATTGTTCGTGTGAAAGGTGTGATGTATCGTGTGCGCAGTCCATACAGAACGCCCGCAGGTGCGTGTCAAATGTTGGATTATCTGGCAGGAAAAACTGATGTATATAAATTGCCAGAATATACGCCCCTGGTTCAAGTAATAGGGGGTGAAAATCAGCGATGAAAGAATATTTATTAGAAAATGTTGACCAGACGCGCGACTGGGCGCGGGAATTTGCGAAAACCTTGCGTGCGCCGGTATGTGTGGCGTTGCACGGCGACCTGGGAATGGGCAAGAGTGAGATTGCCCGCACAATAATTCAGACCCTGCGTGGGGTGGATACTGTTGTGCCCAGTCCGACATTTACCATTGTGCAAAACTATGATGGAATATCACACTTTGACCTGTATCGCATAAATGATGCGTCAGAATTGGTGGAAATTGGGTTGCCATATGCAATTGCAAATGATATTACGTTGATAGAATGGCCCGATGTCGCAACGGATATTTTGCCAACGGATACAATTCATATTTATCTGACAGAATACGGGGCAGGGCGCAGATTGGTTATAAAATAGGAAATGTCGCCTATGGTAATCGTAGACATGGCGCGTAATAATAAAAATGCGGATGGAAACATTCGCACAAGAGCACACGCGCGGACTTTTGCATAAAGGTCCCGAACCACATCCCTAAGAAAGTGGATTCGTCAAGAATTCATGAAACGCGGTGTTCAAAAAACGGGGCGTTTGCCCCGTTTTTATCGCTTTAATAAACTCTGAACTGCCAGGGGAAAATCCGGACTGCGTGCCAAATATGAGCCGCTGACCAATAAATCTGCGCCGGCGTCCCAGCACATTTGTGCTGTTTTATCATTTATTCCACCATCTACTGAAATTATAAATTTCAGGCCGTATTTTTTACGTGTTGCGGCCAAAACAGAAATCTTTTTCAGGCAATCTGTTTGGAATTCTTGGCCGGCGGCACCTGGGGCGACGGTCATAACCATAACTTCGTCCACATCACGCAGAATTGGCTTTAATATCGCAGGTGATGATTCTGGGTTCAGGGCAACACCCGCACGACGCCCTGCCGCGTGAACGCTGGCAATAGCCGCACGCAGACCAGACGTATTTGTTGACATGATAACCGTGTCGGCACCGGCGGCAACACTGTCGGTGGCCCAGACGGACGGACTCTCGGTCATCAGGTGTACGTGCAGGTGTGCGTCAGTGTGGGCACGTATCATCTTTAATTCTGGAATACCACCCGCCACGCGGTCAACATAGAATCCGTCCATAATATCAACGTGTATCATTGATATGCCGCCCGCGCGAAACATTGAATATGTTGATGCACGGCGCATATTGAAACACAGTGTGCTGGGCATAATTGGAATAAAACGACGGCGGTGTGCTGGGCGTTTGCGGAACAGTTTTGTTATAAAAGCAATGCGACGCTGTATACGGTCACGACGCGCCAGGTACGCGCCACGATGAGTCGCCTCGGCATTCCAGACGTGCGCACATGCCGCGCGAACAATTGCGTCGCTGGAAATATATTCGGTTGGAATTGAAAATGTGTTTTCAATGAACTCGGTCGCCCCCTCGGCCAGTGCGCCACCACCGGTCAATATAATCTTGGTTGGGCGATATTTGATAATCGCGTCATGAGCCGCAGTCGTTATTTCGGCGGTAATATCAACGCATGCTGGCATAAATATATCGCTGACATCGCCACGTGAAAATTCGTATGCGGTATCGGCGGGGGTAAATCTATCCATTTCTTTGGGGATAAAACTGGCTACTGCACGCTTTATCCGTTCAGCGTCATCAAAACCTATGTGCAGTTTTGCAGAAATGTCGTTTGTTATTTTTGTTCCACCCAGTGGAATTTTATAGTGCCAGACTGGGCCACGGTCGGTCCAAATGGACGCTGATGAAAATTCCCCGCCCAGGTCAATGAACATGACTGTTTGTTTCTTTTGTCGCAATGTTGTATTCAGTAAAAATTGCGGGTCATAAAATGCACATGGTGTGATATGGGCGCGACGCAGAAAACCCAATACTTCGTTCAATCGTGATTTTGTATAAAATATTGAACCAAATGCTGATATCAATTGTCTGTCGGTATAGCCAATTGGACTAATCATATTGCGTGCGGTTGGCGTATCGTATCGCAATGGCACAATATGCATCGGAAAGTATCCGTCAGGCGCGTTTATCTGGGCAATCTGGGCACGGACATCGGCAGTTGTGATTTTGTGTTCGCCGCCCCAAGCGGTGCTTTTTGCAGTCATTTCAAAAATAGACGTGCCAAAATTCCCCGTGATATATGCGGTGTCAAAACTGGTTCCGATTTGATGTTCCAGATCGTCAATTACATACCGCAGTGCAAACACGGTATCAAAACAATCCGATGTTGAAATTGCAGATTTTACAATCTTGGCCCCACGGACACGGTGTGCCATTCCGCGCACACCGGTTGATCCAATGTCCAGACATAAAAAAGCCGAATCAAACAGGTTCATTTCGTCTATTTTACCAATATTCGCGCCGTGTCGCGCATATCAATCGTTTTTATATCACGGGATAAAATTTTGTGATTTTTATCCAGAACAATCAACTGTGCAATTGCGTCATCGGGTGTCTTTTCAGGTAACATGACCGTAATTCCACCTGTTGTAACTAAATTCCAGCGACGATTTTCAATCCATTCCATGTAATCCAGGTCGCCAATCAAATTATGCGCCACGTCAGTTATTTCGCCAACTTCTGATGGTAATGGGCCACGAAATAATACTGTTCCGGATTTACGTTCGGTGTCCGGTTGGTTCACGATTGTGCCATCGGCCGACAATGGAAAGTAATTCTGACCATCAGTCCACAGGGCAACGGCCCGGTATAACTTTACACGCACGACCAAATTGCCGTCGGCGCGGCGATTAACAGCCGATGCACGCACGCCCGGCACTGCACCAACGCGGGCGTTCAGCGCGTCCAGGTTAACGGAAAAAGTGTCTGTTCCTGGTGCAACTGCGGCGGCCGCGACCAGGGCGGATAAATCCTTGTCCCGGATATCCGCAGATATAGAAATATTGCGCACACGCGACAATGTTGTATGTCCCATTGTCGTCATGATAATTCGCACAGAAAAGTATATCGCCAGCAAAATTGCGACAATAAAATACAGCCAAAACCAGATTGTTCGTTTCATGGCTATAATTATATCACAAAAAGCCCCGCGATAAAAGCGGGGGGAAATAAAAATTAAAATCAACTGGCGCGTAGCAAATAACCGCGTCTAAACATACACCTGCGGTATGCGCCGACGGTTTTAGATGTTGTATTTCGTGGCACCGACATCAGGGCCCGCTGGCCTGCGTCAGTATATTCATTTGATTGAAATGTCACCCACAGACCGTCCCAGTCCGGCATTTGGCCACTTTGGTTCGGGGCCAACAGTTTGGCAATACGGCTGCGCGGCATATATGACGGCTTGGTTATCCCCAGGCATGCCTTGTGGTCACGAACAAATTGTTCCATGGTGACGGATTCATTTTCCCAATTCAAAACCGTCGCATTATCAATGCTGCCACGATTGGGGGACGAACACGCCGCCAGTGCCATTATTAATGCCAGATATTTTATTCTCATGTTTTATATTATAATTTATTTGCCTTTGGGGGGCAATAGTTTTTATAATAGGCATAACAAGGAGAAAGAGAATATCATGGCAATAACAGTTGCTAATTTTATAAAGATGGCAAACTTCTATAACCAGATGGCCAAAATGATGTCGGCAATCTGTGTAGAAAAGGGTGGCATAGCGATGGAAAATTATGTCGGGCGTTTCTTTGCGGCCGACACGTTGGAATTTGTTGCGGAATACGGTCGCCGCCTGATGGCGACGCGACGCAATGAACTGACACCGGAAATTATTGGGGTGATTGAACGCTTTGAAGAAAGTTACAAACGGGTCAAGGATTTAACGACACCAACACAGAAACCAATTTATGAAATGACATTGGCAGAATTTGAAAAAATTATGAACATATAAAAAACGTGGCAAAGGAGATGTGGCGGATGAAAACAATGAAAAAAATATTTGGTGGGGCTGTGACAATAACGCTGGTGGTGGCGTTGCTGGCGGCGTGTACCCAGAAAAATGCCACGACTGACGTGCCACAATATGATACAGTGACGGTTGTAGATAACTTGGTCATTGATGAAAATTCAGTGCCGATTTTTCCGAAAAAGGCGGCCCTGACCACAGATACTGCACGTCGCTTTTCCCTGGATTTGCCAAAGCGGTGCGAGGTAAATTGGGATAACCAGGCGGTTGTTTCTGTCGTTCCCGAAGAGAAAATTGAAATTATTCGTCTGAATACCGGTGATGCGTTGCCTGAATTACAGGTGTCGGATTATGAGTTCAAAAAATTGACGGTAAAACGTGCGCTGGATAAATTGCTGGACGGGACAGACATTTCTGTTGTCGAAGATGAAGAGATGATTGAAACTGTATCTGGCTCAATCAATTCTGGTAAATTGTCTGATACGGTTGAATTGATGGCAAAAATGGGGCGTGCGTATTATTCCTATGATGCCGAGGCCGGTGAAATTCATTTAACACATCGTGCAAAATGGTTGGTAAAAATGCCACACGACCAATCTATTATTATGGCGTTGATTGACGCAATGCGTGGCGCAGATGTGCGAAATCTGTTGGTGGACTGGAACGACAAGACGTTGGTGTTTGAAGGAAACTATCAGACCGAACGCGAGGTTTCCAGAATCATTGCTGATGTTGCGTCCAAGAAATATATGCTGGCGTGGGACGTTGATGTGTATCGCGTGTATCCGCGCACAGATAACCCGATTGTTTGGATGAATATGTTGCCGGCATTTGGGGACAAAAATATTAAAATGTCTATCCCAGGTGTGGTGGGACGTGCGCTGGTTGTGGGGCCGGAAATTAATACGAAAACATTGCAAGAATTTTTGTCGCAACAGGCAAACGTTGTCTTGATATCCCAGGGTCAGTTTGTAATTCCAAATGGCTGGCAATCGCGTTTTGATATCGGGCAATGCAGCAAGGAAGAGCGCCTGGAAACAGATTTGATTATTGGTGCGACGGGCAAGTATGGCGATTTTGGCGGCCGTGATAAAATTGATGCGAAAATCGTTTTGCGAACCAGTAATGGCGAATTGTCATCGTTTAACATTCCGTCAAGCATTGGTGATAACTATGTGATTATCGGTATTCCGACGCATTCGTTCGTGACAACACCTGAAACGCTGATATCACCGTTTGCAGAATTAGTTGTATTTATGTCACCGCGTGTGATTTCCATTGTTGATGCACACGCTGCACCAAGTGGCGCGTCTGCGCCATTGGTTGGTGACGCATTACGTAAATTTTTACGCCAAGAATAAAGCAAGGGATATTATTTAAATGTTATTTTCAAGACTAGAAAGAAAAATCGCATTCAGATACCTGGCCGCGAAAAAGCGCGGGTTTGGTTCTGTTATATCGTGGGTGTCGTTGATTGGTATCACGCTGGGGGTTGCAACACTGATTGTTGTTATGTCAGTTATGGGCGGATTTCACGAAACGTTGTTGTCGCGTATTGTTGGTATGAACGGTCACGTTGTTGTTTATCATCAGGACGGCGCAATCAGTGATTTTGATTATCTGATTGATAAAATGAAACAGAACAAGGTTGTGTCAGCAAATGCAACTGGTATCGTTCCTATTGCCGAGGGGCAGGTTATGGCCACTGCCGGTGGTAATAATACAGGGGCGATGGTGCGCGGAATTCGTATGACAGACCTGACTGCCAAGACCCAGGCAGGAACAAAAATTTATGGCAAGAAATTATCCGAAATCCGTGATGGTGAATTGATTGCCGGGGCGTCACTGGCGCGTAGTCTGCGCATTGGTATGGGGGACAAGGTATCGTTGGTATCTGCTAATGGGGCAACGCCGACACCATTTGGTTCTATGCCGCGCATAATGTCATATCCTGTTATGTCATCGTTCTTTATGGGAATGTATGAATATGATTCGGGATATATATTCATGCCCCTGGAAACCGCCCAGAAATATTTAAATATTGGTAATGCCGTGACGCATATTGATTTGTTCCTGCGCAATCCCGAAGATACAGCCGCCGTGCGCGATGCGTTGGTGCGTCTGTTGCCAGACGGATTTGTTGTTCGTGATTGGCGCGAATTAAATCGTGGCTTTGTCGGTGCGTTACAGGTTGAATCAAATGTGATGTTCTTGATTTTAATGCTGATTGTCATTGTGGCGGCATTTAATATTGTGTCGTCGTTGGTAATGCTGGTCAAGGACAAGAACAAGGATATAGCCGTCCTGCGCACGTTTGGTGTGTCGCGTAAATCAATGATGAAAATATTTATTTTGTCCGGCACCAGTATCGGTGTTATTGGCGCGTTCTGTGGAACGGTGTTGGGTGTTATTGTTGCGATTTATATTGAGCCAATACGTCAGTTTTTCCAGTGGGCAACGGGGCGCGACCTGTTTCCGGCAGAATTGTATTACCTGTCGGAATTGCCGTCTAAATTGGTGCCGGGGACTGTGATTGGAATTGCGGTATTGGCGATTGCGTTAGCGTTCTTGGCGACAATTTATCCGGCATGGAAGGCTGCATCAACCGACCCGGTAGATGTATTGCGAAATGAGTAATAGTGTGAGGGCAAATCATATGGCAAATATTTTAAATTCTTTATCGCGTGTGAAAAAGGGTGACGTCGTTTTGTCGGTGCGCGATATTAAAAAGACATTTATAGAAGGTGGACAGCCATTGCATATTTTGCGCGGTGGCGGCTTTGATTTGCACCGTGGTGAAATTATCGCATTGGTTGGACAGTCGGGGTCTGGGAAATCTACGCTGTTGCAATGTGTTGGTCTGTTGGATAAACCCACCAGTGGCAGCATTTTGCTGGACGGGGCGGCAACGAACCGCATGGACGAAGACACTCGCACAATGATGCGTCGTAACAAAATCGGATTTGTGTATCAGCGGCATAATCTGTTATCTGATTTTACGGCATTAGAAAATGTTGTTTTACCAATGTTGGCGGCGGGCACAGACGAAATCACGGCAAACGGACGCGCAATGAAATTATTGCAATTGGCCAGTGTTGCACATCGTGCGTCACATTTGCCCGGGGAAATGTCTGGGGGTGAACAGCAACGTACCGCGGTTGCGCGCGCGTTGGCTAACAATCCAGAAATTTTATTGGCAGATGAACCAACAGGCAGTTTGGATCCCGCCCATGCAACCGCGGTGTTTGATTTGTTGTTGGAATTGGTGCGAAAAAATAAAATGGCAATGTTGTTTGTGACCCATGATATGAATCTGGCAGCGCGTGCTGACCGGACTATCACAATTCGTGATGGGGTTGTAAAGTAATAACCAGAGCAATCAAGAGGAGAGAGTTTATGAAAAAAACATCAGCCACAAAATATGAAACCGCTGTCCCCACATCGCGCAAGGTTTTAGGGGCGTTGGCACTGGTTGGGTTATTTACATGCGGTGTCTTTGTTGGAACAACGTTGAATGATAACCGTGTGCCAAATGCAGATGGCCGGATTATAGCGTTTTCTGAGTCGGATTGTTACGCAATTATAAACAAAATAAAAGTTGCCACAGATGCAGATTTGTTGGAAGAATTAAAAGATATCTATAACGACAATTGTGCGGGCCGTGCAATAGACGTAAAATCATTCGCACAAGAAAATGATAATGACGCGGACGATGCGCCTGTTGCAACATGTGGACGTATTGAACAGTTATTGGCGCAGCAACTGATGCCCGAAGAAGATAGCAACGCATATGCTCATTTGAACAACGCGAACACATATGCACGTATGGCTGAACGTGGGTGCCCAGAAAACGCGGATAAATATCGTGCGTTGGCTGCCCGTGAAATAGAAATCACAACTGCGCTAGAACCAGTTGAATACATGCCGGAATCCAGGGTAGAAAATGTTATTGATGTATATAAAAAGGTAAAAATGCGGGCTGCTGCGCAACAGGTAATTGACACCCTGCAAAAGGTTTCTGAACCAACAATAGATTTTATTTTGAAACTGGAAAAAATAGTAAATGAAGAATAGGGGGCGCGTTATGAAACGTTTGTTTGTTGTGGTTTCGGCACTGTGGTGTGTGGGATTAACGGCGGCGCATGCGGCGGATGTTGCACCACGTATGTCGTGCGCGGATATTAAAACCCAGATGGACAGCCTGGGCGCGCGTGACGATTTAACCGATGATGAATCAAAACAATTGACAGATATGCGTATAAAGTATCGTCGCGATTGTGTTAAACGTGCGGCGGGCGGTCGCGGTGCGCAAACTATTGCGGCCGCACGCATACCGGTTGCAGTCGATGATACTAAAAAGCCTGACAATATCGCCACACCTGGCGCACCATGTGATACCCCGGACGAGCATGGTTGTTGTCCTGGTGAAACGTATACCGATATGGGCGACCAGGGATTCAATTGTTGCCCGTCAGATGGCGGTATGTGCTTTACGCCAATGGTGCTGAAATCGGTTGAAAATACCGAAGTTCAAGACGATGCACCTGTCAAGACAGACGAAGAAATCGCGGCGGAAATAAATGCGAATATTGCGGCAGGTCTGTGCGCCGATGGCACCAAGCCGAATAAGTATGGTTGTTGTGCCGATGAATTGTTCCGCGATATGGGCGGAACGTTCGCATGCTGTCCGAAAAGTGGTGGCGATTGTTTCCCGCCTATGAATTAAAACAGGTCGCAATAAAGGCTTGCGTTTTAGGAAATTTGATTTATAATAAGCAGGCTTTCAATTTGTTGCGGGCATAGTACAAAGGCTAGTATGCAAGCCTTCCAAGCTTGAAATGCGGGTTCGATTCCCGCTGCCCGCACCAAGGATAAGGGGTGCGTCGGCATGTTGGGTAACCTCGCGATGCGAACATCAATTCGTTGCTAATAACGCAACTCATTGTGTTCTTGTTCGTTCGGTTTCCCGCTGCCCGCACCAAGAGATTGGGCGTGCGCCGGAGTTGGAGAGCCGGGGCAGACTGTAAATCTGTTGGCTTAAGCCTGAGCTGGTTCGAATCCAGCCACTCCCACCAAAATAAAACCACCCACGAACGTGGGTGGTTTTGTTTTGGCGAAATGTGGTATTGGATTTGAATCACGCAATCATTTGATTGCCGGTTTGACTATGAGTTGTTGTGTGTCGCGGTGTGCGCGTCACACAACATACGAATGCCCCGCAGCCCCACGCCACCAGCGTGGGCGAGGGAATCAGCCACTCCCACCAAGAAATGCCGACCTGTTGAGGTCAGTATTTGGGAGCTGGAGATATGGGTGCTTTATAAATGAATAATTTCAATGTCTGGTATCTGTTCCGTAATATATTCGGTGGCCAACCTGCGATGGCATTGCAGAGCTGATTTTTCTGTGCACAGCAGGCAGATTCTATCAAGTTTTGCTATGTTGCAATTCTGCAATGGGTCGCGTTTTTGCAATAATTCGCGATACAATTTTTCGTATTCGACCCAACTGTTTTTTTTATCTTTGTAGCCCGCCAAAATATCGGGCGCGGGTGCGAATTCTGGATGATATTCGTAACGATTGCCAAGTATCGTGGCTAGATTATTACCGTTATAATATGGCACATATGTGCTGGTTCGCCACAGACGAATGTCCCAAACGTAACTTATACGTGTGGCATTCAATACATCCAGAAATACTTCTGGACTTTTACCACTGAAACCAATCGTAAATATCTTTGTCATATCAGTATAAAAATAGTCCATTAAGCATTAAATAGCAATGATTTTCCTGAATTAGAAATTTGCGCACCAGACCATTTCTGCAATGTGCCTGGGGATTTTGTATGTCCGAATATCGTCAGTAAAATGCGCTCCACCACAAAAATACCCGCCGTATGGCGGGTTTTTTAGTGGTGGAAATGAGGGGCAAAGATGAGAACCAGCGGAAAAAGTTTGCGTAGCAAACGTGCTGGTTCGTGCCATCGGCGAAAGGGGCCCACCGCTTGAAACGTTTTTAATAAGTTATCGTCTTGTATTTATTTAAAAAATTTTGATAAACTAAAAACATTTACTGTACATTGATACAAACAGGTTCATCTGATGAAAATGGAATTTGGAGGATGACATGTCACATAAATACAGTGATTTTCTTGATTCTGTGGAAGACGGCTTTCTTGATTGTTTTGGTAGTAAGGGTTACGTTAAAGAAACACCCGTAAAAATAACATCACGGGTCGATAAGAGTGTCGATTTTATTGGGTCTAAAATATCCGTTTTGAAAGATAAGGTTCTGGATTATTCTATAAATCCATCGGGTCATGTTTTGATTCAAGATTGTTTTAGATTACATGGCAGAAGAAATTTACAAAATACAGAATGGAGTAAATTTGGTACCTGTTTTAGAGGAATGGGAACGTTGAGTTTGCCTTGTATGGAAGAAGTGGTTCGAGATACGTTTGATTATTTAACAGGTTCTAACTATTTAGCGATAAAACCGGAAGATTTATCAATAAGAATTAGTGCTAAAGATGCTGATTTATTGGCAGCAATAAAAGCTGTAGACAAACGGGTTCATAGGGAGTTTAATTCAAAAAGTTCCAGATATGTTCTCTCATATGGGTTGGATGAACAGGGGGTATTTAATATTGCGGTGCGAAAAGCTGGGACAAATGGTTTCCTTGCCGTGGCAGCCGTTGTAATGATGGAAAAACAAGAGCGTAAGTTGGCGGTTGATATGGGAATGAGCAATATTGTTTTTTCTATGTGTAAATATGGAAATCATAATTCGCTACAAAGTTGCCGGATGGCCGATGTTTTTGAAATAGATTCTATTGAAAAGATAAAATTAGCGGATGCGCTGGTTGCGGTTGCAACACTACAAAATGAGAATGTTGAAAATGTACAATCGCATCGTAAAGCTATTCTGTGGAACTTTCGTCAGTATAATAAAGCGATTGCATACTGGCAAGCAAGGTTGCATTTATCAGATGGACAGATATTGGAATATATGAAACGATATATTGACTTAGAGTTTAAAAATAATTCCTATCGTAGCAGGGTAACATGGCAGCGATAAATATTTTTGATAATCCACAGTTGTATCGTGGAAGTATTCTGGACCAAAGAACGCTTATGAATATTCATGACTCTTTGTGCGCGGGAAAATCACTGATATGTGTGTTTTTTACTTCTTATTGTGGTGTGGGCTGTCCGTTTTGTTTCTTTTCAAGCCCAAATCCAACAAAAAGTGGCGGAATAGAAAGTAAATTTTCTCCAGAAGGGGTGAATAAATTTATAAATTTTGCCAATAATGCGAATGTGGGATACTTGCAGATATCAGGCGGTGGTGAACCGTTTTTGGAACGCGAAGCAATATTAAAAAGCATAGAGCAAATTAAAGCAGATAGAATCATACTAGTTACCAGTGGAATATGGGCATATAATAATAGAAAAGCCTTAGATTATTTGCGAGATTTAGAAAACGCTTTAAATAAGAGAGAAACACCAACCAGATTATCAATTCGATTAAGCGTCAGCAATGATCACAGCATAAAACTGAAACATTTCCCTTTAATCAACCTGCTAAACATATTTGAAGCAAAATATAAGGATCATAAAAACTTTACGTTACAATTAAAAACATTTGATGGTGATACTGCGCTAGAAACTTATTTAAAAAAGTTCAAGCCAGAATATTCTATTGATTATGTGGGCATAAATAAATCGGATGATAACAATATTGTCAAGATAATGCCCAAACAGTTCAAAATTAATTTTAATACAGGTTACTCAGTTGTTGTTGGTTGCTCGCGGGTGTTTAATTCTAATTTGCGTCCGGATTTACATGATGGGTCTTCTATCGCAAGAACAATAGATGTGTATAACAAAGATACTATTCAAAGCCAATCAAACTTTCCTTCAATAGCTTTTAATTCAAATGGCAAACGTGGGTTAGATTGGATTGTAGAGTATAATGGCAATGTATGTGCATGGCAAAACCGAGTCCAGGACAATCTGTTAAACATATACGAAGACGATTATCAGACAGTTTATAGAAAAACTCTTGCAGATCCGTTAACGTTATCTTTTATAGAAAAAGGTGCTGCATATAGAGAAAACATAATCAATGAAATTGCTCCGCATAGTGTGACATTAATGAAGTCTGTAAGTATACGTGATTATGCCGGAACCTTGTTGTTTGAAGAAGAAAAGACAAGACTGTATTATACAATAAGGGTATTGCAAGATTATATAAAAGAAAATCGTGTAAATAAAGTAGCACTATCAAGATTGCCATTAGAATTGCAAAAGGCTTTAAGTCTAAGTGTGGACGAATTAAAAAAATTGTGCAAAAGATCCAATTATTCTATTCTTAATCAAGAATTAAAAAAAGACCATGATACACAAAGTTTTAGAGATTTTTTGGAGCTGGTAAAGTTAGGACACTATCGGCTATCCGCAGAAGAATTGGACAGGGCGATAAGTCATTATAATAGATTGTCTGGTGATAATATCTGTAGCATTAATGATATTAGTCATGAAACGGGATTAAATGTAGAGAGGCGACTTACGAAAAGGGTTATGACGATGAAAAAGCTGGCAAAAAATTCTACTAAAAACACAGTCAAGAAGATATATATTTATCGACATGGTGAAACCACATGGAATGCGGCTGGTCTTGTGAAAGGCCAAATGGATGACTACGGTGTAGAATTTACCACAAAGGGTTTAGAGCAAATTAATGAAATTGCGAAATATCTTATAGAAAATGATGTAGAAGAAGTATATGCATCTGATTTAGAACGGGCTAAAAATACAGCAATATTAGCTAATAAACCGTTAGGACGGCCATTGTCTTTCCATAAAGAATTACGTGGTTTAAATATGGGAATTTATCAGGGAATGCAATTTTCAGACTTCTTGAAAGAAAAATCAGTTCAGCGGGCATTTAGATATCATAATACACCAATTCCTGGCGGCGAAAGCATAAATCAACTTAACAAACGATTACTTGCTTTTTTGAAGCAAATTGTACTGGAGAGTACGTGTAAAAATATAGCTATCATTATGCATAGTGCAGCGATGAGCAACCTAAAAGCTTGTATTGCCAAACAAAAGTACGAGGACATTGAAATGTGTGAACTTCTGTTTGAAGACAATAAATTTACGGTTATCAAAACGCGTCAAAAAGGTTGAATCGCTGTCAGAAAATTATTTATAATTGACAGACAAGGGAGATGAATATGAAACTTATTTTGAATGGTGGTGGCTGTGGGGATAAAACTAAAAATATCTATGGGCTATTAAATTCTATGATAGATAACACCAAACCTATATTGTGTATTCCTTTGGCAAGAGATAAGGACGAATCTGGGTATGAAAATTCTAAAAAATGGTTGTCTGCAGAAATAGCGAATATGACTTATTCTGGATTGGTTATGGCGGACTCGGCAGAACATTTATCAAATATGAATTTGTCGGATTTTGGCATGATTTATATTAGTGGTGGCAATACCTATAAGTTGTTGCGTGAATTAAAAAGCACATCGGCCATGCAGCGTATTAAAGACTATTTACATGGCAATGGGGTAGTTTATGGATCAAGTGCTGGTGCAATAATATTTGGTCAGACAATTAAGACAAGTTCAGATAAGAATTCTGTGAATTTGATAGACTTGAATGGATATAACCTTGTTGGTGATTTTTCTATCGCGGCGCATTACACAAACAAGAATGAAGAAAAAACAAAAGCCACTACAGAAAAATTGATAGAACTGTCAAAAAACAATTCGATAATTGCTTTGCCAGAAGAAGATAGTATTGTTATTAATGGAAATGATATAAGAATTGTTGGTACGTGCGATTATTACATCTTTAAAAACGGTGACCGTATTCAACACCAGATTTCAGATAGATGTTTGAATTTGAGCAGTTTGTAAAATAAATCGCCATTATGGCGATTTATTTTTGTTTGTTCTTTTGTAACGCAATTAATTGGCCGCAGCCACCGCTGATGTCCTGGCCCTTGCTTACTCTTATTATAGAAGAGATGCCATTGCGTTTCAGACGTTCGTTGAATATTTGTGCTGTATCAATTGTGGGACGAATAAATTTGGCATCAGTTGTATTGTTATATAACAGCAATTGAACTTTGAAATGATCGGGATTGATTAATTTAATCAAATCGTTTAGATGTTTTTCGCTGTCATTGACGCCTTCTATTAACATATAGCTTAATGTGACTTTTGTATTTGTGTCCAAATGATACTGGCGGCAAGCAGATAATAAAGAGGAAATATTATATTGTTTGTTTATAGGCATAATCTGGCTACGCTGTTCGTCATATGGAGAGTGCAAAGATACAAAGAATTTGATGTTTGTTAGTTGGTTTTGCAGTTGAGCTAACTTTGGTATCAGTGGAACAATTCCGACAGAAGAAATCGGTATTGTTTTAAGTCTCGTGTCTTTTGTGGATAATGTTGTGCAAAATTTATTTATGTTTTCAAAATTATTTAATGGTTCCCCCATGCCCATAATCACAGCACTATATTTCGTAGATGCGTTTTCTGCGTCTGTTTTTATAATATCCTGACGAACCAAGTTGATCTCATCTAGCATCTCGGCATAAGAAAGATTATGGCAAAAACCTAAATTTCCCGTGTCACAAAAAGAGCATCTCATCTTGCATCCAAATTGCGAAGATATGCATATATGATATCTTTCATATGGTACATTATTTTTAGGCTCTAATCTGTAATAAATAGCCTCGCAATAGTAGCCATTGTGATTCTTAAATATATATTTAATGCTACCATCAGAAGAAACCAGCCGCTTTACTATTTACATAAACAGTCCTTTGTTTTTACAGTATAATTCTAATAAAACTCTACCAGGCTATAAGCTTTTTGCAAGTTTTTTGTGCTAATTTATGAGATTCTGAAAGTGTTATGATATGGAATATTCAAATGCACCGCAGCCCCACGCCACCAGCGTGGGCGAGGGAATCAGCCACTCCCACCACTAAAATAACCGCCGTATGGCGGTTGTTTATTACTCTTCTATTTCCACGCTGTCGATATAGGTGCGGTTAACGCTTTCCAGGCTGGACGGTTGAAAGTCTGGATTTTCAATTGGGTCACTGTCATCTTCGGGCAGGACCGTTATATTTTCAACCGGTGGTATCACAGCGGTGGTGTGCGTCATGTTCGCACCAAACGTTTTGGATTTATATTTCCCGTTCAGGCGTTCTGGAATACGGATATAGTTCATCGGATTTATACCGTCTGTTTCCAGTGCCATTTCAGATGCCGGGATAATGTGGCGTTGTTCAATGTTATAAATCGGTGTCATAAAGTTTTGTGGTGCGGCACGCACGATGCGTGGGGTGCCACTGGCGTCCAGTTCTAATATACGCAATGCGCGTTGGCTGTCTCCGTTTGGACGCAGGCGAACCAGGCCACTGGCCCCGATATAACCGCTGGGGTCCAACAGGTATGCGGCGTCTGATTTATCAGAATAAATCATGCCTATTGCCATATTTGCAGCATCATATCCAAATGCCGCCAGATGTGACGGTGCAGTACCAGATATCTGGGAATAAAGGTTAGCAAAATTTTCATTTATTTCAGGCAAGGCTGCATACTTTGCCCCAGACATTGTAAAGTCAGATGTTATGTTTGAGCCGTCCCACATCGTTGTGCCATAAAAACGCGCGTCACGCGCCGACACGTTGTAATAGCGCAAGAACGATGCCAATGCCATTGAATCATCGCCCGTGCCCAGGAATAAAACCGCATCATACGGCACTGCGCCCAGTGTGTCTGATTTTGATATTTTATCCAGTTGCATTGACAGTGATGATTTTTCAATCGCGGTCAGGCGTTCCTTGGTCAAAATATCAGATAATATTTCACGGGCGCGTGTGTTTGCCGCGGTGCGTGCCGCGTTCATTGATGTGCGTATTGCTGCGGTCTTGATTGATTCAGAATTGCCTGGTGTGTAATATATTATTCCAACCAGTTTTATCCCGTAAATAGATGCCGCATTTTTCGCTGTACCCGCCATCAGACGTCCGGATTCTGTGTCTGGTGCCAAGATTACAAATTTGGTTACATTGTCAGATGACATTTCTTTGGTAATAGCCTCGACACTGTTGGTGGGCATCAGGTTCATTGTCATAATTCCGTCGCCAACTGCTGTTGCATCAGATGTGAACGACAGGGCAGGTATGTCGACGGATTTTATCGCATTTAACATACGTGCGTCGCCTGCAAAAACGGGGCCAATTATAACATCTGGTTTTTCAGATGCGGCGTTTTCAAATGCGTCGCTGCGTGCGGTATCAAAAAATGTTACTGACAGATTCTGTGGTGCACTTTGCAGAACGGCCATTTCAACCGATGTGCGGATTGTTTTGCCGGTGTTTGCGTTTTGCCCACTGAGTGGTAATAACACTGCCACGCGATGCATGTTGCCGTCGGTCGCGGAAAAATTCCCGTATTGCATTGATGACGGCGTACCGGCAACGTCATTGCCGTATTCAGCCCCCCAGTTGTTGGAACTGGTAATGCCACCGCCACCACACCCGGCCAGAATTGTTGCGATTGCGCAAAAACTAAAAAATCTGTTCATAAACATTGAAAATCCCGTTCGTATTCTGTATCATTTTACTATAAAAGGATTACGAATGCAATCAGGGCTTTATATTGTTGGAACGCCAATTGGAAATTTATCCGACATGTCGCCACGTGCGATTGAAACACTGAAAAATGCGGATTTAATTGCGGCCGAAGATACACGCGTTTTTGCAAAACTGGCATCGCATTTTGATATTAAAACCCCACGGGTTGCCTGTCACGACCATAATGAACGCGATGTTGTGCCAGAATTGGTTGAAAAATTACAAAATGGTATGACGATTGCGGCAGTATCTGATGCGGGTATGCCCGCAGTATCAGATCCAGGCTTTCGTTTGGTGCGTGCGGCGCGAACGGCCGGGGTGCCAGTGTTTGTTGTGCCGGGGCCTACGGCTGGGGTGGCGGCGTTGGTGCTGTCTGGGTTCCCGACAGACCGATTTACGTTTTGCGGATTTTTTGATGAAAAGAAATTACGTGATGATAACAAAATCCGTCATACGATTATTTATTACGAAAGTCCTAATCGTATAATGACAACAATTGCCGCGTTGGCGCGGGTAATGCCGGACCGCCAAATTGCCATTGTGCGTGAAATAACCAAGATTCACGAAGAGGCGATAATCGGATATCCTGCGGAACTGGTGAATATCGAGCCGCCACGCGGTGAAATTGTAATTGTGGTTGCACCTGCACAAGACCACAAAATGAGTGATGATGAAATCACAGATATTGTAAATGACATTGTTGCTAATTCTACGAAATCGGCAGCGTCTGCATTGGCGGCGCGTGCCGGCATTTCCAAGAAAGAGGCATATCGTCGCATGCTAAACAAAGAGGAAATAAATGATTAAATTCGTGGGCAGTTTTGAAACTGTTGCTTCTTTGCCACGAACGATGTTCCCTGAATACGCATTTATTGGACGTAGTAATGTTGGCAAATCGTCGTTGATAAATGCGATTGTTGGCCAGGCGGTGGCACGCACATCAAATACACCGGGACGCACGCAATCGATAAATATGTTTAATTTGGACGACCGGGTGATGATTGTTGATTTGCCGGGATATGGTTATGCGCGGGCGTCACGCACAGATACTGTGCGCTGGTTGCGCCGATTAGAGGAATATTTAATGACGCGACATCTGGCACGGTTATATATTTTGATTGATTCGCGTATTGGTGCGCGACCGTCTGATATAGAACTGATGGAATTTTGTGATGCGCACGGTGTCGCATATCAAATCGTTTTGACCAAAAAAGACAAGCGTGTACGCGAAGCAAATCAGTTTTCTTTGTCGCATGAAAATCACCCTGCAATGATGGCAGAGATTTTGGAAACATCGGCGGAAAAGAAAACAGGGCTGGAACCAATAAGGGCGCAAATTGGCATCAAATAAAAATATATTTTATGCAACTAATCCGGCAAAAATGTCAGACGCGTTGTGGAATTTGCTGGCGTCGTCGGGCGCGGAATTGTCACGTACATTGATATTCTTGCCCAGCCGTCGCGCTGTGCGAACGGTTGAAAAAGCTCTGGCGCAGAAATCTGGGGGGGCAATAATTTTACCACACTTGGTTGCGTTGGGCGAAGGGCTTGATGACCCGGAATTTATTTCAGATACAGATGCCACCGCGGTGCCAAATATGGCGCGTTATGTTATGCTGGCTAAATTATTGTCAGCCGACGCCAGTATCGGAAGTGTGGCCGCGGCTTTGCCAGTTGCGCACGATTTGGTGCGTATGACAGATTACCTGGAAAACGAAGGGGTGGACGCCAGTGCGATTGATTGGAATGCGTTGGTTGGTGACGCGTATGCACGACATTTTCAGCGCAAGGCAGATTTACTGAATATTTTAACGCGCACGTTGCCGGCATGTTTTGCCGCGCGTCCGACCCAGACTGCGGCGCGAAATGCTGATATTCGCGGGTGGGGTGACGCGCTGGATAAATACGAATTGGTTGTTGTTTGTGCTTCAACGGCCAGTGTGCCCGCAACCGCGGATTTAATGCGTGCGGTGGCGGCGCGTGAAAATGGTCGTGTGATTCTGTCTGGTAAAATTATGGGCACGCCGGACGATTTGTCGCGTGATACAAATCCATACAATGCAGAATATAAATTTCTGTTGTCGTTGGGAATGACACCTGGAGATGTGCAACCGATTGATGTTGGTCCATCACCAATTGACTTTTTAAATTACACGTTTGGAAATAATCCCGCGCGTTCAGATAATGGCACAGCGATTAGTCATTGTCATTTAATTGAATGCGCCCGCGAAAGCGAAGAGGCTGCCGTTATCGCTGAAATTGCGGCACGCGCGGTGTCAGAAAATAAATCTGTGTTGGTTATAACGCCAGATGCTGCTGGAAATCAGCGTGTTGCGTATTGTTTGGCGTCGCGTGGGATTGACGCGGACTTTTCTGGTGGTATGCCCGGCACAATGACGCCGGCGGGTCGTGCGATATTGAACGTGTTTGATGATTGGATTGAACGCGGCGATGGCGCAACGTTTGATAAAATGTATGCGGCCTCGCACGGGAATTTGATGGAAACAATAATTCGTATGGTTGATGAAAATCGCGATATGTTTGCGCCGATGTTTGATGTGTCAGATGCGGCTTCATTGCAAATTTGGTCGGCAATACAGAACATTTCGGAGTGTATGCGTGATGCAGAGATTGTGCCAACAGTTGCCGATGCGCGGGCGTTCTTGGCTGATGCGATTTCATCGGTTACGGTGCGTGGTGCGGCGAATGACACTGCACGCGTCGTCGTGTTGGGGACGATTGAGTCACGTATGCAGACTGCTGATGTTGTTATTTTGTCTGCACTGAACGAGGGTATGTTTCCTGCGCGTGGATATGAAAACGCGTGGTTGCCAACGAGAATTGCACGCCAAATTGGGTTACCGTCGGCCGATAGAAAAGTATCGTTGCAATCTTTGGACTTTATGAATTTGTCGTGTGGGTCAGATGTTTATTGGACGCGCAGCCGCGTATCTGGTGGTGTCCAAACGACAGAATCACGTTTCTTGTCGCGTGTGGCGGTGCGTGGTGGCGCGTTTGACCGGACGGCGGCCGATGATATATTGAACGCTGTGCGTGGGCGTGATGTTGTGCCGGCGCGGCCACTGGATTATCGCGCACCGATGCCACCGGCTGATTGGTCAGATGTGTATGTGACCGAATTAGAAACATTGATACATAATCCGTATGCTTTCTATGCGCGGCATATCTTGCGTTTGCAGCCGTGTGATGATTATTGGTTGCCACCTGACGCACGCGCGTTTGGAATGTTGGTGCATGCGGCACTGGAAGATATAAAACCTGGCAAAACCGTCGCAGCATTGGTTGCCGATATGGATGCGCGGGCACGTGCCGTGCTGGGCGGGGACAGTATAATATTTCATTTCTGGCATAAACGTTTTATGGAAATCGCGCCTGTGGCGATTGAATATTTGATGGCCTGCCCAGATGCAGAAATAGAAACGGGCGGCGTGGTAAATATCGCCGGTCGTAACGTTCGTGCGCGCGCTGACCGAGTTTGGGACGGTGGTGTTCTGGATATCAAGACAGGCATTGCGCCAAACAAATCACAACTGGCCCAGGGCAATATGCCGCAATTACCGCTAGAGGCATATATGCTACAATCTGGGGGATTCAAGGTTCGCACAACAGAAAAATCAAAAACACCTGTGATGGTGTTCTTGCAATTAAAAAATGGCGATGTGCGTCCGATTGAATATGATGCAGCAACCACTGCGGAAATGATAGCGGCAGCAGTTGAAAAAACGACGGATTTGGTGAATATGTATTCAGCGGGCGGTGCGCCATATGAATATCGCGAAACAGGCGATAAAAAATACCAGGCCTGGGACGACCTGGCACGTAAAAATGATTGATGTCGTTTTTTATTTCAGCGACAACATTAAACCACAATGATCGGTTGGCTTGGCGGCCATACGTGGTGCGATGTCTATTTCGCAATGTTTAATCAATTGCATTGCTGCGGGGTTCGCCAAAAAATAATCTAATCGCAATCCCATATTTTTACCAACGGTGTCGCCACCGCGGTATCCGAACCATGTAAAGCCGACGGTACCAGGATGTTGCACGCGCCAAACATCGGTCCAGCCGCTGTCAATCCATGCCTGCATCGCAGCGCGTGCAGCGGGTGCGGCAATTGCAATATCAACATAGTTTGCCGGTTTCCATACGTCAATGTCGGCCAGTGCAACGTTAAAGTCGCCGCCGATAATAACAGGTTCTGGCGAATTCAAATATTGGGAGATATATTTTGTAAATGCCGCCATCCATTCCAGTTTATACGGAAACTTTGGCGAAGACACCGTGTCGCCATTAGGCATATACACGTTTATCAGTCGCACGCGCCCATCAACCACACATTCCAAAAATCGTGCGTTCATATCTGGATACGTGGGCAGTCCCATTGTCACATCTTCGATGGAATATTTCGAAAATGTTGCGACACCGTTCCAGCTTTTTTGACCAAAAACTTTGACGTTATATCCGTATTCATCGAATAGGTTATGTGGAAAGCCAGCGGTTTCAACCTTTAATTCCTGGACCAGGATTGTGTCGTATTCGCCCGCACGCAGGATGTCAATAAAGCTCTCGGCGTGGGCGCGAATAGAGTTTATATTCAGTGTTAGAATTTTCATATTTGCAATCTTTTCCTTTGGATATATAATACTGTCAGTCCAATATAAAAAAAACAAGGAATTTTTTACGATGAATATGTATCAATTGCTAGAAAGGGCGGTTGCAACATGGCCTGATTATCTGATTTTGGTGCGCGAAAACATCACGTTTTCTGAATTTTCAGAAATGGTACGTGCGCGTGCAGCGTCATTGAACGCGACGGGAATCGGACGCGGTGATGTTGTCGGTGTTTTGGCACACAATATCCCCCAGTTTCCAATTACTATGTTTGCAATTTGGTATCTGGGTGGTCGCGTATTGCTGCTGGATACAAATCTGACACCGTTTGAATATGACAATATGGCGGAAATCACAAAATGCAAAATGATTTGCGCGGAAAAATCATTTTTCTATAAAACGGACAAGTTCAAGTTTTATGACATTACGAAAAAAGACGGCAAGCCGAATCCAGAGCTGACCGCGGCACCGGTTGAATCAACCGAGATTGCAACGCTATCATTTACATCGGGGTCAACTGGCACGCCCAAGGTGGTGCCATTGACACACTTTAACCTGATTGAATGTGCGAATTCATTGGAAGATATGCGCGAATGGATTAGTGCGGGTGATATTATGTATGGTTTCTTGCCAATGTATCACATCTTTGGTTTTGCGGTTGAAATTTTGGCAACTATGCATTATGGGTCTGGTATGCTGTTGCAACCGACCGTCAATCCAAAGGAAATCATGGCGGATTTCAAGAAATACAAACCACAGATTATTCCGGCCGTTCCCAGATTATTTGAGGTTATCAGAAACCGTATCATTGATGCGTTAAAGGAAAAGAAAATGTGGTGGATGGCGTCGTTCGTATTGAAATACGGCAAGACGTTGGAAAAAATTGGTCTGGGATTCCTGGTGCGCAAGGTTCAAGAACCGGTTCTGGCGATATTCGGTGGACGTGCGCGTTTGCTGATTGCAGGTGGTGCCGCCACCAAGCCCGAAGTGGAAAAGTTCTATGAACGCCTGGGGCTGACATTTATCCAGGGATACGGACTTACCGAAACCGTTGGGCCAATATGTATTTCTAAACCGACCAAGCGTCGTTTCCCGTTTGCGTTTGGTGCGCCAACATCAAACAACGAATGCGAAATTCGCGACAAAAACGAAGATGGCGTGGGCGTTCTGTGGTTGCGTGGTCACCAGGTGTTTGGTGGATACCTGGATAATCCGACAGTCAACGAACAGGTGTTTGACGAGCGTGGATTCTTTAACACAGGCGATATGGTATCTATGGATAAAAATGGCGAATTGCATTTCGCCGGGCGCAAAAAACAAGTGATTGTTTTGGACAGCGGTAAAAACGTTTATCCTGATGAACTGGAAGGATTGTTTATAAAAATCCCAGGCGTGAAAAACGTTGCCGTGTTTGAACACCGCGTCAAGGATAAAACGGTGACTTATGGCGTATTCAGTGTGGACAAAGATATGACGCTGGAAAAATTGGCTGCGGCGGTTGCCCTGGCGAATAAAAAGGTTGCGTCATATAAATGGGTAACGCACTTTGCCATGACGACCGACGAACTGCCAATGACCAGCACACAGAAAGTGAAACATCATGTGGTGCGGCAGAATTTGATTGACGGCAAATACCCAATCCGTAAGGAGTAAACCGTCATCGGTCCGCATTGCGCGGGTTTAATGTGGCTCATGTACGTCTTGTACACTACGCCGCATTAAACCCACGCAGTCGGCACAATGAACCGTTTGCTTTATATTTAGACCGCCCAATGGGCGGTTTTTATTTTCCCAGACACAGTTGTGAAAATGTTGCGTCCATTACGTCGGCGGCACTGATTGTGCCCAGAATTTTCCCGATTGCGTCGGCGGCGCGGCGAACATGTTCTGAAAATATATCATAATTATCACCCGCGGTGATTGCATCGCGCAATTCGTTTTGTGCGTCCATCATCAGGGCGCGCGTGCGTGCATTGACCGTGATTTGTGATTCTGAATTTCCAACCAATTCATCAATCTTTTTACGGATTGCAATCATCAGGTTATCAATTCCGTCGCCCGTCTTGGCCGATACATAAATCGCATTGCTTTTATTTTTGCAATCGCACAAGTCAGATTTATTTACAACGATAATTTCATTATTTGAACTTTGAACTTTAAACTCTGAACTTTGACCGTCAATTACATGCAAAACCAAATCGGCATTTTTTATTTCGTCATTTGTGCGCTGAATCCCAATTTGTTCAATTTCGTCGTCTGTGTCGCGCAGGCCGGCGGTATCAGAAATGTTTACCATGTATCCGTCAATATCCAGGGTACACGACACAACATCGCGTGTGGTGCCAGGCGTGTCAGATACAATCGCACGACTTTCGCCAACCAGGCGATTAAACAATGATGATTTGCCTGCGTTTGTGTTGCCTGCCAATGTGATGTTGAATCCGCTGCGGATAGCGCGTGACGCCGCATAGCGCGAAATTGCATTGTTTATTTCGTTGTATAAAATTTGCACTTTGTCGCGAATTTTTTCACCAATGTTTGTTGGCAATTCGTCGTCTGCGTAATCCAAAATCGCGGCGGCGTATGCGGCGATTTCAATCATCTGGGACCGCCAGGCGTCATAAATCCGACTGTCGCGACCCATCATAGATTTCAGTGCGGCGCGACGTTGACGTTCGGTCTGGGCGTCCAGCAATGCGGCCAGACCATCAATATCTGTTAAATCCATTTTGCCATTATAAAACGCGCGACGTGAAAATTCGCCACGTGATGCCATACGCGCACCGGTTGTGGCCAGAAAATCAAATATTTTATTTATCACCGCTGGCGCCCCGTGCGAGTGGATTTCAATAACATCTGTGCCGGTGAACGAATGCGGTGCGGCAAAGAAAACTAAAATTACCTGGTCAATCAAATCGCCGGCATTATCGGCCAGATTTGCAAAATACGCGTGACGCACATCAAAATTATTGCGCCCCAGCAATCGCGCAAACAAATCGCGCAGATTATCGCCTGCAATTCGCACAACGGCAACGCCACTTTTCCCGTGCCCCGACGACAGGGCAAAAATTGTATCGTTATTATTCATTATTTATTTCCAGATATTTCTTTCAGTGCCAATGGGACCAGGCGCGCAACATCTAGCCCTGGATTTGCGGCAACCAGTTTTTGCGCCATTTCAACAATGTCCAGACGGCGATAGCCCAATGATTCCAACGCCGCCAATAAATCGGGCAGGGCAGAGCCGCCCGCGCCACCATCGGTTGTGGTAAAATCAAATGCAGAATTGGCAACCTTGCTTTTTAGTTCAATGATGATTTTTTCGGCCACCTTTTTCCCGACGCCAGGCGCGGCAGTGATTGTTTTGGCATCGCCCGTTGCAATGGCGGACATCAGCGCGTCGGTTGGTAATGTGTTCAGTATGGACAATGCACCCTTGGGCCCGACGCCAGATACGCCCGTCAGTTGCACGAACAGGTTTTGCGCCGCCAATGTTCTGAACCCGAACAGGCGGATTGAATCCTCGCGTACGACAGTTTCAATCCATAACGCGACTGTTTCGCGTGGGGACAGCGCATCTGGGGTAAAAACCTTGTAACCGACAGGGCCCGCCATCAAAATCACGAAGCCGTCGCCAATATAATCAACAACCCCTTGCAATTTGCCAATCATTTGTTATCCTTTTGGGGTAATTCTAATCTAATTAAAGTAAAAGGTCAAATATGAGTGGACACAGCAAATGGCACAATATTCAGCATAAAAAGGGTGCCGTGGACGCCGCACGCAGCGGTTTGTTCACAAAACTGGCGCGTGAAATAACGATGGCGGCCAAACTGGGCGATAAAAATCCGGACAATAATCCGCGTTTGCGTTTGGCTATATTACAAGCACGCAAGAATTCTATGCCGAACGATAACATTAAACGCGCGATTGACAAGGCGTCGGGCAGCAATACTGAAAACTATGTTGCCGTGCGCTATGAAGGCTATGGCCCGAACGCTGTTCCCGTTATTGTAGAGGCGTTGACCGACAACCCGCGTCGCACTGTGCCGGAAATTCGCAACATATTTGCGAAAAACGGTGGTAATATGGGTGAAGAGGGGTCTGTTGTGTTTATGTTCACACGTGCAGGTCAGATTATGTATCCGGCATCCATCGGAAAAACCGAAGATGAAATGATGGAAATTATCATGGATACGGGTGCGGACAACCTGGAAACGTCGGACGAAGGTTTTATCATCACAACCAAACCAGACGATTTTATCACTGTGCAAAAGGCACTGAGTGACACACTGGGCGAACCAGATAATGCCGAATTGACTTGGATTCCGAATATGCCGGTTGATTTGGATGACGAAGCGTATGCCAAATTAGAAAAACTGGTGGATGCATTGGACGATAATGACGATGTTCAAAAAGTGTTCACTGCGGCGGCATAACGTAGCGCGTAAAAAATATAAAAAAGACCGGCGAAAACCGGTCTTTTTTATGGTATAATTATTACACAAAGGGACGTTTAATATGACACGAATTTTGGGGATTGACCCAGGACTGTTGCATACCGGGTGGGCCATAATTGATACCCAGGGGCAAAACCGAAAGTATATTGCCAGCGGGGTTATTCTGCCGCCGGCGCGTGACGCAATGCCACGGCGATTGGCAAATATTTTTAGTGGTGTTTCGAAATTGGTGGATACATTTACCCCAGATGTGTGCAGCATTGAAATTACATTTGTGAATAAAAACCCACAAACAACACTTGCGCTGGGGCATGCACGTGCGGCGGCAATTGTCGCGGTGGCGTCGCGTGATATTCCGATATACGAATACGAACCGAACAAGATTAAAAAGGCACTAACATCGGCCGGGCATGCCGACAAAGACCAGGTGTATAAAATGGTGCGTATCTTGTTGCCGGCGGCGCGTCCCAAAACCCCAGACGAGAGTGACGCCATCGCTATTGCACTGGCTCATGCGAATATGATTAAATTCAGTTTTTGAAATTATGCATAATATGATAGAATAAATAAACACACAAGGGGAATAATATGAAACAAGAAGTTTATGAAATCCAAGATATGAAATTATATGTGCGCCAGGCGACATTGTTTCGTGCATTTTTGATAAATGTAATTTTAGGGCTGGTGGTTGGTGCGTTGGCATTGTTCGTGCCGGGGTTCCTGTTCACACTGGTTGTGGTGACGGGCGTTTCGCCGATGATGATGTTCTTTTCAATGATAAGCGGGATTGCATTATGGCAAATGCTGGGGGTTGTATTTTTCTTGGTGCCGGCATTGGCAATCTGGTGGCAACGTTATTCAAAATAAAAATGCGCCGATTTGGCGCATTTTTTATGAATCAAGGTAGATTATTTCGCATTTGCTGCAGCGTTTTGTGCCTGTTTCTGGGCATACAGTTCGGCGAAATCAACCGGCTGCATCGCAAATGTTGGGAAACCAGATTCAGATGTCAGGCGAACAATCAGACTGCGAACCGCCGGGAATAACAGGGTCGGAACATCAATCAGCAATGTGCGCTTTTTCGTTTCTTCATCATTTTCTTCGTCCATTTGAACCAGGCCAGAATATGTAGATTCAATCAAGAATATTGATTTATCGCCCGCGTCCAGTTTTGAATGAACCTTGGTCACCAGGTCGACCATAAACAGGTTGTTTTCTGCGCCTTTTATCTGGATATCAATATTGATTTCCAATTTTGCTTGGCCGTTGTCTTGTTTAAAGAACAATTCTGGGACGTTTGGACTCTCGAACGAGATGTCTTTTAAAAACTGGGAAATTATTTTAAATTTTGCCATTATGTTTTACTCCTGTGATACTGTGGGGATAAAACCCGTTCTGGACTTGACCCCGTGTTTTATGATAATATAGCATCATAAAATTATTTTACAAGTGGGAGTGATAACAAAAAATGGCGGACGGGAAATTTTTCAGCGTAACAAAGTGGTTGGCCGTTATGTGTGGTGTAATCGCGTTAGCGGCATGTGATTTGTCAACACCAACGCATACCGGTGATAATTCTGTCGTGCCATCAAATCTGCGTCGGGTTTCATACAGTGAACTGCCGGGGTGGCGTGATGATGATGTTCGTTACGCTTTGCAGGCGTTCCGTAATTCGTGCAAGGCAAAGATTCAATACACGGGTCGTGTAATTCCAGACCGCGAACTGTTCGCAGAAAAGTGCAGAATGTTGCCGTCGGCATCGGCGGATACAGCAACTGTGCGTGCATGGTTTGAATCTAACTTTCAACCATACAAGGTTTATAACGATAATGGCACAGACCGCGGGACATACACGGGATACTATTCCCCAATTATACCGGCATGCAGAACCAAGACCGCCACGTGCAATGAACCGTTGATGGGCGTGCCAACCGATGGTCGTGCCTACAAGGGCGTTGCCAAAAAAGACATCGTAGAAAAGCAAATTGGTCGCGTTCTGTATTGGGCAAATATTGTTGATGTCCAAAATATTCAGATTCAGGGCAGCGGCATGTTGCAACTGGACGATGGAAAAATGGTGAAATTAAACTTTGCTGCGGTCAATGATATGCCGTTTAAATCTATTGGCGAAGAATTGCGCAGTCGTGGTATTCGTCCAGATAATGGGTATTCGGCTGATGCGGTTTGGTCGTATTTGAAAAAGAACCCGACGCTGGCACGTGATGTGATTTATAAAAATCCACGCTATGTGTATTTCTATGAATCTGTACCACCAGATGTAATTGGAAAATTGGGCACACCACTGTCCAAGATTCGTTCAATCGCCATGGACGACAGTATTTATACATTAGGAATGCCGGTGTATATCAGCACGAACTTGTCTGATGGACGACGTTTCCGTCGGTTGATGATTGCCCAGGATACAGGCAGTGCAATTCGTGGTTGGATTCGTGCTGACATATTCTTTGGCAAAGGGGACGAGGCCTATAAGTTTGCTCATGGTCAACATGCCCAAGGCGAAATGTTTATCTTGATGCCCAAAGAATATACGTATGTCAAACCAACCAGATAAATTTTCAAAACGCGTGTGTCGTCCGCAAACTATTGCGGGCGCACTTGGTGGTCTGATGCGAAATTTTGGCGTGCGTGCATCTGATGCTGATTTAGTTGCACATTGGTCGGAAATTATGGGGCCGGAAATTTCATCTGTGGCGCAGGTTGCAGCAATAAAAAAAATGCGTGACGGACGTTATAACGTTGCAATCCGCCCAATCAGTCCGGCATTTACATTACAGTTGTCATATATGACTGCCGAAATCACAGAAAAATTGAATAATTATTTTGGGCGTGACGCGATTGGAAAAATAAGTTTCAGAAAATAAGCCTGTGGCATTTTGAATTTTTACCTTTTTATGATAAAATCTGTCCGTTATGGCCAAAGATAAATATTTATCAGTTAGAGATTCTGTCAGTGGTTTTTCTTTTGCAAACCTGGGGTTGTTCACAGGGTTTGCTGATGGTATTTATAATGCGGTATATTCGCTGGTCTTGTTGGAAATATTTCGTTCATCGGCCGTTGTCGGTGTGTATGTCGCGCTGTATGCGGCGTTTTGTATGGTTGTTGGGCTGTTCGCAAATGAACTGTTTCGCCAGTTTTCCAAGGTGCGTGTATTTTATTTTGCAATGCTGATGTTGGCGGTGTGCTATGCGATGATGAGTTTTTCTATACGCCCCGGCACGTTTATTATACTAGACTATACAACCGGGATTGCGATTACGCTGACGACGATGCTGATACCGCTGTTTATGTCGGATTTTTCGCGTGGGATTGGTATGGCGCGGTTGAATTCGCGGTATCATCTGTGGCTGAATATAGGGGCGTTTTTTGCGCCAATGGTTGCGGTCGCCATATCAAGTGCCGCAGGAAATCGGGCCGCGTTCTTTGCGTCTGCGGTAATATATCTGGCCGGATGGGCGACGTTTAAATATTTTCGTGTTGTGCAACAAGATAAACAGATAAAACCAGTCAGTCCGCGTCGCACGGCACGCGCGTTGATGCGCAATACAATTGCATTTTTCAAAAAGACAGGAATGACGCGCGCCTATATTGTAAATTTTGGATATTATTCATTGCGTGCGATGCGATATTTGTATGTACCTATCGTCGTTATTGAAAATGGTTTCACGAACGAGGCACTGGGGTGGGTTTTGACCCTGGGAATTATACCGTATCTGTTATTGTCCGAGATTATGGGGCGTTTGGTGCGTCGATTTGGAAAGCAAATTTGGTTGTTGGCCGGATTTTTATCGTTTGCGGCGTTGTCTGCGTTGGCAACATTTGTTACAGGATACCCGTTGTTGGTTATATTTATCGCATGGCAAATTTCGGGCGCATTGATGGAATCGGTGCACGATTTATTGTTCTTTGATAATACCAAGAAATCAGAACAGACGCGTTTCTATGGTGTATTTCGCACCAGTGTGAATTTACCAAACGTTGTTGCGCCTATGCTGGGGGCGATTTGTATTACCGTGTTTGGCGGAACATCTGCAGTTTGGGTTGTGACTGCGCTGATTGGCGTGTTGTCTGCGATGATGCTGATTGCCAAAAAATAATCTTTGTCACTGTTTTATTTTCATTGCGCCACATCATAATTCCGTGTATGATTTTACTATAAGAAAAGGGGATTTTGTATGGCAAAGAAAGAAGCAGTAAAAGACGCGAGCGCACCGGCAAAAAATCCGGCATTGGAATCTGCGCTGGCACAAATTCAAAAACAGTTTGGCAAAGAAGCCATTATGAAAATGGGCGACGGTTCGCAACAGAATATAGAGGCGATTTCGTCTGGTTCATTGGGACTGGATATTGCATTGGGAATCGGCGGTTATCCACGTGGACGTATCGTTGAAATATATGGCCCAGAAAGTTCTGGTAAAACAACGTTGGCATTGCATGCTGTGGCAGAGGCGCAAAAGAAAGGCGGCACATGTGCGTATATTGATGCAGAAAATGCGCTGGACCCATCGTATGCAAAAAAATTGGGTGTTGATGTTGCAAACCTGATTATATCTCAGCCTGATTCGGGCGAACAGGCATTGGAAATCGCAGATACACTGATTAAATCTGGGGCGGTCGATGTTGTTGTTATTGATTCGGTCGCGGCCCTGGTGCCCAAGGCAGAACTGGAAGGGAATATTGGCGATTCCTTTGTTGGCACGACGGCGCGTTTAATGTCACAGAGTTTGAAAAAACTGGCTGGTTCGGTTTCGCGCAGTAATACGTTGCTGATTTTCATCAATCAGATTCGTATGAAAATTGGTGTTATGTTTGGTAATCCAGAAACGACATCAGGCGGTAATGCGTTAAAGTTCTATGCGTCGGTTCGTTTGGATATTCGCCGCACAGGGCAAATCAAAGATAAAGAAAACGTTATCGGTAATGAAACCCGGGTCAAAGTCGTGAAAAACAAGGTTGCACCACCGTTCCGCACAGTTGATTTCAAAATTATGTATGGCGAAGGGATTTCGCGCATCAGTGAAATCTTGGATATGGGCGTGAAATACGATTTGATTGAAAAGGCAGGCAGTTTCTATTCATATAACAGTGAACGAATGGGGCAGGGCGAGGCAAATGCCCGTCAGTGGCTGAAAGATCACCCAGATGCCCAAAAAGATTTGTTGGATAAAATTATGGCACGCGCGTCTGGCATTGCCGAAGAAATGACCACTGGGCCTGTTGATGACGATATGGACGTGCCGGCAACAGAATAAAGTAATTAAAATCAGGGGTGTGTAATGAAATTATCCAGAACGTTTGCATTGGCTGATATTGTGTTGCGTGCGCACGTGTTAAATCCGCTGTGGCGGTCGCGTGACGTGCGCCGTCAGCATCGTTGTGATGTTGCAGCGACGGCGATTCCGCGGTATATGGCGCGGTATGTGCCAGCACAGGGAACGATTCCAGAAACTGCGCCAATTCACGATGACAAAAATGAAAAAATTTGGACATTGTGGTTGCAGGGCGAAGACAAAGCACCACCGTTGGTCAAGGCATGTTTTCGCAGTATTCGTAAAAACTGCAAACAAGAATTGGTTGTGTTGGATGAAAACACCATTTGGGATTATATTACATTGCCACCAGAAATCGTTGCAAAACGCAAAGCGGGCCAGATAAAGCATGCGCACTTTGCGGATATTTGTCGTGTGGAATTATTATATGAGCATGGTGGTATTTGGTTGGATTCAACAGCCTTTGCAACTGCGCCAATCCCAGATGAAATTATAAATCAGGATTTCTTTGTTTATATGGCGGGAAACATGGTCGGCAGCGCGTACAGTTATATTCAGAACTGTTTTATTCGTGCGCGTCGTGGGTCATATCTGTTGGCCGCCTGGCGACAAACGATATTGAATTTCTGGACGCGTGAGCCCCGTGAATTTGATTACTTTATGCACCAGTTGATGTTCAAATCATTGGTTGAACACGACCCGATTGCAAAAAAATATTTTGATGCAATGCCACATATTGACCAAGACCCAACACATGCGGTCTGGTGGACAATCGCAAATGAACCGTATACTAAAAAATTGTTCAAAGAATATACATCTGGGGCATTCTTTCAAAAAACGACATATAACAGTCCGTGGGCAAAAAATCCAATCCCAGGCAGTGTCGCTGATGAAATGATAAATCATATGTATAAAACCAAAACAAAAAAATAAGGAAAGGAAAATCTATGCCTGCAATTTCTGTAATAATACCGATATATAATGTAGAAAAGTATTTGCGCAGATGTTTAGACAGTGTTCTGAACCAAACTTTTTCTGATTGGGAGGCGATTTGTGTCAATGACGGCAGTCCAGATGGCTCTGCCGCCATTTTGTCTGAATATGCGGCCCGTGATTCCAGATTTAAAATTGTGAACAAGGAAAATGGTGGCCTGTCTGATGCGCGTAATGCCGGCATGGCGGTCGCCACAGGTAAATATATTTTGTATCTGGACAGTGATGATTTTATTCACCCCCAGACAATGGAGATTACGCACTATATGGCGATGCGCGATGGTTCGGATATTGTGTCTTTTACATACGACAGAATTTATCGGCCACAACTGATGGTGCGACATATGTTGCGTATGGATACAGATTCTGTGGTGCCAGAACGTATGCATAAAAAATATGATGTGGCGCGTATAAAAACACTGGTAACTGATGATGTATACAGATATGCAACTGAACGTGCGCACAACGCGTTTAACCCGAAACGCAAGTGGTTGATTAAACATTGCCAGGTATGGAAAAATTTATATCGTCGCACTCTGATTTCGGACACACCATTTATCAAGGGAATTTTGTTCGAAGATTTCCCGTGGTGGAGTGCGATTATGTTAAAAAATCCGGTCGTGACGATTACGCCATTGCCACTGTATTTCTATGTGCCAAATTTTGGTGGGATTGTTTTGTCTGCAAAACAATTGCGCATAATGCAGAGTTTGTGTACAGGAATCGAAACATCGTATAAACTGTATAAAGAAAAAGCGACCCCATATCAAATGGACGCGTGGTCGCGCAAATTCCGCTGGTATTTTATCAAGTGGGCATATCGCAAAATTAAATATTTGGACAATGCGGACGATGTCGCGCTGGCGCAAAAATGTTTTTCTGATTTGAAAAATTGTGGTGCATTGGACAGACCGCCATACGGCTGGGCGCGCAAAATCAGATGCGGAATTGCAAAATTTATTAAATGTGGGTGTTACGCAAAATGAAACGTACGGTAATCGCGATATGCTTGCGTGATATGCAGGTTGGTGGGGTTGAATCTGTGTTGATTCAGACGCTTGCTGCAATGTTGGCGCGTAATGATGTTGATATTCGTGTAATAACATACACGAATATCAGCGTACCGCAATATCGCGATTGGTTTGCACAGCACCCCGAAATTAAACTGACTGCGTTGTATCCGTGCAGATTTTTAGGTACACAGATGCCACACTTTTTCCTGTGGCGGATTATAAAACACGTGGTGCGCGATATATACCGTTGGTATAAATATATAACAATGTCATCGCGTCGATTTGATGATGTTGATGTGTTTATCGATTACTATAATTTTTCATTCGCGCGCGAGTTCAAAAAATTTCGTGGTCGCAAAATTACGTGGTGGCATTCGTCAATTGATGCATTATATGCCCAGCGTCGTATGCGTTATATGCACGGGTACGATAAATTGGTTATGTTGACACGTGACGCGGCAACAGAATTACGCGAAAGGTATCCTGAATACGCTGGCCAGATTGTTCAGATTTATAACCCGATTGATATTGCGCGTGCGCGCGATTTGGTGGCGCAGGGCAAGTTTATTTGTGGCGACTATTTCGTCTGTGTGGCGCGATTGACGGGCGATAAAGATATTGAAACGGTACTGCGGGGTTTTGATATGTTTTGGCAAAATGCGGGGCGGCCAAATATTAAAATGGCTTTTGTTGGTGATGGCAATTTGTCCGATGAATATAAAAGAATTGCGCATTCATTGCCTGCATCGCGCCAGTTTGAATTTGTAGGGCTAAGCAAAAATCCATTTGGTTACATGGCGCATGCCCGTGCGAATATATTGTCCAGTTATTCCGAAGGACTGCCCACCGTATTGATAGAGGCCGCCGCCACCCACACATTGAATATTGCGTCGGATTGTCGCAATGGCCCGCGCGAGATTCTGATGGATGGACGCGCAGGGTTATTATTTGTTGCGGGCGATGCAACAGATTTGGCATTGCGTATGATGGACGTATGGACGCGCCGTGTGGATACAAAAAAAATGATAGATACGGCGACAAAAAATCTGAACAGATTTGATGCCACAACAATCACTGAACAGATAATGAAAGTGATAAAATAAAGTTCAAAGTTCAGAGTTCAAAGTTCAAGTATATAAAGCAGTGCGCCATTCGGCGCACACATTATTTGCACTTTGAACTTTGGTATTTGAACTTTGAAAAACGGGGCAATACCCCGTTTTTTAAATGCCTGTTTTTGCAAAACGCGCAGGGATTGTTGCAACCCATTTCAGTCCTAACATTGCAGGTTTGTTCAAATCATAAATCGGACGCAGGAATGTCTGCAATATGCGCGCGGTACGCATTGACCGATTCTTGTTTTTTGCGTGCGTGATAATATCAATTGTGCGGGCGCGCTTTTTCAGGTGTGCGCCCCACGATGCAGTGCGGTCGCCGATTTTATTTTTTATCATATCTAAATCCACGCCGCCAAAATGCAACAAGTACAGGTTTTTATCAATGTGGAAATTTGTTCCCTTGACACTGTGGAAACCACTGCCCCAGGTGCGGGGGCGGAACAAGACAACTGGTTTTGTATAACGCGTGGACAGAACCGCGTATTTGCGCTGGGTCAAAAATGGTGCATTCATATCCAACGGTTTTTCAGATTCCAAATCCATTCCAACGTCCAGACCCAATCCAGATACAGTTACGCGATTTTTTATACCAGATAAATATTGTGGCAATGTTGTTTTGAGGTCATGGTCAACAATTAAAAATTCATCACAGTCACAACCGATAACAATATCATAGCCATCGGCAAATAATTTTTTTGCCAAATCAGATAACAGCAATATGCGCGTTTTGTCACCGCGTTGACGTTCTTCGTCACGATGGGGCAGTTTTGTGATATTGGCGTTTGCATGACCCGATGGGATTTTCTGGTCCAGTCCGTCCAAATAAATGTATAAATTTTCAGACCCAATTTGTCCGCCATAATATTTAATCCAGCGGTTCAAGAAAAATTCATCATTACGAGCCATCGTTACGGCAGCAATGCGAATGTCTGATTTTTTTTGATGTGTTTTTTTCATTTATAATCCTTCGATAAATATTTTGCGTAATGCATGTTTGATATGACGATACCAAATTTTTATTGGATTGCGTGTCAACAGCCAGCGTATATATTCGTCGCCATATTGTTGTTGGGCCGATGTCAAAATCATATTACGTGTCGCGGGCGATACATGATTCAAAATGTATAAAATGCGGTTACCCAGTGCGCCATTGCAACGATTAAATGCAACCTTTTTCATAAATGGCATACCGCGACGGAACAGGGCGGCAACGTTGTTATACACACTGCGCCCTGGGCAACTGTATAAACAATTAAATTTAACGTTGTGCGCGCGCAGCATTTCGCTGAACCCTTGTTCGTACAGGTATGTAATTGACCCTTTGTCCGGCTGATGGGTAATAGCGCGCATAAATTCATCGTACCATGGGGATAAAAATACATTTTTGCGCATACCAATAAACCACGATTGAATGTGTGGGCGCGACGATGCCCTGTTGTATGCCAGACCAAATACATCACAGTTTAATTGTTCCATTTTACGCAGTGATGGTTCTATGTCCATCATTGGGCCATACACGGAATCATTGACCATATACACGAAATCGTATTTATCCAGAATCCCCGTGTCTACCGCGTACAAGTATGCGCGTTTGTATGAGCCAAAATCATATTCGCCGTGACGTTGCGCGGTCGCGTGCAAAACATATGGTGTGATTTTTTTCAGTTCTGAATCACTGCAATCAGAATCCATGCACAAAATCACATCGCCACATTTGGACAATGCCCGAATATAAAAAATCAGAGATTCATCAATTAACCCATGGGCGTTATAGCCCGCGAAAAGAAAAAGACGTCGTGTCATTATTTTTTTAACTGCTCTATGTATTTATCCATAATCGTATCATAAACTTCGTTCAAATCATACTGGCGAAATTTATCAGGCCCACGATAAGCACTGCTTTGTCCTGTGGCGGTGCCACGATTGAACTTTGCCATGTATTCGTTGAAAGATTTTGTATAATAGTGATTGCAACGTAATTGGTTGTACGGTGGTGGGTTATTAGTTTGATTGATGCGCCCCAGTTTTTTGCCGTTGTTATCAATTGTAAATCCACCAACCAGATTGGCGTGCAAACTGTGCAATTTCAAGAACAAGCGTGGATTTATAATAGATTTAATTCCACTTTGACGTATGGCACGATATTTGTAATTTTCAATTACCAGACCATCTGGTTTTTCAATATGTCCAGACGAACCGTACATTACCCATGTCACAGCCAACTGGGCAAAATTCTGGGGCATTGTGTGTAAAAATTCTGGTACTGTTTTATGATTTACCGGTACAAGAAACTCGTCCAAGTCAATCAGTGCCAGCCAGCGTGAATCATTTGAATGATTATTTAATATTTCAACATATGCGGGCGCTTGCATACGTTTCCCTGGAAAATAATGGTATTCAACGATGCCTTGGTCAATATATGGTTTCAAAATTTCAGTTGTATTATCGGTTGAACCGTTGTCGTATAAATAGAATTTTCCAACCCCGACCAAAATATGAAAATCTAGCCATTCTTTCAAATATGCGCCTTCGTCTTTCATTATAGCACCAACGGCCAATTCAACGGGGAATATAGTGTTGCGGTCATTGTGTAATACATGAAAATAATTTTTAACACCCAACTGTAATATGCCACGAAATGCACGTCTGTATGATTTTATTGGTATCCAACAAGTCAATGCAGTGGATATAAATTTTCTGGTTTTTGATATTGTGGGTAATGCCATAATCATACTCCTGTATATTATCATATATTAAATGGAGTTCGTGTGTGATTCAATAAAAAACAGCGTCCAAATAGTGGACGCTGTATGTTTCACATTTCAACGTTTTTACGCGTCTTTTTACGAATATTGCTGTCCAATTCTTTTTTGCGCAGACGAATTGTCGCAGGCGTAACCTCTACTAATTCATCGTCCAGAATATATGACAGTGATTCTTCCAGTGACATTTTGCGCGGTGGGGCCAAGAACAGTTTTTCATCGGCGGTCACACTGCGCATATTGGTCAGTTCTTTGCCCTTGACTGGGTTTACTTCCAAATCGTTTTCTTTGCTGTGTTCTCCGATAATCATACCAGAATAAACCTCGGTCTGGGGGCCAACAAACAGCGTTCCGCGCGGCTGCAGATTAAACAACGCATACGTCGCCGTTGTGCCGTTTTCCATTGATACCAGCACGCCTGGACGATATTGCATAATCGAGCCACGATATGGGGCGTATTTATCAAACACGCGGTTCATAATGCCTGTGCCACGGGTGTCTGTGCGGAATTCAGACAAATACCCAATCAGCCCACGTGATGGTGCCGAAAATACGATACGGGTTTTGCCTGCGCCAGACGCTTTCATTTCTGTGATTGTCGCTTTGCGTTTGGTCATCTTTTCAATAACGACGCCAGAAAATTCATCGTCAACGTCAATCACAACTTCTTCAATAGGTTCCAGTTTTTCACCGTTTTCGCCATCGTGCATAACAACGCGTGGACGTGATACAGATAATTCAAAACCTTCGCGACGCATTGTTTCAATCAGAATCCCCAGTTGTAATTCTCCACGACCTGATACTTCAAATGCTTCGTTATTTTCGCTTTGTGTGACGCGCAGGGCGATATTTGTTTCCGCTTCTTTGAACAAGCGTTCGCCAATCATACGCGACGTTAATTTTTTACCAGATTTGCCGGCCAATGGCGATGTGTTCACGAAAAATGTCATTGTCAGGGTTGGTGGGTCAATTGGCATGGCCGGAATTGGTTCTGTAACAGATGGGTCACACAGGGTGTCGGACACAGTTGCCTTGGAAAATCCGGCAATAACGACAATGTCGCCGGCCGATGCGCTGTCACGTGAAATTTTTTCAACACCGTGATGTTCAATGATTTTTGTAATCTTGGCGTTTTCAATAAATTCGCCCTTCATATTTATGGCCTTGACGCTTTGGCCGACACGCACGGTTCCAGATTCAATTTTTCCTGTCAGAATACGACCAACATACGGGTCCGCTTCTAATGTTGTGACCAACATAGAAAATGGCGCGTCCAGTTGGCAACGTGTGCCATTGCAATCAGGGGCCGGAACGTGGTCAACAATCAACTGGAACAGTGGGGTTAAATCTTTGTGTTCGTCATTTAAATCACGCACCGCCCAACCATCGCGACCGACGGCATACAGATACGGGAAATCCAACTGGGCATCTGTTGCGCCTAATTTATCAAACAGGTCAAATGTTTCACTCAGCACTTCGTCAGGACGGGCATCAGAACGGTCAACCTTGTTTATGCAGACAATCGGACGCAGACCCAATTTTAATGCCTTGGACAAAACAAACTTGGTCTGGGGCAGGGGCCCTTCGGACGCGTCAACCAGCAAAACCACACCGTCAACCATAGACAAGATACGTTCCACTTCGCCGCCAAAGTCTGCGTGTCCCGGTGTGTCAACGATATTGATTTTATAATCGTGCCACTGGATTGATGTTGGTTTGGCCGATATGGTAATGCCACGTTCACGTTCAATGTCGCCACTGTCCATAACGCGTTCTTCGACCCGTTCGTTGGCGCGGAACGTGCCGGCCTGTTTTAACATATTGTCAACCAGGGTCGTTTTGCCGTGGTCAACGTGTGCAATGATTGCAATATTGCGAATTTTCATCTGTATGCCTTATAATTTTTCCGTAACCGCTAGATTATACCATATTTTTGAATTTTCAAGAAATATACAAAAAAATTATATAATAATTATTACCATGACAAAGGCGTGTTGTGATACAGTATGCGATAAAAAAACGGGGCAACGCCCCGTTTTTTAATGTTTGCCCCCAATCTTGGTGCGACCACCCATCAGTGGTTGCAATTTCGGGGGGATATTCACACTGCCGTCGGCGTTCTGGTGATTTTCCAGAATTGGAACTAATGCACGTGGCACAGCAATCCCCGTGTTGTTCAGCGTCGCAACAAATTGCACATCGCCATTTTTATCGCGATAGCGTGTGTTGGTGCGGCGTGCTTGGAATTGACCGATTGACGAACAGCTGCCCAGTTCTTTGTATGCGTTTTCCGACGGAACCCACGCTTCTATATCGTTCATTTTTACCTTGTTAAATCCCATATCGCCCGTGGAATTTGCAATCACACGGTATGGCAATTCTAAATCTTCTATGACCTCGCACAGATTATTCAAAATGTGTTCGTGCATTTCGTTTGATTGCGCTGGTGTGCAATAGATGTATTGTTCCACCTTGTTAAACTGGTGAAACCGGGCAAGTCCGCGTGTGTCGCGACCGGCGGCACCGGCCTCTTTGCGGAAACACGGCGAAAATCCGGCGTATTTAATCGGCAAATCGCGTTCGTTCAGAATTTCGCCACTGTGTAGCGAATTCAAAATGATTTCTGCGGTCCCGGTCAGACAACGGTCGGTCCCGGCCAACATAAACACATCATTATCCATCACCGCCAGGTCAGAACCCATAAAATGGCCTGCGTCAAAAATTGTCTGGGGCTTTGTGATAGATGGGCATTCAATAAACGTGAATCCCTTGGAAATCAGTTTTTGAATAACGTATGTTTCAATCGCCAGTTGCAATTCGGCCGCTTCGCCCACCAGGGCGTATGTGCGTGTGCCACAAATCTTGCCGATTTTTTCAGGCAACCACCAGCCGTTCATATCCAACAAGTCCCACTGAGCCCGTGGCGCAAAATCAAATTCGCGCGGTGTGCCAATACGACGAATCTCGGTATTAAAACTGTCGTCTGGGCCAATCGGGGCAGACGCGTCTGGAATTTGCGGAACGCGGTGCATTAAATCGTTCAGCACCGCTTCTTTGTCGGCCAATTCCGCCATATCGGCGGCGATTTCGTTTGCGATTTCTTTGCTGCGCGCAATCAACGGTGCCTTGTCAGACGCAGTTGGAATTTCGCGTGTAATCTTGTTCTTTTCAGCGGTCATAGATTGTGTCGTGGTCTTTAATTCGCGAACACGTGCGTCCAGTGCCAAAATTTCATTAACATTATCGTCAAACCCTTTGACCTGGCATGCGTTTTTTACCAAGTCTGGATTTTCACGGATAAATCTAATATCCAACATTTTACAAATCCTTGTGTTTATATGTGATTATAATAAGGTCGTGCGATATAAATCGCAATTATTTTATGTAATTAAATATGCGAAAATTATTCCCCCAACGGGGATGATGTGCGACTGAAAAATACATAACTTTGTATTATCATGACGTATATTGTAACTTTAACCGATAAAAAAATCAATCAAATCTTTGAATTGCATGAAATGTGTCGTTGTGCTATGCTGGGCCAAACGAAAGCAAAGAAAGAGAGTCTGTTATGAACGATATTGTTATGTATGATGTAATTATTATGGGTTCTGGACCGGCCGGATTGACAGCGGCGTTGTATTGCGCACGCGGTGGGAAAAAGACGATTGTCCTGGGGGGGGATACGCTGGGCGGTCAAATGGCAGGGATTGATAAATTAGAAAATTATCCGGGTTGGGCGGGGTCTGGCGCAGAACTGGCTGAATTTATGAAAAATCAGGCTGCTTCGTTCGGGGCGGAATTTGTCGCGACATCGGTTCGGGAAATCGCTGGTGATGCCGTTGGGGCATTTAATTTGACGGCCAGCAATGGCAAAAAATATGTCGGTAAATCTGTCATTATCGCAACGGGGGCGTCGCCCAGAAAACTGGAAATCATCGGTGCACGTGAATTGTTCGGGCGTGGTGTATCATATTGCGCAACATGTGACGGATTTTTCTATTACGGCAAAGATGTTATGGTCATGGGGGGCGGAAACAGCGCATTGAATGATGCTTTGTATCTGGCCGATATTGCCAAAAATGTGAAAATCGTTTATCGCAAGGGGGCATTTACCCGTGCCGAAGAAATTCTGCGCAGTCGCGTTGCAGAACGTGAAAACATAGAATGTCTGTTCAATACGGATTTGACACAGATTGCTGCAACCGATGATGACCGCCTGGTTGTGACAACCGCAGCCGATGAAAAAATCGTCACAGATGGTCTGTTTGTTGCTATCGGCCACGAAGCCAACACAGATTTCTTGACCGAAGATGTCGCACGTGACGGTATGGGACGTCTGCGTCCTGGCGATTTGCCTACTGGTATTTTTGTCGCTGGTGATGTTGAATCTGATATGAAAATGCAAATCGCAACTGCTGTCGGGACTGGGTGCAGTGCGGCCATGGACGCTATCGCATACCTGAATAAATTATAATGGGGTATCTCCGCTAAAACCCGCCAACTCATGTAGCGTCTGTACACTACGTTGGCGGGTTTTAGCGTATCTACCACCATTCTAATTCATTCAAATAAAGTTATAATGGCGCATCTGGTGCGTGGCTTCGCCTTCGCCCCACATGCCATCTGCACCATTCTAATTTATTCATAATAAAGTTTAATGGCGCATCTGTGGCGGTTCTGACGTCGGTCATGTACCTATTTTGTACACTCCCTTTGTCACAACCACCCCATCTGCACCATTCTAATTTTATTCACTGTTGGTGTGGGGCAGGTGAACTCTGCACTCTGAACTCTGCACTCTACTTTTTCCCAAAGTGTTTTTTCAGTGTTTGGTATGCGGTATTGATTTTTGTAAATTCGCTGGCGTTTGCGCTGCCACCTGTATCTGGGTGGTATTTTTTTGCCAATGCGCGGTATTTTGCGCTGACCTCGCGCAGGGTGGCCGTCGGCGGCAGACCCAGTGTACGCAAGGCATTGCTGATTGTGGCACTGACGCGCGGTTTTGGCGCAACATGGTCAAACGCACTGCGACCGGTGATAAAATCGTTCAGGAATTTTACATAGTCCGCTTCGTCTTTGTTGGCGGTTTCTTTGTCTTTTAGCGGTGCGCCAAATGTTTGACGTTCCCAATCAGCCTCTATCTCGTCTGGGGTCATATCGGCATAGAAATTCCAGTTTTTGTTGTATTCTGCGGCATGTTCCTGGCAAAACCACCAATACTCGCGCAGGTCACGCGATTTAGGTGCGCGACACGTACCGGCCTTGGTGCAGCCTGTATGATCACATTTTCGTATCATTTTATATCGTCCATTGATTTTGCATGTCCCAGTGGGTGATGCATAACGACCGTTTCGCGTAATTGTTCAGGCATCACGTGGGTGTAGATTTGTGTTGTTGAAATATCTTCGTGACCCAGCATTGTTTGTATCGCGCGCAGGTTTGCACCACCGGCCAACAAATGCGACGCAAACGAATGTCTTAATACGTGTGGTGATACGCGATGCTGGTCAATGCCGGCCAAAACAGCACATTTTTTCAGTATCTTGAAAAATCCATCACGGGTTATGTGGCCGGATGCGCCACCACCAGGAAACACATATTTTGATTTTTCATCATCGCGCACGGCCAGCCATTTTTGCAATGCAGCGATTGCGCCTGCGTGCATTGGGACAATGCGTTCTTTGGCACCTTTGCCATGAATCAATAATTTATCGCCCAGAATCGCCGTCAGTGGTAATTCGCACAGTTCTGATACGCGCAATCCTGACGCATAGACCAATTCAATCATTGCACGCAGACGGGTTGCATTTTTTATATCGCCAGCTGATGAAATCAGTAATTCTATTTCGTCCACAGATAAAAATTTCGGTAATGGGCGTGACCGTTTCGGCAGTTCCAGGTTTGCGGTTGGGTTTTCGCTGATAATTTTTTCCAGCATTAAAAATTTATAAAATCCACGCAGTGCACTGGCATGACGCGCAACCGACGAGGCGCAATCAGGCAGAGACGCTAAATAGTTTTGTATGTCATCACCCGTCGCCGTCATCAGGCCACCCGGCAATGCAGCGTCGGCAGCACGCAAATCAAAGCCATAACTTTCTAGTGTTTTGGCACTGCGCCCTTTTTCTGCGGCCAGGGCTTCTAAAAAAATCTCTATATAATTCATGGATACAATACGATTTCTGTTACGTTCTGTGGGGCGGGAAATGATATTGTCATCAGCACCACCAGAACAATTATCAATCCCCAGATAATAATTTTTTTACGTGTTGAATTTTTACGTCTGTTATTCAGTGGCATATAAATTCCCCCTTTGGGTTAAATGGTATCAAAACTGGTAATAAATGTGGCCGCTGCCGCAATTATTATTAACTGGGGGGCGACAATTGCCAGTATTGCAGGTAATGCGCCGGTTGACCCCAATGCGTTAAACATGTTTGTTAAAAAATACAATGCGAAACACGTCACAACCCCCAGTGCGAATTTTGTCCCAAAACTGTAGTTGCGACGTTGGCGCGTCTGAGAAAAGGCGACGCCCAATGTTGCCATTGCAATCAATGACAGTGGCAAGAACAGCAGAGTCCAAAATTGCACCAAGTGTCCACGCACCGGCGCACCGATTGAATTCATTTTACGTATAAACGACGGCAGTTGCCAAAAAGAAATCTGGTCTGGTTGCAGATAGCGATCCAGAACTGTGCGTGGCGTCAGGCGCGTTTTGACTGACCAATCATGCTTTTTTTCGATACCGTTTGCGTCCCATACGTGCGCAGATTTTGCAGACATGCCATCATCGTCCAGGGTAACGGTTTGTGCCTCTACCCGGGCGGTCAGTTTAAATGATTCGTTCTGGACATAAATTGTTGCATTCTTGAAATCCAAGCCATTGCCAGATTTATGCATCGTTTTGGCCTTCATCGTAATGTATCCGTTGTCAGATGACTCGCGCAGCCAGATTGCACCATCAATCAATTTCAGATGGTCTGATGTAATGTTTTTATTGCTAAGTTCAACAGAATAAGGATTTATAACAGTTGTAGCAAATACACCAATCAATGTCGCACCAACCAAGAATGGACGCGCTGTCTGATATGGCGACAGACCTGCGCTGGATACAATCACGCTCTCGCTGGATTTGGTCAGATTATATGATGCCAGTAATGTTCCCATAAATACAGCCAGTGGTAAAAACAGGGGCACGTATTCCAACAATCGTACCCATGATTCTGCCATTGCGGCCAGTGCCGTTGGATTTGACGGCAGGCGTTCTACAAATGTCACCGCGAAAATAATTCCACACACGACCAGCATAACAAGCCCAACGCCAGAAAAAAAACGACGCATTAGGAATTTGGTCAAAATAGCAGTTCTTAACATAACCTGGAAATTATAGCCTGTTGATTTGATAATTGCAAAATTAAAATGAAAGCGTATAATTCTGGATACTATTACAGATTCAAGGAATACGCAAAATGGAAAAAAGACCGATTTCGCGCGCTGGGTTTGACGCGCTGTTAAAAGAACTGAAAGATTTAAAAGAAGTCCAAAGACCAGATATATTGAAAACTGTCCAGTGGGCGCGTTCGCTGGGGGACTTGTCGGAAAATGCGGATTACAGCGCGGCCAAAGAAAAACAACGCCAGATTGACAAACGTATCCAGTTTATCGAAGGGGTAATTGAAAATGCGGCGATTATTGATATTGACTCTTTGTCAGGTAATCGCGTTGTGTTTGGTGCACGCGTTGTTGCCGAAGACGAAGATGGTAACCGTATGCAATGTCGAATTTTATCGGATATTGAATCTGATGGCCGACAGGTCATTTCATGCACATCGCCAGTAGGACGTGCAATGATTGGGCGTTGCGTTGGCGATACGTGCATTGTTAAATTACCGTCTGGTGAAAAAGAATACGAAATTTTGGAAGTGAAATTTAAAGAATAATTATAGATATGCCTGTTCGTTTGTTGCCAGATTTTTTGATAAACCAAATTGCCGCCGGCGAGGTGGTTGAACGTCCCGCCAGTGTGGTCAAAGAATTGGTTGAAAATGCGCTGGACGCGGGTGCAGACCAAATTATGGTTGACGTTGCCGATGGCGGTCGAACAATGATTTCTGTTATTGATAATGGTTCGGGTATGTCACGTGATGACTTGTCGTGTGCTGTGCAACGGCACGCGACATCAAAACTGCCAGATGATGATTTATTAAATATCAATTTTATGGGTTTCAGGGGCGAGGCTTTACCCTCAATTGCGTCTGTATCTGACATGACTATTGATACCAGAAATTCCACAGATATTAATGGTTGGCAACTGAACGCGACAACTGGTGACATCAGACCGTCTGATTGGGAAATAGGGACGCGAATTCGGGTGTTGAATTTGTTTGCCCGGACACCTGCGCGTCTGAAATTCTTGCGTACAGACAGGGCAGAAATGATGTCTGTGTTGGACGTTGTGCGTCGTTTGGCAATGGCAAGACCAGATGTTGGATTTGTATTAAACAATAAATGGCGTTTCCCGCGCGATCAAGATTTACGTGACCGTATTGTCGCTGTGATGGGCGATGATGTTGCCGGTCGTATGATTGCCGTTGATGCGCACAGCACGACAACCACTGGTTTGGAATTACATGGATTTATATCAGAGCCCACATTGCGTCGTGCATCGTCGGTTGATCAATATCTGTTTGTAAATGGTCGTCCTGTCCGGGACAAGGTTTTGGTTGGTGCGTTGCGTGCGGCATATATGGATGTGATGCATGCACGCGAATTTCCACTATGTGCACTGTATCTGACTGTACCACCGCGCAGTGTGGACGTAAATGTATCGCCCGCCAAGACCGAGGTGCATTTTCTAGAACCGTCGCATATTCGCAGTTTTATTATTAAAACATTGCGTTCGGCATTATCGAAAACGATGAATGTTGCGCCATCAATTGATGTGGCCCATCACACACCAATGGAATTTGCCAGGGCAGGTGCGCAAAAAATAAATTTTGGCTTGCCCCAGTCTAATATGCACGTGTGCGAGCCGTCTACACTGTCTGAATTATCAGAAATGAACGAAATATTTTCTGTGGCGGCGCAATCGCACGCAACAGACACAGCCCCGGCGGTTGGCGCGCCGGATGATGATATGCCACTGGGGCGTGCAATTGGTCAGATTGGTAATAAATATATCTTGGCGGCATCTGGCGATAATCTGGTGGTTGTAGACCAACACGCTGCGCATGAACGTATTACGTATGAACGCTTGCGTCGACATGCGATAAAATCGCAGCCATTGCTGACGCCGATAGTTGTACACATGCGTGATACAGATGTCGCGGCGATTATGACGATTGCAGATGAAATGCGGGTGTTAGGCCTGCACATTGATGCGTTTGGCGATGACGCGATTGCTATATTCGAGAAGCCTGCCGATTGGGATTTGAATTGGGCAAATCTGTTTCATGATATTGCAGACGAAGTGCGTGCGAATGGCCATTCGTGCCAATTGGACGAAAAGTTACATTTAAAATTGGCAAATTACGCATGTCACCACAGTGTGCGTGCTGGTCAACGCTTGGATATGCAATCGTGTGATGCGTTATTGCGAGAGATAGAACGAACCGAACGTGGTGCGCAATGTAATCATGGGCGACCGGTGTATAAATTTATCCCGATTACAGATATGGACGCATGGTTTGAACGCGTCTAGAATTATACCCAGAATCAATTGTTTTTTGCCTGGACACTGGGGCTTTTTTTTACTATTCTGACACCATAAAATAACAAAGTCACACTAAGGAGAAATATCATGGAAGAAACCACGGTTGTTGTTCAAGAAGGTGCAAACGCGGCCCAAGCGGCCACTGGTAATTGGTGGGGAATGTTGCTGTATTGCATTGTCGTATTCGGAATCATTTATCTGTTTATGGTGCGCCCGAACAAGCGTCGTATGGCCGAATATCAGAAAATGTTGGATTCTTTAAAGGTTGGTAATCGTGTAATGGCGGCCGGCATTTATGGGACAATCAAAAAGATTGGCGACAAAACCATTGAAATGGAAGTGGCCAAGGGTGTCGTTATAGAGGTTAATAAAAACGCCGTCGCTAGCGTTGAATAAGCGAGAAAGGGTAATCAGATGTTTAAAAAACTGGCAATAATTTTTGTCGCGGTGTTTGGTGTGTTACTGGCGGTGCCAACAATGTCGCCACGCCTGGCACCGTATTTCCCGTCGTGGGCACAGCCAATCCCATTGGGGTTGGATTTGAAAGGTGGGGCCCAATTGTTATTGGAAGTGGACACAAATACCATGTTCCAAGAAAAAGCGGCCCAATTGTATGACGAAACGCGTTCCGCTTTGATTAATCGTGACAAGGGGGTTATTCGTTTTTCAAACCTGCGTAACAACGATGGTGTTGTGTCGTTGGTTGTTCGCGATGATGCCGATGTGTCGCGTGCCAAAGGCCGATTAAAGAGTGCGCTGGGTAATACGGTTGATATAGAAACGTCAGGCCGGACGATTACATTATCTTATTCGGAAAAACAAAAAAATGAAATGACGCAAGATGCTTTGGCGCGCAGTATTGAGATTGTTCGTCGTCGTATTGATGCGCTGGGGACCAAAGAGCCATCTATCCAATCTCAGGGTGGTAAGTATATCTTGATTCAGTTGCCTGGTGTTGACAACCCAGAGCATATCAAGGAATTGATTGGTCAGACGGCCAAGATGACGTTCCACTTGGTAAATGAAAACGTATCGGCCGAACAAATCGCGTCTGGTCGTGCGCCCAGTGGCACGCAATTCTTGCCAATGATGGACGCGCCAAATCAGTTGGTGCCGGTCTATTCCCGTGTGGAAGTGTCAGGTGAATCATTAAAAGATTCCCAGGCAGATTTTGACCAGAATAATATGCCGGTTGTAACAACTGCGTTTGATGCAACGGGTGCACGCAAGTTTGCACGACTGACCACCGAACACGTCAACGAACGTTTTGCAATTGTGTTGGATGGACGTGTGTTATCTGCACCAACAATTCGTGAACCAATTCCGGGTGGACGTGGACAGATTTCGGGTGGATTTACGTTACAGGGCGCAAAAGATTTGGCGGTGCTGTTGCGTTCGGGTGCATTGCCAGCACCATTGCAGGTTATTGAAGAACGCACCGTTGGCGCGGGATTGGGGGCTGACACAATTGAAGCGGGTAAAATCGGTTCCGCAGTTGGTGTTTTGTTCGTAATCATATTTATGTTGGTCGCGTATCGCGGATTTGGTTTGATAGCGGATATTGTATTGCTGGTCAATTTGGCGATGATTATCGGTATATCGGCATTTCTGGGCGCGACACTGACATTGCCAGGAATTGCGGGTATCGTGTTGACGCTGGGTATGGCGGTGGACGCGAACATTCTGCCGTTTGAACGTATCCGTGACGAGGTTCGCGAAGGTGTCCCAACCCTGCGTGCGGTAGAATTAGGATTTCATCGTTCAACCAAGACTGTTCTGGACGGAAATCTGACCAACCTGATTTGCAGTTTGATTCTGTTCCAGTTTGGTGCAGGCCCAATTCGTGGGTTCGCGGTAACGCTGTCCATTGGTGTTATTACAACATTGTTCACGTGCCTGTTGTTGTCCAAGGTTTTGATTGACTGGTATATGAACGGTAAAAACAAGAAAATCAGTTACATCAGAAATAAATAAGGAATAAATACTATGAAACTGCATTTTATGAAATATCGGAAACTGTCATACTGGGTTTCTGGAATATTGGTTGCGTTGTCGATTGTATCGCTGGCGTTTCATGGCCTGAATTATGGTATTGATTTCGCGGGCGGCATCTTGATGGAGGTTAAACCCATCGCGGCCGATTACACAATTGACAAGATGCGCAGTGACCTGGCCAAATTCAGCCCGGAATTGCAATCGGTTGATAATGACGCGATTTTGGTGCGTGTCGGTTTGCCCAAGGGTGCAACCGATGCCCAACAAAACGCACGCGTTGCGGACATTAAACAAATCTTGGGCGACAAGGTGCAATATTCCCAGGTGCAAATCGTCGGTCCAAAAATCGGTGGTGAATTGGTGCGCGGTGGTATCTTGGCGATATTGGTATCGTTCGTGCTGATGAGTGTGTATATCTGGATTCGCTATCGTGGGGGATATGCCGTCGGTTCGTTTGTGTCATTGGTGTTGGACTTTATTTTAATGTTTGGATTCTTTTCCATTACTGGGCTGGAATTCAACCAGACATCAATCGCGGTTATCTTGATGGGAATTGGTTATTCTATCAATGACAAGGTTGTGAACTATGACCGTATTGATGAAAATATCAAAAAGTATCATAAAATGCCGATGTCAGACCTGATTGACCTGTCCGTGAACGAAATGTTGCACAGAACAGTTATGACCAGTGTGTCAACAATATTGGCGATGATTGGACTGTATTTGTTCGGTGGCATTATGTTGCAAGAATTTGCAATTGCGATGACGTTCTCGGTTGTGATGGGAACGCTGACCAGTATTTATATCTCGAACGTAATCTTGTATCACTTTAATTTACGTGACACCAAGTATTGATATCAATGCCGCACTGCAACCCATGGGGGACACACAGAGAGGGGAAAATAATATGAGATTAAAAAAATTATTTTTAATGTTATGTTTTTGTTTAGCGGTGCGGCCTGGGTATAGTGACAGTCTGTTTTTTGAAGATGAACCAATCCAGGACGGCGTGCCTGTTTTTGAAATGTCGAAAACATTTGCCGATATTTATGAAAAATTGGACGGGGTAAAGTGGGGTGGCAAGAGCATAAATGTCGCGATTGAAAGTTTGGAAAATTTGAATAAAAACGCACATATTGCAGCCACAGATGAACGCGTAGTTTTGGTGTGGGGGAATAATATTATCGCAAATTATCCGCGCCCACGCAGTGGTGATTGGAACGGGTTCGGTGAAATAACCACCGCATTGGTATTAAAATTACGCGCAAATGATTCTGAATTACATCGCGCCAGTCCGTCTGAGATGTATCAAATGGTTGTGGACAGTTTAATGCGTGGCATTGATGAAAATGGGCGTTATATTTATTCTCGTGCGGCCGAGGTTGTCGAAGATGGGCGTGTCTTGACCAGTGTTGGGCTGACAGGGGTGCGTGACGCGCGTGGAAATTGGCGCATTCATGGTGTGTTCAAGGGGGCACCCGCAGACGTTGCCGGAATTCGTGCCGGTGATTTGATATCTGAAATAAATGGCCGTGCGGTTGCCGATATGTCGGATGACGAATTGGAATCTGTGCTGGCAGGATTTAATTCTGGCACGTCCAAGATAAAAATACTGTCGCCGTCGGGGGCACGTGATGTCGTGTTGCGTCGTGCGACGATTGTTTTGGCCGATGCGGATGTTGTTCATAGAAAGGCAAGTGGCGAAAAGTTCGGTGACGTTTTGGAAATTGTTGTGCACCAAGCGTCAAATAATGCTGTATCCATTGTGAACGAGGCATTGGCAACGTATCCGAAACTGGGCGGGATTGTGTTGGATTTGCGTGCCGCATCGGGTGATGACGCGGTTGCAGCGGCAAAGTTGGCGGGATTGTTTATCGGCGCACACCCTGTAATGCGTATTCAAGAAACTGCAGCTGAACAGGTAGAGGTTGTTCCTGGCGGTAATGCGGTGACAAATGTGCCGGTTGTTGTTTTGGTGTCTGATCAAACACGTGGCACGGCCGAGGCACTGGCCGCAGCGTTCTATGAATACGGGCGCGGGGTTTTGGTTGGAACGCCAACGGCGGGAAATGCGCGTATTGCAACGCGTCTGGATTTGAATGATGGGGGCGCGCTGGAACTGTTGAATAAATCAATTCAGACTGGTACCGGGCGCAGCATTGATGGGCGCGGGGTGTTTCCGATTGTGTGTCTGTCTAATATTCGCAGCACAACACAACAAAATGCGTTTTTCTTGAATGTATTAAATAATGATTTTAATGCACGTGATTTTAATAGTGCGGAAAATATCAATGTTGATGATGTGCGTCGTGGCTGTCCGGTTATTACCAGTGGCACCGATGAAGACGCGGTCGCGGCGGCCGTTTCGGCCAAAATATTGACCGATAAAAGTGTTTATAACAAATTGATTGCCAAAGAATAGGAGGCAAGGGCGGATAATGTTTTTAGCAGAAAATAATAAAATTAAATGGAAATTATTAGGTATAGCAACTGTCGTGGTTGCGGCACTGGTGGCGTTGGGAATTGCGTGGTTTGATAAACCGCTGTATCTGTTTATGCGCAATTTTGACTGTGTTGCATGGGGGTGGATTGATAAAATTTTTGACGCAAAAATGTGGGTCGGGGCATCGTTCGTTTTGATGTGTGCTTTTTATGGAAAAAAGATTGTTGAAACAAAGCCTTGTTTTAAAAATTCGCAAAATCGGTTTAGCATTTTCGCTTTTTTTCGTGATTTTTTTGTAAAGACAAAGAATAGTTATGCGTTTTTTATATTTTGCTCTGTCTTGTCTGCATCCGTTTTTGCCAAGGCGTTAAAGATTATGATTGGCCGTGCTCGCCCGATATTTTTCGAGGCATTGGATATGACCGGATTTTTCCCGTGGTCAAATGAGTGGGCATTTAATTCAATGCCATCGGGACATACAGTTGCGACGTTTGCAGGACTGGTTATGTTGGGAATGTTGGCACCACGGGTAAAATGGTTCACATGGACATTGGCAATTGTCGTTGGGGCGTCACGAGTTGCGTATGGGGCGCATTGGCCAACGGATGTTCTGCTGGGGGCTTTTATTGGTATGGTAATGGCAGATTTTGCAAAGTCATTGCTGAAACGTTGGCAATCAAAATTTGAATAAATATCGCGCCAAGTGGCGCGTTTTTTTTAACATTTTTGTTTAATTTGTGATAAAATACCGAATATGGAAGGACAATCGAAATTTTTACCAGAACGCGTTACTGGCGCGTTAAAGAGTTTTGCGCGTCGCATTGTTGGTGGCGCAGTGGCAGCGTTGGGACTGTGGGCAATATTTGCATTGTTGTTTTTAAATCCATATCTGGACGGTTTTTCTACGGCCAGCACGCTGGGGACGCAAACGTTGATGGGAAATGTGGCGGCATTTTTACGTTATGCGATTGGCGTGGTGCCAGCATTGTTTTTATTACTGTGTATCGTGCGTGCAGGTGTGGCACGTGTCGCAAACTGGAATGAAACGGTTGCACCCGAATACAATCTGGTGCGTGTGTTTGTGACGCTATGCCTGGGGGTAGCGGCGTTTGGGTTGATTTTCCCTCGGGGTGTGTTTGGTGGACTGGCTGGGGCGATTGTGGCGACCGATGTTACTTCACTGGTTGATGGCTGGAGCATATTGGTTGGTATTTTGTGTCTGGCGGGATTTTTGTTGCTTGGTGGCATGATTTTACATGTTCGTTGGTCACACGTGCGTGCAACGTTGCGTATGGTGCGTCGCGTTGTTGGCTGGATTATGACAGCGTTCCATCTGGCGCGACCAGCTGTGGCTGATGAAGATGTAGATGATGAATCAGACCCTGATGAGGACACTGACGAAGAAGAATACGTGGACGAAGAGGCCGAGCCAGATGAAAAACCTGTGCGTACGTCGCGTACCAATCGCAACGTGGCGAAAAAGCCGGCGCGTCGCAATACGTCTGGGCACATAGATGCTGCACATCAATACGAATTGCCAGACCCGGCGTTCGTAGAAAAATCAAATTTTGGTAAAAATGTTGTGACGCCTGAATTAAAACGAAATGCCGCCGCGATGGAGGTGCACTTTGCTGAATACGGCGTCCACGGCAAGGTGGTTGGTATTCGGCCAGGGCCGATTGTTACGCTGTATGAATTTATGCCAGACAGTGGGACGCGTATGGTTGATGTCAGCAAGACGGTCAAGGATATGACACGTGCCATGGCAACGGAAAATATCCGTATTGCGCATATCCCGGGAACCCAATTGATTGGTGTTGAGATGGTGAATCTAAAACGCCAGATGGTGCGTTTCCGCGGGCTGATTGATAATGATACTTTCCGGACATCAAAGTATAAAATACCGCTGGCATTGGGTGTAGATATTGGTGGAAACCCAATGTATTTTGATTTGGCAAAAATGCCCCATGTATTGATTGCTGGGCGCACGGGGTCTGGGAAATCTGTGTTTGTGCAATCAATTATCATGTCAATTTTATACCGTTATACGCCAGATAAATGCAAATTGATGATAGTTGATCCAAAGGGTGTTGACTTTACACTGTGGGATGATATTCCCCATTTGGTCACGCCTGTGATGAAGGACGCGAACGAGGCTGTAAATGGTCTGAAATGGTCGGTGCGCGAAATGGAAGAACGTTATAAACGTTTGCAAATGTTGGGTGTCCAGAATATAGAAGGTTATAACGATGTGGTTGCGAAAAAGCGTGCGGCGGGCGAAAAACTGACGCGCCAGGTTGTTGTTGGCACTGACGAAGAAACAGGCGAAATGTTGTTTGAGACACAAGAAGTGGATTTGTCTGATATGCCGTATCTGGTTATCATCGTGGACGAGGTGGCCGACCTGATGACGGTTGCGCGCAAGGATGTAGAACTGTGTTTGCAACGTATTGCACAAAAGGCACGTGCGGCAGGTATTCATCTGGTTATGGCGACCCAGCGTCCAGACGCAACGACAATCACTGGTGTCATCAAGGCGAATTTCCCAATGCGTATTTCATTCCAGGCGCGTAGTAACATTGACTCTATGACAACATTGGGTGAAAAGGGCGCAGAAAATCTGTTGGCGTGTGGCGATATGTTATTCAGCGAGGCTGGACGTCCCCCAGTGCGTATCCATGGTGCATTTATTGAAAATACCGAAATCAATCGCGTGGCTGATTTCCTGCGCAGTCAGGGCGCACCAGAATATGTCGCGGGCATAACAGATTCCACAGATGACAGTGGTATGTCTGGAATTCCGGGGGCGGTCCCGTCGCGTGCGGACAAGGACTCTGACCTGTATACCCAGGCCAAGGAATGTGTCCTGCGGGATAAAAAACCGACGATTTCATACATCCAGCGCAGATTGCAAATCGGATATAACAAGGCCGCCGGGTTTATGGAACGAATGGAACAAGAGGGTATTGTCAGCCCGCCTGATGCCAATAATAAACGACATATTTTATAGCAAAAATACCGGCTTTTGCCGGTGTGTTTTATGCTTTTTTATATATGCATTTTGTGATATAATTTGCATAACGAAAAAGGAGTTTTTATGAAAAAGCAAATGTCTTTGTTTATTTGGGCTGTTGCAATGTTGGGAATGAACCCGGTCTTGGCGGTAACAAATACGGGCGGACGCGCGGCATCAAGTGTTGATTTTTCAAACCAGCCGGCGACGCGTGCACGCACAAATGTAAATTATCAAAAATACCAGACTCGCACAACCACGAGAACATATGATACCAAGGACGCAAAGAATACTTATTACACCCAGCCACAGAATCGTAGTGCGCTGTATAAACAGTATGAAGCGGGGCGCACAACAAAAACTACAAATGTTCGCACAACGCGTGCGGATACATATCGCAGTGAATTAAAGCGCAAATATTTCTTGGCACATCCGTTCTTTCAACCGCTGGGGGGCAAGTTCGGCTCGATAACTGATGTGTCGTATGGTATGAATTCGTATGATATTAAACTGACACCATTGTCTGGGTATGATATTTCTGATACCAAGGCCAAGTGGAACGGCAAACAGTTTTCTATTAAGGAAGATTTCAGTTATGGTATTACCGACCGTATCGCGGTCTTGGGTATGTTGCAGTATGATTTTGCAAAATATAAATTTGATTGGTCAACCGCACCAGATGATAAAATGGATAACAATGATTTGAATCTGTTCGGGCTGGGCGGCCAGTGGCGTTTTATCGATAACGACAAATGGATTGCAACCGCATCTGCGTATTACCAGCATCAGAAAGATATTTCCAATAATTTCATTTTGGATGTCAAGGCTGGGTACAAGATTTCGTCGTCAACAATCTATGGTTTGGTACGCGGTTGGTATGTCGACTTTGACAGTAATTCATATGGTAATGGGATAGAGGGAAAAACCGCCGAAGGCAATGATTCCAGTATCTTTATAGCATACAAGACTGATGTTGACAGCGCGTTTTATGTTGAAGGCGGACTGGGTGTGTTTAGCGTTTTAGACCAAGATTGGACATTTAACCTGGAAGCGTTGTTTGGCAACTATGACTGGCACAACCAGGCGTCGTTAAAGGCGGCAATCGGTTGGCAGCCAAATGATTGGTTCGCATTAAACCTGTATGGCAAAACATCGATTTATGACAGTGCCGATGACAAAACATTAGGTTACTGGGCATATGGTGCATTAAATGCGTCGGGTGTTCCTGTGTATCAATGGCAGCAGCATGGTGATGCCAAAATCAGCAGTTATTCAGAAACAACTGTTGGATTGCAGGCGATATTCCAATTCTAGCCGGGGGCAATGAAATAGTTTGGCGCACGACGTCGTGCGCCAACAAGCATACTGAACAAGGGTACTGTGACGATGCGTAAATTATTATCAGTCGTTTTTTTGTGGGTTGGTATTTTTGTGGCTGCACCAGTGATGGCGGCAGATGGTGACACATCAGATCCACTGTATATGCAGGGATACAAGGAAATTTTATCAAAGTCCACATTAACTTTTTGGGATAATATTTTGCGCGCAGGTCAGGATTTATCATATGGTATAAATGACCGTTTAACACTGGGGGCAAATATTCATTATCAGTTGGATTTTGATGGTGACGAAGACGGATTTTCGGCTGCTGATTTTGGTGGTATTTATCGCTTGGCGCACGCCGATGATAATGATGCACGTATGATTTCTGATGTTTTATTCGGTTTGAAACTAGGTGGTTCATCACATGTTCGCACCCCGTATTTTGCCGATTCTACGTATTATGCCGGACTGCGTTTCGGACGCCAATGGACAGAATTTACATTGGCTGGGACAATTAAATCCAATTGGATTTTTGATGATGAACGCGGAATGTCATACATTGATATGACACCCGAGGCATATTTTCGTATTGCCCCGGATATGCGAATCGGATTGGACTTTACGTGGCGCAAAGCAACAAATCCAGATTATAACCAAGAATGGTTGGGGGCAAAATTTGTCCGTCAATATGGACATACACAATATGTTGGACATATTGACTATGAATTCGAAAGTGATGATTTCCAAGTTGGTGCCCAGGTAAATATTTTATTCTGATATTTATTTTTTTGTGTTTAATTTTTCACGTAATGTATCCCAGTATTCCAAACGCTTTTTAATTTCGCGTTCAAAACCGCGTTCAACAGGGGTATAGAATTTTTGCCGCGGCATTGATTCTGGGAAACAGTTTTGTCCAGAAAATCCTGATGCGGTATCCGGCTCATAAATATATCCTGCGCCATATCCTAAATTTTTCATCATTTTTGTCGGCGCGTTCAAAATGTTTTTTGGTGGTGGAATGCTGCCTGTGGCGCGGGCGGCAGCATACGCCGCATTTTGTGCACGATAATTTCCAATACTTTTTGGTGCGGTGCCCAAATAAATTACCAATTCTGTCAGTGCCAGGTCGCCTTCGGGACTGCCCATGCGTTCATATAATTGCCATGCTGTCAGCGCAATTTGCATTGCGTTCGGATCGGCCAGACCGACATCTTCCATTGCAAAACGCGCCAGACGTCGAAACAGATACATTGGGTCTTGGCCTGATGTCATCATGCGTGCCGTCCAATACAGGGCCGCATCGGTGTCCGATGCACGTAGTGATTTATGCACAGCAGAAATCAAATTATAGTGTTCGTCGCCTGATTTGTCGGATAATGGTGCACGCTTTTGAACGGCGGTGTCCAGACTATCTGCGTCCAAAGTCTGTTTGAAATTTGCGTTGATTAAATATTCAACTGTGTTCAACAAGAAACGCGCATCACCATCAGCAATGTCGGACAAGTGGGCACGTGCATCTTCGTTCAGGGGGAGTTTTTTACCCGTAAATTTTTCAGCGCGATTTATCAATTCCATTAAATCATCATGCGACAATCCTGACAGAATCCCAACGTGACATCGTGACAATAACGCATTGTTCAAATTAAAACTGGGGTTTTCGGTGGTTGCACCCATGAATACAACTGTGCCATCTTCCAGATAGGGCAGCAATGTATCCTGTTGCGTTTTGTTAAAACGGTGTATTTCGTCAATAAACAATAATGTGTTGCGCCCCAGGTTTCGATTTAATTTCGCGGTTTCCATTGCCTTTTTTATATCGGCCGTGCCAGAAAATACCGCAGACATCGGCACAAAATCCATATCAACCGAATTTGCCAGTGCGCGCGCGATTGTGGTTTTGCCGCAGCCCGGTGGCCCCCACAAAATCAGATTTGATAATTTGTGATTATCAACCATACGGCGCACCAGGCCGTTTTCACCCAATAATTGCGCCTGACCAATAACGTCGTCAATGGTTTGGGGACGCATTAAATCGGCAAGAGGTCTGGTATCGTTTGGCATTTTATATTTATTTTACTTTAATTTTATTTATTGTTTATTTTGTGATATAATAACTGTATTAAATATCCAAGGGATTATCAATTGATAAATAACGATAAAAATTCTGACTTTACATTGGCGGTCGCCAATCTGGCGGCGGCTGCAATCGCGGCGAATCCAGGGCTGACGATGTCTGCTGCAGTTGCGGCGGCGCGTGAAACATTGCGTGGTGCGTCGGCAACGCCGGCCCAGATTGCGGCATCAGTCCGTCCTGACAAGATTCAATGTCTGGAAGACGGCACATGGCATATTATGCTGCGTCGCTATATCCAACGTAAATTTAACATGACGCCAGATGCGTATCGCGAAAAGTGGGGATTGCCAGCAGATTATCCATTTGTTGCGCCAAATTATGCGTTGCATCGGTCTAAAATTGCCAAGAAGTCTGGTCTGGGGAAAACAAAACGGGGGAAATAAAAATGTCCGAAAAATTTAGAAAGGTTGTAAATGCACCGCATCGTGCGATGGGAAGATTGACCAAGAAAATTGCTCAATCAAACACGAATACATTTGTTCGTGCCACTGGAATGACAACCACAGCGTTGTTTCAATTTTTGTTGTGGGCAGCCAAGTATACGACATTGGACAACCATTTGTTGCGCGCGATGGAACGCAGAAATGCAAGCAAGGAAATTTCAAAAAATAAAAACGGTGAGAATAAAAAGATTTCTGAATTTTTAAAAAAATATCCTAATTTGTCGGCACATTTATTGTATTACCTGATGTTTGTAATGACATTTGGTGGTGTAAAGATGGCACGTGATAGCCAGACTGATGTTGCCCACGTTGCACCCCAAGAATATCTTATTGGACAGACGGTAAAGCGTGTGCAACCAAATACGTATGGGGCCTATTTGGAACGTATGCGTTCAATCACACCATTTTTGATTGCTGACCTGCTTGCCAAAGAAGGGGTCAAGGTGGATAAAAAAACAGGTCTGCATATTCCATACAAGGATAGTCGTGGTGTTTGGACGATTGGATTTGGCTCAACAATATTGCCCGATGGAACCAGTGTGACCAAGGATACAAAACCAATTACAACACAGCAGGCATATGATTTGGCGCGTTGGCATCTGGAACATGGGGAAACGTATTTTACAATGTATTGTTATAATGTCGCAATGGAAGGGGTCGATATAAATAATACGGCCGAGGCATTGGCGATGGCGTCAATTATATACAATACAGGAACCAAGATGATTGAAAATCCGCGCGATAAAAATCACCGTGAACGTTTTGAGCGTCTGCGTCAGGATTTTAAAAAGTATGGAACAAACATGCCAGATAATTTGGTGCGACAGCGGTTTGCAGAATTTCCGACAACGGCGGAAACCAGTTTTGGACGTGCTTGGTTACATGGCAAAAGTTCAAATGTTGTTGCTGGGCGTATCGGGAATTTCTTGGTTGGTGGCACAGGACTGCGTTGGCGTCGGTGGCTAGAGGCAGGTGTGCTGACCGGGAATGTGACACCAGAAATGTTGATGGAATGTCCAATGGGGGGAATGTATGAATTCTATAAAATGGTCGGAGGCGAAAAAACAAAATTTTTTACTGGCGATGAAGAGCATCGCACGGTAAACAATAAGTTGTATGCCAAGTTTCGCAAGTGGGTCAAAAATCCTGTCGATCGTCATGGAAAATCAATCGCAAATGCGCCCAAGGTCAAAGATTTTTTGCCAGAAAATATTTTGGCGCAATGTCAAAATAATAAATGTGAATTAGGAACTGATATAAATGTATATGCCCAAGCACCACGCGTAATCAGGTCTGCACCGATTGTGTCTTTTGATGCCGTACCCGCGTCCCAAGATTACGATAAGTTGTATGCCAGTGCAACATCTGCATACAAAAAAGGCAAATACTCAGATGCAATCGACAAATTTTTATCACTGATTGAAAAGGCGCCCAATGATGCGGGCTTGCGTAATGATTTGGCCGCGACGTATAATAAAATGGCGAAGTATGACATGGCCATAATGCAATCGCGTGAGGTGATAACACGCATCAAGGATAAAAAACAATTTGGTGCCGCATATTATAATGCCGGGGTTGCCTATGAACAAAAGGGTAATTTACAGCGAGCATTAGCGAACTATAGATTGGCGGTTGCTAATGGGAATAAACGTGCGCAATCGGATGTTGTGCGTGTTACTCAGTTGGCTCGTGTTAAAAACGTCAAAAATGCGCGTGGCAAACGTTTCGTGTTTAATTCTGGGACAGAAAAAGTTAAAAAATCAGACATAGTAAAAATGCGCAATGTGCATGATTTGGCCACACACGACGATTATGTTGCATAAAAATTTCGGGAAAAAATTCAAATGAAAGTATATGTGAATTACAACGACAAGCGTTGGAAAAAGTATAAAATTGATTTTGAAAAAATTGTGCGCATAGCACTGGGGAATTCGTATAAATCGGCTGAGGTTTCGATTACACTGACCAATGACACAGAAATTCATACATTAAATCGTAAATATCGTGGTATTGACAAGCCAACAAATGTTTTGTCATTTGAATTAGGCGACCCGATATTGTTGGGTGATATTTATATATCGTTGGATACCGTTGCGGCCCAGGCTGCCGCAGCTGGAATTTCTGTTTCTGAACATACGGCGCATATGGTTGTGCACGGCACGTTGCACTTGGTTGGATATGACCATATTACCGATGACCAAGCAGCAGAGATGGAAACACTGGAAATAAAAATTATGGAAAGGTTGGGATATAAAAATCCATATGCAGGCGAAGAAGAAAGTCGACCATGCACGGACGAGAAATGTTGTCCGGGGGCAGGGCTTGTTGCGTTTTTGCGGCGCATGCGTCTGCGTCCAAATGGTTGGGGGCAATATATTTTTATGGGGCTGCTGGGGGCTATAGCAGCGTTAGGTTTTGCGCCGTTTAATTTATGGTTTGTGACAATTGCCGCAATTGGCATGGCATACTGGATAATTGTGCGTGGCGCAGTTGACAAGGTTGGCGTCGCACGATTGTGGTTGCGGGCAATGCCGTTTGGCGCGGCATACAGTTTGGTCATGTTCTGGTGGACGTTGCATTCTATATACGTTGTCCCAGAATTACAGGCCCAGTTTGCAATTTGGACAATTCCCAGTCTGGTTGGTATTGCGTTGTTTGGGGCGGTCGTATTTGTGTGGCCATTTATATTGTCTGTGCGCACGCGCGTAGCAACCGCCGCGCGACCATTTGTATTCGCGGGCACGTGGACACTTGTTTTATGGCTGCGCGAATGGTTCTGTTCTGGATTTCCATGGAATCCGATTGCGAATATCACATTGTCAATGCCAATGATTGCAAATTCTATGTCGCTGTGGGGGGCTTTGGGGCTGACGTTCGTTATTTTGGGATTGGTCGCCGGGGTGGTTGAAATGTTGCGACAAAAATCATACGCATCATTTTTTGTGTTCCTGATACTTGCACTGTGTGGGTTGGGTTGGGGCATACATAATATTGGTATGTCAAAATGCAATGACGCAAATATTGCACATCCAGTTATTAGAATTGTTCAGCCAGCACAGTCACAGTCAACAAAAATGCAATATTCGTCGCATGCCGACCGCATTGCCCAGGCAGAACGCAATGTTCAAAACCTGATTGCGTTGTCGCGTGATGAGGCAATACCTGATTTAATTGTGTTCCCAGAAACGACATATCCGTTTGCAATGACTGATGACGATATGCCGTTGTCAGGCGCGTTGGGGCGGCCAATTATTATTGGTGCAACATCAATCGCAAATGGTAACATTTACAATTCAATGATTGTTGCAAATAATGCTGGCACGGTTACCGATGTTTACCATAAATCACACTTGGTGCCCTTTGGCGAATACAGTCCGTTTGGCATAATGCCGTCGCCGGCGAACCTGACTGCCGGTGGTGGGCCGCGTGTTATTTCGATGAATTTGGACGGTATAGCGTTCAATTTTGTTCCAGCAATTTGTTATGAAATAATATTTACCGATTCGTTGGTTCCGCGTGGTGCGACGGTTGATGCAATTGTGAATATAACAAATGACAATTGGTTTGGCGCGACACCTGGCACGTACCAGCATTTAGATATGGTGCGTCGTTATGCGATTGAAAGTGGATTGCCAATTGTTCGTGCAAATTATTCTGGAATCAGTGCGTTTGTTGCCGCTGATGGTGAAATTATTTCGCAAATTGATATTGCTGCGACTGGTGTGATGGATGGCGTGGTGTGCGGGGCACACAAAACGCCGTATCGATACATTGGGCGTGATGGTATGCTGATTATAATCTTGGCAATTGCCGCATGTGGTGCAATACTGTTTGGTAATAAAAAAGGCCGGTAAATACTGGCCCATTTATTTATAGTTTTTCAGAACCCACACGCGTATCGCAGACGATAGATTATTGGTTGTGCGGGATTTATCAATTTCATTTATTATTGTGCTGACCGTTTTGGATTGGCGTGTGGCGATTTCGTGTAATGCGTCAATAAATTCTGATTCCAGCGATATGCTGGTGTGGTGACCTGACAAAGAAACGGATATTTTTTTCATGGATTAAAATTTTCCCCCCAGCAAACAATCAGACATTGCGCGATATGGGTTATCATACTTCCGCAATACCCCCAAGTTCAGGTTATCCAACATCATACATGTTCCAAATGAATCAAATGCAAACCAGAACAGGTCGTTGCGCCCGAACAGAGTCAACCCACGCAGTTTTTTTATTCCTGATAATTCGCGATTTATTGATACGATGTCTGGAACAGGAAATTTTGCCCCGCGTGCAAATTCAGATATGCCAAAAATATATCCGTTACCAATATTGATTGTGTCGGCAGTTTTATACATGTCCAGTAAAAATGTTGGCAGCATTGCCGCGCGTAAATTTTGCAGCGCAGTATTTGCTAATGCGGTTGCGCGTACTGGGGCGGCGGGTGCAATAATTGCACCCCGTAATTTCATTGCTGATAAAAATTCATCACGTGTTGATGACATAATTCTTTCCGTTACTCCATACCGCGTGCACTGGCCATTTGTGCAGCCATTTGTGATAATCTGTCCTCGGTCGCGTTACCACCATCACCGCCACCAGCGGTGTGTGCAGGGACATATATTTTTTTTGTCGGATTTGGTAACCAAATCATATCGTTGCCAGATTGCTCAATAATCAATCTGTCCATATTATGTGAATGCGGAAATGTCTGGCACATAAACAAATTTTCCAGTTCCAGTTTTCCCCCCCATACCAATGGAATCCGAAAACGAAACGACATATTGTCGGGCAGGCGTGTTCCCATAACCAGCCCCATAAATTCATCTTGGGTTAAATTCATAAATGCCAAAGTATCGACCGAATCGGTCAGCGTTTGCATAAATTTATGCTTCAATGTTTTGTAACGTGCAAACCAATTGGGGTCAACCGGCACCAACACAGGACGATGACACACCAACGGAATATCGTCGATATTCAGTTCGCGTGCGCGTCGCATTGCGGTATCTTGTGACCATTGCATCAGATTTTACCTATGTAATTTATGACAGTATCAATGTATTCAGAATATGCGTCAAAGTTCCCATTGTCATCATCGGGCAGTGGGGCATTCGGATGCGCGGTGATGTATTCACGCAGCCCGTCCACATCATTAAACATCAATATGTCGTCAAATTCGGCGGTTGCGGCGTCTGGTGCGCCAATGACAAAACCGTTCACATTTATATATATATCGTCCAGCGTATCTGAAAACACATCGTTTAATTTATCAATTGCGTGCCGCATGTCAGTGGTGGCAATCCCATGCGCCCCCAACCACAGTGTCTCATTTGTGCCGATGGCCAGTAAACTCATCCGGTTACCATTTATGCGTGGTGGATTTTTGGTTGTATATCCCGCGGATTTAAATATTTCAGTAATTTGTGCAATTTCAATGTCACTGGGTTTCGGAGGGGCAGGTGGCGTCGTGGCCTGCGCAGTGTTTGCGTGCGTCGTGGCAGGATTGTCCGCCATGGTTAGCATGCCACCCAATGTCGCCGCGTTCAGACGCGGAGGGCGTGCAGGCGTGTTCACAACAGCAGGTGTAGATGTGTGGACAGGTGCTGGCTGCGTGGCGGGGACGTCAGGGATAGACATCACTTTTTTTCGTGTGTTAATCCGCATAATAGGAAGACGAATTTTACGAAAGCGCGGTCGCATAATCAAATATAGTCCGCATATCATTACCGCAGATATAATAATCAGCGATATATAAAATGAAGGTTTGATTGGTGTCTGGGCCGCCTGGAGATAGGCCAAGTACTGCCAATGTGCGCCGATAAACAAATTGAACCCGAACATTGTATTAAACCAAAAACAGGCCACCAGTGTTATTACCAGTAACCACAATAGGCCGAGCAACATGTTATCAATTCTGTATTTCATTTGATTTCAATTATATCATATTTGTGATAAAGTAAAAAGCGTAATGATTGATAACGAAAACATTCTTGGTGAATTATTAAACGGTCACGTGGCGGCATGGTGTCCGGCGGATATGGATGCAAATGCGCTGGCAGGGGTTGTTGATGACGCTATCGCACATGGGGTGCATGACATATCGGTTGGAACATCGGCTGTTAAAATTGTTTGGCCATGGGTTGAACAAACTAAAATTCAAATTTCAACGCGTTTTTATGTGCCGACGCGTCCACGTGGTATCGGGGCAGCAGATGCATCTGAATTGACCATGAATATCAATTCGGCGTTTAAATGCGGGGCCGCCTGTGCCCAGATGTTCATGCGGGTAATTGACCTGGGGACAATTGTAAAAAATTTGGGCCCGATTCGTGAAGATTTGTTTTTTAATAAAAAATTGTCCGTCGGATTGGATATATGCAAAATAGAACCATCTGATTGGTCAGATGTGTTCGATGCGCTAAATGCGTTGGGGGCGTCGTCTGTGATATTTGCAATGTCTCACGATATGGGTGACAAGTCAGACTTTGTTGGGCGTTTTTATGGCGCGTTAAATGCAATGGGAACATTTAAAGGTGAAGTGCATTTTGCGCCAATGGCGAATCCCGTACGCATAGATCAGGTTATGCGTTTGACCGAACAATTGCGACCAGAAAAATTATCAAATTTGAAATTTTTTATCGGGTAACAACCAGGTATTTTGGCGCGTCTGTTTCCGCCATGTTTTTGTTCTGGTAACGCGTCTGAATTGTTGCGATATCGGGCACCGTGGCATTCAGGTTTGTGTGCGACACCTGGTCAATAATCCAATCGTAATATCCCCAGTGATCGGTGCCGATGATGATTTCGCCATTGTCGGTCAGGTGCAATGCCAGCATTTCAAGGAATTCGCGTTGCAACAGGCGACGCTTTTCATGCTTTGCCTTGGGCCAGGGGTCGGGGTGCAGGACCCAAATCTGGCGAAATTTCATATTGCCCGTGCGCAGAAAATCCCGCACATCGTCGGGGTAAATGCGGATATTTTTGTATTCGGGTAAAATTTCGTTTGTCTTGTCGTCCGTCATCGCGCCCAGCAATGCCGCAACACCATTTACAAATGGTTCGGCACCGATAATTGTGGCGTCTGGGATTTCACGTGCCAAATCGCGCACGTGTTCGCCTGCGCCAAATCCTATTTCCAGAATATTGAAATCCCCGGCATTTTTGTCATTTTTTGCCGTAATTTGTGGCAAAACATTTGCCAACAGGTGCTGCTTGCGTGCAGATAATTTTTTGCCGTGTCGGCGACCAAAAGTTCTTATTTCTTGTTTTTCCATATATTTAGTATAGAATCCGATATAATATAAAACAAGGTAAATTAATGGCAGAGTTTCCACTGGTCATGAACGCCGGTGATTTTCAATTGGAAAAAATTGCGCCAACGTTTGAAAACGCGCACACTGTTTTTACGTTGATTGATGGGCAACGCGAATATTTGGCCCAGTGGTTAAACTGGGTGAAATTCGTTAAAATACCCGAAGATGAATACCCTGCATTGGTCAAAGGGTTTGATACTAAAAAAGGGTCATATTTTATAACGCAAAATGGTGCAATCCGTGGGTCCGTCAGTTTTGTTGAGCTGAACGAGGCGGACAAGCGCGGCGAAATCGGATATTGGTTATCCCGCGATGCAATGGGGCAGGGCATCATGACACGCGCAGTAGGTATGCTGGAACTATATGGCTTTGATGTGCTGGGATTAAACAGAATTGAAATTCATGTGGATACTGAAAACCTGCCATCTCAGGCGGTGGCCAGGCGTGCAGGATACGCACGCGAAGGGGTGCTGCGTAAATTTATGATGTTGCATGGCGTGCCACGTGATATAGTTGTATTCGCTAAAACAAAATAATAATTGGTAAAGGAAAATAAAGATGCGTAATGGTTTATCATCAGAATTAATCGCACGCGTTCTGGGGGCGGCACCGAAATACACATTAGATGAATTAGAGGCTAAATTTCCACCGCGTGATTTGCCAGATGGCGCGTTTGTGACACGTTTTGCGCCCAGCCCCACGGGCTTTATGCATTTGGGTGGGTTGTATGGTGCACTGGTTGATTGTAAGTTGGCGCGTGATACGGGCGGCGTGTTTATGCTGCGCATCGAAGATACGGATACCAAGCGCGAGGTTGCGTCTGCAGTTGACATCATTGTTGACTCAATGCATCGTTTTGGGTTGGTGTATAATGATATGCCAGAATACGGCCCGTATTATCAATCCCAGCGTCGCGAAATTTATCACAGTGTGGCGGCGGATTTATTGGCGCGTGGGTTGGCATATCCGTGCTTTTTAACCGCGGACGATATGGAACAAATTCGCGCAAATCAAAAGGCGGCCGGTTTTGCCACCGGTATTTATGGTGAATTTGCGCGTGACCGCGATTTAACGGATGATGAAATTATCGGGCACCTGGACAGGGGTGACGCACCAACGATTCGTTTGTATTCAACCGGCGACCCGTCAAAACGAATTTTCTGCAAAGATGCGGTGCGCGGCTCAATCGGGTTTCCAGAAAATAATGAAGATATTGTTTTGATTAAATCAAACGATAGATTGCCGACATATCATTTTGCGCACTTGGTTGATGACCATTTTATGCGCACTACGCATGTTGTGCGTGGCGAAGAATGGCTGCCATCATTTCCATTGCATGCACAATTATTCCGCATGATGGGGTGGGTGCCACCAATGTATATTCATACGTCAACGATTGATAAAATAGATGATGAAACAGGTAAACAGCGCAAGTTGTCCAAACGTAAAGACCCCGAGGCGAACGTTGCATTCTTTTTGGCCGATGGTTGGCCAACGGCAGCGGTGCTGGAATATCTGGGCAATATTGCGGCGTCGGGGTATGAAGAGGCAAAAGCCAAGGGACAAGTATCATCAATTTGGCAATATCCCCTGCGTGTGAAAAAAATTCCGATTTCTGGCGCACTGTTTGATATGAAAAAATTGGAATGGTGGGCTCGTGAATATATCGCAACATTACCAGTTGCTGATTTAGTAGCGCATGTCGTTGCATGGGCAAATGAATATGGTGATGATACACATAAAATGCAGGTTGCGGATACTAAATACTTGGGCGCGGTTTTAGGGATTGAACGCGATAACCCGAAACGCATTCGCAAGGATTTTATTACATGGCGTCAAACATTAGCCGAGGTTGCATATTTCTGGCCTGCGCTGTATCATAAAAATGCTGAATTTGAATTCAATCGCGATTTATTGGCAGGATTTTTGGCAACGTATGATATAAACGATGACAAGGACGCGTGGTGGAATAAAATTGTCGCAATTGCGACAAAGGCCGGTGTTAAAAACGGCGATGTTGCAATGAACCTGCGTGTGGCGATGACAGGGCGGACGAATACGCCGGACCTGTATTCGGTTATGCGCGTAATGAGGGGCGATATGGTTAAACAGAGAATAGAGGAGATTGTAAATGGTTAAAACAAAAAAACATTCACGCACCCAGGTGCGCCAGGTTAAACGCGATGCGCGTGGTGGACGTTTGTTGCGCATATTGCGGGCGACGGGATTGTTTCGTTGGGAACGCCCCAGCACCAAAGGGGAAGAGGTTTTGAATATCTTGACCCATGGTATTGGCATTGGACTGGCGATTGCGGGATTGACACTGTTGGTTGTATATGCGGCATTGGCGGGTAACGCATGGGCAATTGTTTCGTGTGCGATTTTTGGTCTGACCATGTTCACGCTGTATTTTGGGTCAACAATGTGTCATGCGACAATCGGCAAACCTGGCGAGTGTTTTTTCGAGGTTTGGGACAGTGTCGCCATCTATGCCTTGATTGCCGGCACATATACGCCGTTTATGTTGGTAAATTTGCGTGGGCCAATTGGCTGGACAGTGTTCGGTATCCTGTGGGCAATTGTAATATTTGGTGCGGTTATGAAAATCCGTAACCCAAAGCAGCAGCCAAAATGGATGGTGTTACTGTATCTGGTTATGGGGTGGACATTGCTATTTATTTTGCCGGCAATGATAAAATATATTCCGTCGCGCGGTATGTGGTTTATTTTAGCCGGTGGTCTGTCTTATTCGGTGGGGGTAATATTCTATCTGTGGCGTCGGTTAAAGTTTTCACATGCGATATGGCATCTGTTTGTAATCGGGGGCAGTGTGTGTTTCTTTTTCGCAGTGCTGTTCGGGTGCATAATTGATTATTAATAAAATGCCGGCTTGCTGGCATTTTTTATTGATTTTTATATTATAACGTCATATAATGCATGAGATATGAAAAAGTTTGTGACTATTTTGACATTTACAACAACTACAACAACCCCTTTGGGGGTGTAAATTCTGTTTGCGGTTTTGACCGCGTCATGCAATAATCAAATAAAATAAAAAAACAATACCAAGACCAAAGTAAGAAAGGTTTATAATTATGTCATATCCAATAGAAACGATTCGTCATTCGTTGGCGCATGTTATGGCGTCAGCGGTTCAGAAACTGTATCCAGATGTTAAATTCGCGGGCGGCCCAGCAATTGAAAACGGGTTTTACTATGATTTTGATACTGAACACAGATTTTCGGAAGAAGACTTTGAAAAAATTGAACACGAAATGTATGCGCTGATTAAATCAAACGGCCGTTTTGAACAGCGTAATGTCAGCCTGGACGAGGCGAAACAGTTATTCGCCAATCAGCCGTATAAAATGGAATGGTTAAACGAATACGATACCGCAGGCGAAGCGTTATCGGTTTATGCATTCCGTGATTTTATTGACTTGTGCCGTGGGCCACACGTTGAATCGTCCAAGGATTTGCCACGTGATGCGTTTAAAATTCGCAATGTTGCAGGCGCATACTGGAAGGGTAATGCAAAAAATAAAATGTTACAGCGTATTTATGTTGATGCATTTGCAACACGCGAAGAACTGGAACAGCATTTGAAAAATGTGGCCGAGGCCGCCGCGCGTGATAACCGTAAACTGGGGCGTGATATGGATTTGTTCCATTTTGAACCAGATTATGCTCCTGGCGCAGTATTCTGGCACGACAAGGGATACAAGATTTATCGTCGCCTGATTGAATATATCCGTGATCGCCAGGAACGGGCAGGGTATCTGGAAATTTCTACGCCATCGGTCATGGATCGCAGTCTGTGGGAGCGCAGTGGTCACTGGGCAAAGTATGGCGAACATAATTATTTTGGTAAAACCCAAGACGGCAAAACGTTCTGTGTAAAGCCGATGTCTTGTCCGGGCGGTATGTTGGTTTTTGGTCAGGGAATCAAATCGTATAAAGATTTACCAATGTATTTAGCCGAATTCGGTAAGGTAAATCGTTACGAGGCGGCTGGTGGTTTGTCGGGACTGATGCGTGTTCGCGAATTTACCCAGGACGATGCGCATATTTTCTGTACCGAAGAACAACTGGAAAACGAAGTTGTAAAGATTTTGCGCTTTATCAAGGATATTTATGGAAAATTCGGATTTGATAAAATTTCAATGAAATTGGCAACCCGTAAAGAATCTGAATTCCGTATCGGGTCAGACGAAATCTGGGACAAGGCCGAAGCGGCACTGAAACGCGCACTGGACGACAATGGTATTGAATACGAAATTGCCGAAGGGGACGCGGCGTTCTATGGCCCGAAAATTGATAGCTATCTGAAAGATTCAATGGGACGAATTTGGCAGTGTGGCACGATTCAGTTGGATATGAATTTGCCAGAACGTTTTGATTTGTCCTATGTTGGTGAAGATGGCGAAAAACATCGTCCGATTATGTTGCACCGCGCGATGTTGGGTTCAATTGAACGCTTTATGGGAATCTTGCTGGAATCAACAGGTGGCAATTTGCCATTGTGGTTATCGCCAGAACCAGTCGTTGTTGCGCCAATTTCGGGCAAGGTTGCGGAATATGCGACAATGGTCGCCGACGAATTGCGCAACGCGGGCGTGTGGGCACGTGCCGATTTGCGTGATGAAAAGGTGAATTACAAGATTCGTGAACTGTCGTTGGCCAAAACGCCGATTATTGCGGTTGTTGGTGAAAAAGAGGCCGCAGACAAAACGGTAACGTTGCGTCGTTTGGGCGTGGAGAAACAGGAAACAATGTCGCTGTCTGAATTTATTGCTCAAATGAAAGATGCGGTTAAAATGCCACAATAAAAAGTGCAGGGTGCGTGGAAATCTGCGCACCTATTTGTTTATAAAAGGATGGAAAGATGAAAAAAATTATTTTGTTATTGGCGGTGGTTGCAATGCCAATCGCATTGTCGGCGTGTGCCAGGACGTGCGAAAGTGAACCAATTATCACAGAAAATCATAAACTGATTGTTCCACCACACTTTGGTCAAATGCCAAAATAAAATGGTATATATTCTTTGTTAATTGGCTTTTTTTGTGATATAATATTCACAAATAGAAATTTTCAGCCACGGGGAGGAGTGTCCAGATGAATGAAGATAACAACAATTTGGATTTATTGGATTTAGATGATGAAAACGGTGTTGATACACTGCCAGATGCGGCGCCGTTTGCCGCGCCACGTTCAAAAAAACCGTGGTTATTGATGGGGATTGGGGTTGTTGTCATCATCTTGGCGACATATATTATTGTTCGCACGGTTGGCGGAAATTCTTCGTCATCGATAGATGTTGATTTAGATGCGCCATCTGTTGTTATTGATGGGGCGGATACGATTGATGTTCCAGCTCCGGCACCAGTGCCAGCAGATGCAACGCCAGAACCGGTTGTAGCAGTGGTTCCTGCGCCAGCACCCGTCCCGGCACCAAAACCAGTTGTTGCCCCGACCCAGGAAACAGCGGGCGTTCCTGTTCGCGTTGTAGAAGACAGAAAGGCGGTCACGTTTAACCCAGATAAACCTGTGGCAAAACAACCAGTGGCTAAAAAGCCGGCCGCAAAAAAAACTGTGCAAAAGGCTGCACCGAAAAAAACTGTAAAGCAGCAGGTTGCCACGACGCACGGTGGTTGGTATGTTCAGTTTGGCTCATACAGCACCCGTGCATTAGCGGAAAATGCGCAACGCCAGATTCAGCGTGGTCACCAGAATCTGTTCGCAGGAAAACAGTTCGTTATTTTGGCTGCTCAAGTTAATGGTGGAACGATTTACAGATTGCGTATCGCGTTCGCGACCGCGGCCGATGCAAACGGATTCTGCCGTAATGCAAAATCCGATGGTCTGGATTGCTATGTTGCAAAATAAAAGGGGATAAATATGTTTGGCAGACTTGGTTGGGCAGAAATTCTGGTAATCGTCGTATTGGTTGTAATCCTATTCGGCAGTGCAAAAATCCCAGGTATGATGAAAAATTTGGCAGACGGGATAAACGTCTTCAAGAAAGAGATGAAGTCAAATCCTGATGATACAACAAAGGCCAAGGCAGTAAAAAAGCCATCGGCGAAAAAGACGCCCGTAAAAAAGACACCGGCAAAAAAGCCTGCAAAAAAATCGGCAGCCAAAAAATAAAATTAAACCGTGCAAAATGCACGGTTTTTACTTTTACATCTTTATGGATTGCGACGTTCGTATTCCTCTTGTTCTTCGATTGTCATCGTCGCCAAGGGACGCGCCATCATTCGGTTCAGGCCGATTTCATCGCCAGATACAACGCTGTATCCGTATGTGCCGTTTTCAATACGATCCAATGCGGCGTTTATCTTTTTCAACAAATTGTTGTCACGTTCTGACATACGCAGATTCACCGTAATATCTTGTTCGTATGTTGCGTTGTCCGAATCGTCACCAACACCGGCGGCCTCGGTCTTTTCGGCCAGGCGCACCGCACTCAGGACCGAATCACTCTCGTGCACGATTTCATCTTTCTGGGCCATCAATTGGCGGTAAAAATATGCCAATTGTTCGGGACACATATACGGTTCCGATTTTTTCGGTGTGTATCTTGGCGGTAATTCAATTGTCTTGTAATTTTTCTTTGCTGCCATTGTGTTAGCCTTTTAATTCTTTTATCCATTGAACCAGGGTGTCTTCGTCCATTAAACCCGTTCTGGCCTCGACCAGTTCGCCGTTTTTGAACGCTAATACGCTGGGGATACTGCGAATACCATATTTCGCAGGTGTGCGACGGTTTGCCTCGTCAATTTCAAATTTTACAAATTTAACATCTGGGATTTCGTCCGATGTGGCCTCAAAAATTGGGCCAAACATACGGCATGGGCCACACCAAGATGCCCAAAAATCAACCAATGTGATATTGCCATTGACCATTGTATCAAAATTAGTATCGTTTGCGTGTTCCAGTGCCATCTTTTTCTCCTTCTGCTATTGATATTTTGGGCAAGTGTATTATAATCAATGAAAAATGCAAGAGAAAACATATAAAATGAATAAAATCATATACTTAGATGCGGCTGCATCGGCGCTGAAACCGGCGGCGGTTATTGACGCGCAAACAGCGTTTTTACGCGACGCATATGCAAATGCGGGGCGGGGAATTTGTGCGCGTGCCACGGCGGTGGATCAAATGGTTGCGCATGCGCGACGCGCGGTGGCGGATTTTATGAATGCCACGCCGCGCCAGATTGTTTTTACATCGGGCGCAACAGATGGCCTGAATCGCGTTGTGCGAATCGTTGGCGCATCGCGCGATACGCGTGTTGGGGTGTCGGTGTTGGATCATCACAGTGCGCGCCTGCCGTGGATGGGGGCGGGTGCGCAAATAACAGAATGCGCGTTGGATAAAAATTTTGATATTGATGTCGGGCAAATTCCAAATGTTGATGTTTTGGTTATAACCGCAATGTCAAATGTGTTGGGCCAGCCCCAGGATGTGGCCGCGATTGTGCGCGCCGCGCGCGAAAAAAATCCAAATGTTATAACGGTTGTTGACGCGGCGCAATATGTTGTGCATGATGCCATAGATGTGCAAAAATGGGATGCCGATTTTGTTTGCTGGTCGGCGCACAAGATTGGTGCAGATACTGGCCTGGGGGTGATGTATATTAAAAATCCAGACGCATGGTCGCCTGATAAATTTGGTGGCGGTATGGTGAACCAGGTTTTACCAGATGGCACATTTACATTACAACCCAGTCCCGATTGTTGGGAGGCAGGAACCCTGCCATTGACCCAGATTGCAGGACTGCGCCCAGCGATTGAATGTTTGACACAATCACGTCCTGACGTGAGATTGATAAAATATATGTATGACGCGTTGTCTAAAAATCCGCGGATAAAGATTTTGACCACGCCGGACGCGGCGATGTTGTCATTTGTGATTGATGATATGCATGTGTTGGATTTTGGTGCGTTGGTCGGGGCGCGTGGATTGTGCTTACGCGTTGGAAACATGTGTGCGTCGTGGATACATCGCGCACTGGGTGTCCCGGGCAGTGCGCGTATATCGGTCGGCTCATATAACACGATGGACGATGCACATGCGGCGGTTGATATAATAAACAGTGTGGTGAAATAACATGGCGGCAACTCGTGATGATGTTATTGCGGCGTTAAAGACGGTCTTTGACCCAGAAATCCCGGTAAATATTTGGGATATGGGTTTGGTATATAATATTGATATAAAATCCGATTCGGTTGATATCGATATGACGTTCACCAGTCCGACGTGTCCCATGATGGAAGAATTATTGGAACAGGTGCGCACAGCGGTCGCCAACGTGGTAAATGTGCCGGTGCATGTAAATTTGGTGTGGGAACCCGCGTGGGATTTATCACGTATGTCGGATGCGGCGCGTCTGGAACTGGATTTAACAGAACAGGGGTGGTAACGCATAATGACATATGATGAAATTAAATCTGTATTAAATATGGTGGACGCGCCGGCGGATAAACTGGAAATGGTGATGGATATTGGTGCGCATGCGCCGGCGGTGCCGGATGGTGCCGTATGCAGTGATATCGTTGGGTGCGCGTCGCATGCCGAAATATGTCGCGTGGGGAATCGATTTTATGGTCGCGCAGATTCGGCGATTGTTCGCGGGATTGTTGCGATAATAACCGCGATGGTTGACGGGAAAAGTGTGGCGGAAATAAAACAAATGGACCTGGATTCCGAATTTGCCAGCCTGAATTTACCGCTGGGGGCGGGGCGATTGAACGGCGTAAATTCTATGATTAGTTTTTTGCAAAATTTATGATACACTGTGTGTGATAATAGGAAACGGGGCAAATTTATTCATGAATGAAGACGAGAGAATGTTTCAAATCGGAATGTGGTCGTTGGGGGCGATATTCGTGCTGACCACGGCGTTACAGGTATGCTATCGAACCCAGAACCGTGCGCGTGACCGCGTGCGTGCAGAAATTGTCCAAACGCAACAGACGATTGCCGCGCGCCAGGCGAATTTTGCATCGTATGTTCGGCCCGAAATATTGCGTAACCTGGTGGTCAGCGTTACCCCCAATGCAGAAGTTATCAGTTTCCATAAAAGCGTATCAATTGATGATTTGCCAATGCGTGCGGTGGGGGACACATTATAAATGTTCGAAGTGGGCCATGATATTTTCAAACACGGTTTCATAGAAAATTCTGGTGACAGATTTGCGCACCGTCGCTTGCGCTGGATTTATGGTCTGTTTATATTCTTGTTTGTTTTGTTCGCGGTGCGGACGCTGTATTTGGGAATCCAGGGAACCGACCGGTCGCGCTTGGCCGGGGCGGATGGAAATTGGAACGTGTCGCGTGCGGATATAATTGACCGCAATGGTGACATATTGGCCAAGAATATTATGTCTGGGCATATCACATTGCGCCCGTCCCAGGTGCGTGACCAGGACAAGGAAAAGGTTGCTAATTTAATACACCAGGCATTGCCATATGAATACAGTGTGTCTGACGCATTGCAATTGGTTGGGTCATCGCGCAAGTTTATATATATCAAGAAATATGCCAGTGATAATCAACGCAATATGGTTACGGCGGCGCGCCTGGCGGGATTGGACGTGGAACCTGTGCAAACACGCCGTTATCCAAAGCGCAGGTTGTTTTCACACATTGTCGGATTTGTTGGTAACGATGGCCAGGGCTTAGAAGGTGCCGAGCGCATATACGATGATTATTTGCGCGAAAATGTTGCGCCACTACGCCTGTCGCTGGATGCGCGAATTCAATCGGTATTTTATGAACAGTTGTCCATGGCAATGCAGAAATACCAGGCCAAGGCCGCGATGGGGATGTTGATGAATTCGCGAACAGGCGAAATGTTGGCGATGGTATCGTTGCCGGACTTTGATCCTGAAAATCGCAGTTTGGATTCGGCATCAAATCGCCTGTTTAAACCATTGCGTGGCGTTTATGAAATGGGGTCTATATTCAAGATATTCAATACCGCCATGGCGATGGAAAATGGTATTCACAAGGAATACTATGTTAAAGAACCGTTTAAGATTCAGGATAAATTCGGTCGCACGGCCGCACGAATTTCGGACGTATCCAGTTTTAAACCACCGCGTCCATATTTAACCATCGAAGAAATTATGTTGCATTCGTGCAACGTGGGCAGTGCGCAAATTGCATTGGATTTGCCAGATGGCACACAACGCGAATTTTTCCATCGTCTGCATTTTGATACGCCGTTGGAATTAGAGTTCGGCAAAACAGAGCGTCCGATTATGCCGGCAAAATGGGGCCCGGTTGAACGTGCGACAATGTCGTATGGGCATGGTATATCGGTTACACCAATGCACCTGTTGTTGGCGGTCAACGCAATGACAAATGGGGGAATATATATTTATCCAACATTGCAAAAGCGCGATGTGGGTGCGGTGCGTGGCACACGTGTTTTGTCAGACGAGATTTCGGCCCGCCTGCGTCCGATTATGTTGCGCATTGCCGAAGAAACCAGTGGCAAACAGGCGCGCGTTGCCGGTATCCAGATTGGCGGAAAAACCGCGACGGCGGTTAAATATGACGCGCATGGTCGTGTTGACCGGAAACGCAATTTGACCGCATTTGCAGGAATATTCCCCGCGGCCGCGCCACAATATACAATTCTGGTAATTTTGGACGAGCCCCAGGGAATCAAGGAAAATTGGGGATTGCGCACCGCGGCGTGGAACGCCGTGCCAACAACGGGAAAAATTCTGGACAGCATACTGCCGTTGCTATTTGAATAATTTTCGATTATAATACTCTTGATAATAAAAAAAAGAGTATAGAGTGAGAAAGGTAGTAGATAAATCCATGCTGGGGCGGGCATGGATGGTCGCGACATCATCTGATGGCGCGGTCGGTGCAGATGATTTAGTTAAAAAAATCTTGGTCAGTCGTGGGCTGGTTGACGCGCCCGCCCAGCAAAAATTTTTAAACCCCAGTATCAAAGAATATATGCCTGATCCGTCGGTGCTGCGTGATATGGATGTGGCGGCGCGTGTCATTGCCGACAGTATTTTACGTGGGGATAAAATTGCAATATATGGCGACTATGACGTTGATGGAATTACATCAACCGCAATTTGCGTAAAGTGTATGCGCGCGCTGGGGGCGACATGTATATGGCATTTGCCCACGCGCGAAGGCGAAGGATATGGCCTGAATCAAAATGCGATTGATGAAATTTTGACGTCGGGTGCAAAATTGATGATAACGGTCGATTGTGGGATATCTGGGGGCGCTGATGTCGCATATGCGCGTTCGCATGGTTTGAAGGTCGTTGTGACAGACCATCACTCGCCGGATGCGATGTTGCCGGATGCGGACGCCGTTGTAAACCCAAAGCGTGCTGATGACACGTCTGGGTTGACATATCTGGCTGGGGTTGGTGTTGCGTTTATGACAATGGTCGCATTGCGGCGTGAATTAAAATCGCGCACGTTGTCAGACGATATGCGCGCCCGCGTTGATGCATTGGATTTAATGCAATATCTGGACCTGGTTGCGTTGGGGACGATTTGCGACACGATGCCACTGGTGGGACTGAATCGTGCGTTTGTTGCAACCGGGTTAAAGGTTTTGGGATTGCGTCAAAACCTGGGGTTGCGCGTGTTGATGCAGGTTGCCGGAATAAAGCGACCGTCGGTATATGCGGCGGGTTTTGCGCTGGGGCCGCGCCTGAATGCGGCGGGACGTTTGGATTCGGCCGCGCCGGCGTTGGAATTATTGCTGACAGATAATCCGCTGATTGCGGGTGATTTGGCGAATAAATTGCACCATATGAACAGTGAACGCATTGACATTCAAAATGTGATTATGTTACGTGCAACTGATATTGCGGAAAAATATTGTCGCGATGGCCGGTGCAGTTTGTTTGTTTGTGGCGATAATTGGCACGGCGGTGTTATGGGAATTATCGCAGGACGGTTAAAGGATAAATATAATTTGCCGTCGTGTGTCGCAACGCGCAGCGACGGTGTAATAAACGGGTCGGGTCGTTCGATTCCGGGAATTGATTTGGGAAAAATAATTCATGATGCGTTGGCGGCAGGTGTTGTATCCGAAGGCGGCGGTCATGCGGCGGCGGCGGGATTTTCACTGGATGCAGAAAACGAGGACGCGTTTCGCACGTTCCTGGAAAATGCCGTGCATGAACAGTTAAATGGTGTGGTGCCGGTGCCTGAAATTGTGGCGGATGCCGAATTGGATGCGGGTGCGGCAACAATGGGACTGATAAATAAACTGGACGCATTAGAACCGTTTGGTCAGGGGAATCCAGAACCGACGCTTATCCTGCATGGTGCGGCATTGCGATATGCAACCGTGATGGGCGGGGGTGCACATTTGCGCGGTGTTGTCACGACCAGTGGGGGACAATTGTCATTTGTTGGATTTAATCTGGTTGGGACACCGGTCGGTGACTTTTTACTGGACGATGCGAATACAAACACTACAATAACAATGCTGGGGCGGCTGAAAGAAAATGAGTATAATGGTCGAGTCAGTGCGCAATTCTTTGTCGAAGATATTGTCGTTGGATAGGGTATAAGTATATGGATTCTGTATTAAAAACGTTTGATGAAAAATTACGCGCCGCGCGCAGTGTGGCGATTTTTGCACATAAAAATCCAGATGGTGACGCACTGTGCAGTGTTTTGGCACTGGCGCGATTGATTGAAATGAATTATGGTCGCCGGCCACTGTGTGTATATGATGGTAATATCCCAGACGCGCTGGATAATGTCCCAGACAGAAATCGTATCCAATTTTATTCGCGCATTGATATGGCGCGGCCGTTTGATGTTGCGATTGTGCTGGATTATGGAACGGCGCGTAATATTGGTGGACCAATGCCGGTATTGGAAAATGCCAAATATACGATTGAAATTGATCATCATATAAATGATGCACACGTTGCCGAATTATGTATTGATGATGACAGTGCGGCGGCCACCGGCGTGATTATATATCAGATTATGCGTGCACTCGGCTGGCAGTCAGACGCAGACGTGGCCAGTTTGATTGCATTAGCAATACTGACCGATACGGGTTTTTTTAAATATGTGCGACCAGGCAATGGCGCGGTGTTGAACATTATGGCCGATTTGGTAAATGATGGCGTAAATATTGCTGAACTGGCAGATGGAATGAATAATAAACCACGTCGCGCGATTCAGACCGAGGCCGCCGTCGTTGCCAATGCAGAATTTTTATTTCATGGACACTTGGCACTGGCCACAGTTGAAAAAAAGGATTATAAACACCTGGATGGGCGGGGCGAATTGATTCTGGGACTGCTGGCTCAAATAAAAGGCGTTGAATACGTCGCGTTGTTAAAGCAACAAAAAGAAAATCAAATCGGTGTATCATTACGTGGACGCATGCGACCGGTTGATCATATTGCGGCGGCACTGGGTGGTGGTGGACATACGTATGCCGCAGGGGCTGTCGTAAATGACACGTTGGAAAATGTACACAGTCGCATAGTTGAATTGTTCAAAGGGGAAAAATTATGAAAAAAATATTTATCGCATTTTTGTGTATGTGCACGTTTTCAGCACATGCGGTGGTTGACGGGACACTGGTGAATAATGCAGAAAAGTATTTGAATTCTGTTACTGGTTTGACGGGTAATTTTACGCAAACGGCATCGGGCAAAACGGAACGTGGCACGTTTTCAATGTTACGCCCGGGGCGTGTACGTCTGGATTATAAAAATATGCCAGTGCAATTGATTGCCGATGGTCGTGATTTATATTTTTTTGACAGGTCGCTAGACCAAATTACAACTGTGCCATTGACCAGCACACCGGCCGGCATTTTAATCAGAAAGCATATTGATTTAAAAAACGCTGATATAAACGTTGTTGAAACGACCAGTGCGGAAAAAACATTTGCGTTGAAAATGGAATTGCGTGGCCAAGAAGGACTGGGTAATATGACCGTTGTGTTTGATAAAAAGCCAATAAAATTAAATTCGTGGAGCGTTATTGACGCGACCGGCACCAAAACAGATGTAGCGTTTTCGGGACTGAAAACCAAAACGGATTTTGGTAAAAACTATTTCCAGATTTCGCGTCATAAAACGGTCAGCACTAGTGGCGGTGACGATTTCTATGACTAATACAGAGGGGCGTTGCGCGTGTTCGGAATCAGTGGTGCAGAATTTTTAGTGATTATACTGGTTGCGATTGTCGTTTTGCCGGCGCGTATGTGGCCGGATGTGGCGCGTATGCTGGCACGTGTGGTAAAATTTATTCGCACAATTGTTTGGCGTATAACAGACGCATCTGAACAAATCAAAGAGAATATTGAATTAGAAAAGCCGATTGATAATTTAATCAAAACAACAACTGACGATATGTTGGCGGAATTTTCATCGCCTATAAAAAAACAAAAACGTGTGACGGCTAAAAAAACACCAGGGGGACGCAAATGCAAAAAATGACACTGATGCAGCATTTTGCTGAATTGCGTCGCCGGGTGTTGTGGACATTTGCAGTGTTTTGTCTGGCGACTGTTATCGGGTGGTATATTGCGCCGTGGATGCAGATGACTTTGACTGCGCCATTGTTGCACGTATGGCCAAATGGGACATTGCTGTATAACGGGGTGTCTGACGGTTTGATGATACGTTTTTCGCTGGCGGTGCTGGCGGGGTTGGTGTGCGTGATACCGTTTGGACTATATCAGTTTTGGGCATTCGTTGCACCAGGACTGCGCACACGTGAACGCGCGTTTATATGGCCAATACTGGTAATGTCGCCGATTTTGTTTGTATGCGGGGCGGCTTTTGCGTTTTATGTTATGTTTCCGTTTGTATTTGGTTTCTTTATGGAATTAAACACGTCGGCACCGGTGCCTGCGATATTGATGCCAGCGGCACGCGACTACCTGGGTTTTGCAATCGGTATGCTAAAGGTATTTGGGGTTGCTTTTCAATTACCGCTGGTTTTGGTAATGCTGAACAGAATAGGCCTGTTGTCACGTGCGTGCGTAATAAAAATGCGCCGTTATGCAATCATATTGATTGTGATTGCGGCGGCCGTTTTAACACCGCCTGATGTTGTGTCCCAGGTTGCGTTGGCGGTTCCAATGTGGTTATTGTTCGAGGCCAGCATTGTATTCATGCGTAAAGATGATGTGAAAAATTGATGTTTATATTCAGATTACTTTGTATTTTGCATTGATTTTATGATATAATTATCCGCGTGAGAAAATTATCATTATTATTTTCGTGTGTGATTTTGTCGCTGTGCGTCGGCTGTGATTTACAGCCAAAAATTACATCGTTGCCCGATACGGTTGGTGAATTTATTTCGTCGCGTTATCCAGCATTGTTGGCCGATCCAAATGCACAGCCAGAAATATATAATTCTGCGGCGTCGGACTATGGCGTTTATGCATCGCCACAATTGTATGGCTCGGTCGGGACAGATGAATATGTTACATATGCGTCGGTAAATGATTATATTGTGCCACCGCAAAATGATGCCACGGGCGACAGTGCGTTGTATGGTGCGCCGACTGCGAACAACGCAACTGCACAAACGTCAGACGGTGCGACCACTGACGATATTGCAAACGATTATCTGATTGTTCCGGAATATGCGCACAGCGTGCCAACAGTCCCGGTCAGTGATACCGAAATAACCGTTGCGCGTGGCGATACACTGTATTCATTGGCCCAGCAATATGCGTCCACACCCCAGGAATTGGCGCATAAAAATAACCTGGATATGTCCGCACCATTGCGCATTGGGCAAAAGTTAAAGTTGGCGCAGTCGGCGGAATCGCCGCGCGTGGCGACACCCGTTGCACCGGACCAGACGCACGCAAAATCGGTCGCGCCCGCGGTCGCAACAACAACGCGTGTCCAATTGACCGAAATTGCGGTCGCGCCGGGTGATACACTGTTTTCATTGTCGCGGCGGTATTCGGTGCCGGTAAATGACCTGGCGGTGATGAATAATATCACGGCCCCGTTCACATTATCGGTTGGCCAGAAATTAAAGGTTCCAAATCTGTCATCGGCACCGGTGCGCGTGGCGACGGCGGACGTTGCAACCACGACGACACCTGTGACCCAGGGGGCACCAGCTGGGACCGGCCACGTCCATGTGGCGACAGCATCTGCCCCTGCTGCAACAACAACCGCTGCCGCGACCAAGGGGACAAAAAACGCAACCATGCCCGCCACCACGACCAAGAAAACAGAGCAAAAGGTTGCAACGCCAAAACAAAAAATCTCGTCCGACCCCAGCAAAAAGTTGCCGACGATTGCGGCACGGTCATCGTCAAAATTCTCGTGGCCAGTGCGGGGCAAGATTTTATCGCATTATGGTGCAAAGTCTGGCGGTCTGTTTAACGATGGTATAAATATCGGTGCGTCCCGTGGCACAGCGGTCAAGGCATCAGAAAACGGTGTTGTTGCCTATGCTGGGAACGAGGTCAAAGGTATGGGGAACCTGGTTATTATTCAACATTCTGGTGGGTGGATGACGGTATATGCGCATATGGATTCAATGTCGGTGCGCCGTGGCGCACGCGTTTCGGTCGGACAAAAAATCGGCACAGTTGGTGCGACAGGCAAGGTAGATCGTCCGCAATTGCACTTTGAAATTCGCAAGGGAACCAAGGCGTATAATCCTGCGTCATATTTGCGGTCGTGAATAAATACTTGCAAAACCGGTAAAAAGATATATAATTGCCACAGTTTATAGTTCTGGATGCGTAGCTCAGTTGGTAGAGCAACTGACTCTTAATCAGTGGGTCCAGGGTTCGAGTCCCTGCGCGTCCACCACAAGATAAAAAAACACCGCATGGTGTTTTTTTTGTTATCGTGTCGTTTTTTTTATGCTGTATGTCAAAGAGGGCTCGAACATGAATGATTTATTAAAATTTAGCAATGCAGCGGCCGAGGGGCTTGGTTATTATGTGTATTGCTTGGTTGATCCAAGAAATAAAGAAATTTTCTACATTGGTAAAGGCAAGGGAAATAGGGTTTTTGACCATGAAAAACAGGTAGAAAATAGTGCGAAAGTAGCGAGAATAAGAGAGATAGAGAAAGCCGGACAACAAGTAGAAAAATATATCATTCGTCATAGTTTGGAAACAGAACAAGCGGCATTTGCAGTAGAGGCGGCATTGATTGATTTGCTTGCGTCAAACATTTGGAGCAGTCGTGCATTGCTGAATGAAGTAAAGGGGCATCATTCTTTTGAATGTGGCATGAAGTCGGTTGCAGAGGTAGAAAATTTTTTCTCTGATGAAAAACTGGGTGACATAAAAGAAAAAGTTTTGATTATAAATATAAATAAAAAATATCGATACAATTGTGAAAATAGTGATATTTATAAGGCCACTCGTTCTGCTTGGCATTTGAATGAAAAAAAAGCAAAGGCAGTTGAATTGGTTTTTAGTGAATACAAAGGGATAATCCGTGCTGTATTCAAGCCAGAAGAGTGGATTTTTAATAACGTTCGCAATCGCTGGGAATTCGTTGGAAAAGACGTATCCAGTGAGTATCCGCAATATATGCATAAACAAAATTGTTTGAAGAAAAAGGGACAACAAAACCCGATAATGTATGTAAATTTATAGTGTTTTTTTAATTGTTTTTATTTAATGCTTGGTTCATAATATGTGTGAACTCAGTGGGAACTGTGTTCGGGGTTGTAGTAGACCCTGTGTATTCGGTGCGAAACAGTTGGAACATCGTTAGTCTGTGATTCCTGTGGTTTTGCGTCGTTATTTGTCCCTGACTGTACGCAGTCGGGGGGCTGTTTGCTATATAACAGGGCTTGCCCGAAAGCGACAGAATCAATAATACACTGATTTACTAACTCCCCGACCGCCTGTATTCTGCTGGCGGTTTTTTATTAAACAAGGAGTTAAATATGTCGAATTTTGATGCCAAAGCAACACCAGAATATGTTTGCGAATCTTGCAATAAAACGTTTGGGGTACCAGAGAAAACAAATAAATTCCTTCGTGTTTGTGGGTTGTTTGGCATTTATATTGTGTTGTTGTTGGCGGTTGAATCTATTCCGACGGATGATATTTCATTATTGTTGCCACGTTTTATACTGGATGTTGCGTTTTTTATTATCGCGATTGTTCATATCTTGATTACCTTGCTCAAGGATAATGGTCGCGGTAAATGTCCGTACTGTGGCGCAAATGATTTTGTTTCTATAAATTCGGTCAAAGGCCAGAGTTTGATGAAACAAATTGACAAACTGCATAGCCAAAAGGATAAATAATGAAAAAGGTAATTATTTTATCGCTTCTAATGCTAACGAGCTGCGTATCACAAACAGTAGAGCAAATTCAATCAGACCCAGAAAACATTCAAAAGGCACAATACATCCAAAACAAGGTTGATACAGCAATAGAAGCCGAAATAAACCGTCAGAAAAATAGCACAGACTATGTGAATTGTGTGTCAAATGTTAAAAAATTAAAAGCAATAAATAATAAAAATCGTTTGGCAAAATCTGATATGGAGACAATATTGAAAATTGACCCTGACATTGGGCGGCATTATAATGGAGAAGAAAGTTGTAAATTAGATTATGAATACAGAAACGTTGAATTAGAAAAAGAAATAGATAACTTTTGCTATGATAAATACTGGAGTGGTAATTGGTTTACCGCAACTACATTATTCCCATTAAGAATGACAAATGAATTACTTACATTTGGAACACTCGGCGCGTTTCCTGCACTCACTGGTTCGTGTGACTCAAAAGGCAAAATGCCCAGAGATATTGCTATGGGCTGTTGGAAACCTGGGGCCACATGGAATTATGATACATGCACAGAATTTTTATCTGGTATAAATCATAGCATTGGCAGCGACAAGCTTTCTATAAAGGATAATTATTGGAATTCGTATAATACAAATGCAGACGATATAACATTTACAGAAGCTAATTTTGATGAACTGACTAAAAAAATGAATGAGTTTTGCGATAATCCAACAAATATTAACCCGTATGCGAATAAATTATGTGAAGGGGATTTTACCAAGGGCTGTTTGATAGATTTAGATGGCCTTTCGGTAGCAACATTCGGGACACGTTATAACGGAGTCATCGTTTCTTTTAGGTTGTTTGGATTTGAACTTGCAATAGGCGAACAGGTGTTTGTATATGATTCTCGTGATTATTATGATGGACAAAAGTTAAAAACGAATGGTTATTATTATAAGTATGTTGGGAATTATGATGATACGTTGCAAAGATTGCCTGCATTCAAACGTTCTGAATATAAAATCCATCAAGAAACGATTGTAGATAATTGGTGTAAAAAGGGGTATTGATAAAATGCGTAAATTGATAGCCATTTGCATAATATGCAATATACCATGTTTTTCGGCGATTGCTGATACCATGGTGGTAAAAGTGCCCGTTTTGAATGTTCGGTCTTGTCCCAGCACGGATTGTAATATTATAAATAAACTGTCCAAAGGTGATAAAGTCAATGTCAGCGATACAAATATGGGGTGGGCCAAAATTGAAACCGATAAAGATAAAACGGGGTATGTAATCAACCGTTCTTTGCGTAAAAGTTATGTATACCTGTGGTGGTATATTGTTTTAATACTAATTGTATGCGGTTTATGCGATAAATTCTATGAAAATGTAAAGATTAAAAGGAAGCAATTAGCAGAACAAGAAAGGGAGGAACGTTGGAAATTGGCAACTAAATGTCCCAAATGTGGCACTTTGGGTGCCATGACGGATATAAGTCGCGAATGTATAGGTCAAAAGAATTCAAAAACAATAAAGGTCACAAAAACTCAATATAAAGATTATACAAAAACACAAGAGCATCTTGTGCCTGCGACCACATATACATATAGAGTTAAAACGACATGTACAAATTGCGGGCATACTGTAATATCAACCGAAACCAAAAAAGTGGAAAACTAAAAATGGAGCGACGCCCCATTTTTTATTAGTGGTATAATCTGGTATAACATTTGTATGAAAAAATTGTATTTTGTTTTGGCAGACGGCAGTATGGCGGATTTTTAATTTGGAATCCATACCTATGCAAAGATTGATTTTGCTTTGATAGAATTACAGTGTTGACATGACATGAAACTGTTTTAAACAACCATAAATATAAAAAAGGAGAAAACATGAAAAAAATAGTTGTATCAACACTGGCTGTGCTGATGGCGTGTCCAGCGTTTGCAGGCACCCAGTCCCGCACCAGCGATTGGCAGTTGTTCGGTTTGAACCCGTATATCGGCCTGCATGGTGGTTTGGGTTATACAAATCAGAATTACAGCTTTAATGGCGACAAGCAATCCATGACTGACATGGTATGGCAGGGTCGTGCAGCACTGGGTTTAGAAATCTGTGACACCGCACGGACTGAAATTGAATGGTCTATGTTCAGCAAATTAAAGGATCACGATTCCTTCCGCACAGATAAAAAAGTTGAAATAGAAACTAAACTGCAAACATTGTTGATGAACACCTATTGGGAATTCGGTGGATATCAAGTCGTTCGTCCATTTATGGGGCTGGGCGTTGGTGCCGCGTTCTCGGACGTGAAACGTAAGATTCCAGATGTTCACGAACATACCAAGAGCCGTGGCAGCGTTGCCGCCATGGGATCGTTAGGCGTTTCGTTCGACATGGAATATTTTGCGGTTGATGTCGCAGCACGTTATACATATGCAGATGTCAATTCTGGATTGCATAACTTTGGTGGCGATATAGGCATCAGATTTATGTTCTAAAATTTGTCTTGTAGATCGTAATGCAAAATCGTCCATTTTTATGGGCGATTTTTTGTGCTATGTGCATGAAATCTAGCATTTTTATGTTTTGTATCCTATGGGATTGGTTGGCGCAAATTGGTATACTTTTTATATAGTTTAATCAAGGGAGTTTTTGTTATGGCTACGGCAGGAAAAAGTTCAATAAAGCGTAATCCAACCAAAACGCATGCGTATATTGTTGGTGGGGGTATCGGCGCATTGACCGCAGCGGTATATCTGATACGTGATGCTGGGGTGCCGGGTAAAAATATTCATATATTTGAAACATTGTCGATTGCCGGTGGCAGTTTAGATGGCAGTGGTGATGCCAAACACGGTTTTATGATTCGTGGAGGCCGTATGCTAAATATCCCGACATATGAATGTCTGCAAGATGTCATGGCGACAATTCCATCGATGGAATTTCCAGATATGGAAATGGAAAGCGAATTTTTAAATTTTAATGAAGAGTTTAAAACGCATTCGCGTGCGCGTCTGGTCAATGCAGACGGAACCAAGGTTGATGTTGAAAAAATGGGTTTTTCTCAACGAGATCGTCTGGAAATGGAACGGCTGATTTTAATAGAAACTGAAAATACCCTGGGGGCAAAACGCATAGACCAGGTATTTGGGAAACATTTTTTCAAAACAAATTTTTGGCTGATGTGGCAAACGACGTTCGCGTTTCAACCGTGGTCCAGTGCGGCAGAACTGCGCCGATATATGTTGCGCTTTATGCATGAATTTCCGCGTATTTATACACTGGCAGGCGTTGCGCGTACGGCGTATAATCAATATGATTCAATTGTTCGACCAATATCGGATTGGTTGCGTGCCCATGATGTAGAAATTGTGCTAAACGCACATGTGACTGACATTGTTTTTGAAACAGACAAAGTGGGGCGCAATATTGCAAAAAATATTGCGTATCGTGTTGGCACGCGCGTCCGTAATGTGCGTGTTGCGCCAACGGATATTGTCCTGGTGACAAATGGGTGCATGACCGATAATTCGACCGAGGCAACCACAGACAGCGTTGCAAAATACAATCGCGAAAATAATGCACCATCATTTGAACTGTGGCGGCGTATGGCGCATGGCCGACCCGAACTGGGCGACCCGGATGTTTTCTGTGGGCGCGTGGACGAGAGTATGTGGATGTCGTTCACCACGACAATCAATAATAACCCAGATGTCTTGGCATATATTCAACGTTTCACAACCAACCACCCGGGTGGGGGCGCGTTGGTGACGTTTCGCGAATCGGCGTGGCGTTTGTCCATTGTTGTTGCGCGCCAGCCACATTTCAAGAATCAGCCCGCCGACACAAATATATTCTGGGGGTATTCATTGAATATGTTTGCCGATGGCGATTATGTAAAAAAGCCGATGTATAAATGCACCGGGCGCGAAATCATGACGGAATTATTCGGACATCTGCATGTGCCGAAAAAGCAACAGGCCGCTATGCTGCGTGGTGTTATTTGTCGCACCTGTATAATGCCGTATATCACGTCCCAGTTTCAACCGCGTCGTCCAGGTGACCGGCCAGATGTAAATCCCCAGGGATATGAAAACTTGGGATTCATCAGCCAGTTTGCTGAACAGCCAGACGATGTCGTATTTACGATGGAGTATTCGGTACGTGCAGCACAACGTGCGGTGTATTATCTGATGGGGGTTGACAAAGATTTAACGCCAATCAACAAATATCAATATTCACCGCGTATATTGTTAAAGTCGTTCTTTAAATTGCATAGTTAAAGATAACTTGACTGATAAAAATTTTTTATTAGAACCCACGTCGTTTTTAGATAATTGTTTTACAACGCGCAGTGCCATCAACACATAAGTCCAGTTGAGGGCACTGTTTTTGTGCAGAAATAAAAAGAGAAAAAAATGAAAATGCGTATCGCAATAGAATCGGGTGTCTTTAGTATTATAAATACATTGGTTATGGTTTGCGTAATGTTATCGTTTACATGATTCCCTGGGGTTGACAATATTTCTGGTGTCTTTTTTACCGATTGCAGTGGCGGCGTTTGCAATAAACTTTTTTATAGTTGCGCCATTGATAAAGCATATTGCAGCGCATTGGCATATTGAAAAATATATCCCGTTTATGATGCCGTTTATGTTTCGACGTATTTTCGTGTTCGCTGTATGTCACGATAAAAACGTGCTATGTGCATAGTTTCTGATGATTCCTAGGGATTCAAACCTGGCGAAATATAGATAAAAATAATATATCATACATTTCGTAACCACAAGGAACAAAAAAGGAGACCTTTATGAAAAACATAATCAAAAAATTGTTGGTTTTGTCATCTGTGTTTACGATGGCAGTATTGTTGTCTGGCTGCACGACAATGTGTGGCGGTCATAAAAAGCCATATCATGCCCAGGCTAAAAAGGCCCAGCCGGCAGAAACAGTTATGTACTACCAGACATACGAAGATGCTGCAATTAACCATGTGTCAGCAAAAATGTTTACGCGCAGCAGTCGTGGCGGTGAATCCAAAATGGGGTATATAAAGTTTGCAGAATCTGATGCCGGCTTAAAGATGGATATTGATTTGCAAGATTTGCGCCCAGGTGTTACATACACAATGCGTATTCATCAATGTAATGCATGTGACGGCGGTATGTGCTGTGCAAACAATGCAATGCCAATCACATTGCCAACATTGCGTATCGAAAAAGCAGGCAGATTGCAAGAATCGTTTGTTATCCGTGGCCTGACTGCGCAACAGTTGAACAATGCGAAATTGTATTTAACACGTGATGGTGGATACAAGGCTGCCTGGGGCACAATTAATAAATCGGCCATGATGTAAAATTACAAAAACAACAATGCAAAACCAAGACATCCCGTAGGACGACCTATGGGATGTTTTTCCTTTATGAAAAATTTCATATATGCTAAATTGCATGTATGAAATTTTGTCGCATTATTTTTTCATTTTTATTTTATGTGTATATGTTTACAGGCGTAAATGCCGAAATGCGCGAATTTACATCAATGAGTTGGGGCGATACGTTGAACTTGTATGATGACGCAATAATTTATGATGATGGTTGGGTTGATTTTGTCGATATAAATGTTAAGCGCACATTGTTGATTGAAAATGATGGTGTTTTGTCAGGGCGGATAAATATTTGTGACGGATGCACATTGCTGTTGCAAAACGATGGTGATATTTCAGGTGTTCATTTTGTGCCTGGGGCGCACGCGCGTTTAACTCAGGTGATATTTTCCGAATCGGATATCACGTATTTGGACACTGATATGAATTATGTGATTTTGGTAAAAAGCCCTGATGGCTTGTCGTTAAATCAGATAGTTGATATTGCTGGTCCTGATGCCAAGATTGTCTTGGAAAATACATCATTAGTATTGGACAGTATTATTACTGATGCACCAGAAATTAAATTGTCAGGCAATGTAGATTTGGTGTTAAAAGGTGTAACTGGTGACGTGCCGTTGTTGGACAATGTTGATGGCGATGGTGTCTTGAATGTATATGCTACAACCGATAATGCGCTGATGATAACGCGTGCAGAAATTGTTAATCATAAATTATATGTGCAAATGTTGCGTGAAACAGACTATGTAAAAATCTTGCAAAACCCAACAGGTGAATTTTTGAATAGTCTGAGAAGTGTGCACCCAGATGATAAACTTTTACGCGCCCTGGACAGGGCAGGTGGTATGTCTGCGCTGGACGGTATTATGTCGCGTTCTGTGCGATTACGACCGATAAATTTAATGCGCCCGGTGCGTGTAATGGATGCTATGGAAATGTTTGCCGGCGTCCCCAGTGGCACTGTTGGTGGTTTTATGCTTTCGCCTGATTTTATTTATAATGATGATTTTTATATAACAGGTCTGCGAATCGGTATTAGTGGGCAAATTACGGATACTGTTTCGGCTGGGGCGTCTGGGTATGTTGGCTATGTCAGTGCTTCTGATGAAATAAACAATTTTGAGGGACGTGTTTTTAGTGGCAATGGTTATGCGATGTATGATGACGGTGAATTTATCGGTCGCGCCATATTGGGGCATAGCACAGCAAAATTTGACATAGATTTTATTTTGGTTGGCGATGACGTTGGCAGCGCACCATGTGGAACAAATTCATATGGTGCAACAGATTTTGGTGTGCGTCTGAATCCGATGGATGATTTTGTGTTCTCGCCGTTCATAGGGCTGACGGCCACCCATACTGATATTGCGACCACAACCGAAAATAATTTTGATGCAAATGTGGGGACGGATATTACAACAACTGGTGGAACAGATGATTTTTCGTATAATTATGGATTGCGGGTGCGGGCCAGCGCGAGTGGTGATACAAGTGCTGCAATACGTATTGCGTTTTGGTCCCGGGCAGATGATGCAGGTGTTGATATGAATGTTGGAATTATAAATTCTGAATTCGGGACTGCATATCGCGCGTCCGTTGGTGGACGCGCAATATTCTGAAGTTTATTTATTTTACGATTTCGCCACGCAATGATGCCTTGTTCGCAGCAGTAATTTTTATGTTAGCAATTGCTGATGCTTTTTCAGACGCGTCAACAATACATTGTTGCATATACGGTGTGCGATATACTGAATGGTTGCCTGTTTTGTCGGGGCCTTCATATAGACATTCAAAAGTTTGACCAATACAACGTTCATTAAATTCGCGTTGCAACTCGTTCAAGAAACCGTCCAGTTTTGCCAGGCGCACCGCCTTTATCTGTTCTGGAATTTGATTTGGCATTACGGCTGCGGCTGTGTGTGGACGAGGTGAATATTTAAATGAATACGAATTTATGTATTTTATACGCCGAGCAATTTCCATTGTTTGTTCAAAGTCGTCATCGGTTTCGCCAGGAAAGCCGACGATAAAATCACTGGATATTTGAATGTCGGGACGAGCGGAACGTAATTTGTCAACTATATCTATATATAGATTTAATGAGTATGGACGATTCATTCTTGTCAATACATCAGGCGAGCCGCTTTGTATAGGCATGTTTAGAAAGGGCAGTAATTTTGGTTCTGTCCCAAACATTTTAATCAAATCATCTGTCATTTCTGTTGGATAATTAGAAGTAAAACGAATACGCTTTATATTATCCAGTTTTGCAGCGGCACGAATTAAATCGGATAAACGCCATGTTTTTCCAGCATTATCGGTGTATTTGTAGCCGTTGACGTTTTGCCCCAGAAAACAAATTTCAATCGCGCCAGTTTCAGCTGCGTGAATTGTGTCACGCACAATGTCGTCAAACGGGCGTGATATTTCACGACCACGTGTATACGGCACAATGCAATATGTGCAACAATGATTACAGCCCTCTTGAATTGGAATGTATGCAACAGACGGCGAGATGGTCATTTGTGGCAATTCGTCAAATTTTTCTAGCCCGCCCAGGTCAATATTTAATAAACGTATATCTGGCGCGGTTAAAATTTCAGGCAGTTTGTGATAACTTTGTGGGCCCAGAACAAAATTCAAATCAGGAATGCGTTTAAACGCATCTGCGCCACTTTCACGTGCAACGCAACCGACAATACCGAACAAAGCAGTGGGCTTTTTTTCTTTGCGGATGCGCCCCAGTGCAGAATAAACTTTGTTCGTTGCCTTTTCCCGGACCGAGCACGTGTTTAATATAATAATGTCTGCATCCGCAACATTATCTGTTTGTGTCAAGCCATGATGGGCCAACATTGTTGCAATTCGCTGACCATCGTATACATTCATCTGGCAACCAAATGTTTGGATAAAAAATTTTTTCATGTTTTATTATTTGCTTTTAGTACGTTGTCTTGTCACCGCGCGTTGAATATAACCGGCGCGTAATTTCTGGATGCGGGCATAGTGTTGCATTGCGCGGTCGCGCGGAGAAATTTCAATGTCTGGAATCTCAACTACGCCATAGCGAACGCCGGTAATTACATCATTTTCGATAATGGTTACAATTTTCATCTTTTGTCCTTTTGGTTTAGTTGATTATGATAATTTACGCAACAATATTTCATTTACAACGGCAGGATTTGCCTTGCCCTGGGTGGCACGCATTACGCCGCCCACAAAGAACCCAAGCAAGCCTGTTTTACCAGCCTTGTATTGTGCAACCTGAGATGCAGATGTGGCGATGATTTTATCAATAACCGCTTCTATGGCAGATGTGTCGGTAATCTGTTTCATGCCAAATTTATCGGCGATTTCGCGTGGCGTGCCATTTTCGCCGTCCAGCATTTTGATAAAGATATCCTTGGCCTGTTTTCCATTGATTTCATTGGCACCAATCATGTCGACCAATTCGGCCAAATCTGATGGACGAATAATTCGCGGTAGACCGGGCTCTGCTGTATCCACAGCATTTTTTACGTCCCAATTTTCAGCATGTGCAAACAGTTCAGAAATCATCCAGTTTGCAATCGGTTTTGCACGCGCAATGTTGCCATTTACTGCAGTATCAAACCATTTGGAAATATCGGTTGTTTCGGTCAGACGTGCTGCGTCATATTCGGCCAGACCATATTTGTTGATATAGCGTGCGCGTGTTGCCGCTGGCAATTCTGGCATTGTTTTGCGAACACGTTCAATTTGTTCATCGGTGATATCAAGGGGCAGCAAATCTGGGTCTGGGAAATAGCGATAGTCCAATGCGTCTTCCTTGCTACGCATAACGGATGTTGTGCCGTCACCTTGGTTATAACGCATTGTATCCTGGGATACAGCACCACCATTTTCATAGATTTCAATTTGACGACGTGCCTCGTATTCAATGGCGGATTTAATGAATTTAAATGACACCATATTTTTTGTTTCGGTGCGGGTGCGGAATTCGGTGGCCCCAACAGGTCGCACAGAAACATTTACGTCTGCACGCATAGAGCCTTCTTCCATGTTTGCCTTGGATACGCCCAGTGCGCGAGCAATTTCACGGATTTCACGCAGGTAGCGTTCAGCCTCGTCTGGGGACGAAATATATGAATTGTTTTTCGAATTTTTCGTATCAAGGAATGTTACGATTTCCAGCAATGCCACGCCCGTGCGGTTATAATCTGCAAACGATTTTGTCGGGTGAACATCGTGTTTTAATTTGCCAGCGTCCTGTTCCAGGTGCGCACGTTCAATGAAAATCTTTTTCGGATTTCCATCGTCACCCATAATTTCAACCCAACCACGACCAACAACTGGTGGTTCTTCGGCCGGTTGTGAAATCTGGTATCCCTGGGGCAGGTCAGGATAAAAATACTGTTTACGAGCAAATTTACTGTGACGGGAAATTTCGGCGTTCAAGCCTAATCCCATTTTGATTGCCTGTTCAACACAATATTCGTTCAACACCGGTAACATACCTGGCATTGCAACGTCAACCATTGAAACCTGGGTGTTGGGGGCAATTGTAGGATTATAGTTTGCCGATGCACCACTGAATAACTTAGACTCAGATAACACTTCGATGTGTGTTTCCAGCCCGATAACCAGTTCCCAATCTGTTGTTTTACCCTTTATCGTAAACATTTTTTCTTTTTCCTTGCTTTTTTTCTTTTCGTATCTTATTATTCGTTCCGCGTTGGCTAGGTAGCTCAGTTGGTAGAGCAAGGGACTGAAAATCCCTGTGTCAGCGGTTCGATTCCGTTCCTAGCCACCATTTTTATTTATGCGTGCGTTTCGTGCGCTTTTTTTATTCCCCCATGATTACTGTCGGGCGGTTGTCAATGCCACTAAATTCCTGAATGTGTTTTGCCAGTTGCAAGACGCGCATGTCGTCAAACCGGTGACCAACAACCTGAATCCCCAGTGGTAATCCATTGCTTGCCAGGCCGGCCGGTGTACTGCATGCTGGGATACCGGCCAGATTCATTGCAACCGTGAATAAATCCAATGCATAATATTCCAACGGCGTCAAATCAGAGTCCAATGGCATTGCAGTACCAGCACTGGCCGGACACAAAATTAAATCACATTGCGTAAATGCGGTATTGAAACTGTCTGAAATCATGCGACGAACGCGTGCCGCTTGCATAAAATAAACCTCGTATGATTCGCTGGACAGAACGGCTGCGCCGACAATCATACGACGCTGAACCTCGGTCCCGAAACCAGCGGCACGTGTTTTTTTGTATGTGTCAATTAAATCAGACCCTTCAACGCGCAGGCCATATCGCATACCATCATATCGCGCCAGGTTTGATGACGCCTCGGCTGGGGCGATAATGTAATATGCCGCTAATGCGTCCAATATGTTTGGAATTGATACTTCTACTATTTCGGCACCGGCCGATTTCAAATCGGCAATGCGTGCGTCAAATATTCGTTTCATATCGGGCGAAATTTGAACATTTGCGAATTCTTTGATAATGCCGATGCGTAATTTTTTGCCGTCACCAATAATTGGCGACAATTCGCCAGAAAATGTAAATCCATTTGTTGCACTGGTTGAATCCTTGACGTCATGTCCAGCCATCACAGACAGCAACAATGCGGCGTCATCGGCGGTGCGTGCAATGGGCCCCGGGGTGTCCAGGCTGGACGCAAATGCGACGCACCCCCAGCGACTGCACAAACCGTATGTTGGTTTCATGCCAACCAGTCCAGTTATTGCCGATGGAAAACGAATCGACCCCCCGGTGTCTGTGCCGGTTGCTGCCATGGCCAGACCGCCAGCGACCGCACTGGTTGAACCACCCGATGAACCGCCGGCGGTTAAATTTTGGTCCATGTGCCATGGATTCACAGGTGCGCCAAAATAACTGGTCTTGCTGAATGTGCCCATTGCAAATTCGTCCAGATTGGTTTTTCCTAACAGGACGCTGCCTGCATCAATAAATCTCTGAGATACGGTTGATTCGTATTCTGGTATGAAATTTTCCAGCATGCGTGACGCCGCTGTTGTGCGAATGCCACGTGTTGCAAATAAATCTTTCATTCCGATTGGAATCCCGTCCAATGCACTGGCTGTGCCACTTGCATAGCGAGTGTCCGCAGCGGCGGCATCGGCCATCGCGCGGTCAGGGGTCTGGGTGATATAGCAGTTTAATTTTTTACCGAACTTTTCAATACGTGCCAAGTATGCGCGTGTCAATTCTGTCGCGCTGATTTCGCGGGATTTTAATTTTTTTAATGCTTGGGTAATCGTTAAATCTATCATTTTTATTCACCATCCATAACTTTTGGGACTGCAAAATATCCACGTGATACGCCGGCCTTGTCAGGGGCGTTCGCCATAATTGCGTCACGAATATCGCCATCGGTCACCATGTCGGCGCGAATTGGTAATTTATGTTCGGACGGGTTTAACATTGGTTTTACACCGCGTGTATCAATTTTCTGTAATTTGTCCAGCCAATCAATCACGGAATCAATGTTCATTTGTTCCAGTTGTTCATCAGAAATTTCAATCCTGATCAGGTTGGCAAATTTCTGTAATTGTTGCTTGCTAAACGCCATTTCAAATCCTATTATTTAGTCAGAGGAAATTATACAATGATTCTGCCAGATTTCAAGGCTTTTCCGCGGACAGGGCGCATTGTTGGAATTGATTGGGGCGCGGCGCGTACTGGGATCGCGGTGTCGGACGCGTCACGTGAATTCGTGTTCACGCGCGATGCGATTGACGCCCGGCGTGCGGGGGTATGCGATTTGGCACGTCGGGTTGCAGATGTTGTCGCAAACGAGGGGGCTGTCGGCATCATTATCGGATTGCCACTGCATGCAGATGGCACAGAGTCCGAGACGACATCGCGCGTTCGTGAATTTGCGGCGCGCCTGGAAACGTTGACCGATTTGCCAATCTGTTTTATTGACGAGAGTTATTCCAGCGTCATCGCACAATCAGAGATGGGACGTGTGCGGCGCACAGATATAAAACAAAAACTGGATTCTGCGTCGGCGCGTGTGATACTGGAAAATGCAATCAGTTTAATACGTCGTGCACAATAAAAAACGCCGGATTTCATGTATCCAGCGCGTTTTTATTTATTCAGATTCACGCTTGTCAGGGATATTGCCGTCCGCAGATAACAAGACTGCAATCCAACGTGTGGAATCAAATTGTGCGGTGATAATAAATGTTGCAACCAATAACGGGACACTGAAAAACATGCCGGCAACGCCCCACAGCAGTCCCCAGAATACCAAGTTTATCAATATTGCCAACGTTGACAGATTTAATGTTTTTCCGGTCAATTTTGGTTCAATAATATTGGACAGTAATATCTGTAATCCAATCAGACCCGTTGCCACCAATATAGGCGTATGTAAATTCGAACTAACTGCCAGAGAATACAAGATTGGCAAACTGCACGCGATAATTGCACCGATTGTTGGAATATAACTGGTAACAAATACGATAAACGCCCAAACGCCGGCAAATTCCAGACCCAACATGTTGAGCCATAAATACGCCAAAATACCAGTTGCGCCAGAAATCAGCGTTTTCATAAACAGATACTTTTTCATATTGGTATCAATACTGTCCACAATATAACGCATCTTTTTTGATTGAGCCTTGTTTGGGAATAAAGCGGAAAACTTTTTATCAAATGTTGTTTGTTCAACGAACATGAACAGCAGGTATATACATATCATGCCAATTGATGTTGCCATTCCTGCCAATGATATACCGACATTGGTTGCCATTTTGGCAACATTTGGAATCATTGACATGTCAAATTTTATCCCCAAATTGGCAGACAGCATCATACCCAAGTCAACAAGTTTACCTTGAATAGCGGGCAGGGCGGCAATCAATTCCAAGAACATCGGTCGAACCTGAGTCACGAATAAATAGCCTAATCCCACCAGTGCACCAATACCAATACAATTGGCCAGCCAATCAAACATCGCTGACAAAAATCCATGTGCGGTACGCGCGTTGTTATCACGAAATGGTAAAACCTTGCGACAATATGCCGAAATTGCGTTTATCAAATACCACAAAAATGTTGCCACCAACAGCGGGACCAGTATAACGCGGCCCAGCCATAACAGAAAAACAACACCCGTAAAAAGTATCAATCCGTTCATTGTTTAAAAACTCCTGTATGCCGCGAATATGTGTATATAGCGCGTTTTTTACTCTATCGTTTCTGGGGTCACATCTGAAATATTCATGGTAACATTTTGTGATGTTTGATTTGCGTTTATTGCAATCAATATTATGGTTGCAATAATCATGATTATGTTCGTACATACGGCAAATATAGAATATGCGCCACTGATGTTTTTCTTGAATTTTGCAACACCATAGATGGCCGCCCATGCGAAAAATGCCGCCAGTATAATTCCTGTAACCAGTAATGTTTGCATGCCCACCAGCAGTCCGGAAAGGAGGGTCAGTATTACAAACGCCAATGTGCTGGTTATGATGTTGTCTGCAATTTTTTGTGATAATTTGTCATACCATTTTGGACGAATGGTGACACATGATTCTGGTGTGGTGGCGTCCGGCAAAATGTATCCTGGTATCCAAAACAGCCCAAATGAAAATGGCATACTTAAAATCGCCGCCCATGATGATATGCCCATTGAGCGTGCACGGCGAAATTTCGTATATAAATTTGATAGTCCCAATCCCGTCATATACAGCGCAAATATTGAAACAACTGCAACTGTGATAACAAACCAAGTATTGCCTGCATGCCCAGCCATAATCATATGGTATGCGATGCGTTGCATTTGTGTTGTTACTAAAACAGTCCCAAACAATGCCAGATACATTACAATAATCTGTAACGTATCCAGTGCAATAAAACCACGTTGGGACATATCACCGCATGGCATACGACGTAACATTAAATATGCAGCCCCCCCCAAGCAGATGCCAAATAAAATCCACAGTGGCCACAAAATTGGTGTCGCTGTGATGTGTGGCGCAATCAGTGAATACAGCACCCCAACACCACACATAATTGCAAATGAAGTAATTGCAAAACGCAATGGCCGCCACAACGTCCATGACATTAATGAAATCGGTTGTTCAGGTTGTTTTTTCATTTTTGTTCGTCCCTTGGGTTGTTTATTATGCTAATTATTTTATCATAATATGGCCGTTTGACAAAGTTGTTATATCAGATGGTCTGACCATGTTGGTAAAATCAGTTTGATGACTGATAAACATAAATGTCGTGTTTGGCATATCGTGAATTGTATCGGCAATCAAATGTTGGGTATCGCTGTCTGCGCCAGAATCAGGTTCGTCCAAAATTGCAAACGTGGGCGCAACCATTTTCAGACGTAACAACATCAAACGTTTGCGTTCGCCGCCCGAAAAGCCGACGTTAATACTGCGATTCAGCCACTCTTTGGGAATGTTTAATTCGGTGCGGACGCTTTCTAATTTCTGTAAAAACTCGCCCATTGATAAATCACGCCCGGTTTGAAAATGTGCGTGTGCAGCGCATGAATGCTTTAAAAATGATAAAACACTTAACCCAGGGATTTCTGGCACATTTTGTGCGCCCAGAAATATCCCCAGCAGTGCACGCGTTGTTGTGTTTTCATGCGTTATGTCACGACCGTCAAAAATTATCTGGCCGCCATCCACGGTATACAGTGGATTTCCGGCAATAACCGCTGCCAGTGTTGATTTGCCAGAACCATTATGGCCCGCCAGCAGGTGTCGCGCACCCGTCGTAACCGTCATGTTTATATCGGTCAGTAATTTTTTTCCATCTAGTGATACAGATAAATTTTTTATTTCCAGCATGTTTAATCCTGTGCGTTTGCAAGTGCCATTTGAATAAGTTGTTTGGATTCAACCAAAAATTCCATCGGCAGGCGCGATATAATTGGTGCCGCTGACGCGCCGATAATCAGGGCTGTTGCTTCGTCTTGGGCAATCCCTGATTGCATTAAAAATAATAATTGATTTGCGTCAATGGCACCAGTGGTGGCCTCGTGACTTTGGGTATTATCGCCGTTTGTGTGAATAATTGTTGGCAACGTATTTGCCATCGCGTTATTGCCGATTATGCGTGTGTCACATTTAGATGCGTTTTTACCGCCGTGGCCCGAAAAAGACACCAGGCTGCGAAATGTTTGATGTGATTTTTCTAGTGCCACACCGTATGAAACAATATTTGACACAGTATCGTTTCCGATGTGAATCATTTTTGTTCCGGTATCTGCCAACTGCGCCCCGCGGGTAATAGTCAGTGAATAAAAATCACTGTGTGCACCATCCCCGGCCAAAATAGTTGACGGATATTTCCATGTCATAGCCGAGCCGATTTCAACCTGGGTCCAGTCAATAGTTGCGTTTTTTTCTGCGCGGCCACGTTTGGTCACAAAGTTTAAAATACCGCCAATATTTTTGTCGTCGTGCATTTCACCAGCATACCAGTTCTGGACAGTTGCATATTTTACGTGTGCATCGTCCAGTGCGATGATTTCAACGACCCCACTGTGTAATTGGTGATTGGGACGACGAGGGGCGCTGCATCCCTCCATATACGATAACTCTGCGCCTGTGTCTGCAATAATCAGTGTGCGTTCAAATTGTCCAATTTTGGCGGTTTCAATTCTGAAATAACTGGCCAGGTCAATTGGGCATTTTGTGTGCGGCGGAATATAGACAAATGTGCCATCTGAAAACACCGCCGCGTTTAACGCAGCAAAAAAATTGTCTGTTGCAGAAACAACACTGCCTAAATATTTTTTTATCAGTTCAGGATACAGGCGCACTGCATCTGAAAATGGTAAAAATATTATCCCCAACGCGTTTAATTTTTCGGTATAAGATGTGTGGACAGACCGGCTGTCAATGACGGTATCTGTTGCCATACCTAACAGTGCACGCTGTTCTGATTCGGGCAGACCCATTTTTTCATACGTGTCTTTCAGGTCGGAATTATCAATCGGGCGTGCTTCGTTATAATAGTTTAAATCGTCGTAATCAATTGGCGCGTAATCAAATTCGGCCCAGTGTGGCTCATGCATGTCGCGCCATGCATTAAATGCGGCAATGCGCCATTCGGTTAACCATGCAGGTTCGCTACGCACATGCGATATTTCACGGACAAGATTTTCAGTCAGTTTTGCCATCTAGTCATTGTGTTGTGTGGCCAGTGCGCGTGCCTGGGCAAAAAATGTCAGCGATTGGCCAAGCAATCCATCAGTGAACGTTGCCGCCAGAATCCCGTCTGGCTCTGTCTTGCTGAGGTGTTGCAAGAACCCATCAGCACGGTTCATGTAATTATCAATGCTGCGGGCAACCTCGGCGTCCAGTTTAATACATCTGCGCAGTTTTTCCAGAACAAACGGATTTTTGGAATATTCGTCCAAAATTCCACCTAATGCACGCCACAGCGGATGTTCGGGGGTCGTGCGGGGCATAACGTCAATTGCAGCCATAATTGGAATTAGGTTTTGCAATAAATCCTGGTAAATCATTTCTGCATTTTCCGCGACAGCATTTGTAGCGGATTTATTTTTTAACACAGATTGAATTTTCACAATCAGGTTGTATTGGTATGTCAACGTCTTGGCCATGTCGCGCATGCGGCGTTGCATTCCGAAAAACAGGGTAAACATCACCCCAGATATAACAATCAACGCGCAAATTCCAATTAAAATCAATGTGTTTTGCATAATTTTACCCTTGATAGCATGTCTGATGGTTCTAAGTATAACATCTTTTACCGATTCGTGCGATTTTATCTTGCAAATGATAAATTTTGTGGGGTGCGATTTGGTCTTGCACAGATTCGGTCAAATTGTTATAATAAGTAAAAAAATATGATAACTTGTTCAGGAAAGGAAGTTTTTATGTTCCGTAAGATTTTAGTTTTTGCAATGTTTGCGACGGCTGCTGGTTATTGCTTTGCCGCAGAATCATTGCCCCAGATTGTCACGAGTGAGGTTTTTTATACCCAGGATAAATCATCGGATGCTAATCAGCAAGTACAGACGGTTGAAACAACTGAAACGGTTCAGGCAGCGGTACCGGTATGGCCGATGGCGGGAACGGATGCTGATGTTGAAATCGCATGCGAAGATGGTGCGTGTGCCCAGAGTTCGCAATCTGATAATATTCGCATTGTGTCCAAAATTGGCGCAGACCTGGTTGTTGAAAATAATTTTAATCTGGGAACGGGTGATGGTTTTGGTGACTGGTCTGGTGGTGCAAATATGCTGCATGGAACCCAGATTCCGGTCGGGTTTGATGACGAATGCAATTCTGGCTCAGAAATGCCGTTATTGCATCGAGAAATGTTGGAAGATGATGGTGGTGCAATTTTGTCTGTTGCACGCAGTGGACGCAAGAACTGTGCAAAATACGCCGATAGTTACGATGCTTTCGCTGCCAAGACGGGCATGACAAAAACAACAACCGATGAAAACGGCGAAATTGTTAACGAAGAAACAGAGATTTCTGTAAACGTATCAGCTGATGCAGAGCCAGCACAAAAGGTCGCAGACCAGGTGCGTTCTTGGGTTGTTGCAAATGGCCAGACCTTGCGCGAGGTTTTGCAAAATTGGTGTGACAAAGAAGGTTGGGATTTGGTTTGGGCGACATCGCGCGAATATCCAATAGAGGCCAGCGCCGTATTCAAAGGACGCTTTGTTGACGTGGCGTCTGCTTTGGTGCGTAACTTTGGGCGTGCAACACCGATTCCATATGCAAAATTCTATAAGGGAAATCGCGTCTTGGTGGTTTCTACGAACGAGGAATAAAACGCGTGGGGTTGTGTCAACCATCGTCACAGGGAGAAAGATAAATGATGAAATCAGCAAAGATAATATTTATGTGCGGCATATTGACATTTGCGCTGGCTGGGTGTGCAGTCAAGGAATCCGCCAAAGTGGCGTCAACGGTTGACCAGGATTTTGTTAATGCATATGATGCATTTGAAATGGCCAAAAATCCACGAGCCAAGGTTGCCAGTGGTGACACAGTGTCCATGTCCGAAGGTGTATGGTTGGGTAACAAATCGACGGTCTTGGAACATCGTAACAATTTGCCATCGCAATTTGAAACCGATACTGGGGTTACAATCTTGTTGAACGAGCCGGTCACGTTACAGGTGTTGGCAAATAACATCAATTCTATGACTGGAATCCCCGTTAAAATTGATAACCAGGTAAATTCTGAAAAATTAAAAAAGACGATTAATATTGCATATACTGGCAAATTGTCCGGCCTGTTGTCCCAAGTTGCGACGGATTTAGACCTGTTGTGGTATTACGACAAAACATCAATTGTTTTCTATGAAACAGAAACCAAGACATTTACATTGTATGCATTGGGGACTGATGTGTCATACCAGACTGCTGTTCAAACTGATGACGGTAACCAGGTGGCATTGGAATCTACATTAAAAGAGTGGGATGAAATTGAAAAGGCGATTTCCGGTATCGTTGGCAAGACCGACAATGCAGACTTTACTGTATCGCGCAGTTTGGGGACAATCACGGTTACTGCACCACCATCGGTATTGACACGCGTTGGTGAATATATCAACAGACAAAACAAACGTTTGTCCCAGTTGGTGACCATTGATGTCAAGGTGTTGCAGGTTTCGATTTCAAACGATTCGGCGTTTGGTTTGAATTTGGCGGCGGCAATCAATAGTGCGTCGGGCTTGAATATTGTTGCCAACCCAAAGAACAATTTGGCCACGACCGAAGCCAGTTCAATGAACATCGCGGTTTTGTCTAATACTGTGTCGGCTTTGACGGGTGCCACCCATGTCGAGGGCTCGTCTACTGTTGCAGGGGCGTATACCCAAGACCAGATTAAAAATGGTTCTTTGGCACGTGGCGCAGGCAGTAACGCGTTGATAGAAGCATTGGCAAAGCAGGGCAAGGTATCATTGGTTACGAACGTCGGTGTCACTACGCGCAGCAACCGTGTGGCGCCTGTGAACAACACCAAGACCACGGGATATATCAAACGTTTTGAATCACGTAATTTTACAACGGTTGAATCCAGCACTGTTGACCAGGACGATTTGGAAACTGGATTTTCAATGCAACTGTTGCCAAATGTTTTGGAAAACGGCAAGATTCTGTTGCTGTTCCGTATGTCGGTGCGTGAATTGCTGAAAATGTCCACTCAGACCATCGGCGAAGTTACATTACAATTGCCAGAGGTTGAAGAACGTAGTTTCATGCAAGAAGTTATTATGGAATCTGGTCAGATGTTGGTTGTATCAGGCTTTGAAAAGCAGACCAATAATGATACGCGTTATGGTTTGGGTGATCCAGACTTTATGGCACTGTCGGGGTCGCGAGAAGCATCGGCGACGCGCGATACTCTGGTTGTTATCTTGACACCCCAGGTATTGGTCAGCCCGATGGACGCTGAACGCAGTATACAACAGCATTGGGGTGCACCACTGAACTAAAAAAAACACCGGCGACTGCCGGTGTTTTTTTGTTCGAATTTCAGAGTTCATGCGCAATGTATTATTTGTCACAAGCCACATGGGTGCATATGCTCTATGGTTGCTTTTGTGGCAAAATTTATCCTTGGTGGCAGTTCAAAAATGTGCTAAAATGAACGCATTGAACACGAGGGGGATGTTGATTTTAAACGGTGGTTTATTTTCGGCATGGAAAAAAGGCATATTATGAAAAAAATCTGGTTACTATCAATATGTTGTGTGTGTATATTTGTCGGGATTTCTGATTCATATGGGGCAAAGAACTGCAAGGCTTTTGCGTGCCCCAAAGATACCAGCAAGATTGGCGAAAACAAGGAATACATACAGGCTACGATTGGTGGTGGCCAATGTTATTCTTGTGATTCTGATGATTATAGTTTTGGTGATAACGAATGCGGCTATCAGGCGAATGTTGGTCAAACGGATATACATGGCGAGATAGTCGATATATATACATGTGTTGATATAAGTTGGAGTGCATATGACGAATGGCATAAATCTAATCCTACGAGGCTATGCCAAAATAGCCCGTTGGGTGTAACAGCAAGAGGAAAGGATAATGTCAAAACACGCTATTTGCTTGATGGGTTTGCGACCAAGAAAGAGTCTGGTGGTGAACAAATAGTAAACACAGGGGGCAGCACAGGTTGTGTGTATTATACTTGCGAAGAAAACTATAAACCAAATGCAGACAAGACTGGCTGTGCAAGGCAAAATGCCAATTGTGAAGATGCGACAGGTAAAGCGTACTCAACTGGTGATTCAAATAATGCGGCAAAGTGCCAGATGACGGGTGGCAAAGTGGTTGACGGTCTGACAAGCCTTAGCCATGTGACAGGCAAGTGCACACAGACTTGCATGTCTAATGGGTGGCAAATTCGACTTAATGATGGTGCCTGTGCCAATCAATGGATTGTTGCCAGGGATGCAAAAAGTTGCATAGAAAATCCAGCGGTGGTTAAAAAGCGTCAGCAAGAACACAACGAGCAGGTTCGAGAAAAATGTGAAAACTCTTATGGGACATGGAACGGCAGCAAATGCACGTGTGATTCGGCCAAGAACTTGAAATTAAGCAATGGTGAATGCACCTGCATAAACGATACGGACTATACGCGAGATGAAAGCAATCGTCGTTGCAATCTGACAAATATAGCCGAATTAAAACAAAAATGCGAAGCAGCTGCGTCGTCTGGGGCATTCTGGAATGATGTTGAAAAACAGTGTAAATGCAGTGGACAATATCAGCAATTTAATGGCACCAAATGCGAAGATAATCCGGATATGGTTGCATGTAAAAGAATTCCTGATGCAAAATGGATTGGCACGTGCGAATGTGTAACCGCAGGGTATGTTGTGAACGAGGAGAAAACCCAGTGCGTCAAGAGTGATGCGCTGATAAAGACCGAAGAACAGGCAGAATCTCGGATAAAAATAGGTGACCTTTATAAAAAACTGGACGGGATGTCAAATGATTTTAAGGTATCTGTATGGAAAAATGCAGATGGTAACTTTAATACTGCGCGTCTGACATCCGATTCGATTGCGGCGGTGGTATTGGGGACAACAGGTGCGTTGGTAACCAGTAACGTGGTAAAAAAGAATCAAGTGTCCAGCGGATTTGAAGACATTAATTGTCAGATAGGTGGTCAAACTGTTGCTGGCTGGGGCGACGAGTTTAGTGTAGGAATGCAATAAAAAACGCGCCGATGGCGCGTTTTTTAGAGTTCATATTTCAGAGCGCAGATAAAATGCGCCCCCGGTGCACAGTCCGATGACCTGGATTCTTGGCCCCCTACAAAAAAAATCCAACGATTTTGCGGGGCGCTTTACGTATATCGTGCAACAATGGGCAGGAGTAATTTTAAAGCCCCTTATTCCCGCCTGCGCAGGAATGACAACTAACAATGACTGGCGCCATTGTTATTGTTAACGTAGTGAAGCAACCCATGAAAAAACGACACCTGGGTGCTTCACATCACCCATCTGGTCAGAGGGGATTTTTACTTTATCACTTCCATCGCGTGAAACGCATGTTCTTTAACAAAAAAAATCGCCCCGATAAGAGGCGTTGTATACAGCAAAAGGCGCACAAAATGTGCGCCGAGTCGCCGTAGTAATAGCATTTATGCCATTTTAGAAACTTTCTTGGCCAGACGCGAAATCTTGCGTGCAGCACGCTGCTTCGGCATAACCTTGCCAGCAGATTTCATAATCTTGCTTTCTGCGGCACGTACAGCGGTTGTTGCCGCAGTCTTGTCCCCAGATTCAATTGCAACCAATGCCTTTTTAGTAGCGGTTTTAACAGCACTGCGACGGGCAGTGTTCACGGCATTCTTCTTGGCCGTAACAGAAATTCTTTTTTCAGATGACTTATGATTTGCCACTTTATTTTCCTTTTATTTATTCAAGTTTCTTGCTATTCTATAAAAAACAAACACAAAATCAAGGAAAAATAAAATGATGTATGTAATTGTTCTGGTTATTTCTTATTTGTTAGGCTCTGTCCCAATGGGATTGGTATTTACACAATTGATGGGGCGCGGTGATTTGCGCAAAGTCGGTAGTGGTAATATCGGTGCTACAAACGTTATGCGCGTAGGTGGCCTGCGTATGGCGGGGGCGGTGTGGTTGTTGGACATGGCCAAGGCCATCGTGGCTGTGTTGCTGGGCCAGGCCATTGGTGGTGTGGCATTTGGCGCATGGTGTGGATTTGTTGCGATTATTGGTCATTGCTATCCAATATGGTTGCGTTTTCACGGTGGCAAGGGTATTTCATCGTTATTCGGCGTGTTGCTGGCGACAAATCCGTTATTGTTTGTGATATGCGGTATCGAGTGGTTGGTTGTCGCACTATCGTCGGGGTATTCGTCACTGGGGGCGGTTGTCGTGTTCTGTTTAATGCCGATTTTAGGCTTTGTTATGAACGTGCATGTTGGGCTTGCGTTTTTGGCGATAGCACTGGTTTGCTTGTGGCGGCATCGCGAAAATATTGGACGCTTGGTTGGCGGGACCGAGTCTAAGATAGAGTGGAAGTGGAAAAAGTAATACCCAGATTTCGTGGCGGTCGCATATGTGACCGCTGTTTTCATTGTATTTTGCCTTTATTTTAGGTGTATTTTGTGATATAATCTCTCGCAAGAGATATGCCTTGGGGGGGAATATGAAAAAAATAATTTCTGTGATTTTGTGCTGTGTTGTGGCAACGCCTGCACTGGCATTGGTGCCGGCGGGTCAGTCGCGTCGTTCAGTGCAAGCTCAGATGGTTGGCGCAGCCAATCGTGCGACCGCGTCCAAGGCGCAAATATCGTCTATGGCGACGATGTCTGTGTCCAGCAATCCAACAATAACACCAGATACCAGTAAATCCAGCACGCGTGTTGAGCCAGAAAACACAAATTCAGATGTTGATATGCGCGAAAAGGAAAAAAATGCGTGCATCAATAACAATGTTGGTATGGGTAATACCTTTGTTTGGGCGTCACGATACAGTAATCTGAACAACTATGCCAGCATGGTCGAAGATGTCGAAGAACCGAAAAACAATACGTGCTTTGTTAGGGTTGAAATGAAATCGTCCGATCCTAAAATCAGCGTGTCTGATGTTCCGGCAAAATATTTTGAAATGGGACGCACAATCACGTGTGGTGAATGGACAGACGAAGGCAAGATAAAAAAACGTATCTTGGATGCGAAAAAGTCTGCACGGACATGGGCGACTGTCGGTGGCGCAGTTGGTGGTGCGGCCGTTGGCGTTGGTATCATGGAACTGTTCGGAAACAAGTTGATAGGTGGTTCTGTTGAAGGACAAAAATCGCTGAGTCAAAATGAACAGTTGCGCAGCCAGTTGCTGGTATTAAAAAAGGAAAAGGCGTCTGAATATAATGAATTTGGTCGTTATCTGAAAGAGTTGCGTAACGAATGCGACAAAGATATTTGGAACGGCACCGAAAAGCCCGAAGAATGTGAAACATTTGATTACGAGGGCCTGTTGCAAATCTGGGAATCGTAATTATATAGTATTCAGATTAAAAAACGTCCCACATGTGGGGCGTTTTTTACTTTTAATATATATGTGGTTTTGATTATATTGTTGCTATGGAAAAATTATTTAACAAATTGTTGATTTTGCGGACGCCAGGAATTGGGCCGGTGCGTTATAACGAACTGGTTGCGCGATTCGATGGTGATGTGACCGCGGCGGTAGGCGCGTTGAATCCATCGGCGGCGCATCGTGACGTGGTTTCGCGTGAAATGGAGCGGGCGGCAGCACTGGATATACATTATATATGTGATGATGACGATTATTATCCGGCACAGTTACTTAACGTGCGAAATCACCCGCCTGTAATTACAGCACGGGGAAATCTGGACACACTGCGTCGAACTGCGGTGTCAATGGTCGGGACGCGCCACGCAACCGCCGCCGGAATGGAATTTGTTGCCGATATGGCGACCCAATTTGCATCGCATGATATCGTTGTGGCATCTGGAATGGCAATAGGAACAGATACGGCCGCACATCGTGGGGCTTTGTTTGCAGCGGGTAATGCCCAGACAATCGCGGTTTTGGCAGGCGGTGCGGATTATATTTGGCCGACCGAAAACGAATCGTTGTATTGGGAAATTGTTGCACGTGGTGTGGTTATCAGTGAAATGCCTGTTGGCTTTGTCCCTGTTGCTACAAATTTTGTGCAGCGTAACCGATGGGTTGCAGGAATCGGGGAAAAATTGATATTGGGCGAGGCAGATATAAATTCTGGCAGTATGCGAACCGCCCGATTCGCGTGTGAGATTGGGCGAAAAATATACGCAATACCATCGCATCCGTCTGATTCCCGGGGCGCAGGCCCAAATTCGTTGATAAAATCAGGAGTTGCAGAATTGTGCGTTGGCGCGTCCGATTTTTTTACCGCGATGAAAAAATCAGAACAAAAGCAAAAAAAATCAGAACAAAGTGAATCGGAAAATTCACTGTTGGATAAAATTGGAACGATTCCGGTGTCTGATTCTGTATTGGCAGAAATTGTCAAAAAAAATATTTCGGAAATAAAACGCGATTTGGTGGTCTTGGAATTGCAGGGGTTAGTGCGAAAAACCACTGGCGGATATGTCCGCGCATAAAACTTTTTGTGTCTATACAGTGTATATACAAAGCGCGGAAATCTGGCAAAAAAACGAATCGTTGTCAAAAAATAAATGTTTAAAAAACGTTTAACATTTTGTTGAAAATCAAAATTTATCTTATAACTTAATTGTGACGTATCCAAAACGATTGAGAACAAACGCTCAATCCAAAAACAAAAGCGAGAGGGTTTAAAAGTAGGGCTAACATAAACACTAAATTTTATGACCCAGTAAAATTTAGCGTTTATGTGCAGGTGATTTTTACACTCTTGCGCTGGCAGGAAACTCTGAAAGGAAGGAGAAACGACATGCAGGCAGCGGCAACAAAAAAAATGACTAACTTGGAAACAATCAAGGGGGCCATTGCCGCAAAAATGGATTCTGCTGCGTTCTCGTCTTGGATTGCCCCACTGAATTTTGAAATTGAAAATGACACATTGGTATTGACTGCCCAGAATCAATTCTCGGCCGACTTTATATCTGGCGTGCACGGCGCAACATTAAATGCTGTCGCGGCGGAATTTGGTCTGGCGGTGCGTATTGTGGTTCGTGGCGCATCTGTGGCAGCACCGGTTGCAAACGACAATGCGGTTCAGACATTTACCCCAACACCGGCGGTGCGTGATGCAATGGCTGATTTTGATGAATTTATTTCATCTGATGAAAATGCGTTTGTATTATCTGCGTGCAAGAAATTGGCGGCGGGACACGTTCCTTTTTCGCCACTGTTCATCTATGGCCCGGCAGGGTGTGGCAAATCATTGTTGGTGCGTTGCATTAATTCTGCGGCGACGGGGCGCACGATTATGATGACAGGGGGCCAATTTGTGTCTGATTTCACACGCGCACTGCATGATCACACAATCTTTGCGTTCAAGGACTATTGTCGTAACTGTGATACATTTATTTTAGATGATGTTGCGGCGTTGGGCGGCAAACGTGCAACATGCGAAGAATTTATTCAATTGATATCTGATTTGCGCAATGCGGGTAAAAACGTTGTTTTGACCGCAAATACAACCCCAAATAATTTGACCGGTTTTGATCGTCGTGCACAATCTGTGATGGCGTCTGGCCTTGTTGCCGATGTCACGGCACCAAATGCAAATGTTCGTCGCGTTATGTTGATGCGTGCCGGTGTTACATCGGACGTTGCAACCGAATTGGCATCACGCACAGCGGCAGATGGCCATTTGGTGTCTGGTATCGCGACCAAGGTTAAAACATATGCCGAATTGATGGGCACAACAGTTGACATGACGGTTGCATCGCGTTTGTTGGCCGACACATTACAGCGTGCCAAGACACCAATCGCGATGGTTCGCAATATGTGTGAAAAATTGGGTGTTTCATATGATGCGATTTGTGGTCGTGGTCGTGCACGCGCATTGGTCATCGCACGCCAGACAATGATGGTGGTGTTAAAGGGTGCGACAAACCTGTCCTTGGCCGAAATCGGTGGTTATGTTGGTGGCCGTGATCATGCCACAGTTGTCTATGCCATCGCCCAGATTGAAAAGCAAAAGCAGGGTGATTTGGTCCTGGCGGCACAAATCAATCAGATGGTTGCAGAATACAAATAATGAACGCCCGTCCGGGCGTTTTCTTATGCAAAAAAATCCATTGGGGTTGAACGCAAAATATGCTATAATTATTGGGATAGGATAGACAAGAGAGATGAGAAAATACTGTTCCATTGTATTTGCGTTTGTGATTGGCATTGTTTCCAATGCGCCGGTTCATGCCGCTGGGACGTGCGCCAAGAGTGTGACCAGAAATGCATACATGGATGAATATTTGTGGGTGGACAGTGCAGGGTATGAATTCTGTGCAACTGGTGGGGTGCGTCCGGCAAATGATACAAATAAAAAATGTTATGATTGTAATAATCCAGGAACAACGTCAAAAATTAACGGGTGCGAAGTAAAAAATCCTGGCGATAAAGTTTGGCTGCCATTTGGTGGTGCAGTTGGGGGGGCAACCACCCAGGGGGCTGATTCATTTGTTTTTGAATGTACAAATGAAAATTCTGACGACGGACAAACCAGCCATAAATGGAAAGCTAAAAAAGTCGTGGTAACGTGTCCAGATGTTGGAACAAATGAAAAAAGTTCTGGCATAACGCAATATGATAAAGAAAAAAACACTGCTGAAAAAACAGTTGAGTTGTTTTATAATTCGGACCAGGATGTATATTGCCAGAAACAGCCAGAGAAAAAGAATCTGTATTCTGTGACAATGACGGGCGATAATTCCCAGACGATTGCCACAATGCAAAGTGCGTCGCGTTTGAAAATTAAACGCGCCTGGACACGGTTGAACGCGATGTCCGATGATTTCAAGGTGTCTGTGTGGCGCGATAAGCAGGGGAACTTTAACACTGCACGTTTGGCATCTGATTCCATTGCAGCGGTTGTGCTGGGGACAACGGGCGCGTTGGTGACCAGTCATATTGTAAAAAAGAATCAACTGTCCAGCGGTTTAGATGATATTCAGTGCACTGTTGGTGGCCAGGTTGTAGCCAGTTTCGGTGATGAGTTCAGCATAGGTATACAATAAAAAACGTGGCATTGCCCCGTTTTTATTATAGTGTAAAGAGTAATCTTTGTGTGCGCAATGCAATGCATCCATCAGGTGGTGCGTCAGACAAATAAGTCTTTGACGAATTGTGCATGTTCTGTAATAAAGCGGAAACGAAATTCTGGTTTACGTCCCATCAGTTCGGAAACAATCGTGCGCGTTTTTTCGGTGTCTTCTATGCCATCGTCGGTGCGTGGTGGTAATTCAACGCGAATTAAACGACGTGTCTTGGGTGACATGGTTGTTTCCTTTAACTGGTTCGGCATCATTTCGCCCAGACCTTTGAATCGGGAAATTTCCACCTTTTTATTTTTATATTTGCCGTTTTTCAGCGCGTCTAGTTCTTCGTCACTGTCCACATAGAACGATTCGGTGCCACATGTAAATTTATACAGCGGCGGACACGATAAATACAAATGACCACCATAAATCAGTTGCGGCATATGCTGATAGAAAAACGCCATCAACAGCGATGCAATATGACTGCCGTCAACGTCGGCATCGGTCATGACGATAATTTTTTCATAACGCAGTTTGGATTCATCCCAATCCTTGGCGGTGCCGGCACCAATAATATCAATCAGTTCGTTTAATTCCTTGTTCGCGCCAAAACGTTCGTCGGAATTAGAGATAACATTCAAAACCTTGCCACGCAGGGGCATAATCGCCTGGGTTGCGCGGTCGCGTGCCTGTTTCGCGGTTCCGCCAGCTGATTCACCCTCTACTATAAATAATTCCGTTCCTTCTATGCCGTGCTTGGAACAGTCGGCCAGTTTTGCCGGCATACGGGCGCGTTTTGTCGGGGTCTTGCGTGCAATATCCTTGACCTGTTTGGTCTTGATACGGGCGTTTGCCAGATTTACGATAAAGTCCAACAATGCGTTTGCCGTTTTTGGGTCCGAAGCCAGGAATATTTCCCATGGGTCACGTAATGCAGCCTCGGTATAACGGGCAATTTCAGGGTTAGATAATTTCTCTTTGGTTTGGCCCAGGAATTGGGGCGTTTTATAAAATACGGATACAATTGCCGCGACCGAATCGAACACGTCGTCGCCAATGATTGTTGCGGCGGCCTTGTTATTTACTTTTTCGCCGTATGCCTTTATCCCCTTGGTAATTGCGGCCTTGAACCCAGTTTCGTGTGTGCCACCGTCAATTGTTGCAATCGTATTGCAGTATGATGCAAAAAATCCATCGTCAGATGCCGCGCCGTTTTCGTCGGTCAATACCGTCAATGCCCATTCTACGCGGCCAGAATCATCAGGAAAATCAACACTGCCACTGAAAATTTTTGGTAAAATGCGCGGTTTGTCGCGGGTCTTTTCGTCCAGAAAATCTGCGACACCGCCCGGGTAATAAAATGTTGTGTCAGCTGGAATCTGCATATCATCAGTCAACAGGTCTGGATTGCAGTGCCAGTCAATTTTTACCCCACGTGACAAGAAAGATTTTGCACGCGCCATACGATATATTTTTATCGGCTTGAATACGGCGTTTGCACCGAAAATTTCATCATCAATAGTAAAGCGGATTTTTGTCCCGTGGGCCTTGGTCGCGTTGCCACGCGTTATTGGCGATGTGACCTTGCCACGTGAAAACGTCTGTTGCCATTCGTATCCGTCACGGGAAATCGTTACAATCATTTCAGACGACAGGGCGTTGACAACCGCACTGCCGACGCCGTGCAGACCGCCACTGGTTTTATAAACATTATTATTAAACTTGCCCCCAGAATGCAGGGTGGTCAAAATAACCTCTAATGCGGATTTGCCTGGATATTTTGGGTGTTCGTCAACCGGGATACCGCGACCGTCATCGGTAATTTCAATTGTCTTGGCGTCAATTAGATTCACTGTGATTTTCTTGGCAAAGCCGGCCACGGCCTCGTCAATGGAGTTATCCATAATCTCTATCGGCAGGTGGTGCCACGCCTTTTCATCGGTGCCCCCAATATACATACCAGGGCGCAGGCGAACGGGTTCCAATCCTTCTAGTACTTGAATATCTGATGCATCATATGTGTGTGTATTATTTTCTGTCATAGCACCGTATTATTAGCGCAAAAATTCATTTTTCGCAAGCGAAACAGTTTTCAGGACTTGAATTTTCTATTGTGGGCCTTATATATCAATCAACGAAAAATAGATAGGCCTAATATTATGAATAAAAATCCATACGAAGTTTTGGGCGTCGCGCGTGATGCGTCGGACGCTGACATTAAAAAGGCATACCATAAATTGGTTATGCAATATCACCCTGATAAAAATCCTGGTGATAAATCTGCTGAAGAGAAATTCAAAGAAATAAACAACGCCTTTGATATTCTGAAAGACCCACAAAAGCGTGCGGCATATGACCGATTCGGTGATGCGGCGTTCGCAGGGGGAAATGGCGCGTCGGCAGGTGCCGGTTTTGGTGGTAATCCGTTCGGTAATGGCGCATTTCATTTTGATATGGGCGGTGGCGCCGGCATGGACGATATATTGCGCGAGGCAATGCGCGGATTCGGATTTGGTGACTTTGGTGCCACGCGTGGCGAACAACAAAATCGCGGTCGTGATTTGTTGGACGATGTTACAATATCACTGCGTGATGCATATTTTGGCACAACGCATACGGTAAAGTTTTCCAGCAATGTGACGTGTGAAAAATGTGGCGGCAATGGCACCGCCGATGGCAAGCCGGCACCAGTATGTAAAACGTGTGGCGGTTCGGGATATGTTCACACGCGCCAGGGATTTTTTGCCATGGAAACCCCGTGCCCTGATTGTGGTGGTCTGGGGCGCAAGATTGATAAAAAATGCACTGCCTGTGATGGAACGGGGACGGTGCATAAATCCAGAACACTGGACGTAAAGATTCCGGCCGGCATTGATGATGGCACACGTCTGCGTCTGGCAGGTCAGGGCGAGGCTGCGTCAAACGGTGGCACGCCGGGCGATTTCTATTTGGATATTCATATTGCACCTGATGCGCGTTTTGAACGCGTCGGGGCAGATTTGGTTTCACGGATTGATGTGCCGTTCACAACCCTGGCCCTGGGGGGCGAGATAGAGGTTGATACCATTGATGACAAGAAACTGTCGGTCAAGGTTCCGTCAGGCACCCAGGTTGGTGAAAAACTGCGTGTTCGTGGTCACGGTATGCCCACAGGTCGCAGCAACAGTTTTGGTGATTTATATATTTTGGTTGGGGTGCAAATTCCAACAAAGTTGACCGAAAAACAAAAGAAAATTTTGGCCGAATTTGCAGAAACAAAACAGGCCAAAAAAGGGTGGTTCTAAAAAACGCGCTATATGCAGGAAACGGTGCATATAGCGCATTTTTTTTACGATAAAAATACCGGCAAGTTTGCCGGTATTTTAATTATTTAATTTTCTTTAATTTTTCTGCAAATGTGCGTGTGTATTGTCCGGCACTAAACAGGGACGCGCCCAGCGAAATCCACAGTCCCCACATGCCAATCTGGGGCAAGATGTAAATCGCATATACGAATACGCGGCTGGTCGTTTGTGGGGTGACCAATGAACCGATTGCGAACACGCCCAAGAAAGCAGCGATTGTAATCATCTGGAACGTTGTCTTTATTTTGCCCAGTGAAAAACGCGCCTTGGGAACGGGCATTTCTATTTTCTGGGTGCCCAAGAATTCGCGCAGGCCGCTGACATACAATTCGCGTGCAATCATCAATATGATAGGAACGACAACAAACCATACTGGCATCATTACCGCCAACATAATCAATGTGTTGCAAACCAGTAACTTGTCGCCAATGTGATCCATCACGCCGCCCAGTTTGCTGCACACATCATATTTACGTGCCAGGTATCCATCAAACCAATCGGATACTGCTGCCAATACATACAGGATAAATGTTGTCTTGTACATACCGAACATGATTGTTGGAATTATCGCAAATGCCGCCGCGATGCGGAATGCTGATAAAAAGTTTACAAAGAATTTCATGTTTTACTCCTTTTTCTTATAAATCATGAATACGCATATTATACCACCCCAGAATGGAAATATGCATAAATTTTTTCAGCAGCACTTTGTCCCAGTCCTGGCACGCGTAACAATGCTGGCATGTCTGCATCTGATATTGCACGAACCGAACCAAAATGTGTCAACAGGGCATGTTTGCGCTTTGGACCAATATCCTCGATATCATCTAAGACCGATGATGTCATTTTCTTGGCACGCACTGTGCGGTGGTATGTTATTACGAAACGGTGGGCTTCGTCCCGAACTGCGCGTAATAACAGAAACAATTTTGAATCTTTGGGGACGTTACGATTGACGGTGCCGTCGGGCATAATGAAATGTTCGTCCCCGTTGCGAACCTCGCCCTTGGTGACACCAAGAATTGGAATATTAGGTGCGACGTGGTGCGCGATTCGCCACTGGGCCATACCACCGTCAACAATTATCAAATCTAGATTGTTTTTTTTGTTCGCGCGTGCAACAAATTCAGCCATCATTGCAATATCATTTCCGGCTGCTGCGGCATTGCGTAATTTAAAGTGTCTGTATCCTGTTTTTATAAACCCATCATGACCAAATGTAATCATTGCGCCAACCGCATTTCGCCCGAATAAATGCGAGTTATCAAATACCCCCGCCATGGATATTTTTAGACCTAAAAAATTTTCCAAATCATCGGTTGCATTTGCCCAGTCAAAATCTGCGCTATGTGCACGTTTGCGCTGTATACCGCGATTTGACGTGTGTGTCAATTCGGCGATTTTATCACGCAGCGCAGCAGCCGATTCAAATTCCATTGCAGCAGAACATTTTTGCATTTGTTGCGTTAAATCGGCGATGATTGGTTCGCTGTCACCGGTCAGAATTCGACGCGCCAGGCTGACGCGTGTGTTATAGTCTGATTGTGGTAAAACGCACGGCGCACTGCATCGACCAATTTGGTGTAACAAACATGGACGCACGCGATTGCGCATAAACGTGTCGGTGCATGTTCGAATCTGGCACACTTTTTGAATTGTTTTAATAGTTTCGTTCAATGCACCAACCGATGGATATGGGCCGTATACGTCACGCCGCTGGGATATTTTGCCACGAAATTTTAGCAGGCGTGGAAATTCAGAATTAGTCAATGCCAGCATCGGGTACATTTTCCCATCGGTCAGCATAATATTGTATTTCGGTCGCAGCGTTTTAATCAATTCCTGTTCGCGTATCAGCGCGTCCGATTCGGTCGGAACGATTTCCCAATCAACGCGCGTAACCAGACTGCGCATGACCTGTTTGTGTAATTCCAGTTTTGACACGTCCACGTATTGTCGTAAGCGATTGGCCAAATTCTTGGCCTTGCCAACGTATAGCAACGCACCATCGGTGTCATACATTTTATAGACGCCGGGGGCGTTAGGACTGTTTTCAATTAAATCAGAAAATTGAATATTCATACTAATTATGATAAAATAAAAAAAACAAATAGCAAATAGGGGATATGAAAATGAGACAAGAATCTGGTCGTTCAATGATTGAAATGTTGGGCGTATTGGCAATTATGGGGGTTATTACCGTCGGTGCGATTGGTATGATTTCAACCGCGATGCGGACCCAGAAACGTAATGCAGTCAATGACGAAGTGGTCCAGATGGTGACCCAGGTTCGCACGTTGCTGGGGGAATTTGACGATTATTCACACATCAACAATTCAACAATATTTGGTGCAATTGGTATGACGAACAAAAACCCATATGGCGGGACGTACGCATTAGCGGTTGATCCGGCCAATTCACGACAATTCGTTGTTTCAATTGATGGTCTGTCGCAATCAGATTGTGAATATTTTGTGACCAAAGCATGGTCTGATTCGGTTGGGTATGTGTCGTCTAATGGTAAACAGGGTGGGGCGGTCGGCGATTGTAACCGTGCTGGCGCGACAAACAGTGTCCAGATAACATACGGTGAATAACGGGCGTTTGTAAATGGCAGATGTAATCACAGTTCCCCAGACCGAAGATGGCGTGCGTTTGTTGCGCTGGTTTTTGCGCAAGTTTCCGTCCATGCCCCAGCGCGAGTTTTATCGGCTGTGTCGTGGGGGACAAATACGCGTTAATTCACGCCGCGTCCAAGGTCAGGAATTTTTACGTGCCGGTGATGCCGTGCGCGTGCCACCAACGATTGCCAGCTATGCAGCGCGGGTCAAGAAAACAGAAAGTGGCGATAATTTCACCATGAGTGACCTGGAAGAATTACGCAAATGTATAATCCACAGTGACAATGATATAGTTGTTTTTAACAAACCTGCTGGCCTGGCGGTTCAGGGGGGCAGTGGAATTCGTAAATCTGTGGATAAAATGGCGGCGGCGTTGTTCCCGTATGACAAGATTTCATTGGTTCACCGTTTGGACCGTGAAACATCAGGTCTGTTAGTGGTAGCGAAAAATTTACATGCGGCACAAAATTTGGCAACTGCGTTTCAGGCAAAAACAGCCCACAAGGAATATTTGGCATTGTTAAATGGTGATGTAAAGCCGCCACGTGGGACAATTGACGATTATATGATACGGGGCCAGGTTTTTGACACGCCGGCACGTGTAAATAATGGGACGGGGCAACGTCCGCAACGTGCAATCACAGAATACCAGGTGTTAGCAACCGCAGGCGAACACTTGTCATGGGTTATGTTTTCGCCGAAAACCGGTCGGACGCATCAATTGCGTGTGCACAGTGCACATGTGTTAAATGCACCGATTGTAGGCGATGCATTGTATGGCGCTGGGCGCAGCGCACCGGATGCGCTGGGGGGCGTGATGGCGACAAACAATTTGTTTTTGTTTGCGTATCAGTTGACGTTTCAGCATCCGACAACAGGCCGTATGATGACCTTTCATGCGACGCCGCCGGCTTTTATGATACAGGTTATGGAATTTTTTGAATTCCAATTACCATAATTCTGTGTGTGTGGGGGCAGAAGTGAAAACCAGAAGAAAAAGAAAATTTTTAATGATTGCACGCGTTATCGTCCTGTTCTTTGGTGGGATGTTGGTCGCGTTCTTTATCGCACTCAGCCAGGTAAATTTGGAAACATTGCGTGGGAATGTTTTGTCTATATTGCGCAATGCGACTGGTATGCCGGTTGAAATTGCGGGCGATGTATCGTGGAAATTTTCACTGCGACCACGTATAGAATTAAACCAGGTACGCGTGCCAAATGCTGAATGGGCAAAGCATAAATATGCGTTTAGTGCCGAAAAGATAGATGTCACATTGGATTTGTTGTCACTGTTCCGGCCAATGCCGACGATTCAAAATGTTAAAATTTATGATGCAGATGTTTGTTTGGAAAAAAATACCGCCGGTGAGTATTCAGTCGTGATGAATCAAAAGAAAATAGAAGAAGAGCCCAAAGATGATTCTGACACGGGACCAAAGAAATTCCCGTTCGAAGATCCGGGCCTGGGCGGGGTAGAGGTGCGCAATCTGACCGCACATGTGTTTGATAAAAAATATTCACTGGCGGATTTTTCATTACGCTATGTTCCGCGTGATGATACGCGTGAATACACAGGGTGGATAAAAAATGGTGATGATGTTTTTCCATTTATATTGTCATACTATGAATATAACGCCGAACGGCGTGTGTATCCATTACGTGTTGCTTTTTCAACAGGCGGGGATGCGCTGATTGCAGATATTGCACTGGAAGGAACCAGCCACGCCCCGATTGATTTTGTTATCAAGGGCGATATTCCTGATGTGTCGGCGGTGGGACGGTTGTTGCAATTGGATTTGACCCAGATTCCGACAATGCGCGTGAATATTTCCGGCGGCCTGGACCGCACAAAGCTGACGTTGCGCAAGTCATCATTTTCGGTTCGTGGGAACGAGGTGCGTCTTTCGGGCAGTGTAGATTGGGGACGCCCTCGCATCGCGATAAAGGCGAATGTTGAATCAAAGTCCATCAATCTGACCCAGGTATTTCCAGAATGGTACCAGGGGACATGGGTGCGTCCGAAACGCGATTTGAATGTGTTTAAAGATACCCCATTGTTTGGTAAAGAATTGCGTAATTTTAACATAAATCTGAATGCTAAAATCGGTAAATTGGTTGTGTATCGCGACCTGGCTATCAGTGATATTGATGTGCATGCAAAATTAACTGATGGGGTTGCGCGTGTTGAAGGCGATGTTTCAATGGGGGGGGGCAAAATCACAATTGGTGCGGACGCTAATATTGATGGCGATGGACGTTATTTTGCGACCGCCGCAGTACGTGGACGTGATATCAGGGTGGGGGAAATATTGACCCAGGTTCGTGAAACAGACCTGTTGTCGGATTTGCCAACAAATATTGACGTGTATTTACAGGGAAATGGGACAACGTTGTCTGAATTGATGGCAACTGCGACTGGTCCAGTCCAGGTAAAATCGTCGGGTGCGGGGTATGCGCATTCAGCGTTGGTTGCATACATGTATGGAACCGATTTCTTGACCACGTTGCGTCACAGCGTCCAGGATATGTTTCGGTCCGAAAAAAAATACAATCAAATGAAGATTTCGTGCGTAGCGTTGAACACAAAATTCCGTGATGGTGTTGCCGAAACGCAACAGGGGGTCGCAGTTGAAACAAATGCGATAAACCTGCGGCTGGCTGGCAGTTTAAACCTGGGCAAAGAAAAGTTAAAGATGGCATTGACGACGGTGCCGGTGCGTGGTATTAAACTGTCGCTGACTGGAAATGTTGTGAATTCTATTGAAATAACAGGAAATTTGGCGGAACCTGATATAAAAATCAGTGGCGCGGCGGTCGCTGGCAAGGTTGCATCGGCAACGGGATTGGGGTTGCTGTTGGCACCATTTACTGGTGGAATTGGTCTGGTTGCAGGTGCGGGGGTAGGATTGTTGGCCGGAGACCTGTTAGAAAACTGGTTAGCAGATGAACATCCATGCGAAACGGCGATGACGCGTGGTGCCCCCCCAATGCGTGATGACCCAGGTTGGTTGAATATACCAGTTGCAGATTTGGAAAAAACTGTTATAACATCAATGCAACAGGTTACAGAAGAACAAAACGAGTAACACAAAATCATAAGGAGATAAAAATGTTTAATTGGCTGGGGTTAATTCAAATTCTTATAATTGCGATCTTTGTATGGCTATTTTACAGAAGTTTTATTCAAAATACATCATCTGAACGACTGGTCCGTGGTTTATTAGGGTTGGCGGCATTGTGGTTTACTAGTTTTGTTTTAACGTGGGCGCATTTGGATTTGTTGGGTGGATTCTTGCATTGGACAGCATTGTTTTTATCGCTGGGGCTGATTGTTATATTTCAACCAGAGTTGCGCAAGTTTATGGCACTGATGGGAAATATAGAAGGCTGGACACGCATGTTCCGCAAGGGTGGTGTTACAACCAAGGATACACGCAGTCTGGACGCAATTTGCAGTGCTGTTGAATATATGTCGGCCAAGCATACTGGTGCGTTGATTGTATTCCCAACAACATTGGACGAGAGTGCCATTGAAAAAAAAGGTGTTCGCATTGATGCAGTTATTACCAGTGAATTATTGTTGACGATATTTTTTAATAAAACGCCATTACATGACGGTGCGGTTATTATTGAAAATGGACGTATTGCGTATGCTGGCGGTATTTTACCGTTGTCGCAAAATAACCTGAATTGGAAATATGGCACACGTCATCGTGCGGCGTTGGGACTGTCCGAAGTATCAAGTGCGATTGTTCTGGTCGTATCCGAAGAAAGTGGTGATATTTCTGTCGCCGAAAAGGGCAAGTTCACCAAATACGATGATATGAAAAAATTACGCACAAAATTATCAAAAGTTATGGAAAAACAATAAGTTGTATTCGTAATTGTTTGAACTGGTCATCGTTTGGTGACCGGTTTTTTATTTTTTCTGATTTGTGCGTGTGGGGTGGCGTATTTGCTCTTGCACCGAATCGGCATTTTTTGGTAAAATCAGATAAAAGAATGTGGGAAACCATAAATATCTTAGGAGCAAAATAATGGAATTTTCGGTATTTCGTCAGGTTTTAATACGTGCGCTGGGGCATATGCAGTCCATCGTGGAAAAGCGCGCGACATTGCCGATATTGATGAATGTTAAATTAGAGGTTGCTGATGATTTAATCTTGTCGGCGACAAACGTTGATTTGGAATTGGTTGAGCATGTGGCGGCTGATATTACGTTGGGTGGCAAGACAACTGTTCCAGTCCAAATGTTATACGATATTGTGCGCAAATTGCCAGATGATGCCGAAATCACATTCAAACAGGCGGGCGATCAATTGGTTGTATCTAGTGGACGTGCGGTATTCCGTTTGCCGACATTGCCAGCGGAAAATTTCCCGGCCATGGCGGGCAGTAATCTTACCACAAAATTCCAGATGACGACGGGCGATTTGGCGCACCTGATAAACCAGACTAAGTTTGCAATCCCAACCGACGATGTTCGGTATCATTTGGGTGGCATTTATTTCCATATTTCCGACGAAGGCAAAGAAAAAATGCTGACGGCGGTCGCGACTGATGCCCAGCGTATGGCCTTGTGCGCGATGCCGGCCCCAGCTGGCAGTGTGGAAATGCCAGCGGTAATTTTACCGCGTCGCGTTATAGGCGAATTGTCCAAGTTGTTGGAAGATGCCACTGTTGATGACGTTACGGTTGAATTGTCTGATACCAAGGCACGTTTTACCGTTGGTGCCGCAATTTTGACCAGCAAATTGGTTGATGCCCAGTATCCAAACTATCGCGTTGTTATACCTAAGGGGAATGACAAGATTGCAATCTTGGACAGAAAGCAGTTCTTGAATGCAGTTGATTTGGTTTCTGTGGCCAGTGTTGATAAAACAAAATCTGTCCAGTTGACATATTCTATGAACAAACTGGTTGTGAATGCGTCCAGCCCAGATGCTGGAACGGCGACCCAGGAATTGGATATTGAATATAATGGTGATGCGTCATTTACTGTTACGTTCAATGTAAAATTCTTGATGGACGTCGCAGGCCAGGTCGAAGGTGAAAAATTCCAGATGGAAATGCAAGACCCGTTGTCACCAACGATTATTAAATCAACGGATAAAAATACAGATGCATTATTCATCTTGATGCCAATGAGAATGTAGTTAAAACAAGAAACGCCCTGTTGGGGCGTTTTTTATTAGCCGATTCGTTTGCAATGATATTTTTTTCTGATAAAATTGGCCGGATTTAGAAAAAGGATGAGTATGACGATAGCAGGAATTGCGCCTGGGAAATTGCCCCCGAAAAAGATGAATGCAATTATAGAAGTTCCAGAAAATGGATTTGTAAAATACGAAATTGATAAAGAAACTGGACTGCCTCGGGTGGACAGAATCTTGCACGCCCCAATGGCGTATCCAGCAAACTATGGATATTTTCCAGGAACACTGGGCGACGACGGTGACCCGTTGGATTGTGTGGTTGTTTGTAATGCGCCACTGCGTCCCGGCGTTTTAATAGAGGTTCGTCCAATCGGCGCCCTGATTATGGAAGACCAGGCCGGTGGCGATGAAAAAATTATCTGTGTTCCGTTGGATAGAATAGACCCATATTATACAGCCACGGAATATATTGAACAGTTGCCGGAAATATTACGTTCAAAGATTGAATACTTCTTCCAGCACTACAAGGATTTGCAACCAAATTCTTGGTCCAAGGTGTCTGGGTGGGCAAATCGTGACGCGGCCGACAAACTGATTATGGAAAGCATAGACAGGTATTGGGCAAACAAGCGTAATTCATAATAAAAGCCTTGCAACTGGCTGGTTGCATTTTTATAATTCATAAAAAATCAAAGAGGTGAAAACAATGGCATCATATATTGCAAACGATATGCGCGTGGGTTGGGTGATTTCGCACAATGGCCGCCGTTATTCTGTGACATCTATTACCAAGGTCAAACCGGGCAAGGGTGGTGCCTTTGTTCAGGCCGATTTGCGTGATATTGATTCTGGGAACAAGGGGGGCGATCGCTGGCGTGCCGAAGACAAGGTTGAAAAACTGATGGTCGAAGATTTTGAATGCCAGTATTTATACTCTGATGGCACAGACGCATTCTTTATGAATCTGTCAGATTATGAACAGTTCACAATGCCCGTTGAATCGTTGGGTGACCAAATGAAATTCTTGGCCCCTGAAATGAACGTCAAGGCGAATTTTGTAGAAGGCAAACCTGTATCAATCTCGTTGCCAAAAACAGTTGTCGCCACAGTTGAAGAAACCGAACCTGCGTTAAAGGGTCAGACCGCGTCTAGCAGTGGTGGTAAACCGGCCGTTTTAGACAATGGTATTCGCGTCCAGGTTCCATTGTTTGTCGAAGCCGGCGAAAAAATCGTGGTCAATACTGAAACCCTGGAATACGTTGAACGCGCCAAATAAATTATAATGGCACATCTGTGCGCGGTGTGTTCTGCTCGTGTACGTTTTGTACACTTCGCAAACCACACTACGCACATCTGCACCGTTCTAATTTATTTATAGATATGACACATCTGTGCACGGCGTGGCGGCGGCTCGTGTATGTTTAATACACTTCGCCTTCGTCACACCCACCATCTGCACCGTTCTAATTTATTTGAAATTATCGTTCCAAATTTTTTGTAAATCAGAATTCATATCTGGGCCCTGGGTCAGGATTGATACTGGTGGGGTAAAGAAATTTTTTGCGGCACGGGTGATGTCGGCTGCGGTTATTTTATCGCTTATTTGCATTTCGCCCACCAGGTCATACACCGTGCCATATTGATGCCAGTGTTCCATCAGTTTCCCGCAACGTTTTGACGCCGATTCCATAATGTCGGTAAATTGTAATTTCATCAGCATACGCAGCCGCGCAACGTCGTCATCGGTAATTTCTGGGTTCTGTTGCGCACTGGCACATTCGTGCGCGAGTGTTGCAATGATCGTGTCAATATTTTGCGGGCTGGTTGATGTGTTGATTGTGTGTGCTGATACAGTTGCACGCTCCATGCGCGCAGTGGATATGCCGTATGCCATACCCAGTTTATTGCGAATAATTTCGTGCAGTTTTTTGCTAAATAAAAAACTGAATCTGTTTATGGCCAGTGTTTGGGTTCTATGTTCTAAATCATTTGGGATTCTATTTTCAAATGCGATGCGCAGTTGGATATTTGGTTGTTCGTTTTTTAAATTGTGCGCAATGATTGGTGTAATTTTTTGTTGTGTGTGCGGCACCAGGAATGACGGAATCCATCCGAACAATTGTTCCAGTTTTTGTAATGTTTTTTCTGGGTCGCTGAGTTTTCCAGATATACAAATTGTCATATTTTGCGCAGACAAGATTTTATGCAAATAATTCATCAATTGTTCGCGCGAAAATGATTTTATTGTATCTGGGGTCCCCAGAATATTATGTGCGCCAAATAATTTTTCATTGGAAAATATGCTAAACGCGGCCGCACTGTCCATTGTTTTGCGTCTGTATTCGTCCAGAATTACACCGCGTTCAATTTCAATCTTGTGCGGGTCAAACAGGGAATCGCGCAATTGTTCTGAAAACAGCCCCAGCAGTTTATCCAGATTTTCGGCCAGCACGCGCCCAAACAAACACATCTTGTCGTATGTTGTTCCGGCATTGCGCACACCGCCAATAGATATGGGAATATTGGTTGTGTTGTCCATTGTGTCTGGGTGTTGGTGCGTTCCCTTGGACAGCATGTGTTCAACAAAGTGCGTTATGCCGAATTCTGATGCGTCGGATTCGTCCGTGGCCCCAGAGTGTATTGCGATTTCGACGCATGCGGTTGCGATATCAAAATCGTCCAGAATAACATTCAGGCCATTTGATAATTTATGTATGCGTGGTGCAAATTTCATTTTATGCCTTTATAACTTATTATCAGACCCCATTATGCGATTGATTTCATCTATGCAGTTATCATAGATATTCTGGCGGGCGGGTTTCAGAAAATCGCGTGGGTTGAACATTTCTGGGTGACGGGCCAATGCCGCGCGAACGCCGGCGGTGAACGCCAGACGGGAATCACTGTCCACGTTTATTTTACAGATGTTCATTTTTGTTGCTGTGCGCAGTTGCTGTGTGTCAATCCCCAATGCACCAGATAACGCACCGCCGAATTCATTTATGGTTTTGACAAAGTGTTGCGGAATACTGCTTGCCCCGTGCAAGACCAGTGGAAATTCTGGTAATCGTTTGGCGATTTCGTCCAGTATGTCCAGACGCAACTGTTCGTTTTCGCTCTTGCGTTTATATGCGCCGTGACTGGTCCCGATGGCGATGGCCAATGAATCAATTCCGGTTGCGTTCACAAACTTTACAACATCGTTGGGGTTGGTATAACTGGAATGGTCGGAAAATGTGTTTTCATCTTCTATGCCTGATATAGTTCCCAGTTCGGCTTCGGTGGTGGCGTCATATTTGTGTGCCAGTTCGGCAACGCGTCGTGACTGTTCTACGTTTTCGTCAAACGGCAATTTGCTGGCGTCAATCATCACAGATGAAAATCCCAGTTCCAATGCGGCGCGACATGCGTCAAAACTGGAACCGTGGTCCAGGTGCAGTGTTATGCGTTCGTCTGGGTGGATATTTGCGCCACGTATCATTCCCATCAGCATATCGCCACCCATAAATTTTAGTGCGGATTCTGATACGGCCAGGATAACTGGGCTGTGCGCGTCGCGCACCGCAGATAAAATAGCCTGTAATGTTTCCATGTTATAAAAATTAAATGCCGGCACCGCATACTGGCGACGGATTGCATCGGCAAATGTCGCGCGTGTGTTGACCAGTCCAAATTCAGAATATTTCATAATGTGCTTTCCTTGGATTTTTCGTGATGATTATATCATATTTGTAGTAAATGCGCCCGTGGAAAATTTATAGCAAGGTTTGACAACAGATGATTTTGTGCAATAATAAAATCACGAATCGGGGGCTGGACAGAGAGTGCAGATAAAAACCGCAAAGGGTGCGATATGAAAAAAATTTTGGTTTCTGTTTTAGCGTTGTCGGCATTGGCAGCATGCAGCAGTTATGATTATTACAAGGGTGGCGTTCGCTATACCCAAGAAGGCGAAGATTGCATTTACACAATGGGCGAAAACGGTCATCGTTTCAGCAATGATATTTATGATATGAACAACGGTAAAAAAATTGTCTATCGCAATACGCGTTGTGCGGATTTGTATGCCCGTGATAACCTGGGTCAGGCACCACGTCACGATCGCCAGGTTATTGTTCCTGCTGCGCGCGAGGTTGTGGACGCCCCGTCCTGTGGTTGCAAGACATGTAATCAGCCGGTTTTAAAGCGTCGTTATATAATTGTTTCTCAGTAAAAAAATGCGCCAATGGCGCATTTTTTTTGTATAAAAAGTGTGGGGTGTATAATACGCCAGTGCATATTTGTATGTTATTTTTATGTTTGAAAGGTGGGGGGAATTATGGTAAAATTAGTGTATCAAAGGAAGTAAAGGGGTTTCGTATGAAAAAACTGATGAACAAATTTAATTTTGCGCTGATTGGTATTATGGCATCGGCACCAGCATTTGCGGCGACCGATGGTCTGTGCCAATTGATTACCCAAATGTATGATGTGTTCAAGACCTTGCGAACGCTAGCGTTTGTCGGTGCGGCATTTGTTATTGCCGGTTGGGCATGGGGGTATATCTCTAAGGGCGAGGTCAAAAAGGAAGACTTAAAAGACAAGGGTATTGGTATGCTGGTTGGTTTTGTTTTGCTGTTTGGTATCGGTGTTGTTTTGTCATTCTTTTTGAGTGAAAGCACCTTGCAGAGTATCGGTTGCCAACAACAAATTTTGGATTGGTAAATCATTGCGATATAAAAGTAAAACAGGCGACCAAATGGTTGCCTGTTTTTTTATGTTTATTTCTGTTCTTCGATATTGGCTAATGAAAATAATACAGACGATATCAGTGATTGGTATGGAACATGTTGCTGTTCGGCCAGTTGTTTAATTCGGTCCAAAATAGGACGTGGAATTCGCATGTTTATAACACAATCTGACTTATTAAAAGCGCGATACGCGGCATATTCACGCAGCAGTGATTCTATATTCATGATAAATAATTGCTGCATAACGTTTGGCATATACGAACTCCTATACTAACGACAATACTAACGTCTTTACAAATGACTATAACATTGTGTTGACGTTTGTCAATACAAATGTAAAGACTGTTGTGATTACTTCTGTAATGGCCGGTGTGTGGGCGATTGTATGGTTGGGTAATAAAGTGCGACACATATAATAGGTGTTTGATTTTTATGATTCTTGTGTGTAAAATTAAACGCGTATTTTATGGAAAGGAATTTTTATTATGTTCAAGAAGGTATTATTTGTATTTGTTGCGTGTGCGCTGGTGTTTTGCTCGGCCCGGGCTGAATTAAAGGTTGATATTATTGCTGGGGCGACAGAACCGATTTCAATCGCTGTGCAAAAGTTTGAAATCGTTGGTAATGCATCACCCAAGGATGCTGCAATGATACGTGATGTGGTTGAGCGTGATTTAAAATCAACGGGACTGTTTCGTATTGCTAATCATGACGCGTTCCCAGAATATGTAAAAATGGGTGATATGCCGGACTTTAAATTATGGGCAGCGATAAAGACCCAAGTGTTGGTTCAGGCTAAACTGGTTACGACAGGTGGGCAATATAAATTGGAATTCTATGTTTGGGATGTTGCTGGCAAAGAACAGATAGAGGCGCAATCGCTAATTTCGTCCAAAAAGTCAGCGCGACGTTTGGCACATATTATGGCTGATGCAATTTATGAACGGCTGACGGGCGAGGTTGGCTATTTTGACACTCAAATTGTATTTATTGCTGAAACAGGGCCAGTACATAACCGGACAAAGCGTATGGCCATAATGGACCAAGATGGATATGGAATGCGGTATTTGTCAGATGACAAGACGTTTGTTATGTCACCACATTTTTCGCCGAATATGCAAACAGTTGTATTTTTATCGTTCCGCAATGACGACCCAATGGTTTGGACGCTGGATTTGAATACCGGGGCGCAACGTCGTCTGGGGCAATTTGGTGGAATGAATTTTGCCCCGCGTTTCTCGCCTGATGGTTCGCGTATCGCATTGTCGTTGGTTAAAAATGGAATTACGCACATATATGAATATGATATTGAATCCAAACAGTTGCGCCAGTTAACATTTGGGCATTCATTGAATACCAGTCCGTCGTATTCGCCTGACGGTAAAAAAATGGTATTTAATTCAGACCGCAGTGGGAATCAACAGATTTGGGTTATGGATTTAGATACGTTAGAACCAACGCGCTTGACATATGGGGCGGGGCGGTATGCTACACCGGCGTGGTCGCCTGATGGTCAGTTTATTGCGTTCACAAAAATGGCAGATGACACGTTTTATATTGGCATTATGAATCCGCGGGGACGTAATGAAAAAATATTGGCTGGTGGCTGGTATATGGAAGCACCATCTTGGGCACCGGGCTCGCGTCGGGTGGTATATTATGAAACAGAAAAGGCCCTGGACGGTATTGAACGCATCAGCCATATTCGCAGTGTTGATATAACCGGACAAAATGTCTATGACATAGAATTGCCAGAAAGCGTCAATGGCGTTGAGCCGACGTGGTCGCCAAAATTACCGTAAAAATACGCCATTTGGCGCATTTTTAGAGCATAGATAATAGAGCATAGAGAATAGATGTTCAGGATAGTTTCGTTTTTGGTGGCTTTATTTGTTACTGGGGCGGCAAATGCTACGCCGGTTGTGGTGGATTATATCATTGATGGTGATACGTTTGCTGGACGGGTTACATTGGCAGATGATACAAAAATTACGGTGCGCATCCGTCTGATAAATGTTGATACGCCTGAAATTCACGGCGAGTGTGAATCTGAAATCAGGGCGGCATTCGCGGCCAAGGCGCGGTTGGCAGAATTATTGCCGATAGGGACCACGGTCGAATTGCAAGAAATCAAAGATGATAAATATCTGGGGCGGATTGATGCGCGCGTGTTAGATGTATTGGGGCGCGATGTAGGGAAAATACTGGTAAATGAAAAATTGGGCCGACCGTATAGTGGTGGTCGTCGTGATGGTTGGTGCAAATAAAGTTCAAATAAAAAAACACCGCCAAGTGGCGGTATTTTTTATGCGCTGTGACGGTTGATTGCGTCACGAATTTCGTCCAATGATGCATTGCATGGTAATATTGGTTCTATCCAAATATTTGCAGTGCCACCACGCATTCTGCCGTGTTTTGGCCAATACAAGCCCGCATCGGTACCGACTGGTAAAATTGGCAGTTTTAATTCGTGGGCCAAGAATAATAATCCACGGCGCAATTGTGGGCGCGTGCCAGGCTTTACACGGGTGCCTTCGGGAAAAATAATCAGTGTTTGTCCGTTCATAATTTTTTCGCCAACCGCATGGGCCAATTTTTTCATATTTGTTGCACCACGCGCACGATTTACCGGTTGCAGCCCCATACGCCAAAATGCCCAGCCATAAATTGGCAACCACATTATTTCACGCTTTACGATAAAAAATGAATTCGGAATATGGGTTGATAAAATCGCGATTTCCAGAATAGACATATGCTTTGCCGCGACAATTGCTTTGCCGTCCAGACGTGAATTTTCATTTGGTGCAACCGGGATACCATTTTCTTCGACCGGGGGATAATGAATTTCGTATTTTATTCCGACAATCAGTCGAGCCAGAACCAATACCCCACCAGCACAGGTGACCACCAGAAAATCGTTTAACGGTTTATATATCAGACCAATCAATATGATTGGTGACCAAGCGATATAATATACGGCTAATAAAAATTTAAATAAAATCGTTTTTAACATTTCACTGCATTCCCTTAATTTACGTTGTGTTTTTTACCCTTCCTTGATACCAAGCATAGTGGCAATGTATTTTACATACTCTATGGTCCAGCGTTCCAGACGGCGTGCCGGCGGCATTCCTGCTAATCGGGCAGGGCATGCAACGACCTCTACATTTGGTAACTCAGAACGCACCAAGTATGATGCGCGATTCATATGATCTTCGGTCGTTATTAAGACGATTCGGTCCAGGCCAGCACGCACGACAATGTCGTGAATCGCCCGTGCGTTTTGATACGTAGATTTAGATTCTGATTCAATTGTTACGCGACGGGTCATTTCATATGATGCGTCTGCGCCTACGCCGATAATATATAAATCTGCGTCAGGATAGGTTCGCAGCATTCGCATTGCAAATGGAATTCGACGCATGTCACCTGTCAGGACAAATATACTGTCGTCTGGCAATATCGTGCCGCACTGGGTCGGCGACATAGATTTAAACATTGTGCCGCCCAGCACAAATAATCCAAGAAACAACAAAGAAGGTGTTAGTAATTTCATCAGCGATTTAGTTATTTGCTAAAATTTTCAATGTTGTGCGACGTGTTATATAAATTGCAAATATCACTATTGCCACAGGTAACAGAGCCAATATTCCCCAGCCGGCCCCAGACAAACCAATCATCGCAATCAGTCCAACGCGGGCACCGTGTGCCACGCCTAAAATCATCAGCAATACCAATGCTGCGGCACAGAATCCGGCCACTGCCGCCATTACAGAAATTTTTGTAACGATAATTTGCATTTGACGTGCGACAAATGAATCGGTTGCACCAACCTGGTTTAATATTTCCAATTCGCGTTTATGCAACAGTGCAGTATTACGCGCAATATACGATATACATACCCCAATTGCGCCCAATACCATTGCCAAAATCAGTGCAGAAATCATAATCATATACCAACCTGCAGTGGTGGAATTTTTCAATGCAGCACTGTGTGATAAAAATCGTGCGTTGTTGCCGATTTGGCGACCGAACGTGTCTAAATCGGTCTTTGTTTTAAACTGAATTTCATACATCTGGGGCAGGTAATTTTTCAGTGCGTCACCCCCAGATGACATCCATGGACGCATTAAATCAGTCATTTGTTCGGATGTAATTTCGGTCACAGAAACTGTCTTGTCCGTGTTTTCGTTGATTATTTTTTTGACTGCCGCACTGTTATCAGAATTCATAACTTGGACTGTGGCAAACAGGTCCCACTGAGTATTCCAACGCATGACGCCAGTGCCAATAGACAGGCAAAGCCCAAACGCCAGAACTGCCAAAAATGTCAACAGTGACATAATTGCTGTCATAAAAATTGATTGGCTGCGAACCAGTGAAAATACAACAGGTGATTTCATTATGCGTTCCCAATATCGTCAAATTGTTTTGATAATTCGGTAAAATAGTTTTGTGGTTTTGGGCCCTTCCATATTTTTTTTATGTCTGGTTTGGTTTTTGCAATAGCCTCGGCGGGTTTGGTCGGGTGAGTGCCAAATCCAACGCGATGATTTTCAACATGGATTACTGGAAATTTATAGGTGTCCATCAGTTTTTTATTATGTGTGGCCAATATAATCGTTGTGCCAAACATTTTATTCATCTGAATAAACAATTCCATCAAGCGTGACGCGTTTTCGTCGTCCAGATTGCCTGTCGGTTCGTCGGCCAGTAATATTGATGGCTGGACAATAATGGCGCGCGCAACAGAAACACGTTGTTGTTGACCGCCGGATAATGACAGTGGATTCGCATCGGCATATTTGGCCAGCCCGACCCATTCCAAAACCTTTGGCACCAGTTTTTTTATTTGATTCTCGCCCATGCCACGCACGCGCAACGGCAGTGCGATATTGTCAAATACTGTCAGGTGTGACAGCAAGGAATATTCCTGGAACACGATTGCCATTTTATGACGCATGTGCGCAATGTCGTTGCGCGACATTTCATTTGTGACGCGGCCAAATAATTTAATTTGCCCGCGCAGCGGCTTGTGCAATTGGTAAATCAACCGCAGCAGTGTTGTCTTTCCTGCGCCCGATGCGCCAGATAAAAAATAGAACGCACCAGCACTGATGTTAAACGACACATCGGTCAAAACTTCGCTTTTATCGTCGTATGCAGCGGCCACATTTGCAAACGAAATTGCTGTATTATCTTCCATGGTATGAATCATAGTAAAAAAAATTTTTTCGGTCAAAAGAAAAAAAATGCGCCGTTGGCGCATTTTTTATTTCTGGTCAACAACCTTGGTTGTAGCATTTCTGTTTTTTGCCCAAATCTCTTCGCCAGAACCAGGATACTGTGGATTTTCCTTGCCGTAAGAAATTGTTTTAATACGTTCCGGCTCAATCCCGTCATGAATCAAGACATGTGCAGCATTTCCCGCACGTAATGCCCCCAGTGCTAAATTATATTCAGTTGAGCCACGTTCGTCACAGTGACCAGCCATAACGACATTTTTGTTGGGGTTTTTCTTCATATACAAGGCCTGGGATTTTAGATTTCTGCGTGCGGTGTCTGAAACCTCGGCTGAATCAAAGGCATAAAAAACCTTGTCGTCGTTGATGTTGCTGGGCACCTTGGTGCATGCAGCCACAGTTAAAATTGCAAAACCAATCAGAACCTTTTTCATTTAAATTCCTTTCTAATTTTATAAAACTATTACTAGTTGCTGATAATAATTTAGCAGAATTTGCAAAAAAATGTCAACAACTGTTTTTTATGTTTTGGAAAGCGAATCGAAATGTGATATACTATCTAGAAATTTAGGAGGATTTTTACCATGAAAAAACTGTTCACTTTATTTGTTGCATTGGGCATTACGACTGCGGCGTCTGCGGCCCCAAGTTATATAAAACCTGATGCCAAGGGCGGATATGATGTCACGTATAATTATACAGATAAGGCAAAAACAGGTTGGTACATTACTGGCCGTGCCGAGGTTAGTTTCTTGAATTGGAAAAATAAATATTCTACGGATGATGATTTTGCGGCGGTTGACCAGTATGGTTCTGATGAATATTCATTTGAACCTGTCTTTGGTGGCAGTTTGGCTGGCGGTTATCACTTTGGTTATTTCTGGCGTGGCGAGGCCGAAGCAGGATATATTGGTTATTTTAATGATAAAGACAGTGCGGCTGAATTTACAATGTCAATTCCGTATTTAACAGCAAATGCATATTATGACTTCACCAGTGGATTGTATGTTGGTGGTGGCTTGGGAATGGCGGTGCCGACAATGACAATTGATTCTGTCTTCTTTGATGGCAGTGACCGTAAAAAGACATCTATTGTTCCGATGGCGGCATTGATGTTTGGGTATGCCCAGAAATTGGACGACAACTTGGTTTTGGATATCCGCTATCGCTTGGCGGGCATGACGGGTATGAAACAGAAATTTGATTTTCAAGACAGATACGACGTCAATCACTGGTTCCAAAATAAAATTGACACAATTCTGGATAATTCTATTTCTGTTGGTATCAGATATGAATTTTAACTCAAAAAGGCATTGACCCCGATTCGCAAAATATGATAAACTAGGTATCAGTAGAGAGAGTTATGAAAAAAGACTTGAAAATATCAACGTGGGCAATCGTATGCGTGCTGTGTGCGGCGACTTCTGTGGCCAACGCGGCATCATCTGTGCGCAGCTTGGGGGGGGCTGGGACATATAACAGTGCAGCGGCTGCGTCAGGAAATAATAACAGTGGTGTGTCTGGTGTTCGTGGCGGCTCGCTGCGTGTTGCGCCGACGTCGGATAAATCATCAACGGGTTCGATAAATTCATCTGCAACGACGACTGATGGCCGTGTTGTCGCGGGGCCGCGTTTGTCGATTGGTAAGTATTTAGGTGGTGGTACATCTGTCAGTGGGGGCAGTTCGATTAAACGTCCGACAGGCGATACGTCGTCTGGTGGTTCTGGTGTTACCCCGGGCGAGGCGAGTGCCTTGCGTCGTGATATTGAAAACTTGAAAAATGCCGACGTTGCGCTGGGGGACAAGATTGACAGAAAACAGGACGTGCTGACACCGGCGTCTGATGGTTTTGTTGCGATTGATGAACGGACAAATGAAATCACGGTTGATATTGATCGGGTCAAGGATGCAATCGGCACAATTGCAGGGCAAGATGGGCGCGAGGTTATAATTGGTTCTAATGCCACAGACTTGCTGTGGAAATATGATGGTGATACTGCGTGGCAGAATTTGATTTCTAAATCAGAAATTATGGGGGCGCCTGGTGAGCGCGGTCCTCAGGGACCACAAGGTCCCATGGGACCCGAAGGTCCTCAGGGGCCAAAAGGCGATGGGGCGGACGTTGATTTGACGCCGTATGCAAAGACTGCGGATGTTAATGCAGGCCTGGCGTTAAAGGCAGATGTTTCTGCTATGAACAACGCGATTGCAAATGCAATTGCGTTGGCATTGGGCGAATATGCAAAAACGGTATATGTTGATGCCAAGTTAGCGGACAAACAGGATAAACTGTCTGATGCGCAAATTGCGGCAACGAATTCTGGTATCACTTCGACCGCGGTCGGTCAAATTGAAACAAATAAATCTGATATCGCGGCATTAAATACCGGCCTGGCGAAAAAGGCAAATTCTGACGATGTTTATGACAAAGCAGCGGTTGATGCAAAAATAGACGCGATTCCAGCCGGGGTCAAGGGGGACAAGGGGGACCCAGGTGAACAAGGTCCCCAGGGTATCCCGGGCGAGAAAGGTGAAAAAGGCGACACGGGGCCTGCTGGTCCCCAGGGTATCCAGGGTGAACCGGGGGCTACGGGTCCTGCTGGTCCTGCCGGTGAAAAGGGCGAGAAAGGTGATACTGGTCCTGCTGGTCCAGCTGGTGAAAAGGGCGAGAAAGGTGATACTGGCCCTGCTGGTCCTGCTGGTGAAAAGGGCGAAAAAGGCGATACTGGTCCTGCTGGTCCTGCCGGTGAAAAGGGCGAGAAAGGCGATACGGGTCCTGCTGGTCCAGCCGGTGAAAAGGGCGAGAAAGGTGATACTGGTCCCGCTGGTCCTGCCGGTGAAAAGGGCGAAAAAGGCGATACTGGTCCCGCTGGTCCTGCCGGTGAAAAGGGCGAGAAAGGTGATACTGGTCCCGCTGGTCCAGCCGGTGAAAAGGGCGAGAAGGGTGATACTGGTCCCCAGGGTCCCCAAGGTGAACAAGGTCCAGCCGGCGAGAAAGGTGACAAGGGTGATACCGGTCCCGCGGGTGTGGTTGCGGTTACCGGAACCGGTGACGCCAATGGTGTTGTAAATGGCATTACCTATGACGCGGCGACCCAGACGGTGACATATAACCGTGCGATGGTTGGCCTGGATAACATCAGTGCCGACGCGATTGACGATGTCCCGACGGCGGGTTCGAATAAACTGGTCCGTTCATCTGGCGTGCAAGATGCAATTGCTGAGGCTGCGCTGAATGGTGAAATTACTTTAAAGGGATACGCGACCGAAACATACGTTAATAATGCGGTTGCTGCCAAACAGGATAAATTAAACGACGAACAAATGGCGGCGGCGAATTCTGGTATCAACGCGACATTGGTTGACACGTATAACAATTATGGCACGACGATTGCCACGGCGGTTGCGACGGCGAACGACGCCAAAACAGATGCAGGCGAGGCGAAAAAAACGGCGGCAGGTAAGTTATCTGCGCCAGAAGGTAACGGAATGTTTCTGTATAATGGCAGCGGAAAACAGTGGACCGAGGTTAGTATTGTAGAATAAAGGGAAAACACCAACACGGAATTTGGACCAACATCACCGCCATAACGGGAAACGGGCCCAAGTAAAAAGGGAAAGAAAGGAAAGAACGATGAAAATAAAGAACATAGCATTTTCTGGATTTATGGCGGCGATAATGTTGTCGGCGGGTGCCACGGCGGCTAATGCCAAAATTGAAATCGCCAGTAGACAGTATGTTGATGACAAGGAAACAACCTTGAATACCAGCATAACCAATGTGGCAAATGATGTTACTAATTTGACCACCAAGGTTGAAGGCAAGGCGGATACGACGGCATTGGACGCATATTTGAAAACGGACACGGCCGAAACAACGTATGCCAAGAAATCAGACGTGACCGATGTGACAACCACCGCGACCGAGGCTAAAAATGCAGCTGACGAGGCGAAAAAAGCGGCGGACGCAGCGGCAGCAACGGCAAACGCGAATAAAACGGCGATTGGCGACGCAGACTCTGGTCTGACCAAAGATGTGGCTGATGCCAAGGCGGCAGCAACGGCAGCCCAGGGAACGGCTGACCAGAACAAGACCGATTTGACTGCACTGACGGGTCGTGTTTCGGCAAATGAAACAAGTATTTCTGGCATCAATACCAAGGTTGGCGACGGTGATTTAACAACCGATGCAAAAACAATTGTTGGCGCAATCAACGAAATCAACAATGACGTGTATCGCAAGGTTCAGACATATACCCAGGCAGAAGTCAATACATTGATTGGCGATATCCAGGCCGGTGACGTTGACCTGAAAGGCTATGTCAAAGAAACAACATACACAGATGGTATGGCGAAAAAGGCCGACAAATTGACCATTGATGCGGCCAAGGCTGGCAACATCGCAACCGTTGATGCCAATGGCCAGTATCAGGTTTCTGATAAAAAATTGACTGACTTTACATCAATGGATGACGTAACTGGTGCAATTACAACCGCATTGACAACGGGCGACATCAAGACCGCATTAGATGCCAAGGCAGACGCGGCGACCGTGAACACGGAATTGGCGAAAAAGGCGAATTCTGACGATGTTTATGACAAAACAGCGGTTGATGAAAAATTTGACAAAACTATTCCAACCCCAGAGGGAACATGTGCTGCCGAATCCGGTCGTTGTGTTCTGTCTGTGGACGCGGCGTCCAAAAATATGATGTGGATGGATGTAACCGCCCCGTTGGGAGAATAGTAGATACAATAACCAGGATTTGAATAAAATACAAAAAAAGCAAGGAAAGGAAATAAGATGAAAAAATTAACCGCTGGTATATTTACAGTATTGCTGGGCGTTGTGACGGCAAACTCGGCTGACGCAGCCCTGACATCACAAAAATACGTTGATGCAAAGGTGAAAGTGAACGCTGATGCGATTGCTGATTTGACAACAACTGTCGGGAACAAGGCTGATGCTTCGACTGTTACAGATTTATCTGAAAAAGTTACAGCAAATACAGGTGCGATCGCCAAAAAAGCAGACCAAACAGCCATGGACACAGCATTGGCGGGAAAACAGCAGAAGTTGAATTCTACAAACTTCAAGAAAGATGGCACAGGTAATGTTATCTCGGGGGTGACAGTTGATGAATCGGGTAATGTTACATTTGCAACATCTACCGTTGCAACCGCAGAAGGTTTAGAGAATTTGACAAATACAGTTGCTGGACATACCACGGCATTGGGTACATTAAACGGCACCGCTGAAACAACAGGGTCTGTTGCAAACCAAATTGCAACCGCAATTAGTAATGAAAAGACTCGTGCCGATGGTGCATACGATGCCAAGGGCGCGGCCACCAAAGCGGAAACAAATGCCAAAGCATACGCAGATGGTTTGGCCAAGAACTATGCGACCGCTGCCCAGGGAAAGACCGCAGATGATACAGCCGCCACTGTGAATAATGCCACAACGGGTTTGGCGACCAAGGCATCCAAGACGTATGTTGATGAAGAACTTGCGAAAAAACAGAATACTTTGAAGCAGGGGACAAACATCACAATTGCCGACGATGGCACCATCAGTGCGACGTATACATATGATGATTCTGGTTTGGCTGGTCGTGTGACAACATTGGAAGGTACAGGCGTTACCAAAGAAAAGATTGATGCAATTGCCACAAATACAGCGAATATTGCAAAGAAACAAGACACTTTGACAGAAGCGCAGTTGAAGGCTGTAAATTCTGGTATCGATACGGCCAAGGTAACAACGTATGATGGCTATGCTGCGAAAATCACATCTGCCCAGACCCAGGCAGACAAGGGCGTAGCAGATGCGGCCGCGGCGAAAGCAGTTGCGGACAAAGCTATCCCAAAACCAGGCGCAGACTGCACAACATTGGGTGCAAAATGTGTGTTGGTGGTCGGAGAAAGCGGCTATGCGTGGGAAAGCGTTGAACGTGCCACAGATGAAACAACCGGTGCGTAAATAAAAAACGCTGTGTCGGGAACGAGGGATTTCCCGGCACAGGTTCAGGGGTTGTGGTTAAATTAAACAATAAAAAGGTTTAGGGTTATGAAAAAATTATCTGGATTGTTAGCGGTTTCATTGATTGCTATTATGATGGCGCCGTCGGCACGTGCAGAGATCGCATCAACAGGTTATGTCGACAGCAAAGATACCGCCATTCGTAATGATATGGAATTGAATGCGAATAAAAAGAAACTGGGCGACGAACTTAAAGATGATGATGATGTCGGCTATCCAACTGTTGCGGCGGCCTTTGATATTGCGAACGTTGCACTGGGTGACACTGCAGTTATAAAAGAACAGGGCTCGACCGGTGCAAACAAGGCATTGATTACCAATGAGTCTGGAACAGTTACCACCGGAACAATCGCAACAGGCATGATTACAAATGGTGCTGTGACAACGGACAAACTGGGTGCCAAAGCGGTCACAACAGCAAAAATTGGTGATGGTGCTGTGACAGCGGACAAACTGGGGGCCAAAGCGGTCACAACAGCAAAAATTGGTGATAGTGCGGTCACAGCGGCTAAGTTGGCTGCGGGTTCTGTTACCACAACGACAATTGTCGATTCAAATGTGACAGGTGCTAAAATTGCTAATGGTGCTGTTACAGAGGCAAAGTTGGCAACAGATTCTGTTACGCCGTTAAAGGTCAAAGATGGTTTGGTCAAGGGTGGTGGCAGTGTCAGCGTAACGCGTAATGCAACAACTGGGGTTATAACCGTCAGTGGCACCGATACAACATATAATGACACAGCAATCAAGGCTGATATTAAAAAGAACGCAGATGCAATTACCACAATCAATAACAGCGCTGTTATGAATTCTGGGGCGACCAAGGCAAAAATTGATACGATTGCTACAAATACAACGGCGGCGGCTAATGCCAAATCTGCGGCAGATGCGGCCCAGGCGACAGCGAATGGCCTGAAAACATCAAAGCAGGATAAACTGGTTGCAACAGGTGATAACGCAAATATCGCTGGCAGTGACGGTGTATCGGTCAGCATAGATTCAACATCTGGTAAAATCACCGTCAAGGGAAATCAGGCTGCAATAGATACCGCGTTGGCTGGTAAACAGGCAAAACTGAGCACAACACAATTGAGTGCGGTGAATTCTGGTATTACATCTACCAAGGTAACGTCATATGACACGGCAGTGACCAAGGCAAATGCTGCGTTACCAAAGGCAACATATGATTCCCAGGTTGGTACTGTTTCGGCAGCAAACATGGGAACAACCGCAACAACAGTTGTCGGCGCAATCAAAGAAATCAAAGATGCCGTATCGACAACCGATGGTGCCGCGGTCAAGACAGACCAGGGAACAACGAACAAAGACAAGGCAGTTATCACTGATTCAACTGGTAAGGTCACAACGGGTCAAATTGCAACTGGTATGATTGCCGACAATGCAGTAACCACGGGGAAAATCGCGGCCAAGAGTGTTACCGCGGCCAAGATTGCTGACGGTGCAATTAATTCAGCACAATTGGCGGCAAACGCAGTCACATCTGCCAAGATTGCAGATGGCACAATCGTAAATGCGGATATTTCAACCAGTGCCGCAATTGCACAGTCCAAAATTGCAGGGTTGACAGATGCATTGGCAGCAAAGTTTGTTGCCCCAGGTACATCTGCGACATCTACAGATGGAACATACACGTTGACCATGAAGGTTGTGAGTAATCAGCCAACGTACGCGTGGGAAAAAATCGGTCGTTAATGTTTGATTTTTGTGGTGCGGTTGGTTTTTGGTCACCGCATCACAGAAATGGACTTGTCACAATGTTACAAATTTGATATTATGTGTCAGAGAGATTAAATATACAGAATGTAGTGTTATGAGATGTGTTAAAAGTATCTTTACCGTTTCGATTTTTGCCATGTTGATTGCAACCGGTGCGCGTGCGGAAATTGTGTCCAAGACACAACTTGATAAAACGATTGTTGCTGGAACAAATGTTACGATTGACAAACCAACTTCGGGGGCGAATAACGGCAAGATTGTTATCAATGCCACAGATACGAATACGACGTATACCACTGGAACCGAGAGTTATTCCGGAACAACAAAGTTGTATGGTTCAACAGGCACCAGCACCGATGGAACGATGACGCGCGGCGCGATTACGACAGCATTAAGTGGAAAACAGCCAACGTTGACAACGACTAATTTAAAAGGCGCAGGCAGTGTCAGTGTCGGTATCGCAAATGGCGTTGTGACAATAACAGGAACAGATACACAATATACACTGCCAGATGCAACTGCTGATGTAAAGGGCGGTGTTCGTGTAATGACATCGGCGGCGGGGATTGATGAAACGTCAGCCTCCGAAGATGCCAAGGTTCCGACAGTTGCCGCCGCATGGGATATTGCAAATACTGCGGCTGGGAATAATTCTGTTGGAAGGTCACAGGGTGAAACTAATAAAAATAAAATACTGATAACGGGTGCAACTGGTGATGTTGCGCCGGTTGCGGTGACAACCACCGGTTCTGGTAACGCGGTTACGTCTGTAGCCGTCGCAGGTGGTAAATACACCGTTACCAAGGGAACAACGTTCGCGACCAAGGCACAGCTAGATGCATTGGACAGCGCAACCACTGGCACTGGTGCGGTTGTGACGAATGTTGCCCAGACAGATGGCAAGGTTACGGTTACCAAAGGAAATGTCCAGGTTCCAGTTGGTTCATCAACGGCGACAACGTATGCCGCGATTTGGGTTGAATAAAAATGCGCCATCGGCGCATTTCTTGTTTTAGAGTGCAGGGAACAACGATAAAGTGAGTAAGTGACAGAGTGATATAGTTTTAGAATAGAAAACTATTCATGTGTCGCCTGCGGACTATGTCCTTGCCGCATCCTGCGCTTCGCTTGGATTCATTCCTGCGCAGGCAGGAATAGGGACTATGCAGTGCGAGCAAAAGCGAGCCATATCAAAACAATTGCAGATTTTATTATTGGAAACTGATCACGACCAACCAAGGGAATACAATGGTGACCCTCCTGCGCCGGTATGACGGTGTTGTGTGGTTGGATGCCACAATTTACAAACATTGTGCAACAATGGGCGAGAATAATTTTAAAGACCCTATTCCTGCCTTTGCCCACCCACGGAATTTAACAATTCCGCGGGGCCCAGAGCAGGAATGACAATAAAGAGTGTCCGCCGATGGCGGACGACTCTAATGACCTGGATCCTATGGTCAAGCCATAGGATGACAAAGGCTGTTGTATTTGTGTTTGTTTTACGAACATCGTTCAGGTTTATGTTATTTACTATTTTCTAGTCGTCACCCCGACCCGGGCCCCGCGAAATTGATAAATTTCGTGGGTGGTTACCAGGTCGGGGGCCATTGCCCCGCAGGGACCGATAATACCACTACCCCGTCCACTACACGGCCACCCATTCGCCAGCGAAGGGGATTTTACTTTATCATTCTATCACTCTATCACTAAATCACTTAAAACAGCGATATCAGGCAGATGCCCAGGCCGGCGGCGATAATTGCACCCAATGTTAATGGCCAGAAATATTTTTTCACAATTGCGTTTGCGCGTTCCTGGAATTGCCACAACAGATAACCTACAATTGCAAAGCGTGCTGTGCGGAACAGGGCCGATACCCCCAAGAATATCCATATTGGAAATCCGATGAACCCCAACCATATTGCCAGCAATTTATACGGTATCGGTGTTACGGCTGTCAGGACAATTATCAGCACGCCGTATTTTGTGAACATTGGGCGGACGGTGGATTCAATCAATTCGGGATCTGAAAATGTTGTTATCAGCCACATTCCGACAGAATCATACAGCCACGCACCAATCATATATGCAATCGCGCCACCCACAACTGAACCTAATGCTGCCGCGGTCACAATTGGTACTGCGCGTCGTTTGTTTGCAATGATTGGCGGCGTCATGAATACTTCGGGTGGGACGAATAAAAATATAGACTCGCACACTGTCAGAATAAACACAATCCACGAGTATGCCGGACGTTCAGATTGCTTTAATACAAAATCGACCAATTTCATGATGATACCATCCCACAGGTAAAAATTTTTCTTGATTATAGCGGAATTTCTACTAATTTACAATATGATATATCAAATACAGGGGTAATTATGCCAAAAAAACAGGCTGCAAATAATTCAAACCGTGCATCGCGTGTCGCGTCCAAGGTGCAAACGTTGGTCGCAGAAATCTTGCGCGATAATTACAGCGATGATAAAATCATATCTAGGGTGTCGCTGGTTGGTGCGGTTGCGCACGGTGGATTGCAATTTGTGCGTCTGTTTTACTATTCGCGCAATCCTGATGTAGTGATGGTGCAAAAGCGTATGGACGAAATCACACGTATGGTGCGATATGAATTAGCCGCGCGCATGAACCAAAAATATGTTCCTGACATAAAATTTGAATATGATGATACGCTGGAACGCGCCGAACGAATTGACGCGTTGCTAGATAATTTAGAATTGGACTAAGTGATATTGTCGAATTACGACAGTTTTCTTTGGTTAATGACTGATTTTGTATGTGATAGCTGGTATGTGCTGATGCAAAAAACATTGAAAAACCGCTAAGAAACTGGTTGCATGTTTTAATATACTGGTGTATCATTGCCGCGAGTGGATTAGGTAAAGGCATTCGTGAATGAGCCAAAAGAACATCAGAAATTTTGCAATTGTTGCCCATATTGATCACGGAAAATCGACGTTATCGGATCGGTTGATTGAATATACTGGTGGCCTGCAATCGCGTGAGATGAAAGCCCAGGTCTTGGATTCTATGGATATTGAACGTGAACGTGGTATCACGATAAAGGCGCAAACGGTTCGTCTGAATTACCGCGCACACGATGGGCAAACATATCAACTGAATTTAATGGATACGCCGGGACACGTGGACTTTTCTTACGAGGTGTCGCGCAGCTTGGCCGCATGCGAAGGGGCATTGGTGTTGGTTGATGCGACCCAGGGGGTCCAGGCGCAAACGCTGGCAAATGCATATTTAGCGTTGGATAATGATTTGGAAATGTTGCCAGTATTGAACAAGATTGATTTGCCGTCCAGTGATGTTGTGGCGACGCGCGAACAAATCGCCGATGTTATTGGGCTGGATGCTGCAAATGCGATGTGTGTGTCAGGTAAAACTGGGGCTGGTGTTCCCGAGTTGCTGGAAGAAATTGTTCATAAATTACCATCGCCACATGGTGATGAAAATGCGCCGACACGCGCACTGTTGGTCGATTCGTGGTATGATTCTTATCTGGGCGTGGTAATATTGGTGCGTGTGGTTGATGGTAAATTGTCACGTGGCCAAAAAATAAAGTTCTTGGCAACAGGGGCAGAATACACGGTTGATAAAATCGGATACTTTACGCCCAAAATGGTTGACGCGGCCGCATTGGAAACGGGCGAGATTGGGTTTATTGTCACGGGTATGAAAACGATTCACGATTGTCGCGTTGGCGATACGATTGCTGATGCGAAATATGCAAACAAGGCTGAACCCTTGCCCGGATTCAAGCCATCGGTGCCGGTGGTATTTTCGTCGTTCTTTCCGGTATCTGCTGATGACTATCCTAATTTGCGCGACAGTGCAGAAAAGTTGGCGTTAAATGATGCGTCGTTTATGTTCACAACGGAAAAATCGTCTGCACTGGGGTTTGGGTTACGCTGTGGTTTCTTGGGATTGTTGCATATGGAAATCATCAGCGAACGTCTGGCGCGGGAATTTAATCTGACACTGATAAACACGGTGCCCAGTGTGTTATACAAGGTGCATTTGCGCGATGGCACAACGATTGATTTGGAAAATCCGGCGGATATGCCGGATTTGACGAAAATCGAATCTATCGAAGAACCATGGGTACGTGCAACAATTATGATGCCTGATAAATATATGGGTGGAATTATGTCGCTGTGCGCAGAACGCCGTGGAATCCAAGAAAATATTTCTTATGTTGGAAATCGCGCTGTGCTGGTGTATCAGTTGCCATTAGCGGAAATAGTGTTTGATTTCTATGACCGGGTAAAATCTATATCGTCGGGGTATGCGTCATTTGACTATGTGGTAAACGGATACCAGCCATCTGATTTGGTCAAGGTGTCTATATTGGTAAATGATGAAAATGTTGAACCTTTGTCTTTTATCTGCCATCGCAGTTTTGCGGAAAAGCGTGGCCGCCAAATTGTTGAAAAGTTAAAAGATTTAATCCCGCGTCACCAGTTTAAGATTCCGTTGCAGGCGGCAATCGGGGGAAAAATTATTGCACGTGAAACGATTGCTGCATATCGCAAAGATGTTACAGCGAAATGTTATGGTGGCGATATCACCCGTAAGCGCAAATTGTTAGAGAAGCAGAAGGAGGGGAAAAAGCGTATGCGGACATTCGGTAATGTCGAAATCCCGCAGAGCGCATTTATCAATGCACTGAAAGTGTCATAGCATAGCAAAGGAGTATTTAATGCTGATTGATAAATTGACCTATTACTTGGTAACAAGCAAAGACGCGCGTCTTGCAGACAAAGATATTTATGAACGTATCAAGGAAAAAGAACAAGAAAGTATTCAACGCGCAGCGTTGGCATATAGAAACATGATGCGCGGCACGCCGGAATGTCATTGTGTTGGTTTTGGCATGGACGGGGAAGGTGAGAACTGCAAATACTATAAGGATAACAGACCCTGCGATAATTCCCTGTGCGTATTACATTGTGATAATGTAAAGTATTACGAAGCGCGTCAGAAAATAGCATACTATACCGCGTTGCGTCGTGATTTCTGGAAAACTGACAAGAAACACCAAAAATAAAATGCGGGGGATTTAAATGCTATTGAAAATAATAAATTATTATTTGAATACAGATGCAACGCAGCGTGCACAAGATAGGGCGGATTTTAAACAATTAGTCCAGGATTCTAAGGAAAAAAAGGCGCATGCAGAAAATATGGAACGTGCGCTGGTATTCAGTGGTCGGTGCGTCCAATCGATATACGGAACATTCGGCGATTTGCTGGATAACATAGAAGTGCGTTGTTCGACGTTCCGATCGGAAACGCAAGGATATTGCGTAAATAAAAAATGCCCATATCAGAGTGAAAATCATCAATATTTTGATGCGTTGCGTGCATATGGAATGGCTCTGGTCAAGGAAAAGAAATTCTGGTCTGAACGGCGTGATTTGCGCAGCGTCCAGGCAGCGTGTGTCCGTCAAGAACGAAATACGAAAATCGAGCATCTGGGGGCAGAGTGTGCAGATTTAGAAAATGAATTGACGTTGGCGAAATCTGTGATATCTACGTGTGTGCGCATCAATCCAAATAGTGGGGCGTTTGTAAAAAAAGGCTGTTTTGTGTCGACGTATTCCGGTTCTGGTGATTGGACGGCCTTGGACTCAGGCGGTCAATCACACGATTTTACGTTAAATAAAAAATGCGCAGAATTCGCGACGCCGTGTAAACATGATTGTCCATACCGTGAAAAAAATGCGCATTATGCCGAAATTTTGAACAGTTATAACGTTGCTCGTGCGGCGTATCGCATGGCTGCGGGTAAAGATTGGGTGCCCACAAAAACAAAATAACAATGGTGCAAATTGGGGGATGATAATGAATTTTTTTGCCAAGATAAAATATTATTTGATGACCAATGCCGTCCAGCGTGCGCAAAATAATATCGTGTTAGACGAGTTGGAACTGAAATGTTTCAAGGCGGGGCGCGACATGGCGCAGGCATATGGGGCGTTACGTAGCGTGACTGATGGAATGTCCCAGGCAGAGGTTTTAAGAAAAGCATGTATTGTATATCTGGCTTATTCAACCGATATGTTTGGCGGATGCAGCCTGAGCAAATGTACCCCTATGTTGGTAAGAGAGAATCATTGCCCATATTTTTCCGAAGGCAGTAAAAGGTGTTCGCAGAAGGATTGTGACTTTTATGAAAAAAATATTGCGTATTTTGTGGCCAAAGAACGTTATAGCACTGCTGTTGCTGCGCGTGATGCTTTTTTGTTACATGCGCAGGGCCACGGTAAAAACAAATACGGGGTTAAATATTGGGTTCAGAAACATGCAAATGTAAAATAATTAACCAACAAGGGGCGCATTATGGCACATCAGTTCTTTTTTAATCCGTTTATATTGGACAACTTGCCGGCCCCCAGTTCTGGATTTGATGTTGTTCAGGATTTGTCAGAACCGCGTTTACGCATGTATGTGACCAGCCGTGGGGTCAAGACGTTCTTTGTTCGTCATCGTGTGCGTGGGCGCGATCGTCGCTTTATCATAGGAAATTATCCTGATATGGATATCGAAGATGCGCGTGGTGCTGTGGCTGCCATTTTGGCGCGTGCTGATGCACCGGTGCCGACGCGTCGTCGCAAAATTAAATTTTCTAAATTTGTTGATTTGTATATGACGAATCGCGTGCGTCGTGCACCGGTATCGCGTGAAAAATTGCGTCGTGCGATAACGCGCCATCTGGGGCGTCTGGCGGATAAAAACATGTCCGATATTACGCGCGATGATTGTGAAAATGTGATATCGAATATTGATGGCGTCGCGATACGTGGTCGCATGCAAGAATTATTACAGAGCATGTTCGCATACGCCGCCGAAAACGGGTACGCGGAAAATATAATTTCTGATTTGCCCAAGGTCGCGCAAAATCGTCGTGTGCGTCCGCTGAATCGATTTGCATTTCATCGATTGATGGATTCAATAAATGCGGAAAAATCACCTGTTCTGCGTGCGGCGTTTTTGATGTTGGTGTATGGGTTTGCACCAAAGTCACGCGTGTTTGCAATGCAGTGGCGTGATTTGGATTTTAATCACTATATGTGGAACGATATGCCACTGTCAGACCAGGCGGTGGTATTGTTACAGGATTTACCACAAAATGGTCGCTGGGTTTTTCCAGGACGTGGCCGGGGGCATTTGACCGACCCACGTCGTGCGTGGCGTGCGGTTGCGGTTGCGGCTGGAATACCGACACTGACGATGGATGATGTTCATAAGTTTTTAATGCACAGATTGGTCTGGGCACCTGACCGCGAAGACTTTCGCGAAAATATGAATTCTGTGCTGAACGAAATTATGGCTTAAACATATAATATAAAAAATATCAAGTCTTTGTTATCGTTTGTTATAATTTCTTGACACCAATGTCATAAAATGATAGCGTTAAATAATGACGTCCCTTATTGGGCCAAAAATTTAACCGAAACAAAGGATAAAAAATGACAACTTTTGAAAAAGTAAAAAAAATCGTAGCTGAAAAATTGAATGTCAAGGAAGATACAATTACAGAGGCTTCCACGTTCGTTAACGATTTGGGTGCTGATTCTTTGGATGTTGTAGAATTCGTTATGGAAGTAGAAAAAGAATTCGATATTACAATTCCTGACGAAGAGGCTGCAAAGCTGAACACTGTTGGTGATGCTGTCAAGTACATCGAAGCGCACCAGAAATAATCCGGCGTTTCATAAAAAATGTCCGTCGCACGGGTATGACTCGGCGACGGATTTTTTTTCTGTATTTTACATGACAAAGAGTTTATCATAAGGGTATGTTAAATTATGACAAAGGAAAAATTATATGAGAAGAGTCGTTATTACCGGTATGGGTATCGTATCGCCGTGCGGCACAGGTGTTGAGTTTGCATGGAAAAACGTTGTCGCAGGAAATTCTGGGATTCGTAAAATTGATACGTTTGATGCATCAATGCTGGCAACACAGATTGCGGGTTTGCCAATTCACGGGACAGAAACAGGTCAATATAATCCCGAGGCTGTGCTGAGCCCAAAAGAATTGCGCAAAATGGATAAATCAATTGTATACGGTGTTGTTGCCGCGGACGAAGCATTGCGTGATGCGGGACTGATTGATTATGACGGGGACAAGGAACGTTTTGGCGTGTCTGTGGGGGCTGGTATCGGTGGCCTGACGTCTATTTATGAAAATTGTATTGAATTGTATAATGGTGGTCCGCGTCGCATCAGCCCGTTCTTTATTCCAAAATCTATTATCAATATGACGGCTGGTCACATTTCTATTAAATACGGATTAAAGGGTCCAAATCTGGCAGTGGTAACGGCGTGTGCGACTGGTGCTCATTCTATTGGCGAGGCTGCGCGTCTGATTGAACACGGCGATGCTGACATTATGGTTGCTGGTGGAACCGAAGGCGCGATTGACGTAATAGGCATTGCTGGGTTTAATGCAATGAAGGCATTGTCCACACGTAATGATAATCCGGCGGCGGCGTCACGTCCGTGGGATAAAGACCGCGATGGTTTTGTCATGTCCGAGGGTGCCGGTATTTTAATTTTGGAAGAATATGAACATGCTGTTGCACGTGGTGCCAAAATTTATGCCGAGGTTGCTGGATATGGTCTGTCGGGTGACGCGTATCACATCACTGCGCCAGCCGAAGGGGGCGAGGGCGGTCTGCGCGCGATGCGTGCTGCGTTGCGCGACGCTGGGTTGCAGCCATCAGATGTTGATTATATAAACGCGCACGGCACATCAACGGGGTTGGGGGATATTGGCGAATTGATGGCGGTTAAAAGCCTGTTTGGTGATGCGCCGGTATCAATGTCATCAACCAAATCTGTAACGGGACACCTGTTGGGTGCCGCTGGCGCGGTAGAGGCGATATTCTGTGTGCTGGCGATTCGTGACGGCGTTGTGCCACCAACAATAAATCTGGAAAATCCAGAAGATGCAGTTGGCGACTTTGACCTGGTACCGAACGTCGCAAAACAGCGCAAGGTTGACGTTGCAATCAGCAACAGTTTCGGATTCGGCGGAACAAATGCGTCGTTGGTCTTGAAACGCGTAAAGTAAGAAAATAAGAAACGCCCAAACGGGCGTTTTTTATTTATTTAGTTCTGAACGTAATTTTTCAAGTTTTTGCAGTGCACTGCATGCGTCTTTTTCATGTTCTTCGGCACCTTGGTTATACAGTTTGATTTTTGCATAGTCCCAATTTGGTGTAATGTCCAGTGCTTGTTCCTGGGTAAGCGTTACATATTTATGTGTGATTTTGCGTCCGTTGTTGCTGGCAACTTGTTTTTGTGCGACGTCAACGGCCATGCGACCATCAGCGGTCAAGGTGGTAATACTGTTTATGCGACGTGCGCAAATTTTGTGTTGGGCCAATTTGATTGTTTGCTCGCAACCGATGGCGGCGTCAGATGCGCTGGGGTCTTGGGCAACATATATGTCATTTGATGGGACATAGCCTACAATGATACCGTTATTTCCAGCATATTGTATGATAGAGAAGTCCGATCTGTCAGTGACCGCTGGTGTTGTTTGTGGTGCTGATATTCCATTATCCATACATATTACATTGTTATCATTTGGACATTTGATTAGTGTTATGTATTCATATGCTGCATTACGAAAGTTTGGGCAACTAAGATAAACTTCTTGTCCGTTATCGCATTTTTTCATTACTGTGTCACAATTGTTTGTAACGTTACCAGCGTGGCGAGTGGGAACGATGTCTTTGAAATCCACTGATGCCAAAGTGTTCGGGTAATAAAATTTTGTTCCATTTGAGTTCGTAACACGTGTGATTTCTTTAAAATGCACAGTTTTGTTTTCGTGGTTATAGATTCCGTGGATTGTGAAGGTTTGGTCGTCGTATGAACAGTCCCATGCTAGTTCGTGTTGAATTGCGTCACTGTCGTTATCTGTTGCCTGTGGAACCAATTTTATATCCTGACCGTGTATGGTTGCAACAACATTATCAGCGTCATATATGCGCAGTGTGATTGGGCCGGTCTTTTCACCCAATGTTCCATTCGGTCGCAGCACCGTTTTAGCAATTGGACGGTCACATGCGGCCAGTATCAGTGCAAACAGCGTGATAAATATTTTTTTCATTTTTTGTTCCCTCTTTGGTTATTAAAATAAAATGCCACCAAAAAATTGGCGGGTTGGAGTTTAAGCACAATCAGAAAGGATTGCGTGCCTTATTCAGTATATTCGACACACCCCAACCCAAAATCGGGTTGGCGATTTTTTTCGTCATCACTGACGCTTTCTGATGGGTGCTTAAACCCAGTGCGGCAACGCGCCACACGCATATAATTATATCACAATAGATTTTTGTCGCCAATAAAAAACGCCCGAATGGGCGTTTTTTATTTTTTGTCCTTGTCATCATCTTTGCCGAAACCAATGGTGGTTTTTATTGGTGTGATGATAGTGCTTTTGGTGCTGTCAATCGTGCGTATCAGGGCGCGACGAATTTTTCCGCTGATTGTCATAGGCAGACTGTCAACGAATTCAATCACGCGCGGACATTTGTAATGCGCGGTGCGATTGCGAACGTGCTGCTGTAATTGACCCTTTAAAAATTCAGTTGATTGAAAATATTTGTTCAGCACAATCGTCGCCTTGACCGCCATACCACGTGACGCATCGGGAATACCGGTAACGGCACATTCGCGCACAGCCGGGTGTTCAATCAAGACACTTTCCACCTCGAACGGGCTGACGCGGTATCCAGATGTTTTAATCAAATCGTCGTTGCGACCAACAAACCAGTAATATCCGTCGGCGTCACGATATGCAACGTCGCCAGTGTGATAATACCCGTCACGGAATACGCCGGCCGTCAGTTTTTCGGCATTGTGGTATCCCTGGAACAGACCGACCGGGCGACCATTTTTCAATGAAATGCAAATTTCACCAACTGTGTCATCTGGGACCGGGCGACCACGTTCGTCCAGCAATTCTACGTCCCAACCGGCAGCAGGCATTCCCATACTGCCAGGGCGGGGTTCAATCCATTCGTTGGTGAACAACATTACACAGGTTTCTGTCTGGCCAAAACCTTCGCGCAGTTTTATGCCGGTCTGGGCCAAAAATCTGTCATATACTTCGGGATTTAATGCTTCGCCTGCTATGTCAACCTTGGTCAAAGATGATAAATCATATCTGGACAGGTCGCCGTGTATCAACATCTTGTATGCGGTTGGTGGCGCACAGAACGATGTCACGTGATTTTCAGACATCGCGGTCAGCAAATCGTGCGCAGTCGCGATCCCGGCAAAGTCATACACAAACACAGTCGCGCCTGCCATCCATTGGCCATACATTTTTCCCCACGAGCATTTTGCCCACCCGGATTCTGATACCGTCAAATGTATGTCGCCATCACGCAGACGTTGCCAAAACACAGCCGTGTTTATGTGTCCTAATGGATATGTAAAATCGTGTGCAACCATTTTCGGCAAATCGGTTGTGCCACTGGTGAAATAAATCACCATTGTGTCCGAATTCTGGTTTGGAACGCGTTCAAACGTTGTTGGCATTTCATCAATCGCGCGTGCAATTTCTGTGTTTGAAATCAGTTGAATCGCACTGTCGCCAATGGCGGCCGTGATTTCGTTCATCACCGTGCCGTCATCAAATGCTATGATTGCCTGAACGCCGGCCGTATCAATACGGTATTTAATATCTTCGGCCTTTAATTGATTGGTGGACGGAATTGGAATCGCCCCCAGTTTGTGCATAGCCATCATTAAAATCCAATATTCCCAACGACGGCGCATAAATAACAGGGCCGTATCGCCTTTTTTTAATCCGCGTGCGGCCAAGAAATTCGCCACAGAATTAGACATCAGCGACAGGTCGCGATATGTGAATCTTTTTTTCTCGCCACTGTCATCAGTCCACAACAGGGCAACGTGGTCAGGTTCTTCGTTGGCCAGAACGTCAATAACATCGTATGCGAAATTAAAGTTATCAGGGACGTGAACAACGGCGTTTTGGCGATAATCATCATAACTGTCAAATTTATCTTTTGGCAAAAATCGTAATGCAAACATATTTATTCCTTTCGTTGTTGCTCTGATAAATATGGCAAAAAAAATGATATTTACAAGTATAAAGAAAAAATAAAAACAGTTGATTTTTTATTCAGTGCGTTGCATAATCCAACCCGCATAGGAAAAATGCCAGTTTTCGGAGTGTAGCTCAGCCTGGTAGAGCGCTACGTTCGGGACGTAGAGGTCGCTGGTTCGAACCCAGTCACTCCGACCACAATAAAAAAATGCCGCGTTAGCGGTGTTTTTTTATTGTGCGCATAGCGTGTGTTTGAACCAGCGAGGGAAGCGGTTTGAACCGCGGGCGAGAGGCAGACGGCAGTATGCCGGTGAACGTCAGTGAACGAGCCAAGGTCGCGCATAGCGCAGCCCAGTCACTCCGACCACAATAAAAAATCACCGCGTCAGCGGTGTTTTTTATTACACATTGCAAATTGAGTTTTATCTGTAATAATACGTCATTATGCGTCGTAAAAAATTATATGATAAAAAATTAGTAAAGTTGGCCGGTGCTGTTATCGCAATGGGACTGGTTGGTATAATATATACGTTTGGAATCCAGTCGCCAATTCGTGAAAATACAACGTTCACGCTGGCGCGTGGCACGTCGGTTGCGTCGGTCGCAGGTGCACTGGCGGCCCAGAATTTGGTTTCGTCGCCTGATTTGTTTAAATTTGCGGTGCGTGCACATGGCGGTAAAATCCAAAGCGGGGTATATGATATTCCGCGCGGTGCCAGTGTGTGGCACGTGGCGCGAATGTTGGCACGTGGCGATATTGCAACGACACAGGTTGTTATCCCCGAAGGGCTGACCATAAAACAGACCAAACAATTATTGTTGACCAGTGCGGCACTGACGGGCGATGTGGAATGTGCGGTCGGAAACAATGCGCCGGTATGCAATTTGCGCGATGGCGATATATTCCCTGATACGTATCGGGTGGCGCGTGGGACATCACGCTTGGCGTTGTTGGAACTGGCACGCAAAAAGATGTCAAATATTCAGGACGCCTGGGGCAAGGCAGGGCGCGTTATGCCAAAGCCACTGAAAAATTGGAACCAGGTTATAACATTGGCATCAATCGTTCAAAAGGAAACACCACGCGAATCGGAAATGCCGATTGTGGCCAGTGTGTATTTAAATCGCCTGAACAAAAATATGCGACTGCAAGCGGATCCAACGGTTGTTTATGCAATCACAAACGGATTGGGTGATATGCAGGGCGCACCACTGTTGCGTGGTCATCTGCGTGTGGACAGTCCGTATAACACGTATACAAATAATGGTCTGCCACCGGCACCGATTGCCAATGTGGGCCAGTCTGCGATTCGTGCCGTGTTGCGTCCGGCGGATACTAATTACTTGTTCTTTGTTGCAGATGGGCGTGGTGGACACAAGTTTTCAAATTCGTATGAAGAACATATGCGAAATCATGCTGACTGGCGTCAGATAAAAAAATCCAGAAATAAAAACTAAAAACAGCATTTGTTAAAATTTTTAATAATTTGCTATTTTAATATTTTAAAAAACAAACAATAAAAATGCCCGGATTTCTGGGTGTTTTATATGAATTTTATATGTTTGTCCGAATCGCGAACGCGCGAATTATAACATGTTTTAGGAGCTTTTGCAAAAATCTTTGCTGTTGAAAATGGGTATATGTTCACAGTAAAATACAGACAGCTAGAAAGCAATCTAGTGTTCTTTAACAAAAGGAAAGGATATATTATGAAAAAATTAACTTTAACTTCCTTGATGGCTGTATTTGCGGTTTCGGCTGCGAACGCTGCGGCGATTAATGATAATCCGCTGTATCGTCCAGACCAGGGCAAATTTTACAGCATGACCGCGGTGGCGTCTAACTCCAAGGCGACAACCAGTTGGGCGGCAGCCGAAGAATTCGGATATGGAATCACAGATAAATTGGCGATAGCTGTCGCAACATCTGTTGATGAAAATGATTGGTTCGATTCATCTAATTGGAAGACGTTGGGATTTGGACTGTCCTATCGCGTGATGGATATGAATGGCTGGATGGTTGATTTGACCGGCAGTTATGGTGTTGATCCAGTTATGCAATACAAAGGTTCGTTCCTGGATAAGGATTTGACATACTATCAGTGGTCAATTGGTGCCCAGGTTGGTAAAACAATGGGTAATTTGACACTGGCTGGTCACGTTGCAATGGATTATGTGAACAGTGAATCGTTCAATTGGAATGATGACGGCTGGCACACAGTTCGCTTGGGCGCAGATGCGTTCTTGACATTGAACGACAACTGGGCACTGGTTGGCGGTGTTGAATATACCGGCACGACTGATGACAAGATGTTTGGTAAAGACAAAGTTGAAAATGCTGGCACGTGGACAGGCACAGTTGGTGTGAACTATAACTTCTGTGAAAACTCGTTTGTTGGTGCATATGTTGGACGCGCAATGTCCCACAAAGCTGCCGGTGAATGGTCCACAGATGCAGGATTTGCATTTGGTGGCAAATTCGGTATCCAGTTCTAATGATTTAATTAGAGAAAGGCATTGGCCCGCGCAGATTGCGCGGGTCTTTGTTTTGAATTTTGTCCTGTTGTGCGATTGGGGCGCGGACGGTAACCTGGGGGATAAATGATGGTCCGTGTGCGCTGGCTTTTTATAATGATGATTGGTGTCGGTTTGGGCGCGGCGCGCGCCGACATTGGTGACGTCAGTCGTATTGTGCACCCCGGTGAATTTTCGGCACACTTTGGCGCGGCATTTGTCACGGGGCGCACGCGCGATGGACATTCCCAGACGGATTTTTCGGCCGGTCGCATACATAATACCAGTTTGACATTGGATTACAGTCCCGATGACAATTTCACGGTACAATTCAGCACGGATAACGATTATTCCGATACGCAAATTGGCGTGCTGTATAAAATATGGACAACCCCGCCATTGAAATTTGAGGCCGGCCTGGCATACGGTCCGGCGTGGACCCGGCGTGCCGACAATGGCGCGCGATATGGGCGAAAGAACGTGACGCTGGATACGCGATTGCACGGTGTGCGGTGGCGACGCGCGCAATGGTCGGTCAAATTGTCGCCCCAGTTTGTCAAGGACGGCGATGGAAATTTTTGGAATATTAAAATTTCGCCCCAGGTTATGTATTATTTCTTGGACGATGTTGCGGCAATTTTGGGGCTGGATTATGCGTTCTTGCAAATTTCGCGGCCCAAGACAATATATAATCGCGCCATCAGTGCCCAGGTTGTGTATAATATGTCCACCGCCGCGTCAATAAATCCATATGTTAAATATCATTTTGAAACCAGGGACGCCGATAACAATTTGATGGACTATGATAACTATTGGAAATTGGGTGTCGGTTTTTCGGTAAAATTCTGATTGGTTTCTATATTTTTTATTTGTCCAGTTTTAGTCTTACACAAATAAATTGTTTGTCATTTGTGTGGCGGCGAATAACCCCTAAAAACAGGCGGTTTTTCAATGCGCGTGTTATAAAAATCCTTGACAATGTTGGGCTGTGTGATTATAGTATGTTCGCTTTCCGTGTAAACAAGGAAAGTGAAAAACACAGAAATCTGCACGTTTGACAGGTTTATAATCGCGGAATTTCCGTTGAGATAAATCTGTGGGGCGGTTTTTGTGCAAGCAAAAAAAGAAGAACAAACAAAGAGATTTTGAATGCCAACAGTAAATCAACTGATTCGGAAACCTCGTAAAAAGGTCGTTGTTAAGTCAACGGCCCCTGATATGATGGAGGCTCCGCAGAAACGTGGTGTTTGCACACGTGTGTACACAACCACACCAAAAAAACCTAACTCGGCGCAGCGTAAGGTTGCACGTGTTAAACTGGCTAATGGTCGCGAAGTGACCGCATACATTCCAGGCGAAGGTCACAATTTGCAGGAACACAGCGTTGTTATGATTCGTGGCGGCCGTGTAAAGGACTTGCCTGGTGTGAAATATCACATCATTCGTGGTGTTTTGGATACCAAGGGCGTTGACAGCAGAAAACAAGGTCGTTCCTTGTATGGTGCCAAGGCCGGCAAATAATTATAAGATAACCCATGCACATGGCACTGTCATGTGAGTAATCTGAACGAACAGATGAAGAAATAAAAGGAAAACAAAAATGTCAAGACGTAAAAGTGCAGCAAAACGCGAAATTCTGCCAGATTCCAAATACAACAATCTGGTTGTTGCAAAATGTATTAATATTGTTATGTGGGACGGCAAGAAAGAAGTTGCCGAAAATATCGTGTATGGTGCACTGGAAAAACTGAAGAAAGTTGCAAAAGACGGCGATGAATTGGCCGCATTCTTGGAAGCGGTTGATGCGTTGAAACCATCAGTAGAGGTCAAAGGCCGTCGTGTTGGCGGTGCAACTTACCAGGTGCCGGTTGAAGTTCGCCCGGCGCGTCAACAGACATTGGCGTTGCGTTGGTTGGTGATGTTCGCACGTAAACGTGGCGAACGCGCAATGGAAGATCGCTTGTTCGGTGAACTGCGTGATGCATTGTCTGGCCAGGGTGGTGCGTTCAAGAAAAAGATTGATACGCATAAAATGGCAGATGCGAACAAGGCGTTTGCACACTTCCGTTGGTAATTTTATCAACAAAACAACAAATTGGGTTAAAACAAAACATAAACAAGGAAAGAATCTATGTCAGTCGGAAAAACCGCACCTTTACATATGTACCGCAATATCGGCATTATGGCTCATATTGACGCGGGTAAAACAACAACATCAGAACGTATTCTTTTCTATACAGGAAAAACATATAAAATCGGCGAAGTTCACGATGGTGGCGCGACGATGGACTGGATGGAACAGGAACAAGAACGTGGTATCACGATTACGTCTGCGGCAACAACGTGCTTTTGGCGTGATCACCGTATCAATTTGATTGATACCCCGGGACACGTTGACTTTACAATGGAAGTAGAACGTTCGCTGCGTGTTTTGGACGGCGCGGTCGCAGTGTTTGAATCTGTGTCCGGTGTTCAGCCCCAGACAGAAACTGTATGGCGTCAAGCGGATCGTTATAATGTTCCACGTATTTGCTTTATCAACAAAATGGATCGTATTGGTGGAAACTTTTTCCGTTGTGTTGATATGATTCGCGAACGTTTGGGTGCAAATCCGTTGGTCGTCAATTTCCCAATCGGCGCAGAATCTGATTTCCGTGGCGTTGTTGACGTCGTTGAAATGCGCGCGATTGTTTGGGAAGATGATATGGGTAAAGAACCACACATCAAAGAAATCCCAGAAGATTTACGCGAAAAAGCCGAAGAATTGCACAACAAATTGATTGAAGAAGTTGTGACGCTGGACGATGATATTATGGAAGCCTATATGGAAGGAAATAAACCAGATGTCGCCACAATCAAAAAGTTGATTCGCAAGGGAACAATTGCACAAAACTTTAACCCAGTGTTGTGCGGAACGGCGTTCAAGAACAAGGGTGTTCAGCCATTGTTGGATGCAATCGTTGACTATTTGCCAAGTCCGTTGGATATCCCGGCTATTAAGGGAACAAAGATGGACCGTGAAACAGTTACCGAACGTCACCCAGATCCAAAAGAACCGTTCAGCGCGCTGGCGTTCAAGGTTGCAAATGACCCGTTCGTCGGAAACTTGATGTTCATCCGTATATATTCTGGTAAATTGACATCGGGTTCATATATCTATAATTCTAACCGTGATAAACGTGAACGTGTTGGTCGTATGTTGTTGATGCACTCGAACCAACGCGAAGAAATCAAAGAAGCGTCGGCTGGCGACATTATCACATTGGTTGGTATGAAAGAAACAATCACTGGTGACACACTGTGCGACGAAGCGAATCCAATTATTTTGGAAAATATTCACGTGCCAGAACCGGTTATCAGCATCGCCGTTGAACCCAAGACCAAGGCTGATATTGAAAAAATGTCATTGGGCTTGCAGGCGTTGGCCAAAGAAGACCCGTCGTTCCGCGTGTCGGTTGACGAAGAATCTGGCCAGACAATTTTAGCTGGTGTTGGTGAATTGCACTTGGAAATTTTGGTTGATCGTTTGTTGCGTGAATTCAAGGTTGACGTGAGCGTTGGTGAACCACGTATCGCATACCGTGAAACATTCCGCAAACCGGTTACCGAAGAATACACCCACAAAAAACAGTCTGGTGGTTCTGGTCAGTACGCCCAGGTTAAAATTGAATTTGAACCATTGGAACCGGGCAAAGGATACGAATTCGAAAACAAGATTGTCGGTGGTGCGATTCCAAAAGAATACATTCCGGGTGTTGAAAAGGGTTTAAAGATAGCCCAACAGACAGGTGTTCTGATTGGCTATCCGACAGTAGATTTCAAGGCTACGTTAGTTGATGGTAAATATCACGAAGTTGACTCTAACGTATTGTGCTTTGAAATTGCGGCGCGTGCTTGCTTCCGCGAAGCTATGAAAAAAGCATCGCCAAAGTTGCTGGAACCGATTATGAAGCTTTCGGTAACTACGCCGGAAGAATATGTCGGTGACATTATCGGTGACTTGAACAGCCGCCGCGGACAAATCAATGGTATTGAAACGCAGTTTGGTAACCAGCAGATTTCAGCCTATGTTCCGTTGGCAAACCTGTTCGGATATGTCAAGACCTTGCGTTCTTTGTCCCAGGGGCGTGCAAATCCATATATGGAATTGTCGCACTATGATGAAGTGCCGCAGAACGTCGCAGATGAGGTTATCAAAAAGCTGACGAAGTAAATAAAAAAATAATAAAAAAAAGATTGTGATTTTTGATTTCTGGTTTATTATTGGGTTTGAAATCCAAAAAAAAATCGGAAATCAAATTTCGAAATCGTTTTAACAAGCCAAAGCCTAAGGAGAAAAAACTATGGCAAAAGAAAAGTACGTAAGAACCAAACCGCATGTGAATGTTGGTACTATCGGTCACGTTGACCACGGTAAAACAACATTGACCGCCGCTATCGTTCATTACTATGGTGTCGGCGCTGACAAAGGAAAGGGCGTTGATAAAATTGATAACGCACCAGAAGAACGTGCACGTGGTATAACAATTAACACATCACACGTTGAATACGAAACAGAAAACCGTCACTATGCACACGTTGATTGCCCGGGACACGCGGACTATGTTAAAAACATGATTACCGGTGCGGCCCAGATGGACGGCGCAATCTTGGTTGTTGCTGCAACTGATGGTCCAATGCCACAGACACGTGAACACATCTTGTTGGCACGTCAGGTTGGTATTCCAAAAATCGTTGTTTATTTGAACAAATGCGATTTGGCGAACGATCCTGAATTGTTGGAATTGGTCGAAATGGAAATCCGCGAACTGTTGTCCGCAAATGATTTCGATGGCGACAATGCTCCAATCATTCGTGGTTCTGCTGTTTCCGCACTGGAAGGCAAAAACGACGGATTGGGCAAAGAATCTATTGACGCATTGTTAAAGGCGTTGGACGAATATATCCCATTGCCGGAACGTCCAGTTGATAAACCGTTCTTGATGCCGATTGAAGACGTATTCTCGATCACAGGTCGTGGAACCGTTGTCACAGGTCGTGTTGAATCAGGTATTATCAAAGTTGGTGACGAATGCGAAATTGTTGGTTTGCGTCCGACACAGAAAACAACAGTCACAGGCGTAGAAATGTTCCGCAAGATGTTGGATCAGGGTGAAGCCGGTGATAACGTTGGTTTGCTGTTGCGTGGAACCAAGAAGGAAGATGTAGAACGTGGTCAGATTATCTGCAAACCGGGTTCTATCACACCACACACAGACTTTGAAGCCGAAGTTTATATCTTGACAAAAGAAGAAGGTGGACGTCACACAGCGTTCTTCAGCAACTATCGTCCTCAGTTCTACTTCAGCACAACAGACGTAACTGGTACAATCACATTGCCAGCAGACAAAGAAATGGTTCTGCCAGGTGATAACGTTCGTATCTCTGTGCAATTGATTGCACCGATTGCTATGGACGAAGGCCGTCGCTTTGCTATCCGTGAAGGCGGACGCACAGTTGGCGCTGGTGTTGTATCTAAAATTGTTAAATAAGTAACAGGTCGCGGGTCGGTGTAACTGGATAAAATAACGCCAGTGATTACCGACCCGGATAAACATAAGGAAAACGAACAAATGGTACCTGCATCTAAAATTCGAATCAAATTGACAGCATTTGACCATCGTGTATTGATGGAATCTGTTGATGAAATCGTCAAAACAGCAAAGCGCACAGGCGCAGATGTCGTTGGACCCGTTCGCTTGCCGACATTGGTTCAGAAATTTACAGTCAACCGTTCGCCACACGTTGATAAAAAATCACGCGAACAGTTCGAAATCCGCAATCACAAGGCGGTCGTAGATATTGTGAATCCAACCCCTCAGACAGTTGATGCCTTGATGAAGTTGGATTTGGCATCCGGTGTTGATGTAAAAATTAAATTGTAAAATTGAAACGTTGTTAGCGTCGGTTCCGCGGATTCTGAACGTGGACGACCGACCTACTGACAAAATAAAAGGCATAATAAAATGAAACGTAGCGGATTGATTACAACAAAAATAGGAATGACGCGTCTGTATGATGATGCCGGCGCAGCTCACCCAGTCACAGTTTTGTCTGTGGGGGATTGCACCGTCATTGGAAATCGCACGCAAGAAAAAAACGGCTATGTCGCGAATATTTTGGGTATGCGCGAAGCCAAGGCAAAGCATATCGCTAAACCCCAGGCGGTTGCAGCGGAAAAGGCAGGGGTAAAGCCGTATCGCAAAGTGGTAGAATTTCGTGTATCAGATGACTGTGTTATCCCAGCGGGAACAGTTTTGTCTGCGTCTCATTTTGTTGCCGGTCAATTTGTCGATGTCCAAGCGACAAGCAAAGGTAAGGGCTATCAAGGTGCGATGAAACGTCACAACTTTGGTGGTAAGGAAGCAACCCATGGTGTTTTAAAGGCGCATCGTTCATTGGGTAGTACTGGTATGCGTGAATGGCCAGGCCGCGTTCTGAAAGGTAAAAAGATGGCCGGTCAGATGGGTAATGAAACAGTTACTGTCCAGAATCTGAAAGTGTTCGGAACAGATGCCACAGAAAATCTGATTTTCGTTGAAGGCGCAGTTCCAGGTGCAAATGGCACATTCGTTCTGATTACCGATGCAGTAAAGAAAGAACATAAAGATTTGCCAGTTCCAACTGTTGCAAATGTGGCAGAAGCAGTAACAGAAACTGTTGCAGAATAATAATGGGTCAACAGCAAAGTAAGGTGAATTAAAATGCAAATAGACATTATAAATTTTGATGGCAAAGCGGTTGGCAAGGTTGAATTGGTCGACAGCATCTTTGGTTTGGACCCACGCGCAGACATTCTGCACCGGGTTGTTACCTGGCAGCGTGCAAATTCACGTGCCGGTACACATGCAGTGAAAACTGTGTCTGATGTCAAAGGCAGTGGCAAAAAGGCGTTCAAACAGAAAAAAACTGGTAATGCACGCCAGGGTGAAAAATACAATGTTCACATGCGTGGCGGTGGTGTTGTTCATGGGCCAGTTGTCCGTGACCACTCTATTGACTTGCCAAAGAAAATCCGTAGTTTGGGCTTGAAGATGGCACTGTCATCCAAAGCAAAAGACGGCAGCTTGGTCGTTATCGATTCTGAAAAATTGTCAGCGGCGAAAACAGGCGCATTTGCGAAACAGTTAAAGAAACTGGGGTTGGCATCTGTTCTGTTTGTTGGTGCAGACAAGTTGGACGAAAACTTCAAGAAATCTGCGGCTAACATCGCGAATGTTGATGCGTTGCCGACAATTGGTTTGAACGTTTTGGATATCTTGAAACACGAAAAATTGGTTTTGACGGCTGACGCGGTCAAAGCGGTAGAAGCAAGATTGGCATAAAATAAAAGGTCAATAAAATGGCAGAAAAGAAAGTTGAAAAGAAAATCGTTGCGACCGCCGGTATTTATGATATACTGCGTCGTCCGATAATCTCGGAAAAGACTGCAAAGTTGTCCGAGAGCAATGGTATTGCGTTCGAAGTTGCAGCGGACGCCACAAAAGAAGATGTGGCACGTGCAATTCAGGCGATTTACAATGTAAAGCCGACCAAGGTGAACATTGTTGTTGCCAAGGGCAAGGTTAAATCCTTCCGTGGTCGCTGCAGCGGCACACAACGCACTATAAAGAAAGCATATGTGTCTTTGCCAGCCGATGCAAAATTGGACTTGGCGGCAAACGCATAGGGAAAAATCGTCTGGGCAGAGAATCTGGAATCTCTGGACGTTAGTGCCCAGACAGGAAACATAAGGTAAGAAAAAATGGCATTAAAGCATTACAAGCCGATGACACCGGGAACCCGTGGCTTGACCCAGGTTGACCGCAGCGAATTACATCGCGGCGCACCGGAAAAGGCATTGACAGTCGGCTTAAAATCCAAGGGCGGTCGCAACAATTTTGGTCATGTGACCGTTATGCACCAGGGTGGTGGTCACAAACGTAAATATCGTTTGATTGATTTTGATCGTAAAAAGATGGGTGTTCCTGCGACAGTTGTTCGTTTGGAATATGACCCGAACCGCACTGCGTTTATCGCATTGATTGAATATAAAGATGGTGTGCGTTCATACATTCTGGCACCACGTGATTTAAAGGCAGGAGATGTTGTTATCTCGGGCACACGTGAAGATATCAAGCCGGGTAATGCGATGCCATTGAAAAATATGCCAATCGGAACGATTGTGCACAACGTTGAACTGAAACCAGGTGCTGGCGGTCAATTGGCGCGCAGTGCTGGTTGCTATGCTCAGCTGATGGGTAAGGACGGCGTTTATGCACAGATTAAAATGAACAGTGGTGAATTACGCAAAGTTCATTCCGATTGTATGGCCACAGTTGGCAGCGTTTCCAATCCGGACCAACGCAATGTCAATTTGGGCAAGGCCGGTCGCGCACGTTGGTTGGGCATCCGTCCATCTGTCCGCGGTATGGCGATGAACCCGAACGATCACCCGATGGGTGGTGGTAATGGTCATTCCAAGGGCCACGAACCTGTGTCGCGTACTGGTATTCCAGCCAAGGGATATCGCACTCGCAGCAACAAACGTACTGCAAAGATGATTATCCGCAGCAGACATTTGGCAAAGAAGAAATAATAAATAGCCCTGCATCTATATGGTGCAGGGGAATACAGAAAAACGGAGTAATTGATGTCTCGTTCAGTTTGGAAAGGTCCGTATGTTCACCCATCTGTTTTGAAAAAAACTGCGGTGGCGAACGAAAAAGATGACCGTAAACCAATTAAAACTTGGTCACGCGGCAGCACAATTGTGCCGCCGATGGTTGGGCTGACTTTTGAAGTCCATAATGGTAATAAATTTATCCCTGTGTCTATTGTTGAAGATATGATTGGGCACAAATTGGGTGAATTTGCACCAACACGCACGTTCAAAGGTCATGCGGCGAATAAAAAGGCCGCTGCCAAGAAATAATGATTTCTATATGGAATCTGTAAGAATATAAGGTAAGTAGTTATGACAACGACAAGATATGGAATCAAAGATAATCAGGTTCGCGCGTTCAATAAAATGATTCGCGTCAGCCACCAGAAATTAAATCTGGTTTGCGATACCGTCCGCGGTTTGCCGGTCGATCGCGCAATTGATGTCTTGAAATTTTCTAAAAAACGCGTATCTGGCGAAGTCTTGAAGACTTTGATGTCCGCGATTGCAAATGCAGAACACAACAAAAATCTGTCGGCAGACACATTGTTTGTCAAAGAAATTTGGTGTGGCAAGGCTTTGACAATGAAACGCATCATGGCTGGTCCACGTGGCAGTGCACGTCCAATTTTGAAACCTTTTTCTAATTTGACAATCGTTTTGGAATCTGGTGCGGCACCTACAAAGAAATCCGCAGAAAAAACTGCGAAAAAGGCAAAATAGTAAAACCGTGGCACGTGGTATGGGGTAACCCTGAATAAAACCTATATGGTTTCAAGAACATGTGCCATAAACGTAAGGAAAAAGTAAGATGGGACAGAAAGTATCACCAATCTCATTGCGCGAATTTATCAATAAAATTACGGATTCGCGTTGGATAGCGGGCAAAAAGGACTATGCGAACCTGTTGGCCGAAGATATTAAAATTCGCAAATTTATTGAAAAGAAACTGAAAAAAGCCGGTCTGGCCAAGGTTGTCATTGAACGCTTTGCCAAAAAGGTTGTTGTGACAATTCACACATCACGTCCGGGTATGATTATCGGTAAAAATGGTGCCGACATCGAAGCACTGCGTAACGATATCAAAAAATTGGTTAAAAATGACCAAGTTGTTGTGAATATCTACGAAGTTCGTCGCCCAGATTTGAATGCCCAGTTGGTTGCACAGAACATCGCACAACAGATTGAAGGTCGTGTTTCGTTCAAACGTGCAATGAAAAAGGCTGTTCAGAATGCACAGAAGGCAGGTGCCCAGGGTATCAAAGTAATGTGCAGTGGTCGTCTGAACGGTGCAGAAATTGCCCGCAGCGAACAAATCCGCGAAGGTCGTATTCCTTTGCATACATTACGCGCTGATATTGACTATGCGTCAATTCAGGCGAAAACAACCTATGGCGTTATCGGGGTAAAAGTTTGGATTTACACAGGTGACGTTGTGAACAAGGAAAAGCTGGCTTCTGAAATGGCACGCCCAACTGAATATGCCGGCAGCAGCGAAAAGAGAAACAAGTAATTTTTGCTGGCATCTATATGGTGCCGGAGAAAACAAAAATTAGCAAAGCAATAAAAGGTAGTTTATTATGTTGATGCCAAATAAAACAAAGTTTCGCAAACAGCACAAAGGCCGTATTCACGGCGTCGCCAAGGGCGGCAGCGAACTGGCATTTGGTTCGTTTGGACTGAAAGCCATGACACCAGAACGCGTGACCGCGCGTCAAATCGAAGCGGCACGTCGCGCAATCACACGTCATATGAAACGTATGGGTAAATTGTGGATTCGTATTTTCCCTGATGTTCCAGTGACCAAGAAACCAGCCGAAGTCCGTATGGGTAAAGGTAAGGGTGCGGTTGAATACTGGATTTGCCGTGTAAAACCAGGTCGTATCATGTTCGAAATTGACGGTGTTAAACCTGAAATCGCATACGAGGCGTTTGCACTGGCTGCGGCAAAGTTACCGGTTAAAACCAAAATTGTTGAACGCAAAGCTAACTAATTTAAACAGAAAAGGTTTATAAAATGGCAGAAAAGAAAGTTGCAAAAGAATCTTTGACAGTCGAAGCTTTGCAGAGCAAACTGGCTGATTTAAAGAAAGAGCAAATGAACCAGCGTTTCCAACACGCTGCGGGTCAGTTGCCCAAATCGCATGTCATTCGTCAGACTCGTCGTGAAATCGCACGCGTCAAGACTAAATTGAATGCGGACAAAAAATAAAAAATTGTCGATTTTTGTTGAGATTTCTAAAAAATTAGTTATCATACACCGAAATCGGTAAGATGAACCCAAGGAATCAGTTGCTGTTTTGCGCGTTTTAGTGTAGAATGGACGCCGCAAAACAAGCACTGGGCAAATGTATAAGGACACAAGTTATGCCAAGACGTATACTGCAGGGAACAGTTAGAAGTACAGCGAACGACAAAACTGTCGTTGTTGAAGTGGAACGTCGTTTCCGTCATCCGCTGTATGGCAAGTTCGTAAAGCAGAACAAAAAGTATAAGGCGCACGATGAAAACAACGAATACAAGGTTGGTGACATCGTTGCGATTGAAGAACATCGTCCAATATCCAAGACAAAATCTTGGGTGGTCAAGGGACGCGTCGGCGTTTCCAAGGACGAATCAGTCGAGGTTACAGACTAAGGCTGACCTGGACAGGGTCTTTGAGGTCGGTGTTGCGTACGCAACATGCGGACAGTCGGGCCCTATAACAAAGCGGTGGGGGATTGCCCCACGCGCAGGACAAGGAAAAAAGTTATGATTCAGAATGAAACAGTTATGACAGTCGCTGACAACTCTGGCGCACGTAAAGCAATGTGCATCAAGGTTTTGGGCGGTTCCCACCGTCGTTATGCGACAGTTGGCGATAAAATTGTCGTCGCCATCAAAGAAGCGATTCCACGTGGCAAAGTTCAGAAAGGAACAGTTCAACGTGCAATCATCGTTCGCACAAAATTCCCGGTAAAACGTCCGGACGGATCTATTATCCGCTTTGACGATAACGCGGTTGTTTTGATAAACAAAAACAATTTTGAACCGATTGGCACACGTATCTTTGGGCCAATTGCACGTGAAGTTCGCCGTAAATACGATGTTCAGAAAATCGTATCTCTGGCACCGGAAGTTATCTAGTCTGAAATAAAGGGTTATAAAGATGAAAATCAAAAAAGGCGACGAAGTCGTAGTTATTTCGGGAAAATACAAGGGTGTCAAAGGCAAAGTGCTGGAAGCACGCCCAACAGAATCTCGCGTTGTGGTAGAAGGTGTCAACCGCCACAAATGGCATATCAAACCAACACAGGAACAGCCGGGTCGTATCGTTGATCGCGAAGCACCGGTCCACGTTTCTAATGTTGCGTTGTTGGATCCCAAGACGAAAAAGGCAACACGCGTTGGATATAAAATGTCTGGCGACAAGAAAGTTCGCGTTGCTAAAAAGTCTGGCGCAGAATTATAAAATAATCGGTTCCCGCTGTTACGGGGACACAAAGTGTAAGGAATAAAAAATGCAAAGCAGATTGCGTGAAATTTATGAAAAAGAAGTTGTGCCTGAATTGGTCAAAGAATTCGGGTATGCAAATACATTCGCAGTGCCAAAATTATCCAAAATTGTTTTGAATATGGGTGTTGGTGCCGCGGTCAGTGATAAAAAGAAACTGGACGCCGCCGCCGCTGATTTGACAGCGATAGCTGCCCAGAAATCTGTTATTACACATGCGAAAAAGTCTATTGCAACATATCGTCTGCGCGAAGGGCAGCCTATTGGAACCAAGGTCACATTGCGTGGTAAAAGAATGTATGACTTCTTGGATAAACTGATTACAGTTGCGTTGCCGCGCGTCAAGGATTTCCGCGGATTGTCAAAATCAAAATTTGATGGTCGCGGTAATTATGCGTTCGGTATCAAAGAACACTTGATTTTCCCAGAAATTTCTGTGGACAAGATTGACGCAATTCGTGGTATGGATATCGTCATCGCGACAACAGCGAAAACTGACGACGAAGCACGTGCGTTGTTGACGAAAATCGGCTTGCCGTTGGTTTTGAAATAATTATAAAAGGGTATAAAAATGGCTAAATTAGCGTTGATAAATAAACAGAAAAAACGTGAAAAAATGGTCGCCCAGTATGCTAAAAAGCGCGAAGCGATTAAAGCGAAAATGTCTGTGAATGCAACACCTGATGAACGTATGGATGCGATGAAGAAGTTGGCAAAATTGCCACGTAACGCGAATCCAACACGTCTACACAATCGTTGCTCGGTTACCGGTCGTGCACGCGGGTTCTCTCGCTTGTTCGGTCTGTGTCGTCAGCAATTGCGCACCATGGCGTCCGAAGGGAAATTGCCAGGTGTTCGCAAGTCCAGCTGGTAAACAAAAACAGCCTAGTTGTGGACAATGCAGCTGGGATTAACAAAAGTGCATAGGGCAGGGTGTCCTGTGTAACGAAGGAGTAAAAGATGTCATTATCACACCCAATCGGCGATATGTTGACCCGTATTCGCAATGGTCAGAATGCTGGTAAAGAAACAATCACCGTTCCAAACAGCAAACTGCGTGTCGCAGTTTTGGCCGTCTTGAAAGACGAAGGCTTTATTACAGATTTTCACAAAGAACAAATTGACGAGCATCGTGCCAATTTGGTTGTCGAATTAAAATATGTCGGTGGCAATGGTGCAATCCAGGAAATTTCCGTCGTATCTAAACCAGGGCGCCGCGTTTATTCTGGCAGTGCAAAAATGCCAAAGATTATGGGCGGACTGGGTATAGCGATTGTTTCTACACCAAATGGCGTTATGACTGACCACAAAGCACGTTTGATGAACGTCGGTGGCGAAGTGCTGTGCAAGGTAATATAATTTAGAAGTAAGGATTGAAGTTATGTCTCGTGCAGGAAAATATCCAGTAAAATTGAAAGATGGTACATCAGCGGCGATTGTTGATGATGTTCTGGTTGTCAAGGGCCCCAAAGGTGAAGTGAAATTGCCGTTGGATACAAAACACGCCGGTTTGGTGCATGTTGCAATCGAAGATGAACATATTGTAGTCACACCAAAAGACGCAGAAGATAAAATCTCGCGCGCGATGTGGGGAACAATGACTCGTAACGCACGCGCAGCAGTTGAAGGTGTTTCAGACGGTTTTGCCAAAGACATGTATATGAAGGGTGTCGGGTATAAAGCATCTGTTTCTGGAAACAAATTGGTTCTGGTTGCGGGTTATTCGCATGATGTTGTCATGGAAATTCCGGCCGGCTTGACCGTAGTTATGGGTGAAACGCCGACTGAATTCAGCATCCGTGGTATTGATAAGTGCCTGGTTGGCATGTTTGCTGACAAAGTCCACAAGGTTCGCAAGCCTGATCCATACAAGGGCAAAGGTATCTTCTATAAGGGTGAACGTATCCGCCGTAAAGAAGGTAAAAAGAAATAATAAATAAACGCTAATCTCCGCTGTTACGGGGATTGAAAAAAAGGAAACAAAATGTTGAAACATTTGTCTAGTGAAGAAAGACGCACATTGGCAAATCGCGGTGCGTTGAAAAGAAAAAATCCTGGCAAGATTCGTCTGTCGGTTTTCCGTTCGGGGCGCCATATTGAAATCCAGGCAATTGATGATGTTCGCGGTCATACAGTATGTGCGGCATCGTCCAAAGAGAAAGATTTTAAGGGCAAAGGCTGGAATGTCGCTGGTGCAGAACTGGTTGGCAAGGCATTTGCGGCGCGTGCTGTGGCGGCTGGTATTGCCGACAATTGTTACTTTGACCGTGGCGGTTATCGTTATCACGGCCGTGTAAAAGCACTGTGTGAAGCAATCCGCGCAGGCGGCGTAAGAATATAATGGAATATACGGAGTAATAAGATGGCACGTTTTGATGATAAAAAATTGCAAACGGATAACCTGGTAGATAAATTGGTTTCCATCAACCGCGTATCCAAAACCGTAAAGGGCGGCCGTAATATGTCGTTCTCGGCATTGGTTGTGGTTGGCGACAAGGCTGGTCGTGTTGGTTTTGGCAAGGGTAAAGCATTGGAAGTTCAATCTGCTGTGCAGAAAGCAACCAAGGCTGCAAAGGCGAAGATGATTCGCGTTCCGTTAAAAGAAGGTCGCACATTGCACCATGATTGCAGCGCAAAATATGGCGCCAGCAAATTGGTTGTTCGCAGTGCAGTTCCTGGTACTGGTATCATTGCCGGTGGTGCGTTGCGTGCGGTGTTTGAATGCTTGGGCGTTCAGGACGTCGTTGTGAAATCACAGGGGTCAAATAACCCAAACAATATGATTCGTGCTGCATTCTTGGCGTTTGCGAAAATGAATTCGCCAAAGACAGTGGCTGCGCGTCGTGGTAAAACAGTCGCAGAAATCATCGCAGGTCGTGACGGCAAGAAAATTGATGATGCTGTATGCGAATGCGCAACCGAAGATAAATAATCAGCACTGAAAATAAACGGAGAATAATTATGGCTAAAATAATTGTAAAGCAAGTCAAAAGTATTATTGGTCGTCCGGAATCTCAGTGCAAGATTGTTGCCGCATTGGGGTTGGGGCGTATCGGCAAAACCAAAGAACTGGGTGATACACCGGCTGTTCGTGGTATGATTGCCAAGGTTTCGCACCTGGTTGAAATTGTTGAAAAATAAAAAATATAAACCGAGTATGCGGACAGCACTTGTCCGCATGCGAAAAAAGACTATATACTGGTCATAGGATAAAGGAAAAAATTATGAAACTGAATGCATTGATGGACAACTTTGGCGCACGTCGTGACATTAAACGTGTTGGTCGTGGTATGGCGTCGGGTTATGGCAAAACATCTGGTCGTGGTAACAAGGGTCAGAAAGCGCGCAGCGGTTCACGCAAACAGGCGACTTTCCAGGGTGGTCAGATGCCGATTTTGCGTCGCTTTCCGAAATTCGGGTTTAATAATCCATTTGCCAAGGAATATGTAACAATCAACCTTGGCGATATTGAAAAGTTTATCGCATCTGGCAAGATTGATGCAAAATCCCCAATCACAATTGATTCGTTGATGGCTGCAAAAATTATCAATCGCAAAATGTCTGGTTTGAAAGTTTTGGCCAAGGGTGAAATCAAATCGTCTGTGAATATTGTTGCTGACAAATGGTCCAAGGCGGCCGAGGCAGCAATCGTCAAGGCTGGTGGCACAATTAAAAATAAATAATTGTATATCGCATCCTGGGAAACTGGGATGCCTTATCTGATTACAAGAGCAACGCATGAAATTCTTGAAAGATTTTTTTGGAAACCTGACTGATTTGCAAAAGCGCATTTTGTTTACATTAGGTGCGCTGATTGTTTATCGCATTGGTTCGTTTATACCTTTGCCGGGGGTAAATGCGTCGGCTGTGCTGCATTTGTTCTCGGGCGAGGGCAGTGGTATGATGGGCATGTTTGATATGTTCTCGGGCGGGTCGCTGTCGCGTATGTCCGTGTTGGCATTAAACATTTTCCCATACATTTCTGCGTCTATTGTGTTGCAGTTGTTGACCGCGACCAGCAAGTCACTTAGCGAATTGCGCAAAGAGGGTGAATCTGGCCGTGTTAAAATCAATCAATACACACGCTATCTGGCGGTGTTTTTGGCCGTGGTTCAGGGTTGGGCCGTTGTGCGTGGTTTGGAAATCATGGCACCGGTAAATGGTGTTGCGGCGGTTGTGAACCCAGGTTTCGCATTTGAATTGTCGGCCATTATCGCATTGGTTGGCGGAACGGTATTTGTTATGTGGCTGGCAGAACAGATTACTGCGCGTGGCGTCGGTCAGGGTGCATCGCTGTTGATTTTCGCTGGTATCATTGCCGAGGTTCCAGGTGGTATCGCCAAGGTATTCTCGCTGGGGTCGGTTGGCCAGATGTCGCCAGCAATGATTATGTTGGTCGTTGCGTTCGTGATAGGTATCATCGCGTTGATTGCGTTCTTTGAACAGGCCCAGCGTCGTATCCAGATTCTGTATCCGCGCCAGGTGATGGCAAATGGCGTTACAAACACTAATGCGTCGTATCTGCCGATAAAGGTAAATATGTCGGGCGTTATGGGGCCCGTGTTCGCGGCCAGTATCATGATGCTGCCGGCGTTCGTTCAACGCTTTGTCCAGAGCGAGAATTTGGTTGTTCAAAATATCATGGCGTTCTTTACGTATGGCGCGTGGTCTTATATCATCTTGTACACGATATTGATTGCGTTCTTTGCGTATTTTCAAACCGCGGTGATATTTAATTCCGAAGAAACCAGCACAAATCTGAAAAATGCGGGCGGTTATATCCCGGGCGTGCGTCCAGGCGAACAGACTGTGCACTATTTGGATTCGGTTGTGTCGCGCACAACAGCGATTGGTGTTATGTACCTGATTGTTGTTTGCGTATTGCCAATCATTTTGAATACGCATTTTGGTATGCCGTTGATGATTGGTGGCACCAGTGTTCTGATTGTGGCTGGCGTTGTTCTGGATACAATGAACCAGGTGCAATCGTATTTGGTTGCGAACAAATATCGCAGCGTCATTAAATCGGCGCAAAAGAAAGGGCGTTTCCGTTAAAGACGGGCGCACGCCTGAAACAAAGATTTGACTTTTGTCGTGTTTTGTATAAAATTATGCGGCAAAATAAAATACTCTGATAATCTGACGGCAGATTACCAGGGACAGCAGAACGGGGCGTGTGGCGACACACAAACCATGGTAATAATAAAAAGGAAAATAAAAAAATGGCACGTATAGCAGGTGTTAACATTCCGACAGAAAAGCGTATTGAAATTGCGTTGCGCTATATTCACGGTATCGGGCCGGCCAAATCTGCCCAGATTTGCAAGGCACTGAATTTGAAAGATGGTTTGCGCGCAAAAGACTTGACTGACGAAGATGTTGTTAAGATTTCTAATTATATTGAACAAAACTTCAAGGTAGAAGGTGATGTCCGTCGCGAAGTTGCAATGAACATCAAACGTTTACAGGACTTAAAGACATACCGTGGCATCCGTCACCGTAATCGTCTGCCGGTTCGTGGTCAGCGCACCCAGACAAACGCCCGTACTCGCAAGGGTAAGCGCGTGGTTGTTGCAGGTTCCGCAACCAAGGGTAAATAAAATTTAATATAACGCCACATCTGTGAGCGTTGGGCTCTGGTCATGTGCTATTTGTACACTCCCGTCGCCCACCATCTCACATCTGTAACGTTCTATTAAATTTATCCACAGATAAATAAGGTAGAGAATAACACGACAGTTATTTGAAGACATCTAACAAAGGTTAAAAATAAAATGGCAGTAACAAAAGCTAAAAAGAAAGTAGTAAAAAAAGTATCGCACGGCATTGCACATGTTGTTGCGACAAATAATAACACACGTATCACCATCACAGACCAGTCTGGTGCTGTGCTGACATGGGCGACCGCCGGTGCGAATAATTTCAAGGGCGCAAAAAAGTCCACACCGTATGCAGCGACCGTCGTCGCAGACGCAGTTGGCAAGAAAGTTGCAGAAATGGGTATGAAAACAGTTGACGTTTTGATGCGTGGCATTGGCCAGGGTCGTGAATCTGCTGTTCGCGGTTTGGCAAATGCGGGCTTGGTTGTTCAGTCCATCACAGACACGACGCGTATTCCACATAATGGTTGCCGTCCGAAGAAAGTGCGCCGCGTCTAAATTAAATATAACGGTATATCTGTGCGCGGTGTGGCTCGTTTATGTAGCATTTGTACACTGCACTCGCCACACAGCACACATCTATACCGTTCTCTTTAATTTTGAACCGTCCCGTTCGGGACGGTTTTTTGTTTGCGTGTCTGTGCGCGGTGTGGCTCGTTTATGTAGCATTTGTACACTGCTATTCCAGATGCGTGGAAATAAAAAACGCCCGACGGGCGTTTTTTTAATATTCAATCACACGTCGTGTTGTGTGTGTGCCAGATGGAACGTATTGCACAACGGGTTGATATTCTTGGTAATGGTCTATGACCTCGGTATATTTTTTTACGCGAACTGGGCGCAGTGCCCCGCCAGCGTTGCAATTACGTGCGCGTGATGCCAGGTCAATAGATGAACGAACGCGACAAGGCGCGGCAATGTGTGCCGGTTTTGATTTGGGAATGTATGCGTCGTCTGAAATTTCAACAGTGCTTATTTGAATTGATTCATACGTTGTTTCGGTTGTTGTTTCGCGACACTGATATGCGTATGCCCCAGTCGTCAATGACGCGACTAGCAAACAAAACACAGCGATTTTTTTCATAGTTAAAATCCTTGGTTGTTTTTGTGCGATAAGCATAGGACAATAATTTTTAATTGTCAACTTTTTTGATGTTGCGTCTGTGGGGTGAATACATTTTGCGTTCCTAATATTTATTTGACTTTTGTAGAGGCTGGGTATAGAATACGCAGGCGCAAAAAAAATATTGCGCAACCGAACGGTGAAAATAATAAACTAAGCCCAAAGGAAAAACGGTATGATTGAAAAGAACTGGATGAGCCTGATAAAGCCGAAAAAGCTGAATATCACGGTTGATGAACATAACCCAAATTTAGCAAAACTGGTTGCTGAACCATTGGAAAAAGGATTTGGACTGACATTGGGCACGGCGTTGCGTCGCGTGCTGTTGTCGTCATTGCAGGGTTGCGCCCCAATCTATATCAAGATTGACGGTGTGCAACACGAATTTTCCAGCCTGCAAGGTGTCCGCGAAGACATCACAGATATTATCTTGAACCTGAAAGGTGTTTATTTCAAAGCATTGACCGAAGGTCAACACAAGGCAACCTTGAAAGTCAAGGGGCCGGCCGTTGTGACCGCAGGTATGATTGAAACATCTGGCGGGGTCGAAGTTATGAACAAAGACGCAGAAATCTGCACGCTGGATAAAAACGCGAATTTGGATATGGAAATCACATTGGCGACCGGTCGCGGTTATGTGCCGGCGTCTGCACATGCAGATGGTTTGCCATTGGGCGTGATTCCGGTTGATTCGATTTTCTCGCCAATTTTGAACGTTGCGACGGCTGTTTCGGAAACCCGCGTTGGCCAGTCGACAGACTATGATAAATTGGAAATGACCGTCAAAACCAACGGTGCTGTTTCGCCCGAAGATGCAATCGCATTTGCGGCGCGTATTTTGACAGACCAGTTGGTTGTCTTTATCAATTTTGAAGATCCGGCGCAAATCAATGCTCCGACCGAAGAAGAAAAGGCCAAGGACGCATTGCCGTTTGATCCGAAATTGTTAAAGCATGTTGATGAATTGGAATTGTCTGTTCGTGCAAACAATTGCTTAAAGAACGACAAAATCAATTGGTTGGGCGAATTGGTCCAAAAGACCGAAGCAGATATGTTGAAAACCCCGAACTTTGGCCGCAAGTCACTGAATGAAATCAAGGTTCAGTTAGAGGCTATGGGGCTGGGACTGGGCATGGAAGTACCGGGTTGGCCACCAGAAAATATTGCAGAGTTGGCCAAGAAGTACGAAGACCCTTATAAATAAATCCCCTTCGCTGGCGAAGGGGTGGCCGCAGGGCGGACGGGGTAGTGGCAAGCTATTCTGTTCCGTTTTGTGGAAACTAAATCCCACACTGCTGGTGTGAATCAGGGTGTGGCGTCTTAATAAAATCCCCAGATGGTCTGGGGCAGAAACAAAAATACAAAGGAGTAATCTGATGAGACACGCAAAAGCAGGTCGCACATTTAATCGCGACACAAACGCACGCAAAGCACTGATGGTTGGCTTGGCGAAAAACTTGATTGAAAAAGAACAAATTAAAACAACATTGCCCAAGGCAAAAGATTTGCGCAGCGTTGTTGAAAAACTGATTACTCGCGCCAAGGTTGACACAGTTGCCAATCGTCGTTTGACAGCGTCTGAACTGGGTAACAGCTCGGCGGCCACCGTGAAAAAATTGTTCACAGTTTTGGGCCCGCGCTATGCCAAACGCCCGGGTGGATATACCCGCGTATTAAAGGCCGGTTTCCGTTATGGTGATGCCGCGCCGATGGCGATTATTGAATTGGTTGACCGTGATGTTAACGCGAAAAAGGTTGTAAAACCGGCCGCCACTGATGAAGCCGCTCAGGCACCTGTCGCCAAAAAGGAAAAGGCAGACGCACCAGCAACAGAAGCCAAGGATGCCCCAAAGGCAACCAAGGCTGCACCAAAGGCACGCCGCACAACCAGCAAATAAGATTATGTAATAGTAGTTTTATTTCAGATAAAACACCGTCCGAATGGGGCGGTGTTTTGTTTGTGCGTGACGCATAAAAAACGCGTGGGCGCATGAGGCTTTATCGGGTGCGTTGGAATATATGAATGCGTTCAAAGCAGTTTTTGCGTTCTGTTTTTTCGTGTTGTAGCACTTCGCCAGTTTTTAATTCAATTTTGAATTTGTCATAACTGGTATTTGACGATTGTGGCATTGAAACAATACGTCCGCCGTGTGTCAGACATTTGGTCAGACGGGCCAAAATATCGACCTGGGTGCGCGGTTCATAACCATAATCAAATATGTTTGATATATCGATTAAATCATATTTTTTTGTTGTATGCAGATTTAATTCCATGATGTCGCAATTAAAGAACTTGAACGGCCCGTGGATAATTTTTTGCAAGTATTTGTATTCGTTATCTGTAAATTGATTTTGTGGATATCCATCAACCGATGTGCCACGACTGAAATTGATAACATCAATGCGGCTGCGCATTAAATCAATTGTTTGTGGGCGCAGTCGCGGGACAACATGCGTCATACTGAACATATTCAGTGGATTTGCGCTGTAACGTAATTCGCGCAATAATTGATAGTATTCGTCACGTGGTATAACCGGGATTGCAGCGGTCTTGATTTCTTGGATAATGCCTGCGCATTTTGTAATGTCGTATGTGTCAACTGTTTTTGCGCCAACCAGGCGGTATGTCAAGGCCTGGTCGCCACTGCCGGCAACGGTCAGGACATGTTGTGCGTCACGTGTTATTTCACGTGCCCAACGCCAATTTTCGTTTGTTATCGTATATGCAGGGATATAGGATTTATCCATAATTGTAGTCCCCCTTGGTTTATAATTTATATAACACAAAATATAAAATTGTCAAGTAATGCATAGGAATAAGTAAAAAGATGCTTTTATCGTGGCGTTTTTTGTGATAAAATCAGATAACTAGGAAGGTTTCAAGGTATGAGAAGGTTTGCAATTTTTTCAATGTTGGTTGCCGGATTACTTGCCACGGCAGATGCTGCCGCCCCGGTTCAGCGTCGTGGGCAAAATACCGCAAATTCTGGTGTGTCTGGCGCATCGGCGGCTCGCAGTGCAATGCCACGTACTGGAAATGCTGCGTCTCAAGCAACAACTGCTCGTAGTGCAACATCCGGTCGTGCAATCGTTTCGCGCAGTGCGACCCCTCAGCCTGTGGGCCAGGGCGTTGTTGCGCGTGCTGCTACTACACAGAAAGTTATTGGTACTGGGACCAAGGTTGCGTCGGCCACCAAAAACGTTGTTGTCAGCGAAGCGTGCCAACAAAAATACGACGGTTGCATGGATTCTTTCTGCATGATTGATAACGCCAGTGGCGGTCGTTGCATATGCAGTGACCGAAATGCCGAATTGGATTCTGTTCTGGCCGAGATAGAAAAGTTAGACCAGCAATCATACCAGATGGCAACCACGGGCGTTGAACGAATTGAAATGGGCGCGGACGCTGATGCGGCGATTTCGGCGGCAAATGCAGTGGTGGCCGACCTGCGTGGGGACAATGACAAGAAAACTGCACGTCAGTCGTTGGATTTAACAATGTGGAATTCAACGGTCGATTTTGATGATAGTGACGACGTGTGGGCTGATGATGATATCAGCGCGATTGCTGGCAAAACTGGTGATGCGTTGTATCGCGCATCTCACCGGGTTTGTGCGGAACAAATTCCAGAGTGTGCCAACGAAATATCTATGTTGCAAATGATGTATTCCCAGCGGGTAAAGTCTGATTGTGCTGCATATGAAAATAGTTTAAAACAACAAAAAAACGCCAGTGCAAATAAATTGTCGGTCGCAGAAAAGGCCCTGCGCGAGGCGGCATTGGAACAATATCGCACGGCAAATAAATACGATTTAGGGCAATGCACGGTTGAATTTAAAAATTGTATGATTTCGACGGGCGGCTGTGGCGATGATTTTTCGAAATGTGCATCGGTTGCGGCGTCTGATAACACCAATATCAATAAAAGTCGTCGCAGTAAAAACAAAACATATTCAATCGTTGGTGCGACAACAACGATTGAAATTTCTGCGTCAACATATGACACGCTGGTTTCAAAAAAGCCGCTGTGCGAAAACGTCACGAAACAATGTGTTGCTGTCGCAGGACAGGTTTGGGATACGTTCTTACGCGAGGTTGCTCCTCAAATCAAATCGGCTGAACTTATCGCAGAAGACAACGCCAGACAATCGTGCGTCTCTTCTATATCGTCGTGTTTTCAAAAGGCATGTAAAGACACCATTGACCCAAATGACCCAGATGGTTCGTATGACCTTTGTTTAACCAGACCAGATACCGTCCTTAGTCTGTGCAAGATTCCGCTGAACGCGTGCGGTATTGACGCATCGTCATCGGCCAAGGCCGCAGAATCACAGATTTGGGGCTTTGTTGTCGCACGGTTGGCATCTATGCGTGTTGATTCCTGTACCCAGGAAGTCAAGTCGTGTCTGCAATCTGATGACAGATGTGGCAAGGATTATACACAATGCGTTGGATTGGACACAGATACGATTATACGTATGTGCCCGTATGACAAGTTAGTTGGCTGTCAACAGGTTTATGGCGAAAACGAAATTCGTGGCGATGCAGTCTATGACCAGTTGGCCGATATGGTCCAGGGTATTATGTTAAACATTGATAACAGTATGCTGGTTCAGTGTCAAAATGCCGCCAATACCGCAATGATAAAGGTCTGTGGCGATACCGAAAATTGCAACGGCTTAACAACCGATGACGGTATCGGCGCACGTTCATTGGAATACAAGATTTGCGAATATTCCAGTTCGGATAATTCATTGGATATAAATTATTCTAAATGTCGCACCGACATATCCCAGATTATGGATTCTGAATTGGGGCGTGTTGATGGTTCAACCAGTGCAGAACTGGGGCCGGTCACCCCGTTTGCTGGCGTGTTGGACGGAACGATATACTGGGAAAGTGTTGATATTGATGAAAACGGCAAAGTGTCCAGCGTTGATGATTATTTAAACAAAATTGATGGCAGTTCTATGTCCGCCGCCCAAAAGGAAAAGGTAAAATCTGAACTGGCGGTGTTGCAGAAAAACATTGATGTCGCAATCAATGCAATAGAGGCGGACCCAACCGTGCAATACTGTATGACTGGACGCGAGGTTCAGGGTATGAAACGCAGTAATCGCGAAGTTCGCGACCGTATCAGCAACAGATCCAGCGACAATGCGCGTTTTCCGGGTCTGACCAAACAAATGCGTATGATTATTGCAATGCACGCATTAAAGGTGGCCAAGGATAATTACTATGCGAAATATGACAAATTAAATACCCAAATGCTGAAAGACTATGCAGCGTTGGGTGAACGTATGGCGGAAATCCAGGGTAAAAATGCACTGGACGCGCGTCGTGAAATTGCGCGTGTGGCCTGTGTGACGTTTGCAGATGCATCGTCATTGCCAAAATCCCCAAATCCACCGAAAAGTGCGTTCGGCAAAATAATGGCGGCAACAGCGTTGGTTGGTGCGGCGGTCGCGATACCTTTTACAGGTGGTGCATCAGCGACCGTGGTCGCACTGGGACTCACTTCATCTGGCCTGGCTATTGCTGGTGCAGGTGTTGCAGTAGCTGGCATAGGTTTAGCCGGCAATATAGGCAGTGGCGCCAATGGTCTGGACGGTGGTGGCCGTGGCACACTGATTGGGTCAAAGCAATTAAACCAGTGGAACTACAAAGAAACAATCACGTCCACGTTTGATTGGGAAACACTGAATTGTCACAAATGTGTTCGCACCCAAAATTGCGACAAAACAGGCAGTAAGCTGTTCGGCAGTAAATATTGTAAATCTTGGGAAGATTCAAAAGAAACCTGCACGGATATCCAGTTCTAGTAAAAAAACGCCCATTCGGGCGTTTTTTTATATCAAAACATCCAGGTCGTTTATGACGACAACACCGGATTTTTCCCAGTCTGCGCGACGGGCGTCGATGTTCATTATATTGTCACACGTCATATATAACACTGGTACAACATTATGTGCGGCAGCAATGCGGGTTACAGCGGTAATCGGTGACGATTTTTGGCGGCCAGTGGCAAACCATGTGTCACCATCTGCAACCCAGAAACTGGGGTCGTCGTGTGTTGCAATTGCGTATTTGTCGGTGACGATTACGTCGTCGTCGATTGCGATAATCGGCATGTTATGTGCACCCAGAAAATCAGTAACCGCTGGTGCGCCTGTTGCGGGGGCAGCCTGGGTGACGGATTCTGGGTTGTCGTGCGAAATCTCGACTGTTGTGTCGTCGTCAAATCCATCAAACTTTATTTCACGAAATACCGGGGCAGGGGCGTCGGAAATGTCTTGGTCTGTTGTGGTGGACGGTGCAAAATCGTCAAACACACCCATATCATCAAAGTTGCTGGGCAGGGGCAAATCGCCTGCGATATCTGTGGCTGGATTTTGGGTCGAGATGTTTTGTGGCGTTGTGCTGTCTATCGCGTGCATATCAAATGAAGAAAATTGTTCAGTGCCAACGCGTCCGCGTGCACGCAAAAACGCCCCGCGCAGTTCCAGAGGCAGACCGTCCGGTAACGGTTTTTCAGATGGTGTGTCTGTTGCGGAGGGGGGCGTATTGTCAGCTGGTGTAGTGGCGGGGACGTGCGATGTCAATGCGCGTTTTAAAAAATTTGGAATTGGTATCGTGAACAGTGGTGCGCCATTGCGGGCAACCAATGTTGTTGTTGCAATATACATCGGCAACGCTGCCAGAATTAAAAGTCCGAACACTAAACCCGCAAACCCTCGTAGATGCATGTGTGCCAAATATGACCAGTGTAATGATGAAAACATATTGAAATTGAACAGACCGCGCAATATGGCCCACATTATAAACACATACATGATTGTCCATGTGATAATGTGACGCTGTTTTTTTATAAAGTCTGTAATTTTTTGCATGTGATTATTATAGACAATATAAAAATTTTGTCAATATTATAATCAAATGATGTTTTTGTCTAAAAAGGGCTTTTTTTTAGGTTTTTTTTATGGCATAATAACGGGGATAAAAGTAGGAGATTTTTTATGCAGAATTTGCTGAAAATGTTTGGTATATCTGGGGCGTTGATGGGGCTGGTTGCCACGGTTTCTGGGGCGGACGCCGCCACGGGGCGTGCGTCGTATGCAAATGTTCGTGCGTCTGTGAATCCGAACGCTGCGGTGGAACGTATGCCGTCTATGCCAACATTGCCGATAAATTCTGTGGGGAATATGTCGCCTAGTTTGCCGTCTGATAGTGGCGCAACGGTTAATCCAAAGCCTGATGAGCCTAAACCAGATGACCCGAAACCGGAATGCCCAGATGGTGGCGTTAAAAATTCAACATACACGGTTGAAAACTGTATGACGGATATTTTGTCCTGTGTCAATGGGGGCGCGTTGCCGGGCGGTCTGAACGATTTGTTTAACGAAGATTTGCGTAACGCAATCGTCAACGGTATGGGACTGTGCACGGTCCAGGTGGAAAAGTGTATCAGCACAGTGCGTCGTGATTGCAAAAATATTTATCGCACATCTGCGGACGTGTGGTTGGACTTTAACTCGCGTCGGATTCAGCCGGAATACTATAACTTTGTTTTGCGCAAAACGGGGCTGACCCCGAACCAGGCGGAAAACACGTGTCGTCTGTTGGATAAAAATACATATGGGGCGTCATTTAATGCGGTTGCAAACAGCGGCAGTGTGACGGCGGAATATGATAAACGAACTGGTGCGTATAACAGTCAACAAGGTAACGTCTTGGTAAAAAACAATCCCCAGGGCGTCCAAGTGAACGATAATAATCCAGGCGTTGATGGCCAGCGTGGTCACTATGCGCGTTGGGATGCTGCGACGGCAGATTGCTGGATTCGTGTCGCCGCCTATAACAAAGACAGCCAGATTAAAAACAGTTGGTTGTTTGGCGCGGCCGGCGACGACAAGATGGCTGAAACCTGGAAACAGGCCGGCGACACATTTACGTGTAACAAAGACCTGTTTGGCTTTTCCTTGATGAACCAGACCAGCACGACAGCAGTTGTTGGTATCGGTGGCGGAACATTGGTTGGTGCCGGTATTGGTGCAATCGCAGGACACGGGGCACGCAATTTTGACTGCAATAATGATGGCCAGGTGAAAAAACTGGGCGAACAGTTAAAGGCGTCGGGCAAGATTGCAATTCTGAACGAATTTTTGGATGCAGGCAATCGTATCAGTAACAGTTTCACAACATTGTCACGGACCCAGTGCGAAGATATCGTTGACCTGGCAGTATTGTATCCGCAATTGAGTTCGGCACTGGACGAATGTGCAGATGTCAGCAGTGTTTCAACGAGAAACACTTGGTCCGTGACGATCAATTGGGTGGCGACGGAGGAGAAAAAAAAAGATGATTTGCAGAAAATTATCAATGCAGTTTTTCCAAACTGTCAAGGCATGACTGTGCAACAGTGTGCTGACATCTTGGCCGCACATTGCGAGACAGGAACGTCAGAGTGTATTGACCGGTTGGTGGCAGAAGGGTATATTGATGGCGATTATGCACAGAACTTTACCCTTGATGTTAAAAGCAAGGAAGAACTGATTGGCAAGTGCACGTTCAAACCGATAAACATCGCGAAACGAAACGGCGAAATGATTTATTGTGCGGATTCGGAAACGGGTTGTAAGTCTGAACCAGATATTCGCCTGGACGCCAATCGCCTGGGGCGCGTGTTGGACGATTTGGAAATACTGAACGGCGAAAAGTCTAATATGGCGAAAAGTGTGGCTATTGGTGCCGGTGTTGGTGCCGGAACAGGTGGCTTGGCGACGGCAATCACGGCATTTGTTGAACGCAGCAACATCAACTGTCGGGTTGGCGATGGTCTGGAACAGGTTAGTTTTGGTAAATCGTATTCAATCGGCTCGCTGAAAGATTTCTATGTGAAATGGAATCTGCACCTGCCAGATACGGTTGCACCAACGGCGAACGTGGTTGATTGCGCGACGTGGCGTTCGGCGTGCGGAACATTGACCGATTTGAAACAGTGTGCCGCGGCCCAGGTGAACTATCAACCGGCCGGCGCCCCAACGATAAAGTTGATTAAGGCGGCGTGCACCCCATCGGGCAGCGTGTGCATAGAAAACTATCCAGTTGCCGTATCGTATGGTGCGTGCCAAGAGTAATTTATTTATGGTTGCATTATGGTGTCCAACAAAAACCGCCCCCCAGGCGGTTTTTTTAGTGACAGAGTGAGAAAGTGATAGAGTGATAAAGTGACAGAGTGATAAAGTGACAGAGTGAGAAAGTGATAGAGTGATATAGTGAGAAAGTGTAGGTGGGATTTTGTAAAAATCCCCTGTGTCATACCGTCGCAGACCGGGTTCCCATCTGGCCACACCGTCGCGGACGTTTTCGTATGTGTCGCCTGCGGACTGCGTCCTTGCCGTATCCTGCGCTTCGCTTGGATTCATTCCTGCGCAGGCAGGAATAGGGGCCATACAGTGCGAGCGAACGCGAGCCACACCCGAATAATCATATTTTTTTTATTATTGTGGGCTAAAATCGGCCGATTACGAAATACTAAAATTACCGGCGCAGGGCGGTCGCCATTGTCCCCCAGGGACATTATTATTTTGCACCATGACCTGGATTCCGGGGTCAAGCCCCGGAATGACAAAGACGGTGGTGTGTTTTTTATTTTGTGAATATTGTTTATGTTTTGATTGCGGACCGGGTTCCCCTCTGGGGAGTCAGGGGGGCACGCAGTGCCGGGGCATTTTCTATATGCTGGCGAGATTCTCGGCGGCGGCTGTCAGTGACTTTGACATCTCTAGTATATTGCCCGATGTTGCGCTATTATTTTCGCCGCAACTGAGTGTTATTTCAACACGACGACATGGTGCATAACGGCCCGCAGTTATTTGTTTAGATGCGGATTGGTTTTTACACTGTTTATAGTCTGGGGCGTTTTCTTGGCCAGATGGGATATCGCCGGCCCCACAGGTACAATTGCTTTTGCCATCTGTATGAACGACAATGGTTTTATTTGATGTGTTTATCGCGTTTTTTACTGCGTTTGCGCGGTTTTGGCTAAGTTGTTTGTTTATCTTGGTTCCACCAATTGGGTCAGTATATCCAACGATGTCTACTGTGCATTCATTCCAGGCTGTATCATTCAATGCCGTACCAAATTGTGCCAAGGCCGTTTGTGCATCAGAGGTTAGGTCGTATTTGCCAATATCAAACAATTTTACAGCGGGCAATCTGATAGTTGCTGTGTTTGTTTTTGGGTCATTAATCGTTTTTGTGATTGCGTCTGGTAACGCTGATGACGCCGATACCTCTGGTGCAGTTTGTTGTGTGCTGGTATTTTCTTCTTCTTTCGGACTTTCGTTGTTTATTTCGGCGTTGCTGTTTTGTGTGCTATTTGTAATACTCTGGTCACATGTGTTAGTGTTTTGATTATATATTGATTCAGCATTGTTACACACACATTCTGGATATGTTCCAGTTGCGCCGTTTGTGGGGCATGCTGGTATTGGTGTCGTAGGCAGTGAGGCAATGGCGCGTTCCAATTTATACAGTGGGGCATATTTAGCCAAAATTTCGTCACTTTTATTTTGCTTGTTTGTGCCAGAATTCACGGTTTGATTAGCAATCGTGCCACCCATAACGCCGATGCCGGCGACAATCGCGCCCGTTTTTAACTTGTTGGCGGTATCTGCCTTTTGCTGGGCCCATGCCTGGGCGTCGGCACCAGTTTTGTCACCCAATGCCCGCGACAAACTGGTAAATGCACCATCAGTTTTGCCAGTTGCTGCGTTGTCATACAGGCCCGTATCCGCCGCATCGATTATTGTTTCGGATTCAATACCGGGGGCCAATCCCAATGCGGTTTTGCGAACCTTTAAATCAGCGGCCAGTGTTTTATATTGTGTCACATATTGTGCCAATTCATTGCCGCCTGGCAATTCAATCCCGGTTTCGCCACCGCTGATATTTTTGCCCATGCCATAATCGCACTTGATTGTCGCCAGGTATGCACGCATATCATCTTCGGCGCGATCGTCAGCGCGTTGTTCTGATAATGCGGACAGTGCCTGGGATGCGCCGATGCCGGTCGCGCCAATTCCTGTTGCGCTAATCAGTTTGTTTTCTGTTGATTGTTCCTTGTCACGCATTTTTTGCGCATTTTCGCGCAGTTCGCTGATACGAGCCTGGGAATCGGCCTCGCTTAGTTTTGGTTGGGGAATTTCGGTGCATGACAAATTATCTGCGCTGATTTTATATCCGTCGCGGCACGCGGTAACGATACAAATTTCTTGGTTTTGTGTTTTGTCCCATTGACGATTGCCAGATTTGGCATTGGCGGGTAATGACTTGCAATTGCCGCCAATCGCAACGCAAGTATCCTTGGACACTTCGTATCCAGATTCACATTCGGTGACGTGACATTTGCCTTTTTTTAATTCGCCCTTGGTTGCATGTTCAATGGCTGCAATCTGGGCGTCGGTGCAAGGACCATCGCTGGCTACGCATGTGCCGGTTTGTAACATAAAGTGATTTTTACATTTTGTTACAACACAGTTTAATCTTTTGTTGGTATCGTCCCATCCATATTTTGCGGTTGCGGCGTTTGGGTCGGTGCTGGTGCAATCGGCGCCAACCTGGTCAACGCACGCATCACCGATGGTGATTGTTGTGCAGCTGGTGTTATCGCTCTTGCACTTGTCATCTGGATAAGTGGTGCACGAATCGTTGTTTATTTTTGTTGCTGTTGTTTGGCCGGTCAATTTGTATCGCGCAGATTCACATTCTGTCGGAACGCATTTGCCTGTCGAACTGTCATACAAAACATTTTTAGCGTTTGCTATAGATTTTGTCGCACATCCTGTTGCGGTAACTTCACCCAATAGCGCGGTATCTGCTGCCAGTGTAATATTTTGGCCGTTTGCCTGGGTGGCGGATAAATTTTGTGTTTTCATTCCAACGTATCTGATTGTCAATTGGGTGTCATCATTTGGAACATCGATTGAAAATTCGCCTTGTTCGTTGGTGATTGTGCCGTTTGCCAGATCGTCAACCTGTTGAATGGTTGCTGCATATAATGGCGCCCCCAAGTCATCATAAACAGTGCCCGTGACCTTTACTGCAAATGCCGGAACGGTAATTGAAATTACAAAAATAGCAGTCAATAATTTTTTCATTAGTTATCGGTTATTTGTCGCTTTTATTGTTATCGGGCGTGTTATTATTGTTGTTGTCAGCGGATTCGTCGTTACCATAATTTTTCTGATGTTCATCCTCGGCCTGTTTCAGGGCACGGTCTGCCTTGTGGCGGTCAACCGCGCGATTGATTGCGCCAGATGTTACCGCACCAACCGCCGTGCCAATCCCAGAACCCATCAGTGATGATGTTGCCGACGTTTGTTCTCTGGTCAAACGATACGCATTTTCTTTGAAAGTGGTGACATCAATGCCAAACCAATTCTGGGTGCAATCAAATGTGTCGCCAGCATAGACCTTTTTAGATGCAAATGGCGTTTCTTGGTTGTCGCCCGCCCAGAAATTTACGGTATAGACGCATGTCAAACTGCGTTCGTCAAACATTGCGCCCAAACGGCGACATATTGTCGACATTTGGTCACGCAGGGCATCCAGGCGTTGCTCGTCAGATTTAACCTGGACCTCGGCCCCTTGACGCAGGGTGGCAAATACGTTCATTGTGCGACTGGCCAGGCCGTTGTCAGCCGTTGTGCAATCGCGTGCAATCTGGGCACAGGCGGAAATTGCCATGTCGCCCGCAGATTTACCCAGGCACTTGGAATATGTAATGTCGCATTGGTCAACGATACATTCGTTATAACGGTTGCCACAGTCGATTATTTTATTATATGACGACAGACGTGCATTCATATCACGGTCGGCACGAATTTCGGGTGCGAATTTTGCATACATCGCCGATGTGCATGTCGTAATTTTACGACGGCATGCGTTCATCTTGTCCCCCCACAGGGTGTCGGTGTCGCCACTGCATTTGGAAAAATCAGAACCACATTTTTCCGCCATGCACGTACGCAGGTCGGTGTCACATGCCATCTTGCCCGATGTGGTGGTGCGGGCGACCGATGATGATGCCCCTATGGCGTCAGCCGCGTCCAGGGCCGCACGTTGACGTTGTATCATTTCGGCGCGAATATCTTGCGATGTGTCAGTGCTACCAGCGTTGGCGTTACCCAGGGCGGCGTCGAACTGTGATGTCTTGTCCATGATTACAACAGGTGTTGTTGTGTCGTCGGTGACCGACTGGGGCGTTTCGGTATCTGTTGTGTCAGATGTTATATCGTCCGTCGCGGTGGTGTTATCAGATGTGCTGTCCGGTGCGGTATTATTCTGTCGCGTTATATTTGCAGTCAATGTCGGCATACGTGCCGATGCTTGATTTGTGCGGGTAATGGTTGGACGGGCACTTACCGACGATGATGTGCCGCGCGGGACAACATTTGCAGCGCGTGCCGATGCGCACATACATATCGCAATTGCCGTGACACTGGTCACAATCATTGTTCTAAAAATGCCGTTTTGGTTTATCATTTATTCCAAAATTCCCATTTTTTTATTTCAGCACCGCGCACGCCAGATCATAGAATTTACATAAACTGGTTGCCATTGATATTTCAGATGAATTGTTGTCGCACTTGTTCGCCATACTTCGTTCGCATACGTTTTTAATACATGTTGCGCGTCCGGCGTTGTCGGTGCAATTTGCACGTGCAAGAGCCAGTTTTTTGTCGCGTGCGTCCTGGTATGATTTTGCGATTGCGTCTACCATAGCGGTAATGTTTTTAATCGCCGTGTCGCGAGCAGAAACAAGTTCGCTGCGAACAGCACCCAGATGTGCGTCGCAACCAGTAGCGGTCACACTGCATGCGGCAAAAAATTTGTCAAAATCTGCGTCGCTTGTGCATGCGCTGTAATCTGCTGTGCAGTGATTGTCAGAAATCATACATGCCGAGATGTCTATTTTGCATGATGCGGCTGATACTGTTTTGGCCGCCACGGTGCGTAATGACGCCATTTCGGCAGTAATACCCGCCGCACGGCAAGACTGTTCAATTAATTTATCGTATGCGTCTGCTGCATCGTCGGCGGTGCAATCGGTAATACGCGTGGTGCATTGCTGTATCGCCCATGCGTAACGAGCCGATGGGGTCGTTGGTGCAGATTTTAATTCACGGTCAGAGATAGTATATTTGGTGGACGCACCGACGGAAACATTGCGCATGCCGGTCGCGCCAGGGGTGCCGGCGTTTTCAGTGCCACAATACTGGCATCGTGCCGCAGGATTAGATGACGCGTTTATCGCGCACACAGAATCCAGGCATCGCGTTAAATTCGCAACCGAACACGTCGCAAACGCGCCGTATGGCACAATTGCGCCGCCGATAATAAAGAATAATATGCGTGCTTTCATTTCTCTCTGCTTGGGTAAATTATACCAAAAAAGTTGGGTATGCGACAACATAAAAAAGACGCATATAAATTATTTTTGATAAAAAGTTATATTTTTTCTATTGACAAAAATTATATTTTGTCCTATATTGTGCTGTGTAATAAGAACAAAAAGGATTTCAAATGCCAGTAACACCAGAATTAGAAACACCAGAATTAGAAACATCACCAAATGGAAGCGGTAAACGTTTTTTGGCAATGGTTGGCGCAGGTTTGGCGGCCGCCGTTCTGTTGGTGTTTGGTATTAAACAGTGCAGCAATAAAAATACTGCATATGATGAACGTGATGCGGCTCGTAATGAAACAGAGCAGGTTGCCACGCGTGCAAATGCCGTTATTGACAGTCTGAACAATGTGAACGGGGCGCTGGATCGCGCACGCCGTGAATGCAATTCGGTCGTAGGCGCGAAAGATGAACAGATTGATGCGTTAAACGATTCTATAATGGTGTTGAAAGACTCGTTGCAAAATGCTGCGCGTCAGTTACAAAAGGTCAGAAAGCCACGCCGTAACAACACACAAACGCGCCAGAATGTCCAGAATAAATCCGCTGGCAATAATGCTGGTCGTCCTGCAAGTATTGATAACAACAATGGTGGCACGGTCATCGTTGGTGATAACAATACGGTTGTTGTCAGCACCGGTAATTGCGCAACAGTAAATGCCGCGGCAGACACATTGAAACAGCACACTGTGACCATCACACGCCAGTGGATTGGCACACGTCGCGTAAAATAATTACGTATCAGAAAAAACAGTTCGCGGTAAATGCGAACTGTTTTTTTTATAGACATATAATTTCAATCTGTGTTATGATATTTGACACAGAGAGAATTTTATATGAAATACATCAGAATTTTATTGCTTTCATTGTTTGTAATGCCGTTCGCGGCACGCGCGGCGTCGTCTGAATTTATGGTTGCGGCGCAACTGTTGGCGGCGGCGAAAAATGCCGATATTCAACAGGTTCAGACCTTGATAAACAATGGTGCAAATGTGGATTTTGTGGATTCAACGGGTATGTCCATTGTTTGCACGGCGTTGATGAATAATGACGTTCGCGCGGCCCAGATTTTACAGATGTATGGGGCCGATGCGTCAAACTGTGACCGACAAATCCGAAAGTATAAATCCAAAAATACGACCACCGGTTCTGGCGGATTATTCGGTGGGCTGTCGTCCGCCCAGAGTATGACATTGGCGGCGGCGGGGGCCGCCGTTGTTGTTGGTGGACTGTTATTGTTGACCGATGTGTTTGACCCAGGTAATGATAATAAATCGTCATCATCTGGTGGGGGGCGTGGTGATGACAAACCGGGTGGAAATACCGGTGGTGGTGCCACTGCTGCATTTACAACACCGTATGGGCCGGCAATGCCAACCGCCGCAGACGAGACTGCAAAACTGGCGGCCAGACTGGATTATTACAGCCCGACCACAAGTGGTATATTAAAGGATAATTTTGCGTTGATGAGCAACGTGTATAAACAAAACTATCTGTTGATGATGAGGGGGTATACTGCGTTGGCGCGGGGGTATATGGGGATGCGCACGTTGCGTAATTTATCAACGCGCACGCCGATTTCAATCAGTGGCAATAACCTGGGGTCAGAACCAGTAATGGGGGGGCGCCCAGTGAATGTTGCGTTGGTTACGACAAATGGTATCAATGCCATCAATGATTCGTCATTGGGGGATCGCATACTGCCATGGACGACGACCAATAATAATGGTACGACCGCAAATCCAGCGACGATTGATATGATTTCCAGCAAATATTATAATAATAAGTTGGTCGCAGGCAGCGACAGCACATCACTGGCAGGATACACCACAACCGAGGATTCAACGTTGATTGATTTTGTAGATTTATCGGGATTTGGCACTGCAATAAATAACCCCACAGCGACCAACAATGATAATCTGGTGGCGAAAATTGTCGGGGGCAAGGATTCTGGATACGCCACGGCGGATTTTATCGGATTCATGCCAAATGGCCAAATGACGATATTTAGAACTGGTGGCGGTCAGAAGATGAAAAATGTTACAGGTGCAACGGCCACCGGGACGTATACAATGGCGGGCACGGCGTTTGCAACAGGTGATACGCTGACACTGTTTGGTAAAACACTGACGGTTACGCGAACTGGCAATGTGATTGTTGCAACCGATGGCACGACGACATATAACGGGTATATCGGGGCGGACGGATTGCTGTATATCGACAGTGCGGCCGATGGCAAAATCAACCAGGCATATACAATTGCGGATAATAAATTGACATTGGGCAAGGAACTGGCGTCGGCGGATTACTATAATTACAAGGCGATGTTGCACGCGGCAGAATTGTCGCGTGGTGGTGACGCTGCGTCTGGGGGACGCTCGATGCCAAACATAATTGCTAATGCGTCAGTAATTTTGCCGTTGCGGGGTCAGAACGTTGAATCAATGGATGATTTGCTGTCATTTTCATCATCGCAATATGTGGCAAAGTTTGCCGAATTTGTGAACAAATATTATGATGTTGACGCGACCGATGGCACGGGTGGGACAAATAGTTTACCTGGTGCCGATGCGGTCAGTTTCTTTAATGGGTTGGGTTCGACATATTCGCCGTTGACGATGTTTTCGACCGGCGCATTTGAAACAGATAGTGCGTATTCTGGCAAGACCTTGTCCGCGACATTTGAAAATTCTGCACCGTTGGTGTTTGCAAATCTGAATCACCTGTTTATGTCGGTTGTTCCCATTGGGCAAGTTGGCACTGGCACATCTGCGGCGCAAAGTGTTTCTGGATATACACCGGCGAATAAATATCAAATCAGTCAATGGCATGACACCGCGTCTAATAAATATTACAAGGCGCGGGTGTGTGGTATCGCAGGGCGGGGCGCAAATGGTATTGACCCGTGGTGTTTTGCCGCGACAGGTGTGACCGATGAATTGGCAACTGCGGCAGCGGCTGGTGCGGCGGGCGCGGTGCAGTCAGCGTTCAGTTATATGGATAATAAACAATTGTTCGCGTTATTAGCATTGACGGCTGATGGACCGTATTTGGGGTCGCTGGATGCCGGCAAATCTGTGACCAAGGCGGAACTGATTTCACATCTGCAAAATTTGTATACGATGCCTAATGAATATACATATCGTTGGGAAAAAGGTGGTGAAAACTATCTGGATGTATTCAAAGAGGTTTTTGGTTATGGACTGATAAATGTTGCACGCGCCACTACACCAAATACTAAGGTATATTATTACGATGGTTCCAACATCGTATCGACCAAGGGTAATGCATACTGGCGTGCGGCGTCAAACACCACGTTTCGGGCGTCGTCGGCGTTCAGTCCACGTATGGCAACAATCAGTGCGCCGTTCTTTGATAAACTGGAAAGTGTTGACGGCGAAATGGCAATGCCGCGTATTTGGAAAAATGAATTTACCGTTGGTGCGCAATCGCGTCGTGGGTTGTATATGGGGGACGTCTTGGGCGAATTTCGTGTTGATAATCGCGCCACACCACGTACACAAATCGGCAATATTGGATTTTCAATGACGACGTCGTCACGTGCGTATAATGACAATATGGGCGGACTGGATACAATGCGGTTGGACTATGCACACGGTGCGTGGAATTTTGCCGCCAGGTATCAACATTATCAGACCGATGGCGCGTCGCGCTTTGATGGTATGTCAAATCCAATTCTGGGGTTGGCGTCAAATGCAGTAACCACAGATGTAAATTACCACAGCGGTAAATGGTCGTTTGGTGCGCGTGCATTTTCGGGCGCAATTACCAGTGAAGATTTACTGGAAAATGACCCAACAATTTCGTCGCAATATGCGCCGGCGCGTTTGGGATTGATTTCTGGGGCGCAATCACATATCGCATGGCGCGGCAATAAATTTGGTTTTACAACCGCATTTGGTAATGCACATGAATCAGATACCTTGCTGGGGGCCCAGTCGGGCGGTCTGTTAAACCTGGGGGCTGGCGATACAATGTATATTGATACTGAATTGTCGTATCGGCCAACCGATGATGTCACGTTCAAGTTGCGCGGAACGGTTGCGCGGACAACATCAGATATGACGGGTGGTGATTTTATCTTGGGTATGTCTGATATTTATTCTGATGCGTTTGGGGTTGGATTGGATGCCGGTAATTTCAGTTTTGCCGTATCGCGCCCGTTGGGGGTAAATCGTGGGGTTATGCAATATTCGCATGCGGATTATGATATTATAGATGTTGCAGACGGAAAATATGATATAGCAATCACAAACGCCGGTGTGCGTGATGTCAATCTGGCCCCGGAATACCGTGAATTGCGGTTCAGTGGCGCATATCGTCGTGCGCTGGGGGCGTTCACTGATGGGGCGGTTGGGTTTATATATCGTGTGAATCCAAATAACACAAATGAATTTGGCAATGAATCAATATTTATGCTGAAACTGAATCACAGATTAGGAATATAATTTCTCAATCTATTTTTTGTGTTGACAAAATAAAATATTTGTGTAATATTGCAACTTGTGTAAATTAAAAAGGTGATAGTATGAATATTTATAATAGAATTGAATACATCAAAGATTATTTAAACGGCACGGCCAAAAAAACAATCGGCGTAACTGCCAGCGAAGATGCCAAAATTTTGGGTTATTTGGTCGACGACTGTCGCAAAATGCGCGGCCGTAATGGCGTGAAGTATTACTATTTGTTTTTGAGCGAGAATTCTGATTTACAGATTGCATATGCTTTGTTGGCACGCAATGGTTTCTTGCCACGCGTTCATAACACCAAAAGTTCTATTGTTTCGACCCAGATTATACGTATCCCGATGGATTCTGTGAAAAAAGACGCTGATAAAGTTGAATTCTTGCACCAGGTTCAGTTGAACGCGTATAATGTCGTATTGTATAAAGATGTCCAAGATAAAATAGCGGCTCTGCGTGATAAAAAATTAAAACAGAACGGCAAATAAAAAAATGACCCAATCGGGTCATTTTTTATTTAGATACAACGACCATCGCGGTGCGCAGAACTGTGTCGCCGAACATATATCCAGTCTGCATTTCTTGGACAATGGTGTTCGGTTTTGCGTCGTCGGTGGCGACAACCTGGATTGCGTTATGAAATTGTGGGTTTAATATCTGGCCCACAGATTCAATTTTTGTAATTCCAATTTGTGCAAACGCCGATTCAATCGCGCGGGACATTGATTTAATGCCGGGGTCATCGGGTGTTATTTTCTGTGCCGCCTGGACAGCGTCCATAACCGGCAAAATCTGTTTGGCAACATTCATTGCGCTGGCACGGCCGCGTGATTCTATGTCCAATGCCGCACGCCGACGTGTGTTTTCCAATTCGGCAACCGTGCGCAAATACTTGTCATTTAATTCGTTGAATTCGGTTTTCAGCGCGGCCAATTCGGCGACCGTCGGGGCGCATTCGTCTGCGACATCGTCGGGGCAGGGCGCGTTATCCGATACAGACACCGTATCAACGGCAACTTCGTTTATATTTTTTTCTGTGTTTTTATTTTCGTCCATATTTTCTACCTGCTTATTTTTATACGATTCTGAAACAGGTGCGGGGGCGGCGGATTTGCCCCCACGCCGCACACTATATATTTATTCTATACTGGTTATTATAGGTATGAAATCATCTGGTTTCAAGGACGCACCACCAACCAGCACCCCATCAACATTTGCAATAGACATAATTTCGGCGGCATTTGACCCCTTGACACTGGCACCGTATAAAACAGGCGTCCCGTCCAGTCCCATATCGGTCAATGTGTTCGCAATCAGTGTGTGTGCCGCACTGATTTCATCGGCGGTGGGGGTTATGCCTGCGCCAATGGCCCATCGTGGTTCGTATGCAACGATAACGTCGTGCGCATCAGACGGGATTGATTCCCGAACCCCAGATTCAATAATCGCCATTGTTTTGCCAGCCTGTTTTTCGTCCATTGTTTCACCAACGCATATAATCGGGGTCAGACCAGCGGCAATGGCGGCCGCGGCCTTGGCCCGGACAATGTCGTTTGTGTCGCCATGATATGCCCGACATTCACTGTGGCCGACAATGACGTATTTTGCCCCAGTTGCCGCAATCATATTGGCCGAAACCTCGCCCGTGAATGCGCCGTGGTCGTGACGGCTGACGTCTTGGGCACCGATAAATGCAGTGTCAGATTCGGCACCCAATAACGGGTATGGAACGCACAGAATAACCAGATTTTTTGTTTTTACGCCACGCAATGCCTCTATCATATTTTTCAGCATTTCACGTGTTCCGTTCATCTTCCAATTACCTGCGATAATTTTCATAGAATTTCCCTTTTTTTCGTTGATTTTCGTGCTATCGTTTTGCTATGGTATCGCAAAAGGGGATTAAATGCTAGAATATTTACGTAATGCAGCAGATAAACCAGTGGCAAAAGTTTTAATTGCCATATTGGCGTTTTCTTTTGTTGGTTGGGGTGTCGCCGAATGGGTTTTCGGGGGCAGTCGTGGTGATAACACATTGGTTCGCGTTGGTGATTCTGAGGTTACAATGCAACAGTATAATGCCGAACGCTCGCGCCAGTTGGCCCAGATGACGCGTGAACAACAGCGTGCGGTCTATACCGATGCGCAAACGGGGGCGGCATTTACGGCACGCGTGTTGGGTGACCTGTCAACCCAGCGTATGGCAGAAAACCGCGCAAATGATTTGGGCTTTGTCGTGACTGATGCGCGTATCGCGCGCGAAATTCGTGAATTCCCAGAATTTCAACAAAATGGAAAGTTTTCAGCATATCTGTTTGATGTTGTGTTGGCAAATTCCGGCTATACCGAGGCCCAGTTTGCCGATGTCCTGCGTAATCAAATATTGCGCGGATATGCGATTGGCGCGATTGGGGTAAAAATGCCAGTGCCTGGGTTCGCGGCGACGGCAACATATAATGCGCGTTATGGCCAGAAACAGATTGATTTCGCAACGGTAAAGTTTTCTGATTTCAAGGTTGGACAACCAACAGACGCGCAATTACAGGAATATTACACCGCGCATCCGCAAATCGTCCCGGAAAGTCGCACTGTTTCGTATGTCTTGATTCCAGCAGAAATGAGCAAGCCTGACGCCTATGACGCAGGTTTGGCCATTGCGCAAAAGGTTGAAGATGACATCATCGCAGGCGAAACGATGGCAACGGCGGCCAAACGTCACGGTGCGAAATACGTATCGCTGAAACCGTTTTCAGCAGATGCACGCCCAGCAGACGCAATTATGAACGACAAAATGGTTGCCAAGATTTTTGATATGGAGGTCGGCCAGGAAAGCGAACTGACCGAAACTAAACAGGGTTTTGTAATTGTTCGTGTGGACAAGGTTGCGCCCCAGCATAACGCAGAATTTGCATCTGTGAAAAAGAATCTGGTTGCCGATTGGCAGCGTGACGCCCAACGCAAACAGGCATACGTTCGTGCAAACGAAATCTTGGTTGATTTGAACAAGACGGGCAAATTGGCGAATAAAAAATCTGTGACTGTGTCGCGCACATCGGGTGCACCGACAGATGTTCTGGTTGCGGCATTCCGTGCGCCGGCCGGCGATAATTCCATTGTTGATGGTGCGGACGCGTTCTATGTCCTGCATACTGGGGAATTTGTTGCGCCAAAAATGGACGCGAAAAAAATGGCCGATGTTCGCAAAGAATTACAGAACACGCAATCGCGCGAAATTACAGACGATTATAATGCGTTCTTGATTCGCACGTATCCGGTCAAAATAAATCACAAGGTTTATGATAAATTCTTTGCAAAATAATAAAACGCCCACTTGGGCGTTTTTTAGTCGGGGGCGTATATGACAACAAAATGGGCGGACGGCAAAAATCGATGCACGTGGGCAAATCCGAATAATCCAGAATACATAAAATATCACGACACTGAATGGGGGCGCACCGTGCATGATGATGCGCGGCTGTTTGAAATTCTGGTGCTGGAATCGTTTCAGGCAGGCCTGTCGTGGGAATGCATTTTGGCAAAGCGTGAAAACTTTCGCCACGCGTTTGATGGATTTGATGCACGCCGCATTGCCGAATATACAGACAGCGATGTCAACCGATTGATGGCGGACGCGGGGATTGTTCGCAATCGATTAAAGATTTGCGCGACAATAAAAAATGCGCACGTATTTTTGGAAATCGTAAGCGAATTTGGCTCGTTTGACGCGTACATATGGCGCACGACGGGCGGGGCGGTAATCCGAGAGGTGGGCCGCACACATTCAGAAATTTCGGACGCGATTTCCCGCGACCTGCGCCGGCGCGGTATGCGATTTGTTGGCACAACAATCATCTATGCATATTTGCAGGCCATCGGCGTTATCAACGGCCACAGCGCAGATTGCTGGTGCACAAAATAATCCCGCCCCGAATAGGGCGCTTGAATTTTTATACTTTTGTCTTGCTAACAGGCGGATTTTGGCCTAAAATAGCAGTGGTGTCGGGTGTTTCGACACTGGGGCGTCAGAACCTCTGAATTTTAGGTGTCCGTGGGGACAAAAAACACCTCCAACCGATGGTTGGAGGGTGGCGAATATATTGAATAAGCCCGCTATTTTCCTAAAATTATAGTTCTGAACCTCCAACCACCTGATTTTCTCAGGTGATTTTTTTACAAAGGGGATTAAATATGTTTTGGTGTGGAATAACTCTATCTGTAATTTGTTTTTTATTGTTATTGGTTGATGTGGAACCGATGGCAATAAGCCGAGACTTTGGCGGTATTTTTGCAGGGATATTGACAGCAATTATAGGCAACCGGAAACAAAAGAAGGATGACAAATGAAAGAGACGATAGACAATATTGGTGTGTGGATTGGTAGCGCTTTCTTTATAATTTTTCTCGCTTGTGGTGCTGGAGCAAGCCCCGATTTGCTTGTTTTTATCACTGGTATAGCAATTGGGTATATGATACTAGTGCATAACATACACAAAGCAGAAAAAGAAAGTGACGCCCCAAGGGTAATTGTACAAAGTTTTTTTGCGTATGCATTGCAAGGTGTAGATTTTGATGATGAGGATGCTGTGTTGCTTGGCAAGATGCATAAAAGAATAGAGAATCGGGTAACTCAGGAATCTTTTAAAATAGTGAATAGAAATAATTGGCGGTCCAAACGTAAGTTAGAGATTGCTATCTACAAAGAAATTATAGAAGAAATTCGGTATAACAGCAAGGAACTGAAAATTAGCTCAATATTGCAGCAATATGCAGAAAAACATTTGCAACTTCTTGAAAGTAAGAAAATTTAAATTAAAGGAACACAATTATGCGAAAATATATATTTTTCTTATTTCTAGTAAATTTGTTTGGCTGTGCCGATGAGGTACCAGAAAATCAAAGTTTATGCATTGGCGAATTGGTTGAAAGTACCGGCAAATACTTTTGCCTACAAGAAATGCACAATGCTTTTTGTTCAATATATATTGTGCCATGTGAAGGGGAAACGAAGGGCATTATCATAAATTGCGGAACAATAGAGCCTTCAGAGAGTCTAGCATTTTGCGCTAGTACAGAAGTAAGAATAATTTCAGAACCAAACAAGGTAATTTATTATTGCGATAATGAACTCGGAACCGAAGAAACATATTCCTGTGAGTACATTATAGATAATAAAATTATTATTGATGGGGTAGAACGGGACATAAAAGTAGGGGAAGTCCGGTGTGTTTCCAAAAAACACATACCAATGCATCATAATCCACTGACGGCCAAGGAAATATAAGATGAAAAAACTTACTTTTGTTTTACTGTTGTTGTTGGCGCGCACAAACTGTGTTTGGGCTAGTGATTGTTGTAAAGATGCTTGGATTCCAGAATTATGCAATCCGCAAATCTGCAGCGAAATAAAGAAAGAGGAGATGAAACAGCAACGACTCAAAAAATTATATTATGGACAGTATAATGCTTGTTTACGGGCACTAAAGAATGCGGAAAGTCTAAACAAGATAAACATATCGTCTAAAAAGCAACAAAATTATTGTAAATGTGTTGCAGAACAAATGATTGAACGAGTTGATCTGAAAGCAGTTGGTGATTTTGTTGCCGTTGGGATGCCAGCAAGTGCCCTTTCTTTGATTGAATTCAACATTGATGCAGCTATGAGTATTTGTGAAGAAAAACTTGATATTCATTTGTTGTCAAAGAGTCTATAAAATAACTTCGTTAAATTATCCATATTTAAAGGAAAATATTGACTTTTTCCCAAGATTGTGATACAATATAAGCCTGTAGCGTGTGTGTATATTATATATTTTATTCTTTACGGCCCTTTGAATTTATGGTAAAATCCACTTGTCAAGGGGTGTTTTTTGTACTATTTTCATAAATTGACAGCAAAAGGGGCTTGATATGGCAAACATTTTCGATGTTTCTAAGTACATCTTAGATACAATTGGTGGTAGCATTTCTACCATGAAACTGCAAAAATTATGCTATTATGCTCAGGCATGGACATTAGTCTGGAACAATGGTCAACCATTGTTTGCACAGAATTTTCAAGCTTGGCGTGATGGCCCTGTTTGTCGTGAGCTATTCAATTTACATAAAGGTAAATTTGTTATTTCGGCAGCGGATATTCCGTATCAGGCGCTCGAAAATAATCTCACCGAACAACAAATAAGCTTTATTAGAAAAGTTATAGATTTTTATGGTGGAAAATCAGCGGATTGGCTTAGTGCTTTGACCCACCAAGAAAGGCCTTGGCAAGAAGCTCGTGAAAATTGTGGAGCACAAGCTGGTGAACATTGTGAGGCAACAATATCCAACGAATCTCTGTATAATTATTATTCAAATTTGTAAAAATTGTCTTTATGTCAAAAAAGAAGAAGCGTTCAGCAAAACAAACACTCGCACAAATGCAGGCGGAATTAAAACCTAAGGTTGCCGAAATACCCGCCATTGTTGACGCGTCACCTAAAATAGACCCGCAGGTAGAAGAATCAATAAAGCAAATTGATAACGAACCCTTTAGGTGGTGTTTTTTGTGTGAAGAAATGCGTTGGAATGGAAGCTTTAGCTTTCATTGCTATAAAAAAGATTCAAAAAAATTCTTAAAAGAAATAGAACAACCTATATACAAAAAATATCATTCGCTTACCTGGACACAGGTTAATAAAGATCCTCATTGTGGAGAATACGGTAATAATTTAAGCGAAAGACAACGAGAAATAGCTAGCTCGCCTCACAAACCGGATGACGAACAATTATACCACATTCACATATCACAAAAACATGTTCTATTTGGTTACAGGTTGGATAATGTGCTACATATAACAATTAACGACCCAGAACACGAATTTAATAATTTATAAACCTTTTTAAAAAATTACCCAAAGTCAAAATATCATATCTCAAAAACAGAATGAGAATTCACCCCCACTGCATTGTTATAACATAAAAGTACCGGAAAAATAAGATGTTATTGTGCAATCCCGACCAAAAATTAAACCGGCACAAGGCCGGTTAAATTTTTGGTTGGGGCAGCTGGATTCGAACCAACACTGACGGAGTCAGAGTCCGGAGTTCTACCGTTAAACTATGCCCCAATGCGTCGCGTATTATATAACGCCTTTTTCTGCTTTGCAATCAAAATTTGCGCTTTTGGTGGCAAGATGTGCATTTTTATGATATTATGCCCCTATGAATATTCCGTTGGACAATATAATCAATTTTCACTTGGTGCGGACGCAATGTCACATAGAGTGCTTGAATTATTTCGCAGGGTTGCTGGGTGCGGCGTTCCCGGCCCACGATTGCGATAAATTTACAGAACCGTATCAAACCGGATACGCATATCGCAACTATATGGCATATCACCCAGATATGAAAATGTTGCCCCAGCATTTGGAACTGTACAGGCGCGTTCACGATGAACATCATCAGCTGCAAGCGCACCATATTGGTTCGTGGGACGATGTGCGCCAAATCCCAAAAATCGTTTTAACAGAAATGGTCTGTGATTGGCACAGCGCGAATTTTGAACAACTGGAAATCCAGAAATCATCAGAATACGAAAATGTTCGGGCGTTCTTTGACCGTGTGATGGCGCCGTTGTCGTGGACCGATGCACAGCGTGAATTTATCTTGAATCTGGTTGATGAATTGGCTAAACGCACAGATTCCGGGGCCGTGCGCGCAATTTGGACACCTGCGCTGGAATTATGAAATCAAACCCATAGATTTTACATACCGCTGCGCCGCATAATGCGGATATGGAGACGAGAAAAATATTTTATGCGCTGGCGGTGGCAATGCCATTGGTGGCTGCAAACAATGCAGATGCCTGTACGGGTATCACATTGAAATCCGACGACGGCGGTGTCGTTGTCGCCCGAACAATAGACTGGTCGCGCGAAGAAATGGACAATATCTATGTTGTTGTCCCACGCGGTCAAACCCAGACGGCGATTTTGCCAAACAATGCGCCCGGCGGTATGCAATATACCGCAAAATACGGATACGTCGGGCTGGGTATGGAACAGGCAGAGTTTATCGTAGATGGCACGAACGAGGCCGGGCTGTCCGCGGCGTTGTTCTATTTCCCGAAATATGGAAAATACAAGCCCTATGATGAGGCCCTGGCCGGGCAATCCATTGGCGATTTACAGTTGGTGTCGTGGGTGCTGGCAAATTGCGCCACAATCGATGATGTGCGAAATGCACTGCAAAACATTCGCGTGATAAATATTGATTCGCGTGCAGATACCGTTCACTGGCGTTTTACAGAAAAAAATGGTCGCCAAATGATTCTGGAAATCGTTGATGGAAACATGAATTTCTATGACAGTCCGATGGGCGTTTTAACCAATGCGCCAGGATTCCCGTGGCAGACGACGAATCTGAATAACTATGTGAATTTAATCCCTGGGACCGCCGGGCCGATAAATGTGAACGGTGTAAAGTTATCTGCGTTTGGTTCAGGCAGTGGTTTTCACGGATTGCCGGGGGATTTTACACCGCCGTCGCGATTCGTTCGCGCGTCGTTTTTGTCGTCGTATTCACTGAAACAGAAAACCGCGTTTGATTCCGCAATGCAGGCGTTTCATATTCTGAATAACTTTGACGTGCCAACGGGCGTCCAGTTCGCTGTTGGTGCGGCACCAAACAATATGCCGTCGGCGACCCAGTGGACAATCGCAACAGATATGAAAAATATGGTGATTTATTATCACACTATGTATGACCGCACTGTGCGCGCGATTGATATGTCGGCGATTGACTTTGGCACGGTTGCGTTCCAGACGCATCCGCTGGACGCGAATAAACGTCCGACAATTATGCCGGTGCAAATTGATTACAGTGCCCCGGTTGTGGTGGAAACAGACGTGACTGTGACCGAGTTTATGGAATAAAAAAATATTTGTCTTTGATTTATTATAAAAACGGCTATAATCCTTGGGTCATTTGATGAAAAACAACCCAAGGAGAAAGCATAATGAAAATCAAACCATTTGCCGGCGTTCGTCCCCCAAAAGATTTAGCGGCCCAGGTCGCATCGCGTCCATATGACGTTCTGAATTCTGTGGAGGCCAAGCAAGAGGCCGGTGAAAAATCACTGTTGCATATTATCAAACCAGAAATTGATTTTGACCCGATTGCCGATGAACATTCACAGGCTGTCTATGACAAAGCGGTTGAAAATTTCAAACTGTGGCAGGAACGTGGCTGGCTGGTCCAGGACCCAAAAGAAATGTATTACATCTATGCCCAGACAATGGACGGTCGCACCCAGTATGGCTTGGTCGCGGCGGCAAATGTTGATGACTATATGTCGGGCAAAATTAAAAAGCACGAATTGACGCGCAAAGACAAAGAAGATGACCGTATGATTCACGTTCGTATCCAAAACGCGAACATTGAACCGGTGTTCTTTGCGTATCCTGATGTTGATGAAATGAACAAAATCGTTTCGGACTGGGTTGCGTCGCACGCCCCAGAATATGACTTTGTCGCAGACGATGGTTTCGGCCACACGTTCTGGGCAATTACAGATGACGCGGTCAATGCACGCATAACCGAAATATTCAAAAATATCCCGGCGATGTATGTTGCCGATGGTCACCACAGAACCGCCGCCGCCGCCCGTGTTGGCGCAGAAAAACGCGCACAAAATCCGAATCACACAGGAAACGAAGAATACAACTATTTCTTGGCGGTGATATTCCCAGAATCACAACTGCACGTTATTGACTATAACCGCGTGGTGCGTGATTTGAACGGGCTGACGCCGGACGAATTCTTGGCACGCCTGGGCGAATCGTTTGATGTTGTTGATATGGGATCAGAAATTTACAAGCCGGCAAAACTGCATAACTTTGGTATGTATCTGAACGGCCATTGGTACAGTCTGACGGCGAAAGCGGGCACGTATAACGACAACGACCCGATTGGTGTTCTGGACGTGACAGTGCTGTCAAATTTGGTGTTTGATAAAATCTTGAACCTGGGCGATTTGCGCACCAGCAAGCGTATTGATTTCGTTGGTGGAATTCGCGGATTGGCCGAATTGCAAAAGCGCGTTGATTCGGGCGAAATGGTTGCGGCGTTTGCGCTGTATCCTGTCACCATGCGCCAGATTATTGACATCGCCGATACTGGCAACATTATGCCACCCAAGACAACGTGGTTTGAACCAAAGTTGCGCAGTGGTTTGGTAATACATAAACTGTCATAAAAAACGGGGCATTGCCCCGTTTTTTATTAGTGATAAAGCGAGTAAGTGATAGAGTGATAAAGTTTTCAGCATAAAAAATTAAAAACTTGTCGTTACTGCCGTTGCCAACTCACAAAATTCCCGTAGGTATTTTTTATGGTTGAAATTTAATTTTTTGGCGATTATAGTGAATATGAATCCAAAGGGATTTGGGTTCGGGGCCTTCAACAAGCCCGTAAATCTGTGGTATGCGCGATGCGTATATCAAATCCGCACAGTAAAGCGGCGCACATGCGCCATTTATTGTATGTACCCCACCATTATGGTCGGGGATCCACCGGTAATACAACAGGGGAAACCCAAAGATCGGTGGGGTCATTCTGATTTATGATTTGTTGAAATCCCCGACCGTCAAATAATTTTTGGCGGTTTTTTGTAATTTGTTTTGACGTATGTCCTGGGGCGATAATTTTGCACTTGCAAGTGTCAAAACAGATGGTATAAATAAAACGAACAGACGATGAAAATCGTCATCATTTGGAATGAAAGGAGAGACTTATGAAAATGTCCCGCACAGCAATCAAAGAACTAACTGCGGCATATCGTGCCGTGTTGAAACACGCATTTATTGCCGCAATGGGCGCGATGGTCGTTATCGGTGGCGCATCGGCTGAAAATACCGTTGAACGTAAATTTATTACGGAAACGGATTTTGTGTCTGGCGAAGATATTTCCAACCAAAATTTTTTAACAGCAGAAGACCCTGGTTCGGGCAATGCAGGTTATGGTGGGTACGCGTTTGTTGATCGAAACAACACGGTATTAAATATCAAAGATTCTAGTTATACGAACAATACATTTGATGGTTCAGGGACTGTTTTCGCAACAAGAACCCCAAAGGTCAACTCCACATCAACATTGATGGTAAAAAACACTCATTTTATTGGAAACAGTGCTACAGAAAGTGGTGGGGCAATTTCTAATTTGAATATATTGAATGTCACTGGTTCTGAATTTAAAGATAACAATGCGACAGTTGGTATTGATGCCAAAGGATTGATAGAAGGTGGTGGTGCTATTTTCTTGGGTTCTGAATCTGAGACCAAGATAGATACAACTATATTTGCTGGCAACAGTTCAAAAACAAATGGTGGTGCGATTGGAACGCGTTTGGGGGCAAACGGAGATAACAGTGCCGCAAAATTAAATATATCGGCAACGTTTGAAGGCAATCGCGCAGATGCCAATGGTGGTGCGATTTATAATACGTTTTATGCGAATAATGGTTTGGAATTGGGCGACGGTGTGACTGTGACTGGTAATTTTACCAAAAATTCCGCAGGCAAAAACGGTGGCGCAATCTTTAACGATGGTGCCAAGGACAATATTGGTAATGCCGGTGGCGTTATGACCATTCGCGATTCGTTGTTCAGTGAAAACAGTGCAACAAAATGGGGCGGGGCAATCTTTAACAGTGGCACATTGACACTGGGCGATGGCGTTTCGTTCACAGGCAACAGCGCAAATTTTGGTGGTGCGGTTTGGAACCAAGGAACATTAAAGGCAGAAGCAGGGACAAAATTTATTGGTAACAAAGCCACAACCGCTGGTGGTGCACTGTATAATGAAGATAATACGACTATCGATTCATTGGCAGGTATTCTGTTTGAAAATAATACCGCGACTATGGGTGGTGCTATCAATAATGCATGGCGCAACCAAGGCAAAGGTACACTTGCTGCGAACATCAAGTCAATTTCACAGTCGCGTTTTGTGAACAACAGCACAACACAAAGCGAAGGCGGTGCAATTCGCAATCAGGGTATTATTGGTGAAATTAAAAGGACCGTATTTGATTCAAATATTGCTGGTGAAGGCGGCGCGTTGTGGAACGGTTCACTGGGGCAGGTTGGTGTAATAGACGATGTTGATTTTATAAATAATAAAGCAACATTGAAAAATCTGAGTGGCGAACTGGGACAAGGTGGTGCGATTGCAAATCGTAATAAAACAGATGACGATAAAATTGCGATTACAATCAAAGATAGTCGATTCGTTGGAAACCAAGCAGCCGCTTTGGGTGGGGCGATTGCAAACATGAAACCAAACGGTGACAAGGCAGGAACCGTGAAAATGCAAATTACAGACGCCACATTTACGGGGAATACGGCGGGTGAATTTGGTGGTGCAATATACAATGCCACAGGTGGGGCGGTAAGTCTGGCTGGTGAAAATACATTTACCGGTAATATGGCTGGTGGCGTCGGAAACGATATTCACAATTTGGGTAAATTGGCAGTCACTGGTGGCACAACGACCATTGATGGCGGTATCACAGGCGATGGCGCATTGACCATTGCGGATGGTGCAACACTGAATATCGGTACCACAACGGTTCAACAAAAAGAATTGACACTGGACGGCACGGTTGGCGCAACAATTGTTGGGGCGAACAACTATGGTAAACTGTTGGCAGAAACATACAAAGGCAACGGCAAAGTGTCATTGAATGTTGCAACAACAGGGACATATAATATATTTGGCGAAAATGCGAACGAATATACTGTCGTTGATGCCGGCGCAATCTATGATGTGACCAAGGGCGATAATGGCGCAATTACAATCGCAACCAAAAAGGTTGAAGAAATTGCGAAGGAAACTGGGTTGACTGACATTGCGGCAAATACGGTTGCAGCGTTGGCAAATGCAGATAACGATTTGGCAAATATTGCATCGCTGAACGTGCAACAGGCATTGCGTAATGGTGATACAGATTATATTGAAACTGAATCTGCCAAGGCAAACCCAGTTGATAAACCTGTCGTTCAATCGGTTGCGCAATCTGTTCAGGGCGCAGTTATGACACTGGCGGCGAATCGTATGGCTGGCGCACCATCGGCGGGCACAATGGGCCACAGTGGTGGTGATTTGTCTGATGCTGATTACGGCGTGTGGGCACAGGGTATGTTTAACAAATCCAAATTCAATGGCCAGTTCAACGGATACACCCGTGGTGTGTCGGCTGGGTTTGATGCGCTGATTGACAAACAGTACACGATTGGTTTGGGTTATGCGTTCGGACATTCTGATGTTCATGCCAATGGCGGTCGCGATACCGAAATTGACAGCAACAGCATATTTGCATATGCCCAGTACAAGCCAAGCGAATGGTTCGTCAATGCGGCATTGAATTACACAATGTCAAAATATACCGAAACCGTTGACGCATTTGGTGTTCGTCTGAAATCAGATTATGACACTGACGCGTTCGGTGGCCAGGTTATGACCGGTTATGATTTCGCGTCTGGCCTGACACCAGAAATCGGTCTGCGTTATTTGCATGTGACACAGGATTCGTACAACAACGGCCTGAACCATGTCAGCAGCGATGATACAGATTTCTTGACTGGAATTGCCGGTATGAAATATCGTTTCGCAATTGAAAACGATTCAGTTATCAACTGGTTCCCAGAACTGCGTGCGGCGGCGACGTATGACTTTGTTTCTGACCGGGCAATGTCCACCGTCACAATGCCAGGCGCGGCGTCCTATGTGGTTGATGGCGACCGTCTGTCCCGGTTCGGTGGGGAATTCGGAATCGGTCTGACCGCAGAATACAATGGTCTGGAAATCTCGCTGGTTTATGATTTGAATCTGCACAAAGATTACACATCACAAACTGGTATGGCAAAATTCAGATATGAATTCTGATAGAACAGAAACGGGGCGTTGCCCCGTTTCTTTTTTCAGTAATAGAATTTAAATTTGGCACCACAGGCCAGGGGATTATTTAAAATATTTGCTGTGTTGTTCTTGGGATATTTTATACATTTTATCAAACAGCGCGTCTGCATCTGCACGGGTTGCCGGGCCCGATGTCGCGCCACCAATATCGGCGCCGTTCAATATCACCAATCGGTCGGGCAGTAAATCGTTGCCACATTCAATAACATATTGGCTGCTGTCATAATATTTGCCAAAACAGCGACCGTTCGCAACGGCGGTGTATCCCGCATCGGCCAGCACGCCACACGTTGGTTGCGTGCCACGCGTGATTTCGCCGTTTTCCAGAACTTCATAGGTGTCATATCCAGCCGCCCCCAGGACGCCACTGCACCATACGTTTACGTATTTGCCGTCCAGTGATACCGTTGTGCCATTTGAACTGGTCTTGCGCGAACCAAAGCAATCGCCATTTAATATATTTATGTCATAGTCACGGGTATTGATTCCCGCGCCACGTGAAATTTCTGCGCGTCCAATCGGGGTGGCGTCATCAGACTGGGGATTTAATGCCGCGCCACAAATCATTTTGATTCCGCGACAATTACTGGTCGCGTCCCATAATTCTGTGTCGTATCCTGCGCCCATAGAAACATAGCATTTTGTTGGATCCAGGCGGCAAACCGTCGGCTGTTGCCACCAAGGGGTGGCGGCTGTTGCCGCGCCACATAATACCGAAATCACAGAAAACGCAAATATTTTTTTCATTTCAATCTCTTGGTATGTGTGTATTCTACCAGAATTTGCCCCGACATGCAAGGTCGCCGCTATTGCCCAGTGCCTGTGCCACCGCCCGATGTGTTGTCGCTTGTCGTTGCGCCATTGGTGGTTGAGTTGTTATTACTGGTTGTTTCGTCATCTGAGGCACGGCAATAACCCCATTTTGTATTTGCACCTGTTTCGGAATAGAATTTCTGGTGCAATTTGTGCCCTGTAATGTCGTGCAGGCCATCGCCACGTCTAATCTGTGTCGTGCCAGTTTGCTGTTCGGTTGTGGTTTCGGTGGAATTAGTTTCTTGGTCAATCCATTGTGTATCAACCCACAGTCCGTTCAGACGTTTGCATTCCTCCGCTAGCACTGTTGCCATTTCAACGCGTATTGAATCCATGACGACATTTACATCTTCTATCACAGTAGTCGGCAATACGTAATCGGATTTTGTTGCGTCAGACGGACGGACACAGGTTTGCATGGCATAACGCACCATTTTTTGATACAGACTGCCGATATAATCGGTGCCACAGTTCAGACCATCGGTTTCTGGAACTGTTGGCATTCCAGCGCCACCACATACCTCCAGTGATAATGCCTCGCCTTCACATTTCTGGCAACTGTTGCCAGGTGTTGGGGTGCTGTTTGCAACCCACACGCCGTTTTGATTGACTGCCAGGTACCAAGTGTCATTGCAACTGGTATATTGTTTGCTGAGTGGGCAATTGTATCCGCTTTGGCTTGTTGGGTCGCCAGATGGTGGGGTAATGGGGCCGGTATCATCATTACTGGTGTCGTTGTTATTACGATTCCACAATTCCTGGTTGCACTGATAGTTTGTGGCGTATTGCTGTTCCCCAGGAGCATACACGCGGCAACCATACGGATATGCGTGCAGACTGTCATTGGACGGGACGGCGCACATATCGCGTGCAAATTCTTGCAAAGTGACACGGCATTCCTTGCCTATCTTTTGAGCCGTGATGTTGTGCATGGCATTGACCAATAAATCTAATGCGTTGCCAGAACCGTCGTTATATAACAGACTGCATGCCTGCAATTTTTCTTTGCACATTTCTTCGGATAATTCCAAACGCGCCCCCAGTAATAACTGCTCTTTGATATTACTAAAATCTTTTAATGATTTGCTCTGTTCGTCGTAACAGGCGTTCACGACGTCCAGACATTCGTTTTTTACGGTGCGGATGCGTTCATGTTGGCCCTGGTATATTTCGGCAATTGCCTGGCGCATGAATTCGTCCCATACATCGTCAGCCAAGTCGCGACATGTGTCCAGTCCGCGTGCCGCGTATGCACGTTTGCGGTTTAATTCGGCGACAATCAGGCGGTTTGAAGGATTGGTCAATACGTCACCCGACAATGAAATCTGGGTTTCCAATTGATAAAAATCTGCCGTGTAAATAGGTTCGCCCTTGTCCCGCGTCAAGTATTTGCCCGATATATCCAGACAGTGAACATAATCGGTTCCACATGCGGCGTCGGCGGTAATATCCTTGCGTACCTGGGCGATACAGTCGTTAATGGATGTTGAATTATGGGCGTTATAATTTTCCAGACGCGCGTTGTTCATTTCACGTTCAGTGCTGCGTATAGTGCCCTGGGCATTGGCCAGTTTTTTGTTTAGTGCCGTCAGCAATGTCGTGCAGTCATTTTCAATATACATTCCATATGCAGCAACAACCATGTCTAGTGTGTTCTTGGACGGACAACGACCAGAAACTAAATCGGTGCATTGACTGTGCACCGCGTTGTATAATGATTCCCCGGTCAGGTTCGCGATGTTTGCGCCCGATGCTAAATCTGTCGTTGCCCAGATTGCATTTATATCGCCGGCGATATCCAGCGTCCCCGACGTTGACAATGAATTTGATTTTGTCTTGGTCAAAACTGCGCTAATGCCAGCCAATTTTTGTGCCGATGACGAATTGTCGCGCACAGTTGATGCCGCAGTTTCGCCGGCGGTTGCGTTTATCATTGCCTTGACCTCGGCCGCGGTTTTGGGAATAACCTCTATATTCAGGCTTTTAAAATCTTGTAATTGGTCAGATGCCCGACCCAGTGCGCGTTCGCGTGATTTAATGTCGGTCAGTTTTGAAGAACATACACATCGACGGTATGTGTCATCTTGTTTCGCACAGAATTGATCCATGCACGAAAAATATGCATCGCGACACGTGTTATATCCAGTGCCAAATGTGTTTGTTCCGCTGGCCGATATGGTTATAGCGCGTGCGTTTGTTGTTGCACTGCGTGCGATTGTTTTTGTCGCGCTGCGTGCAGATGACGGTGTTGTGACACGTGCGTTTGTTGTTGCGCTGCGTGCGGCGGTGTTTGTGCGTGCCGCGCTGCGTGCCGTAGCCGTGCGATTGACAGTATTACGTGCAGTGGTTCGGGTCGTCGCATTACGTGATTTGGTCGCCGTTGTTGCGGTTCGCGTTGTTGGTTGTGATTGTGTGACGTCTGATTGTTTGCGTGCAGTAACATTGTCGCTGGGTGTGTTTCTGGTAACGGTGGACGCGCTGCGCACCGCGGCATCGGAAAAACCGATGCCGGCACAGAGTGTCGCGGCAAAAAGCAAAATCTTTTTCATCCTTGGCTTTGTGACAATGATAACAAAAATGCCCTTTTATGGGCAAGGGTTATTTCACACAATCGCGCAATTTTTTTGCAAAAAGAATCCCGCAGATTACGGGACTTTTTATTAATTATTTGTATCTGTGTTTGATGGGCGGTTACGTTCGACGAATGTGATGCGTCCCTTGTCCAAATCGTATGGGGTCATTTCAACACGAACGCGTTCGCCAATATTGACCCAGATACGCGCCTTGCGCATTTTTCCACACACAGTGGCCAGAATTTCGTGGCCGTTTTCTAATTTTACACGAAACATTGTGTTCGGCAATTTGTCTTCAACTGTGCCACTGAATACAATTACATCATCTTTCGCCATATTTTATCCTTAGCATTTTTCTGAATTTTTACTGGTCTAATGTTATATTTTTGCATAAAAAATTGCAAGTTGTTTTTATCTGCTTGCACGGCTGGGCCGGATTTGATAAAATTAGACATAATAATGTAGGGTGGACTCATATGAGATTAGGCTTGTTTTTCACATTGTTGTGTGTTGTGCCGGGGCTTGCATGCGGGGCGACACGTGATGATACGAACGTTCGTATCGGTGTGACGCGTATGTCAATGGCGGGTGTGCGTGCGCCAAATATGACGGGGAATTTGGGTGGAAATAAAAACGCTTCGCCGACACTGCCGACAGCCAGCACTAGCGGTGGCATCACGCCAAGTTCAACGCCGGTATCTGCATCAACATCTACGCCAGCGCCACAGCCGAAACCGGAACCGACACCAGAGCCGACGCCAACCCCGGTGTCAAATTCAAGCACGGCTGATAACAGTGCTGGCGTGTCGTGCCGCACAGCGTATCGTGCATGTATGGATGAATTTTGTCTGTTAGATGAAAGCGAGGGAAACCGTTGCGCTTGTTCAGACAACATAAATAAATCAAAATCATTGATTCAAGAAATTCAACAAATTCAATCAGATGCAGATAATTTGTATACCGAGGGGGTAGAACGCGAACAACTGGGGGCCAAAGCAAAACTGGTGTTTGGTCAGAGTGCGGCCGCGCAAAAAAGTTCACGTGCGTCGGGGCTGAGTTTTACCGAGTGGTTAAACAGCGATAATAATTCGGATTCGCTGGGGGCTGACGAAGATATTGGTGATGGCTTGTATTCAATGGCGGCAACATATTGTGTCGACGCATTGGCGAAGTGTGGCAATTCTGCTGATATGGAAGAGGCGTTATATTCCCGCCAAATTGTTTCCGATTGCAAGGCGTTTGATTCATATCTGGCCGACCAAAAATCCAATGCGATGGCCAACAAACGCACGGCCGAGGCTGCTGTGCGTAAGGCGCGTCTGGAAATGTTGGACACAACAAATAAATACAACCGCGGCGAATGCCTGTTGGCGTATAAATCGTGTATCGCGGACAAGGGTGGCTGTGGCGCGAACTTTGAAAACTGCTTGGATCGCGACTTGCTGGGGCGTCGTGCAAATGCGTGCGAAAATGTTCTGGATCAATGTATGGCCGTTCGTGACAGTGTATTACAGGATTGGGGCGCAGAATCAGAAAGCATTTTGGTTGATGCTGCGAAATACGCTGATAAAAACGCCCGTGCAACATGTCTGGCACGTATTCAGGTCTGTTTAGAAGATGGTTGCAGCACAGAAACAAATTCGGCGTGCCTGACCGATGTCAAGGTTGCTGCCGGGATTTGTCCGGTTATTACCGAATGTGAAGAAATGATTCCGGGTATCCAAAGTGCGGTCAATGATAAACTGGGGTATCTGCGGACGCATTTCTGCCAGAACGATATTGATAAATGCCTGCAAAGCAAGTGCGGTGAAAACTTTACCGCGCCGGAATGTGTCGGCAAAAGTGCAAGTGAAATTGCCGCGTTATGCCCACAATCAATGTATCCATCGTGCAAGAATGAAACCCAGTTTGATATAATCGTGCAATCTGTTTTGTTACAGATGGATTATCAGATGTTGCAGGGTTGCCTGAACTACTTTGGCGAACAATTGGGCAAAGTTTGTGGCACGGATATGTCGTGCCTGCCGACTGATACGACGATTGCGTCGTTGACATCTGTTCCTGCCGATTCGGCGGTGTTGGCTGAGTTGCGTGAAACTGTGCGCAAAAATGTTGCCGCATCAGTGGACGAATTCTTTACCCAGTTTGAACAGGATAAAACGGTTGCCGCATGTTCGGACAGCCAGAAACCCATCGGTAAAAAATCATTGGGCGACACGGTGTTCAATAGTGCAAAAATGGTTGCACAAATCAGTGCTGAAAATCGTGCAATGCGCGCATTGGAAACCAAGATTTCAGAACTGTCGCGTCAGCAAGATTTGGATGCTGCCCAGAAGAACTGTCTGAATACATACCAGGTGGAATCGCCGGACAAATCGTCCAAGCATTACAGTTATATTCGCAGCGTGTCGTTCGAACCATCGTTGCGCAATTGCCATGTGTGCCGCGTGCAACAGGTTTGTGAAACGGGTGGTGAATCCAAAGGAACGGCAGGATTGAAAGGATTGGCGGGCGGCCTGTCGGCGGGTGCAGCAGCCGGCACGATGGTGACCCCGGGCTGGGGCACAGCAATCGGTGGCGTCGTTGGTGCGGTTGGTGGTCTGTTTGCAGGACGCAGTGCGGGTGGCGAACAAGAATTCTGCCAGGAAATTGAATCCTGTGAAGATATAAATATGTAATGTGCGGGCATAAATATGAATATAAAAAATATTTTGACGTTTGCGATTTGTGGTGTTGTGACCGTGGGTGCTGGTGACGCGTTAGCGGCGGTCAAGACATCAAAACAGGCGGCAATACAAACCGGGACAAATGTTCGGGCGCGGCTGACGGCAACGGGTCTGTATGACCAGGAATGTTATGACGCGTATTATTCGTGTATGGATCAATTCTGTATTACCGACAACGCCAGTGGGGGCAGTTGCGCATGCAGTGACGAAAACGCAAAATACGAACAACAACTGGCCGAAATCCAAGATATTATGGACGAGGTCGCACGTATCCGCGCCGAAGATGTTGAAAAAGTTCGTGCTGGTGCGAACGCTGATATTATATTCACCGGTGAACGCAAATACGATGAATACGGCAATATTATCAAGTCGGGCGAATTGACCGCGACGCAAAAAAAAGCCCAAAATCGCCAGAGTCTGATGGCGTTATTTGACGCCGCCAGCGATGATGAAGAAGAGGCTGCAACTGGAATTGCGGACAAGACAGGCAACGCACTTTATAACGCGGCCCAAGAACTGTGTGCAGCCCAGATTCCAAACAAATGTTCAGTCGATTTGAATTTCTTGACCCAATTATATTCCCGCCAGATTGTATCCGATTGTCGTGGTTTTGAAAACAGTATCAACGCTAAAATGGCAGCGGCAAAGCAAGATTTGGTCGCCGCCCAGGGCGAGGTGCGCACCGCACTGCAAGAAAGTTTTGCGTCTGCTAACAAATATGATTTGGGCACATGTATGGTGGAATTTAAAAAATGCATGCAGACCGATGATGCTTGTGGCGCGGGTTGGGAAAATTGCGTTTCGACAATTGCATCTGAAAATATGCAAAACAATACCGCGGTCAGCACTGCCGGCACCACAGTTACAACGGTTGATAAATATGATATAACTGCATCAACTATGGAAATCTTGAATTCCAAGCGCACCATTTGTGAAAAGGTTTTGAATCAATGTGTCGCCGTCCGTGACCAGGTTTGGCCGGCTTTTTTGCGCGAGGCGGCACCAACGATAAAGGTTGCCGAAGCCAAAGTTGAATCTAAATTTCGTCAATCGTGCCTGGGCACAATTTCCGATTGTATCCAGACGGCGTGTCGCGACGATATTGCGGGCAAGGGCATTGCGACAATGGACGCCTGTTTGGCACGTCCCGACATGGCACGCAGTTTTTGCAAGGTTGAAATTGACCCATGTGAACGCATGGAACCGCAAATTTGGGATTATGTAACTGATAAGTTGGCGGCGATGCGTGTTGACGCCTGCACGAACGAGGTCAAAGAGTGTTTTACCGCGGACACACGTTGCGGCGCGAATTTCCAGAACTGTATTGGTATGGATTACGATTATATCCACGATATTTGCCCGATTGACACGTTGGTTGTCTGCAAACAGAATAACAAAGATTTCTCGATGGATGATTTGGATTCTATGTTGATGGGGCTGTATCTGAATATTGATAACAGTGCGCTGACCCAGTGTGAAAACCTGGTCGACACCAAAATGGCTGAAATTTGCGGCAGCACTACCGACTGTAATAAATTCGCCAGTGATGATACAATTGGCACTGGCTCATTGCGTTCCCAGAAAGATGGCACGACGTATCGTGTGACCGGTATGATTTCGTTCGGCAGTATCAAGATGGGCGACGCGTCTGGCAAAACGATTGACAACGGCGATGGCAAGACTGTGCGTCTGGGCCCCGGTGAAATTGGCGTTGCAGAATATCTGAACCAGATTCGTGCGCGTAATTCGTCGGTCAATAACGCTGATGGCATTATTTCGTCAATTGAAGAAGAACTGAACAATATTGCTGGCACAATCAATCGCACAATTGAAATGATTGAACAGGACCCGCAAATCCAATATTGTGTGAACGGGCGCGATTTGTCCCAGATTACGGGCAAGGCGAACCAGAAAACCACAGCGCGTTTTCCAAACTTGTTAAACAGTGTGAAAATGCAGATTGCGGTTGCCGCACTGCGCCAGGCCCAGGATAACTATAATGCGAAATTAAATGAACAAATTGCGACAGCAACCAAGGATGCTTCGACCGACTTGGCGCAATATATGTGCCAGAAATTGGCCGAAAACGGCGGGGCTGGCACAACCGGAATTGCGTCATCAACGCCGCTGGCGGCACCTTATGCAATCAGTTATGATGTGGGCTCGGGGCTTAGTAATGATGACCTGACGCGTGGCGGCACGGGCGAAACGTCTGTTACGACTACTGCGGGCAGTGGCGTTACAAAAACGGTAACCAGTCTGTTTAACCGCGAAACGCGTAATTGTCATGTATGCACTACCACATCTACACAGAGTTGCACGGTAAAAGGTGGCAATTGGTTCCGCAAGGCAAACAAGAATTGCGAAGTTAAAACTGATGGCCCGAATTGTGAAGATATTGCAATGTAATAATACACCTGGGGGAATAATTCATTATGGAAAACACACATGCATTAGCAAACGGGATAAATCTGGAATCCATTATTACATCACTGGGCCAGACGGCAATACATTTTTCGGTTCGCTTGACGGCGTCTATATTCATACTGGTGGCGGGACTGTGGCTGGCGTCACGTGTTTCTAAATCTGTTCGTCGTGGAATGGAACGGCGCAAACTGGATCCGTCGTTACAGTCGTTCATCGGTTCTTTTGTCAGCATTGCACTGCGTATAATCGCCATAATCATATCGCTGACCACGGTTGGGGTTCAAATGACGTCAATCGTCGCGGTCTTGGGGGCTGGCACATTGGCGGTCGGTATGGCATTGTCCGGCACAATGCAGAATTTCGCTGGCGGCGTTATTATTTTATTCCTGAAACCGTTCAAGGTTGGTGATACAATTGCAACCGCATCGGGCAAGACCGGCGTTGTTAAAAAGATTATGATTTTTACGACCGAACTGCATACGTTTGATAACCAGGTTGTGTTTTTGCCAAATGGCACGCTGGCTAATGGTGAGATAACGAATTTGTCAGGTGGGGCGTTGCGTCGCACGGAATTGATGGTTGGCATCGAATATGGGGCCAGTGTTGCGACCGCCCGTCGCGTGATTTTGGATATCTTGGCACGTGACCCACGCATCGCGGACACGCCGGCGCCATTGGTCATGGTCAAAGAACTGGGCGACAATGCTGTTGTGTTGAAAATTTTGTTCTGGGCAAAATATGCAGATATGTTCATGACGGGCCCAGACATTTTGGAAAAGATTTATAACGAATTACCGAAAAAGAAAGTCGGATTCCCATTCCCCCAGGTGGATGTACATATCAAAAAATAATAAAAATAAAGGAGTAGACATATGAAAAAAATGTTTGTTGGTGCAATGGCGGTTATGATGTCCGTGACGGCGGCCAGTGCAGGTTTTGTTGGTAACAATGAAACCATTGTCACTGTGGCCCAGGTTAAAGAGATGCGTGATGACGTCCCTGTAATTGTCACAGGTCAGATTATCAAGAGTATGGGCGGCGAAAAATATCTATTCCGCGATGCCACAGATTCGATTGTTATTGAAATTGACGACGATGATTGGAATGGTTTGACGGTAACGCCAGAAGATAACGTAAAGTTGTATGGCGAGGTTGAATCCAAACTGTTCAAAACAGAAATCGAAGTAGACAGAATTGAAAAGTTATAAACAAACGCGCCGATGGCGCGTTTTTATTAGTGATATAGTGAAAGAGTGATTTAGTGATAAAGTGAATTCTCTTGCTGTTGCGCTCCAAGTTTCCCTCCATCGGGCCCCACAAAATCGCCAGATTTTGTGGGTGTTTGCGTGGAGGGGTGGTGCGGAGCACCGGGGTGTCGTCTATTTTAGAGAGCAATAATTGTGCTCGCCGATGGCGGACACTCCTTATTGTCATTCCTGCGCAGGCAGGAATAGGGACTAAGAAATTACTTTTGCTCATTGTTGCACAATATACGTAAAAATTAGCACCCCAACCACACCCTTTCGTCATACCGGCGTCCGGGCCCCGCGAAATTGATAAATTTCGTGGGTGGTGCCTGGCCGGTATCTATTGCCCCGCAGGGACATCGTTGCCGCCAAAAAAATCCACAAAAAATCGTGCCGAATAAAAGGGTCTGAACCCCGCAGGAATCCGGGCAAAAATACCAAAAAAAACGCGCCGAAAAAAAACGGTGGTTTAGATTAGCGATCCCCTGGCACAAATAATACCCGGAAATCCGGGGCCAAGTCAAACAAAATCATGATGAAAATAAACCACCGTTTTTTTTCGGTGTGTCAAAGGAGAGGACTATGGTGGCCCCTGTAATACACATTGGCGACGCGACTATCCAAACAACGGTCGAACAGAAAACATACCCATCATTACATATTATGGATCACACTGGTGCGGTGTATCATGTTGCTGTTCGTGCCCAGGACGAGCAACTGGCCACAGGCACAGAAACGTTGGTGTATGAACAGAGTGCGATAAACACGTGCGAAACAGTTACCCTGGACGCGGGGCTGTATCGCGCGGAACTGCGTGGGGGCAGTGGCGGATTGCCCAGTAAATGCGATGGCGCACGGGCAACATTGGGATATATAAATACATCAATCTTTAAACTGGACGCGTCCACAACAATATCAGTTTTTCGTGGTGGCGACGGCAGTAACAGCGGCACGGTAAACCAGCACCAGGTAACGGGTGGCGGTGCATCGGGTGTGGACAGTGTAATCGTCCTGCCCACGCGAACAATACGCGCCATCGGTGGTGCAGGCAGCGCGTGTTGGGCTTGGTCAAATCTGCAAGGATTTCCAAAAGGTTCTGTTGCCAATCGTGGTTGGTATAACGGTGGCGGGGGTGGTGTGTCCGATATGGCAAATGGGCTGGACGGCTATGTAAACTATGGCGCTATTGCCGGTGGTGGTGGTGGCGCGCCAAACGGCACGGGCGGCGCAGCGGTAAAGAACGGCACCGCTGGTGCGAACGCAACGTCCACCGGTGGCGGTAATGGTGGTGATGCGACCAATCCAAACGGTGATTCAAAAACGTCAAACGTTGGTTACGGCGGTCGCGGTGGTGCAAATGTAACCTGGACATGCGGTGGCCAGACAATCGTCAGTTACGGCGGTGGTGGCGGGGGCGGAATGTGCTCGTTATATTCTGAAAAAGTGTGCACGATATATGGTGGCACATATGGGGACGAGACCGGTATTATGTGCTATTCCGACTGTGCGGACGGCGGCGATGGTGGTTCTGGCAGCACCGGAACATCAACCGACAGCTATGTAAAGATATACAGAATAGGATAGGGGGCGGAATATATGATAGCGGCATTAT